>Ga0256408_1000015_pt1 | contig 492730 bp, 447 predicted proteins | sample PhyAR1_FD_185998 | JGI IMG/M metagenome (GOLD analysis project Ga0256408, IMG submission 185998) | Leaf surface microbial communities from alfalfa plants in UC Gill Tract Community Farm, Albany, California, United States - DLSL A.R1 | ecosystem: Host-associated > Plants > Phyllosphere >... | reverse complement strand
ACTTTTTTACCGACTAAACCAATCATTGTATCAACCTCTCAATCGCTCGATGACCTGATTAACCCAGGCTGATCTGCACGTCTACACCGGCAGCCAGGTCCAGACGCATCAGAGCATCAACGGTTTTTTCAGTTGGCTCAACGATGTCAACCAGACGCTTGTGAGTACGGATCTCGTACTGATCACGCGCGTCTTTGTTGACGTGCGGAGAGATCAGAACGGTGAAACGCTCTTTGCGGGTCGGCAGCGGGATCGGACCACGGACTTGCGCACCAGTGCGCTTAGCAGTCTCGACGATTTCCGCGGTTGATTGATCGATCAGACGATGATCAAACGCTTTCAAACGGATACGGATTCTTTGGTTCTGCATGAGACCAGAGCTCCAATTATTTTATAGACGAAATAGTTACTCCTCAAACCCATTACGATTGATGGGAGAGTGTAACCGTTCTTACAGAGTTCCCCGATTGGGAACATTGTCTGGTACCGCTTTCGCAGGACCGGTGGCTCATATCGAACCGCTGTCAATATTAGACAAGCCCGCGCATTATACACAAATAGCCACATGAAGCAAGCCGTGTTTATAAATTACCCACACGACAGTGTGCACTTTCACGCGTGCGGCTCAAAATTTAGTGCAACGAGATGTCATTTCCTGGAAGCCGCCTCGCAAAGGGTATTCTCGGCCTTTGCCCCCTCCCCTGCCTGTCGACAAACTGATATCCAGTGAATTGACAGGTAACATGACAATGATATTGAGTGCGCTCCCCTTCTTTATCCTTTATACATCGCTAAGCGCAGCCTTATGCAGGCATGACGCGCGAACCGGGTTATTGCCAGACCGGTTAACCTGCCCATTGCTGTGGCTTGGCCTGCTATATCAGCTGTGCCTTAATCCGACCCACATCAGTGATGCACTCTGGGGCGCTATTGCTGGTTACTCCATTCTGGCGTTTCTCTATTGGGGTTATCGACTGATTCGGGGCTACGAAGGATTAGGATATGGAGACGTGAAGTACCTGGCGGCTCTTGGAGCATGGCATGGCTGGCAGCAGCTCCCGCTATTACTGCTGATGGCAAGCGTGCTAGCGTGGGCTTTTCTGATGGGTAAAGCGTTGTCTCGACGATCGATGACGGAGATAAAAAACCCACTGCCATTTGGTCCATTTATGGGAGCAGCGGGTTTTATATTGGCAGGCTTCTCGGTTGTTAGTCTGCGACTTTAATCTGGGATTGCAGGTAGTTCTGCAGACCAATTTTGCCAATGAGTTCGAGTTCCGTTTCCAGCCAGTCAATATGATGCTCTTCCTCGGTGAGGATCGTTATCAGCATATCGCGGCTCACGTAGTCGTGAACGCTGTCGGCATAAGCGATGGCTTCCCGCAGATCTTTAGCCCCGTCTAATTCCAACCTGAGGTCAGATTGCAGCATCTCTTCAACATCTTCGCCGATGTGTAATTTACCCAGGTCTTGTAGATTAGGGATCCCTTCAAGGAAAAGAATTCGCTCGATGTACAAATCGGCGTGCTTCATTTCATCAATGGATTCGTGATACTCGATATCATTGAGGCGCATAAGGCCCCAGTTTTTGAACATTCTCGCGTGGAGAAAGTATTGGTTTATTGCGACAAGCTCATTTCCCAATAATTTATTGAGATAATTTATAATCTTAACATCACCTTTCATTATATAGACCCTCCGCTTCCACTTATTGAAGCGTAGATCGGGCTACCGGGATGTCAAAAAAAGAAATTGCGGTCAGGCGATCTCTTTGAACTCTGGCATTTGCATTAATTCATCTTCCATGACTTCTCGCGCCGCACGAACGCACTTACCACATTGATTTCCAATAGGAATGCATTTTCGTAATTGCTGGAAAGACTGCGGATGAAACTGGCGTACCGCCTGGCGAATTTTTTTATCGCTGACGCCATTACATAAACAAACGTACATAACCACTCCCGTTCAATTTCTGAACAAAGTGTAATTGAGAATAATTATGATTACAATAGACAACTACTAAGGATTGGGTGAATTAAGAGAACAAATAGTGCGGAATATGTACAGATAATAATGTTTAAAAAAGCAAAAAGGGTGCCGAAGCACCCTTTTTAAGCTCAAAACTAATTATTAAATAATTAGCTCATTACTTTAGCAACAACGCCCGCACCTACAGTACGGCCGCCTTCACGGATTGCGAAACGCAGACCGTCATCCATCGCGATTGGGTGGATCAGGGTAACAACCATTTTGATGTTGTCGCCCGGCATTACCATCTCAACGCCTTCTGGCAGTTCGATGGTACCAGTCACGTCAGTAGTACGGAAGTAGAACTGTGGACGGTAGCCTTTGAAGAACGGAGTATGACGGCCGCCTTCGTCTTTGGACAGGATGTACACTTCAGATTCGAACTTGGTGTGTGGCTTGATTGAACCCGGCTTAGCCAGAACCTGGCCACGCTGGATTTCTTCACGCTTGATACCACGCAGCAGAACGCCGCAGTTCTCGCCTGCACGACCTTCGTCCAGCAGCTTACGGAACATTTCAACGCCGGTACAGGTAGACTTAGCAGTCTCTTTGATACCAACGATTTCAACTTCTTCACCAACTTTGATGATACCGCGCTCAACACGACCGGTAACAACGGTACCACGACCGGAGATGGAGAATACGTCTTCGATAGGCAGCAGGAACGGCTTGTCAATCGCACGCTCTGGTTCTGGAATGTAAGAATCCAGGAAGCCAGCCAGTTCGATGATTTTTGCTTCCCACTCTGCGTCGCCTTCCAGCGCTTTCAGCGCGGAACCACGAACGATAGGAGTGTCGTCGCCTGGGAAATCGTACTGAGACAGAAGTTCACGAACTTCCATTTCTACCAGTTCCAGCAGCTCTTCGTCATCAACCATGTCACATTTGTTCAGGAACACGATGATGTAAGGAACGCCTACCTGACGACCCAGCAGGATGTGCTCACGAGTCTGTGGCATAGGGCCATCAGTTGCAGCAACAACCAGGATCGCGCCGTCCATCTGCGCAGCACCGGTGATCATGTTTTTAACATAGTCGGCGTGGCCTGGGCAGTCTACGTGTGCGTAGTGGCGAGTCGGGGTGTCATATTCAACGTGGGAAGTGTTGATGGTGATACCACGAGCTTTTTCTTCTGGTGCGTTATCGATCTGGTCGAAAGCACGAGCAGCGCCGCCGTAGGTTTTAGCCAGAACGGTGGTGATTGCAGCAGTCAGAGTAGTTTTACCGTGGTCAACGTGGCCGATGGTGCCGACGTTGACGTGCGGTTTTGTACGTTCAAATTTTTCTTTAGACACGGCTATATTCCTTACTATAGTGCTCTCCCCTTTGGAGAGAGCACGGGATTTGGGTTTTAATCCTGTGGCTTATTTACCACGGGCTTCAATTACGGCCTGAGCAACGTTGTTCGGCGCATCATCATACTTCAGGAACTCCATGGAGTAAGAAGCACGACCTTTGGTCAGTGAACGCAGTTGAGTTGCATAACCAAACATTTCAGACAGCGGAACTTCAGCATGAATCTGAACACCAGTAGCGTTAGATTCCTGACCTTTCAGCTGACCACGACGACGGCTAAGGTCACCGATAACGTCACCAGTGTTCTCTTCTGGAGTTTCTACTTCAACCTTCATGATAGGCTCAAGCAGAACTGGTTTTGCTTTCTTAAAGCCATCTTTGAAGGCGATAGAAGCTGCCAGTTTAAACGCCAGCTCAGAGGAGTCAACGTCGTGGTAAGAACCGAAGTGCAGACGCACGCCCAGATCAACAACCGGGTAACCAGCCAGTGGGCCAGATTTCAGCTGTTCCTGGATGCCTTTATCAACGGCAGGGATGTATTCGCCAGGAATTACACCACCTTTGATGTCGTTGATGAACTCGTAGCCTTTCGGGTTTGAACCCGGCTCCAGTGGGTACATGTCGATAACAACATGACCATACTGACCGCGACCACCAGACTGCTTAGCGTGTTTACCTTCGATATCGGTAACTTTCGCGCGAATCGCTTCACGGTAAGCAACCTGAGGTTTACCGACGTTCGCTTCAACGTTGAATTCACGCTTCATGCGGTCAACGATGATGTCGAGGTGCAGTTCACCCATACCGGCGATAATGGTCTGGTTAGATTCTTCATCAGTCCATACGCGGAATGATGGGTCTTCTTTAGCCAGACGGCCCAGAGCCAGACCCATTTTTTCCTGGTCAGCTTTGGTTTTCGGTTCAACTGCGATGGAGATTACCGGTTCAGGGAATTCCATACGCTCAAGAATGATCACGTGGTCTGGATCACAAATGGTGTCACCAGTTGTCACGTCTTTCAGGCCGATTGCCGCAGCAATGTCACCTGCGCGAACTTCTTTGATCTCTTCACGCTTGTTAGCGTGCATCTGTACGATACGACCAAAACGTTCACGAGCCGATTTAACTGGGTTGTATACAGTATCACCGGAGTTAACAACACCTGAGTACACACGGAAGAACGTCAGGTTACCCACAAATGGGTCGGTTGCGATTTTAAACGCCAGAGCAGCAAACGGCTCTTCATCACTTGCGTGACGCTCAGCCGGAGTGTCTTTACCGTCGTCCAGAATACCGTTGATCGCAGGTACGTCGATTGGGGATGGCAGGTAATCAATTACCGCATCCAGCATCGCCTGAACACCTTTGTTCTTGAACGCAGAACCACAGGTTACCAGGATGATTTCGTTGTTCAGAACACGCTGACGCAGAGCAGTTTTGATCTCTTCTTCAGTCAGTTCGTCACCACCCAGGTATTTCTCCATCAGCTCTTCTGAAGCTTCAGCAGCGGACTCGATCAGGTTCTGGTGCCATTCGTCAGCCAGGTCCTGCATGTCTGCTGGAATATCTTCATAAGTGAAGGTTACGCCTGCATCTGCTTCGTTCCAGTTGATGGCTTTCATTTTCACCAGGTCAACAACACCGGTGAAACCTTCTTCAGCACCAATTGCCAGCTGCAGCGGAACAGGGTTCGCGCCCAGACGGGATTTGATCTGACCAACAACTTTCAGGAAGTTCGCACCCATACGGTCCATTTTGTTAACGAACGCGATACGTGGAACTTTATATTTGTTTGCCTGACGCCATACGGTTTCAGACTGTGGCTGAACACCACCAACTGCGCAGTAAACCATTACCGCACCATCAAGCACACGCATGGAACGTTCTACTTCGATAGTGAAGTCAACGTGCCCCGGGGTGTCGATGATGTTTACACGGTGTGGTTCATACTGCTTAGCCATACCAGACCAGAATGCAGTAGTCGCAGCGGAAGTGATGGTAATACCACGTTCCTGCTCCTGCTCCATCCAGTCCATGGTAGCCGCGCCGTCGTGAACTTCACCGATTTTGTGGTTTACACCGGTGTAGAACAGAATACGTTCGGTAGTAGTGGTTTTACCGGCGTCGATGTGCGCACTGATACCGATGTTACGGTAGCGTGCGATGGGTGTTGTACGAGCCATTTGATTCCTCGTTTATATCTTTAGGCGTTCAGTTAAGTTACCCAGAGCGGGCGGCTTCTCTGAAGCGCCCGCCTGGTGACTAATACTCCGAAGGGATTACCAACGGTAGTGTGCGAACGCCTTGTTGGCTTCTGCCATACGGTGAACGTCTTCACGTTTCTTAACTGCAGTACCTTTGTTGTCTGCAGCATCAGAAAGTTCGTTCGCCAGACGCAGAGCCATGGATTTATCACCGCGTTTACGAGCAGCTTCAACGATCCAACGCATTGCCAGAGCATTACGACGAACCGGACGAACTTCAACTGGAACCTGATAAGTAGAACCACCAACGCGGCGGGACTTAACTTCTACAGTTGGGCGAACGTTGTCGAGAGCGACTTCGAAAGCTTCCAGTTCATTTTTACCAGAACGCTGAGCCAGGGTCTCAAGCGCGCTGTATACGATTGCTTCTGCAGTAGATTTTTTACCATCTACCATCAGGATATTTACAAATTTTGCCAGCAGTTCTGATCCGAATTTCGGATCTGGAAGAATTTTACGCTGACCAATGACGCGACGACGTGGCATGGGAATACTCCGTTGTTAATTCAGGATTGTCCAAAACTCTAAGAGTTTAGTGTGACATTAAGATAAATCAGTTTGGCCTTACTTAACGGAGAACCATTAAGCCTTAGGACGTTTCACGCCGTACTTAGAGCGAGATTGCTTACGGTCTTTAACGCCGGAGCAGTCAAGCGCACCACGAACGGTGTGGTAACGAACACCCGGAAGGTCTTTTACACGACCGCCACGGATCAGGATCACGGAGTGTTCCTGCAGGTTGTGACCTTCACCACCGATGTAGGAAGTCACTTCAAAACCGTTAGTCAAACGCACACGGCATACTTTACGCAGTGCGGAGTTTGGTTTCTTAGGAGTGGTAGTATATACACGAGTACATACGCCACGTTTCTGCGGGCATGCTTCCAGTGCAGGCACGTTGCTCTTTGCAACTTTGCGTGCGCGTGGTTTGCGTACCAGCTGGTTAACTGTTGCCATTAAATAGCTCCTGGTTGTAGCTTTCGCTTCGTAAACACGTAATAAATCGCCTCATGCAATATGAGGACGCGAAATTTTAGGGCTATGCCGATAGGGTGTCAAGAAATATACAACGGCCAAACGTTACCAGCTGATTTGAGCCGTGTGTTTTACCGTTAACCTGACGAAGTCAGTATAGCTGACAACGCTGACATCGCTCGAAATTTGAGCACACAGACCGCGCGCTTGCGCATCTTCATTTAACACGTAGATGGATATGGGGGCGGCGCGCAGGATTTCAACAAAATGGCTGTGTTCTACCGCCGCGAGGACACCATCCGCCATAAGCAGTAAATCATCACCTTCGTCCATTAAACGAAGCAGCCCCGCGATATCCGCGTGCCAGGGAGAAGTGCTGAGCGTAAATAGCATAGTGGCCTCAGAAACGAAGAATCACATCGTAGTCATTAAGCTGCTGGCGCAGCGCATCGGGCTCTAGCGGTTCCACATCGGTCACAAATGAGGTGCTTGCCGTCAGGCCGCGTTCGCGCATTGAGGCGGCGCACACCCAACGGTTCTCAATGTCGTAGAGCGACAGCAATTTGAAGGTGGCGATATAATCACGCGCCAGAATCGCACCGGGTTTTTGCTGGCTCAGCAGTTGAAATACCCCATCGCCGACAAAAAAGACGCCGAGATCTTCACTTAAAGCTGACGTCGCCAGCAACGCATCCAGGCCTTCACGGCCGGCCGTGCTGCCATGAGGCGCGCTGGAAAAAATAAAGGCCACGCGTTTCATCAAAACTGTACCATCCGATCGCAGGTCAGCGCGGCTTCCGCCAGTGCGCCTAATCCGCTTAACGAAAATCCCGGCTGGAGATTGAACCCAGGCAACCCCAGTTGCTCCGCTTCTTTCTCATCGGTCACGCCACGTCGAAGCGCAGCCGCCACACAAATATGCAGCGCCACGCCATGCGCGTCGTGTAACGCCTGCCAGGCACGGACAAGATCGAACTCATCACTCGCGGGCGCGGTGAATTGATTAGCGTTATAAATCCCTTCCCGATAGAAGAAGACGCAGGCGAGTTCGTGACCTTCCGCCAGCACCGCTTGCGCGAACTGCAACGCGCTGCTGGCATGCTGTGTGCCGTAGGCCGGCCCGGTCACCATCAGGGCAAAACGCATTACTTATCCTGCCCCACAAAATCGCCGCTCTTGAACTGGCGAATGTAGAGATAGACCGTATGTTTGGAGATATTCAGGCGGTCGGCAACCTGGTTAATCGCATCCTTAATATCGAAGATGCCTTTCTCATAAAGGTTAAGCACGATCTGACGATTTTTGGCGTTATTGGAAACGTTGCGATCGGCATTGACCTCTTCAATGGTGAACTCCAGCGTTTGGGTAACCAGATCCTCAACCGAGGAAGCAAAGTTAACCGCTGAGCCCACTTCCGGCGTTTCTGGCGGAATGAACGTACTCATAATCTGCGAGAACGGCACATCGAGATTCATATTAATACAGAGCAAGCCAATGACACGGTGGTCACGGTTGCGGATAGCGATAGTCTCGGATTTCATCAGTACGCCACTTTTGGCGCGAGTAAAATAGCATTTGGAAACGCTGCTATCTGCCCCGGTCATATCGTGCAGCATCCTTAGCGCCAGATCGGTAATCGGGGAACCGATTTTTCGGCCAGTATGTTCGCCGTTCGCAATGCGTATTGCCGAACATTTGAGATCTTGCAGGGAGTGCAACACGATTTCACAGTGGGGACCAATGAGCATCGCCAACCCGTCCACCACCGCTTCGTAGGATTTAAGGATATCGAAATCGGTTTGATCGAAAGGACGTTGATCCAGCAAATCAAGTTCACTGGTTTCGTTGGTTAAAAGCGACCTGGACATGAAAAAAAGCACTCCTTTTCAGGAGCCTGTCGTTATGTTGTCAGGGCAGGCTCATCACTAATAGGGCATCTAAAGTAATACAGCGCATAAGGCGCTTTCCAGCATTAATTATATCCGGCAGGTAATAAAAAGCCGCCGCCCATTGGGCGGCGGCTGTCACACTCTTATTTTTTGCTCGCGTCAGCGGCTTTTGCAGCCGGTGCAGCTTCAGGCTGCGCATCCGCTTTCGGGGCTGGTTTGATGTCTAGCAGTTCAACATCAAAGACCAGCGTAGAGTTAGCCGGGATACCCGGAACGCCGGTTTTGCCGTAAGCCAGATCTGGTGGGATGACCAGCTGAATTTTACCGCCCTTCTTGATGTTTTTCAGACCTTCAGTCCAGCCTGGGATAACGCCGTCCAGACGGAAGGAGAGAGGTTCACCGCGGGTGTAAGAGTTATCGAACTCTTTACCGTCGGTCAGCGTACCTTTGTAGTTAACCACAACGGTATCGGTATCTTTCGGCGCATCGCCGGTACCTTCTTTCTCAACCTTATACAGCAGGCCAGATTTTGCGGTTTTCACGCCTTTTTCTTTTGCGAATTTCTCACGGAAGGCTTTGCCTTTCGCTTCGTTATCCGCAGCGTCTTTTTCCATCTTCGCCTGAGCGGAGGTCTTCACGCGAGTTTCAAACGCCTGCAGAGTTTGTTCAATTTCCTGATCGGACAGTTTGCTCTTATCTGCAAAAGCGTCCTGAACGCCTGCGATCAACTGGTCTTTATCCAGTTTGATGCCCAGTTTTTCCTGTTCTTTCAGAGAATTTTCCATGTAACGACCCAGCGATGCGCCCAATGCATAGGCAGATTTCTGGTCGTCATTTTTGAATGCAGCTTTGCTTTCTGCTGCCGGAGCTGCTTTCGCCGCAGTGTCAGCAGCAAAAGTCAGTGGCGCATTCAGTGCAACGGCCATTGTGGTTGCCAGAAGCGTTACTTTAAACAGTGATTTCATCCATCTCTCCAGGACCGGGGCCTCTCGCCCCAATGTTAACTAATTGAGAAGCGTACTATAGAACGTTGTAGAGGAAATCTACATATGAACGCGGCTTATATCGACTCTTTTCAGACTCTTTTTGTTTAAATTAGTTTCCACGCTTTGCGCAGGAGTGCTGCACAGGCTAAAAAAGTTGAGTAGAATCCGCGCGTCAGAAACGCTTTTGGCGATAACAGTAGAGAGAGACATCATGAAGGAAACAACTATCGAAGTGCGTTTGGCTGAGCTTGAAAGCCGACTGGCCTTCCAGGAGGTAACCATTGATGACCTCAACCAAACGGTCACCGCCCATGAACTGGAGATGGCGAAACTGCGCGAACACCTGCGTCTACTGACCGACAAGCTAAAGGCCAGCCAGCCATCCAACATCGCGTCCCAGTCTGAAGAGACGCCACCACCTCATTATTGAGACGAAAAAAAAGCGGGGAAACCCGCTTTTTTTGTGCCCGATGATAACCGGACTACCGTTGGCCTGATAAGCGTAGCGCCATCAGACTAGCATACGGCTTAGTGGCAACCGCAGCCGCCGTGACCTTTACCACCACCGCCGCAGCAGCCTTCGCCGCCGTGCTCATGACCATGGTCGTGATCGTGGCCGTGACCACCGCAGCAACCTTCATGATCGTGATCGTGGTCGTGACCGTTTGCACCGTGAACGTGGCCGTGAGCCAGTTCTTCTTCGGTTGCTTCGCGGATAGCGACAACTTCAACGTTGAATTTCAGATTCTGGCCAGCCAGCATGTGGTTGCCGTCAACCACTACATGGTCGTCTTCAACTTCGGTGATTTCAACCGGTACTGGACCCTGGTCGGTTTCTGCCAGGAAGCGCATGCCAACCTGCAGTTCATCAACGCCCATGAACACGTCTTTAGGAACGCGCTGCACCAGATTTTCGTCGTACTGACCGTATGCGTCGTTAGCCTGAACAGCAACGTCAAACTTGTCGCCAGCTTCGTGACCTTCCAGCGCATTTTCCAGGCCGGAGATCAGGGAACCGTGACCATGCAGGTAGTCAAGCGGTGCACTTACCGGAGACTCATCAACCAATACACCGTCTTCTGTACGTACCTGATAGGCCAGGCTGACCACCAGGTCTTTTGCTACTTTCATGATATCTCCTGAGCTTGGGAATATTTCGTGGCGCAGATTGTAGCGGAATTCTACACCCGTGTACCCATAAGCTTAAAAAAAGACAGCACGGATCGCTACTCTGGATGGAAAATACCGATAACTTGTTCGTCTTTGCGTACATGATCGCGCGCCTCTTTATCGGCTTCCCGCATCTGATGCCCGCACTTAACGCATTCAACCACATCAATATTATTCTCGCGCCACATCGCCATCGAGTCCTGCGCCTGACAAGACGGGCATTTCGCGCCCGCAATAAACCGTTTACGTACCGTCATGCATCACCTTCTATTCAAATTCGTCCCAGCCATCCAGCTGTCGCCGCTCTTGTTGCATCTCCCTTTGGAAGATCTCCTCCAGCTCCCGCCGGGCTTCACGCACGCGTGAGATTTGTTGGGTATCGCTGTGCACCGGCATCAATTCGCGCAGCATTCGCATATCCAGGCGCTTAAAGTGCAGCTGCGCACGCTGCGCCTGGTGAGGATGCATGCCGGTAGAGATGAGCGCCTTACGCCCGAGTTCCAGGGCACTGGAAAATGTCTCTCGAGAAAACTGTACCACGCCCGCCTGCAGCAGTTCGTGCGCCTCCACACGTCCGCGCGCACGGGCCATAATATTCAGATGCGGGAAATGCTGCTGGCAGATCTCCACAAGCTTCATCGTATCTTCCGGCTCGTTACAGGTGATGACTATCGACTTTGCCTGCTCGGCACCGGCGGAACGCAGCAGCTCAACCTGCGTCGCATCGCCGTAATAAACCTTGTAACCGTATTTACGCATCAGGTTAACCGCGCTGATATCGCGCTCGAGCACGGTAATACGCAGCTTATTGGCCATCAACAAACGGCCAATCACCTGACCAAAACGACCGAATCCAACAACGATAACCTGTGGCTTATCATCCTCAACCCACGGCGCTTCATCTTCCTCTTCCGGCGCGTTAAATCGACGGGAGAGGATGAGATCGATAAGCTTCATCAATAACGGTGTGGTCATCATAGAAAGCGTCACGGTGACCAGCAGCAACGACATCTGGTCGCCTTTAAACACTTTGAATGAGGCCGCCGCCGAGAACAAAACGAAAGCAAACTCTCCGCCCTGGCTCAGTACGCCCGCGAACTGCAACCGCTCTGAACTGCGTAAACCATGCAGGCGCGCCAGCAGATAAAGCACCAGCGTTTTCACCGCCACCAGCCCCGCTACGCAGCCAATCACCACCAAAAGATGGCTATAGAGCACGCCGAGGTTCAAAGACATGCCAACTGAAATAAAGAACAGCCCTAATAGCAAACCCTTAAAAGGTTCGATGGCGATTTCCAGCTCATGACGATATTCGCTTTCTGCCAGCAGAACACCGGCGATAAACGTGCCGAGCGCCATCGACAGCCCCAGCGCATCCATAAACAGCGCTGAGCCAAGAACCAATAACAGCGTCGCGGCGGTAAATACTTCACGCACACCGGAACTGGCGATAAAGCGAAAGACCGGACGCAGCAGATAGCGACCGCCAACCAGCATCCCGGCAAAAGCCAACACCTTGAGGCCCACGGTCTGCCAATCAAAGTGATCGTCGCCCGCGCCGGCTAATAAAGGCACCAGCGCCAGCGCCGGAATGACCGCCAAATCCTGAAACAGCAGTACCGAAAAACCCAATTGCCCCGATTCGTTGCGGCTCATGCCTTTTTCACGCATTAACTGCAACGCCATTGCCGTCGACGACATCGCCAGGCCAATGCCGCCAATCACCGCCGCTTGCCAGGAGAAGTCGGTCAACATCAGCAATCCACCGAGGATTGCCGCACTAAAAATGACCTGCGCGGCGCCGATACCAAAAATGGGTCGCCGCAATTGCCACAGCTTCGCTGGATTCAGCTCAAGCCCAATCACGAACATCAGGAACACGACGCCTAGCTCGGAGAAGTGAAGGATTTCATCCACATCGCTGATAAAGCCTAATCCCCAGGGGCCGATGGCAATTCCCGCCAGCAAATAGCCAAGAACCGCACCAATCCCCAGCCTTGCAGCCAAGGGCACCGCCACGACGGCGGCAAACAGAAACAGCAGACCGGCCAGTAATAAATCGGAACCTTCCATCATCGTCCCCCTGCCGTAATCGGCGCAGCCAGCCAGTCGGCATAGGCTTTTGCATGGTTTGCCAGCTCGTCAGGCGGCTGACGACGCGCCCAGTAAACGATAATTGGGCTCATCCAGTGCATGTGGCACATGGCAGCCGTCAGTTCAAACGGGCGCAAAATATCGCTCATCGGATAACGGTTCAGGCCATCATGACGATAGGCACTTTCTGGCTCACCGGTGGTAATAACGCTACGCCAGTACTTTCCCGCCAGTTCATTGCCCCCCACTCCGCTGGCAAAACCACGGCTAAGCACCCGGTCGAGCCACTCTTTAAGCAGCGCCGGACAGCTGTAGGTATAAAGTGGATGCTGGAACACAATCACATCATGCTCACGCAGCAATGCTTGTTCTCGTGGTATATCGATAAAAAAATCAGGGTAGTGTGCATAAAGATCGTGCACCGTTACATTACTTAGCTGCGAAGCCGGTCTAAGCAGAACCCGGTTAGCCACCGAGCCCTGAGATTCCGGATGGGCATACAGCAGCAACACTTTCGCTGTCTGGGACATCATTCCCCTCCCGGTTTTGTCTTTTGTCTATTGTTGGCGTTTTAGGCTACCATTGCGCCTCGGTGGAGCACACTGCCCACACATTACATTATCACAATGACAATTTAACATAGTCAGAACATACGGCGCCTTATGATTGTTTTCTCCTCGTTACAAATTCGTCGTGGCGTGCGTGTCCTGCTGGATAACGCAACGGCCACCATCAACCCTGGGCAAAAAATTGGCCTGGTGGGGAAAAACGGCTGCGGAAAATCCACGCTGCTGGCTCTACTGAAAAACGAGATTGGCGCCGATGGCGGCAACGTGACCTTTCCCGGCAACTGGCAACTGGCCTGGGTTAACCAGGAAACACCAGCATTAGCGGAACCGGCGCTGGATTATGTGATTGACGGCGATCGCGAGTTCCGTCAACTGGAAGCCCAGTTACACGACGCCAACGAGCGCAACGACGGGCACGCCATTGCCACCGTACACGGTAAACTCGATGCGATTGATGCGTGGACTATCCGTTCCCGTGCTGCCAGCCTGCTGCACGGTCTGGGCTTTAGCAACGAACAGCTTGAGCGTCCGGTCAGCGACTTCTCGGGCGGCTGGCGTATGCGTTTAAACCTGGCGCAGGCGCTGATTTGCCGTTCTGACCTGCTGCTGCTTGATGAACCGACTAACCACCTCGATCTCGACGCGGTGATCTGGCTGGAAAGATGGCTTAAGAGTTATCAGGGCACGCTGATCCTGATTTCCCACGACCGCGACTTCCTCGATCCGGTGGTGGACAAAATTATCCACATCGAACAGCAAACCATGTTCGAGTACACCGGTAACTACAGCTCGTTCGAGCGTCAGCGCGCCACGCGACTGGCACAACAGCAGGCGCTGTATGAAAGCCAGCAGGAACGCGTTTCGCACCTGCAAAGCTACATCGACCGTTTCCGTGCCCAGGCTACCAAAGCAAAACAGGCGCAGAGCCGCATCAAAATGCTGGAGCGCATGGAGCTGATTGCCCCGGCGCACGTTGATAACCCATTCCGCTTCAGCTTCCGCGCGCCGGAAAGTCTGCCGAACCCGCTGCTGAAGATGGAAAAGGTGAGCGCAGGCTATGGCGATAACGTCATCCTCGAGTCCATCAAGCTGAACCTGGTGCCCGGTTCGCGCATTGGCCTGCTGGGCCGCAACGGCGCGGGGAAATCGACGCTGATTAAAATGCTCGCCGGTGAACTGGCGCCGCTGCACGGCGAAATCGGTCTCGCAAAAGGCATTAAGCTTGGCTACTTCGCCCAGCATCAGCTGGAATTCCTGCGCGCGGATGAATCCCCAATTCAGCACCTGGCGCGCATGGCGCCGCAGGAGCTGGAGCAGAAGCTGCGCGACTATCTCGGCGGCTTTGGCTTCCAGGGCGATAAAGTGACGGAGCAAACCGCTCGCTTCTCCGGCGGTGAGAAAGCGCGTTTGGTTCTGGCGCTGATCGTCTGGCAGCGCCCTAACCTGCTGCTGCTCGATGAACCGACTAACCACCTTGACCTCGATATGCGTCAAGCGCTGACCGAAGCGTTAATCGATTTTGAAGGCGCACTGGTGGTGGTATCGCACGACCGTCACCTGATCCGCTCCACCACCGACGATCTCTATCTGGTTCATGATAAAAAGGTTGAGCCGTTCGACGGTGACCTGGAAGATTATCAGCAGTGGCTGAGCGACGTGCAAAAGCAGGAAAACCAGAGCGATGAACCGGCGAAAGACAACGCCAACAGCGCCCAGTCGCGTAAAGACCAAAAGCGTCGCGAAGCCGAACTGCGTACCCTGACGCAGCCGCTGCGTAAAGAGATTACCCGTCTGGAAAAAGAGATGGAGAAGCTCAACGCCCAGCTTGCCAAAGCGGAAGAGAAACTTGGCGATAGCAGCCTGTACGACCCTAGCCGCAAAGCGGAAATGACCGAGTGTCTGCAACTGCAGGCCAGCGCTAAATCCGGGCTGGAAGAGTGCGAAATGGCGTGGCTTGACGCCCAGGAACAGCTTGAGCAGATGATGCAAAACGACTAACCCACAAAGGCGGACGATGAACTTATCAATCACCGACGATATTACCTTCCGCAAGCTGACCATCTTCATGACCTTTATGGAGAAAGGTAACATTGCCCGTACCGCCGAGGCGCTGGATATCAGCGGCGTCAGCGTCCACCGGGCGCTGCATACGCTGGAAGAGAACGTTCGTTGTCCGTTGTTCACGCACAAAGGCCGTAACCTGATAGCGCAACCGGCGGCATGGACGCTGCTGGAGTACTGTCAGGAAGTCTCCCAGTTGATGGCGCGCGGGCTTGAAGAAACCCGTAAAACTGCGGGCATCGGTCAGGGCCGTTTACGCGTCGGCACGCTCTACTCGTTAACCCTGGAAACGGTGCCGCACCTGATTATGGGCATGAAGCTACGTCGCCCGGATCTGGAAATGGATCTGACGATGGGATCGAACGAAGCCCTGTTGGCGATGCTGGAAGACGGCACGCTGGATGCGATCCTGATCTCTATCTCAGAAAGTGAGATCGACCGAAACAGTCTCGAAGTTCTGCCGCTGTTCCATGATGACATCTACCTTGCTGCGCCGATCACCGCAGCGTTAGATCCCAGTAAAACGGCGGATCTGCGCAATTACCGCAATGAAAAGTTTGTTTCGCTGGCGGAGGGATTTGCCACCTATGCCGGTTTTCAGGAAGCCTTTCACATCGCCGGATTTGAGCCAGAAATTGTCACCCGCGTGAACGACATTTTCTCAATGCTCAGCCTTGTGCAGGCAGGCGTAGGCTTTACCCTGATGCCGGGGCGAATGAAAAAGATGTATGAGAATAAGGTGCATCTGCAAAAGCTCGCCGATCCTTACCAGATGCGGCAGCTTATCGCGATTGTCTTTGCCCGCAACCGCGAGCGCGATCCGAGTTTGCTGGCGTTAGCCGCCGAAGGGCGGATGTATGCGCGGAGTTTGAACAACGATAGTTAATTGCCGTATGTAAAAGTTAGCCCGGCCGAGCAAAGCGACGCCGGGATTGGCACCGAGCGGCCCCGGCGTCGCTTTGCTCGGCCGGGCTACACTACACGCAGCGCCATCGGGCGATACCCCTATGCGCGCAGCCGTTTCGCCAGATGCACGGCAACGTCCATTCCGCTACGTTCAAGCGAAATAGATTCCCCTTCCCACGCGGCCTGGCGCGTCAAACAGGTCAGTACGCCGCCGGGCGGCATTTCAATCGCCAGACGGGCTTCACGCTCATTGGCGGACACTACCGCTTCTTGCCAGCGCACGGTGCGCGCCATATTCATCGCCAAATCGTCAGCTATACGCTCCGGCTGCCACAATACGCGACCGGTGCTACCGCTGAGATAGGCGTAGCGTGGACGCGAAAGCGTCACCTGGCTAAATGCCGACACCAGTTTTTGCGCAGGTTCTGCCAGCAACTCGCAGTGCGACGGTACGCTGACCGCCAGACGATGAGCCTTGCTCGCCCCTTTCTCCAGCGCCCGTTTAGCGACATCGGCCATCGCCTCATCGGTACCGGCAATGACAATCTGCGTTTCGGCATTCAGGTTGGCGATATACGTTCCACTCCCCGCCACCAGCGATTCCACCTGCGGCAACGTCAGCCCCATAATCGCCGTCAGGCCGTAGCCATGCGGATAGGCTTGCTCCATCAAATCACCGCGCAGCGCCACCAGCTTGAGCGCGTCGGTAAAGTCGAGCGCCCCGGCCACGACCGCCGCCGGATACGCCCCAATCGAGAGTCCGCTGACAATATCCGGCGTCACACCGCGGCGCTCAAGCTCACGCGCCCAGGCAACGCCCGCAATCAACAGCGCTAACTGTACCGCGCGGGTATGTTTTAATGCGTCAGGGGAATCCAGCGTATCCGCTTCTGCGCCCAGCACCTCACGTGCCTGGGCTAATTCCGTTCCCGGCAGGTTTTGCAGCATCTGCGGATGCTGCGTTCCTTGTCCCGGAAAGGTAAACAGGATCTTCATTTACTCCTCCCTGCTCCACGGGTCGCTTACCAACCGCGGCCCCTGCGATGTTTTTAACAGCGTCTTGCCGTCGCGCAGCCATTCGTTCAGGGCAAACGCGCCATATGGCGTTTCCACCTGAGTGTCAGCGCGGCAAAGGGCGCCCGTGAGCTGTCGCTGCCATTTTGCCAGCGACTCGCGTGAGAGTGCCTGCGGGGCGCGGATCAGCAGATCCAGATCGCTACTGGCATGAATCACCGGGATCCCGGTCGCCAGCGCGTAGCCGGTGCTGCCGGTAATACCCCACACCCACGGCCACGTCTGTTGAGACAATAACAAAGCCACCTGAACCGGTGGCTGAGAGATAAACGGTGAACGCAGCAGCGCCTGCGAGTCGACCAGCGACTCCGGCGAGCAGACGCGGGTAATGGCATTCGGATGACTCCATCCTGCCGCCCGCTGGCTGCGTTTCATGCCGCGAACACCGACGGGGACACGCCCCGCCTCATCAACATCACGCCGCACAACCACCGGCAGACCGGTATGCCAAACCTCATCCACCCAGGATTCCGAGGCCTCCTCCAGCGCGTCACGCGCATTCAGCCAGATAAGGTCGTGTGGACGTAATGTTGAGGTCATGATTTAGATTCCTGAAGTCAGCGAGATAAACAGCGGCAGCGACAGGATACACAGGACGGAGCTCAACAGCAGCACCGCTTCTGCATCTGGCGACTGCACGCCAAAGCGGTTACCGAATACCACGCCGAAGAAACCGGCGGACAGAGCAATCATCAAAATAGCGGTAATCGCCACGGAACCATGCAGACCGAAGATAAGCACGATGCCCCAGGCAATCGCTGGCTGAATCAGCAGCTTAGCGATAGTTGAGGTAATAACCACGGTATTGATCTGCAGTTTACGAGCAGACAGGATAACCCCGGTCAGGAACAGCGCGGCAGCGGTTGCGGACAGGCCGAGCGGTTTAATGGCCGCCAGCACCAGTTCCGGCATTTTGATGCCAATGGCAGAAAGAATAACCCCCAGCAGTGGGCCCATCACGATAGGTTTCTTGATAGAGCGCCACATCAGCACCGGCAGCATGGACAGCGTCGAGCCCGAATTACCACCCTCTGCGCGCGCTTTTTCGCGTTCCAGAATCAGTAAGCAGAACGGCGTCATCAGTACGGAACCACAGGCAATGGAAACCGCAACTGAGAGCGAAGTAGATGAGGTTTCACCCAATACGCTGCCCAGAATCGGCAAGCCCAGCGCCGCATAGTTTGGCAGCGCGACGGTCAGCGTCAGCACGGCAGCATCCTGCGGTGATTTTTTAAAGACTTTGGTCGCCATGAAGTAGATGGCGGCATAGGTGATCCACATCGCCAGGGTCAGCACCACAATCAGCGGTGACTGCGCAACAATACCGGCCCACGGCGTTTGTACGGTTGCACTAAACAGCGCAGCCGGCAGAGCAAAATCCATCACGAAGATATTGAGCAGGGAGACATTTTTGTTGTCGACCATTTTGGCCTTCCCGGCCCAGAATCCCAGCAGCATGATGACGAAAATCGGAGCAAGAGCATGAACAATTACGTAAGTCATATTTCACCTGTAATGAAAAAAGTTAGCACTGGCGCGATGATTATTATTTTTCAGATGTAAAGACCCTCATGGACGCAAGGGCGCGCCCATGGAGTCATACATCAGGCAGGTCTCTTTTTACTTACCAGCTTGCTCGCATACGTTCGCGTACCAGAGCAGAGCTGTGGCGGTTGTCAGCGCCCAGACGACTTTTCAGCGTTGGGTCCTGACGAGCGTCGTTGATGGCCTGTTGCAGAGTGTTTTTCACCTGCGTCAGATCGTCGGCAGACGGTGCATCGGGATTGCTGATATCCAGCAGATTTTCCAGCAGCCCCAACGTGGCGTAGTTACTGATGTCATACGCCATTGGTGGGATGGTCGCCGCCAGTTTTTCCAGCGCTTCAACGGTACGCAGCGTGATTCGTGCGGCGGACTCTTTACCCATCGCGTGAATCAACACGCCTTTGTCGTTGAAGGCAATCAGACGGTTAGCCTGGTAGCCGTGCGCCAGGAAAGCACCGGACATCGCTTTACCAACAATCAGCCCAATCACCGGGTGACCTGCTAGACGCGCATTGGCATACGCCGCTGCTGCACCGGCCAGCGCCTGGTGAATACCGAAGCCTTCTTCACGACGACCGTACGCCTGGCTTGGCACATCAATCACCGCCACAATCGGACGTTTCACCGCGTTATTGGCATCGGCGGCGACGGTTTCGCTCACCACTTTCGCCAGCGTCCAGCCTTCCAGCAGACCGACTTCGCCGCCGGCGGCACGCGGGTAATGGTTATTCGCATCGGGAACAACGGCGATAAAGCGCACCGTTTCACCGTTCAGTTCACCATCGGCGGCCTGTACGGACGGGCACAGCCCGGCAATGCGTTTGGCGTTTGGCGCGAGGGTTTCCAGCCATAATTCGCCACGGCTAATTGCGTTACTCATCATTTCACCTCCCGGGCAAAAAGCGCATGAATCTGTTCGGTATCGGCCTGTTTACGGGTGTCGAAATGGGTCAGACGGTCGAGATACCAGTCGTAGTTGTCGGTACGGTGTTTTGCCGGTACGCCTTTCGCCAGCGCTTCGTTCATCGCCGCTTTCACGGCATTCACACCGTCGCCGACCAGTGCGTCCACCAGACCGCTTTGGTAACGAATTTCACCACCGGTCATGCTCCAGATAAACGGACGGTCACGGGAGTCGTATTCTTCAATCCCCGCTTCCTGCTCGATAACCTGCGGGCCGTTCAGACCCAGACGCGCTTCACGGGTCACAATCAGGTAGCTACACAGCGCGGCGGCAATAGACATCCCGCCGAAGCAGCCCACGGTACCGGCAACAATACCGACCACCGGGGTGTAACGACGCAGGTCAACGATCGCCGCATGAATGTCGGCAATCGCCGCCAGACCGAGATTGGCCTCTTGCAAACGTACGCCGCCGGTTTCCAGGCTGAGAACGGCCTGAGTTGGGATGCCGTTGCGGTTATCTTCTGCCGCAAGCTCCAGCGCAGCTGCCATTTTGGCACCGGACACTTCGCCCATGCTGCCGCCCTGGAATGCGCCTTCAATCGCCACTACCACGGCCGGTTTGCCGTTGATGGTGCCTTTCGCGACGACCATGCCGTCATCAGACTGCGGAACAATGCCCTGAGCACCCAGCCACGGCGACATCACGCCGTCAAACGGGTCGAGCAGTTCGCGGTAGCTGCCTTCATCAAGCAGCGCGTGCGCACGTTGGCGTGCTTTTAATTCGATAAAACTGCTGTCATCACGCATGGCTCACCTCTTCAAATACCTGTTCGATACGAATACGCGCCACGCCTGGGGTCGCGCCGAAATCGTGGATCGTCAGTTTTCCCGCAGGCAGGCTGCTGACCGTTTGCAGACGGTTTAACAGCGCTTCCCAGCGGCTACGGCTGTTATCGACAGAAGTGGTGATATCAATGGTTAACGTCTGGCTCTGGTCGGCGGTGAATAACACCTCCATATCCCCGGAGCCCACAACGCCTGCCAGCGCTTTGCCGCTTAAGGTGCGGCTTGCTGGCACGGTTAATGTGATTTTTTCCATAACATCCTCTTAATGCTTTGAATAAGGCGAATCGATGCGATCGAGAAACAGCGTAGCGGCGAGTAGGTCAGCGGCACCGCCCGGTGAGGCGTTGAGCGCCAGCATCTGGCTATCGAGCTTCGCTAAAGCCGCCTGACCTGCCGGATGAGCGCTGCCGCCAGCATTCAGCACCGCACGGGCGCCGTCCTGCATAGCATCAAGCCCCTCCAGCCCCGCGCGAGACAGCACGCAGGTATCGGTCAGCGAGGTCATGATGGCCATCAGCGCATCGAGCCTCGCGTGGGTTTCGCTGCTGCCGTTAAACCGGCTTAAACGCAGTTGCGGCAGCGCACGCTGCATCACATGCGGAAACGCCTGCTGAGCTTCTTCGCGAGCACCCGGTACGCGATAACGGTGCGTTGCACGCAGCCCTTTGCTGAACACTTTGGGTGCGGCGGCGTCCGGCAGCTTCGCCAGTTCCGCGGCTGTAGCCGCTACCTGCTGCGCATTACCGCGACCACCGTGCATCGCCACGGCGCTCACCAACAGCCCCAGCGCCCAAATCGCGCCGCGGTGGGTATTCACGCCGTTGGTGGCGGCAATCATCTGCTGCTCGCCTGTGCGACCGAGTCGCCCTATGGTTTGTCTAAGCGCAATATCCGCTGGACGCTGCCAGCTTTGCTGCGCCAGCGCCTGAAACGTGGGGGTCAGGCTGCGCGCGGAGCGCTCCATCAGCGCCAACGATAAATCGTGGTGCGCGCCGTTCCCCCGACTGTCCACCAGACCGGGTTTCGGGCTTAATCGTGCTTCGTCAATCAGACACTGCGTGGCGGTTCGCGCCAGCCATTCGGCACCGCCTTCAACCTGAATCTGGGGCAGAAGTTTCATTACCAGCTCCGGAATTTCGCAGGTGGGTTGTAAAGACCGCCGGACCATTCAACCAGGTCAGACACGCTACCCGCGGCCAGCAGAGAACGGGTGGCGTCGGTACGACGGATGCCCATATCTTCTGGATAAACCACCTTGCCGCTTTGACGCAGCTCGGCAACGCGTTTCGCATCAACGCCCAGGCCGATATCGGTGATCCCCGCGACCGCCGCCACCATCGCACGACGTTCTTCAAGATCTTTGGCGCGATAGAGGTAAGCGATACCTTCTTCGGTCAGCACGTGGGTCACGTCATCGCCGTAGATCATGACCGGTGCCAGCGGCATCCCGGACGTTTTGGCAACTTCAATGGCATCAAGTTTTTCGACGAAGGTTGGTTTAACACCGGCCTGGAAGGTTTCAACCATCTGCACGACCAGTTTTTTACCGCGTTGCATTGGATCAGGTTCGGTAATCATGTTCAGCCAGGCAGGCGTTGCATGACGACGACCGTGCGGGTCATGGCCCATGTTTGGCGCGCCGCCGAAACCGGACAGGCGTCCACGGGTCACGGTAGAGGAGTTGGCATAGCCATCAACCTGCAAAGTGGAACCGATAAACATATCGACCGCGTACTGACCTGCCAGCTGGCAGAAGGCGCGGTTAGAACGCATTGAGCCATCGGCACCGGTAAAGAAGATGTCAGGGCGAGCGCGGATGTACTCTTCCATACCCAGTTCGCCGCCGAAGCAGTGCACGCTTTCAACCCAACCGCTTTCAATTGCCGGGATAAGCGTTGGATGCGGGTTCAGCGTCCAGTGTTTACAGATTTTGCCCTTCAGACCGAGCTGTTCGCCGTAGGTTGGCAGCAGCAGTTCGATTGCCGCGGTATTAAAACCGATACCGTGGTTCAACGATTGAACCTGATGTTCCGCGTAGATGCCTTTAATCGCCATCATCGCCATCAGAATGTGTTCTTGTTTAATCAGACGCGGGTCGCGGGTGAACAGCGGTTCAATAAAGAACGGCTTGTCAGCGACAACCACATAGTCAATCCACGAGCCAGGAATATCGACGCGCGGCAGATCGCATTCATCGTCGACCAGTTCGTTAACCTGCGCGATGACGATACCGTCATGGAACGCGGCAGCTTCAACCAGCGCCGGGGTATCTTCGGTACTCGCCCCGGTGTAAAGGTTACCTTTGCGGTCAGCTTTAAAACCGGCAATCAGCGCCACGTTCGGCGACAGGTCAACGTATAAACGGGAGTAAAGTTCGATGTAGGTGTGGATGGCGCCGATTTCCAGCTGGCCATCTTCCAGTAGCTGCGAGATACGCAGGCTTTGGGTACCGGAGAAAGAGAAATCCAGTTTACGAGCGATACCTTTTTCGAAGATATCCAGATGCTCGCTGCGCCCTACGCTTGGCATAATCATGTGCAGGTCGTGCACTTTTTGCGGGTTAACTTCAGCCAGCATGCGAGATAAGAAATCTGCCTGCTTCTGGTTATTCCCTTCTAATACCACGCGGTCACCCGGCGCGATCAGTAGTTCCAGCATCGCGGTCAGATCTGCGGTCGGCAGTACCTTACCCTGCACCGGAACGGAAGCCAGACGCCGCTGTTTTTCTGTGCGGCGGGTGTTCCAGACTCGTGCTGGTGTTTGCCCAGATAACATTATTAACCTCCTGATTCAGCGAATCATTTTGATTGCTTAACACTGGAAAGAGTGTGCACCCTGGTGAGAAAGTCATCAATTAAGCGTAGGCGTTAATCATTAGCTTGAGGGTAATAATTGAAGTAACAATTTGTGATTAGGATCAGATCCGAAAGGGATAAAAAGGGCTACCGATACCTCATTTTCATAAACACGATGGCAAAGTGGCGGTATAGTAGGCGCCAGATTTTTGTAAACATCGCCGAGTTATGACTGAAACAACCCATCACGATCTCAGTATCGACACTTCAAGCAGCGCGGATTTCGTGCCGATGCGCGGCGTGAGCAATCGTCATTTACAAACGATGCTGCCGCGTCTTATCCGTCGCAAGCTGCAATTCACGCCATGCTGGCAGCGCCTTGAGCTGCCGGACGGTGATTTTGTTGATCTCGCCTGGAGTGAAGATCCGCAAGCTGCGCGCCATAAACCGCGCCTGGTGGTGTTTCATGGTCTGGAAGGCAGTTTGCACAGTCCCTATGCGCACGGCCTGATTAATGCCGCAAAACAGCGGGGCTGGCTGGGCGTGGTGATGCATTTTCGCGGCTGTAGCGGCGAACCAAACCGTCTGAACCGCATTTATCACTCCGGTGAAACGGAAGATGGCACCTGGTTTTTGCAGTGGCTCAAGCGCGAATTTGGTGACGCGCCAACGGCAGCGGTCGGTTATTCGCTCGGCGGCAACATGCTGGCCTGCCTGCTGGCAAAAGAAGGCGATGATGTGCCTATCGACGCGGCGGTGATTGTCTCGGCACCGTTTATGCTCGAAGCCTGTAGCTATCATATGGATAAAGGCTTCTCGCGGGTTTATCAGCGCTACCTGCTGAACCTGTTGAAAGGCAACGCGGCACGCAAGCTCAAGGCTTATCCCGGCTCACTGCCGGTGGATCTGCGCCAGTTAAAAAGTATGCGCCGGATCCGCGAGTTCGACGATTCCATTACCTCGAAGATCCACGGTTTTGCCGATGCTATCGACTATTATCGTCAGTGCAGCGCAATGCCTACTTTGAGCAAAATCACCAAGCCCACGCTGATTATCCATGCGAAAGACGATCCCTTTATGGATCACCACTCCATTCCCGCCCAGGAAGAGTTGCCGGATAACGTTGAATATCAGCTAACGGAACACGGCGGCCACGTTGGATTTATCGGCGGCACCCTGCGCCACCCGGAAATGTGGCTGGAAAAACGCATCCCCGCATGGCTTATGACGTGGTTAGGAGTGAAAGCATGATGATCCCCTGGCAGGACCTTGACCCCGAAACGCTGGATAGGTTGATTGAAAGCTTTGTCTTGCGCGAAGGCACTGATTATGGTGAATATGAGCGCTCACTTGCGCAAAAGGTCGCCGACGTAAAACATCAGTTACAAACAGGCGAAGCGGTGCTGGTGTGGTCTGAGCTTCACGAGACCGTCAACATCATGCCCCGTAACCAATTTCGCGGTTAACTATACTTATTGCAGGAAGCCGGACGGCTTTCTGTAGTCTGTTAAGGAGTTATTCGCATGTCTGCCAAACACCCAGTTATTGCCGTGACCGGCTCCAGCGGAGCGGGAACCACCACCACCAGCCTCGCATTTCGTAAAATCTTTGCTCAGCTCAACCTGCGTGCGGCAGAAGTTGAAGGCGACAGCTTTCACCGCTATACCCGTCCTGAAATGGATATGGCTATCCGTAAGGCCCGCGATGCCGGTCGGCATATCAGCTATTTCGGCCCGGATGCCAATGACTTTGGCCTGCTGGAACAAACCTTCCGCGATTACGGCGTGACCGGCAAAGGGCAATCACGAAAGTATCTGCACACCTACGACGAAGCCGTACCGTGGAATCAGGTGCCGGGAACATTTACCCCCTGGCAGCCGCTGCCCGAGCCGACGGATGTGCTGTTCTATGAAGGATTGCACGGCGGCGTGGTGACACCGCAGCATGACGTGGCACGCCATGTTGATCTGCTGGTTGGCGTGGTGCCGATTGTGAACCTCGAGTGGATCCAAAAGATGATCCGCGACACCAGCGAGCGCGGTCACTCCCGTGAGGCGGTGATGGATTCCGTGGTGCGCTCAATGGAGGACTACATCAACTTCATTACGCCGCAGTTCTCCCGCACCCATATCAACTTCCAGCGCGTCCCAACGGTCGATACCTCAAATCCCTTCGCCGCCAAAAGTATTCCCTCGCTCGATGAGAGCTTTGTGGTCATTCATTTCCGTAATCTTGATAACATCGATTACCCGTGGCTGCTGGCGATGCTGCAAGGGTCGTTTATTTCACATATGAATACGCTGGTGGTTCCCGGCGGCAAGCTCGGGCTGGCGATGGAGCTCATCATGATGCCGCTGGTGCAGCGATTGATGGAAGGAAGAAGCTAAACGGCGGTCCCGGCGGCGCTGCGCTTGGCCGGGCTACATTTCGTATGCAATCAGTAGGTCTGATAAGCATCGCGTCATCAGGCACAAGCACACAATTCGCCGGATGGCGGCTTCGCCTTATCCGGCCTACACCGTAAATACTGTGGATATTAGCAACTTGTAGGCCCGATAAGGCGAAGCCGCCATCGGGCAATTCCGAGCACAATACCGGATACAACAGTCGGTAGCCCGGACGAGGCATTTGCTCTGACCCCAGAGTCGTTATCCCTCGATCACTTCATAAGAGTGAGTGATATTCACCGCTTTTTCGAGCATCAGCGCAACCGAGCAGTATTTCTCAGCGGACAGTGAGACGGCACGAGCAACCGCAGCGTCTTTAAGATCTTTCCCCGTCACAATGAAGTGCAGGTTGATATGTGTGAACAGGCGCGGTGCCTCTTCACGGCGTTCAGAAGTCAGCTTCACTTCACAATCTGAGACGTCATTGCGGCCCTTTTGCAAAATGGAAACCACATCGATTGCGCTACAGCCACCGGCGGCCATTAAGACGACTTCCATTGGGCTTGGCGCTTTATCGCCCGAGTTGCCGTCCATCAAAATCTGGTGGCCTGAAGCAGACTCTCCGAGGAAGGTTAAGCCTTCAATCCATTTCACACGCGCTTGCATATTATTTAACTCCCAGGTTGCAATTTTCTTCTCAGATTACGCGTACATAACAATTCTCGCAATGGAAGGCGATCGCCGTCATGCTGAAGCGAGACACCAGGAGACACGCGCCTAAAGCTATGCTAAAACAGTCAGGATGCTACGGTAATACATAAACGTACTGCATGTATGCAGAGGACATCACATTACTGGCTGCGGCACGATTCGACAGCCGACTTCCCAGGTAACGGGAAGGATACTATTGCAACCAGTGGCTGCAATGTTTTTGCCGCTGGGAAGAGCTTATAACAGAGGATAACCGCGCATGGTGCTTGGCAAACCGCAAACAGACCCGACTCTCGAATGGTTCTTGTCTCATTGCCATATTCATAAGTACCCATCGAAGAGCACGCTGATTCACCAGGGTGAAAAAGCTGAAACGCTGTATTACATCGTCAAAGGCTCAGTGGCAGTACTCATCAAGGATGAAGAAGGTAAAGAGATGATTCTCTCTTACCTCAACCAGGGTGACTTTATCGGCGAATTGGGCCTGTTTGAAGAAGGCCAGGAACGCAGCGCGTGGGTACGGGCAAAAACCGCTTGTGAAGTTGCTGAAATCTCTTATAAAAAATTCCGCCAGCTGATTCAGGTAAACCCAGACATCCTGATGCGTTTGTCTTCGCAAATGGCACGTCGTCTGCAGATTACCTCCGAAAAAGTGGGCAACCTGGCATTCCTGGACGTGACCGGACGCATCGCCCAGACTCTGCTGAATCTGGCTAAACAGCCGGACGCCATGACTCACCCAGACGGTATGCAGATTAAAATCACCCGTCAGGAAATCGGTCAGATCGTCGGTTGTTCCCGCGAAACCGTGGGCCGTATTTTGAAAATGCTCGAAGATCAAAACCTGATCTCCGCTCACGGCAAAACTATTGTCGTCTACGGTACTCGCTGATCCAGCCAAAACGGCATAGTGCTCACGCAGTATGCCGTTTTTGTTTTCCCTCATGTGGCGCAGGCTGATTTACCACCCGGAAGTCAACTATGCACTGCGGCAAACGCTGGTGTTATGTTTGCCGGTCGCCATTGGCCTACTCTTCGGCCATCTTCAGCAAGGTCTGCTGTTCTCACTGGTTCCCGCGTGTTGCAACATCGCAGGTCTTGATACGCCCCATAAGCGTTTTTTCAAACGCCTGACTATCGGCGGCTGCCTGTTTGCCGGATGCAGCCTCGCCGTACAGCTATTGCTGGCGCATCACATTCCACTGCCGTTCATTCTGACCGGGCTGGCGCTGCTGCTGGGCGTAACGGCAGAGATCAGCGCCTTACACGGGCGATTGCTCCCCGCCTCGCTGATTGCGGCTATTTTCACCTTAAGCCTCGCCGGTAACATGCCTATCTGGCAGCCATTGCTGCTGTATGCGCTTGGCACGCTGTGGTATGGCTTATTCAACTGGTGGTGGTTCTGGATGTGGCGCGAACAGCCGCTGCGCGAATCGCTAAGCCTGCTCTATCGCCAGCTCGCCGAATACTGCGAAGCCAAATACAGCCTGCTGACTCAGCATACGGACCCCAGCACCGCGCTGCCGCCGTTGCTAAACCGTCAGCAAAAGGTGGTGGATCTCATTTCCCAATGCTATCAGCAACTTCATATGCTGGCGGCAAACCGACACAATGACTACAAGCGCCTGCTGCGCGCTTTTCAGGTAGGGCTAGATTTACAAGAACATATCTCGGTGAGTTTGCATCAGCCAGAAGAGGTGCAAAAACTGGTGGAACGCAGCCACGCGGAAGCAGTGATCCGCTGGAACGCGCAGACCGTCGCGGCACGGTTGCGCGTACTCGCGGATGATATTCTCTATCACCGTTACCCCAGCCGCTTCACGATGGAAAAACAGATTGGCGCGCTGGAAAAAATCGCCGCCCAGCATCCTGATAACCCGGTCGGCCAGTTCTGCGCCTGGCACTTTAGCCGAATCGCCAGAGTCCTGCGCGCCCAGCGTCCGCTCTACCCGCGCGACCTGATGGCGGATAAGGAACGCCGCCTGCCGCTGTTCCCGGCCATTAAAAGCTACCTGTCGCTAAAATCGCCCGCGCTACGCAACGCCGGGAGGCTAAGCGTGATGCTGAGTATCGCCAGCCTGATGGGCACGGCGCTGCATCTGCCAAAACCGTACTGGATCCTGATGACGGTGCTGCTGGTGACGCAAAACGGTTATGGCGCTACCCGCGTGCGAATTTTCCACCGTGCGGCGGGCACGCTGGCGGGTCTGGTGATCGCCGCCATCGCCCTGCACTTCCACGCGCCGCAGGGGCTCGCGCTTACCGGGATGCTGATTATCACGCTTGTCAGCTACCTGATCATTCGCCGCAGCTACGGTTGGGCCACCGTCGGTTTTACGGTCACCGCGGTATACACGCTGCAAATCCTCACGCTTAACGGCGAGCAGTTTATTGTTGCCCGCTTTATCGACACCATCATCGGCTGTCTGATTGCGTTCGGCGGCATGCTCTGGTTGTGGCCGCAGTGGCAAAGCGGTCAGCTACGACAAAATGCCCAGGCGGCGCTGGAAGCCGATCAGGACGCCATTCGTCTGATCCTAAGCCCCGACCCACAGGCGCCTAAGCTTGCCTATCAGCGCATGCGCGTCAACCAGGCGCACAACACGCTGTTTAACACCCTAAACCAGGCCATGCAGGAGCCGGGGTTTAACTCACGCTATCTGGAAGACATGAAGCTGTGGGTCACCCACAGTCAGTTTATCGTCGAGCACATCAACGCCATGACGACGCTTGCGCGCGAACACAACATGCTGACGCCCGATTTGGCGCAACAGTATCTGGAGTCGTGTGAAATTGCCCTACAGCGCTGCCAGCAGCGTCTGGAGTACGATGAAGCGGGAAGCGGCGGAGAGGTGAACATTATGGAGTCGCCGGACGCGCTGTCCCACGGTGCGCTAAGCACCATGGAACAGCATCTCCAGCGTATTCTGGGGCATCTCAACACCATGCACACCATCTCTTCGGTGGCGTGGCGTCAGCGCCCACGGCATGGCGGCTGGTTAAAGCGACGAGCTAGCTGACGATTTTCGCCACGGCCTGCGAGAAGCGCTGCATCCCTTCGTCGATATCCACTTCTTCCACCACCAGCGATGGCGCAAAGCGCATTACGTCCGGGCCTGCGTTAAGCACCATTACGCCGACGTCAGCCGCCGCGTAAAGGAAATCACGCGCGCGACCTTTGTACTTCGCATTCAGCTCGGCGCCAATCAATAGCCCCATGCCGCGCACGTCGCTAAACACATCATACTTCGCGTTAATCTGTTGCAGATGCTGAACAAACCGTTCACGTTTTGCATTCACGCCGTTGAGCACTTCTGGCGTGTTGATAATATCGAACGCGGCACCGGCAACGGCGCAGGCCAGCGGATTACCGCCATAGGTAGAGCCGTGTGAACCGACGTGGAAGGCGCTGGCAATGTCTTCGGTGGTCAGCACCGCGCTCACCGGGAAGCCGCCGCCCAGCGCTTTGGCACTGGTTAAGATATCCGGCGTTACGCCATAGTGCATATAGGCAAACAGGGAACCGGTACGGCCCATGCCGCTTTGCACCTCATCAAACACCAGCAGCGCCTGATGTTTATCACACAACGCGCGCAGGCCTTGCAGGAATTCCGGCGTTGCCGCCAGCACGCCGCCTTCGCCCTGAATCGGCTCGACCACGATGGCGCAGGTGTGGTCATCCATCACCGCTTCTACCGCATGCAGGTCGTTAAACGGCACGTGGATGATATCGGCCGGTTTCGGGCCAAAGCCGTCGGAATATTTTGGCTGACCGCCCACGGAAACGGTAAACAGCGAGCGTCCGTGGAAGGCGTTATGGAAAGCGATAATTTTGGTTTTATACGGGCTATGACGGGTCGAGGCGTAGTAGCGTGCCAGCTTAAAGGCGGTTTCGTTTGCCTCGGTGCCGGAGTTCATAAACACCACGCGCTCAGCGAAGGTGGCGTCCACCAGCTTCTGGCCCAGACGCAGCGCAGGTTCATTGGTAAAAACGTTGCTGGTATGCCACAGCGTTTCACCCTGGCTTCTCAGCGCGTCAACCAACGCCGGGTGACAATGACCCAGCGCCGTCACCGCAATACCGCCGGCAAAATCAACGTACTCTTTGCCTTGCTGATCCCACACGCGGCTCCCTTTGCCTTTCACCGGGATAAATTCCGCCGGTGCATAAATGGGCAAAATGACCTGGTCGAAGGTCGCGCGGGTGATTGCAGATTGTTTGGTTTCCATGTCATGCCCTTCTTCAAGCGATGCAGCGTTGATTGTGAGAATCTACCCACAAAATATGCATAAAAAATCACACAATGGCAACGACTATCGATTGAGAAAGTTTGCCAGCAGGTCGTGCCCTTGTTCGCTGAGAATACTCTCCGGGTGGAACTGCACACCTTCCAGATCCCACTGCCGGTGGCGAATGCCCATAATTTCCCCCGCCGCGCTGCGGGCGGTGACGTCAAAACAATCGGGCAACGTCTCAGGATCAATGAGCAAAGAGTGATAACGCGTGACGGTCAGCGGGTTATTCAGGCCGCGAAACACCCCCTGCTGCTGATGCGTAATCGGTGAGGTTTTGCCGTGCATCACTTTCGCCGCACGAACGATACGCGCGCCGAAGGCCTGCGCGATGGCCTGGTGGCCTAAGCAAACGCCGAGCAGCGGTATTTTTCCCGCATAGTGGCGAATCACATCCAGAGAGATACCGGCGTCATCTGGCGTACAGGGGCCGGGGGAGATAACGATTTTGTGCGGAGAGAGCGACGCGATGTCATCAAGGGAGATATCGTCGTTACGTTTGACCGTTACGCTGGCCCCCAGCTCGCAAAAATACTGGTAGAGGTTCCAGGTAAAGGAATCGTAGTTATCAATCAGCAGGATCATGGCGGCTCCGGTCGTTTATCTGCCGCCATTCTACCGGGAGCTTACTGCTTTAGCGATATGGGCGGCAGCCTCATGCGTAACGCCGCCCGCTATGGCTTACGGTAGGACTTTTGCCGAAAGGATAACGATAGGCTTAGACGGTACATTCTGGTACGGCCCTACGTTATGGCTCTGAACCTGGGAAATTTTGTCGGCCACATCCATCCCTTTAACCACTTTACCGAATACGGCGTAGCCAAAATCACGCTGACCGTGATCTAAGAAAGCATTGTCGGCCACGTTGATAAAGAACTGGCTGGTCGCGCTGTCTTTGTCAGCGGTGCGCGCCATCGCGACGGTGCCACGGGTATTACGCAGACCGTTATCCGCTTCGTTTTTAATCGGTGGATTAGGCTGCTTCTGCTGCATCTGCTCGTTAAAGCCGCCACCCTGAATCATAAAGCCCGGGATCACACGGTGGAACGTGGTGTTGTTATAGAAACCGCTGTTGACATACTTAAGGAAGTTTTCAACGGAGACTGGCGCTTTCTGGCTATCCAATTGCAGCTCGATGTTGCCAGCCGAGGTGGTCAGCAAAACATGCGGGTCATTGGTTGCTGCTAAAGCTGCAGGAGCCACCGCGGAGAGAGCAAAAACAGCCGCCACGGCCGCCAGAGTTGATTTGAGCATGAGAAATCCTTTAACGAGTGCAGTTGGGAAGCAAGTGGCTTGATTCTAAAGAGGCTTAGGCCCACAGGCCAGTGCTTTACCAAAGTTTACATGTATGTAACCTTCATAATGATCAAGCTAAGAATCGTCGCATTTATTTTGTGATCTGGATCACAGAGAAAAGTGTAATACGCCAACGTTTGCGTAATAAAACTATGAATACGTCACCACAGTGCATAAAATCTGCCCGCTCAGCGCAGAGTCAACGCGTTTTACACAACTATTCACAGGCCAGTCATGACTAACAGCAACCGTATCAAGCTCACATGGATCAGCTTCTTCTCCTACGCCCTCACCGGTGCGTTGGTAATTGTCACCGGGATGGTGATGGGAAACATTGCCGATTATTTTAATCTGCCAGTTTCCAGTATGAGTAACACCTTTACCTTCCTGAACGCTGGGATCCTGATCTCGATTTTCCTGAATGCCTGGTTAATGGAAATCGTTCCGCTGAAAACGCAGCTGCGTTTTGGCTTTATTCTGATGGTGCTGGCAGTGGCCGGGTTGATGACCAGCCATAGTCTGGCACTGTTCTCCGCAGCGATGTTCGTGCTGGGCCTGGTCAGCGGTATCACCATGTCCATCGGTACGTTCCTGATTACCCATATGTATGAAGGTCGTCAGCGCGGTGCGCGTTTGCTGTTTACCGACTCCTTCTTTAGCATGGCCGGGATGATTTTCCCGATGCTGGCTGCCTGGCTGCTGGCACGTACCATTGAGTGGTATTGGGTTTACGCCTGCATTGGCCTGATTTACGTGGCTATCTTTATTCTGACCTTTGGCTGTGACTTCCCGGTACTGGGCAAGAAAGCACAGCAGGATGACCAGCCGGTTGCGAAAGAAAAGTGGGGTATCGGCGTACTGTTCCTGTCTATTGCCGCGCTGTGCTACATCCTGGGCCAACTGGGCTTTATCTCGTGGGTGCCAGAATATGCCAAGGGTTTGGGCATGAGCCTGAACGATGCCGGTAAGCTGGTGAGCGATTTCTGGATGTCTTATATGTTCGGTATGTGGGCGTTCAGCTTTATTCTGCGCTTCTTCGACCTGCAACGTATTCTGACGGTGCTGGCGGGTATTGCGACAGTGATGATGTATCTGTTCAATCATGGTGAACCGCAGCATCTGGCGTGGTTTATCCTGACGCTGGGCTTCTTCTCTAGCGCTATCTACACCTCAATTATTACGCTCGGTTCTTTGCAGACCAAAGTGGCCTCACCCAAACTGGTTAACTTCGTTCTGACCTGCGGCACCATCGGCACGATGCTGACGTTTGTTGTTACCGGGCCGATTGTGGCGAGCAGCGGGCCGCTGGCGGCGCTGACGACGGCTAATGCTTTGTATGCTGTGGTGTTTGTGATGTGTCTGGTGCTTGGGTTTGTGAGCCGTCATCGTCAGCATGCGATTGGGGCTTCGCACTAATTTACGTGGTGCTCCCTTTCGGATTAGCGCTCTGTTGCGCTCCCTTCCAGTGATTGCCATATGGAACGCACGGGCGCCGGGAGCGCGCAAGGGGCGGCCAATCGCCGCCGCCCCCTGCACCCCCAGGCTCTGGCGGCAAAATCGCCGCTGCGCGGTTCCCTCAGCTTATCCCTTCCGGCTCGGGTCGGGCGCGAGTTTACATCCCTGTAAACCGCACCCTCAGCCCACATCCATGTGGGCTGCCCCGGCCTACAGGGAACGCTTCGGCGATTTAGACGCCACCAAAACCCGTGCGGTCTTTTAGTTAAAAGCTAAAAGCTAAAACCAATCACTCTTGTACTGCCCAGTCTTGCCCTTTATTTAACAACCAAAACCAATCATTCTGAAACCGATGAGTCCCCGCTGAAATCGGCGAGTCGGAGAACGGAAGACAAGGTCAGTCCGCCCGGATGGCGGACTGAGGCGAACCGAGACAGGACAAAATTGCCGGGAGCAATTTTGAACAACGCTTGCGTTGGCCCGAAGGGCGAGTCCCAGGGATGGGACGAGTAATCTCGAGTTTCGCCGTGCCGCAGGCTGGAGTTCGGAGGCGAGCGCAGTGCGCAGCACCGATTTCCCTGCGGGGCCGCGGGGATTGTTAAGGGGGGCGCGGCCGCCCCCCTTAACCCGTCCACAGGTACTGAAGCCACATCTTCTACCGAACTTAAGGTGGACGGCCCCCTCCGATCCCCCCACCTCCCCCCTGCCGTTTTTTCAAACTATCCGCTCAAAAAACACCCACCAATAAACTTGAGTATTATCCGCAACTTACAAAACCACTTAAAAATCATCACCCTACTCATTAAGGGGTAGGCAAAGGCTAAATTGATTTGAATCAATAATCCCCATAGCTGAATCGTTAAGGTAGGCAGTATTAGAATAGAAATCGAGGCAAAAATGAGCAAAGTCAGACTCGCAATTATCGGTAATGGCATGGTCGGCCACCGTTTCATCGAGGACATTCTCGATAAAACCGACGCAAGCCAGCTTGATATTACCGTCTTCTGTGAAGAACCCCGCATCGCCTACGACCGTGTCCACCTTTCATCTTACTTCTCTCACCACACGGCAGAAGAACTGTCACTGGTTCGTGAAGGCTTCTATGAGAAGCACGGTGTAAAAGTGCTGGTCGGCGAACGCGCGATCACCATCAACCGTCAAGAGAAGGTGATCCACTCCAGCGCGGGTCGTACCGTCTTTTATGACAAACTGATCATGGCGACCGGTTCTTATCCGTGGGTTCCGCCGATTAAAGGGTCTGAAACTCAGGATTGCTTCGTTTACCGTACCATTGAAGATCTAAACGCCATTGAGGCCTGCGCGCGCCGGAGCAAACGCGGTGCGGTCGTCGGCGGTGGTCTGCTCGGCCTTGAAGCCGCAGGCGCGCTGAAAAACCTCGGTGTCGAAACGCACGTTATCGAATTTGCCCCCATGCTGATGGCAGAACAGCTCGATCAGATGGGCGGTGAGCAACTTAAGCGCAAAATCGAAAGCATGGGTGTGAAAGTTCACACCAATAAAAACACCAAAGAGATCGTTCAGGAAGGCGAAAACGCGCGTAAAACCATGCGCTTTGCCGACGGCAGCCAGTTGGAAGTCGACTTTATCGTCTTCTCTACCGGTATTCGCCCACGCGATAAACTGGCAACGCAATGTGGTCTGGAAGTCGGCCAGCGCGGCGGCATCATGATTAACGACAATTGCCAGACCTCTGACCCGGATATCTACGCTATCGGCGAATGCGCGAGCTGGAAAAACCGCGTCTACGGCCTGGTTGCGCCGGGCTACAAAATGGCGCAGGTCGCCGTCGACCATATCCTCGGCAACGAAAATAGCTTCCAGGGCGCAGACATGAGCGCCAAGCTCAAACTGCTTGGCGTTGACGTTGGCGGTATTGGCGATGCTCACGGCCGCACTCCGGGCGCACGCAGCTACGTTTACCTCGACGAAAACAAAGAGGTCTACAAACGTCTTATCGTTAGCCCGGACAACAAAACATTGCTTGGCGCGGTACTGGTCGGTGATACCAGCGACTTCGGCAACCTGCTGCAGCTGGCGCTGAATGCCATTGAACTGCCGGAAAACCCAGATGCGCTGATTCTGCCCGCCCATGCGAGCGGCGGTAAGCCTTCAATTGGCGTTGATAAACTGCCGGACAGCGCGCAAATTTGCTCATGCTTCGATGTCACCAAAGGCGCGCTGATTGCCGCCATCAACAAAGGTTGCCACACCGTCGCCGCGCTCAAAGCAGAAACCAAAGCCGGTACCGGCTGCGGCGGTTGTATCCCGCTGGTGACCCAAGTGCTTAACGCCGAATTGGCGAAGCAGGGCATCGAAGTGAACAACAACCTGTGTGAACACTTCGCGTTTACCCGTCAGGAGCTTTATCACCTTATCCGCGTTGAAGGCATCAAAACCTTCGACGAACTGCTGGCGAAATACGGTAAAGGCTACGGTTGTGAAGTGTGTAAACCGACCGTCGGTTCTCTGCTGGCCTCTTGCTGGAATGAATATATCCTCAAGCCACAGCACGCGCCGTTGCAGGATAGTAACGACAACTTCCTGGCAAACATCCAGAAAGACGGTACCTACTCGGTTATCCCACGCTCTGCGGGCGGTGAAATTACCCCGGAAGGGCTGGTTGCCGTTGGCCGTATCGCCAGCGAATTTAACTTGTACACCAAAATCACCGGTTCTCAGCGTATTGGTCTGTTCGGCGCGCAAAAAGATGATCTCCCAGAAATCTGGCGTCAGCTGATTGAAGCGGGCTTCGAAACCGGTCATGCCTATGCGAAAGCGCTGCGTATGGCCAAAACCTGCGTAGGCAGCACGTGGTGCCGTTATGGCGTCGGCGACAGCGTAGGCTTCGGCGTAGAGCTGGAAAACCGCTACAAGGGCATTCGTACGCCGCATAAGATGAAATTCGGCGTCTCTGGCTGTACTCGCGAATGTGCGGAAGCTCAGGGTAAAGACGTGGGCATCATCGCCACCGAGAAAGGCTGGAACCTGTACGTCTGCGGTAATGGCGGCATGAAACCGCGTCACGCAGATCTTCTGGCGGCTGACCTCGACCGCGAAACGCTTATCAAGTATCTCGACCGTTTCATGATGTTCTACATCCGTACCGCCGATAAGCTGACGCGTACCGCGCCATGGCTGGACAATCTGGAAGGCGGTATCGAGTACCTGCGTTCGGTGATCATCGACGACAAGCTGGGCCTGAATCAGCATCTGGAAGAAGAGATCGCCCGCCTGCGTGACGCCTTTGCCTGTGAGTGGACGGAAACCGTGAACTCTCCGGCCGCACAGGTTCGTTTCAAACACTTTATCAACAGCGAACAGCGTGACCCGAACGTCCAGGTGGTCGCCGAGCGTGAACAGCACCGTCCGGCCACGCCGTATGAACGCATTCCGGTTACTCTGGTGGAGGAAAACGCATGAGCCAGTGGATAAATATCTGCAAAATTGACGCTATTCTGCCTGCAACTGGCGTTTGTGCGCTGCTGGGCGATAAACAGATTGCCGTATTCCGCCCCTACGCCGACGACCAGGTATTCGCTATCAGCAACATCGACCCGTTCTTTGAGTCGAGCGTGCTGTCTCGCGGCCTGATAGCCGAACACCAGGGCGAGCTGTGGGTCGCCAGTCCGTTGAAAAAACAGCGTTTCCGTTTAAGTGACGGTCTGTGCATGGAGGACGAAAGTCACTCCGTCGCCCATTATGATGTTCGCGTTAAAGACGGTCAGGTACAGTTAAGGGCCTGATCGTTTTGGACATAAGTAATAACGAAAACTTATGACCCTAAGGGGATAACAGCGGGAAAAATCGTATATTCCATACGATAACTGCTGTTATCCTTACCCGCATTATTATCCCCCCGAATTTCTCTATTCCGTGAGGTTGCCCCTTGGATTACTTACCCATTTTTTGCCAACTGCGCGATCGTGACTGTTTGCTGGTCGGCGGCGGTGATGTCGCTGAGCGTAAAGCGCGTCTGCTGCTTGATGCTGGGGCACGTCTGACGGTAAACGCACGGGAATACGTTCCGCAGTTTCACGTTTGGGCTGAGGCGGGAATGCTGACGCTTGTAGCCGGTGATTTTCAGCCTGCGCTACTCGACTCTTGCTGGCTGGCAATTGCTGCCACCGACGATGATGCGGTCAATCAGTTGGTGAGCGACGAAGCCGAATCCCGCCGTATCTTCTGTAATGTGGTTGATGCGCCGAAAGCCGCCAGCTTCATTATGCCGTCGATAATCGACCGTTCACCGCTGATGGTCGCCGTCTCATCCGGCGGCACCTCGCCGGTGCTGGCGCGTTTGCTACGCGAGAAGCTGGAGTCAATTCTGCCGCAGCACCTGGGCAAGGTTGCGCTCTATGCCGGACAATTACGCTCGCGAGTGAAAAAGCAGTTCGCCACTATGGGTGAACGCCGCCGCTTCTGGGAAAAACTGTTTATTAACGACCGGCTGGCGCAGTCACTGGCAAACGAGGATCAGCAGGCCGTCACCGAGATCACCGAGCAGTTACTGAATGCGCCGCTGGATCATCGCGGTGAAGTCGTGCTGGTGGGCGCCGGCCCCGGCGATGCTGGGCTGCTGACGTTGAAAGGCTTACAGCAAATTCAACAAGCGGACGTGGTGGTCTACGATCGTCTGGTGTCCGACGACATTATGAATCTGGTTCGCCGCGATGCTGACCGCATCTTCGTGGGTAAACGCGCGGGCTATCACTGTGTGCCGCAGGATGAGATTAACCAGATCCTGCTCAATGAAGCGCAAAAAGGGAAACGCGTCGTGCGTCTGAAAGGGGGCGATCCGTTCATCTTTGGACGCGGCGGTGAGGAGCTGGAAACGCTGTGCGAAGCCGGTATTCCTTTCTCAGTCGTTCCCGGCATTACCGCGGCATCTGGCTGTTCAGCCTACTCCGGTATCCCCCTGACCCACCGTGATTATGCGCAAAGCGTGCGCCTAATCACCGGACACCTAAAAACCGGTGGTGAACTGGATTGGGAAAATCTGGCGGCAGAAAAACAGACGCTGGTGTTTTATATGGGGCTCAATCAGGCGGCCACTATCCAGCAGAAGCTGATTGAGTACGGAATGCAGGCCGATATGCCGGTGGCTATCGTAGAAAACGGTACGGCAATTACCCAGCGCGTTGTTGATGGCGAACTTTCACAGTTAGGCGAATTGGCAAAGCAGATGGCAAGCCCGGCGCTGATTATCGTTGGTCGCGTAGTTGGCCTGCGTAATAAGCTCAACTGGTTCTCCCATCATTAATCTGAATTCAGACTTTTTATCCGTGCTATACCTTTGCGTATAGCACGCTTCCCTCTTGTTTTAACTTATCTATTTCTCATTATTAGTTCTTCTTAATTTATCCTTTAATTAATCAAACGTCTGACTTGATTGACACAATGTTTGATTTTGCGCTTATATATCATCAGCTTAATTCATTCGTGTTTTTAAAGCATACGGAATTATGCATAAATAAATTTATTTAATTTAAAGGGATTATCAATGAAAAACATGCTCAAAGCTGCGGCTGTAGTGCTGGCGCTGTCTACTCTGACCGCTTGTACTGGTACTATTCAGAATAAAAACAAAACCTGTTCTTATGATTATCTGCTGCACCCAGCTATTTCTATTTCTAAAATTATTGGCGGCTGTGGCGACGTAGCTTCCACTAACTAATCGAACCTGTTTTTGTTTCGATAATAAAAAACCGGGAATATCCCGGTTTTTTTATGCCTAAAATCGATTATGGTTTAGCGACAAACCCAATGGCTTCATACACCGCTTTTAGCGTTTTCGATGCATGTGCGCTCGCTTTCTCCGCGCCGTCTTTCATAATCTTTTGCAGGAATGCTTCATCGTTACGATAGCGGTTATAACGCTCTTGTAGCTCGGTCAGCATACCCGACACCGCCTCTGCGACTTCCCCTTTGAGGTGGCCGTACATCTTGCCTTCAAAGTGCTTTTCCAGCTCTGGAATGCTCTGCCCTGTGACGCCAGAAAGGATATCCAGCAGGTTAGAAACACCCGCTTTCTCTTTCAGGTCGTAACGGACTACAGGTGGCTCTTCGGAATCGGTAACCGCACGTTTGATCTTCTTCACGACCGATTTAGGATCTTCCAGCAGGCCAATCACGTTATTGCGGTTATCGTCCGACTTGGACATCTTCTTCGTCGGCTCCAGCAGGGACATTACGCGTGCGCCAGACTTCGGAATAAACGGCTCAGGAACCTTGAATACATCACCGTAAATCGCATTGAAGCGCTGAGCGATATCGCGGCTCAGTTCCAGGTGCTGTTTCTGGTCTTCACCTACCGGAACCTGATTGGTCTGATACAGCAGAATATCTGCCGCCATCAGCACCGGATAATCGAACAGGCCGGCGTTGATGTTTTCTGCGTAGCGAGCGGACTTATCTTTGAACTGGGTCATGCGGCTCAGTTCACCAAAATAGGTGTAACAGTTCAGCGCCCAGCCAAGCTGCGCGTGCTCAGGTACGTGGGATTGCACGAAGATGGTGCTTTTCTCAGGATCAATACCGCAAGCAAGATACAGGGCCAGCGTATCCAGCGTTGCTTTACGCAGCGCCTGCGGATCCTGACGCACGGTGATCGCGTGCTGGTCAACGATGCAGTAGATACAGTGGTAATCATCCTGCATGTTAACCCACTGACGCAATGCACCCATGTAGTTACCGATGGTCAGTTCACCTGAGGGCTGCGCGCCGCTAAAAACGATGGGCTTAGTCATTGTTCAATTCCTGATGTTCACTATTCGCAAGCCCAAGAGCGGGCAAAAGTTGATTAAAGTGGTCGAAGATAACGTCCGGCTCGCTTTTTGCAATCGCTTCGCCGTAGTTATAGCCGTAGGTCAGACCGACGGAGGTGCAGCCCGCCGCTTTGGCTGCCTGAATATCGTTACAAGAATCGCCCACAAACAGCAGCGCTTCTGGCGTCAACGCCAGTTTCTCAGCCACTTTCAGCAGTGGCTCAGGATGCGGTTTTTTGTTCTGCACATCATCACCACCGATGACGACGGAGAAATAGCGCGCAATCCCCAGCGACTCAAGAATGGGGGCCACAAACGGCGTCGGTTTGTTGGTCACCAGCGCCAGCGGTAATCCGCTGTCATGCAGCGCAGCAAGCGTCTCCTGCACGTGCGGGAACAGGAAGCTGCCCTCTTCAGCGAAGTCGGCGTAATAACGGTCAAAAAGACGACGCAGCATACGGAGCTGCTCATCTTGCGGAATATCGTGGCTATCGACGGACGGTTTGCCCTGAGAAGCACGCAGGGTGGCGCGCTCCTGGCGAGCCCAGTTCAGCGCTCGCTCCATCAATACGTCGGCACCGTTGCCAATCCAGGTAATCACCCGTTCTTCACCGGCAACCGGCAGCTCAAGCGCGTACAGCGCGTTATCAACCGCCGCCGCAAGCCCTGGCGCGCTGTCTACCAGCGTGCCATCAAGGTCAAACGCGACGCCGCGAATGGTCTGTAATTTATCCATGACTTACCTTTGCCAGTTCACTGCGCATTTCATCAATGACTTTTTTGTAGTCTGGTTGGTCAAAAATCGCGGAACCGGCGACAAACATGTCCGCCCCAGCCGCCGCGATTTCGCGAATATTGTTCACCTTCACACCGCCATCCACTTCCAGGCGAATGTCATAGCCGGATTCATCAATACGGTGACGAACTTCACGCAGTTTTTCCAGGGTGTGAGGGATAAAGGATTGTCCGCCAAAGCCAGGGTTAACCGACATCAGCAGGATCACATCGAGCTTATCCATTACATAATCGAGATAGCTAAGCGACGTGGCTGGGTTAAATACCAGACCTGCTTTGCAGCCATTTTCTTTAATCAGCTGTAAGGTACGGTCGACATGCTCGGAGGCTTCAGGGTGGAAGGTGATGATGCTCGCACCAGCGGCGGCAAAATCCGGGACCAGGCGATCGACCGGCTTCACCATCAGATGCACGTCAATAGGTGCGGTGATGCCATAATTACGCAGCGATTTTAGCACCATCGGGCCGATGGTCAGGTTCGGCACGTAATGGTTATCCATAACATCGAAATGAACCACATCTGCCCCAGCGGCCAGCGCACGGGCAGTGTCTTCCCCCAGACGGGCAAAATCAGCCGACAAAATTGAAGGGGCAATAAGGTACTGTTTCATCCGCATCTCCTCAAAGCCTATCCCATTAGGCTAGTAACGTTATTTTTTTCCTGGTGGCCGATACAGCGCCAGCAGCTCTTCCACCTTTTTACGCGTGCCGCCGTTACGGCTAATGCTGCGTCGAACTTGTACGGTATACGTTTCTGCCGCGTTTTTATACCAATCTAACGTCATCGGGGTACGATGATTGGAAATGAGCACCGGAATACGTTGAGACACCAGATCTTCTGCCTTTTGCGCCAGAAAAGCCTGCTGTTCCAGACTGAAGCTGTTGGTGTGGTAAGCGGTAAAATTCGCCGTCGCCGTCAAAGGTGCGTAAGGCGGATCGCAATAGACGACGGAACGCTCATCGGCGCGCGCCATACAGGCTTCATACGATTCACAGTAAAACTCTGCATGCTGAGCTTTCACGGCAAAGTGGCGGAGCTCGGCTTCCGGGAAGTAAGGTTTTTTATAACGTCCAAACGGGACGTTAAATTCGCCGCGCAGGTTATAGCGACACAGGCCGTTGTAGCCGTGGCGGTTCAGGTATAAAAACAGTACGGCGCGTCGGAACAGGTCGCTACTGCGGTTAAACTCTTCACGCAGCAGGTAATAGCTTTCGGCATTGTTTGTTTCAGGCACAAACATCACCCGCGCCTGCTCGATGTACTCATCGGCGCGCGTTTTAACTATTTTATAGAGTTCAATGAGGTCGCTGTTGATATCAGCCAGGATATAACGCGAAAAATCGGTATTCAGGAATACCGATCCAGCACCAACGAAAGGTTCAACCAGACAATCGCCAACGGGCAGATGATGTCTTATATCGTCGAGTAGAGGGTACTTTCCCCCCGCCCATTTAAGAAAAGCGCGATTTTTTTTCATGCGGCCTGACTAATTACACTGTCTCCGGCTGTGGAAAAAGCTCCGACAGCATACTGCGCTTCTACATCCACTTCGCGCGGCCACAAGGCTGCGCGAAGGGACGGTTTCTGTCAAGAAACGGCGATTATTTCAGGTCGGTCTGAACCTGACGCAGCGGTTTCGCCCACGGGTTCTTCGCCTGTACGTCAGCTGGCAGAGTGGTTACGGCACGTTTCGCTTCATCTTTAGAGGCGTAAATACCGCTGACCAGGACATACCATGGCTGACCGTTACGGGACGTCTCATACACCACGTAGTTTTTCAGATTCTCTTTCTTCGCCCAACCGTTCAGGTTGTCGTAGTTGGAAGAGGAGCTGAGCTGCAGGGTGTAGTGGGAACCCGATGCGGATTTCAGTGAATTGACATCGCCCGCAGACTTACCGGTCGCGGCAGCAGCAGGAGCTGGCGTCGCTGTAGCGGTCGCAGCGGGTGCCGTCGTCGCAGCCGTGGCGGCAGGTGCAGCCGTCGTTGCAGCCGGTTTAGTCGCTTGCGCTGCTGGCGCTTTAGCCGGAGCCGCCGCAGTTTCAGTTTGCTTAGGCGCCGTGGTTACCGGTTTGCTCTGCGCAACAGGCTTGCTCTGAGCGGCTGGGGTTTTCACCGTCGCCGTTGGCTGTGGTTTTGATTCAATCACCGCATGCTTGCGTTCAGGACGCGGCGTGGCGGCTGTCTGACGTGGGGTTTCCTGTGCCGTAGCAGCCGGACGCGCGCCGTTACGAATTGGCGCAACGGTAGCAGGTTCGGTCGGCAGCGTAGAATTCACCACGGCGTTGTCGATCTGGCCCTGCTGCTGAGTCAGCGCATTGTTCAGGTCGCCCTGCACTTCAACGCGCTGCTGGCCGTCGGGTGCTGCGGTTTCCTGGCCCTGAGTCGGCGTGGAGGAAATTGGCGGTAAAGAAACATCCTGCTGCGGGTTAGTTCCCGGCGCAGGTGCTGCGGCATTAGCCTGATCGGCAGCATCACCAGAAAGAGAGATGCTCTTTTCGGCTGATGCACTTTGATCGTTTGACGACGACGGCGCTTTTAATGCTGAGCCAATGCCGACAATCAGCACCAGCAATACCACGATCCCCAGCCCCATCATGATGTACTGACGAGAAGCTGGTTTACGTGGTGCCGCATTTTTACGTTGACGTGGACGACGCTCTACAACTTCGTCATCAGCCTCACCGTCATCATCGGATTCATAGTATTCGTCCTCTGGCTCGTCTTCTTCACGCGCTTTTCGAGTACGGGAAGGGCGACGCTCGTCGGCATCGAGTTCCACATCATCAAAATTGATCTGCGGATCGCTGTCACGATCGGAAGCCTGACGAGAACGACCAGTACGACGATCGCTGGGATCGGGTTTCAGCTCGTCTTCTGGTTTAAATTCATCCATTTAACACCCCACTAAAAGGCTTATGCTACGACTTTTGCACATCGCCTGAAGTTAAAACACCGCGTAAATGCGGCTAGACCTTTCTTATAGTTGCGCCCGCTGAGTATCAGCAATAGCACCAAGAACCACATCGTGAGAGACGCCACCGCGCACCTCACTTTTCCCTAAGGCTTGCGGCAGTACTAACCGCATTTCGCCCGCCAGGACTTTTTTATCTCGCATCATGTGCGGCAGATACGCTTCTGCAGACATCTCTTTCGGACCCGCAACCGGCAGTCCTGCACGCTTAAGCAGGGTGATAATTCGCTGCGTATCCTGAGAGTCGAACTGTCCCAGACGTTCGGAGGTATATGCCGCCATCACCATACCCGCAGCAACCGCTTCGCCATGTAACCAATTACCGTAGCCCATTTCGGCTTCGATAGCATGACCAAACGTATGCCCAAGATTGAGTAAAGCACGTAACCCGGTTTCGCGCTCGTCCGCGGCGACAACATCGGCTTTTAGCTCACAACAACGGCGGATACAGTACGCCATTGCTTTTTCATCCAGCGCCATCAGCGCATCGATGTTGCTCTCGAGCCAGTCGAAGAACGGCGCATCAAGAATGATGCCGTATTTAATCACTTCGGCCAGGCCAGAGGAGAGCTCTCTTTTCGGCAATGTCTTGAGGCAATTAAGGTCAACCACCACGGAGGCTGGCTGCCAGAATGCGCCGATCATGTTTTTACCGAGAGGGTGGTTGACCGCTGTTTTGCCGCCAACCGAAGAATCCACCTGCGATAGCAAGGTGGTAGGAACCTGGATAAAGCGTACGCCGCGCTGATAGCTCGCTGCGGCAAAACCGGTTAAGTCGCCAATCACACCACCGCCCAAAGCGACGAGGGTTGTGTCACGACCATGCGGTTTTTGCAAAAGCGCGGTAAAGACGGAGTCCATCACCGCCAGGCTTTTATACTGTTCGCCGTCCGGCAGAATGACGCTATCAACTTTCACGCCGGTCTGCTCCAGCACGGAGCGAACCTGGTCCAGGTAGAGTGGTGCCAGCGTTTCGTTGGTGACCAGCATAACCTGATCGCCAGACTTGAGCGGTAAGAAGGAAGCTGGATCGTTAAACAAACCAGCCGCGATGGTTATCGGGTAACTACGTTCCCCGAGGGTGACAGTAAGTCTCTCCATAACGCGACGTCCACCTTAGTAACTTATATTCGCTGGCGTTCTACCATTCGGGCCAGTATTAGTTGCTTTCCAGCATATGAATAATCTGGTTGGCGACAACTTTTGCACTCTGATCGTCTGTGCGGATGGTGACGTCAGCAATCTCTTCATACAGAGGATTACGTTCATCAGCCAGCGCTTCAAGCACTTCACGAGGCGGCGTTTCAACCTGCAGCAGCGGGCGCTTTTTATCGCGCTGAGTGCGTGCTAGCTGTTTTTCGATAGTCGTTTCCAGATAAACAACGACGCCACGAGCGGAGAGACGATTGCGCGTTTCACGTGATTTTACCGAGCCACCGCCTGTCGCCAGAACGATACCCTGCTTTTCCGTTAACTCATTGATGATTTTTTCTTCACGGTCACGGAAACCTTCTTCGCCTTCGACATCGAAGACCCAGCCCACGTCAGCGCCTGTTCGTTTCTCAATCTCGTGATCAGAATCGTAAAATTCCATATTGAGCTGTTGAGCTAGCTGGCGCCCAATGGTGCTTTTGCCGGCACCCATGGGCCCAACCAGAAAGATATTGCGTTTCTCTGCCATTTTTTTGGTACTACTAAGACTATTCGTTAATGATAAATCCGCGCCGCATAACTTCGCACGCCGCAGGACATGAACTGAAACCTCTTATGCAATAGAGCGAGAGTCAGACTGAAAATTATCTCAATACTCCGGCTGGTTTGGCAACAGATTAAATCAGCAGACTGCTGGAGAAGGAGTGGAGCTCGTTGACTCTCAAATCGGTACTCCTTGTATGCTAAATATGACGCCACGTCAAACCCGGGGCGTATCTTACCCCCCAAATTCTCCCGTTTATTTACCGCTACTGTGCAGAAATAATACGTGGCGTGATAAATACCACCAGCTCACGTCGTTCATTATCCTTCCCATCACGGCGGAAAAGATGCCCAAGCAATGGAATCTCGCCAAGAAAGGGAATGCTGTCGCTGGCATTTTTATTTTTCTGCGAAAAGATCCCCCCTAACGCCAGCGTTTCACCGCTGCGCACTTCAACCTGGGTTTCGATTTCCTGTTTATCGATGGCCAGAACTTCGCCATCCGCCTGCTGGAGAACCTGGCCGGGCATATTTTCGCTGATATGTAACTTCAGCCGAATGCGGTTGCTTTGCAAAACCGTCGGCGTCACCTCCATACCCAGCACCGCCTCTTTAAACTCTACCGAGGTGGCACCGCTTTCGCCGCTGGAAACCTGATAGGGGATCTCGCTGCCCTGCTTAATGCTAGCAGGCTGTAGGTGCGACGCCAGTAGCCGAGGGCTGGCAATGATATCCACCTTCTGTTTTTGCTCCAGCGCCGACAGTTCAAGCTCCAGCAAACGACCGTTAATACGTCCAATATTAAAACCGGCGCGCGTGGTCGCGTCGGCAACCGCCAGATTACCGCTGAGCGTGGTGAATTTTCCGGCGCCAGGCGCCGCGCTCCCCTCGCCAAGATTCCATTTCACCCCCAGCTCTCGCAGGCTAGTCTCATTGATAGTGACAATATGAGCGGCTATCTCAACCTGCCCGACCGGAAGATCCATCTCCTTCGCCCATGTGGCGAACTCGGTGAGATGGTCGTCGTCATCGCGTACAAGAAGTCGATTGGTGCGCTTATCAACGGTGAGCGAACCGCGCTTGCTGAGCAATTTTTCACCCGCTTTTGCCAGTTCACCGGCATCCGCGTGATGTAATACCAAACTGCGACTGTGCAGCGCTCTGCTCTGCTGACGCCGCTCTTTTTCAGCCTGCGCCTGTGCCTGCTGTTCCTCACGCCAGCGCGGCGAATGAACATACAGTACGCCACTCTCCTGACTTAATAGCAGACCACTGCTATTAATCACCGTTTGCAGCGCCTGCTTCCATGGGAGATTGCGCAGTTGAAGCGAGACCACACCCTGCACATCGGGAGCAATAACCAGGTTTTTCTGTTCATGGTCGGCCAGACTTTGTAGCACCTGCGCCACCGGGACGTCGTCCACCACCAGCGTGATGTTTTTCGCCAGACCCAATAGCGGCCACCCCAGCAGTATCAGCAGGCTCATCCTTTTTATCATGTTTGGTTCCTTCTCTTTTCCATTGCCAGCGCTGTGGCTCACAGCCCTGACCGGCTTCAACGCTCAGACTCTCCGGCGTCATCCCGCTCACCAGCCAATCTGAATTTATCGTTTGTCCCTGCTCTACTCGCAGCCATTTCCCCTCGCGCGTTTGCACAAATCCAATCAGCCGCCCGGACGATTGCGCGATACCCCGGTAATGCCACTGCGACAGCTCCGCGGTATGGCAACGATCAACCACCGGCGCAAAAGGGTCGCGCATTCCGCACAGCAGCGGGGTAATCAGTAGCAAAAAACGCGCGTAGTTAATGTTCATTAGCGGCGACCAACTGGAGTGTTAAACGCAGCACGTTGTTTTCAGCGACCAGGGCAAAGCCCACAACCTGCATATCGCGCTCGGCTAGCATCGCGAAGGTGGATGGCACCTGCTGCCAGGCAATCTCCAGTACCATTTCTCCTCCTTTGGCCGACGGCAACCAGCTGAGCAATCGGGCACCGGCTTGCTGGAAGGAGACGGGAGAAAAAGGCATCGTTTTGTCCAATGACAGTAAGGACTTCTCCGCCGTATCCCGTAGCGAAAGCCATTGCTGCCAGCCTGAGATCATCGCCGTATGCTGTATTTGCCTCACTTCCCGGCTTTTTTGCGCGTGGAGATACGCCTGGGATGCCGCCTGAAAACAGGCATAAATAGCGAGAATCATCGCCAGCAGCGCAGCGACAATGACGCGTGCTGTGGGTGATAGCTGCCGCCAGCCGTCAGGGATTTTCATGTCCGGCATCCTCGCGCAGCCGATACTCAAACATCCAATAGCCCGCGCTATCCCGATGGATTTTTTCTGCCTTTCCGCGGGCAAATCCTGGAACGGACTGCATGCTATCGTCCATCGTGTTAAGCGCGGCAAACTGGGCGATGGTTCCGCTTAAAGCGAGCACGCCATCACGGTAACTTAAGGCCTTTAGCCACGCTTGCGCAGGCAGCTTGTCCGCAAGCTGCGTGAGTCGTGACGACCAGGCCTGCGTTTTCTGCCTTTGCGCCTGACGCTGGCGGAGCTGGGCGTTCTGCGCCACCTGAACGTTCAGCTGCTTTACCCGCCCGGCAAGCTGCTGAGTCATTTGATGCTCCATCTGCTTATGTATCTCATGAACGCGCCGCTCTCCTTGCCAATGCGCCGAGGCAGCCCATGCCACCACGCCGCAAGCCAGCCAGACCGCGCAAACGCATATTGCCCAGCCGCGAAGGCGTCGGAGAAATCGCGTGCGCCGCCAGGGAAGAAAATTGACGGGATCCTTCATGACCATGACGCCCCCATAGCCAGCGCGATGGCGACGGTAAATGGAGCGTCATTGACGGGTAACGGCGGCTGCTTTTGAATGATGGGCGACCACGGGTCAAAATAGCTGTGAGCATCTACAGCCGAGCCGCAGCACACCAACTGATGGGCTTCAATGCCTAATCGCTCACCCAGCCGGGTCAATGAAGGTGCCTCCTGATACGGCATGTGCCCCCACGCTTCCCGGCTGGCCCACAACCACTGTGCGTTTTCAGACAAAACCAGCACCGCATCACTCACCTGCACAAAAGGCAGCAAAGTCTGCAACGCACAGGCATCCGGGGTGATAGCGACTATCTGCAATTGCAGCCGTTGCGCCAGCCTTTGAAGGCGTGAAACATCGTGCTGCTGGGCCGCCGTGACGTTCCACATCTGCTGCGGTTCGGCCAGATGATAGTCAAAGCACAGCGTGTTGGCGGCCATCTCCAGCTGCTGCGACATCGCGCTGGCAAGCCACTGCTTTTGCTCGTTTTCTCTTAATGTCATCGCCGCCCGTGGCAGCGTTTTTTGTAAGGTTCTATTAGCGGGAAAAGCGATACTTACCGTGTGCTGCCTGGGGAGCTCTCGTCGCCACGGCATAAGGGCCGCAATCAGGGCCTCATCCGTGGATTCGGGGGAAATTGCCGCGGGCAGCGGTAGCTGCCACCAGCGCTTTAATGCCCAGCCACAGCGCGTGCGCTGCAGGGCAACGATATAGACGGTATCTTGCTGAAGATGTAGACCTAACTGCCAGCATTTGAAAGCCATTTCACGATTATCCTTACGCCACCATCGTGGTGACGGCTATATCAATGATCCAGGCTTGCCTTTATACTACCGCGCGTTTGTTTATAAACTGCCCAAATGACACTCAATGGGAATTCTCCGGTGAAGTTCGTAAAGTATTTAATCATCCTTGCAGTCTGTTGCATTCTGCTGGGAGCAGGCTCGATTTATGGCCTCTACAAATATATTGAGCCACAGTTGCCCGACGTGGCGACGCTCAAAGACGTGCGCCTACAGGTGCCGATGCAGGTCTATAGCGCGGAAGGCGAGCTGATTGCGCAATACGGCGAGAAACGTCGTATTCCGATGACGCTTGACCACATCCCCCCGGTGATGGTGAAAGCGTTTATTGCCACCGAGGATAGCCGCTTCTACGAGCATCACGGCATTGACCCCATTGGTATTTTCCGTGCGGCCAGCGTCGCGCTGGTCAACGGCCATGCTTCGCAGGGTGCCAGTACCATTACTCAGCAGCTCGCGCGTAACTTCTTCCTTAGCCCTGAAAAAACGCTGATGCGTAAAATCAAGGAAGTGTTCCTTGCGATTCGCATTGAACAAATGCTGAGTAAAGATGAAATCCTTGAGCTGTATTTAAATAAGATCTACCTCGGCTATCGCGCCTATGGCGTTGGCGCGGCGGCGCAGGTCTATTTCGGTAAGCCTGCCGATCAGCTTAGCTTAAGCGAAATAGCGGTCATTGCCGGTCTGCCTAAAGCACCATCGACCTTTAACCCGCTCTACTCGCTTGACCGCGCAACCGCACGTCGTAACGTGGTGCTCTCGCGTATGCTGAGTGAAGGCTATATCACCCAGCAGCAGTACGACGAGGCGCGTAGCCAGCCGATTGTTGCGAACTACCACGCGCCTGAAATCGCCTTCTCAGCGCCTTATCTGACGGAAATGGTTCGTCAGGATATGGTTAAACAGTACGGCGAGCAGGCGTATGAAGATGGCTACCGCGTTTACACCACCATCACCCGTAAGAATCAGCAGGCCGCTCAACAGGCGCTGCGTAATAACGTGATGGACTACGACATGCGCCATGGTTACCGTGGCCCATCAAACGTGTTGTGGAAAGCCGGTGAAGCGCCATGGGATAGCGAGAAAATCAGCAAATCCTTACGTCCTCTGCCTTCTTACGGCCCGTTCGTCGCCGCCGTAGTGACCGCAGCGAATCCACAGGAAGCTACCGTCCAGTTAAGCGACGGCACCTCGGTATCATTGACGATGGAAGGCATGCGCTGGGCTCGTCCTTACCGTTCCGATACCGCGCAGGGGCCAACCCCGCGTAAAGTCACCGATGTTGTGCAGGCCGGGCAACAAATTTGGGTGCGTCAGAACGGGGATAGCTGGTGGCTGGGGCAGATTCCTGATGTGAACTCCGCGCTGGTGTCAATTAACCCGCAAAACGGTGCCATTATCGCACTGGTCGGCGGATTCGACTTTAACCAGAGCAAGTTCAACCGCGCCACGCAAGCGCTGCGCCAGGTCGGTTCGAATATCAAACCTTTCCTCTACACCGCAGCGATGGACAAAGGGTTAACCCTTGCCAGTATGCTCAACGACGTGCCGATTTCACGCTGGGATGCGGGCGCGGGTTCTGACTGGCAACCGAAAAACTCACCGGCTCAATATGCAGGGCCAATTCGTCTACGTCAGGGGCTGGGGCAGTCGAAGAACGTCGTCATGGTTCGCGCCATGCGCGCGATGGGCGTCGATTATGCGGCAGAGTATTTGCAGCGTTTCGGGTTCCCGGCTGAGAACATCGTCCATACTGAGTCGCTGGCCCTGGGCTCCGCTTCGTTTACGCCGTTACAGGTCGCGCGTGGCTACTCCGTCATGGCCAACGGCGGCTTCCTGGTCGACCCGTACTACATCAGCAAAATTGAAAACGATCAGGGTGGCGTACTGTTTGAGGCGAAGCCAAAAATCGCCTGCCCTGAATGCAATATCCCGGTTATCTATGGCGATACGCAAAAGTCTAACGTCCTCGAAAATAAAGACGTGGAAGATGTTGCCGTATCGCAAACACCGCAGAACTCAACGGTACCGATGCCGGAACTTGAGCAAGCAAACCAGCAGTTAGTGGCGCAGGTTGGCGCGCAAGAGTATGCACCGCACGTTATCAACACGCCGCTGTCGTTCCTGATTAAGAGCGCGCTCAACACCAATATCTTTGGCGAACCGGGCTGGCAAGGCACCGGCTGGCGCGCCGGGCGTGATTTAGGACGTCACGATATTGGCGGGAAAACGGGGACGACCAACAGCTCAAAAGATGCCTGGTTCTCCGGTTATGGCCCAGGCGTGGTGACTTCCGTGTGGATTGGTTTTGACGATCACCGTCGTGACCTCGGCCGCACCAGCGCCTCTGGGGCAATTAAAGATCAGATTTCCGGCTACGAAGGTGGTGCTAAGAGCGCCCAACCGGCCTGGGACGCCTTTATGAAGCAGGTTCTCGCCGGCGTACCTGAGCAACCACTGACGCCACCGCCGGGCATCGTGACCGTCAATATCGACCGGAACACAGGCCAGTTAGCCAATGGAGGCAGCAGTCGCCAGGAGTACTTTATTGAAGGAACGCAGCCGACACAGCAGGCCGTTCACGAGGTGGGTACCGAAGTGATTGATAATGGGGAAACCCACGAGCTGTTCTAATCACTATATGTCAGGGCTTTGCTCAAAATAGAAAAGGCGCCGCTGGCGCCTTTTTTACTGCGAGTCCGCTTACAACCGGCCCTGCGCCTGCAACCACTCGCGCAGTAAAAACAGCGCGCTAACGTTACGGGCTTCGCTAAAGTCCGGGTCGTCCAGCAGGGCCATCAGGTTCGAGAGCGGCCAACGCACCTGTGGCAGCGGTTCGGGCTCATCGCCAGGTAACGATTCCGGGTAGAGATCTTCTGCCACCACAATATTCATTTTGCTGGAAAAATAGGACGGCGCCATGCTCAGCTTTCTCAGGAACACCATCTGGTGCGCGCCAAAGCCCACTTCCTCTTTCAGTTCACGGTTGGCCGCTTCCATCACCGTTTCACCGGGATCGATGAGACCTTTTGAGAACCCCAGCTCATAGGATTCCGTACCCACGGCATATTCGCGAATCAAAATAATATGATCATCGATAATCGGCACGATCATCACAGCTTCGCGGGAAGAGGGTTTCATACGTTCATAAACACGACGTACGCCGTTGCTGAACTCTAAGTCGACGCTTTCCACATTAAAAAGGCGAGACTTCGCGACGGTTTCAACATGAAGGATGGTGGGTTTCTGTAATGATTTGCTCATTGGGCCGGGATCTTTGCTGTAGTGACTTTTATCATTGTGCGATAGGTATTGACTTCCAGCAATGCATAAAGCGTTTAATTTACATTATTGCAACCTTTAACTTCTCATCTCTCATTTCTGGATAAATGTCAAGGGGTTGAATTACAATTGGGAATTAACTGATATTCGTGTTGCTACGGGTTTGTTATGCTTACGTGTTGCGAGAGTCTATAGGCTCAATTTGTGACCTCTGTAATACGTGCCAATGGTTTATACGAAAGCAGGCAACTTAAGAGACCTCTAAAATAAGTATGATGGGAAAAGCATGGGCACACTGATGATCTCTACCGTAGCGATACTGATCTGCGCCGTGCTGGTCGGCTGGCTATTGCGTAAACGGAATAAGCGCCTTCAATTGCCGTGGCTGCACCTCTTCCCCGGCGCTACGACGCGTAAGCTGACCGATGATGAACGCCAGGGCGTAGAAAACTACCTTGATGAGCTTAACCGAGGCCGGCAAGTTCCCGCTTCTGGATCGGCTGTCGCCCCTTCTGTGCTGACGCTCAGCGCGCAGAGCCATACCGTCTTTTCGCTGACCCGCGCGATTACACGCTACGGCATCACCACTGACGATCCGAATAAATGGCGCTATTTCCTCGACTCGGTCGAAGTGCATTTACCGCCGTTCTGGGAACAGTACATTACTGACGAAAACAGTATTGAACTGGTTGTCACCGATGATATGCCGCTGGTTATCGCGCTAAACGGTCACTCGCTCAAAACCTATTCGCCAGAAAATAAACCGCTGGCGCTGGAAACCTCCTCGTCGACTCAGGCCTCCATTCGGGGTGAGGAAAGTGAGCAGATTGAACTGCTCAACATCCGTCAGGAAACCCACGAGGAGCACGCGCTCAGCCGCCCTGACGGTCTGCGTGAAGCCTTGCTGATTGTTGCCGCCTTCCTGCTGTTTTATTGCAGCCTGATCTCACCCGCCGTGTTCTCACCGTGGATCATCGGCTGCGCCGTATTGCTGCTCGGCGCCGCTATGTGGGGGCTGTTTGCGCCGCCAACCAAATCGTCGTTACGCGAGATCCACTGCCTGCGCGGCACCCCGAAACGGTGGGGGTTATTTGGCGAAAACGATCAAGAGCAGATCAACAACATCTCGCTTGGGATCATCGACCTTATCTATCCTCGTCACTGGCAGCCGTATGTCGCCCAGGATTTGGGGCAGAAAACCGATATCGATATTTATCTCGATAGGCACGTTGTCCGCCAGGGCCGTTTTCTCTCTTTACATGATGAAGTCAGAAATTTCCCGCTTCAGCACTGGCTGCGCAGTACGGTGATTGCCTGTGGCGCGCTACTGGTGGTTGTGATGATGTGGGTCAGCGTACCGCTGAATATGCCGTTTAAGTTCACCGTATCCTGGCTTAAAGGCGCACAAACCATTGAAGCCAAAGACGTACGCCAACTGGCACAAGCTGGCGTACGCGTAGGTGATACGCTGCAGATTCGTGGCGTTGGCATGTGTAATATTCATTCGCCAGGCACCTGGACTGCCCAGGAAAACTCGCCGTTCCTGCCCTTTGATTGCTCGCAGATAATCTGGAATGACGCTCCTCGCCTGCCGCTTCCTGAGTCCGAAAGCGTTAACAAGGCCACAGCGTTAGTACAGGCGGTTAGCCGACAGCTGCATCCAACCCCGGATGATGACTCTCGCGTCAGCCCGGCGCTGCGCTCTGCTATTCAGAAATCAGGGATGGTGCTGCTGGATGACTTTGCCGACATCGTGCTGAAAACCAAAGATCTTTGCGCCGCCGCCGATGACTGTATTCGCCTGAAAAATGCCTTAGTTAACCTCGGCAATACCCGCGACTGGGAGACGCTGGTGAAGCGCGCCAATTCAGGCAAGCTTGACGGCGTGAACGTGCTGCTCCGTCCGGTTAGCGCTGAGTCACTTGATAATCTGGTCGATACGTCCACCGCGCCGTTCATTCTGCGCGAAACCGCCCGCGCGGCGCAGGCCTTAAATAGCCCGGCGCCGGGGGGATTCCTCATCACCAGTGATGAAGGCAGCGATATGGTCACTCAGCCGTATCCCACCACCACGCTCTACGACTACCCGGCGCGAGAGCAGTGGCAGGAGTTTCAGCGGCTGGCGGGGATGCTGATGCACACGCCATTCCAGGCCGAAGGAATTGTCACCAATATCTTTACCGACGCTAACGGCACCCAGCACATCAACCTGCATCGCATGCCGGATAGCAGCGGGCTGTGGCATTACATTGAGATAACGCTGCTCATGCTGGCAATGACGGTGTGCGCAATTTATAACGGTGTCCAGGCAGTGCGCCGCTATCAGCGCCATCGTGAACGCCTGGCCGATATTCAGAAATATTACGAAAGCTGCATCAACCCCGTCATGATATCCGCACCGGACAGCTTTAACAGCCTGTCCCAGTAACGACCATCGCGCGACAGGGTATGATACTCTGTCGCGCATTTCTTCCGTCTGGAGTTTCACCATGCATTTTGATATCGCCTGGCAAGAGGTGGATACCGTTCTTCTGGACATGGATGGCACCCTTCTCGACCTCGCCTTCGACAACTATTTCTGGCAGAAACTGGTGCCTGAAACCTACGGTGCCAAGCTGGGAATTAGCCCACAGGCGGCGCAGGAGGCTATCCGCCAGGAGTACCGAGCAGTGCAACATACGCTAAACTGGTACTGTCTGGATTACTGGAGCGAGCGTCTGGATTTGGATATCTGTGCGATGACCACAGAGCAAGGGCCACGCGCGGTACTGCGCGATGACACGATCCCGTTCCTTGATGCGCTGAAGGCCCAGGGCAAGCGGCGCATTCTGCTGACCAATGCGCACCCACATAATCTGGACGTGAAACTTAAACATACTGGCCTTGATGCACACCTTGATTTATTACTTTCCACCCATACATTTGGTTATCCGAAAGAGGATCAGCGGTTATGGCAGGCGGTGAAGGAAAAAACGGGTCTGGAAGCCGAGCGTACGTTATTTATCGATGATAGCGAGCCGATTCTGGATGCTGCCGCCCACTTTGGGATCCGCTATTGCCTCGGCGTCACCAATCCCGACTCCGGTCTTGCGGATAAGCAGTATCTGCGTCATCCCGCGCTTAACGATTACCGTCGTTTGATCCCCTCAATTAACGCCTGTCCCACTAGGCGTAATTGTTGAAGCCAGTTTGGCGCCGGACAGCGCGCAAAAATGGCGAATAAAATAGCCTAATGGGATAGGCAAGGAGTGACCATGAAAGAGAAACCTACCGCAGGCGTCAGGCTGGATAAATGGCTGTGGGCCGCACGTTTTTATAAAACGCGCGCGCTGGCACGAGAAATGATTGAAGGCGGTAAAGTTCACTATAACGGGCAACGCAGTAAGCCCAGCAAAGTGGTTGAACTGGGCGCACAGCTCACGCTTCGTCAAGGGAACGATGAACGCACCGTGGTGATTAAAGCCATCACGGAGCAACGGCGCCCGGCAACCGAAGCCGTAGAGCTTTACGAAGAGACGGCTGAAAGTATCGAGAAGCGCGAAAAAGTCGCGCTGGCGCGCAAGCTCAACGCGCTGACGATGCCGCACCCAGACAGACGCCCGGACAAAAAAGAGCGGCGCGACCTGATGAGATTTAAACACGGTGACCGCGAATAACGGTCACCCAAGAGAGAAAATTATGACTCAACACGATCAATTACATCGCTATCTGTTTGAAAACTATGCCGTGCGTGGCGAGCTAGTCACCGTTTCCGAAACGCTCGAACAAATTCTGGAAGGCCATAGCTATCCGCAGCCGGTGAAAAACGTACTGTCAGAGCTGCTGGTGGCCACCAGCCTGCTGACCGCGACGCTGAAATTTGATGGCGATATTACCGTCCAGTTGCAGGGCGATGGTCCGATGACGCTTGCGGTGATAAACGGCAACAATCATCAGCAGCTGCGCGGCGTCGCGCGCGTGCAGGGCGAAATCCCGGAAGACGCCTCGCTGAAAACGCTGGTCGGCAACGGCTATCTGGTAATCACGATCTCCCCTGCGGAAGGTGAGCGTTATCAGGGCGTGGTGGGTCTGGAAGGCGATACCCTGGCGGCCTGCCTGGAAGACTATTTCCAGCGTTCCGAACAGCTGCCAACGCGCCTTATCATTCGTACCGGCGAGTCAGACGGTAAACCGGCTGCGGGCGGTATGCTGCTGCAGGTGATGCCAGCGCAAAACGCCCAGCCGGAAGATTTCGAACACCTGGCGGCATTGACCGACACCATCAAAGCCGAAGAGCTGTTTACGCTGCCGGCAAACGATGTGCTGTGGCGTCTGTACCACGAAGAAGAAGTCACGCTGTACGATCCGCAGGACGTAGAGTTCAAATGCACCTGTTCACGCGAACGTTGCGCAGAGGCGCTGAGAACGCTGCCGGATGAAGAAATCAACAGCATCCTGGCAGAAGAAGGCGAGATCGATATGCACTGCGATTACTGTAATAGCCATTACGTTTTCAACGCGATGAATATTGCCGAGATCCGCCATAACGCCTCTCCGGCGGATCCGCAGGTTCATTAAGTCTGAAGTCTCTCCCGGCGGCGCGCAGCGAAGCCGGGCTACCATACGTGTAGATACTGTGGGCATTGACAACATGTAGGCCTGATAAGCTACGCGCCATCAGGCATAACCGCGCACATTGCCGGATGGCGGCTTTGCCTTATCCGGCCTACATCAATCGGTAGCCCGGCCAAAAGCAGTGACGCCGGGAAGCCCTTACACTACCGCCGATATTCCAGCACCACGGTCTCATCCCCTAAGGTGATATCGCGCCAGGCTTTTGGTTTTGCCCCAACCTTCCCTTCGCGTACCGCCTTCAGTAGCACCGCTTTCGTCACGCCTTCAGGCAGGGTCGTCTCGGCTTTAAATTCCCAGCCCCTTTCATCCCGGCTGAAAACCAGCAGCGCATTGTCACCAAACGCATACAGCACCTGCTCTGGCTGCCCGTCGCCATTCAAATCCTGGCTTACCAGCACACAGCTATCTGTCTCACGACATGATTCCACTCTGTAATGCAGTCCAATAACTGCATCCCACAACGATTTATCCGGCGGCAGACTGCCCGAGGTCACCATCACATTTTTCGCCAGCATCGCTGCCGTTAATTGTGCCGTACCGAGATCGCCGTTAAGCAGTTGGGTAAGCTCACGCTTGCGTTTAGCATCTTTGATAAACTCAGGATCTTTCTGGAGCGCCAGCATCGCTTCACGGCCCGGCTTACCGCTGTGCGAAAGCATATACAGGCTGATTTGATCGGCTTTGATTTTACCGCTGTGATAGCGAGCCATATGGCTGTTGACGCTGATGCGCCAGCTATCAAGCACTGGCGTGTGTAACAGTACCAGCAGGGTTAATCCCAGTAGCGACACGCCCAGATGTATCTTGCCCATAGACGCGCAAGGATTCTGGCGATGGCGCAGCAGGCTTATCAGATAACCCACTGACCAGACCACTAGCACGATGACCACCAGTGCACCCTGCAAACGCTCGGCGCTCCAGCCGTACTGCCCAACGCGCAGCCACAGCGCCCATCCGGCAAGCAGCGGATAGACAGGCGTCACTATTATCGCCGTCTGGATGAGATAGCGTAACGCGCGTGGATAGCCAAGCTGCGGTTTGTGCGGTTCCCACACCATGGCCGTCAACAGCAGCTGAATCAGCGCCAGCACCGAAAACAGACCGGCGGTCGAGATACGTTGTGAAATCACCGACAACCCCGTAAACGGCAGTGTCAGCAGGAACAGCAGCACCAATAGCGAGACCAGCGGCAACAGGCCGGTCGCAATCAACGTCAGCAATTTCTGGATGGCGACGATGAGCCGTGGATGCTGACGCGCGAGAATCACCGTCAGCGACGTCACCAGACCAATCACCAGGTAGACAAACCACTCGGTTTCAAAGAACAACTTATTGAAAAATTCGATATTGGCTAGCTTAAACAGGCCGCTCCATAGCAGCAAAATCAGCCACACCAGGCCATTGGCAATGGCAATCAGCAAAAGCGTTAATATGTTCTGCCACTGCTGGGTATAAAAATGGGCGTAACGGGTCACGCCGGGCTCTGCTTGCAGACGGTACTGCATCCACGGCAGGACTAATAGCATCATGAGTATCAGGCACCAGCCGTAGTTCCACAGGATAGCGTACTGCCGCCAGCTATCTTCAGCGCTAAGGCTGCTTTTAAGCCAGCCGCCCATCCCCAAAACCACCGCCAGGATTAGCGCCGACCAGACCCATAGCGCCCGCTGTTTGAAAGAGACGACGGAGAACAGCACCACAGAAGATAATGCCAGGCTTCCCGGCAACGCATAAAACATCCATCCGCTGTGCTTGGGTATCAGGTAAACCGTCAGTAAATAGCACAAAAAACCTTGTACCAACCCGGTTAGCACCATGCCCCAACGGGTAGGTGAGGAAAGAGAATTTACAGCATCCATATCGAGATTCCCGTTTCTGCGGTCATTAATTACGCTCTTTTGCGTATCCACCAGCACCAATAAAACGAATTATGCTCAGCGAGGTGAATCGTTTTAATGCATGAAAGCATTACGTAGTTTTCTTTCATAAATGAGATTGATTTCACATTTATGTCGTAAATCGAACTATTTTTTAACCATTTAAGAACATTCACGCCAAATATGCGGCTTTTCCTGTCATAATCCCTGCCGCTTCGTGACAGGAGTCACAATGTTTTCGTAAGTAAGACGTTTGTCGGGATACGTAAATCTATGAGCCTGGTCGCGGTCAACAACCCCAAAATACACATAGAATTTGTGGCAGTACATATTGGCTAAGGAGCAGTGAAATGCGCAACGGTATAACCCCGCAGGACCTCAAGGCTTATGGTATCAATGACGCACAGGATATCGTCTACAACCCCGACTACGATACATTGTATCAAGAAGAGCTCGATCCTAACCTGGAAGGTTATGAACGTGGTGTATTGACGACCCTGGGTGCAATTTCTGTCGATACCGGCATCTTTACAGGCCGCTCTCCGAAAGACAAATACATCGTTCGCGATGAGACAACCCGTGACACCGTCTGGTGGTCTGATAAGGGTAACGGCAAAAATGACAACAAACCTCTGTCACCTGAAATCTGGCAACATCTGAAAGGTCTTGTCTCCCAACAGCTTTCCGGCAAACGCCTGTTCATCGTGGATGCCTACTGCGGCGCAAACGAAGACACGCGGCTGTCCGTGCGTTTTATCACTGAAGTGGCCTGGCAGGCGCACTTCGTCAAAAACATGTTTATCCGCCCGACCGACGAAGAGCTTGAGACTTTCAAGCCAGACTTTATCGTGATGAACGGCGCGAAATGTACTAATCCGCAGTGGAAAGAACAAGGTCTGAATTCGGAGAACTTTGTCGCGTTTAACCTGACAGAGCGTATCCAGCTGATTGGCGGTACCTGGTACGGCGGCGAGATGAAAAAAGGGATGTTCTCAATCATGAACTACCTGCTGCCGCTGAAAGGCATTGCCTCCATGCACTGCTCGGCGAACGTTGGCGAGAAAGGTGACGTGGCGGTGTTCTTTGGTTTGTCCGGCACCGGTAAAACAACGCTCTCCACCGATCCAAAGCGTCGTCTGATTGGCGATGACGAACACGGCTGGGACGATGACGGCGTGTTTAACTTTGAAGGCGGTTGCTACGCGAAAACCATTAAGCTTTCCGAAGCGGCAGAACCGGATATCTATCACGCCATCCGCCGCGATGCGCTGCTGGAAAACGTGGTAGTACGTGAAGATGGCACCATTGATTTCGACAATGGTTCCAAAACCGAAAACACTCGCGTCTCTTACCCGATTTACCACATCGACAATATCGTCAAGCCAGTGTCGAAAGCGGGTCATGCCACGAAAGTCATCTTCCTGACCGCCGATGCCTTCGGGGTGTTACCACCGGTTTCACGCCTCACCGCCGACCAGACGCAGTACCACTTCCTGTCCGGCTTCACCGCCAAACTGGCGGGCACCGAGCGTGGCGTAACCGAGCCAACCCCAACCTTCTCCGCCTGTTTTGGCGCAGCATTCCTGTCGCTGCACCCAACGCAGTACGCTGAAGTGTTGGTGAAACGCATGCAGGCCGCGGGCGCGCAAGCGTATCTGGTTAACACCGGCTGGAACGGCACGGGTAAACGTATCTCGATTAAAGACACACGCGCAATCATCGACGCCATCCTTGATGGTTCGCTGGATAATGCGGAAACGTTCACCCTGCCAATGTTTGACCTGCAGATCCCAACCTCGCTGCCGGGCGTTGATACCCATATCCTTGACCCACGCAGCACCTATGGTTCACCGGAGCAGTGGCAAGAGAAAGCTGAGAAACTGGCGCATCTGTTTATCGAAAACTTCGAGAAGTATACCGATACGCCAGCAGGCGCAGCGCTGGTCAGCGCGGGTCCGAAGCTGTAATCAAGTAGGCCGGATAAGGCAATGCTGCCATCCGGCAATTTGCACCGGCTCGCCTGATGGCGCTTCGCTTATCAGGCCTACAGGTGTAGACCATCGCAGTGCCGACATAAAAAAACCGCCGGGTCTCCCCAGCGGTTTTTTTATTAGCTCTCTTTCGTCGGCCCATGCACACGACTTGGCGGCACCGGCAGCCAGGCTCGAATCAGCAATCCACCCCGTTCGCTGGTATCCAGCTCCAGCAGTCCGTTATGGTTGTCGATAATGCGCTGCACGATTGCCAGCCCCAATCCTGTACCACTGATGGTACGAGCGCTGTCGCCACGAACAAACGGCTGGAACAGATGCTTACGCTGCTCAGGCTTGATACCCGGGCCGTCATCTTCCACCTGGAACCAGGCACGATGGGCTTCACGACCGCTGCTGACTTTAATCCAGCCGTTACCGTATCGCGCCGCATTCACCACCATATTCGCCAGCGCACGCTTGATGGACAGCGGATGCACGCGCACCGGAATATCGTCCTCCAGCAGATCAGTCTGGATCTCACGTTCGTAGCCACTCTCCGCCGCAATCACTTCGCCGAGCACGGCGTTAAGGTCGATAAACTCAAGCGGCATCTCCTGACCGGTACGCAGGTAGTCAATGAACTGCTCGATAATGGCGTTGCACTCTTCAATATCTTTGTTTATTGATTCAGCAAGATAGCCATCTTGTTCGCTCATCATTTCGGTCGCCAGACGAATGCGCGTCAGCGGCGTACGTAAATCGTGGCTCACCCCGGCCATCAGCAACGTGCGATCGTCTGAGAGCTGCTTCACGCCTGCGGCCATATGGTTAAAGGCGCGGGTCACCGAACGCACCTCCGACGCCCCGTATTCACGTAGCGGCGGCGGAATAATCCCTTTGCCGACCTGTAGCGCGGCATGCTCAAGATCGACTAAGGGTCGGTTCTGAATGCGGATAAACAGCCATGCGCCGCCTATCGCCAGCAGCATAATTGCCAGGGTATAACGGAAGAGTGGAGAGAAGTCGCCCTGATGGATTTCGGTCAGCGGCACGCGCACCCAGATATTGGGTGACAGCCAGGTCTTTAACCAGACCACCGGGGAGCTTTTGTTCACTTCAACGCGAACTTCAGTCGGCCCACCGAGCTGCTGGGCCATCTGTTGACTTAAAAACTCATAGTGCTGCGCCCAACGAAGCCCCGCTTCCTCTGCGGCTTCATCAGAATACAGTGAGATACCGAGCTCACGATAAATCTCGCGGCGAAATGCCGGCGGCACGACAAGCTGCGTCCCGTCTTCCAGCTGCAGTTTATCGGTCATCAGCATACGCACTTCGTAAGCGAGAACCTTATTAAACTGCTGCAGGCTTGGCAAAATCGCAAAGTTCAGCACGACCAGATAGGTTGTCACAAGGCTGACAAACAGCAGAGTGACAATCAACAACAACGTGCGGGCAAACGAACTTCGTGGCGAGAAGCGCAGTCGCCTCATGCTTTAGAACCGTCCGGGACGAATACATAGCCCAGACCCCAGACGGTCTGAATATAGCGCGGGTGCGCCGGATCTTCTTCCACCATGCGACGCAGACGCGAGATCTGTACGTCGATAGAACGCTCCATCGCTGAGTATTCGCGGCCACGCGCCAGGTTCATCAGCTTGTCGCGAGACAGCGGCTCACGCGGATGGCTTACCAGCGCTTTCAGCACGGCAAATTCACCGCTGGTCAGCGGCATAGGCTCATCTTCACGGAACATTTCGCGGGTGCCGAGGTTGAGCTTAAACTTACCGAAGGCAATCACCGCTTCTTCCTGAGAAGGTGCGCCCGGCAGCTCGTTGGCCTGGCGACGCAGTACCGCACGGATTCGGGCCAGCAGTTCACGCGGGTTGAACGGTTTTGGAATGTAGTCGTCGGCGCCAATTTCCAGGCCAACGATACGGTCAACTTCTTCCCCTTTCGCCGTCACCATAATGATCGGCATCGGGTTACTTTGGCTACGCAGACGACGGCAAATAGACAGGCCATCTTCGCCAGGCAGCATTAAATCGAGCACCATCAGATGGAAAGATTCGCGCGTCAGCAATCTATCCATCTGTTCGGCGTTAGCGACACTTCGAACCTGGAAGCCCTGCTCGGTCAGGTAACGCTCCAGTAGCGCGCGAAGGCGCATGTCGTCATCCACAACCAGAATCTTATAATTCTCTTGCATTGTTTTTACTCCCAAAGGTTCGCAACAATTAATTAGTACGTATTCTCAAAAAAGCCTGAACGTACGACCAGCAAAATCTGGTATATATTCCAGGCTAAATTGTTACAAAGCATATTTAACAGCAAGTTAAGTATACAATGAATCTTAGTACACATTATTTATTCTGTCGGTATGCTGGCGTAATACGTATTGTGCGCATTGATTACTCGACAGCCAGGTAAGCACTAAAAGATGAAAACACCGTTGATCACCCGTGAAGGGTACGAAAAGCTCAAAAAAGAGATGGATTATCTTTGGCGCGAAGAACGCCCGGAAGTCACCAAAAAAGTGACCTGGGCCGCCAGTCTCGGCGATCGCAGTGAAAATGCGGACTATCAATATAATAAAAAACGCTTGAGAGAAATCGATCGCCGCGTGCGTTATTTAACCAAATGTCTGGAGAACCTGAGGATTGTTGATTATTCACCTCAGCAGGAAGGCAAAGTGTTTTTTGGCGCGTGGGTTGAAATTGAAAACGACGACGGTGAAACCAAGCGTTTTCGTATTGTCGGTTACGATGAAATTTTTGGCCGTAAAGATTATATCTCCATCGACTCGCCGATGGCCCGCGCGCTGCTGAAAAAAGAGGTGGGCGATCTCGCCTTAGTGAACACACCGGCGGGGGAAGCCAGCTGGTATGTGAACGAAATTGAATACGTGAAATGAGCCGGAACATTCCGAAGCCCCGGCTGACGACTGGCATTTTTGCCGGTCAATCCGTATAACTGTCCCCTGATTTTATGACCTAACAGTGAAACCAAGCCATGTTGAATGATTCGCTCTGCCGCATTATTGCGGGTGAACTTCAGGCCAGAGCAGAACAGGTGGAATCCGCCGTTCGCCTGCTTGATGAAGGGAACACCGTGCCGTTTATCGCACGTTATCGTAAGGAAGTCACAGGCGGTCTGGATGATACGCAACTGCGTAATCTGGAAACCCGACTGGGGTATTTGCGTGAGCTGGAAGATCGTCGTCAGACCATCCTGAAATCGATCGGTGAACAAGGCAAGCTGACCGAAGAGCTTGAAAAAGCGATCAACGGTACGCTGAACAAAACCGAGCTCGAAGATCTCTACCTGCCCTACAAACAAAAGCGCCGCACGCGCGGACAGATAGCCATTGAAGCCGGTCTGGAACCGCTGGCCGACCTGCTGTGGAACGACCCGTCCCACACGCCGGAAACGGAAGCTGAGAAGTTTATCGATGCCGATAAAGGCGTTGCCGACACCAAAGCCGCCCTCGATGGTGCGCGCTATATTCTGATGGAGCGTTTCGCTGAAGACGCGGCGCTGCTGGCAAAAGTACGTGACTACCTGTGGAAAAACGCCCATCTGGTCGCCACCGTGGTCAGCGGCAAAGAAGAGGAAGGCGCAAAATTCCGCGACTACTTCGACCATCACGAACCGATTTCTACCACCCCTTCTCACCGCGCGCTGGCGATGTTCCGCGGACGCAATGAAGGTGTGCTGCAGCTTTCTTTAAATGCTGACCCGCAGTTCGACGAGCCGCCAAAAGAGAGCTACTGCGAACAGATTATTATCGATCACCTCGGCCTGCGTCTGAACAACGCCCCGGCGGACAGCTGGCGTAAAGCGGTGATCAGCTGGACATGGCGTATCAAAATACTGATGCACCTTGAAACCGAGCTGATGGGCACCGTGCGCGAGCGCGCGGAAGACGAAGCGATTAACGTTTTCGCCCGCAATATGCACGACCTGCTGATGGCCGCCCCGGCTGGCCTGCGCGCCACGATGGGCCTCGACCCTGGCCTGCGCACCGGCGTCAAAGTGGCGGTGGTTGATGGCACCGGTAAACTGGTCGCCACCGATACCATTTATCCACATACCGGTCAGGCAGCGAAAGCCGCAATGGTCGTCGCCGCGCTGTGCGAAAAGCATAACGTGGAACTGGTGGCTATCGGTAACGGCACCGCTTCACGCGAAACCGAACGCTTCTACCTCGATGTCCAGCAGCAGTTCCCGAAAGTCACCGCTCAGAAGGTGATCGTCAGCGAAGCGGGCGCGTCCGTCTATTCTGCCTCTGAACTGGCTGCACAGGAGTTCCCTGACCTTGACGTTTCCCTGCGTGGCGCGGTGTCTATCGCCCGTCGTTTGCAGGATCCGCTGGCGGAGCTTGTGAAAATCGATCCGAAATCGATCGGCGTTGGCCAGTATCAGCACGACGTCAGCCAGACTCAACTGGCACGTAAGCTGGACGCGGTAGTGGAAGACTGTGTGAACGCCGTAGGCGTTGACCTCAATACCGCCTCCGTACCGCTGCTCACCCGCGTGGCGGGCTTAACCCGCATGATGGCGCAGAATATTGTCGCCTGGCGTGACGAGAACGGTCAGTTCCAGAACCGTCAGCAGTTGCTGAAGGTCAGCCGCCTAGGGCCGAAAGCCTTTGAGCAGTGCGCCGGCTTCTTGCGTATCAACCACGGCGATAACCCGCTGGATGCCTCAACCGTTCACCCGGAAGCGTATCCGGTGGTCGAACGCATTCTGGCCGCCACCCAGCAGGCGCTCAAAGATCTGATGGGTAACAGCGACGAACTGCGCGGCCTGAAAGCCTCCGAGTTTACCGACGAGCGTTTTGGTGTGCCCACCGTCACCGACATCATCAAAGAGCTGGAAAAACCAGGTCGCGATCCGCGTCCTGAGTTTAAAACCGCGAAGTTCGCCGATGGCGTGGAAACCATGAACGATCTGCTGCCGGGAATGGTACTGGAAGGTGCCGTGACCAACGTGACCAACTTTGGCGCGTTTGTTGATATCGGCGTGCATCAGGATGGTCTGGTACACATTTCATCGCTGGCGGATAAGTTCGTTGAAGATCCCCATACCGTGGTAAAAGCGGGCGATATCGTCAAAGTGAAAGTGCTGGAAGTTGATCTGCAACGTAAGCGCATCGCACTGACTATGCGTCTGGACGAGCAGCCGGGCGAAACCAATGCCCGTCGCAGCGCAGGCGGTAACGAACGCAGCCAGGGCAATAATCGTCCGGCCGCAAAAGCCGCTAAACCACGCGGTCGTGAAGCACAGCCTGCCGGTAATAGCGCGATGATGGATGCACTTGCCGCCGCGATGGGTAAAAAACGCTAACCCTTGTAGGCCCGATGAGCGTAGCGCCATCGGGCAATACGGATTGCCGGATGGCGGCTGCGCCTTATCCGGCCTACAACGACTAAATAGTATCAAGTAGCCCGGCCGAGCGTAGCGACGCCGGGAAACGCTCCAGAGCCTCCCCGGGGTCGGCGTTAAAACGCCTCGCCCGGGCTACCGCAATATATCTCATCCTACAATTCATTTTTTTATAGGCTTTTAATAATAAGCTCCATCGCGTTTTATTTTATTAACCAATGAAACCTTAATTAAACATTAAGCGAAGAAAATAATATTTAATTCATTTACAGCTACAATGGGTTGCTTGCGTCATATCAAAAAAAGTGCAAATTTCACTCGAAATCCTCACCGATCGCATAATATGTATTGATGATAAAAACCATTCTCATTATCATCACTTCCAGTAGGCTTTATCTCTATATTCGTTGACGACGCCCCGGTTGCCGCCTGGCAGCGCGCGGTGCTCCCCTCGTTCAGCTAGCGACACACAAGTAGGTTATATGCAATTTACACCTGATACTGCGTGGAAGATTGTCGGTTTCTCCCGCGAAATTAGCCCAGCTTATCGTCAGAAACTGCTGTCCCTGGGCATGCTGCCGGGATCGTCCTTTAATGTGGTTCGCGTTGCACCACTCGGCGACCCTATTCATATTGAAACCCGTCGCGTAAGCCTGGTATTGCGAAAGAAAGATCTCGCGCTTATTGAATTAGAAGCCGTCACGCAATAACCCTAGCCCGGTACTAAGAGTCTGAAATATGAAAAAAATAACCATTGGTTTAATTGGCAATCCTAATTCCGGCAAGACCACCCTATTTAATCAGTTAACCGGCGCGCGCCAGCGTGTGGGCAACTGGGCGGGGGTAACGGTTGAACGCAAAGAAGGGGCTTTTACAACGACTGACCATCAGGCCACGCTGGTGGACCTGCCAGGCACCTATTCGCTCACCACTATCTCCTCACAAACCTCGCTGGATGAACAAATCGCCTGCCATTACATTCTGAGCGGCGATGCCGACCTGTTGATAAACGTGGTCGACGCCTCCAACCTGGAACGAAATCTTTATCTGACATTACAACTGCTTGAGCTGGGGATCCCCTGCGTGGTTGCGCTAAACATGTTGGATATTGCCGAGAAGCAACAAATCCGCATCGACGTCGACGCCCTCTCCGCTCGTCTGGGTTGCCCTGTCATCCCGCTGGTCTCAACCCGTGGTCGCGGCCTGGAAGCGTTGAAAATAGCCATCGATCGCCATCAGGAAAATGTCTCGCTGGAGCTGGTGCACTATCCAAAGCCGCTGCTGCGTGAAGCCGATAATCTGGCTCGCGAGATGTCGCAAGATATCCCGGAACGTCAGCGTCAGTGGCTCGGATTGCAAATGCTGGAAGGCGATATTTATAGCCGCGCCTATGCAGGTGACGCCGCACACAAACTGGACATCTCACTCGCTAACCTGAGTGAGGAACTCGACGACCCGGCGCTGCATATCGCCGATGCGCGTTATCAGAGCATTGCCGCGATTTGTGACGCCGTGAGTAACACCCTCACCGCCGAACCTAGCCGTTTTACCGCCGCGCTGGACAAAATCGTCCTCAACCGCGTGCTGGGATTACCGATTTTCCTGTTCGTCATGTATCTGATGTTCTTACTGGCGATTAACATCGGCGGCGCGCTACAGCCTATCTTTGATGGTGGCTCGGTTGCCCTGTTTATCCATGGTATTCAGTGGATTGGCTACACCCTGCACTTCCCTGATTGGCTCACCGTATTCCTCGCCCAGGGGATTGGCGGCGGTATTAACACCGTGCTGCCGCTCGTGCCGCAAATCGGCATGATGTATCTGTTCCTCTCCTTCCTGGAGGATTCCGGCTACATGGCACGTGCGGCGTTCGTTATGGACCGTTTGATGCAGTCGCTGGGTCTGCCGGGCAAATCTTTCGTTCCGCTGATTGTCGGCTTTGGCTGTAACGTTCCATCGGTGATGGGCGCCCGTACCCTGGATGCCCCGCGTGAGCGTCTGATGACCATCATGATGGCGCCGTTTATGTCCTGCGGCGCGCGTCTGGCTATTTTCGCCGTCTTCGCTGCGGCTTTCTTCGGCCAGGGCGGCGCATTGGTCGTATTCTCGCTGTACGTTCTGGGTATCGCTATCGCTATCCTGACCGGCCTGATGCTCAAGTACACCATTATGCGTGGCGAAGCCTCGCCGTTTGTAATGGAGCTGCCGGTATACCACGTGCCGCACGTGAAGAGCCTGATTATCCAGACCTGGCAACGCCTGAAAGGCTTCGTGCTGCGCGCGGGTAAAGTTATCGTTATCGTCAGTATCTTCCTGAGCGCGCTGAACAGCTTTTCGTTTAGCGGCAAAATTGTCGACAACATTAACGACTCCGCGCTGGCTTCCGTCAGCCGGGCGATTACGCCGGTCTTTAAACCTATCGGCGTCCATGACGATAACTGGCAGGCCACCGTGGGGCTGTTTACCGGGGCGATGGCGAAAGAGGTGGTTGTCGGTACACTCAATACCCTCTACACCGCCGAAAACATCCAGAATGAAGCGTTTAACCCACAGGAATTCAATCTCGGTGAAGAACTGTTAGAAGCGGCAGATGAAACCTGGCAGGGTCTGAAAGACACCTTTAGCCTGAGCGTACTGGCGAACCCAATCGAAGCCAGTAAAGGCGATGGCGTGATGGAAACCGGGGCCATGGGCGTGATGAGCAGTAAGTTTGGCAGCGCTGCCGCGGCATACAGCTACCTGATTTTCGTGCTGCTGTATGTACCGTGCATTTCGGTGATGGGGGCGATTGCCCGCGAGTCGAGCCGTGGCTGGATGACATTCTCCATTCTCTGGGGTCTGAATATCGCCTATTCGCTCTCAACGCTGTACTACCAGACCGTGAGCTTTAGTCAGCATCCACGTTACAGCCTGGTCTGTATTCTGGCGGTGATTCTGTTCAACGTGGTACTGCTGGGCCTGTTACGTCGCGCCCGCAGCCGCGTGGAAGTTTCCCTGCTGACGGCGCGTAAAACGCCGACTTCATGCTGTGCCAGCCCGTCTGGCGATTGCCACTAGGAGGCAAAATGGCGTCATTGATCGAAGTACGCGATATGTTGGCACTGCAAGGACGCATGGAGGCTTCACAGCTCAGCGCGCAACTGCATACGCCGCAGGCGCTGGTCGACGCCATGTTAAGCCGCCTGGAAGCGATGGGAAAAGTGGTCAAAATTGACGAAGAACCGGATGGTTGCCTGACCGGCAGTTGTAAAAGTTGCCCGGAAGGAAAAGCCTGTTTGCGTCAGTGGTGGGCATTACGTTAAGAGATCTCCCCGGCATAACGCCGGGGAGAAAATGTTCGACACTATTTGTAAACGTCTGCATTGCCGTGAACGGTTTTCTCGTTTTTCTCACCGGCGATGATGACGTAGTACTTCCCGCCCAGCTCATCTGCCTTTTTCGATAAATCCGCTTTCGCATCGCTTGGTGACGTGGTTTTCGACGTCGTGATATCGCCGATTTTCGTCAGATTCATCTTGGCAACGTCTTCTTTGGTAATTTCCTGCGCTGCGAATACACCAAACGACAGGGAGCCAATCACCAGAGATGTAACAATACCTGTAACAAGTTTCATAGCTTCTACTCTCCATAAGTGTTGTTTTTATGATTGCGGCGTCCAGGTGAGTTAATCACCTATCGCAACCACTTAAGTATTGCCAGGAAACCCTGTTTTGCCATGATCCATTAAAATTAATTATTTAACCGTTGCTTCAATGTCATCAAGGCAGCGCAAAAATCCTGTGGATGCGAGATGAACGGCGCATGGGCGGCCTTCTCGAATACCACCGACTCGCTGGCCGGCCATAATGCATCCAGCATGGGCACAATTTTACGCGGCACCAGACCATCAAGACGCCCATAAAGCCGCAGGAAAGGCGCAGACAACGTGGTCAACGGCTGACGCAGGTCGGCGGTTTTCAAAATCTCCAGCCCGCCGTTAAGCACTTCTGTGGAAGGCATTGGCAGCGACAGTACCGTTTTTTTCAGCGCGCGCGCATCCTGACGAGCGCTTTCGGTACCCATAGTTTGCAGCGCCAGGAAACGTTCGACGGTGCGCTGGAAATCGTCGCTCAATTGCTGCTGAAAACCGCTCAGCACTTCCGGTTTGATGCCCGGCCAGTCTGCATCGGCGCTAAAACACGGTGACGATGCCACGGTGACGAGTGCCATCACGCGCTCAGGATGGCGTAACGCCATCTGACTGGCCACCAGCCCGCCCAGACTCCAGCCCAGCCAGATAGCTTTCGGTGGCGCGTGAGCCAGAAGCTGCTCCGCCATCTCCTCAAGTGAAAGTGCACCGAACCCCACGCTGCGGCCATAGCCCGGCAGGTCGACCAGATGCACGGTAAAGTGCGCGCTAAGTTCCGGCGTTATGCAATCCCAGACCTCGGCATTCAGCCCCCATCCGTGCAGCAGCACAAGATGACAATTCCCTTCGCCAATGGTCTGCCACCAAATGTCTTTCATCCGCTATTGTTCTCTTTTTTCACATCAAGGAGAGATAATGCTAACAGTGCACGGCTTGTGCTGGCTATGTAAAATGCCGCTGGCGATACCCGCATGGGGGATTTGTTCGCGCTGTTCGACAACGCTATTTAGCAAGATGTGCGTTTGCCCACGGTGCGGATTGCCCTCGGCAAGCGCTCGTTCTCCTTGCGGACGCTGCCTGCAAAAGCCGCCGCCATGGCAGCGGCTGGTGGCCATTAATGATTATCTGCCACCGCTTAGCCAACTGATTCATCACTTCAAATTTAGCGGTAAAGCCGAGCTGGCTCCTGCGCTGTCGCGCCTGCTGTTACTGGCCGTTCGCCAACACGCAGGGCTGCCTGCGCCCGAGCGGCTGATTAGCGTGCCACTATGGCAACGACGCCACTGGCGACGGGGCTATAACCAAAGCGAATTGCTTTGCCAGGCGCTGGCAAAATGGTTGCCGACGGCGTATCAGCCCGAGGCGATCACGCGTGTGCGCCCCACCGCCGCCCAGCATCAGTTGAGCGCCAGGCTTCGTAAACACAACCTGAAAAATGCCTTCCGGCTTGAATTGCCGGTGGAGGGTCGCCATATGGTTATTGTGGATGATGTGGTCACGACAGGCAGCACCGTGGCCGAAATTTGCCGCCTGCTTTTGCGAAATGGCGCGGCGAGCGTTCAGGTATGGTGTCTGTGTCGCACCTTGTAGACCCCCTGCGATGGGCGTATTATAACCAACTAAAGTAGTCAACTATTAGGTCAAAGCTATGATCCGTATTTCCGATACTGCGCAAGCGCACTTTGCCAAACTTCTGCTTAATCAGGAAGAAGGGACTCAGATCCGTGTATTCGTGATTAACCCAGGTACGCCTAATGCAGAATGCGGCGTTTCTTATTGCCCGCCGGATGCGGTGGAAGCAAGCGATACCGAACTGAAATTTGAACAACTCACCGCCTATGTCGATGAGCTGAGCGCTCCGTATCTGGAAGATGCGGAAATTGATTTCGTCACCGACCAGTTAGGTTCTCAGCTGACGCTGAAGGCACCAAACGCCAAAATGCGCAAAGTAAACGACGATGCGCCGCTGATGGAACGCGTTGAGTACATGCTGCAATCGCAGGTAAACCCACAGTTGGCCGGTCACGGTGGCCGCGTGTCGCTGATGGAAATCACCGACGATGGCTATGCCATTCTGCAATTTGGCGGCGGCTGTAACGGTTGCTCGATGATTGATGTCACCCTGAAAGACGGTATTGAGAAGCAACTGCTGGCTGAGTTCCCGGAACTGAAAGGCGTGCGCGATCTCACCGAACACCAGCGCGGCGAGCACTCTTACTACTAAGTTAGCGCCGCGCTCGTCCCGGCGGCGCTACGCTTGGACGGGCTACATGTGATCGTAGCCCGGGCGAGGCATTTATGCCGACCCCGGGGTTGCCTTATGTAGCCCGGCCGAACGCAGTGACGCCGGGGCAGCTCAGCCCCCCCATTTCCCATGTTACCGCGCAACATTCCTCACTTTTATCTTTCCGCAAACCTGCAAAACTCCAGCCAATAGTTTGACTAACGTCGCATAATTAACATTTGTACACACGGGGATATTCTCAAGACCGGCATGTTACCCGTATCATCCCGCCATACGCCATCGTGTTAAATAATAGCCAGCGACGCTTTGTCCAGGCGATACAACATGACGATGGTGCGAAGCAATTAATACTAATTCCCTCTGTAGGGACAATTGGACATTGTCGCAACAACAGTGACGTTACCCATAACAAATTAAAGGCTGGAAAAATTATGCCATTAATCATCGTAGCAATCGGGGTTATCCTCTTATTACTGTTGATGATCCGTTTCAAAATGAACGGCTTCATCGCACTGGTTCTGGTGGCACTCGCCGTTGGATTAATGCAGGGCATGCCGCTGGACAAAGTGATCGTCTCCATTAAAAACGGCGTCGGCGGTACCCTCGGCAGTCTGGCGCTGATTATGGGCTTCGGCGCCATGCTCGGCAAAATGCTCGCCGACTGCGGTGGCGCACAACGCATTGCCACCACGCTCATCGAAAAATTTGGTCGCAAGCATATCCAGTGGGCCGTCGTTCTGACCGGTTTCACCGTCGGCTTTGCGCTGTTTTATGAAGTGGGCTTCGTCTTGTTGCTGCCGCTGGTCTTTACCATCGCTGCAAACGCACGTATTCCGCTGCTGTACGTTGGTGTGCCAATGGCCGCTGCGCTCTCCGTGACCCACGGCTTCCTGCCGCCGCACCCGGGCCCAACTGCGATTGCCACCATCTTCCACGCGGATATGGGTAAAACCCTGCTGTACGGAACGCTGCTGGCTATCCCTACGGTCATTCTGGCAGGCCCGGTGTATGCGCGCTGCCTGAAAGGGATCGACAAACCAATTCCTGAAGGTCTGCACAACCCGAAAACCTTCACCGATGCTGAAATGCCGTCCTTCGGCGTGAGCGTCTGGACTTCTCTGGTTCCGGTTATTCTGATGGCGCTGCGCGCCGTGGCTGAAATGGTGCTGCCAAAAGGTCACGCCCTGCTGCCTGCCGCTGAATTCTTCGGCGACCCGGTAATGGCGACACTGATTGCGGTACTGATTGCTATCTTCACCTTCGGTCTGAACCGTGGCCGTTCAATGGATGACATCAACGATACGCTGATCTCCTCCATTAAAATCATCGCCATGATGCTGCTGATTATCGGTGGTGGCGGTGCGTTCAAACAGGTTCTGGTTGATAGCGGCGTCGACAAATACATCGCCTCTATCATGCACGAATCCAACGTGTCTCCGCTGTTTATGGCCTGGTCTATCGCCGCCGTTCTGCGTATTGCGCTAGGTTCAGCGACCGTTGCGGCAATCACCGCAGGCGGCATCGCGGCACCGCTGATTGCCACCACTGGTGTGAGCCCTGAACTGATGGTTATCGCGGTCGGTTCCGGCTCCGTTATCTTCTCCCACGTGAACGATCCAGGCTTCTGGCTGTTCAAAGAGTACTTTAACCTGACCATCGGTGAGACCATCAAGTCGTGGTCGATGCTGGAAACCATTATTTCGGTATGTGGTCTGGTGGGTTGTTTACTGCTGGGGATGGTGGTTTAACGCCACCGATTCTGAATAGCATAATGCCGGGCTTGTCCCGGCATTATGATTGATGACAAACCTTTTTTGCGATTGTGTTCGCCGTTTTGCCGGGTGGCGGCTTCGCCTTACCCGGCCTACAAAAACAATCAATACGTTATACGTATCCCGGCGCTGTGACGCCGGGGTATGAATTACTTCTTCTTGCTTGCCGCTTTACGGCGCTTATCCAAATCTTTAATCAACTTATTGACGCCATCATCGGCAAACATCGCCTCCAGTGAGGAGGTGAGCTTACGCCGCCAGTTAGGATACGAAACGCTGGTGCCTGGAATATTCACCGGCGCGGCCATCTGCAACCAATCCTCCGGCTGTAAACCTAATAGCGCGCTGTTGCTGTCGGCGATATAACGCTGCATACCTCGGCTCAACGTCCCCGTCATCGACATTAATGACGCCTTGTGACCCGCGCGTTTTGGCAGCGTGCCATATTTATGTAAAGCGTCCAGCAACCCTTGCTTAGCCAGTTCACGGTCTTTAAACAAACCGGTCAGCACATCGGGATCGGGATACAGACCCAGCGCCTCTCCCAATATCAGATCACCGCTTTCCCAGTAGCCGCGCAGCGTCGGCAGGTCATGCGTGGTCGCCACGGCCATCGACTGTTCCGGGTACGCTTTCGGCGCACGGAAGTTTTTCTCCTGGTCGCTCTCAAAATAGAGCACCTTGTATGAGTAGACGCCGCTTTTACGCAGCTTGCTGACGATCTCAACCGGCACCGTGCCCAGATCTTCGCCTATCACCATGCAATTGTTGCGCTTGCTTTCCAGCGCCAGAATCGACAGCAGATCGTCGACCGGGTACTGCACATAAGCGCCGTGGTCAGCCGTTTCACCGTAAGGGATCCACCACAAACGCAGTACCGACATCACATGATCGATACGCAGCGCGCCGCAGTTTTTCATGTTGGCGCGCAGCAGATCAATAAACGGTTCATAGGCCCGCGCGGTGATGATATGCGGATCCATCGGCGGCAGTCCCCAGTTTTGCCCCAACGGCCCGAGAATATCCGGCGGCGCACCGACGGAAGCTTTCAGACAGTAAAGCTCACGGTCGCACCAGGTTTCCGAGCCGCCTTCCGCCACGCCCACCGCCAGGTCACGATAGAGGCCAATCGGCATCTCATCGCGCTGACAGATTGCCCAACATTCGGCAAACTGGGTGTACGCCAGCCATTGTAGCCACAGGTAGAAATCGACTTCGTCAGCATGCTTTTGACAAAATGCGTGCACTTCCGGGCTTTCAATCGTCTGATACGCCTCCGGCCATGCCGGCCAGCCCCAACGCATCGGATCTTCTTTCACGTGATGGGCGTGCAGCGCGTCATACGCCGCCTGCCAGTAGAGACTCTCGCCTTCTTTGTCGACAAAGTAGCGGAAAGTCGTCATCAGCTCATCGGTGCGTTTGGCAAAGCGCTTCCATGCCAGCCGCAGCGCGGTCATTTTCAGCTCTGTAACCGCCGTGTAATCCACCTGCGCCACTTCGCGCGCGGCGCTGAGTTTCTCCTGCGTTGCCGGCAGCTTCCACCACGCCTGCGCCTCTTCACTTTTCGCAAAATCTTCAACCGCGTTGACGTCGATATAGATAACGTTCATCCAACGACGCGACGACGGGCTGTAAGGGCTAGCGCTTTCCGGGTTCGCCGGATAGAGCGCGTGAATCGGGTTGAGGCCGATAAACGCGCCGCCGCGCTTAGCAACTTCAGGCAGCATCGCCTTCAGGTCACCGAAATCACCGATGCCCCAGTTATTGTCTGAGCGCAGGGTATAAAGCTGCACGCAAGCTCCCCACAGCTTTTTCGCCTCTTTCAGCGGCTGCGGTTCATAGCAACGTTCGGGGGCGATAATCACCCGACAGTGCCAACGCTCATCATTCTGCGTCAGCGTTAATGAGTGATACCCTTCCGGCAGGCGAGTTGGCAGGTTGAGGTTTTTCCCGCCCGCCACGCGTCCTTGATGCTGCTTGCCCTCTTCGGTGGTGAGGATCCAGCTAAACTCGCCTTTTCCCGCCACCGGCAGCGCCATTTTCTTACCGTAAGTCCAGACCATCACGTTAGGTACCGGCATCGCCGCTACAGAGGTGTCGGCACCGTGATGCATAGCGTCAAGCAAACGCCGTTTGGTGTCGGCACCGATAGACTGCGGCTTACCGTGGGCATTGATATAGTTCGGGCTAATCCCTGCCGCTAGCGCGGCATTATCGAGGCGTTTGCTCTCCATGGCCTGTCCTTAGCGTTTTGCCTGCCAGATACGTTTCTGATAATCGCGGATAGAGCGATCGGAGCTGAACATGCCGCAGCGCGCGGTGTTCAGGATAGCGGCACGCGTCCAGGCTTCCTGATCGCGGTACAGCACATCAACCTGCTTCTGCGCTTCCACATAGGCCGCAAAGTCAGCCAGCACCAGATACGGGTCGCCGCCTTGTTTGCCGATGCTGTGCAGCATCTGGTCGAATGCATGTTTGTCGCCGTCGCTAAACTTCCCGCTTTCCAGCGCTTTCAATACCGCATCCAGCTGTTTATCCGCTTTACGCCATTTCAGCGGATCGTAGCCTTTTGCCTTCAGCTCCTTCACCTGCTCTACAGTATGACCGAAGATGAAGATATTCTCGTCGCCCACCTGCTCGGCGATTTCGACGTTCGCGCCGTCCAGCGTCCCGACGGTGAGCGCGCCGTTTAGCGCCAGCTTCATATTACCGGTGCCGGAGGCCTCTTTACCCGCGGTAGAAATCTGCTCAGACACATCGGCGGCCGGGATCAACATTTCCGCTGCCGATACGCAGTAATCCGGCAGGAAGACCACTTTCAGCTTATCGCCAATCGCAGGATCGTTATTGATAATCTCAGCCACTTTATTGATAGCAAAGATAATGTTCTTCGCCAGGTAGTAGCCCGGTGCCGCTTTCGCGCCAAACAGGAACACGCGCGGTACGCGGTCAGCCTGCGGGTTCTGAAGAATTTCCTGATACAGCGCCACAATGTGCAGCAGGTTCAGGTGCTGACGTTTGTATTCGTGCAAACGCTTGATCTGGATATCAAAAATAGCGTCGGTGGTGATTTCAATACCGGTACGCGCCTTGATAAAGCTGACCAGACGTTGTTTGTTCGCCAGCTTAATATCGCGGTATTTCTGCCGGAATTTGGCGTCGTCAGCGTATTTTTCCAGATGGATCAACTGGTCCAGATCGTTCGCCCACTCTTTCTTGAGCGTTTTATCCAGCAGCGCGGCAAGCAGAGGATTGCACTGTTTGATCCAGCGGCGCGGCGTAATGCCGTTGGTGACGTTGTGGAATTTGTTCGGCCAAAGCTGATGATATTCCGGGAACAAGTCTTTCACGACCAAATCCGAGTGCAGCGCGGCCACGCCGTTGACGGCAAAACCGCTGACGACGCACATGTTCGCCATACGCACCTGCTTGCTGTGTACTACAGCCAGCTTCGCCCAAACCGCTTCATCACCCGGCCAGGTTTTATCGACCAGTTTCTTAAAGCGATCGTTAATTTCTTTAATGATCTGCATGTGGCGCGGCAGCAGCGCTTTGACCAGCTTCTCATCCCAGCACTCCAGCGCCTCTGGCATCAGAGTGTGGTTGGTGTAGGCGAAGGTTTTGCTAGTAATAGCCCAGGCATCGTCCCAGCTCATCTGGTGCTCGTCAATCAGCACGCGCAGCAGTTCTGGGATGGCAATAGTTGGGTGAGTATCGTTTAGCTGAATGACTTCAAAGTCAGCCAGCTCATGCAGCTTACGGCCTGCCAGATGGTGACGACGCAGAATATCCGCCACCGAGCACGCACACTGGAAGTATTGCTGCATCAGGCGCAGTTTTTTACCTGCCGTATGGTTGTCGTTCGGATAGAGCACTTTTGTCAGTTTTTCGGCGTCGATGCCCTGCTGTTCCGCACGCAGGAAATCGCCGTCGTTGAATTTGGTCAGATTGAACGGATGCGCATGGGTGGCCTGCCACAGACGCAGCGGCTGTGCGACGCCGTTGCGGTAGCCGAGCACCGGCAGATCCCAGGCTTCACCGATAATGGTAAAGGCCGGTTGCCATTCCCCTTTCACGACTTTGCCGCCGATGCCAACCTGCACATCCAGCGCCGCGTTATGGCGGAACCACGGATAGCTGCCGCGCTTCCAGTCGTCCGGTGCTTCCATCTGGTGACCGTCGTCAAAGGACTGACGGAACAGGCCGTACTGGTAGTTCAGACCATAACCGGTAGCAGACTGGCCGACGGTCGCCATTGAGTCCAGGAAGCACGCCGCCAGTCGGCCCAGACCGCCGTTACCCAGCGCCGGGTCAGTCTCTTCTTCCAGCAGGTCGGTCAGGTTGATGTTGTAGCCTTTCAGCGCTTCGCTAACCCCTTCATACCAGCCGAGGTTGAGCAGATTGTTGCCGGTCAGACGGCCAATCAAAAACTCCATCGAGATGTAGTTCACATGGCGCTGGCCTTTTTCCGGCTTCGCCACCGGCTGCGCAGAAAGCTGTTCCGCCAGCGCGCCGCTCACAGCCTGCCACCACTGGTGAGACGTCATTTCGGATGCGGCTTGCAGGCCAAATCGCTGCCACTGACGCGTCAGGGCAGCCTGGAATGAATCGTGATTGAAAGTAGGCTGTGACATAGCGAATTAGAATCCTTTTTACATAAACATTAGCGCTAGTGTGCCGGGGCGCTTACGCGACTTCCTCATCCTGTCCCGGATTAGCCGGGGAGGAGTCGCAGGGATGAGCGAAAAGTGTGATCAACGCCACTATAACTTAGCTCATCAGCGGTAGAAGTGGTTGTTTTTTAATCCTCACAACCGCCCCAGTCTTCCCATTCAGTGTCGGAGATTGCGCTAAAAAAATCTTCGCAGTCGCTCATGAAATGAAATGGTGTTTTGCGATATATATGTAAATAAGGAAACTATTGCGAGGCTAAAATAAGCAACAAATTAATACGCATTGTTTCTGCGGAAATTATCTTAGATACAGTAAGTTCTTAGTCACTCTATTCACAATAGTCGAAAAAAATTGATTTCACCTATCATGACAAGCAGTTACGGAAACCTGAATTTCCGCGTACTGAGAGACTTTCTACGATGTTGGTAGTAAATATTTAGAATTGTGACATATAGCAAATTCGCAAGCATCCAAACAGGACATAACTTGCAATACATAGCCATTTGACCGACCTTTGTATGCATTAATTACGAAGCGCGAAAAAATCCCTTTTCCCAATCCTCACAGTGAAGTGATTAGCTATGTTGATTCCGTCAAAATTAAGTCGACCAGTCCGTCTCGAGCACACCGTTGTTCGTGAGAGACTATTGGCGAAACTTTCCGGCGCGAACAATTATCGTCTGGCGCTGATAACCAGTCCGGCTGGATATGGAAAAACAACGCTCGTTTCGCAATGGGCGGCAGGGATGAAAGATCTTGGTTGGTACTCGCTTGATGAGGGCGATAACCAGCAAGAGCGTTTTGCCAGCTATCTGATAGCCGCTATCCAGCAGGCCACCGGCGGACATTGTGAGGCCAGCGAAAATATGGTGCAAAAGCGCCAGTACGCGAGCCTGAGTTCGCTTTTCTCGCAGCTTTTCATCGAACTTAGCGAATGGCAGCGCCCGCTGTATTTAGTCATTGATGATTACCATCTGATAACCAATCCCGTTATTCACGATGCGATGCGCTTTTTCCTGCGCCATCAGCCGGAGAATCTGACACTGGTTGTGCTGTCGCGCAATCTGCCGCAACTGGGCATCGCTAATCTTCGCGTACGCGATCAGCTTCTTGAGGTGGGCAGCCAACAGCTCTCCTTTACCCATGCGGAAACCAAACAATTTTTTGACTGCCGCTTAGCGTCGCCGATTGAAGCGGCGGAAAGCAGCCGTCTGTGCGACGACGTTGCGGGCTGGGCCACGGCGTTGCAGTTAATTGCCTTATCTGCACGTCAGCGTAATAACGCTACGCAGCACTCTGCGCGTCGTCTGGCGGGCATTAATGCCAGCCACCTGTCCGATTATCTGGTGGATGAAGTCCTCGATAACGTTGACCAGGACACCCGCAATTTCTTGCTGAAAAGCTCCCTGCTGCGCTCCATGAACGACTCACTTATCGCTCGCGTCACCGGCGAAGAGAATGGTCAGATGCGGCTTGAAGAGATTGAGCGCCAGGGTCTATTTATTCAGCGCATGGACAACTCCGGCGAGTGGTTTAACTACCACCCACTGTTTTGCAGCTTCCTGCGCCAGCGCTGCCAGTGGGAACTGGCGGCTGAACTGCCGAATATCCATCGCGCAGCCGCCGAAAGCTGGATGGCGCAAGGCTTCCCAAGCGAAGCTATTCATCACGCGCTGGCCGCGGGCGATCCGAAAATGCTGCGTGATATCTTGTTAAATCACGCGTGGGGACTGTTCCACCACAGCGAGCTGGCGCTGCTCGAAGAGTCGCTCTCGGCCCTGCCGTGGGAAAGCCTGCTGGAAAACCCACGTCTGGTCTTGTTGCAGGCGTGGTTGATGCAAAGCCAACACCGTTACAGCGAAGTGAATACGCTGCTGGCTCGCGCCGAACAAGAGATGACCTCAGAAATGGACGCCTCGTTGCACGGTGATTTCAATGCCCTGCGTGCGCAGGTTGCTATCAACGATGGCGATCAGGAAGAAGCTGAACGGCTGTCCAACGTGGCGCTTGAAGAGCTGCCGCTGGCGAATTTCTACAGCCGTATCGTTGCCACGTCGGTGCATGGCGAAGTACTGCACTGTAAAGGATTGCTGGGCCAGTCTATCGCCGTGATGCAGCAGACAGAACAGATGGCGCGTCGCCATGATATCTGGCACTACGCGCTGTGGAGCCTCATCCAGCAAAGCGAGATTCTGTTTGCCCAGGGCTTCTTGCAGGCCGCCTGGGAATGCCAGGAAAAAGGCTTCCAACTGATCCACGAGCAGCATCTTGAACAGCTGCCTATGCACGAATTTTTACTGCGTATTCGTTCACAGTTGCTGTGGGCCTGGGCGCGTCTGGACGAAGCCGAAACCGCGGCGCGTACCGGTATTGAGGTTTTGCGCACCTTCCAGCCGCAGCAGCAGCTGCAATGTTTAAGTTTGCTGGTACAGTGTTCGTTAGCGCGCGGCGATTTAGATAACGCGCGGAATCACTTGAATCGTCTGGAGAATTTACTCGGCAACGGCGCTTATCATAGCGATTGGGTGTCCAACGCGGATAAGGTTCGGGTGATTTACTGGCAGATGGTCGGCGACAAAAAATCGGCCGCCAACTGGCTGCGTCATACGCCGAAACCCGAATTTGCCAACAACCATTTCCTGCAAGGCCAGTGGCGTAATATTGCCCGGGTGCAGATTTTACTCGGTGAGTTTGACTCCGCTGAGATGGTGCTTGAGGAGCTAAACGAAAACGCTCGCTCTTTGCGCCTGATGAGCGATCTCAACCGCAACCTTCTGTTGTTAAACCAGCTTTATTGGCAGTCAGGCAACAAAAATCAGGCCCAGCGCGTGTTGCTGGAAGCCCTGCAGTTGGCTAATCGAACCGGTTTTATCAGCCACTTTGTCATTGAAGGTGAGGCCATGGCGCAGCAGTTGCGCCAGTTGATTCAGTTAAATACGCTGCCGGAACTTGAACAACACCGCGCCCAGCGCATTTTGCGTGAGATTAACCAGCATCACCGCCATAAATTTGCCCATTTCGACGAGAGCTTTGTCGAGCGTCTGCTTAATCACCCGGAAGTTCCTGAACTCATCCGCACCAGTCCGCTCACTCAGCGCGAATGGCAGGTGTTGGGGCTTATCTACTCGGGCTACAGCAACGAGCAGATTGCCGGAGAGCTGGACGTGGCGGCAACCACCATCAAAACCCACATCCGTAATCTGTATCAGAAGCTCGGCGTGGCGCATCGTCAGGATGCGGTGCAGCATGCGCAAAATCTGCTGAAGATGATGGGCTACGGCGTTTAATCTCCGCCTGATGGCGCTTCGCTTATCAGGCCTACACTCTCAGCAGAGCCTGATAAGGTATAGCCACCGTAAAGCAAAGCAGCACAAACAGTAGGCCTGATAAGGCGTAGCCGCCATCAGGCAAAGCAACACAAAAAGTAGGCCTGATAAAGCATAGCCGCCATCAGGCAAAGCAACACAAAGAGATAGCTACGTCACAATAGAGAATTAACGTAACCGTAAAGCGAAAAATTAGAATACTCAGCCTTAGAGCCACCTTTTATAAATGATGTCGTATGTTGGCACGTAATAATAAAAAGGTGACCCTATGTCGGCATTAACCGGAAAAATTAGTAACACAGAGAAGTTTGGTTTTGGTTTGGGCGATGCCGCAAGCCATATCGTCTTCGACTCGTCGGTGGCCATTCTGGCCTATTTTTATACCAACATTTATGGTTTGCCCCCGGCCGTCATGGGAACTTTATTTCTCGTCGTCAGGGTGCTTGATGCCATTACTGACCCCATTATGGGCGCCATTGCCGATCAAACTAAAAGCCGCTGGGGACGTTTTCGCCCGTGGCTGTTAATCATTTGCGTACCGTTCGCCGTGAGTTGCGTTTTGGTTTATTCCACACCTGCCTTTGAGCAAACGGGGAAAATTGTTTACGCCGTCGTCGCCTATATTTTTATGACGCTAATGTACACGGCGATTAATATTCCGTATTGCTCGTTAGGCGCCGCCATTACTGCCGATCCGAAAGAAAATTTGTCGCTGCAATCCTGGCGCTTTGCCGTTGCGCCAATCGGTGGTGCGATGGGTACCGCCCTTATCCTGCCACTCGCCGACTTTATCGCCCCTGGCGACAGAGCCAGCGGTATGCAATGGGCGATGGGTATTTTTGGCGCGATTGGTTGCGTGATGTTCCTGATTTGTTTTATGACCACGCGTGAACGAATTACGCCGGTCAAAGAAGAAAACCTGAATATTTTACGCGATGTGCGCATTTTGATGAAAAACGATCAGTGGCGGATATTGTCGATATACAACCTCGCCATGCTGTGTGGCGTCGTCGTGCGCGGCAGTCTGCTGGTCTATTTCGTACAATATATTCTGAATCAAGGCAGCAGCATTATTTCAATGTTTATGCTGGCAACCACCGTGGCCGCCGTAGTCGGTAGCCTGGCGGCTAAACAGCTCGGTAACAGAATGTGTAAAATTCGTGCCTCGGTATGGATCAATATCCTCAGTGCTTTATTAGGATTAGCATTCTTAATCCTGCCGGCTAATTATTGGATCCCGGCATTTATCGTGCATATTATCCTTAATATTTTGCAGGGTATTAATGCGCCGTTGCAGTGGTCGATGATTACCGACGCGAATAATTATGGTGAATGGAAAACTCAGCGTCGTATTACCGGAATGAACGTCGCGGCAAATATCTTCATTATTAAACTGGGTGTCGCCATTGGCGGAGCGTTAACCGGTTGGGGCCTGGCCTTCTACGGTTATCAGGCGGGGGTTGAGCAGCAGTCAGCAGAAGCTATCCGCGGGGTGTTAATTCTGTTCACGGTATTGCCGGCTATTTTCTACCTGATTACGGCGATTTCAATTCGCTACTATCGCCTGACCGAAGAGCGCATGAACGCTATCGTAACCGATTTGAGTCAGGGCAAATTCCAGCAGCAGATGTCATAAACAGGGTAGCCCGGCCGAGCGCAGCGACGCCGGGAATTCCCCGGAGTCGGCGTTAACGCGCCTCGTCCGGGCTACGTTTAGCACAGCTCCAGCTGCACTTCGTTTTCGGCAATCACCTGCATCACGCCCGGCGGTGGCAAAACGTCGGTATATACCGCGTCGACCATGCTGATGCTGCCCATATTCACCATCGCATTACGACCAAACTTCGAATGGTCAACCACCAGGATCACGTGCCGGGAGTTATCGATAATCGCGCGCTTGGTGCGCACCTCATGGTAATCAAACTCCAGCAGCGAGCCGTCGCTATCAATGCCGCTAATCCCCAGAATGCCGTAATCCAGGCGGAACTGGGAAATAAAGTCCAGCGTCGCCTCACCAATAATGCCGCCGTCCCGGCTGCGCAGCTCGCCACCGGCAAGAATGATACGAAAATCATCTTTGACCATCAGCGTGTTGGCTACGTTAAGGTTATTGGTGACGATCCGCAGATCGCTATGATTGAGTAAGGCGTGGGCGACGGCTTCAGGCGTAGTGCCGATATCAATAAACAGCGCAGAACCATTGGGAATCTGGCTTGCCACCTTGTGCGCGATGCGCTCTTTCTCGGCAGTCTGCGTCGCCTTACGATCGTGCCAGGGGGTGTTCACGGCGCTGGACGGCAGCGCCGCACCGCCGTGGTGGCGCAGGATTTTTTTCTGGTCAGCAAGGTCATTCAGGTCACGACGAATCGTCTGCGGACTTACCGAGAAATGCTCCACCAACTCTTCCGTGCTCACATAGCCCTGTAGTTTTACCAGCTCGATTATCGCGTCATGACGTTGTGTTTGTTTCATGATAAGTCCCTGGAAAATTATGCTCGTTTTCGCACATTGTGCGTATCGACGAAGGCCATCGCCAGACCAATCACCAGCCCGGTGACATGCGCGCCGTTCGCAATCGACATCCCTAAAACATCAAACCACCCGGCGACCAGCCAGACCAGCGAGAAGATAATCAGCCCACGCGGCAGGAAGATGCCGCTCTGCGGGTCGCGCTCGCCGCGCAGCCAGGCGTAGCCCATTAACGCATAAACAACGCCGGACAACCCGCCAAACCATGGGCCGCTGAACTGGTGCTGAATAAAGCCACTGAGCAGCGCGCTGATAAGCGTAATGACCACCAGCTTGCCGCTGCCAATGCGTTTTTCCACCGCGCCGCCGAGGTACCACCACCATAGCAGGTTGAAGAGGATATGAACGAAGGAGAAATGCATTAAGGCGTGGGTAAAGTAGCGCCAGGCCTCAAATTTCAGCGAATCATCGTACGGCCAGGCAAGGAGCAACATCACCGGCTGGTCGCCAATCGCGCTCATCAGGATAAACACCAGAATACACGCGACCATCACGGTTAACGTCACCGGACCCGCGCCCGCTTTCAATGTTTCCAGGAAAGGGAAGCGACGGTAGTGCAGACCGCTATTGGTTTGCCCTGATTGCCAGCTGGCGGCGAGATAGCGCGGGTCGGCAGGATTGGCGAGAAAACGTTCCAGCTCTTCACGAACGCGCATCTCCTGCGACGCATCAGAAAGCCAGACATCACTACGCTCATGCTGCTGGATTGTCAGAATAACGCCCTGCGTCGCCATGTAATCCACAAAGGCCTGCGCCACGCGAGGGTTAGTAAAAGAGGTGATCATCAACATACAGCAGGTCGCTTATCTTCCACACAAAAGAGGACAGTATACCCTAACCCAGACGGATACGTTGTAGCGGCGAGCATAACCGCCTACAAAGAGGCGGTTTCAGGTCGGTGGAGACGACGGGTTAAATTACCGCGTGCTCAACCTCGGCGGGGAAGTGACGATGCCAGGCATCAAAGCCACCATCCACGCTGTAAACCTTGTCATAGCCTTGTTGCAGCAGGTACTGGGCAGCACCCTTACTGCTGTTGCCGTGGTAGCACATCACCATCACCGGCGTTTCAAAATCGTTATCGCGCATAAACGCGCCCAGCGTGTCGTTGGTTAGATGAAACGCGCCCGGCGTATGCCCAACGGCATAGCTCTGCGGGTCGCGAATATCCACCAGTACCGCCGAGCTTTGCTGCAGCTTCTGGTGCGCCTGTTCTACGTTGATACATTCAAACTGATCCATGGTGTTCTCTTAATCGTAATGGCAGGTGTCTTACAGACGACATTTTACCGCCAAGTGTACGTCTTCAGGCCACATAAACGCCAATATGTTATGTACATCACTCTAAATTGTTTTTTCTATGTTACCAAAAGCGCGTTTACTTGCTATTATGAGCGTTATCGAACATTAATGAGCTATAACGAAAGTCCCTGAGGTAGCAATAATGGAAACCAAAGATCTGATTGTGATAGGTGGCGGTATCAACGGTGCAGGCATTGCGGCGGATGCAGCAGGGCGCGGATTATCGGTGCTAATGCTGGAAGCCAGAGATCTGGCCTGTGCCACCTCCAGCGCCAGCTCCAAGCTCATCCATGGCGGCCTGCGCTACCTGGAACACTACGAATTCCGTCTGGTTAGCGAAGCGCTGGCCGAGCGTGAAGTGCTGCTTAAAATGGCCCCGCATATTGCCATTCCCATGCGCTTTCGACTGCCGCATCAACCGCATCTGCGCCCGGCGTGGATGATTCGCACCGGGCTGTTTATGTACGATCATCTCGGCAAACGTACCAGCCTGCCCGCGTCGAAAGGTGTGCGCTTTGGCACAGATTCCGTTTTGAAACCAGAAATCGTGCGCGGTTTCGAATATTCCGACTGCTGGGTTGACGATGCCCGTCTGGTATTAGCGAACGCCCAGATGGTGGTGAAAAAAGGCGGTGAAGTTCGTACCCGTACTCGTGCCATCTCCGCAAAACGCGAAAATGGCCTGTGGATTGTTGAAGCCGAAGATATCGATAGCGGTGAAACTTTCCGCTGGCAGGCGCGCGGCCTGGTCAACGCCACCGGCCCATGGGTAAAACAGTTCTTCGATGATGGTATGCATTTGCCATCGCCGTACGGCATTCGCCTGATTAAGGGCAGCCATATTGTGGTGCCGCGCGTGCATACGCAAAAACAGGCCTACATTCTGCAAAACGAAGATAAGCGCATTGTGTTCGTGATCCCGTGGATGGATGAGTTTTCCATTATCGGCACCACCGACGTTGAGTATCAGGGAGATCCCAAAAACGTCGAGATCGATGAGAGCGAAATCAGCTATCTGCTGAAGGTCTACAACAGCCACTTTAAAAAACAGCTGGCTCGTGAAGATATCGTCTGGACTTACTCCGGCGTCCGTCCGTTATGCGACGATGAATCCGACTCACCGCAGGCTATCACCCGCGACTACACGCTGGATATTCATGATGATCACGGCAAGGCCCCGCTGCTGTCGGTGTTTGGCGGTAAGCTCACCACCTATCGAAAACTGGCGGAACATGCGCTGGAAAAACTGGCGCCGTACTACCACGGTATTGGCCCGGCGTGGACCAAAGGTGCCGTGCTTCCCGGCGGAGAGATTGGCAGCGACCGTGACGATTACGCCGCGAAACTGCGCCGCCGTTATCCCTTCATCAGTGAATCGCTGGCTCGCCACTTTGCCCGCACCTACGGCAGCAACAGTGAGCTGATTATCGGCGACGCACGCGATATTGCCGGGCTGGGCGAGGACTTTGGTCACGAGTTTTATGAAGCCGAGCTGCGCTATCTGGTTGAACACGAATGGGTTCGCCGTCTGGATGATGCTATCTGGCGCCGTACTAAGCAGGGAATGTGGCTCAATGCAGAACAGCAGTCGCGAATTAGCGAATGGCTGGTGAAAACGCTGGGAAAGTCTGAACTGTCACTGGCGTCGTAGGTTTATCAGACTGAGCTACAGATTGGCGAACACGTCGCCCGGGGAGGCCTGGCGCTTATCCCGGCGGCGCTGCGCTTGGCCGGGCTACATAAGTACGAGAGCGTAGCCCGGGCGAGCAGAATGCGACCCCGGGGGCTCGGTGCTCATCCAGGCGACGCTGTACCTGGCCGGGCTACATAAGTGCGATAACGTAGCCCGGGCGAGCAGAATGCGACCCCGGGGGGCTCGGTGCTCATCCTGGCGACGCTGTGTCTGGCCGGGCTACAAATGTGCAACAATGTTTGCCAGGCTATATCCGCCGCATTACTGGCTTAGGCTGGCGACTTGATTCCCGTTCTTGTCTTTGAAGCTCTTATTTCCACTGGAGTCTGTTCTGGAGGTTCCCGCAATATTGCCATGGTTATCACGATAGGTCGTGACACCGCTTGAGTCCGTTTTTGCCGTACCTCTCACGTTGCCATTATTGTCGCGGTAGGTCGTTTCACCGCTGGAACTGGTATTCGCCCTGCCCCGACTATTGCCGTTTCTATCCTTGTAGGTGACTTCGCCACTGGAACTCACTGAAGACGATCCCTGTTGATTACTATTGTGATCGCGGTAGATTTTATTGCCATAGCTGTCTTCCCTTACCGATCCCATCGAATTTCCCTGTGCGTTGCGGATAGTATCCGCGAGCGTTGGGGTCGTCAGTAAGCAGCATAAAACCGCTAGTACTACCATTTTCATTTTCACCAACCTTTCTCCCTGTATCTGTATTTAGTAGTCGATTTCTGTGGCTTAATTAACGGCAAATCATCCGCACTATTATTTTTCTGCTGGGACCTTGCGAATAAGCTCTAATTTATTATTCTTCACCACATAATATTTTCTAAAGGCTTCCCCGTTTTCCATAGTTTCGTCAGTCACTAACAAACGGTTATTTTTATTCAAATAAACAATTTCTTCGCCGATAGACTCAGGTTGCTCAGATGTGCCCGCCTCATAAGTCTGAAATGCGGTATCCAGCGCGCGCCCAGTACGCTTATTGATAAAAGCTACGACATGGCAACCTGAGCTCCCGCAACCCCATTCTGTCATGGCATATTCCCCAGCAAAAACCGTCTCGTTAGATAAGGCTTGTTTAAAGCGCGTGCGGAACATATTGGTAAACCCATCCGAACGATCTACGCTCGTTACCGTCTCACCGTGATATAGCTTTGCAGGATAATCTTTGCCATCTGGTAAAGCCTCTGCCGCCAGGCTTAGCGTAGAGGTCATTCCTAGAAATAGGATTGAGGTTAGAAGCACAATGATCGGTTTTTTCACAACGAATATCTCCCTGAAATAATGAAATGAGCCACATGGCGAAGTTAAGCGAACCAATTAAACGTAGTACTTTGTATTTCCGTTATAAATAATGAGAGCACTCCCTTTGCCAGGCCTCATCGTGTAATTTGCATTGCATCATTTTACTGCGGCACCTTAATTAACGGCACATACCCCACATCTTCTACCAGCCTTTGTCCCTGCGGGCTTAAAAACCAGTAGCGTGAAATCTTTATCGCCGTTCATCTTTGTTGCGTAACGTGAACAACGTTATCGGAGCGCAGCTTCGCCTGCCATCCCGCCACCAGCGTGAGTATTGCCATTAATGACACTATACCGAGACGAAAATGACGCCCATCTTTCGTTGCCACACTGCGGCGGCGCTGCCAGTAGTAGCCAAAAGTAAAACCAACCTGGGCGCAGACAGGGATCAGCATCATCCCCCAATAATACCGACAGAGCAGGGCAATCAGGTCAATTCCCCACCACGGAACGGAATAGAGCAAAAGATAGATGTAAGCTTCGTCCTCAAAGTTATATTGCGTGTACTGCATCATCCCCACCCAGGCAGCCAGCACCAACAGCGCAGGTACCAGCAATAGGCCGTGCCGTAAGGGGGTATTGTGTGCTGGCCTCGTGAACCTCGCCCAGCATCGACCGATAAGACACATCAACATTAAGCAGCAGACAGCGAAAAATAGCAGCGTGATGTCCTCTTTCGTAAAACGCGCAGCCAACGCGGGCGAATAATGACCCAAAGCATAAATCGCCCCTTTGCCACACACGAGGACAATAAAAGCGACGCCATGCGCCAGCAATGGAATGCCGATAAACGCCAGCAGCAGCGTACGGATTGTGGTCTTCATTTTATTGCGCCGGATTGCGCCAGTATGGGGACACCGAAGAAAGCCATAAGGACAGATAGAAATAAAGGGGTGACTCTTTTCATTTAACGGATCCGCTATTCCCTGCGAGGCTCCGAGTATAAAAGATATCAACCGGTAATCCGCCCCGGCACTTTTCTGAAATTAAGCGGTTGTGAGAACGAAGCTCGACTCCCGGCGGCGCTGCGCTTGGCCGGGCTACATAAGTGCGAGAACGTAGGCCGGGCGAGCACGGGAAAAGAAACGGGGCCGATTGGCCCCGTGTGTCTTTTTTACAACCTTACCGGCTCGATATGCCAGATATTCTCGGCATACTCCTGAATCGTTCGGTCGGAGGAGAAGTAGCCCATGTTGGCGATATTATGCATCGCTTTGGTGGTCCACTCTTCAGGTTCACGATACAGCTCATCTACCTTGTCCTGACAGTCAACATAGCTGCGGAAGTCTGCCAGCACCTGGTAGTGGTCACCGAAGTTAATCAGCGAATCGACCAGGTCACGGTAGCGTCCCGGTTCACCAGGGCTGAACACGCCGGTACCAATTTGCGTCAGTATCTGACGAAGTTCTTCATCCTGTTCATAGTAGTCACGTGGGCTATAGCCCTGACGGCGCAACTCCTCAACTTGTTCAGCGGTATTGCCGAAGATAAAGAAGTTATCCGCGCCAACGTGTTCTTGCATTTCGACGTTGGCTCCGTCCAGCGTGCCGATGGTTAACGCGCCATTGAGCGCGAATTTCATATTACTGGTGCCGGAGGCTTCCGTCCCCGCCAGCGAAATCTGCTCAGAAAGATCCGCTGCCGGAATAATCACCTGGGCCAGGCTCACGCTGTAGTTTGGAATGAACACCACTTTGAGCTTGTCGCCAATCTGCGGATCGTTGTTGATCACATCCGCCACGTCGTTTATCAGGTGAATAATATGTTTCGCCATGTAGTAAGCCGATGCGGCTTTACCGGCAAAAATATTCACACGCGGCACCCAGTTCGCTTCCGGGTCTGCTTTGATGCGATTGTAGCGAGCGATCACGTGCAGTATGTTCATCAACTGACGTTTGTATTCGTGAATACGCTTAATCTGGACATCGAACAGGGCGTGAGGATTCACCACCACATCCAGATTCTGGGCAATTAACGCTGCCAGACGCTTTTTATTTTCAAGCTTAGCGTGATGCACCGCCTGATTGACCTTCGGATAATCAATATGCTGTTCCAGCTCTTTAAGCTGGCTGAGATCGGAACGCCAGGTTTGGCCGATGTTCTCATCCAGAACGTCAGACAGCGCCGGGTTCGCCAGCGCCAGCCAGCGCCGCGGCGTGACGCCGTTGGTGACGTTGGTGAAGCGCATCGGGAAGATGGCGGCGAAGTCAGCGAACAGCGACTGCACCATCAGGTTCGAGTGCAGCTCAGAAACCCCATTTACCTTCTTACTGACTACCACCGCCAGCCACGCCATGCGCACGCGACGGCCATTGGACTCATCGATGATGGAAGTGCGGCTCAACAGGGCGGTGTCGTTCGGATACTGCTCCTGCAAGGTCTTCAGGAAGTAGTCATTAATCTCAAAGATAATTTGCAGGTGGCGCGGCAGGATTTTACCCAACATATCCACCGGCCAGGTTTCCAGCGCTTCACTCATCAAGGTGTGGTTGGTGTAGGAGAACACCTGGCAGGCGACCGAAAACGCCTCATCCCAGCTGAACTTATGCTCGTCAATCAGCAGACGCATCAGCTCAGGAATCGACAGCACCGGATGGGTATCGTTTAAGTGGATAGCAATTTTATCCGCCAGGTTGGCATAGGTTTTATGCAGCATGTAGTGGCGGCTTAAAATATCCTGCACCGTTGCCGATACCAGGAAATACTCCTGACGCAGACGTAGCTCGCGCCCGGAATAGGTGGAGTCGTCCGGGTACAGCACGCGCGACACGTTTTCCGAGTGGTTTTTATCTTCCACGGCGGCGAAGTAGTCGCCCTGGTTAAATTTACCGAGGTTGATTTCGCTACTGGCCTGGGCGTTCCACAGACGCAGCGTGTTGGTCGCATCGGTATCGTAGCCGGGGATGATTTGATCGTAGGCGACTGCAAGGATCTCTTCGGTTTCCAGCCAACGGCTGGCTTTGCCTTCCATCTGCACGCGTCCGCCAAAGCGAACTTTATAGCGCGTGTTGTGGCGCGGGAACTCCCACGGGTTGCCGTATTCCAGCCAGTAGTCCGGCGACTCTTTTTGACGACCGTCGACGATGTTCTGCTTGAACATACCGTAGTCATAGCGAATCCCGTAACCCCGCCCCGGCAGCGCCAGGGTGGCTAACGAATCGAGGAAACAGGCCGCCAGACGGCCTAAACCGCCGTTACCTAAACCGGGGTCGTTTTCCTCATCAATCAGCTCTTCGAGGTCAAGGCCCATCCCTTCCAGCGCGTTTTTGACATCGTCATACAGCCCTAACGATAACAGCGCATTAGAGAGCGTACGGCCAATCAGAAATTCCATCGACAGATAGTAAACCTGGCGCGTTTCCTGGGAGAGCTGGGCGCGGTTTGACCGCAGCCAACGCTCAACCAGACGATCGCGAACGGCAAACAACGTGGCGTTTAGCCACTCGTGTTTGTTGGCGATAGCCGGATCTTTCCCGATGATAAACATCAGCTTATAGGCAATTGAGTGTTTCAGTGCCTCAACGCTGAGCGTCGGTGATGCATAAGTAAAAGGTGCATTCATAAATAAGATCCCCGTAATTAGACCAGGCGTTGATACAGCTCGCGATAAGAGTGCGCGGCTACCTGCCAGCTAAAATCCATATTCATCGCCTGGCGCTGAACATAGCGCCAGAGTGAAGGACGAGACCATAGTACGAAAGCACGGCGTATCGCTCTGAGCAGCGACCAGGCATTGCTGTCCTCGAAGACAAAACCGCTGGCAATACCATCGGCCAGATTCTCCAGCGAACTATCTGCCACGGTATCTGCCAGGCCACCGGTACGGCGAACCAGCGGCAGCGTGCCGTATTTCAAACCATAAAGCTGGGTCAGGCCACAGGGTTCAAAGCGGCTTGGCACCAGGATAACGTCCGCGCCGCCAATGATCCGGTGCGAGAACGCTTCGTGATAGCCAATCTGCACCCCAACCTGCCCCGGATGTTCCGCAGCAGCGGCAAGGAAACCTTGCTGCAATACCGGATCGCCTGCGCCTAATAGCGCCAGCTGGCCGCCCTGCTCCAGCAGGCCCGGCAGTGCTTCCAGCACCAGATCCAGCCCTTTCTGGCTAGTCAGGCGACTGACCACCGCAAACAGCGGCGCGGTGTCGCTGACTTTCAGTCCCATCGCCACCTGTAGCTGGCGTTTGTTTTCAGCCTTCAACTCTAACGTATCCCGGCCATAGCTTGCGGGCAGCAGCAGGTCTTTTTCAGGACTCCAGATAGTGTCATCCACACCATTGAGGATCCCCGACAGACGGCCTTCATGGTGACGCTGACGCAACAGACCTTCCATCCCGTAGGCGAACTGCGGCTCCGTAATTTCCCGCGCGTAGGTCGGGCTCACCGCTGTGATATGGTCAGCGTAATAAAGCCCCGCCTTCAAAAATGAGATCTGTCCGTGAAACTCCAGCCCATGCATGTTGAAAAAGTCCCACGGAAGCTGGATTTCCTCCATATGGTGGCCGTAGAACAGCCCCTGATACGCCAGGTTATGGACGGTAAATACCGATTTAGCCGGGCGACCGCGTGCCGCCAGATAAGCCGGTGCCAGCCCCGCGTGCCAGTCATGCGCATGTACCACGTCCGGGCGCCAGAACGGATCCAGTCCACAGGCCATTTCACAGCCCACCCAGCCGAGCAGCGCAAAGCGCTTCACGTTATCGGCATAGGCATTCTGGTTGCTATCGTGATACGGGCTCCCTGAGCGATCGTAGAGATGCGGCGCATCAATCAGGTAAATACCCACGCCGTTATAGCGGCCGTACAGCAACGTCATGTGCCCGGCAAACGTGTCGCGGCGGGCAACGACTTTAGCGTCCGGGATGCCGCGACGGATGTCGGGGAACGCCGGTAGCAGTACGCGAGCGTCAATGCCTTGGGCAATTTGTGCGGCTGGCAGCGCGCCAATCACATCCGCAAGTCCACCCGTTTTTAATAACGGGAACATCTCAGAACAAACGTGTAAGACCTGCATCATCGCTCCTGTTTGTACCCAAGCTGGCGCAGCATTTCGCGCGTCACCAGCACAATCCCCTCTTCCGACCGGTAGAAACGACGCGCATCTTCTTCCGCATCCTCACCAATCACCATCCCTTCAGGGATCACACAGGCACGGTCTATCACGCAGCGACGCAGACGCGAGGAGCGTCCAACCCAGACGTCTGGTAATAAGACTGCCGAATCAATATTACAAAATGAGTTCACCCGCACCCGAGGGAACAGCACCGACTGCACCACCACCGAGCCCGAAATAATACAGCCGCCGGACACCAGCGAGTTCAGGGTCATGCCATGGCTGCCCGAACGATCCTGCACGAATTTCGCCGGCGGCAGGGATTCCATGTGGGTGCGAATCGGCCAGTGCTGGTCGTACATATCAAGCTCTGGGGTCACAGATGCCAGGTCGAGGTTGGCTTTCCAGTAAGCCTCAAGCGTCCCCACATCACGCCAGTAAGGCTCAGACTGCGGGTCAGACTGTACGCAAGACAGTGGGAAAGGATGTGCATAAGCCGCGCCAGCTTTGGTAATTTTAGGAATTAAATCTTTGCCGAAATCGTGGCTGGAGCTTTCATCGTTGTCATCTTGCTCCAGCAGCTCATAAAGATAATCTGCATCAAAGACATAGATACCCATGCTGGCGAGAGATTTGGTCGGGTCACCCGGCATTGCCGGTGGATTGGCCGGCTTTTCAATGAAGTCGACGATCCTTTCATTCTCATCTACCGCCATGACGCCGAACGCCGGTGCCTCTTCAATGGGCACAGGAATGCACGCCACGGTGCAGCGCGCGCCTTTTTCGACATGGTCGATAAGCATGCGCGAATAATCTTGTTTGTAGATATGGTCACCTGCCAGGATAACCACATATTCCGCTTTGTAGCGACGAATAATGTCGAGGTTCTGCGTCACCGCATCCGCGGTACCGCGATACCAGTTTTCACCGTGCATCCGCTGCTGAGCAGGCAGCAGATCGACAAACTCGTTCATCTCTTCGCTAAAGAATGACCATCCGCGTTGGATATGCTGTACCAGCGTATGCGATTGATACTGAGTGATAACGCCAATACGGCGGATCCCTGAGTTCAGACAGTTCGACAGCGCGAAGTCGATAATTCGGAATTTGCCACCAAAGTGGACGGCGGGTTTGGCGCGTTTATTGGTGAGATCTTTCAGTCGCGAACCGCGTCCGCCTGCCAGAATCAGGGCGACAGATTTGATAGGTAACTGGCGAGCCAGCATTAAGGGATCGTTGTGTTCTAGCCTAACCATGATTAACTCCTTTTGTTGCTCGTCCTTCCGGGGAATTTTGTTATCCCTACGCAATCGTAAGGTTCCGGGTAGTTCAGAGACTATGACCTTTGAAATACGCACACTCCGTGCGCGGGCCCATGCCAGACAGCCATGACCACCGGAGCATCCTCTCCGGTGAACGGAGGAACGGCGCGCCATTCCCCCTCAGGTAACGTGATACTGGCTTCGTTTTGCGTTGCGTTAAGCGTAATAAGCCAATCATTGGAAAGCAGGATCTGTATCCGGCGCACGCCTTGCTGCCATTCGAAGGCAGACAACGGTTGTGCATCCTGATTCAGCCACTGAACGTTGCCATCGCCCTCTTGCCACCAATTATCATCCGTGAGCGCCGGAATTTGCTGGCGCAGGTGAATTAAGGCGGCGGTAAAGTCGGTGAGCGCCGTATCCGCTGTTTCCCAATCAAGCCAGGTCAACGCGTTGTCCTGACAATAGGCATTATTGTTACCTTGCTGGCTGTGACCGTGTTCGTCACCCGCCAGCAACATTGGCGTTCCCTGTGATAACAGCAACGTGGTGAGCAGCGCCTGAACGCTTACCCGCCGACGAGCCATGACCTCCGGGCTCCCTTCCAATCCTTCTTCACCATGATTGTTGCTATGGTTGTTGTGACTCCCATCGCGGTTCTCTTCACCGTTAGCGTCATTGTGCTTGCTGTTAAAGCTGACACAGTCACGCAGGGTGAATCCGTCGTGTGCGGTCACCAGATTAATGGCGGCGCCAGGATGACGTTCCTGATGCTGGTATATGTCGCTGGAGGCGGCGAAGCGTTGGGCAAATTCACCCAGCGATATCGACTCCTCAAGCCAGAAGCGACGCATGCCATCACGGAAACGGTCATTCCATTCACCAAACGGCGGCGGGAAATTTCCCACCTGATAACCCCCCACGCCAACATCCCAGGGTTCAGCAATCAGCTTCACCGTGGAGAGCACGGGGTCTTGAAGTATAGACTTAAATAGCGGGGCGTCCTGGCGATAGTCCGGCGTGCGCCCCATTACCGACGCCAAATCAAACCGGAAACCATCCACGTGGCAGATATCCACCCAGAACCGCAGACTCTGGCGAGCGTATTCAACCACGCCCGGATGGCTCAAATTCAACGTGTTACCGCAGCCGGTCCAGTTTTGATAATCGCCATCATCCCTTAACCAATAATAGCTGCGGTTATCAATCCCACGCAGAGATAGGGTCTGACCATGCAGATCCAGCTCGGCGCTGTGGTTTAACACCACGTCAAGAATCACTTCTATGCCGGCCTTGTGCAGCGCCTTAACCGCATCACGAAACTCATCCAGCTTCTGCCCCGGCTGGCTGGCGTAACGTGGCGAGAGCGCGGACAGGGCCAGCGGGTTGTAGCCCCAATAGTTTTTCAGACCGATATGCTGCAAGCGCGGCTCATCGGAGAAGTGGGCGACCGGCAGCAGCTCCAGCGCGCTGATGCCTAGCCGCTTGAGGTAGTCAATCATCACCGGATGACCGAGCGCTTTGTAAGTGCCGCGGATCTCTTCCGGCAGCCCAGGGTGACGGTAGGTCAGCCCCTTAACATGCGCTTCGTAGATGACCGTCTTACCCCATGGGGTGCGCGGTGGCGCATCATCCTGCCAATCATAATCCAGGCAGGCGACGACCGATTTCGGCGCAATATCTGCCGTGTCGCGCACATCCGGCGCGTCATAACCGCCATGAAAATGCGGATCGTCCTGCGCTTCGCCTTCGGCGCAAAAACAGCAGGGATCCAGCAGAAGCTTGGTCGGATTAAAACGGTGTCCCTGATGCGGCTCCCACGGGCCGTGTACACGGTAGCCGTAGCGTAAGCCGGGGCGCGCGTTGGGCAAATAGCCGTGCCAGATATCACCGCTACGTGCGGGGAGGTCGTAACGCATTTCATCGCCCTCGGCATCAAATACGCAAAGCTCCACTCGCTGTGCATGGGCGGAGAAGAGCGTGAAATTCACCCCCTCTCCATCAAAACTTGCGCCCAGCGGCGCGGGTTTTCCTACAGCGAGTTGATGCATGATTAATCCCCTTCCCGAACCAGCCAGACGGTGGACAGCGGCGGCAACGTCAAGCTCAGCGACTGTGGGCGGCCATGGCTTTCGATGTCGTCGCTACGTACCTCACCACCATTACCCGCATTGCTGCCGTGATAATGACCAGAGTCGGTATTGAGCACCTCACGCCAGCGGCCCGGCTGATTAATACCGAAGCGATAGCCATGACGTAGCACCGGGGTAAAGTTGCTGACGACAATAATTTCGTTGCCCGCCTTATCACGACGAACAAAGGCAAACACCGAGTGCTCTTTGTCATCAACCACTAACCACTCGAAGCCCAGCGCATCGAAGTCCAGCTCGTGCATGGCTTTGTGATGACGATAGGTGTGGTTCAGGTCACGCACCAGACGCTGCACGCCGTTGTGCCAGTTATCGCCCCCTTCCAGCAGATGCCAGTCGAGGCTGCCGTCAAAGTTCCATTCGCGGCCCTGAGCAAACTCGTTACCCATAAACAGCAGCTTCTTACCCGGGAAAGCAAACAGCCAGCCGTAGTAGGCGCGCAGGTTGGCGAACTTCTGCCACGCATCGCCAGGCATGCGATCAAGAATCGATTTTTTGCCGTGAACCACTTCATCGTGCGACAGCGGCAATACGAAGTTTTCGGTATGGTTGTAAAGCATTCCGAAAGTCATTTTGTCGTGATGATATTGGCGATGAATCGGGTCGAGTTTCATGTAATCGAGGGTGTCGTGCATCCAGCCCAGATTCCACTTATACCAAAAGCCCAGCCCGCCCATATCACAAGGACGGGAGACGCCCGGGAAGTCCGTTGACTCTTCCGCCATGGTGACCGCGCCCGGCACCTGTTCGCCCAGCACACGGTTGGTATTGCGCAGGAATTCAATCGCTTCAAGATTTTCGCGACCACCGTATTCGTTCGGGATCCATTCACCCTCTTTACGAGAGTAGTCGCGGTGAATCATTGACGCCACCGCATCGACGCGAAGCGCGTCAATGCCAAAGCGTTCCACCCAATACAACGCATTACCCACCAGGAAGTTACTCACTTCACGGCGGCCGTAGTTGTAAATCAGGGTATTCCAGTCCTGATGGTAGCCTTCACGCGGGTCGCTATGTTCGTACAGATGGGTGCCGTCAAATTCGGCCAGCGCAAAATCGTCCGACGGGAAGTGCCCAGGCACCCAGTCAAGGATCACGCTGAGCCCAGCGGCATGCGCCGCCTCGATAAAGTAGCGGAAATCGTCGCGGGTGCCGAAACGGCGGGTTGGCGCATACAGCCCGGTCGGCTGATAGCCCCAGCTACCGTCAAACGGGTGTTCGTTAATTGGCAGCAGTTCCAGATGGGTGAAGCCCATCCATTTGGCATACGGAACGAGTTGGTCCGCCAGCTCGCGGTAGCTCAACCAGAAATTGTTGTCCGTGTGGCGACGCCAGGAGCCGAGGTGCACCTCGTAGATCGAGATGGCGGCATCAAGCTGATTGGCCTTTTTGCGCTCTTCGGTCTGCACGACCTTCGGCGGTAGACTGCAAATCAGCGAGGCCGTGTCCGGGCGCATTTGTGCTTCTAAAGCATAGGGGTCAGCCTTGACGCGCAATGCGCCATTGGCATCGATCATCTCGAACTTATACAGCTGCCCATTGTGGGCACCGGGGATAAACAGCTCCCAAATCCCCGACTCACGACGCAGACGCATCGGATGACGGCGACCATCCCAGTAGTTAAACTGACCCACCACCGACACGCGTTGGGCATTCGGTGCCCAGACGGCAAAACGTGTTCCGGTGATACCGTCCATCGTGTCCGCGTGAGCGCCCAGCGTTTCGTAGGGGCGCAGGTGTGTCCCTTCGGAGAGCAACCATGCGTCCAAATCCTTAAGCAGTGGGCCAAAGCTATAGGGATCATCAATAAGATTCTGTTGACCGTGCCAGACGACAGCCAACTGATAACGGAAGAAATTTTTACGGCGCGGCAGGATGCCACAAAAGAAACCGCGAGCATCTACACACTCCAGCTTGCCGATTTTACGCCCTGTTTTAGGTTCAATCACCCATACGTCGGTCGCGTCAGGCAGTAATGCCCGGACTTCCAGTCCTGATTCCGTTCGGTGCATCCCCAGTACAGAGAAAGGGTCGGCAAAATGACCTGCAATCAGCGCGTTAATCACGTCTCTATCAATACGATCGGACATGCTTCATCATCCTTTGTTTTTTTGTGTCGCCTCAATCCACTGTAAGTGGCGACATTTGTGACTCGAACGGTGCAGCACAAAGAAGAGTGCTCTTTTAACTCCATTCAACCTTTAATGAAGGCGATAGACCTTAATTAAAGCATAGCCAACGCTTTACCTTACTCCTGGGATAAAATTAAACATCTCTGCGTTTACTCCTTGTATTACGCAAAAAAAAGGGATGGTCTTCCACCCCTCATCAATGAACAAATGTTTACGCCAGCTGGCGCAACATACGACGCAGCGGTTCCGCAGCGCCCCATAGAAGCTGGTCGCCAACGGTAAACGCTGATAGGTACTGTGGCCCCATATTCAGCTTACGCAAGCGCCCAACCGGCGTGGTCAGGGTGCCGGTGACGGCGGCTGGCGTTAATTCACGCATGGTGATTTCGCGGTCATTTGGAACCACTTTTGCCCACGGGTTGTGTGCCGCAAGCAATTCTTCCACAGAACTTATGGAAATATCTTTTTTCAATTTCAGGGTGAATGCCTGGCTGTGACAACGCAGCGCGCCGACGCGCACGCAAAGACCATCAACCGGGATGACCGACGAGGTGGCGAGAATTTTGTTGGTCTCGGCCTGGCCTTTCCACTCTTCACGGCTCTGGCCGTTATCGAGCTGTTTGTCGATCCATGGGATAAGGCTGCCTGCCAGCGGTACGCCGAAGTTGTCTACGGCGAGATCTCCACTGCGGGTCAGGGTGGTAACTTTGCGTTCGATATCAAGAATAGCGGATGCAGGATTAGCCAGTTCGCTGGCAACGTGGTCGTGCAGTTGGCCCATCTGGGTCAGCAGTTCACGCATATGACGCGCACCGCCGCCGGAAGCCGCCTGGTAAGTTGCCACAGAGGCCCACTCCACCAGATCGTTTGCAAACAGGCCGCCCAGGGACATCAGCATCAGGCTGACGGTACAGTTGCCGCCCACGAAGGTCTTCACGCCATTGTTCAGGCCGTCGGTGATCACCTGCTGGTTTACCGGGTCGAGGATGATAATGGCGCTATCGTCCATACGCAGTGAGGAGGCCGCATCAATCCAATAACCCTGCCAGCCGCTTTCACGAAGCTTCGGATAGATTTCGTTGGTATAATCGCCGCCCTGACAGGTGACAATAATGTCGAGGGCCTTCAGCGCCTCAAGATCGTAAGCATCCTGAAGCGTACCTCCACCGTTGCCGCCAAAGGTTGGCGCAGCTTGCCCTAACTGGGAAGTGGAGAAGAAGACCGGGCGAATGGCGTCAAAATCGCGCTCTTCCACCATGCGTTGCATGAGTACAGAGCCGACCATCCCGCGCCAGCCGATAAAACCAACATTTTTCATAGCGTATTTTCCTGCAGATATGTGTGCTGTTTATGCTTGCCAGTGCTACTGGCGATCCCATCACATTACAAAAAGCAGCTAAAGTCGCAAGTGAAATTAATCAATGATTGTGTCGCAATCAGAAATGCAACTTATCCCCCTACGATGGGGAGCACATTTACCCGCGTCAAAATCCGTGATTCGGGTGATGTGTAAAGCAGAAAGTCCTTAACGATTATCAAGGAATTTGAGTAATGAGTGATATCTTTTCCGCCGCTGTTTTATTGATCCTGATTATGGATCCACTGGGTAATTTACCCATTTTCATGTCAGTGCTAAAACACACGGAACCCAAGCGCCGCAAGGCGATCATGATACGTGAGCTTTTAATCGCACTTCTACTCATGCTGATTTTCCTCTTCGCTGGAGAGAAAATTCTGGCGTTTTTAAACCTGCGTGCGGAGACGGTTTCTATCTCCGGCGGCATCATATTATTCCTGATTGCCATTAAGATGATTTTCCCCAGCGCCAGTGGAAATAGCTCCGGTCTGCCTGCGGGTGAAGAACCGTTTATTGTGCCGCTTGCCATTCCCTTAGTGGCCGGGCCGACACTACTGGCAACATTAATGCTGCTGTCACATCAATATCCCAACAATTTGTCACACCTGGTGATTGCGCTGCTGATTGCCTGGGGCGGCACAGTGGTGATTTTGCTGCAGTCGTCGCTGTTCTTGCGTCTGCTGGGCGAGAAGGGAGTGAACGCGCTTGAGCGTCTGATGGGGCTGATTCTGGTGATGATGGCAACCCAGATGTTCCTGGATGGCATTCGGATGTGGATGAAGGGATAAAACTATTTGGCCGGGCAATTGCCCGGCCAAATATATAGTTTGTAGGCCTGATAAGCGCAGCGCCATCAGGCGGTCTGGCACACATTGCCGGATGGCGGCTTTGCCTTATCCGGCCTACAAACGATGCATCAGCTTAATAACGTAAACGCCACCATACCAACAATCGCACCCACCGTACCAAGGATGGTTTCCATCATGGTCCAGGTTTTCAGCGTTTGGGCTTCGGTCGCGCCGGTAAATTTACCGAACAGCCAGAAGCCTGCGTCGTTCACGTGGCTGACCACGATAGAGCCGCCGCCGATACAGATAGACAGTGCCGCCAGCTGAGCGCCGTTGTAATGCAGCTGTTCAATCACCGGCATCACCAGACCCACCGCGGTCAGACAGGCGACCGTTGCGGAACCCTGAATAATACGCACAGCCGCAGCGAGGATAAAGCAGGTCAGCGCGATAGGCAGGCCCATCCCGGTTAATGCTTCACCCAACGCAGGGCCCACGCCAGAGTCGACCAGCACCTGCTTGAACACGCCGCCTGCACCAATAACAAGCAGAATGATGCCCGCCGGTTGCAGCGCATGACCGCAGATTTCCATAACCTTGTCTTTCGCCATGCCCTGACGGAACGCCAGACCATAAATCGCTACCAGACAAGCCACCAGAATCGCCGTGAACGGGTGACCGATAAATTCGAACCACTGATACACTTCAGAGCCTTCCGGCACAAAGCGCGCAGCAACGGTTTTCAGCCCTACCAGCACCAATGGCAGCAGGATCAGCGCGAGGCTAAAGCCAAAGGATGGCATTTTGCCCTCGCCCAGGTGCGGCTCGGTGACATCTTCAGGAATACTCAGCTCAACGTAACGGCTGATGAAGTTGCCCCACAGCGGCCCGGCAATGAGCATGCCCGGGATGGCAGCACACAGGCCAATCAGAATCATCCAGCCGAAGTCAGCGTGCATCTGGGAGGCCAGCAGCATTGGCGCAGGCCCTGGCACCAGGAACGCGGCGGCTGCCGCCACGCCGGCAAACAGCGGAATAACAAGCTTAACCAGGTTAGTCCCGGTATGGCGCGCCATGGAGAACGCTACGCTAATCAGCAGCACGATAGCGACTTCAAAGAACAGCGGCAGCGCGCAGATAAGACCGGCCAGACCAATCGCATAATGCGCGCGGCTGTGACCAAACGATTTGAGCATTTTGACGGCAATCTGATCGACCGCGCCGGTTTCATGCAGGATTTTGCCGAACATCGCGCCCAGTGCGACCACAATCGCCAGGAAGCCCAGCGTGCCGCCCATGCCTTTTTCCATGGTCGCCGCGATTTTAATCAACGGCATACCGGAGAACAGGCCTGCGCCAATAGAAACGACCATCAGTGCCAGGAAGGCGTGCATACGCGCCTTCATGACCAAAAACAGCAGCAGGAGTACGGAACCCACTGCGGTTAAAACGAGTGTTAAAGTTGTCACGCGATACGGCCTTTGTTAATCACTTCAATCGTGCTGTCGATAACGCCTTCCAGCGGCTGATCGATATCAACCACCAGCACGTCACGTTCGTCAGCGTCCGGCTCTTGCAGGGTTTCGAATTGGGTCACCAGCATCTGAGTTTTGAAGAAGTGGCCTTTGCGCGCTTTCAGGCGGCTTTCAATCACCTCAAAATCACCTTTCAGATAGACGAAAGAGAGATTCGGGTTACCTTCGCGCAGAATGTCGCGGTACGCTTTTTTCAGCGCAGAGCAGACAATCAGCGACACTTTATTAGTACGTTGCATCGCGAAAGCGGCATCATTCAGGGCTTGCAGCCACGGTTTGCGATCGTCGTCGTTCAGCGGTTCGCCGGAGGACATTTTGACGATATTGCGACGCGGATGCAGGAAGTCGCCGTCCAGAAACGCAGCATTCAAACGATGCGCAACTTCGCTGGCAACCGCAGATTTACCGCTGCCAGAAACGCCCATCAGTACATAGACGTGGTGATCGTGGTTTGTCGTGCTCAAGGCGTCCTCCTGTTGGGCACTAAAGAATTGTTACGGGTAACAGTTATCGGTAACATTGTCCTGCCGGGCTAGTGGATAAGCAATAACCATTCGTGCCGGAAGTGAGTGCTAAGTGAATTTGTGTGATCTAGTTCAAAGTTGTTAGGGCTAAATAGATCCACCCGGTGACAACGTGAAACCTAAATCTAACATTTTAGGGGTAACGGTCTCGCCACGGATACGGGCCAACAACCGCTCTGCGCCAATGCGGCCCATGCGTTCACGCGGCGTCAGCACGCTGGCGAGACGGGGCTCCATCACCTGGCCAATGTCGTGACCATGGAAACCCGCAATCGCGATATCGTCGGGAATTTTCAGCCCCAGACGCTGGCATTCAAACGCTGCGCCGACCGCCAGGTCATCGTTGGTACAAAAGATACCGTCAAGCTGTGAGAATTCACGTCGCGCCTGACGCATCAGTTCAATCCCCGAGGTGTAGGAAGAGGACTGCTCAACCATCACGCTGTACGGCGTTAAACCGGCATCCAGCATCGCCTGCTCGTAGCCCTTTTGTTTGATGATAGTACGTTCGTCGAGACGAGCGCCTAAATAGGCGATATGCCGATGTCCACGAGCAATAATCGCCGCCGTCATCTGGCGCGCGGCTTCGTAGTTATCAAAGCCGACCGCAATGTCGAGGCATGGGGACTGGCTGTCCATCAGTTCCACCACGGGGATCCCGGCCACTTCAATCATCTTCAGCGTACGGGGAGTATGCGTGCGTTCGGTGAGGATAAGACCGTCGATATTCCACGAGAGCATCGATTCCAGACGTTCCTGCTCCATCTCCGGTTTGTAGCCGTAGTGCGCAAGCATTGTCTGGTAACCGTAAGCGTCGGTGACGCTTTCCACGCCGCGCAGCACTTCTGCGAAAACCTGGTTGGTCAGTGACGGTAACAGTACGCCGATAGCCCGGCTGGTGGAATTGGAGAGAATATCGGGAGCCCGATTGGGGATGTAACCCAGATCATCAAGAGCCGCCGCAATTTTACCGCGCAACGCTACGGAAACCTGTTCCGGGTTACGTAAAAAACGGCTTACCGTCATTTTGGTCACGCCAACGCGATCGGCAACATCCTGAAGTACGGGTCTTTTCTTTTTCATCGTCCAGAGGCAAACAAAGGTGAAATATTGCTGAAGTTTACCACGGAGATGACGCAACCTCCCCGCAAGATTGGGGAGGTTGCGTTAATTATTTACGCCGGATCAAACTGGCGGCAGATCGAAGAGTAAAATTTCGCTTTCGCTGTCGGCATGCACCGAAATCGCCTGCTCGTCCCAAATCGCCAGACCATCGCTGGTGGTAGCTTTGGTGCCATTAATAGAAACTTCACCTTTTACGACCTGAATCCACACGCGGCGGTCAGCGGCAATCTGGTGAACCGACTGTTCGTCTTTCGCCAGCGCCCAGCGGTACAGCTCCATGTCCTGATACACTTTCAGCGAACCTTCACGAGCATCCGGCGACAGCACCAGCTGTTTACCCTGCGCGGCGTCAAAGCGGCGCTGTTCATAGCGCGGCGTGATGCCCGTTTTCTCTGGGATAATCCAGATTTGGTAAAGGTGCAATTTGTTGGTCGCACTTGGGTTGTACTCAGAGTGACGCACCCCGGTGCCCGCACTCATAATCTGGAACTCACCCGCCGGAACCTGTTCTTTGTTGCCCATGCTGTCCTGGTGCTCAACTGCACCTTCCAGAACGTAGGTCAGGATTTCCATGTCTTTATGCGGGTGGGTACCGAACCCCTGCCCTGCATCAATCACGTCATCGTTAATGACGCGCAGCGCGGAGAAGCCCATGAAATTGGGATCGTAATAGTCAGCAAATGAGAAGGTATGCCAGGAGTCCAGCCAACCATGATTTGCGTGACCACGTTCGTTTGCTTTGCGTAAGAAAATCATTTGCTACCCCCTCATGTTTTCGATGAAACAAGTTTGGACGCAAACTGCCTGGGATGATAGTGGGTGAAAATTGACGCCTCTAGTCAAAAAATATGAATAAGATGCGAGGCGTCAATACGCTTATTTACAGAGTAATGGTCGCTGGAGATGGCTGGGCGAACCCGCGCTCAAGGATCTCCATGTTCGTCAGAGCATCAGATTCACTGACGAAGTTATCCTGACCGTGAACCAGAGTTTGATACAGCGCATCGTACACGCGGCCATAATCCCCGGTTTCAACGGCGATCTCTTCACGCACCGTGTTTCCTTCGTCATCCACGTATTCCAGAATACCCACGCTGCTGTCCGCGCCAAAACCCGGCTCGCCAGGCATAATGTTGGCCTTGAGGCTGGTTTCCTGCTGATCGATACCGTATTTGATAAACGATCCCTTATGGCCGTGGACAATAAATTTCGGGTATTCGAGCTTCACCAGATGGCTGCTTTTGACGATAGCTTTCAGATCACCGTAAAACAGTTGGGCCTCAAAGGTATCATCCGGGTTAGCTTTATTACGCAGATGGCGAATATCGTAGGACACCTGCTGTGGACGGCCAAACAGCGCGATGATCTGGTCCATGGTATGCACACCCAGCCCGTAAAAGACGCCATCCTGCGGCAAACCCGGTTTACCGCCATCGACTGGACGATAATTGTCAAAGTGGCTTTCAATTTCCACAATCTGCCCCAACTTGCCGCTCTCAATGACTTTTTTAGTGGTCAGGAAGCAGGAGTCAAAACGACGATTCTGGTAAGGCGAAATCGTCAGGCCTTTGCTTTTCGCCAGCGCAAACAGCTCTTTTGCTTCGGCAAGCGTTGGCGTGAAAGGTTTTTCCACCAGCACGTTTTTCCCGGCCTCCAGCGCTCTTTTCGCATAATCATAGTGGCTATCAGCGTGGGTGCAGACCACCACCAGCTTCACCTGCGGGTCGTTTAAGATGTCGTCAAGCTCGCTGGTAAAGTGGATGTGCGCATACTGCGGCAGCTGTTCATCCGGCTTCGGGCTGCGACGATAAATATGCGCGACGTGCCAGTCCGCTTTGCGGTGGAGGACATAAGGGAGATGGTAACGGGTGGCGCTTTTGCCAAAGCCGATGAAGGCGCAGTGTAGGGTCATGGTTCAGTCCTTTTGAGTGTTTGCTGAATACCATAACGTAAAGACAAAAAAAAAAGCCAGCTTAAAGCTGGCTAAAGTAATACTGGAAGCAATGTGAGCAATGTCGTGCTTTCAGAGGCTCCGCAAGGATGCCCTGAATGCAGGACAATAATAATCATTCTCATTCGCACTTGTCCAACAATTTTTGCAAAAAAAAGCGCATTGACGCAAATTTCAAAATCAATGATGTTAAAAGGGACTTTTCATCCACAAAGGAAACGAAGAATGAGTGACATAGTGATACGCCATGCTGAACCGAAAGATTACGACGCTATCCGTCAAATCGGCGCCCAGCCGGAGGTGTACCACAACACGCTACAGCTACCTCATCCTTCAAGCCAGATGTGGAATGAGCGACTCGCTGACCAGCCAGGGGTTAAACAACTGGTCGCCTGCATTGATGAAAACGTGGTGGGCCACCTCGCTCTGCAGATCCCGCAACGTCCACGCCGTAGCCACGTCGCCGATTTTGGCATAAGCGTTGATGCGCGTTGGCACAATCGCGGCGTTGCCAGCACGTTAATGCGCACCATGATTGATATGTGCGACAACTGGCTGCGGGTGGATCGCATCGAATTGACCGTTTACACGGATAACACCCCGGCGTTGGCACTGTATAAAAAATTCGGCTTTGAAATTGAAGGCACCGGCAAACGCTACGCGCTGCGTAACGGCGAGTACGTGGATGCGTACTTTATGGCGCGGTTAAAGCCTTCTCTTATCTAAAACTTAGGGCGGAAAACTTGAATACTCGGGTTTTCCGCCTGTGAAAGCTGTTTACCACTCCCCATAAGGGTAGGTTTTTCCTTTGATTGAATCCTGTATTTCCTGGGAGTAGCGGTAGTTGCGCAGAAAATCGCTGTCGGCACCGTTTTTGCAGATGGTGAGGTCAGCGCCTGAGACGGTGCTGATTTTGTAGGGGGTAAAGGCGATGGCGGGATAGTCATTGATATCCGGAAACCAGGTTCTCACTTTGCCGCCAGGAGAAAGGCCAAACAACATATTACGATACCAGATAGGCTCGCCATTCCGACGGACATGCGCAGCAGGAGTCTTCATTCGTAGCCAGATAATGGGCGAAAACATCACACTGGTTTCATAGGTTTTTCTATCAATGAAGGAATCCCAGCAGAAAATCATGTACTGAGGTGGCATTTTTACGTTATTAAAATTTACGCTGCCACCGTGGGGCCACTCTGTCCATGATGTTACCGAGTCAGGATCACGGGATGTCTGGTCTAATGTGCGGAAGGTATATAGTCGGCCGTCGGTATCAAGCACTCTGACAAGACTCACCTCGGCTGGTAGCTGCCATGGGGTAATAAACGAAAAGCTCCACTTTCCATAAGGTAGCGACCAGTCACCGCTGGCGGCCTGTTTCGACTGTACTGGATGAGTGGCAGGCTGACTGCAGCCTGCAGTCAGGGTTATCGCCAGTATCAGGGTTTAGGTAATCTCATTGTTTTGTTCCATCCATGCAATCACCATTCCCCGTAGGGGTAGGTTTTTCCTTTCATTGAATCCTGTATTTCCTGGGAGTAGCGATAGTTGCGCAGGAAATCGCTGTCGGCACCGTTTTTGCAGATGGTGAGGTCAGCGCCTGAGACGGTGCTGATTTTGTAGGGGGTGACTGGCACAGCGGTATAATCCCCTCCTGCGGGGAACCAAATTCTAACGTTACCGCCGGGAGAAAAGCCAAACAACATATTGTCGTACCACAACGTTTGTCCTCTCAATAAGTACTCGGCGGGCGTCTTCATCCGTTGCCATGTGGCAGGAGAAAACATCACGCTGGTTTCGTAGGTTTTCCTGTCAATAAACGAATCCCAACAAAGAATCATGTACTGGGGTGGCATTTTTACCTGGTTGAATTGAGCCCCTCCACCGTGTGTCCATTTCGTCCATGAATCGACCGAGTCAGGATCGCGGGATGTCGGATCAAGCGTACGAAAAGTATACAGTCGACCGTCAGTATCAAGCACTCTGACAAGACTCACCTCGGCTGGTAGCTGCCACGGGGTAATAAACGAAAAGCTCCACTTTCCATAAGGTAGCGACCAGTCACCGCTGGCGGCCTGTTTCGACTGAACTGGATGAGTGGCAGGCTGATTGCAACCAGCCGTCAGGAATACTGCCAGTATCAGGGTTTTAGGTAACCTCATTGTTTTGTTCCATCCATGTTATATATCGTTCGTTTCCAGTCCTTATCAGGTCGATTCACAAACCCTATCGTCTCCGAAGCAGAGGCACCGCCCCGGATCTCTCCAGACTGATTTTCCACCACGGCGTTCCAGTTTGCCGAGCAATGGATATAAGAGCTGGCAATAGAGTCAACCTCCTCAGGGCTAAATCCAGGGGCAGAGGTCCGTGAACGCGCAGCTTTACCCAAAGCTTTTGCCTTTTCGCTGAATGGTATGAGCGAGGCTGGCATTTCGGTCCCTTTTTTTCGTTCAACATCATCAAACAGCACTCCTGCCTCCTTAGCCGCATCCAGCATCACCCGTAGCGTCACCATCGACCAGTCGTGTTTGACAATCCGGTGGCGCAGCGCCAGCGCGGCAAAAGTGCGTTTTTGCATTTGCCCATAACGGTCGGCGGGTACGAAGCCATCTTCCCAGATTTGCGTGGTGACCGTATTGGTGCGAACAATGGGGGCAACAGCGGCAGAACGTTCCAGTTCTGGCAGTTCGGCAGCCGCCCGCTGGTACACGCGTGAGCGCTCGTTTGGCGTGTCGGCAGGTAACGTTTCTACTAATGGGCGGGAGAGGAAAAGATCTTCGCGAGTTTGCGGCAGGTAACCGCCGCCGATATCCGAATGCGCCCCCGGCAGGGACAACTCCGGCCAGGCGGGAGAGACGCTATTTAAGGCAAAGTTATAGCGGCATTCATTCTGGGCAGTGATATGAAAAACCTTCTGTGCCACGCCGGGACGCAGGACGAGATTAACGTCACCCGTGTCGGCACTGTGCGGATCCATACCGTTTGCCGGTGTCCCAATCGCCGCGACGGTATCAAACAGACCGATAAAGCGGGTTTTACCTGCAGCTGTTCCGGTGTAGTCGTGCTGACCCATTCCCGACGCAATCGCGTTGATAATGGCACGGTCTTCACACTGGATGCGGTTGGCAAAATGGCGCGCCGCCGCCGCGCCACGGCTGAAACCAAAGATATCGAATAGCAAATGATCAATCACAAAATTCCCCTTTAACAGCCTCAAAGGGGTAGCTATTGCGGCTGCAAGCTGATTCACCGCATCATCCGTTTTCGCAATTACCCCACACTCTGCCAGGCCTAGCCCCATACCAATCACACTATCGGGCTTACCCGCCTGAGTGCCGATTCCTTCGACATAAATTGCCTGCTGCAAATAGCTATCAGTTGCCGAAAATGTTCGGCTGTACAGTTCATGTAACCAATGAATATTCGTGTAATACCCCGCATAACTGGTTGCCTCGGCACCACTCAACCCCATTAACTCAGACGCACTGCGTTTAAGAATGCTCTCCGCATCGGGGCTCGCAAGGTCAAAACCCTGTGCCGAGCACGAAGCCAGCATATTCTCCGTATTGGCCGCGTTATTGCCCGTGCCGTCAAAAAATATCCCCAGCACCAGCGTGACATGACGTACCGGTGGCTGTTCCGGGGGTTTTGGCTCAGGCGTGATAGGTGTGGGAGGGAACAGTCGGCTATAGTTCTCCGGCGTGACCAGATAATCAAACTCCGTGCCGGCCATCAGATGGCGACTGTGAATATAATCATAATTCACAGTAATATATTCATAGTGTAACGTATTGGCATCGACTCGGGTATCAATGCCACTTATCCTTGCGCCTCGAACTTCAATAAGATAATACTTTTCCATTCGGCCAAAACGATTAATACGATAAATACCAAACATCATATTTAATGATTCATTGTTATTAATCGCATTCATCAGCAACGGCGAACTTTTATCGATAATCTTACAAAAAGTTATTCCCTGTGCATTAATACCCGCCCCGGTGCTGCTAAAACCCTTTGTCAGGCTAAAGACAAAAATCTCATCTTCATGACCCTGCTGGTAACGATTGCCTACCGATGCCTCAGAGCTACAGTCTTTTGATATTTTCCCCTGAGCCTCACCCTCAATCGTCAAATAAATAACATCGCTCATCACTCACCCGCCTATGATCATTTAATTGACATAGAGAATAAGGAACATTTCAAGGAAATAACCCGCCACCGGTCAAATATAAATACGATTTAAGTATCATTAATGATAACAACACATCATCACCAATATTTATATGAATATAAACAGTTAATATATTCAAAAAATAAATACGGCCCGAGTCGGGCCGTCGTGAAAATTAATATCCTGCGGTTAAATCATCCGGTGAGCGAGGATCCGACGCACCGTACAGCGTACCGTCCGGGCCAACCATAATACTTTGCGTGCTGCCCATCGCTTCTTTCAATACTACCTTTTGCCCCTTACCTTCTAGCAGCTTCAGCGTATCCGGGCTAAAGCCTTTTTCAACGCGAAGCTCGTCAGGCAACCACTGGTGGTGGAAGCGCGGGGCATTAGTGGCTTCGGCTACGTTCATGCCAAAATCCACGGTGTTCACCACCATTTGCAGCACGGTGGTAATAATTCGGCTACCGCCCGGGCTGCCGGTCACCAACCAGGTTTTACCGTCTTTGACCACAATAGTAGGCGACATCGACGACAGTGGACGCTTTTTCGGCCCTACGGCGTTGGCATCACCACCTACCAGCCCGTAAACATTGGGGACGCCCGGCTTGGCGGAGAAATCATCCATCTCATTATTCATCAAAATGCCGGTATTACCCGCCACAATACCGGTGCCAAAGGTTGTGTTGAGCGTATAGGTTACCGCCACCGCATTGCCATCTTTATCCACCACCGAGAAGTGGGTGGTCTGGTTGCTCTCATACGGGGCCAGTTTACCCGGCTTTATCTCACTGGACGGTTTGGCCTTATTGAGGTCAATCTGCTCAGCAATCGATTTGGCATAGGCTTTGTTGGTCAACGCCTGCCACGGAACCTTCACAAAATCCGGGTCGCCCAGATATTCCGAACGGTCGGCATAGGCCTGTTTTTCCGCTTCGGCCATTAATTGCATCGCGTCGGCGCTGCCGAAACCGTATTTATGCAGGTCGAAGTTTTCGAGGATGTTAAGGATCTGCACGATATGAATCCCGCCGGAGGACGGTGGCGGCATAGAGAAGACTTTATAGCCGCGGTATTCGCCGCTAATCGGCGTACGCTCAACCGCTTTGTAGTTGGCTAAATCCGCTTTACTCAGCAGGCCGCCGTTGCTGTGCATCTCATCGGCGATCTGTTCGGCAATGGCTCCCTTGTAGAAAGCATCCGGGCCGTTTTGGGCAATTAACGTCAGGCTTTTCGCAAGATTAGCCTGCACCAGCTTATCGCCTTGCTTTAGCGGCTCGCCATCTTTCCAGAAAATCGCTTTACTATTGGCATGATTCGGCAGCACTTCACTGCCGTAGGTTTTGAGGTCATCGGCCAACGCGCTATTGACGATAAAGCCGTCCTGCGCCAGTTTGATGGCGGGCTGTACCACCTTACTCAGCGGCAGGGTGCCGTATTTATCTAGCGCCAGCGAGAAGCCCGCCACGGTACCCGGCGTGCCGGAGGCCAGATGTGAAGTCAGCGATTTTTTAGCATCAGGGTTGCCTTCGCCGTCGAGGAACATATCGCGGGTCGCCTGCTCTGGCGCCATTTCACGGAAGTCTATCGCAACGGTTTTACCCTCTTTCGTGCGCAGCATCATAAAGCCGCCGCCGCCCAGATTCCCCGCTTGAGGATGGGTGACCGCCAGCGCGTATCCCACGGCAACCGCAGCGTCTACCGCATTGCCGCCCTGGCGCAGAATATCGACGCCCACCTGCGTAGCCATCGCATCTACCGATGCCACCATCCCCTGCTGGGCGCGAACGGGATGGAATACGTCTTCCTCCACGCTATAGGAGACGGGCGGAGGTGGTGCAGAGACCGCGCTAAAACAGCTTCCTGCGAGCAGAGCAGCAAGCGCCACCCGGCATAAAAATGTCGGCTTTATCATTAGCATAATTCTCCAGAGTGAAGGGGGAAGCCCCGCATTAAGCCTGGTTCAAAATGCTGAAATAATCCTCGTTATTGCCGGAACGGAGTAAACTTAAGCGATCCCTCAAAGGAGCAAACACGATGAAGCGATTACTGATCCTGACGGCACTGCTGCCGTTTACCGCACTGGCCGCACCGTTGAATATCGATAACAACCCGAACCAACCGGGTTATGAGATCCCAAGCCAGCAGCGGATGCAGTCGAAAATGCTAAACCAGCAGCAGCAAAATAAAGGAATGTTGAATCAGCAACTTAAGACGCAGACGCAGCAACAGCAGCAGCATCTGCAAAATCAGATGAATAACAATCAGCAGCGTATCGAGCAAAACCAGCCAGGGATGCTCAATAGCCCTAAACAGCCACAGCCGCTGCCCAGTTCGAACGGCGGCATGTTGAAGCAGTATTAAGGCTGGAAGTTCGGGCCAATCACGTCAATCGCATCGGTACAGATGCAATTCACTCCCCAGCGCAGCAGCTGTGCCGCACGCTGGGGAGTATTCACCGTATACACCAGAATCTTCAGCCCCGCCGCTCGCAGCGCATCGACCCTTTCTTCATCCAGTAAACGATGATTGAGATGGATAGAGACGCAGCCCAGGCGCGTGGTGAGTTCATGCCAGTCATCGCGCCACTCGTCGAGCAGCAGACCGCGCGGTAGTTCCGGCGCGGCAAGCTGTGCCGCTTCCAACGCATCGATTTCAAAAGAAGACAGCAGCGGCGGCGTCATACCAGCCCACAATTCCCGCGCCGCCAGCGCAACCACCTTCCCCGTTAGCGGCCCGGTGCCGGTAGATGGTTTAATCTCAATATTAGCCATCATGCCATGTTGGCGGCAACGCTCCGCCACCTGCGAGAGCAGCGGTAGCGGCTCCCCCTTAAAACTACTGCTAAACCAGCTACCGGCATCTACACGTAGCAGATCCTGCCAGTTCAGGTTGCCCGCGATGCCCCAGCCGTTGCTGGTGCGTTCGAGGTTGTCATCATGCAGTAAGAAGATCTCACCGTCTTTCGACAGCTTAGCGTCAAACTCGATCATCAAATGGCCGTAGTGCGCGCCAACATCAATCGCCGCCAGCGTGTTTTCCGGTGCCAGCTTACCGCCGCCACGATGAGCGACGATATGGGGATAAGGCCAGTTACTCATACACGTAATCCTGTTTCACCTTCAAAGAGATGCAGATGGTCATCTGGAATATGCAGCCACAGCGTGGTGCCTGCGTTTGGACGTAGCTGATGCGGCAGCCGCACCACCATTTTTTGTTCGCCAAACCGTCCATGGGCCAGATTATCAGCCCCTAAAATTTCCAGCGTCTCCACGACCATCGGCACGCCGTTTTCCGCCTGCGAGCTTAGCGCAATATGTTCCGGGCGGATACCCAGCGTCATGCGTTGACCGGCAAATTGCGCGCGCGAAACCGGTAGCGGGAGCTGCATACCGTTTTCCAGCACCAGCCGCGTCCCGGAATCATCCATTTTCCCCTCCAGCAGGTTCATCGCCGGGCTACCAATGAAGCTTGCCACAAAGCGGCTAGCGGGCTTTTCGTACACTTCCACCGGCGTGCCAATTTGCTCGGCAACCCCTTTGTTCATCACCATGACCCGCTGGGCGAGCGTCATCGCTTCCACCTGATCGTGGGTGACGTACAGCGAGGTGGTTTTCAGGCGACGATGCAGATGCTGAAGTTCAAGACGCATCTGCACGCGCAGCTTGGCGTCGAGGTTGGAGAGCGGTTCATCAAATAAAAATACCGCCGGGTCGCGCACGATGGCGCGGCCCATCGCCACACGCTGGCGCTGTCCGCCAGAGAGTTCGCGCGGACGACGTTTTAAAAGCCCGTCCAGTTCCAGAATACGTGCGGCTTCCTGCACCTTCTCAGCGATGTGCGCTTTGCCCATGCCGCGAATTTTCAGGCCCCAGGCCATGTTCTCTTCCACGCTCATATGCGGATACAGCGCATAGTTCTGGAACACCATCGCAATCCCGCGATCTTTCGGCTCCATATCGGTGACGCGCTTACGGTCAATCCAGATATCACCGCTGGTCACCCGCTCAAGCCCCGCCACCATCCGCAGCAGCGTCGATTTCCCACAGCCCGATGGGCCAACCATCACAATAAATTCCCCGTCCGCCACGTCCAGCGTCAGCGGTTGGATCACCTGGGTTTTGCCGTCCCAGCTTTTGGTTACTGCCTGTAGTTTTAAACCAGCCATTTTTATTTCTCACTATCGACCAGGCCACGCACAAACGCGCGCTGCATGGCTAAAACGATGACAACCGGAGGGATTAACGTCAGCAGCATTGCTGCCATGACCTGATTCCATTGCGTGGTGCCTTCACCGGTAGCGATCATCCCTTTGATACCCGCCACGGCGGTGCCGAGATTAACGTCGGTGACAATCAGCAGCGGCCACAGATACTGGTTCCAGCCGTAGATAAAGGTGATAACAAATAGCGCCGCCAGATTGGTTTTTGACAGCGGCAGCACGATGTCGCGGAAAAAGCGCATCGGTGACGCGCCGTCAATGCGCGCCGCTTCAATCAGCTCGTCCGGCAAGGTCATAAAGAACTGGCGGAACAAGAACGTCGCGGTGGCGGAAGCCATCAGCGGCAGAGTTAAACCCGCGTAGCTATCGAGCATATTCAGATTGGCGATGACCTCCACCGTCGGGAAAATACGTACCTCAACCGGCAGCATCAGAGTGATAAAAATCATCCAGAAGAACAGGTTACGCAGCGGGAAGCGAAACCAGACAATGGCGAAAGCAGAAAGCATCGACACCGTGATTTTGCCCACCGTAATGGCAAATGCCATGATGAAGCTATTGAGCATCATCAGCCAGAATGGGGCGCTGTTGACCCCGACGCCGTTGACCCAAATCGCCTTGATGTTCTCCAGCAGATGGCTGCCGGGGATAAGCGTCATTGGCGTTTCGAATACCGCTTTGTTGTCCAGCGTCGTCGCCGTAAAAGCCACGTACAGTGGAAACAAAATCACGATAATGCCGAGGATAAGCATGGTGTGGCTGAATATCGTCAGCCCGCGACGGTTCTCAATCATTGGTAGCGCACCTTTCTTTCCACGTAGCGGAACTGCACCACGGTCAGGATGATGACGAGGAACATCAGCACCACCGACTGCGCGGCAGAGGCCGAGAGATCAAGGCCAGCAAACCCTTCGCGGTAAATCTTGTAGATAAGCGTGGTGGTGGCCTGCACCGGCCCACCGGCGGTGGCGGCATCAATCACCGGGAAGGTGTCGAAGAAGGCATAGACCAGATTCACCACCAGCAGGAAAAAGCTCACCGGCGCAATCAGCGGCAGCGCTAGCTTAAAGAAGCGGCGAATGGGGCCCGCACCGTCAATGGCGGCGGCTTCCACCAGAGAACGAGGAATGGACTGTAGCGCGGCGAAGAAGAACAGGAAGTTGTAGCTTATTTGCTTCCACACCGAGGCAAAGACCACGAGAAACATCGCCTGGCCGCTGTTCTGCGCGTGGTTCCAGTCATAGCCAAACTCGCCGAGGAAATGGGTAATCAGCCCGCGTCCGGGGTTAAACAGGAAGATCCACAGCACGGCGGCCACCGCCGGTGCAACCGCGTAAGGCAGCAGCATCAGCGTTTGATACAAACGGCTGCCGCGCACCACGTAATCCACCAGGGCGGCGAAGAAGAGCGAGACCAGCAGGCCGCTAACCGTCACCATCGTGCTGAACTTAATGGTCGTCCAGAACGAGTCGAGGTAGTAGCCGTCATGGAACAGGGTGATGAAGTTATCCAGACCAACGAATTCGCTGGAAAGGCCAAAGGGATCGACGCTTTGCAACGAGTACCACAGCGCTTCGCCCGCGGGCCAGATAAAGAAAATAACGGTGATGACCAGCTGTGGCGCGACTAACGCGTAGGGCAGCCAGCGGGATTTAAACACCGGACGGGATGAGGACATAGTTAAACTCTGCGTTGGTTTCCCCTCACCCCGGCCCTCTCCCCAAAGGGGCGAGGGAGGAAAGACAGCCTGTGCACTCTCTCGCAGACAGCGCCAGACAATCCCCTCTCCCCTATGGGGAGAGGGCTAGGGTGAGGGGTTTATTTCGCGTAGGCCGGGTAAGGCGCAGCCGCCACCCGGCATTTCACATTAAGACTTAGTCGACTTCTCAAAACGACGCAGCAGCTGATTTCCGCGCTCAACCGCAGAATCCAGCGCCTGCTGAGGCGTTTTCTTCCCGGTCCACACGCTTTCCAGCTCCTCATCCACGATAGTGCGGATCTGCGGCATATTGCCCAGACGCAGCCCTTTGGTGAACGGCAACGGTGGTTTGTTCAGCATCTGACGGGTCGCGATGTCGGCACCCGGATTTTTGTCATAGAAGCCCTGCTGACGAGTCAGGTCATAGGCGGCGGTGGTAATCGGCAGGTAGCCGGTTTTCTGATGCCATTCGGCGGCAATTTCCGGCTTCGCCAGGAACTCAAGGAATTTCGCCACGCCGGTGTAGGTTTCTTTGTCTTTACCCTGCATCACCCACAGGCTTGCCCCGCCGATGATGGCGTTCTGCGGCGCGCCTTTCACATCGGCGTCGTAAGGCATCATGCCCACGCCGTAGTTGAATTTGGCGTACTCGCGGATAGCCGCCAGCGACCCCGAAGAGGCGGTGGTGATGGCGCATTCACCGCTGTAGAACTTCTCGGTGGATTCGTCCTTGCGCCCGTAGTAGCTAAAGTCGCCCTTCTTGTTCAACGCTTCCAGCAGCGCAATGTGCTTAACCTGCTCCGGCTTGTTGAACTCCAGCACCGCATCAGTACCGTCGAAGCCGTTATTTTTGGTCGCGACCGGCAGGCCGTGCCAGGCGCTGAAGTTTTCAATCTGGATCCAGCCCTGCCAGCCGCTGGCGTAGCCGCATTTCATACCCGCCGCTTTCAGCTTAGCAGTGTAGTCGGCCAGATCCTGCCAGGTTTTCGGCGGCTGGTTCGGGTCTAAGCCCGCTTTTTTGAAGGCGTCTTTGTTGTAATACAGCACCGGCGTGGAGCTGTTAAACGGTTGGGAGAGCAGGTGACCGGTTTTCGCATCAGTGTAGTAACCGGACACGGTCGGCACAAACTGAGATTCATCGAACTTGATACCGGCATCCTCAAACACCTGATACACCGGCTTAATCGCTTTGGACGCCATCATGGTGGCGGTACCCACTTCATACACCTGCAAGATTGCCGGTGCATTGCCGGTACGGAAAGCGGCAATACCCGCGCTTAGGTTCTGCTCGTAGTTGCCTTTGTATACCGGGGTAATTTTATAGTCCGGGTTGGCGGCGTTAAAACGCTGCGCCAGAGAGTCAACCTCTTTCCCCAGCTCACCTTCCATTGAATGCCAGAATGGAATAGTGGTCACTGCCATTGCCTGGCTTGCAAAGGCGAGGCTCATTGCCAACCCTAAAGCTGTATCTCGTAACGATATCATCGGTTATCTCTCTTTTTGTGCCGGGATGCGCGATATCACGCGTTTTATGTTCGCGGGGGTAACATGACATGCTCGAATGACAGAAAAATAACTTTTTTATTACAAAAAAAAGATAGTAAGGCGACAAAGGTATGGCAAGGCGGTGACGGTTCGAAGAAGGGAAAGTGGGAGCTGTGGCACGTATAGAGTGGATATGTGTCGCCGGATGGCAGCGTTACGCCTTATCCGGCCTACGGAAGACGGTAGGCCGGATAAGATGCGCCAGCATCGCCATCCGGCATGATTCTATAGCAAGCTCAACGAACGGTGCTCTGCTTTAACTTTTCGTTTGCCATCTGGATCCACTGGCGATGAAACTTGCGGTATTGCGGCCGAGAGCGCTTAGCGATGTTAATTATCGCCACATATTGTTCGTTAGCTTCACGTAAGCGTTGTGCATTCAGCAGCATCTCGGCATAGCGAATACGGGCTTCGGGGCCGGGAAAGTAGTCAATCAGCACCGCAAACTCTTTTTCGGCCTCATCGTATTTTTCCTGTGCTCCGAGCGTACGGGCAAAAAGAAGATGGCCTTCTGAGGACTGAAAATCAGGATTATAGCGGATGATATCTTCAAGAGTTTGCTGGCAAGCGGCAAACTCCTGCGTGGCAAATTCCGCCTGCGCAAGATTGAGCATCATCGGCGCTTCATGCGTGAAAATCCCGCTTAATGCCAGCCGATAATGAGGGATTGCCTCATGATAGCGCCCAAGACGTGCCAGTTCATTTGCCAATAAGTAGTGGTTTTGATTGGTTTGGGCGATAGCCAGTTCTTCGGTCAGCTTGCGCAAATGACGCTCTGGATTGATTTTATCCAGCATGCGCATCATCAATGTGCGGCCGTGGCGCTCCGCGCTTGTTGTCGGCAACATAACCATGAAGAAATAGATAATGCATCCCAGACCCGGGAAGCACAGGATGATGAAAATCCAGTATCGATCTTGTCCTGAACGATAAGCATGGACACAACAAAGCAGTTGAAACACTGCCACAAGAGCAAAATGCATTACCTTTCCCTGTAATAAAAAAATCCCTGACGAGTATTTAAACCTCCTGATGTTGTGGGACAAGTCTGTATCCAGACTCCCCCGGCAGCGCAAGGCTGCCGGGGGGAAAATTAACCGCCGAGGTACGCGCTTCTCACCGCTTCGTTTGCCAGTAGCGCATCACCGGTGTCCTCAAGCACAACATGACCGTTTTCCAGCACGTAGCCACGGTCAGCCAGCTTCAGCGCCTGGTTAGCGTTCTGCTCGACGAGGAAGATGGTCATGCCCTGTTCACGCAGTTGTTCGATGGTATCGAATATCTGCTGGATGATGATTGGCGCCAGCCCCAAAGAAGGCTCATCAAGCAGCAGCAGACGCGGCTGGCTCATCAATGCGCGACCAATCGCCAGCATCTGCTGTTCGCCGCCGGACATGGTGCCCGCACGTTGAATTCGTCGTTCATGCAAGCGTGGGAACAGGTCGTACACCCATTTGATACGTTCCTGAAACTGGTCACGTTCGGCAAAAAAGCCGCCCATTGCTAGGTTCTCTTCCACGGTCATCCGGGAGAAAACGCGGCGGCCTTCCGGGACAATCGCCACCGCCTCACGCATGATTTTCGCCGTCTGCCAGTCGGTAATATCTTTATCATCAAAGACAATCCGCCCGCTGGTGGCGCGCGGGTCGCCGCACAACGTGCCCAACAGCGTCGTTTTACCCGCGCCGTTAGCACCGATGAGGGTCACAATCTCCCCCTGATTTATGTGCAGACTGACATCATGCAGCGCCTGAATCTTACCGTAGTGGGCGCTAACTTTATCGAACGATAACATCACTTTATCCATTTTATGCGTCGCCCCCATTATGCTTCACCTAAATAGGCGCGGATCACGTCCGGGTTGTTGCGGATTTCTTCCGGCGTACCGTTGGCCAGCGGGGTCCCCTGGTTCACCACGTAGATGCGATCGGAAATGCCCATCACCAGCTTCATATCGTGCTCAATCAGCAAGATAGTGGTGTTGTGATGGTTGCGCAGCTCGGCAATCAGCTCGTCCAGCTCTTTGGTCTCTTTCGGGTTAAGACCCGCCGCCGGTTCGTCCAGCATCAGAATTTCCGGCTGCGTGACCATGCAGCGAGCGATTTCCAGCCGACGCTGGTCGCCATAGGCCAGGTTACTGGCCTGACGGTTAGCGTGTTCCAGCAGGCCAATACGCTCAAGCCAGGTTGCGGCGCGATCGAGCGCTTCGCTCTGCGCACGGCGGAAAGCTGGCGTTTTCAGCAGGCCGGAGAAAACCCCGGTTTTCAGCTGCTGATGTTGCGCCACCAGCAGATTTTCAATCACCGTCATTTCACGGAACAGACGCACGTGCTGGAAGGTTCGTACCACGCCCATACGGGCAATCTGCTGGCCCGGCAGCCCTTCAAGGTGCTGATCGCGCAGCATAATGGTGCCACCGGTTGGTTTATAGAAACCAGTCAGGCAGTTAAAGACCGTGGTTTTACCGGCGCCGTTCGGGCCTATAAGCGAGACGATCTCCTGAGGGTGCAGCTCCAGCGCCACGCTGTTGACCGCCAGCAGGCCGCCAAAACGCATCATCAGGCCGTTAACGGATAATAATGGCTGACTCATGCCTGCTCTCCTTCTTTCGCTTTCCCGCTTTTCAGTTTCAACTGTGGACGGGTCATCGGCAGAAGCCCCTGTGGACGCCAGATCATCATCAGCACCATCAAACCACCGAGCATCAACATGCTGTATTCATTGAAGTCACGCATCAGCTCGCGCGAGACCACCAGCAGGATAGCCGCGAGGATCACCGCAAACTGCGAGCCCATGCCGCCCAGTACCACAATCGCCAGCACGAAGGCCGACTCGGCAAAGGTAAAGGATTCCGGGCTGACAAAGCCCTGACGCGCGGCAAACAGCGTCCCGGCAAAACCGGCAAACGCGGCACTGATGGTAAAGGCGGTCAGCTTGATGCGCGTCGGGCTCAGGCCCAGTGAGCGACAGGCAATTTCATCTTCACGCAGCGCTTCCCACGCCCGGCCCAGCGGCATACGCAGCAGACGGTTAATGACAAAAAGCGAGAACACCACCAGCAGCAATGCTACCAGGTAGAGGAAAATCACGCGGTCGGACGGGTCGTACTTCACGCCGAAGAAGTTGCTGAAGGTATCCCAGCCGCCTTCACGGGCGCTGCGGCTGAACTCCAGGCCAAAGAAGGTCGGTTTCGGGATCTGGCTGATACCGTTCGGGCCGCCGGTGACTTCGGTGTTGTTCAGTAGCAGAATACGGACGATCTCACCAAATCCTAAGGTCACAATCGCCAGATAGTCACCGCGCAGGCGCAGTACCGGGAAGCCCAGCAGGAAGCCCGCTGCGGCCGAGACCAGCCCCGCCAGCGGCAGGCAGGTCCAGAAGCCCAGCCCATAATAGTGATTCAACAAAGCAAAGGTGTAAGCGCCAATGGCATAGAAGCCGCCGTAGCCCAGCACCAGCAGACCTGACAGCCCCACCACCACGTTTAAGCCCAGACCAAGGATGATGTAAATCATGGTCAGGGTGGCGATATCCACCGTGCCGCGCGACACCATAAACGGCCACGCCACGGCAATCACCAGCAGCGCGATCAGGAACAGCTTTTGCTTTACGGTTGAGCCGTCAATCGCGGGCAGAATAAACTTCGGCCCGGAAACGCTTCTGAACCCTTTATGGAACAGCGGGCGCAGCATCTGAAATAAGAACACCACCGCCGTGCCGATAAAGATCCACTGCCAGCGGATATCCGCCGCGCTGCCCACCACCAGTTTGGTGCCGTCGAGCTGCAGCTGAACGCCCATAAAGACGCCCGCCAGCACAAAGAACATCGCCGCCGACAGCAGCGCCATCGCAAATTGCATCGGTTTCATACTTTCTCTACCTCCGGGCGACCCAGGATGCCGGTCGGCATCACCAGCAGCACCACGATCAGCAGCGCAAACGACACCACGTCTTTGTATTCCGTACTCAAATACGCCGACGACAGCGCTTCTGCGATGCCGAGGATCAGCCCGCCAATCATCGCCCCAGGAATGCTACCGATGCCGCCAAGCACCGCGGCGGTAAAGGCCTTCATCCCGGCCATAAAGCCGATGTACGGGTTAATCACGCCGTAGAACTGGCCCAGCAGCACGCCCGCCACCGCCGCCATCGCCGCGCCGATAACGAACGTCAGGGCAATCACGCGGTCTGTATTAATCCCCAGCAGGCTCGCCATTTTCAGGTCTTCCGCACAGGCACGACAGGCGCGCCCCATGCGCGAATAACGGATAAACAGCGTCAGCGCCAGCATGGCAACAAAGGTCACAATCCAGATAACCAGCTGCATGGTGGTAATAGATGCGGAGAAGTTCTCGCTGCTGCCGACAATCCACTGACCGTTAAACAGACTCGGCAGCGCCACGTCGCGCGAGCCTTCGGTCAGGCTGACGTAGTTTTGCAGGAAGATAGACATGCCGATGGCGGAGATGAGCGCAATCAGGCGTTTGGAGCTACGCACCGGGCGGTAGGCTACCCGTTCGATACTCCAGCCATAGGCGCTGGCAATCACAATCGCCCCGACGAAGCCCGCCGCTACCAGCAGCCAGCCGGTGTCGATGCCCATCATCATTAGCGCGGCGATGATCATAAAGGAGACATAACTGCCGATCATGTACACCTCGCCGTGGGCGAAGTTGATCATGCCGATAATCCCGTACACCATGGTGTAACCGATGGCGATCAGTGCATAGGTGCTTCCCAGCGTAACGCCGTTAAACATCTGCTGCACAAAGTAGAGAACTTGCTCTGACATAAATTAGCCTTTTGCTACCCCCGCGGATCTACGCCCGCCGGGGGAAAATGAAGGTTACTTCGCGACCGTAGACGAGCCGTCGGCATGCCACTGGAAGACACCAAATTCAAATCCTTTCAGATCGCCTTTGTCATCCCAGGAGAGCGGCCCAATCACCGTTTTTGCGCCATGCGCTTTTAAGTCTTTAATCAGCGCCAGAGGATCGTCGCTGCCGGTACGTTCCATGGCGGTAGCCAGAGACTGCACGGCAGCATAGGTGATCCACACATACGGGCCGCTTGGATCTTTCTTCTGCGCTTTCAGAGCCTCGACGATAGCGCTGTTTGCCGGATCCTGGTCATAGCGTTTTGGCATGGTCACCAGCATGCCTTCACCCGCATCCCCCGCGATATTCGACAGCGAAGCGTTACCCACGCCCTCAGGCCCCATAAACTGGGTTTTCAGACCGACCGCGCGCGCCTGGCGCAGCATCTGGCCCATTTCCGGGTAGTAGCCGCCGTAGTAAACAAAGTCGATATTCTCTTTTTGCAGACGGGCGAGCAGCGCAGAGAAGTCTTTTTCACCGGCGGTAATGCCGTCAAAGAAGACCACATTGGCTTTCGCCGCTTTCAGGCTTTCCTGTACGGAGCGCGCCAGACCTTCACCGTATTGCTGTTTGTCATGAATGATAGCGATGCGCTGAGGCTTCACTTTTTCGACAATATATTTTGCTGCCGTCGGCCCCTGAGAAGAGTCGAGGCCAGCGGTACGCATGATGTATTGATAGCCACGCTGGGTCAGTTCCGGGTTGGTTGCGCCCGGGGAGATCATCAGAATGCCTTCGTCTTCATAAATATCGGAAGCGGGCTGCGTGGAGGATGAGCACAGATGGCCGATAACGTATTTAATGCCGTCGTTGACGATTTTGTTCGCCACCGCCACCGCTTGTTTTGGGTCACAGGCGTCGTCGTACTCTACGCCGACCAGTTTGTCACCCTTGATACCGCCTTTAGCGTTGATGTCTTTAATCGCCTGACGCGCGCCGTTGAACTCCATGTCGCCCCACTGCGCGACCGGGCCGGACATCGCCCCTACCACCGCAACCTTGATATCGTCAGCCATCGCCGCCTGAGACATAGCCAGCGCGATCATCCCTGCGATTACTGTTTTTGTATTCCTTTTCATACTTCGGGATCCCCATTCGTGATGTCGTGTTTACACGTCATAGCGTGTATATATTTTGTAATTACATGGTTAAAAAGCATTCTGTACTTTTACTATACAACGCTATTTTTGCCATTATCTTTAATGGGTTAGCGGAGCTTTTTGACCAAATACAGACTAAATTCTCTATTTTTCAGTCTATTAAGAAAAGATAATATTCTGATTTTTACCATAGATAAACAAAAATAAGTCCACTTTACAGCATAAAATAACGACACAAAGAGCCGAATAAAACGCTGGTTATCAGGTTAAAATACTGGGTATTTTTCGATCCATAATGTTTCAAACTGCCTGCGTCGGTATCGAAAAATTAATCACCTGTCTGAAGCGCCAAAAAGAGAAAGCTTTCAGCAGAATAAATTGAGTACACTGACCGCAACTTTTTAGATTTGAGCACACTGCAAATGAAACTGACCATCATCCGTTTAGAAACCTTTAGCGACCAGGACAAAATCTGCCTCGGGAAAATCTGGCCCACTTCTGTTCCTGCCGAACAGTCGCTTGATGACACACATCGTCTGTATGCCGCCCGCTTTAACGAGCGTTTGCTGGCCGCCGTGCGCGTGACGCTGAGCGATACCCAAGGTTTGCTGGAGGATTTATGCGTACGCGAAGTTACCCGTCGCCGTGGCGTGGGTCAGTATCTGGTGGAAGAGGTGATGCGCGATAATCCGCAGATTAGCCGCTGGGTTCTGACGAAAGCGAGTCTGGAAATGGCGGAATTTGCTAAAGCGTTAGGGTTCGTTTTACAGGGTGAAGATTGGGTTAAAGAGTAGAGCCCGATCCCGACGGCGGATAACGCTCGAGCGGGAGTGGTCTCATGTAGGCCTGATAAGCGCAGCGCCATCAGGCAGCGCAGCGGCTATTGCCGGATGGCGGCGTGCGCCTTATCCGGCCTACGGTTGGTGCAGTTCAGTTGCCCAGCAACCTCTTACTTCGCGTCGGTCGCCGTGCCGTTGGCATGCCAGTTGAAGATACCGAACTCAAAGCCTTTCAGGTCACCTTTCTCATCCCATGACAGCGGCCCCATCACGGTATCGACGGTGCTGGCTTTCAGGTATTTGGCAATCTCGGCCGGATCGTCTGAATGGTTCAGACCCGCTTGCAGAGATTGCAGGGCCGCGTAGGTTGTCCAGACGAATGCGCCGCTCGGATCCTGTTTCTTCGCTTTGATCGCATCTACGATAGGTTTGTTTGCCGGAACCTGATCATAGTTCTTCGGCTTAGTCACCAGCAGGCCTTCGGCTGAGTCGCCCGCAATATTAGACAGCGACACGTTCGCTACCCCTTCTGGCCCCATAAACTGGGTTTTCAGACCCGCTGCACGCGCCTGACGCAGGATCTGCCCCATTTCCGGGTGATAACCGCCAAAGTAGACGAAATCGATATTTTCTTTCTTCAGACGCGCCACCAGCGTGGAGAAATCTTTTTCACCGGCGGTGATGCCGTCGAAGAAGACCACGTTAGCGCCGCCCTTCTTCAGACCGTCCTGCACAGAACGCGCCAGACCTTCACCGTACTGCTGCTTATCATGCACGATAGCGATGCGCTGCGGCTTCACTTTATCGATGATGTATTTTGCCGCCGTTGGCCCCTGGTCGGAGTCCAGGCCGGTGGTGCGCAGGATCAGTTTATAACCACGCGCGGTCAGCTCCGGTGCGGTCGCTGCTGGCGTGATCATCAAAATACCTTCGTCTTCATAGATATCAGACGCAGGCTGAGTAGATGAGGAGCACAGGTGGCCGATAACGTACTTGATACCGTCGTTCACCACTTTGTTTGCCACGGCCACCGCTTGTTTCGGGTCGCAGGCATCATCATATTTGACGATTTCCAGCTTATTGCCCTTGATGCCACCCTTGGCATTAATATCAGATACCGCTTGTTCCGCACCGCTAAATTCCTGATCGCCATACTGCGCAACCGGGCCAGACATTGCCCCCACGACAGCAATTTTAATATTTTCTGCGAATGCCATATTGCTGAATGCCAGTGCAATACATCCTGCCAGTAACGCTTTGCCCTTCATATTCATCCTGAGGTTCCCCATTGTTATGGTTATTGCATTTGTTGTGATGTTGTTATTTAGCACATTATTCTTATATCACTCTTACGATGAGTATAAGATATTAGTATCGAGGGAGTATACGGGTGCTTTTTCAGCATACTCTGCTAAAACATACCCCATTTTTATGGAATTGAAACGTTTATTTTGATGGATTTGTAACGTAAAAATGACAGATTAGAGCGGATGAAATGTTGGGTGTATTCCCGGCGGCGCTGCGCTTGGCCGGGCTACGCGGCAATGTAGCCCGGCCAAGCGCAGCGCCGCCGGGAAATGCTCGATTATTCGGTTAATGCCCGTCGAATCACTTCCAGCGCCTGCTGGAACTGCTTCTCAGGAATGGTGAGCGGATAAAGGAAGCGAATCACGTTACCGTAAACCCCACAGCTCAGCAGCAATACCCCTTCGGCTAACGCGCGCTGCTGCACTAGTTTGGTGAATTCCGCTGACGGCTCGCCGCTTTGCGGGTCGATAAATTCGACCGCTACCATTGACCCCACCCCGCGCACATCGGCAATGGCCGGGCAACTTACGCGTGCGGCATTCAGCACTTCAATCAGATGCTGACCCAGATGGTTTGCTCGCGAGCACAGCGCCTCCTCTTCAATCACATCCAGCACCGCATGTGCCGCCGCGATTGCCAATGGATTGCCCGCGTAGGTGCCACCCAGCCCGCCGGGAGCGGGAGCATCCATAACTTCCGCGCGCCCCACGACACCGGAGAGAGGGAAACCACCCGCCAGGCTTTTCGCGATGGTGATGAGATCGGGCTTCACGCTATGGTGTTCCATCGCAAACAGCTCGCCGGTACGGGCAAAACCGGTCTGCACTTCATCGGCAATCAGCAAGATCCCATGGGTATCGCACAGTGCGCGCAGCCCCTGCATAAAGTCAGCGGGTGCAACAACGAAACCGCCTTCCCCCTGAATGGGTTCAACAATAATCGCTGCCACCTGATCGGGGGCAATATCCGCTTTGAAGATGTGGGCCAGGCTTTTCAGCGCCATCTCGGTGGTCACACCGTGGGCAGCATTCGGGTAGACCCCGTGATAGACCGAGCCGGGGAACGGGCCAAAGCCGATTTTATACGGTGCCACTTTGCCGGTCAGCGCCATGGTCATAAAGGTGCGCCCATGGAAGCCGCCGCCGAAGGTAATCAACCCCGGGCGTTTGGTGTAGGCACGGGCAATTTTAACCGCGTTTTCGACCGCTTCTGCGCCGGTACTAAAGAAGGCAGTCTTGGCGTTGCCCTCAATAGGCGCCGCGTCATTAATACGTTCTGCTAACGTTACATAGCTTTCATACGGGACAATCTGGTAGGCGGTATGGGTGAATGCTTTGAGCTGATTCTCCACGGCAGTAATCACCTGCGGATGACGATGACCGGTATTGAGCACCGCAATTCCAGCGGCAAAATCGATATACTCATTCCCTTCGATATCCCACAGCGTGGCATTTTCCGCGCGTTCCGCGTAGAAATCACACATCACGCCAACACCGCGCGGCGTTGCCTGTACACGCCGATGATTCAGTGACTCGTTACTCACGATAAACCCCCTGCCGTTAAAAGACGGAAAAATACGTAGCGCTTATTTAGTCTTTGCCATCGGCTTCATTCCCGCCAGCAGTAAAAGGGAAATAAACAGAGGAAAGCGTGATGACGGTGGGATTATCGGAGTGACGAACCCGTAGGCCCGATAAGCGTAGCGCCATCGGGCAGGTCGGCACAGATTGCCGGATGGCGGCGACGCCTTATCCGGCCTACAAAAAACAAAACCCCCGAATTTGCATTCGAGGGTTCAGTGGGCGCGTTTAATAATCAGGCTTCGATAGCCGCGCGCAGTTTTTTCATCGCATTCTTTTCAAGCTGACGAACACGCTCGGCGGAAACGCCATAACGGTCGGCCAGTTCTTGCAGCGTGGACTTGTTGTCTTCGTCCAGCCAGCGGGCGCGGATGATGTCCTGGCTACGTTCGTCCAGGCCCTGCATCGCGTCGGTCAGCTTATTGGCTGCCTGCTCTTCCCAGTTATCGTCTTCAATGCCGTCGGCAAAGTTGGACGATTTGTCCTGCAGGTAGAGCACCGGTGCAACGGCATGGCTTTCGGAATCGTCGTCAGACGACATATCAAACGCCATATCCTGTGCCGACATACGCGATTCCATTTCGCGCACATCTTTGCTGGAAACACCCAGCTCACGTGCCACCATCTCAACTTCATCCTGGTTGAACCAGCCCAAACGCTGCTTGTTTTTACGCAGGTTAAAGAACAGCTTACGCTGTGCTTTGGTGGTCGCAACTTTGACGATACGCCAGTTACGCAGCACGTATTCGTGGATTTCCGCTTTGATCCAATGCACGGCAAAGGAGACCAGGCGCACGCCTACTTCAGGGTTAAAGCGACGTACCGCTTTCATCAGGCCAATGTTGCCTTCCTGAATCAGGTCCGCCTGCGGCAGGCCATAGCCCGAATAATTACGAGCAATATGAACAACAAAGCGCAGGTGTGATAGGATCAGCGTTTTCGCCGCTTCCAGATCGCCCTCATAATGCAGTCTTTCAGCCAGCGCCTTTTCTTCATCAGCCGTCAACATCGGCCATGTGTTCGCAGCCCGGATATAAGATTCCAGGTTACCGACAGGGGCTAACGCTAAATTACGCATATCTTTGATCATTCAAATCCTCTCAATTCACTTCATGCTGGCGGAGGCTTGTCGACAAACACAACAAACATGCCAGGCTCTAGAGCCGCGAGAATAACATCCGCTCTTTTATCAGACAGTGAGTTTATCCACAAGTTCAATGCAACAGTGTGAATAAATTACGCACAAAATGTGACACGCGATAGCCGCGAGGGCAGAAAGATGGGGTTCAAAACGCATCCCCTGCGGACGTAAGTCGTCGCAGGGGACAATTATAACAGAACTTTTTTAATCGGGGGTAAAGTGGCGTAAATGTTGTACCGTGGCAAGCCACGCTGCCACCCAGCCAATCATTGAACTGAGCAATAAAAGCAGTAAACATTCATCAAACGACAGGCCGCTTAGCTCAAACTGCGTGCCGAATACCCGCGCGACTTCAGTCACCGCCGATGACAGACGCATCACCAGAATTTCCGACAAAATCAACGACAAGAACGAGCCGGAGAAACCGAGCAGCGCACCGCCATAGAGGAACGGACGCAGGATAAATCCATCCGTTGCGCCAATCAGCTTCTGCACGTTGATGCTGTCACGACGGGCGAAGATGCTCAGACGCACGCTGTTACCAATGACGAGGAAGACGGCTGCCACCATCAGCACGCCGATCATCGCCGACACGCGTCCTACCAGCCCCGTAATCGACGCCAGACGGGAGAACCAGCTGTCATCCATACGCACTTCGTTAACGCCCTGCACCTGCGACACTCGGTCGCGCAGAGTGTTTAAGGCATCCGTTGTCTGGAAGTCGATTTTCGGGATCACCACCGCCACGGCGGGCAGCGGGTTTTCCTCAAGCATATCCAGCGCGCCACCAAAACCTGACCAGTTACGGAATTCACCCAGCGCTTCGTCGCGAGACAGATAGTTAACCTTGTCGACGCCCTGCTCGGCCTGAAGCTGCCCGACCACTCTGGCAGCAGCATCGTCATCCAGGGTTTTCTCCAGATAAACGGTGATCTGCGGCGACGGATAGTACTGAGACGCTGCGGTGTTGACGTTTTTGTAGACCATGTAACAGACGCTTGGCAGCGTCAGGGAGATGGCGATCACCATCACCGTCAGGAAGGTCGCAAGCGGCTTGCTTTTCAGATCCTGAACGGCACCTTGCCAGGCGTAGCGTACCTGCTCGTTAAAGACGTTGGTTTTACGCGAGTTCGGTTTAGGCGCAGGCTTTCCGCGCTTTGGCGGCTGGCGCCCGTTGTCGCCGGGGGCCGTGACCGATTTACGGAAACGGTCAAGGCGACCGCCGAACTGGCGAATCTGGTTGATTGCATCGCGCTTATTCACTCGTCAGGCCTCCATGCAAGTGACCGTCGCTCAACGTCAGCATACGGTACGAACGACGCGAAATCAGATTCAGGTCGTGCGTCGCCATCAGTACCGTTACGCCAACGCGGTTAAACTCTTCAAACAGGCGCAGAATGCCTTCCGATAACGCATCGTCAAGGTTACCGGTCGGTTCATCCGCCAGCAGTACGGCAGGTTTATTCACCACCGCGCGGGCAATCCCCACGCGCTGCTGTTCACCGCCTGAGAGCTGAATCGGGAGGTTTTTCGCTTTATCGAGCAGACCAACTTTATCCAGCGCCGCCGATACGCGACGACGAATGTCGTCGTAACTGGCGCCTGCGATAATCAGCGGGATCGCCACGTTATCAAACACGGTACGGTCCATCAGCAAGTGGTGATCCTGGAAAATCATGCCGATCTGGCGACGCAGAAACGGCACCTCACGGTTTTTCAAACGGCTGATATCATGACCGCCGAATAAAATTTTCCCGGCGCTTGGCCGCTCAATCCCACAGATAAGCTTCAGCAAAGTACTTTTACCTGCACCGGAATGACCGGTCAGGAATGCCATCTCGCCCGGCTGCAGATGGAACGTGACGCCCTGCAGCGCTTGTCTCCCGCCGAGATAGGCTTTGCTGACGTGTTCAAAGCGAATCATGATTAATCCTCTCGGGCAAAAAGTGCCTCAATAAAATCGCCCGCTTTAAACGGACGCAAGTCCTCAATACGTTCGCCGACGCCGATATAACGAATCGGGATGCCGAACTGGTCTGCCACGGAGAATATCACCCCGCCTTTGGCAGTTCCGTCGAGTTTGGTCAGCGTAATGCCGGTCAGGCCCACCGCTTCATGGAACAGTTTGGCCTGGCTAATGGCATTCTGCCCGGTGCTGGCGTCAATCGTCAGCATGACTTCATGCGGCGCATCGACGTCGAGCTTTTTCATCACGCGGACGATTTTCTTCAGCTCTTCCATCAGATGCGATTTGTTCTGCAAGCGCCCGGCGGTGTCTGCAATCAACACATCGACGTTACGCGCTTTCGCCGCCTGAATGGCATCGAAAATTACCGAGGCGGAATCCGCACCGGTATGCTGGGCAATCACCGGGATGTTGTTACGCTCGCCCCATACCTGAAGCTGCTCAACGGCTGCCGCACGGAAGGTATCGCCTGCTGCCAGCATCACCGTTTTACCCTGCTGCTCGAACTGACGCGCCAGCTTGCCGATGGTGGTGGTTTTACCCACGCCATTCACACCCACCATTAAAATAACGAATGGGGTTTTGCCTTCAATATTAAGCGGTTCATCCACTTTTGCGAGGATTTCACCCATTTCATCTTTCAGCAGGCCATAAAGCGCTTCAGCATCGTGAAGCTGTTTGCGGCTGGCTGTTTCGGTCAGGCTGGTGATGATCTTACGGGTGGTGTCCACGCCAACGTCGGCAATCAGCAACTGCTCTTCCAGCTCTTCAAACAGATCGTCGTCTATTTTCTTGCCGCGGAATAGACTGATAAATCCTGAACCGAGATTTTCTTTCGTTTTTAACAAGCTGCGTTTCAGACGCGCGAAGAAACCTTCTTTGGTTGGTTTTTCCTGCTCTTGCTGCTGGGCAACGGACGCTTCTTCCGCCGGTTCAGCTTCCAGCGCCTGGGCTTCGAGTTCTTCGTCAGTCAGCTCGGCTTCTGCGATGTCTTCCGGGGCCACGGTTTCAACAACCGGCAGTTCTTCCACCAGTACGGGCGTAATATCTTCAGCGACTGGCGGCTCTTCTACGGCAACTGGCGCGTTGTCTTCAACGACCGGCAGTTCTTCAACCAGCACGGGCGTAACATCTTCTGCAACCGGCGGCTCTTCGACGGCGGCCGACACGTTGTCTTCGACCACCGGCAGTTCTTCCACCGGAACCGGCACGGCATCGTCAACCACTGGCTGCTCAGCTTCACTCTGGGCAACCTGCTCAGTGACTTCAACCACATCAGCGGCAAACACTTCGCTCTCTGCAACCGTATGTGGGGCAGGCGTCTCTTCCGCGACGGCTTCCGTTACGACAGTTTCTGAATCCTGTTCTGCAGCCGGTGCTTCAGGTGTAACAACCGACGCATCTACCGCCGACTGTTCTTCAATTTTTTCTTCTGATTCAACAACCTGATCCTGTTCTTTTTGACCAAAGCCCAGCCAGGAAAAAAAACCACGTTTTTTCTCTTTTGCCATTTGCGACCACACTCCCCGTTGCTCATTGATGGCGCCACTTCGCCATAATCGACGCGAAGGCTGAAATAATGATGAAATTAGTCGGTTAGTCTACCACTTAACTTCCCAGGCTTCACCGCTTTCACCCGGCAGAGCAGATCGCTAGAATAGCAGGCTGAAAGAGCGATCAGAGCGAGCAAATGAAAAAACCAACCTCCGGCGGCAGTGGCCAGATCCGCATTATTGGCGGGCAATGGCGTGGCCGCAAACTTCCTGTCCCCGACAGCCCAGGTCTTAGACCCACCACCGACCGCGTGCGTGAAACCCTTTTTAACTGGCTGGCCCCGTCGATGGTCGACGCCCGCTGCCTGGATCTCTTCGCCGGAAGCGGTGCGCTCGGACTAGAAGCACTCTCCCGCTACGCCGCCAGCGCCACGCTGCTGGAGATGGAGCGTCACGTTGCTCAACAGCTACAAAAAAATCTGGCGACGCTTAAGGCGACACAGGGCAAAGTGGTCAACACCAACACCCTCACCTTTCTCGCGCAAAACGGGACGCCGCACGATGTGGTCTTTGTCGACCCACCGTTTCGTAAAGGACTGCTTGAAGAAACCTTAAACCTGCTCGAATCAAACGGCTGGTTGGCGAATAACGCGCTAATCTACGTAGAAAGCGAAGTGGAAAATGGCCTACCGCCGGTTCCCGCCAGTTGGGATCTGCATCGGGAAAAAATTGCCGGTCAGGTAGCTTATCGCCTCTATCATCGTGAAGTGCAGGGAGAAAAGGATGCTGATTAATCTGGGACGTTTGTTGATGCTCTGCGTGTGGGGATTCCTGCTGCTGAATTTATTCCAGCCGTTCCCGCGCCCGCTGAATATTTTCGTCAACGTCGCGCTGATCTTTATGGTGCTGATGCACGGTATGCAGATGGCGCTATTGCAGTCGACGATGCCCAAAGACGGCCCGCAGATGACGCGCGGCGAAAAGGTGCGCATCTTCCTGTTTGGCGTGTTTGAGCTGCTGATATGGCAGAAGAAAATTAGCGCGGATTTGAAGAAGAAATAATGAGAACGCCCGATGAGGATGAACTTATCGGGCGTTAAGCGCCGTAAATTTTCTATTGATGTGGAGGGATGGAATCGAGTTTGTCATTCAGTTCATTTACCGCTTTGACTCCTCCATTATCCCAGGCTTCTTTCATTTGCTCGCAAATTGATTTACTTTTTGCGTAGTAGATACCTGAAAATGCCCCGCTGCCATCACAGTAAGTATAATCAGTACTGAGTGGGTAGATGTTTAGCACAATTGAAAGAACAGTACCTAACACAAGGGCGATACCTCCATATGCCAGAGCAATAATTAACCCATGGTAGAGAAACCTGTAGGGCATCAGGCCCCTTGAGCAAACTGCGCACAAATAGAAAAAAACATAATAAATGCCAGTAGGCAGAACAAGGAGAATAGGTATTGAACGCCAGTTTAGGTAGACAATACTTCTTGATTTCACAATCCCCATAATATCATCAATTGCTATTTCGTAGGCATCATAAAGCCCATAGGAAATAAACGCCATACCCAACAAAATTATAATCCTGCTTTTTACAGGTGTACGTAAGTCCAACCTAATACCCCCCTCGCAATATATCCCTACCAATACCCAATGAGTGTTTATTATTCCACTCCTCAATCCGTTGTTGTTCTTTTAATGCATTACGGATACATTCAATTAATTTTTTTGACAATTTATTATTTTCATCAAAACTAGCAAGTTTATTAGTAATAATAAATCCAATAACGACGACAATAACAATCTCCCCCCATATTGGCACAGCCAAACTTGCAGGTAATAATCCCGTCAATAGCGTCACACCTCCAGCAATCACCTCAGTAGCAAAAATCGTCACAACCACCTTAGCCACATCCATGGTGATATTCCCCAAAAAAGCGGCAACATCATGATCGGATCGGAAGATGAGCTCTATCAACCGCCAGCAAGCCGAAAACCAGATGCAAAACCTTGCCCCAGAAATCAATCCGGCTCGAAGTCCGGCTTTACCAATACCTAGCTCCAGAACTTTTGGGTGGTTAATGCCGTAACGGGTACCGTTAAGAATCCGTCGTAGAGAGGGGTAGCCAGTAATTTTCACATACATCTTCCCGCCATAAGAGTATTGAATCGCTTTAATCCCCCGCCCCTTTAGCGTGAATACAATCCTGCCAGCATCTCGATACGAAAACAGTTTCACAATATTCTCCGTACCACCCGCTGCATCTTTAATATTCCCTGCATAGGTGGTAACCCGAGACATGCCATCGCTTCTTAATAGATCGTCGATAACCCCCTGCGCTTCCTCAAGCGATAGCAAAATAATGTGTTGCGCATCCTTATCTATTCGCTCTTTGAATGCTCTGATATCATCCTCAAAACGACGGACAAGCTGCCGGTTATTCCCCCGCAGAAGGTCATTCGCATTTTTATCAATCCCATCGGTATAACCCACCATCTGGTATTCCCTTAATAAACACGATCTTCCCAAAAGCTATATCCACTGGTGCCGGCGATATGATGATCCCAATTAATTGATTCATAAGACAACTCGATCGATTCCTCGGGTTGTCCTGCGCTATCATCAATAGTGTGTGGGACATGCAGGTGGATGCTTGAAATTCTGGCATTGGTCAACTTTATCGTATAATAAAGCTCGTTAAATCCCATCCGATTGGTCCGATAGAAACTAAAGTCACAGGTTAGCGTTTCATTTTCATTGATCGCTTTTCCCAGCAAAGGTGAGGCCTTATCAATAGGCTTTATCAACGTTAATGACTGGTGTCCTACATTCTGCTCACGCGTCATTCCATGTGAAATGTCCATCACCATAATCTGATCGCAGTGTGCTACCTGAGCTTTATTGCCAATTGAGTCAACGGTTGAACAGCCTGCTGAAATTAACCCCTGGGATTGACCATTCAGGGTTAACCAGATTGTATTTGCCATATAATTCCCTTATTCATTGATTTGAATAATAGTTCATCATGATAAATAACTTTAGCAATATTGAAGTTACAGCGTGGCTCACGCCCAGGTAAAACAATACCTATAGCGTACAAAAGAAATAGTGACCAACCCTGTATTTTTAACTGCAATTGGAAGTGAATTAAAAGAAAAAAACTGAGGTTCGTATATTTAATTTCGATTCATCATAAAGCATCATTATAGTTATCAATATATAAAATCATTTCGTCACTTAAGTGGTATCACTAAAAGTGACGATAACGTTCTTCACTGGGCCACAAACCCAACAAAGCGTGACCCCTTATAGCTGAGCACCCCTTTGTCCCCTACCGTCAGCTGATGATACTGCGCAGCCTCGACGCGAAATCTCATCTCCAGACCGCCCTGTTCCGGCTTAAAGCTGACGTCATAGCGCATTTCGCTGCCCGCTGGCGCCACCGCCTGCTGACGTGAACGACGATCGTTAAGCACTTTTTCCCGTTTGTTACTCACCACAACCCGTTTTTGCATCAGCGGCGCGGCGTCGTTATCCATTTTTTCCCGGCGCTGCTGAACGTAGCGAAACGAAGCCGCAATGACGATAACCGCGACGACGATGACGAAAAACAGAGGCATCTTGCTCATATCAGGTTCTCATAAGAATTTACGCAAATCATAGTAAACGACGCATCCAATCATTGTCATCTGGTCGTCCACACTACTACACTGGACATTCAGGGCTGACGACACAGCACCTACTAATGATAGCGGATACAGGGACTTAATATGCTTTGGTCGTTTATCGCAGTTGTTTTTTCTGGATGGCTCTACGTTGATGCCTCCTATCGTGGCCCAACCTGGCAGCGCTGGGTGTTCAAGCCTATCACCTTAATCTTACTGCTCCTGCTTGCCTGGCAGGCACCGATGTTCAACGCCATCAGTTATCTGGTGCTGGCAGGTCTGTGCGCTTCGCTGGTCGGCGATGCGTTAACGCTTCTCCCTCGTGAGCGCACGTTGTACGCCATTGGGGCGTTTTTCCTCTCCCATCTGCTTTATACCATTTGGTTTGCAGGCCAGCTGACCTTCACCTTCTTCTGGCCGCTGCCGTTGATTCTGCTGGTAATTGGCGTGCTGCTACTGGCGGTCATCTGGACACGGCTTGAAGAGATGAAGCTACCGGTGCTGGCCTTCGTCGGCATGACGCTGGTGATGGTGTGGGTAGCGGGCGAACTGTGGTTCCTGCGCCCAACCGATACCGCACTCTCAGGGTTCTTCGGCGCAGCGCTGTTGCTGCTGGGTAATATTGTGTGGCTGGGCAGTCATTATCGTCGCCGTTTCCGTGCCGATACCGCAATTTATGCCGCCTGCTACTTTGCCGGACATTTCTTTATCGTCCGCGCACTTTATTTGTAGTTCTTTGCTTGACTCTGGAGTCGACTCCAGAGTGTATGCTGCGCTTAATGAAACAACGATCATTAACCGGAGGATACGATGTCGACTCCAGAGACGCATGACAAAAAAGCCCCACAGTTTTCCTCATTCAAGCTCGCCCCTGCCGCACAGACGCAGGATGATTGCTGCTGTGACAGCCAGTGCGCCACCTCGGAACCGGCGATTGCAACCGATCTTGCTGCGCGCTACAGCTGGGTGGTGAACGGTATGGACTGCGCCGCCTGCGCCCGTAAGGTCGAAACCGCCGCCAGTCAGGTTGCTGGCGTCAAACAAGCCAAAGTCGTGTTCTCCACGGAAAAGCTGCTGGTCGATGCTGACGAAGATGTCCGCGCGCAAATCGAGAAAGCGGTCAGCGCGGCAGGTTATACCTTGCGCAGCGAGGACGATATCGCGCCAGAAATCCCTGAATCTCGCTTAAAAGAAAACCTGCCGCTGATAGCGCTGGTTGTGATGATGGCGATCAGTTGGGGGCTGGAGCAGTTCAACCATCCGCTCGGCAACCTGGCGTTTATCGCCACGACGCTCGTCGGCCTGTTCCCCATTGCGCGTCAGGCGCTGCGCCTGATTAAAAGCGGCAGCTGGTTTGCCATTGAAACCCTGATGAGCGTGGCTGCCATTGGCGCGCTGTTTATCGGTGCCACGGCGGAAGCTGCCATGGTGCTACTGCTGTTTTTAATCGGCGAGCGGCTCGAAGGCTGGGCGGCAAACCGCGCGCGTCAGGGCGTCAGCGCGCTGATGGCGCTCAAACCCGATACCGCGGTGCGCGTTCGTGATGGTCAACGCGAAACGGTCGCGCAGAAAGATTTACAGCCGGGTGATGTGATTGAAGTGGCTGCCGGTGGGCGTCTGCCTGCCGACGGTAAACTCATCACGCCGTTTGCCAGCTTTGATGAGAGCGCCTTGACCGGTGAATCAATTCCGGTTGAGCGTAGCGCGGGCGAAAGCGTGCCGGCGGGAGCCACCAGTGCCGACCGTCTGGTGCAGCTTAGCGTTATTTCAAAGCCCGGCGACAGCGCCATTGACCGTATTCTTCGTTTGATTGAAGAAGCCGAGGAGCGCCGTGCGCCTATCGAGCGCTTTATCGACCGCTTCAGCCGTATTTATACTCCGGTGATTATGGCGATTGCGCTGCTGGTCGCTCTGGTGCCGCCGCTGCTGTTTTCTGCCTCCTGGGAAGAGTGGATTTATAAGGGGCTGGCCCTGCTACTGATTGGTTGTCCGTGCGCGCTGGTAATCTCAACGCCAGCGGCTATCACCTCGGGCCTGGCAACCGCAGCACGTCAAGGCGCGCTGATTAAAGGCGGCGCGGCGCTGGAGCAGTTGGGCAGCATTAGCCAGATGGCTTTTGATAAAACCGGCACCCTAACGCTGGGTAAACCACAGGTGACGGCGGTTTATCCTACCGCTTCTCTGGACGAAGAAAACCTACTGGCGATAGCCGCCGCGGTAGAACAAGGTTCAACTCACCCGCTGGCGCAGGCGATAGTGCGTGAAGCACAGCAGCGTAACCTGAACATTCCACTAGCAATGTCACAGCGCACGCTGGTCGGTTCCGGGATTGAGGCCGAGGTCAACGGGCAGCACATTGTTATCTGTGCCGCGGGCAAATTCCCGGCAGCGGCACAGCAAGAACAGATTCAGCAGCTTGAAAGTCAGGGTAACACCGTCGTACTGGTGACGCGCGACGATACGCTTCTCGGGATCCTGGCGCTGCGCGACACGGTGCGTGAAGATGCCCGTCAGGCGATCGACGGTCTTCGCGAGCTGGGGATCCAGGGCGTTATCCTGACCGGCGATAATCCGCGCGCGGCGGCAGCGATTGCCGATGAGTTAGGCATGAAGTACCGCGCCGGGCTGCTGCCCGCCGATAAGGTCAAAGAGGTGACGGCGCTTAACGCCCAGGGCCCTCTGGCAATGGTTGGCGATGGCATCAACGATGCTCCGGCAATGAAAGCGGCGGCGATGGGGATTGCGATGGGCAGCGGCACCGACGTGGCGCTGGAGACCGCCGACGCGGCGCTGACCCACAACCGGTTAACCGGACTGGTGCAGATGATTCGTCTGGCACGCGCCACCCATGCCAACGTGCGGCAAAACATTGCTATCTCGCTGGGACTTAAAGGCATTTTCCTGGTAACCACCCTGCTGGGGATGACCGGGCTGTGGCTGGCGGTAATGGCAGATACCGGGGCGACGGTACTGGTGACGCTGAACGCGTTACGCCTGCTGCGCAGGAAATAGTGTGCGGCCATAATGCCGGGTGGCGGCTCCGCCTTACCCGGCCTACAGGTTACCCGACATCCGCTACCCCGTAGGCCTGAAAGCTGCGCGCCATCAGGCACCCGGTAAGAATACATCCACTACCCCGTAGGCCTGAAAGCTGCGCGCCATCAGGCAACAGGCTTACTCACGCTCCAGATGCTTAACCGTTAATCGCCTCAAGTATCACCAGCTCATCGCTCACCCGCTTTTTCGCCACCGGCGAGCGAGCTGCCGCCAGCTCGGCCTGCAACGCCGCCTGCTTTTGCTTTTTCGCCTGCGGGTCGCTAAACAGCAGCCCCTTCACATTGAACGATGCCACGTTGTAATAACGTCCATCGTCGCTGGTTGGGACGCTGATTTTGCCCTCGTTTAGCAGTTTTTCGACGATTTTACGCTCACGTTCATAACCTTCCAGACCGACCAACTGCCAGCGCTGTACCACCTGCCCCTGATACTGACCCTTTTTCACATCAGTCAGATAACGAATGGTTAGGTTGCGAATGGTGCCCGCCTCCTCACCGTATTCCACTTTCGTATCCGACAGCACCGGGAACTGCATGCCTTCCAGCGCCCCGCCTTTTTGCGTCAGATGCCCCATACGGTAGCTGTTCATCCCCAGACGAATGGGCGTGCTGTCCGTCACCGGCGTGCCGTCAGCCATTTTCAGGTCACGGATACGCTGACCGGCAGGCTGACGAAGGTCGATTTTATAGGTCACGCCGTCGAAGAAATCATTGGTGGAATATTTAGAGGCCCGGCGCTGCGGGTTAAAACTGTAGGTCACGTCGCCATCATGGAGCTGATTAAAATAGCCCGCCGACCACTCCATATACTTCTTCAGCTCTTTGCCCGTCAGTTGATAAACGGTGATTTCACCGCCCGCATACTGATAGTTAAAGGCGATATCTTTTGCCGTAATAGTTCCGACGTTTAATTTCGGCTGGTCGTTATCAATTTGCAGCGCAATCACCTGGGCTTTCGGCGCGTAATGACGGCTGGCTTCCTGATACAGCTTGCTGATGCCAGTATCCTGGATATGCACCTGCGGAATATCCTTCACCGCATCCTGCGGCACCAGATCCTGACCGGTGAGTTGGGCTATCGGTCGATTGGCGTTAGCGCGCAATATTTTGTGATAAGGCTGATAAATCGCTTCCAGCGGCGCATCGGATTTCATGCCTTTGATGGAATAGGTGTAGCTGTCTTTGTTAATCAGCACATACTTGCCGTTATGCTGCTCAAACTGCAAATCGATACGCGACAGCGCGCGACCGTATTTATCCGGTTCGGTGACAATAACGCCATTAATCACCTCTTTATCCACTTTTACGTGCATATGCCCGGCGACGATAGCCGCCAGTTCTGGGTTCGCTCGCGCAATATCGCCGACGCCGGTGCCCGGTCGCTGGTTCTCGTTATCAATCCCCATATGCGCCACCAGCACGATGGCATCTACTTGTCCCTGAATCTGCTCAATAGTTTGTTTCACCGCGCCAACTGGATCGGTAAAGTTAAGCCCTTTTACCCGGTCAGTGCCTTTCGCAAATTCGGCGGTCATCGGCGTATCCATGCCAATAATGCCAATCTTCACCCCTTGCCGTTCGATGATTTTGTAAGCCGGTAAATAGGGTTTGCCGCTGTCCCAGAGGATATTGCCGGCAAGTGCCGTCCCTTTAAACTGGTTAAGCGAGGTCGACAGCGATTTCAGACCGAAGTCGAATTCATGGTTCCCCATCACCCAGACGTCATAGTCCAGAGCGTTAAAACCTAAGATCATCGGACTGGTTTTGTCGTTCTTGAAGGTTTCGACAAAGTTGCCCTGAATGGTGTCACCCGCGTCAACCAGAATGACGTTGGGCTGTTCATGCCGCACCTGGCGAATCTGGGTGGCAATCTGACTCAGACTGCCCGCCAGATTTTCAGTATCCGTTGAGTAGTCCCACGGAACGAAGGTGCCATGGAGATCGGAGGTGCCGAGGATAGTGATATTGACGGGTTCAGCCATCGCCGCAGAGGTACCGAAGCAAAGTAAAAGCGCAAGAAACGATTTTTTCATTGTTATTTGATGTGCCGAAAGGGAATCGAGGAGAAATTATGCGATTCACATCAAGATTTATACCAGCAACTTTACAGGGCAAACAGTGAAACTGAGAGGCAGCTCAAGCTCGGGGAGTTTAGCAATGCGGGATGACAGCCACGCCGGACAAACCACGAAAAATCAATACATTGTAGGTTGTCGCAGGCGCAGCAAATATTAATGGCTTTTGCGCAGCAGATATTGATACGGCAGCGACTCGGTCTGCTCAGCAATCAGCTCATGTTCCATGAAACGGCAAAAGCCGGGAATATCACGCGTGGTGGCAGGGTCGTCGGCAATAATCAGCAGCGTTTCGCCCACCGGCATCGTCCGCACGGTTTTGCGTACCATCATCACCGGTTCCGGGCAGCGTAGCCCTTGGGCATCTAAGGTATGGTCTGGGCGGGTAAACAAATCGGTCATGAGAATCTCGTGGTCAGAAAAAACGGCCTTAGTTTACGCTGACGGTCTGGCAACGCAACAAGGTTAACGATTGCGCGAAAAACAACCATTGCAATGAGGCGGGAAAGCAGTATTATTCCGCCCCTGCAATGGGTTTGCAGATTATTGGGTTCCCTCACCCCAACCACTAAAAAGGTACAATATGACTCCCTTTACTTCGCTACAGCGCCGACATGCGCTGGTTTGGCTATCGCTATTCCATTTACTGGTGATCACCTCCAGTAACTATCTGGTGCAGCTGCCGGTTTCCATTTTCGGCTTCCATACCACTTGGGGCGCGTTTAGCTTTCCGTTTATTTTCCTGGCCACCGACCTCACCGTGCGGATTTTCGGCGCACCGCTGGCGCGACGCATTGTGTTCGCCGTGATGATCCCGGCGCTGATGATCTCCTACGTTATTTCTGCTCTGTTTTATATGGGCGAATGGCAGGGGTTTGGCGCGCTCGCACACTTCAACCTGTTCGTTGCGCGAATCGCGGCCGCCAGCTTTATGGCGTATGCGCTAGGGCAGATCCTCGATGTCCACGTGTTTAACCGTCTGCGTCAAAGCCGTCATTGGTGGTTGGCCCCTACGGCTTCCACGCTGTTCGGTAATATCAGCGACACGCTGGCGTTCTTCTTTATCGCGTTCTGGCGCAGCACCGATCCTTTTATGGCGGCGCACTGGGTGGAAATCGCCCTTGTTGACTACACCTTTAAAGTGCTCATTAGCATTGCGTTCTTCCTGCCAATGTATGGCGTACTGTTGAATATGCTGATGAAAAGGCTGGCAGATAAATCTGATTTATCCGTAGTACAGCCCGGCTAAGAGTTCATGACATTGGTTGTGATAAGATAGATAAATGAGCCGTTAGTGGCTGTTTATCGAAAGGAAGAAGTCAATGCGCAAATTGGTGAAATATGTTGGTATTGGCCTGCTGGTCGCGGGTCTTGCTGCCTGTGATAACAGCGATACCAGCACCCCCGCACAGGGTTCGGCTGCCGCAAGTGACGCCGCCGGGCAGGCCATCAGCCTGTTAGACGGTAAGGTAGGCTTCACGTTACCTGCCGGTATGAGCGATCAGAGCGGCAAATTGGGGACGCAAAGCAACAACATGCACGTTTACTCCGACGCGACCGGCCAGAAAGCGGTCATCGTTATCGTGGGTGATGGGACTAACGAAGATCTGGCCGTCATGGCAAAACGCCTGGAAGAACAGCAGCGCAACCGCGATCCGCAGCTGCAGGTGGTGACCAATAAATCCATCGACGTAAAAGGCCACCCCCTTCAGCAGCTCGACAGCATTATCTCTGCTAAAGGCCAGACCGCTTACTCTTCCGTGGTTCTCGGTAAAGTCGACGGCAAACTGCTGACCATTCAGGTCACGCTGCCAGCGGACAATCAGCAGCAGGCGCAGACCGCTGCGGAAAACATCATTAATACTTTAGTCATCAACTAATTCTCTATGATGTTGAAATGGCCTCTCGCGTCGTTACGCCAGAGGCCGTTTTTTTAATTGCCACCCCAACAACAGGGCCACGGTAACCAACCCCGCCGCCGCGATATAGATTGTCGACACTCCCATATACGCCATCATCAACCCCGCCAGCGGCCCGGTTATCCCTAACGAAAGATCCATAAAGACGGTATAGGTTGCCAGCGCCGCCCCCTGGTTTTGCGGCGGCACGGCTTTGACGGCCACCACGCCGAGCGCCGGGAATACGAGCGAGAATCCCGCCCCCGCCAGAAACGTGCCGATTTTTGCCAGCAACGGCGCGGTTGCGAAACCGACTAACAGCAGGCCCAGAATCTCAACGGAGAAACAGATCATCGCCACATTCAGTCCACCCAAGCGATTGATGCCGTTAGGGAACAGCAGTCGCGTACCGACGAACGCGCAGCTAAACAGGGTGAGCGCGAAAGCCGCGCCATCCCAGCCTTTAGCATCGTAAAACAGGGTGATAAAGGTGGCGATAACGCCAAACCCGGCGGACGAGAGCGCCAGCGCCATACCGTAGGGCCATACGCGGCCCAGCACCGCGCGAAACGACATCGGCTTGCCTTTTGTGGCCTTCACTTCGGCGCGCGGCAGCGCCGCCAGAATCGCCACCGCGGCAACGGCCATGATGGCCAGCGCCAATCCTTGTAGGCCGATATAGCGGTAGCACATCACGCCCAGCGGCGCGCCCATAGCCATCGCGCCATAGGTGACAATCCCGTTCCAGGAGATCACGCGCCCAATATGCGGCGCGCCAACCACGCCAACGCCCCAGAGGGTTGAGCCCGTTCCGGCGAAACTTTGCCCGATGCCGAGGATCACGCGTCCTGAACACAACAGCACCAGGCTTACGAGCGGCCAGTCGCTGCCTAACGACGCCAGTAAATAGCCCAGACCGCTGAGAAAGCAGCCGCAGAGGCCAAAGACGACGATTTTTTTCGGCCCGAGTTGATCCGCATAACGTCCAGCATGAGGACGGCTAAGTAGCGTGGCGAAATATTGCAGACTAATAACCAACCCCGCCCAGAAAGCGCTAAATCCCATGACATCATGGACATAGCCGGGCAATACCGCCAACGGCAGGCCAATGGTGAGATAGCTGGCGAAATTGAAAATAACGACGGAGACAATACGCAGGTTGAGACGCAAGCCGCTAAGCTGCCCCTCTGCGTCGGCCGCAGACATAGATAATCCCTTATAGGTGCAACGAAAAAGGCATTATTGCATATTTTATCAGCGGGGCACTGCGAGTTTTCCCGGCGGCGCTGCGCTTGTCCGGGCTACAAATTGTAGGCCAGATAAACGTAGCGTCATCAGGCACAATCGCGCAGATTGCCGGATGGCGACGCAGCGGTAGCCCGGGCAAGGCGTTTACGCCGCCCCCGGGGAAGCAACGCACTATCAGGAACGCGAAGCTTTATTCGGCCAAAAGATGGTTATCACCCCGGCCACAATCACCACTACGCCCAGCAGCCCGCGCCAGGAGAACGGTTCGTGCCACCCCGGTAGCCAGATGGCAGCAAGCCACACCACCATATAACTCAAGCTCAACAAGGCGTAAGCTTTGGCCAGCGGCAGTTGCTTGAGGGCGAAAAACCAGCAGGCCATCGAGGCCACGTATCCCAGCAATCCCAACAGCAGGAGCAGTGTACCGTCGCCAATATGCAGCAGGTGCAGCACAAATACCCATGGCTGCTCCGCCGATGGCAGCATGGTCATGGCAGAGCGCAGCGTCAGCTGCGCGGCACTCACGAATATCACGCTCATTAATGCCCAGAAAAGCCCCATCAGACGCTGCTCCCCACCAGCATAATGCCGACGATAATCAACCCTACGCCAGCCCAGTGACGACGACTGACCGGCTCACGCCAGATAGTGCGCGCCGCAAGCGTCACCCAGACAAAGTTCAGACTAAGCATCGGGTAGGCCACGCTGACCGGGATCTGCTGGAGCACCAGCAGCCACATCAGCATTCCCAGCCCGAGCAGCGCCAGCGCCAGTCCAAGCCAGGTCAGCAGGTGGCGTCCGCGCTGCCCTTTTGGCGCCGGGCGCGTCGCCTGTTTCTGGCATAGCTGCCCGGCACAGCTCAACAAGCTGGCAAGGAGCAAGCAAACCCAGACCATCATTGCGGACGATACTGAATAAACACGGTGCGGCCCATCACATAGCTCTCATCCGGTTTTGGTAGCGGTAAATCCGCGACCTGTACATCGTGCGACAATCGTAACACCAACGAAATTGGCCCTTCCTGACGATGCGCCTCTAACCACTGTGGGAAATCTTCCGTGGAGATATAACGGCCTTTGGCATCAGGATACGACAGACCATACCTCAGTTCACCCTGCTGCCCGTACAGCATCACATCGCTACGTTTGAGTTCCCAGGCGAGCCCCGCGGCGACGCCCACGCTGTTACTCAGCACATACCGGCTCGGCGTCAGCGATTCGTTCACGATATCGACCAGGAATTGCGGCTGCTTAGTGTCAGTCACCCGGTCAGGAATGGCAAATCCGACCAGCAAAGCCAACCCTAAAGGACACAGTGCCGCCAGCGTCCAGCGTTGGGTTCCTGGCTTCATCGACAGCCAGCCCATCAGCGCCCAGACGAAGAAGGCCACCGCCGCCAGCACGCATTTATACAGCTCAATCTGCATCCACACCGGATGCTTCATCGGCCCCCACGGCGACACCACCGCAACCGCCACCAAACCCACCACGCCAAAGACGAGGTTGATAATGCCGTTCACCCGCAGCGCGCGTCCGCCGGTTTTCGCAATATCGACCGCATAGCGCGCCATCAGCATCGCGAGCGGGGCAAAACACGGCAGAATGTAGGTCGGCAGCTTGCCTTTAGCGATGCTAAAGAACAGGAACGGCATGGCTATCCATCCCAGTAAATAGAACGCGCCACCCAGCCCTTCACGCTCGCGCCAGCCGCGCTTGAGCGCACCCGGTAACAGCGCCAGCCACGGCAGGCTTCCGGCAATCAGGAACGGCAGGTAATACCAGAACGGCGCTTTATGCTGGGCATCGCTCTGCGCGAAACGTTGAATATGTTCCACCCAGAAGAAATAGCGCCAGAAATCGCCTTCACGCGCGGCAATCGCCAGGCCCCACGGCAGCACGGTAAGCACACATACCAGCACTGATAACCAGCCCCAGATCAGCACTTCCCGCCAGCGTTTTTGGGCAATCACCCACGGCAGAACGCTAATGACCGGCACCGCTAGCGCCAGAAAACCTTTGGTCATCACGCCCATACCGCAGGCGAAGCCCAGCAGCACGTAACCCCAGAATCGTTCGCCAGTGCTTTTGGCCGATGCCGCAAGCCAGAAGCTGAACATCGCCAGCGTCATCCACAAGGTGATCATCGGGTCGAGAACGGCGTAGGTGCCAATCCCGTAAACCAGAAACGCGGTAAGGAAAATAACCCCGGAGAGCAGCGCCACCTTCTGGTCACGCCAGATTTTCCACGCAAGCCAGGCGACCAGCAGGGCGGAAACGGTGATGGAGAACACCACGCCAAAGCGGACGGCAAAATTATTGTGACCAAATAGCCACTGACCGATGCTGTTAATCCAGTAACCGGCTATGGGTTTTTCGAAATAACGAAGCCCGAGAAAATGCGGAACCACCCAATCACCGGTCGCCAGCATTTCACGGCTGATTTCCGCGTAACGGGTTTCATCAGGCTGCCACAACAGGCGAAAATTAAGTGGAACCAGGTAATACAGGACAAATAATGCGACTAACGAAATCCCATAGCGCAACGATTTCATACATCAGGACTCAACAGTTGTTGGCAACCCAACCAGCCTTCACGACCGGCAATTTCTCCACGAACCACCTTCCCGACCGGTAATTGACTAAAGTCATCCGGCAAGAGCTGGCTCAGTGGGCAAAAGTGAATGTCCTGCTTCGCCGCCAGGGTTAACAGGTCGTCAAACTGTTCGGCACAGACACCACCTTCCACTTCAGCATGGATGGTATAAACCGGCGTACCGGTATCAAGACGGATTTGTTCAAGCAGCCAGCGGTTGAAGTTGTCAGCGCTAACCACTGTCCCCACTGCCTCATCCCAGGTCGGTAAAGTGACCGGAATCTGTACCGTGGCGAGCTCACCGTTACTGAACTGCGGGCGAAACGGCTGCGTGCCGCGACAGTCACTGTTATAGAGAAAATCGAACGACTCTTTGGCCTTCACCACACGCTGGTCGGCGCGCCAGCCAGCGACGGCGGAACAGGAAACAGGACGCCCAAGAATCGCCTCCAGTTCGTGTAGGCCCCGCGCAATCTCATCAACCAGCTGCTGCTCTTTCCACACGCCGCTCCATTGCTGCCAACGGTGATGATCCCAGGCATGCAGACCGACCTCGTGCACCAGGGCTACGTTGCGGATAATCTCCGCGTTCGCCGCACCAATGCGTCTTCCAGGCCAGGCGGTTCCGGCAAGCAGAATATCCCAGCCATACAGCGAGGCCGCGCGTGAGCGCAGCATCTTCCATAAGAACTTCGGTTTTATCAGGCGCCACAGGTGACGCCCCATATTGTCCGGCCCTACACTGAAGAAAAAGCTGGCCTGCACGCGGTGTTTTTTCAGCACCGACATCAGCCGTGGAACCCCTTCGCGCGTGCCGCGAAAGGTATCCACATCAACGCGCAAACCGACTTTTCTCATGAAGATTTTTCTTCCGTTAGTTCTACCGTACGCAGGAAGAAGTCCAGGGTCTCTTCCACCGTTTGCTGCATCTCAACCGTCGGCTGCCAGTCGAGTAAGCGTTTGGCGTTGCGAATGCTCGGCTTACGGTGCTCAACATCCTGATAACCCTTACCATAATAGTCGCTGCTTTCCACTTCACGGAAGCCAGCAAACGGCGGGAAACGGTCGCGCAGCGGGTGACGCTCGAAGCAGTCGAGCAGCATTTCTGCCAGCTCCTTGATGCTCGCTTCATTATCCGGGTTACCGATGTTGATAATCTGCCCGTCGCAGCGACCATCTTTGTTTTCGATGATGCGGAACAGCGCTTCAATACCGTCGCTGATATCGGTGAAGCAACGTTTCTGCTTGCCGCCTTCAATCAGCTTAATCGGTGAACCTTCCACCAGGTTTAAGATAAGCTGGGTAATGGCGCGCGAGCTGCCGATACGCGCGGCGTTCAGGTTATCCAGGCGCGGGCCCATCCAGTTAAACGGACGGAACAGCGTAAATTTAAGATCCGTTTTGTCACCGTAAGCCCAGATCACACGATCCAGAAGCTGTTTGGATACCGAGTAGATCCAGCGCTGCTTGTTGATTGGCCCCACCACCAGATTCGAGGTGTCTTCATCGAAACTGTCATCGGTACACATGCCGTAAACTTCGGAAGTCGACGGGAAGATGATGCGTTTGTTGTACTTCACGCAGTCGCGGATAATCTTCAGGTTTTCTTCGAAATCCAGCTCGAACACGCGCAGCGGGTTGCGGGTGTACTCAATCGGCGTGGCGATCGCCACCAGCGGCAGCACCACATCACATTTCTTGATGTGATATTCAATCCATTCGGAGTGAATGCTGATATCCCCTTCGACAAAGTGGAAGCGCGGACAATCCAGGAAGCGGCTTATCGCATCAGAACCAATATCCAGGCCGTAGATTTCGTAATTATCATCAGCAAGCAGACGTTCGGTCAGGTGATTACCGATAAAACCGTTTACCCCAAGAATCAGTACGCGGGTGCGACGCTTAACGGCGGTAAACGGACGGCTGGAGAGCAGCGCCCCCGCGACCAGACCCATTGCCGGCGCAAGCTGAGTGCCCTGCATATAGACACCGTTGGCGCTCTGGCCGGTGACGATTTCCAGCGCCCCCTCACCACATGCAACCACCAGCGGGGCGACCGACAGTACGGTGCCCGGCTTCGCGGCAGGCAGGTCGTTGCGCACGCGCGACGTCCAGACGATGAATTTACAGGTACCGACGAAGCCAAACGCGCCCGGCCACGGGTCGCTGACCGCACGCACCAGGTTATGTAACTCCTGCGCCGGTTTCTCCCAGTTCAGGCGACCATCTTCCGGGGTACGACGACCCACATAGGTCGCCTGCGTATCATCCTGCGCGCGTTCCTGCGTCTGCCCGCTGCGAATCTTCGGCAGCACGTCGCCCAGCAGCATTTGCGAGGCGGAACAGAGTTTACGGTGTAGCGACAGCGCCACATCAGTATCGGTAATTGCCACCGTCTGCTGCGCCACGATATCGCCCGCATCCGCGCGCTGAGTCATGCGATGAAGGGTAACACCGGTCTCTTTTTCACCGTTGACCAGCACCCAATTCAGCGGCGCGCGACCGCGGTATTTCGGCAGCAGCGAGCCGTGCAGGTTGAACGCGCCTTTTGGCGCCAGGCTCAGGATGTCGTTACTGATAAGATTGCGATAGTAGAAGGAGAAAATGACGTCAGGGTTCATGGCCCGAATACGATCGACCCACAGCGGGTGATTCACGTCTTCCGGCGCATAAACGGCAATGCCCTGCTCGGCCGCCAGACGCGCGACGGAGCCAAAGAAATGGTTCTCACCGGCATTATCCGGGTGAGTGAAAATCGCCTCGATGTCGTATCCGGCGTCCAGCAAAGCCTGAATTCCGGTGCAACCCATATCATGGTAGGCAAAAACAACAGCTTTCATTAGCGATTTTCCTCTTCAGAGACCAGGCTTTCCTGGCGTACAACACGTTGAATAAAGTAGCGGGGACGCGCGCGGACATCGTTGTAGATGCGCCCGATATACTCCCCAAGCAGCCCCATACCGATAAACTGGGCGCCGATAAACATGAATAAAATGGCAAATAGCATGAACACGCCGTCACCCGCCCACTCCGCGCCGAGCGTTAACCGCAGGACAACCAGCAGAAGTGAGAAGGCAAAACCCACCAGGGCGATAACGCTGCCGACCACGCTTAATAGACGCAGCGGCGTGGTCGTCAAACAGGTCACCAGGTCGTACATCAGGTTTATCAGGCGCATAAAACTGTATTTCGAGTCGCCAAACTCACGCTCAGCGTGATGCACCGGAATCTCCACGGCGCGGCGAGCGAACGTATTCGCCAGAATGGGGATGAAGGTGCTGCGCTCATGGCAATTGAGCATCGCGTCGATGATATGGCGGCGGTACGCGCGCAGCATGCAGCCGTAGTCGCCCATCGCTTTACCGGTAGTGCGTTGGATCAGGCGATTGATCATCTTCGAGGCAGTTTTGCGGAACACGCTGTCCTGGCGATTTTGTCGAACGGTGCCCACCACGTCGTAGCCTTCATCGGCTTTTTCCACCAAACGAGGGATCTCTTCCGGCGGATTTTGCAGGTCGGCATCCAGCGTAATCACCAGATCGCCGGTCACGTGGCTGAACCCGGCCATAATCGCCGAGTGCTGACCGTAGTTACGGTTAAGCAGCACCGCAACAACATGGCTGCCCGGCACTTCTGCCGCCTCAACCAACATGCGCGCGGAGTCATCAGCGCTACCGTCATCGACCAGCAGAATTTCATAATCACGATTGAGGAGGGCGCAGGCCGCGTCAGTACGACGAATCAGCTCTGGCAGACTCTCCTGCTCGTTGTACACCGGGATCACCACGGAGACTTTTTTCACTTTCGGGTATTCAAACATCTCAACGTCCTGCTAGCTGATGAAGTGCGGTAATCACGCGGGTGGTATCGTCATCGGTCATATCGGGGAACAGCGGAATAGAACAGATACGCGCGCTGTTCCATTCGGTATTCGGCAGCGACAGCTGCGGGAAGCGCTCGCGATAATATTTCTGGGTATGCGCCGCGCGGAAATGCAGACCGGTACCGATGCCTTTGGCTTTCAGCTGTTCCATTAAGGCATCGCGGCTGATACCGCAGCGCTCTTCATCAACGCGGATAATAAACAGATGCCAGGCATGCAGGTGCGACCATTCGGGCACGGCCAGCGGCTGGAATGGCGTATCGGCGAGCTCCGCCTTGTAACGCGCGGCAATTTCGCTGCGGCGTTGATTGGCCTGTCCCAGTTTCCCCAGCTGTACCAGCGCCAGCGCGGCGTTGATATCGGCGAGGTTGTATTTAAAGCCTGGGCTTATCACCTCAGCCTGCGGCGCGCGTCCCAGCGTTTGCCTGTCAAAGGCGTCAACGCCGAGACCGTGGAATTTCAGGCTACGAATACGATTCGCCAGTTGCTCATCGTCGGTGACAATCAGGCCACCTTCGGCGCAGGTCATGTTTTTGATAGCATGGAAGGAGAAAATCGCTGTTCCCTGCCAGCCAACATGGCGGTTTTTATAGTGGGTACCCGCCGCGTGCGCGGCATCTTCAATCACTGGGATCCCATGAGGCTGTGCAACGGCACGAATACCATCGATATCAGCCGGAGCACCGGCGTAATGTACGGGAATAATCGCTTTGGTACGTGGGGTAATCGCGGCTTCAACGGCCTGCGGCGTCACCATCAGGGTGTCAGGATCGACATCGATCATTACCGGCGTGGCGCCAAGTAAGACGATCATATTGAGCGTAGAAACCCAGGTCTGGGACGGCGTAATCACCTCATCGCCCGGGCCGATGCCAAGCGCCATGAGCGTCACGTGCATCCCGCCGGTTGCGGAGCTCACGGCAATCGCAAAGCGGTTTCCCGTTAAGGTGCAAAATGCCTCTTCCAGCGCCTGATTTTTTGGCCCGGTGGTTATCCAACCGGACTGCAGCACGTCTTTTATCGCAGCGAACTCCGCATCACCCATCGAGGGGCGTGAAAACGGCAGAAAATCACTCATGAATGGTCCTTACCCTATTACTCAAATGAGCACGCCTGATAGGCGAATAAAACTTAACGATAGTTGTTTTGTTAACATCAGGAGTGAATAGACATGATATTTAAACCAGCAACATTCGATTGCGGTAAAAGTAACAGTGTTATCTTAGGATAAGATTAAGAAATGAGGGAGGGTAGATGCAATAAATGATTAATAAACAAAAGTGATTACTTATCAAATGATTAGCTTGATTAACGGCAAAGACAGAGCGCCCAGCCTACATACTAGCTGGGCGCAGCTTCACATTATTCAACACAGCCTAAACGAGGATTTTATTTAGGGAGTAAATTAACCCTCGTTGCATATTAGTGTAATAAAAATGATGTGTAGCCATAATTAACATTTAGCGCAAATTAGCTGGGAAATCTTTTGGTAATTCGCTGGCCGCGCAGTCAATTACGCTATCGTTATTGGCACCGCAGTCACGGACGAAGGTAATTGTCGCAAATTCATCAATAACCTCAGTCGGATACGCTGGGCCAGCATCACGATAAGCGTTCATCAGCGGAATATGCTCGTTCTGGAAGCAGACCGTTTTTTCTGGATTGTTCATCACCCAACGCGGGAAGAAGATGGTGCCGTGGAACAGTTTGTCGCCCAGGTTCGCAATCAGGCTGACATCCGTACCGGTCGGTTCCGTCCAGGAAATTTTATAGATGCTTTCGCCAACGCGGACAATGTACGCCTGCTGATCTTTCACCCAACGGTTTGCCACCAGGCCGCTGTGAATGCGGTAATCCAGCGTGTTTTCGTTTTTGACATAAATTTCGTAGTTCCAGCCGTTATCGTAGGTATAGACCAGATGTTTGCCAACGAAACCGCTCAAATCATGTTTATCAAAGTTGCTCATAATGAATTCTCCTTGTGTCGATGCGGAGATCTTATTGCTTTAAAATCCGAATGAATAACGCTATGTTTGGATTAAATTCATCTAAATTTTAAATCAATCATGCATAAAACGACCCTGGAACAATGGGCGCTTCTGGAAAAAGTAGTAGAACTCGGCAGCTTTGCCAAAGCCGCGGAAGAGACAAACCGCAGCCAGTCATCGGTCAGCTATAACCTGGCGCTATTGCAAGAACGCTTAGGCGTGGCGTTGCTGGTGCCGGAAGGCCGACGCGCGGTACTCACCCCGGCGGGCGAACTGCTGCTAGGTCAGGTGAAACCGCTGCTCAAGGCTTTTGCCTGGGTGGAAACTCGCGCCGCCACGCTGCGTGAGGGCATGCGTACGCGGCTGGACTTAGTCGTTGACAGTATCTTCCCGCGCGAGCGGCTGTTCGCCATTTTGCGCCAGTTTCAGCAGCGCTACCCACAAACTCAGGTACGCCTCACCGAAGTGCTGGAAAACGCCCACGGCAATGAGGTCGTTCAGGCCGAAGCTGACGTGATGGTGCTAACCCGCCGCCAGGATATTACCGGGCGCGGAGAGTGGCTGATGAACATTGATTTCGTCGCCGTCGCCCACCGGGATCACCCTTTATTTGATCTTCAAACGCCGCTCAATGATGAGCAGCTTCGCCCCTGGCCGCTTATCCGCATAGCCGATAGCGATAACGACAAACAGGCCGGGCGCGACGCCTGGACGTTCTCGACCATAGATGCGGCTATTGACGCGATAATGTATCAGGTGGGATATGGCTGGCTGCCGGAAGAAAGGATTCAGGCGGAACTGTCACAGGGGATTTTAAAACCGCTGCCGCTGGCGCACGGCGTCCGCCGCGCTACGCCGCTGCATCTTATCGTTAAACAGGATTTGGCACCGCTCGACGTACAGGTGGAGCTGCTGCTGGCGTTATTCAGCCAGCAGCCAAACTAGCCTACTCCGCCAGCGCCTGCGCACAGGCCCAGGCGCTCGACCATGCCCACTGGAAGTTATATCCGCCCAGCCAGCCGGTGACGTCCATCACTTCGCCAATGAAGAACAGCCCCGGCGCTTTCTTCGCTTCCATGGTGCGCGACGACAGCTCGTTGGTATCCACGCCGCCGAGGGTCACTTCCGCGGTGCGGTAACCTTCCGTGCCGTTTGGCTGGACGCGCCAGTTCGTCAGCGTTTCGACCAGCGTTTGCTGTTCGCGGACGTTGAGTTGCTTCAGGGTTACATCTGGCACCTGCCCAAGCTGTTGCAGACATTCAACCAGCCGTTTTGGCAGCTGCATCGCCAGCGTGTTTTTCAGGCTTTGATTCGGGTGCTCAGCACGTTGGGCATCGAGGAACGCCGCCAGATCGATGTCAGGCAGCAGATTGATGCTGACAAACTCGCCCGGCTGCCAGAAGCTCGAGATTTGCAGAACTGCCGGGCCGGACAGGCCACGGTGGGTGAAAAGCAGACTCTCGCGGAAGACCGTACCATCTTCGGCGGTAATCACCGACGGTACAGAAACCCCGGACAGAACCTGAAACTGTTCCAGCATCGGCTTATGCAGGGTAAACGGCACCAGACCGGCTCGCGTTGGCAGAACCTTAAGCCCGAACTGTTCGGCCACTTTATAGCCGAAAGGCGAAGCGCCTAAACCCGGCATCGACAAACCGCCGCTGGCGATAACCAGCTTATCCGCCGAGACAACATCGCCGTTAAGTTGCAGGGTATATCCCGCATCATCACGGGTAACGCTGAGAATTTCGCTACGCAGGCGAGTGGTCACTTTGCCCTTCTCGCACTCGTCGACCAGCATGGTCACTATCTGCTCGGCAGACTCGTCGCAAAACAGCTGACCCAACGTCTTTTCATGCCAGGCGATGCCGTGTTTACCCACCATGTCGATAAAATCCCACTGGGTATATCGCGCCAGCGCAGATTTGCAAAAATGCGGGTTTTGACTGAGATATGCCGCAGGCTCGACATAAAGATTAGTGAAGTTGCAGCGACCGCCGCCGGACATGAGGATCTTACGCCCCGGTTTTTTACCGTTGTCCAACAGCAATACGCGGCGGCCTGCCTGCCCGGCCATGGCTGCACAAAACATTCCTGCCGCTCCGGCACCCACTACAATGGCATCAAACCTTTCCACGCACTATCCTCAACATAGGTATTGTCGGGAAGTGTAAATTTTTCACGGATGTCATACCAGTGAAATATCCGCAAACCCGACTTATCTGATTGATACAAGGGAAATATTTATTTGCAGTCACTGACAAGACGCCGATAAATATCAAAAAAAAGAGAGATTTCACTTTGCCCACACCGCCAATGTCCCTGATAATGCGGCGCGTTCATGACCTCAAAATGGCGTAACGTCCTATGTTACATTTGTTCGCTGGCCTGGATTTACATACCGGGCTGTTATTAGTTCTGGCACTTGTGTTTGTTCTGTTCTACGAAGCGATTAACGGCTTCCATGATACGGCCAACGCGGTTGCCACCGTAATTTACACCCGTGCCATGCGCTCGCAGCTTGCGGTTGCAATGGCAGCAATCTTTAACTTCCTCGGCGTTCTGTTGGGCGGTCTGAGTGTAGCCTATGCGATTGTGCATATGTTGCCCACGGATCTTCTGCTCAATATGGGCTCCGCACACGGCCTTGCCATGGTCTTTTCCATGCTGCTGGCTGCGATTATCTGGAACCTCGGCACCTGGTACTTCGGTCTGCCTGCGTCCAGTTCCCACACGCTGATTGGCGCTATCATCGGGATTGGTTTAACCAATGCGCTGATGAACGGCACCTCTGTGGTTGAAGCGCTCAACATCCCGAAAGTGATTAACATTTTCGCGTCGTTAATTGTTTCACCTATCGTGGGTCTGGTTGTTGCTGGCGGTCTGATTTTCCTGCTGCGTCGTTACTGGAGCGGAACCAAAAAACGTGCCCGTATCCACCTGACTCCTGCTGAACGTGAAAAGAAAGACGGTAAGAAAAAGCCGCCGTTCTGGACGCGTATTGCTCTGATTATCTCGGCGATTGGCGTGGCATTCTCCCACGGCGCTAACGATGGTCAGAAAGGCATTGGTCTGGTAATGCTGGTGTTGATTGGCGTGGCTCCGGCAGGTTTCGTGGTCAATATGAACGCTTCCGGTTATGAAATTACGCGTACCCGTGATGCGGTCAACAACGTTGAGACCTTCTTCCAGCAGCGCCCTGAGCTGCTGCTGAAAGTGGCAAACAACGCTGAGAAACTGACGCCAGAAGCGATGGCTGCCGTTGAGTTCCACTGCCATCCGGCAAACACTCTCAACGCGCTGGATCGTACCAAAACGATGCTGGCCAATATCGAAAGCTACGATAAGCTCTCGGTAGAACAACGCGGCCAGCTGCGTCGCATCATGCTGTGTATCTCCGATACCACCGATAAAGTGGCGAAGATGCCAGAAGTGAATGCCGACGACCAGCGTCTGCTGAAGAAGCTGAAAACCGACATGCTGAGCACCATTGAATACGCTCCAGTCTGGATTATCATGGCCGTCGCGCTGGCGTTAGGCTGCGGTACGATGATCGGCTGGCGTCGAGTGGCGACCACCATCGGTGAGAAAATCGGTAAGAAAGGTATGACCTACGCACAGGGTATGGCAGCGCAGATGACCTCTGCGGTGTCCATCGGTCTGGCGAGTTATACCGGGATGCCGGTTTCAACTACCCACGTACTGTCATCCTCTGTGGCAGGTACCATGGTGGTTGACGGCGGCGGACTGCAAAGAAAGACCGTGACCAACATTTTGATGGCCTGGGTCTTTACGCTGCCAGCATCGATTATTCTGTCTGGTGTACTGTACTGGTTGTCTCTGAAGCTTATCTAAGCGTCAGACACAAAGAAGAAACGGGTCAGGAAACTGGCCCGTTTTTTTTGCTTAGTGCCAAATCATCAGGCCAATCAAGCTAATCAAAACCAGACCACACAGAGAGCTGGTCAAAATAAATTGCCGACGTAGCCGTTCACAACGACGGATAAATTCGTCGTCATGATGATCGCGGTAGCGCTGCCCGTAAATGTACCAGACCAGACGCACCTGCTTGCCAGGCTGGCCGTGGGAGGTAAAGAAACCACCGCCATCAACGTATTGATAGAGCAAAGGATCGCAACCACGTAGTACAACCAATAATGCACGTAATGATGAGAAGTAACGTGCCATATTCACAACACAAACGATACACAGGGCCCAAAACAGCGCAATAGTGCTGATCATAACGCCTCCCCGGCGACCCGTTCCCAAAGATCTCCCCAGGAACATCTCGCTCACCATATCCAACCAACGGCTCAATGAAAGAGTGCGATACCAATCACATTTAATTATTCGATCGGCTCATTTAATAGTGTAGGAGATCAGTTAAATTTTTTACCACAAGGTTAATCGTTATCAATACGTAACCATGAAAAATTTGTTTAACTAATTGGCGAACCGGATGGATTGACGGCGCCCGAAGGCCAAGATAAGGTAGAAATCTCTACTACAATTAGGTCTTTAAGGGCAAATCCCGCGCATTTAGCACGCAGGACGCGGGCAAGGGACAGCGCATGGGCTGTCTGGTCCAACAGTCATCGACAACTTTATGGAAGGAGTAACACTATGGCTTATAAACACATTCTTATCGCAGTCGACCTTTCACCAGAGAGCAAAGTTCTGGTTGAAAAAGCGGTATCTATGGCTCGCCCCTACAATGCGAAAGTTTCTCTGATTCACGTGGATGTGAACTACTCAGACCTGTATACCGGTCTTATCGACGTTAATCTAGGCGATATGCAAAAACGTATCTCCGAAGAGACTCACCACGCGCTGAGCGAACTGTCTACCGGTGCAGGCTATCCTATCACTGAAACCCTGAGCGGCAGCGGCGACCTGGGCCAGGTGCTGGTTGATGCCATCAAGAAATACGATATGGACCTGGTTGTATGCGGTCACCACCAGGACTTCTGGAGCAAACTGATGTCGTCTGCCCGTCAGCTCATCAACACCGTACACGTTGATATGCTGATTGTTCCACTGCGCGACGAAGAAGAAGAGTAAGTCTCATGCTGTAACCCGGACGAGGTGCGCGAGCACCGACTCCGGGGGATTCCCGGCGGCGCTGCGCCTGGACGGGCTACGGTGCTGAAGCGCGATGACGAAAGTGTAGCCCGGACGAGGTGCGATAGCGCCGACTCCGGGAGTTTCCCGGCGGCGCGCGTCTGACGGGCTACTGATTGGTGCAGGTATTCACTGTTTCTACCTGAAATTTATGCGCCTTTGCGGTTGGCGATCCACTCCTGTACTTCCACCACAAAGGTGTCCGGCGCTTTGCGGTACATCTTTCGCGCCAGATCCAAAATCGTGTGCTGACCGAGCGCCTCTTCCATCCGCTGCTGCGCCATATCCATCACCGACCGCACGCCGCAAATACCCTCACAGGCCCACTCTGGCGGCTGCTCATCAAATACCGCCAGACGTTGGCGGATTTCCCGGCATTCAAAAATACGTTTATCACCGTCAATCGCATTCGCCACATCCAGCACCGTAATGTCTTCAGCCGGTTTCGCCAGTTGAAAGCCACCGCCCTTACCTTCGATGCTGCGCACCAACCCGGCTTTTGACAGGCGCGTAAAGATTTTGGCCAGGTAATCGTAAGGCACACTTTGCAGCTCAGCGATTTCACGCACGCTCATATCGCGGGCATCGCCCTTGCTGTCCACCATACACATCAGGCTATGGATGCCGTACTCAACCCCGGAACTGTAGAATGCCATTCACTTATCTCAGCCAATATTAATCTGAGTTGATTGTAGCTTTTTCAGAATGCACATTCCATACGCTCGAAATCCAAACCGTTCACTAATAAATTTAATTAATTATTTATCATGCACATAGATAAAAATAACCGACTTTATCAGCAGGACAAAACAGATTCACATTGCAATCACTAACTACGACCAATAAAATCCGAGTAAATAAATCGTAGTCACCAGTGAGAACATACAATGCGTAAACAAATTCTGATCGTCGGTGCAGGCTTTGCCGGCATGTGGGCCGCACTGAGCGCCGCGCGTCTGGCGGATAAAAATCAGCAATCTATTGATATTACGGTGATTGCACCCCAGCCAGAGCTGCGCGTGCGTCCCCGTTTTTATGAAAGCGCCGTCGAGACGCTGGTAGCGCCACTACAGCCGTTGTTCGACGTCACCGGCGTTAACTTCCTGCGGGGTACCGTCGAGCAAATCCTTCCGGCCTCTAAAGAAGTCAGCTGGAAAGATGCTAACGGCGAGAGTCGCCTGCGCCGCTATGATCGCCTGGTACTGGCCAGCGGCAGCCACGTAAACCGCAACATGGTTGCCGGTGCCGCCGAGCATGCGTTCGACCTCGATCAGCTCGAGAGTGCAGCCGTACTGGAGCAGCATCTTAAAAGTCTGGCTGAACAACCGGAGAGCGAAGCACGTAACACCGTCGTGGTCTGCGGCGGCGGCTTTACCGGTATTGAGATGGCGCTGGAACTGCCGGGCCGTCTGCGCGACATTCTCGGCGCGGATGCTAAGACCAGAGTTGTCGTAGTTGAGCGCGGCGCACAGCCGGGTGCGCGCTGGAGCCAGGAGCTGCGCGATGTTATTGCCGAGGCCTCGGCGGGGCTTGGCGTTGAGTGGATGGTGAATAGCGAAGTCGAGAGCGTTGACGCTTCCGGCGTGACGTTGAAAGACGGGCAAAAGATCCACTCACAGACGGTTATCTGGACCGTGGGCGTGCAGGCTAACGGTCTGACGACGCAGATTGAAGCACCGCGTGACCGTCAGGGGCGTCTGCACGTGAATGCAAATCTTCAGGTTGTGGGTCATGAAGATATCTATGCGACCGGTGATGTGGCCTACGCCGCCACCGACGATAAAGGCAACCATGCGTTAATGACCTGCCAGCACGCCATTTTGCTGGGTAAGTTTGCCGGTAATAACGTTGCGGCCAGCCTGCTGAACGTGGCGCCGCTGCCGTATCGCCAGGAGATGTACGTGACCTGTCTGGATCTGGGCGCGTGGGGTGCGGTTTACAGCGAGGGCTGGGATCAGCAGGTGAAACTGACGCGGGAGGAGGCGAAAAAGCTCAAGGTCTCGATTGTCAGCGAGCTGATTTACCCGCCGAAGGCGGATCGTGCGGTGGCATTTGAGATTGCGGATCCGCTGGCGCCGTTTGTGTAATCAGTAATGCCGGATGGCGGCTAACGCCTTATCCGGCCTACAACGGGCGCCGTTTACGTCAGTCTGAGCGAGAGCGCTCCCCTCACCCCGGCCCTCTCCCCAAAGGGGCGAGGGGGAAAACCATCCCCTTTCGGGCGGGGTAGAAAACACATCATCCTGCAAGCTCGATCGGTCCCCTCTCCCCTTTGGGGAGAGGGCTAGGGTGAGGGGGAAAACTACTCCGCCGTCCCCGCATAAATATCAAACCGATGCCCTTTGGTCACCACCGCGTTCGGTGTCGCCACGTCCGCCAGCGGCGGCGCATAATCCGGGCGCTTCACCACCACGCGTTTGGTCGCCAGCTGACGCGCCGGTTCGAGTAACCCATCGGCATCCAGGTCCGGCCCCACCAGCGACTGAAACACGCGCATCTCTTTTTTAACCAGCGCGCTTTTTTGCTTATGTGGGAACATCGGGTCAAGATACACCACCTGTGGACGCGGGGTGATATCGGTTAACGCCGTCAGGCTGGAGGCATGAATCAGCTGCAAACGCGCCTGCAACCACGGGCCAATTTCCGCATCGGTATAACCGCGCGCTAAACCATCGTCGAGCAGCGCCGCCACCACCGGATTACGTTCCAGCATCCGCACGCGACAGCCCACCGAGGCCAGCACAAACGCATCGCGTCCTAGCCCCGCCGTTGCATCCACGACGTCCGGCAGATAATCGCCTTTCACGCCAACGGCTTTCGCCACCGCTTCGCCACGACCGCCGCCGAATTTACGCCGGTGCGCCATTGCACCGCCGACGAAATCGACAAAGATCCCACCAAGCTTCGGTTCATCGCGTTTACGCAGCTCCAGATGCGCTGGCGTCATGACCAGCGCCATCAGGTTGTCTTCATCGTGTTCGAGCCCCCAGCGGGCGGCCAGAACAGATAAGGCGCCGTCTCCGGCGCCCGTTTCATCAAGTAAACAAATTTTCACGCCGGTATTCAGCCCTTGATGCCGTAATGGGCCAGCATCGCGTCAAGCTGCGGCTCACGGCCACGGAAGCGTTTGAACAGCGCCATCGGTTCTTCAGAGCCCCCGCGCGTTAAGATGTTATCGAGGAACGATTGACCGGTTTCACGGTTAAAGATCCCCTCTTCCTCAAAGCGAGAGAAGGCATCCGCCGCCAGCACGTCGGCCCACAGATAGCTGTAGTAACCGGCCGCATAGCCGCCCGCAAAGATATGGCTGAACGCATGCGGGAAGCGACCCCAGCTTGGGCCTGGCACCACGGCAACCTGCTTTTTAATCTCGGCCAGAGTCTCGAGGATTTTCGCCCCCTGCTGCGGACTGAATTCCGCATGCAGACGGAAGTCGAACAGGCCGAACTCCAGCTGGCGCAGAATAAACAGCGCTGCCTGATAGTTTTTCGCCGCCAGCATTTTATCCAGCAGTTCTTTTGGCAGCGGCTCGCCGGTCTCAAAGTGACCGGAGATAAATGCCAGCGCTTCCGGCTCCCAGCACCAGTTTTCCATAAACTGGCTCGGCAGCTCGACCGCATCCCACGGTACCCCGCTGATGCCGGACACGCCCGCGGTTTCGATACGGGTCAGCATATGATGCAGGCCGTGACCGAACTCGTGGAACAGGGTAATGACTTCATCGTGGGTAAACAGCGCAGGCTTGCCGCTGACCGGACGGTTGAAGTTACAGGTCAGGTAAGCGACTGGTTTTTGCAGCGTGCCGTCGAGCTTACGCATCTGGCCGACGCAGTCGTCCATCCACGCCCCGCCGCGCTTGTGCTCGCGGGCGTACAGGTCAAGATAGAAGCTGCCGCGCAGTTCGTTGTTTTCGTCGTACAGTTCGAAGAAGCGTACTTCCGGGTTCCAGACGTCAACATCCGTACGCTCTTTGGCGGTGATACCGTAGATGCGCTTAACCACTTCAAACAGGCCGTTAACCGCTTTGTTTTCCGGGAAGTAAGGACGCAGCTGTTCGTCGCTGATGCTGTACAGGTGCTGTTTTTGTTTCTCGCTGTAGTACGCGATATCCCACGGTTGCAGTTCGTCCACGCCAAATTCGGCTTTGGCAAAAGCACGTAACTGGGCCAGCTCTTTCTCACCCTGTGGGCGCGCGCGTTTGGCAAGGTCAGTCAGGAAATCGAGCACCTGCTGCGGGTTCTCGGCCATTTTGGTGGCGAGTGATTTAAAGGCGTAGCTTTCAAAGCCGAGCAATTGCGCCAGTTCGTGGCGCAGGGCGAGGATCTCTTCCATCACCGGGCTGTTATCCCATTTGCCCGCATTCGGCCCCTGGTCTGACGCACGGGTGGAATAGGCACGATACATCTCTTCACGCAACGCCTGGTTGTCGCAGTAGGTCATCACCGGCAGGTAGCTTGGGATATCCAGCGTCAGCAGATAACCTTCCTGCTCTTTCGCTTCGGCCTGTGCTTTTGCAGCCGCCAGCGCGCTTTCCGGCATCCCGGCAAGTTCAGCTTCGTCGGAGACTAACTTCGTCCAGCCCATGGTGGCGTCGAGCACGTTGTTGCTGTACTGGTTGCCAAGTTCAGACAGGCGGGTAGCGATTTCGCCATAGCGCTGCTGTTTGTCTTTTGGCAGACCAATACCGGAGAGTTCAAAATCACGCAGCGCGTTATCTACCGCTTTCTTCTGTGCCTGGCTCAGCGTGGCGTAGTTATCGCCCTCGCGCAGGTCGCGATAGGCTTGGTATAACCCTTCATTTTGCCCAACCCAGGTGCTGTATTCAGACAGCAGCGGCAGCGTCTGCTCATAGGCTTCGCGCAGTTCCGGGCTGTTTTTGACCGAGTTCAGGTGGCTGATTGGCGAAAAGATACGCCCCAGCACATCGTCCACTTCCGCCAGCGGCTGGCAGAGGTTTTCCCAGGTGTACGGCGCGCCTTGTGCAACCACCTGCTCCACATTTTCACGGCAATCGTTCAGCGCTTTCGTGACGGCTGGGACGACATGCTCTGGTTGAATTTGGGAAAACGGCGGAAGTTCGAAGGGCGTCAGTAATGGATTGGTCATATGCACATCCTGGTCTAAGAAAGAAATGAAGCGCTCATCGGCGCTTTAGCGATAGATCTAGAATGGGGGATAGTTGGGTGAATTTCAATGTTAGCACCGGATGATAACCTCTCCCGCGCAGGATAGAGCGCAAAAGCGGTAATCTGCCCCGTTCTGCGGTAAACTGTCGGTTATCTTGTTTAATTCCCGGAATCTCTGCATCCATGCTCAGTTATCGCCACAGCTTTCACGCTGGCAACCACGCCGACGTCCTAAAACATACCGTTCAGAGTCTGATCATTGAATCACTCAAAGAGAAAGAAAAACCGTTTCTCTATCTGGATACCCACGCCGGTGCAGGCCGTTATCAGCTGAGCGGCGAGCACGCCGAGCGTACCGGTGAATATCTGGAAGGTATCGCCCGTATCTGGCAGCAGGATGACCTGCCGGAAGAGTTGAAGCCGTACATCTCCGTGCTGGAGCACTTCAACCGTAGCGGCCAGCTGCGCTACTACCCGGGTTCCCCGCTGATTGCCCGCCAGTTACTGCGTGAGCAGGACAGCCTGGAGATGACCGAACTGCACCCAAGTGATTTCCCGCTGCTGCGTTCCGAATTCCAGAAAGACAACCGCGCGCGCGTGGCAAAGTCCGACGGCTACCAGCAGCTAAAAGCCAAACTTCCGCCCGCTTCTCGTCGCGGCCTGATCCTTATCGACCCGCCGTACGAGATTAAATCCGATTATCAGGCGGTGGTTGCCGGTATTCATGAAGGTTACAAACGTTTTGCCACCGGCACCTATGCGCTGTGGTATCCCGTCGTGTTGCGCGCGCAGATCAAGCGCATGATTAAAGACCTCGAATCCACCGGCATCCGTAAAATTTTGCAGATTGAGCTGGCGGTTCGCCCGGACAGCGATCAGCGCGGCATGACCGCTTCCGGCATGATTGTCATTAATCCACCATGGAAGCTGGAAGCGCAGATGAACAATGTGCTGCCGTGGCTGCACAGCAAACTGGTTCCGAGCGGAATTGGCCATACGCTGGTCAACTGGATCGTGCCGGAGTAATCGCAGACATCGGTGGAACCTATTGATTTCAGGTATACAATCGCGTGTATTTTGACGGGAAGCACGATGCCTACCCGTCCGACATTGAACGTTTGAGGAGCGCCCATGACCAAACATTACGATTACATCGCCATCGGCGGCGGCAGCGGCGGTATCGCCTCGATTAACCGTGCGGCTATGTATGGCCAGAAGTGCGCGTTAATTGAAGCCAAAGACCTTGGCGGTACGTGCGTCAACGTCGGTTGCGTACCGAAGAAAGTGATGTGGCATGCCGCGCAAATTCGCGAAGCCATCCATCTGTATGGCCCCGATTACGGTTTTGATACCACTATCAATCATTTCGACTGGGACAAGCTGATTGCCAGCCGTACCGCCTATATTGACCGTATTCATACCTCTTACGACAACGTTTTGGGTAAGAATAAGGTTGATGTGATTAAAGGCTTTGCCCGTTTTGTCGATGCGAAAACCGTTGAAGTGAATGGGGAAACGATCACCGCCGATCATATCCTGATCGCCACCGGTGGCCGTCCAAGCCATCCGCACATTCCGGGTGCTGAATTTGGTATCGACTCCAACGGTTTCTTTGAACTGCCCGCGTTACCAAAACGCGTTGCGGTCGTTGGCGCGGGCTATATTGCCGTTGAGCTGGCGGGCGTGATTAATGGCCTGGGCGCTGAGACTCACCTGTTCGTGCGTAAACATGCGCCGCTGCGCAGCTTTGATCCGCTTATCGTCGAGACGCTGGTTGAAGTGATGAACGCCGAAGGCCCGCAGTTGCATACCAACGCCCTGCCGAAAGCGGTGGTCAAAAATGCCGATGGCAGCCTGACGCTTGAACTGGAAGATGGTCGCAGCCAGACCGTCGATTGCCTGATTTGGGCGATTGGTCGTGAACCTGCTACCGATGATTTCAACCTGGCGGCAACGGGTGTGAAAACCAACGATAAAGGCTATATCGTCGTCGATAAATTCCAGAATACGAACGTTGCTGGTATTTACGCAGTTGGCGATAACACCGGGGCGGTGGAGCTGACGCCGGTGGCGGTTGCCGCTGGACGTCGCCTGTCTGAGCGCCTGTTTAACAACAAGCCGGACGAGCATCTGGACTACAGCAATATTCCGACCGTGGTCTTTAGCCACCCGCCAATCGGCACCGTTGGTTTAACGGAACCGCAGGCGCGTGAGCAGTACGGCGACGATGCGGTGAAGGTCTATAAATCGTCCTTTACCGCCATGTACACCGCCGTCACCTCACACCGCCAGCCTTGCCGTATGAAGCTGGTTTGCGTGGGTCCAGAAGAGAAGATTGTCGGTATTCACGGCATTGGTTACGGTATGGATGAAATGCTGCAAGGCTTCGCCGTGGCGCTGAAAATGGGCGCGACGAAGAAAGACTTTGATAACACCGTAGCGATTCACCCAACCGGGGCAGAAGAGTTTGTGACCATGCGCTAAGCGTGGAGAGCGGATGATAAAAAGCCAGACTTCGGTCTGGCTTTTTTTATACCGGCGCGGGTTGCCGGATGGCGGCTAAAGCCTTATCCGGCCTACATTAGCCGGTAGGCCTGATAAGCGCAGCGCCATCAGGCAACAAGTGCAAATTAGAACGCGTAGCTCATACTGACCGAGACATTACGCGGCTCACCGTAGACCGCAGAATCATCCAGATAAGAGTAGTACTCGCGGTCAAACAGGTTGTTGACGTTGGCCTGCACCGCCAGCTGTTTGGTCACCTGATACTGAGCAAACAGGCTCACCAGCGGGTAGCTGCTCTGATGGAGGCGCTGCGTCTCGCCATCTGGCCCGGTCACATCCTTGTACACGCCATTTTGCCAGTTTGCCCCGCCGCCAATCGTCAGCTCTGGCATAACCGGAACCCGGTAACGGCTGAACAGCTTGAGCTGCGTTTGCGGCGCAAAGCTGTTGTAACGGCCATCGCTATCCTGCGCGACAAAGCGCGTCGCGCTAAAGGTCAGCTGCAGGTTATCGGTCACCGCACCATTCACCTCAAACTCTGCGCCTTTACTCACCGCACCGTTGGTCGCGCGATAGGCCTGCTCGCTGCTGCCGTTGACGAACGCACCGCTTATCGCTTCCGCAACGTTTTCTTGCTCAATACGGAATACCGCAAGGTTGGTGGTTAAGCGCCCGTCCATCCAGTCAGCTTTCAGGCCGGTTTCGTAGTTTTTGCCGGTAATCGGCGACAACCATTTACCGTCAACGGAACGCTTGGTTTGTGGCGCAAAAATCGAGGTATAGCTGGCGTAGGCTGACAGACTTTCGGTCAGGTCATACACCAGTCCGCCGTAAGGCGTGGTGTTGTACTTGCGCATATCGCCGCTGCTGCCGTCGGTGCTGTACTGGGTGTAACGCGCGCCAAGAATCAATGAAAGCGGATCGGCCAGTGATAAGCGTACCGCAGTGTAGGTCGATTTCTGGCGGACGATATCATTGGCATTCTGATACCAGTCGCCCCACGTTGGCTGCGACACACTACCGTTCCAGTTGTTGTCGAAAATGCCGATTTGGCTGGCTTCCATCGGCCCGTCCTGACTTTCGGTCGCATTATGCTGGCGACTGTAGCTGGCACCGGCCATCAGTTGATGCTGGCGTCCGAGCAGCGTGAATGGCCCATTGGCATAGGTATCGAAAGAATCCACGGTACGTTTGCCTTTGTCTTTGCTGCCCCAACCGGTTGCGCCTTCGCCAGTATCGGCATCCGGGTTCCCCATGACATATAACAGTGTATCGTTGAAGGTCTGCTCACCGTGGGTACCATTGAAGCGATATGACCAGCCGTTATCCCAATTGTGGGTCAGGTCAACGAAAACCTTGCGTGATTCAACCTGATAGCGCGTCCAGTCTGCCGCCGTGTTGGTGCTGCGGTCGTAATGGGTGCGCGTACCGTTGCTAAACAGGCTTGGCAAACCACCCCAGGTCGGATTGCCGGTGTTGGATTTCTGATAGTCCCAGCCCAATGACACGGTGGTGTTGTCGGTCAGGTCAGCATCCACCACGCCGTAGAGAAACTTCTTGGTTTTATGATAGCGGTCGAGCCAGCTGTCCTGATCCTGATAGCCGGTGACAATGCGACCACGCAGGCTGCCGTCAGCATTAAGCGGCGTAGAGAGATCGGCCACGTAGCGCTGAGTATTCCAGCTACCGTAACTGGCGCTGATATTGCCGGTCGCCGTTTTGCTGTCAGCCCGTTTACGCACCATATTCACCGTGGCCCCCGGATCACCGGCGCCGGTCATCAGGCCATTGGCTCCACGCACGACTTCTATTCGGTTATAGATAGCGGTATCAGCCGCCGCATCACCATAGTTCCACGCATCGCCAATTGAGGTTGGAATATCATCGTAAGAGAAGTTGGTGATCTCAAAGCCACGTGAGTAGAAATAGGTACGCTCGGAGTCTATCTGTTGTGATGAAACACCGGTGGCGTTGGTCAGCACATCGTCCACGGTTTGCAGATCCTGATCCTGCATCCGCTGGCGCGTCACCACGGTAACAGACTGTGGGATATCGCGCGGGGCCATTTCCATTTTGGTGCCCGCATGAGTGGTTTTCACCGCATAATCCTGCTGTTCATCCACAGCATTGTCGGTGCTGCCATACACCACCATTTCCTGGCTTTTTTCTTCCGCGTGCGCTTGCTGGATAAAACCGTGAATGACCAGCGCCAAAAGTGAAACGGTAAGCGGTCTGCCGCTGATTTCCCTGCCATAAAAATGCATAAGTATTCCCATCAGATCTTGTAATTGTGAGTGAAACCCTTGCGCTTAAAGCCGCGAAAAATACCCAGAATTTCTGTAAGCATTTAACTTGCATAAAAAGCGATAACGGCAATAAATGAGAATGCTAATGATAATTACTCGCTTTAAATAACACAGGCGGTTTTGTCAGTTAAATGTAAGCAAATGTATACATATTATTTATCAGTGCATTACATGCTTATTCCAGCCATGTCACCGCAAAAATAGCGTAATGAAAAGCCTGTTGCAGGCGGATATTACCGCCTGACACACGCAACTGATTTGCTCATTTTTTATAAATAATTATTATTCTCATTCTTATTAAAACTATCCCGTTCAGGGTGACCTCTTGCGGGAATCGCTTATCCAATGATGGAGTTTCGAATGGTATCGTTATTCAGCCCGCGTAAAACGGCGCTCGGCGTCGCGTTAATGGCCGCTTTTTCCCTGACCGCCCTGCCTGCCGCTGCCGAGAACGCACAGCCCGCCGAGAACGCGGCAGCGCCAAAGACCGCCACCTCCGTAAATCAGCGCGAGCTGGGTGATGGCTTGTATGAAATGGCGTATGTATCAGCAGAGAAAGCGCTGTATGTTGCCAGTGCGCAGAGCTTCAAGGATGTAAACGGGGGCGTCATTTACCGCCTCGACCCGGCAACGCTTGCCACTAAAGGCACAACGCATACCGACCTGAAAAACTTCGGTATGGCGGTCGATGACAATGGCAAAGTGTTCTACACCACCAATTCCCTGGATGGCGCAGTTTCAAAGGTCGATGCTAAAAGCGGGAAAGTCCTTCAGCGATTAGTGCTGGACGGCAAAAAAGATAAAGACGGCGATCCAACGGGCGCGCGTGAAGTGTTATTCCACGACGGCCTGCTGTTTATTGGTCGCGTGGCAGAGCCTGGTTTTATCTCGATTGTTGATGCCAAAACCATGACCCTGAAGGGGCGTATTGATAACGCAGGTAAATGGGTCACCGGGATTATCTATTCGCCGCTGACCAAGCGTATTTATGCCACCAACGGCGCAGGCGAAGTGCTGGTGATAAACCCGCAAAGCTACAAAATTGAACAGCGCTGGACGCCGGGCGACGGTAAAGAGTACCTGTTGCTGAACATGGCGGAAGATCCAAAAACTGGTCGCCTGTTCGTCACCGACGACTCTAAAGCCAAAACCACGCTGGTGTTTGATGAGCACACGGGCAAAGTCGTGAAGCGTATCGACGGCGACGCGCTGGGCATTAAGTTCGACGCACAACGTAATGAGATTTTTATCAGCCAGCGTGAATCGAAAAAAGTGCTGCGTCTGGATGCCACCAGCTACGCCGTGAAGCAAAGCTGGGACTTCACCAGCCGTCCAAACAGCCTACTGCTTTCAGACGATGGCAAAACGCTGTTTGTGACCCTGAAGCAAGATTTCAATAAAGATTATTCAACTAAAGGGTTGGATAGCGTTGCGCGTATCCAGCTGGATTAATCACCCGACGGCCCTCTTCCTTTTGGTTGAGGGCCGACCGTTTTTAAATTTCTGCTGTCACTCTCTGGTCATAATATCATGACAGAAATATACCGTTTTTACTCAGCTTGCTAACGTCTTTATTAACCTTTCGCTAGTTTTATAAATAAAATAACCCCGATTGATTATCTTAATAACTAATAATAGGCAGATGCTAGCTACTTTATTATTGACCTTTTGTGACCCGACGCCTCTCGTTGAATTATGGTATTTTATATTCGTGGAGATTTAAAGCCCGGTCGATGTACTGTCGATAGCGCGAAGTGACGTGAATCGGTGGCATCAAATATTTTCCAACCCCCTCTATGAATAAGCATACGATAATGAATAGCTCGATTTCTCTGGAAGAAAAATCCAACCAAATTTTCAGTCATAAAAATAAAATGGATAAATACTGGAATACCTATTCCATGGAGTTAATCACGCAAATTACTGCTACCGAGCGGCTTTTTCACCATCAGGTTCAGCCGAGTGAAAAAGGGCGATTGAGCGTGAACGTCTTTGGTGGCGCCAATATCAATATCATCCGCTCACGCGTGTTTGGCGAGGTGCGTATAGATTTTCAGGTGGTGTCGGAAGAGCTTGGCAACATTGAACTGCAAGGTTCCTGTATTGATGTCAACGGCAATCTCGACCGCACCATCCCGGTGAATGATAAAGCACAGGTCTTTGCACACTATCTGGAACGCCTGCAGGTGGTTTACGACACCATTTTAGCGCTGTCGCAGGATAAGGCCTAATCATGATTGTCAGGCCGGAGCAAACCTGGTTCAGGAAATTGTTTTCATGGCGCGGGTCGATTATGCGAAAAATATCGCCGCAGCTCTGTTTTTTTATCGTCCTTAACATCGTCTATCTGTTCACGCTGCCGATATTACATTTGCGCGGGATTATTGCCAAAGAGAGTTCGTTCTATTTCATCGGCATTTCTATTTCGATCTCGGTGTTCCTCGGTTTTCGTAACAATACGGCATGGCTACGCTTTTGGGAGGCGCGGAAACTGTGGGGTGATCTCTTGATCGTCAACCGTTCGCTGATGCGGGAGATAATCAACACCACGCAAACTCGTCGCGAAGAAAAACAGGTGGTGCTCGATTTGATGGTCACCTACTGTATGACGCTGAAAGCCAAACTCCGCCACGGGCCGGTGCCGGTGTCGCGTGCGCTGAACTATCAGCACCTCACCACGCCTTGTAACGCGCTATTGCAGGAAATTGGGCGCTGGCTTTACCTGCATCGCCCGAATGAGTTTGTGTACCGTAATTTCAATACCTACCTCAATCAGATAAGCACCATCCAGGGCGGCTGCGAGCGAATCAGCAATACGCCAATTCCCTATGCCTACTCGTTGCTGCTGCATCGCACGGTGGGCATTTTTTGCGCCGTCTATCCGCTGCTGCTGATCCACGATTTCGGCTTTCTGACGCTGCTGTTTTCTATTTTCACCACCTACGCCTTGCTGGCGCTTGATGCTATTGCCACCGAACTGGAAGATCCGTTCGGCACCGAGGACAACGACCTGCCGCTCAGCGCAATTTGTAATGCGATAGAGATCGATCTGCGGGAAATGCTCAACGACAGCATGGTGCCGGCCAAAATGAAGCCTGACGCACATTACCGCCTGATTTGATTCGAATTGCGCTACGGGAAAAACGCTGAGGTACGGGGGTGTTCTTAGCCGATTTCGCGTAGCGCAACCTGTTTATCGAATCACCTCATAGATCGATTTTTGTATCAATAGCCTGTTCTTGCTTTGCGCATCGCCAACCGCTCTACTGCGCTTCTCGGCGTTCTCCACCGCAAGCCGCTGCCGTGCAACCACCGCCGGTTGCGTGCAGAAAGTTTGCAGATAGGATTTGCGGATGGCGGTTAGCTGCGCGCCCTGAGATAGCTCGTGCGTGAGCGTATTGATGAAGCGACGGCAGGGTTTTGGTTCATCCATCTGCTGGCGATAGCGCAATAACAAATTCAAGACCGCTTCGTGTTGTGATGACATCGCGAGATCTGTCCAGGCCAATTGCCAGTTCATGCCACCGCGTAAAAACAGTGTGCTGACCTCAATATCATTGCGATCAATTGCCGAACGTAGCCCATTGTTGTCCCAGGTGATCCCACGGCGCGCCAGGATTTCGCGCGGGGAAGGCGGCGGGGTGACGGCGGGCTCACGCAGGGCGATGTCGTCGCGCGGCTTAACGGATGCCTGAGGCTGCGGTGTAGACGTCAGGAGACTCACACCGCCAAGCGTTATGCCGAATAGCGTCACGCCGACGGCGCCCCACAGTACGCCCGCAATCAGTTTTTCGCGCGCATCCGTTCGCGCCTGAATTTTACGATACTGCTTTTCAATACCATCAGCGATTGACCGGGCATCCGGCCCCCTAGCTTTCGCCGCCTCCATCGCCTGTTCCCAGAAGTGCTGCACTTCGCTACCATCCGCACTCATCAGGCTGGCGGGATTCACCCGCACCCGACCTTGCTCATAGGCCCGCTGCACGGGGGCGGTAATCTGCTGCGTGTAGTGCTCAAGTAGCAGGCATTCCATCTCGGTAAGCGGTATCTGGGCCAGCAGCTTATTGCGCATCCGCCGGATATCATCCAGAAAGGTGTGCAGCGTCAGCCGCTGTTCTGCGAGAAAGGTTAGCGCCGCGCCTGAGTTAAACAGCGAGGCGTAGTGACGGGAGAAGGCCTTTTTATCGACAATCAGTAATGCCCGCTCGCTAAATGCCATACCGTCAAGGATCTCCCCTGTCGGGCTTTGCGCCTGCCAGCGTGCGATATCGTGCGCATCGAAATGGGACTTCAGGTAATGATGAAGATGTGCAGCGTCTGGCCATACCCGGCTAATCAAGCCATTTATCACAAGCTCTATGGTGCGAATCTGCCGCTGCGCCATTTCCTGTCGCTGCTCGGCATCGCTGGCATAGTGGGTATTAAACGTCAGCAACGGCTGCTGTTGTTTAAGCTGTTCAAGCGTCACAATAAAACGCTGGGCGGCAATCAATTGATTCTCTGTCGCCGCCACGCCCTGCTCGTAGGACGCAGTGCCTTGCTGAAGGTGGCGCAGCTGAAGCATAAATTCGCTCAACTGGCTGTCATTAATCTGCAAGCGTTTCGCAACGACTCCCCAGCCGCCGAGGTTCAGGCGCGCCTGGTCAAGCTGCTCGAGAAACCAGCGAGGATCCTTGCCTTCGGTGACCCTCATTTTCAGTAGCGTCAAAATTTCGATAGAGGCCTGGCGGATCACGCTCAGGCAATGCTCAAATTGCTGACTGACCTGATGCGATGACATCGGCATCTTCGATTTCCTTAATCAACAACAAGGCCATTTAGCCTTCAGATTAACATGTTGTTATTTTGTTATTTTTATCGTTACACCATAGAGCAAATCAGGCAAATTAACAGTCCTCTCCTGACGTTGAGAATGTGAAATTATGACCGCGCTCACCACCGCACGTTTAAATTGTTCCCTGATTACCGAAAGTGACTGGCCGTTTTTTCTGGCGTTGCAGCAGCATCCGCAGGTGATGCGCTATGTGGCGGATAATCGAAGCGAGCACGATATCCGTGAAACCTTCGATTCCCGACTCCTACCCTGGAAGCCGGGAGCTGCGCATTGGCTGTGTTTGGTCGTGCGTGATAAGCAAAATGTGCCGCTTGGCGTCACGGGCTATATTCATCGGGAGACAGATTGCGCGGAAGTAGGCTTTTTATTTTCACCCCAGGCGCAGGGTCAGGGCTATGGCAGCGAGTCACTGCGCGCCGTATGTGATTACGCGTTCAGCCAGGGGGGCATTCGTCGCTTAACCGCGACGGTCACCGTGGGCAATATAGCCTCCCGGCATACGCTTGAGAAAATAGGCTTCAGACTTGAGGGGGAGCTACGTGAAAGCTACCAGCTGGCGGGAAAATGGCATAACGATTGGCTTTTTGGCCTACTTAGTCATGAGTATGATAATTCACCGACATCCGGCTAATAGTCGCGCTAAGGGCGTTCTTTTACACTTCACCTCCTGCTAATTGAGGATAAAAGATGCCACTTTCTGCCGTCTACCCCAGCCTGTATGGGCTTGAATTTATTAAACGTTACCAAGGGCTGTCGCTCGAAAAATATCAGGATGCCGCTAATCTGTGGCTCATTGGTTATGGCCATCTGATCCGCGATCGCGAGTACTTCGATGCGCCGCTAACCCCGCAGCAGGCGGAGGCGCTTTTTCAGGCGGATGTCGATTACTATCAGCAGGTGCTGCGGCAATGTATTCGCGTACCGCTGACCCAGAACCAGTTCGATGCCCTGCTCTCGCTTGCCTTTAGCCTCGGGCCGGAAGCCGTGCAGCAATCACCTATCGTTTACTGGATTAATCACGGGGATATGAATCGAGCGCTCGCGGAGTGGCAGCGTGAAGGAGAGAGGGAAAGTAGCCTGGCCGGACAGCGCCAGGCTGAGTCTGCTTTATTCCAGACCGGCGGTCTGCGAGACGTTACGATTATTGAGTAGCATGGCTGCCTGAGTCCGATTTTTCACGTCCAGGCGTCGGTATAACGATTCCAGATGCGCCTTGACGGTGCCCGCGCTGATATTTAGGGCACGGCTAATCTCTTTATTCGATTCACCATTCGCCAGCAGCGCTAATATTTCCCGCTGGCGTTGGCTGAGATTATCCAGCCCGCGTTTTTCCTGTTCATATTCCATCCGCCAGTCGCCCGGTAAGCACATCAACCCCCGCATGACGCTTTTGATGGTCTGCACAAAGACCTCAATACTGGCATCCCTGGCAATAATGGCCTGGACGTTGTAGGCCATCATGTCGCTCAGCCAGCTACGATTATATTCGTTGGCAACGATGATGCCCTTAGAGTCAGGAAACTGCTGATGTTTTTCCTGCAATAACCACTGGCAAAAGCCGTGGTCCATTTCACCATCCAGGATCAAAAGTGCATCCGGGTGGCGTAACAACTGCCGCCACAGGTCATCTGCCTGACTAACAGCAGAGATATCAATTCCTGGAATATGTTCCTGTAAGCTGATTTTCATTCCATGAATAAATATTGACTGCCTGTCAAAGATGACTACCTGCATAACGGTTTCCCCATTAAAAAATAAACTGTTCTCTAATGACCGGAAGAGTAATCCTCGCGGCATAAAATAAGAACTCGCCGTTTGGCCTGGGGCATTCTACGTAGAAACGGGATAATCTAAATATCACAATTATGAATGCTTACAACCGCCTCGTCGCAATTACGCATTCACATCACTCATCACATCGTCATTAAGGAAAGGATTAAAAGCGGGGGTTTTGAATAATATTTAATGAGCAAAATATAGATCATTTCCCGCATAGCGGGAAACGCAAAAAGCAATAAGTCCTGAACAGGACTTATTTTAGCACGATAAGTAGCACTGCCCCTTCATCACTGAGGCAATGCCATGTCGGGTGTTACAGGAACATGCCGCCTGAAACTTCAATGCGCTGCGCGGTCATCCAGTGCAGATTATCGCTGAGCAGCGCCACAATTGCCTCACCAATATCATCCGGTAAACCGGTACGTCCCAGCGCTGTTTGCGAAGCCACATACCGGTTCAGCTCTTCATTGTCGCGCAGATGGCCTCCGCCGAAGTCGGTTTCAATGGCGCCTGGCGCAATGCTGTTGACCGAAATGCCACGCGCACCCAGCTCTTTGGCTTGGTAACGCGTCAGAACTTCCATCGCCCCTTTCATTGACGCATAGGCCGCGTAACCCGGTAGCGCGAAACGGGCAAGACCGGTTGAGACGTTGAGAATACGTCCGCCGTCAGCGATTAACGGCAGAAGCTGCTGGGTGAGGAAAAATGGACCTTTAAAATGAATGTTCATCAGCTCGTCGAACATAGCTTCTGAAGTCTCAGCAAACGGCGCGTACAGCCCAATCCCGGCGTTGTTCACTAAGTAATCAACGCTATCGCGTCCCCATTCTTTTTTCAGCTGCACTTTCACCTGTTGCGCGAATTCAGAGAAGCTCGCAATATCGCTGACATTCAGCTGCAATGCCACCGCTTTCGCGCCTGTTTTCTCAATTTCGGCGACAACATCCCGCGCCGCATCCTGCTGGCTACGGTAGGTAAAAATAATATCTACACCGGCAGCGGCGAGCTTAAGCACCGCGTTTTTACCTAATCCACGGCTGCCGCCGGTGACTAACGCTATACGTTGGGACATAGAAACCTCATTTCAGATGGCGTGTTCGTTGAGAACAAGCTTATTAGGTGATAAAAAAACAATAAATAGCGCCTCGAGCGCTTCACTGTCTCATCCAGAACAACAATGGGTCGTTTCGATGGATAAAATTCACGCAATGCAGCTGTTCATCCGCGTGGCGGAGCTGGAAAGTTTTACCCGTGCGGCGGACACATTGGGTATTCCTAAAGGTAGCGTATCGCGGCAAATTCAGGCGCTGGAGAATCATCTGGGCTGTCGTCTTTTGCACCGCACAACGCGCCGCGTGTTGTTAACCCAGGATGGAATGGTGTATTACGAGCGCGCCAAAGACCTGCTGAGTAACCTTGATGAGCTGGACAGCATGTTTCAGGCCGATCCCAGCAGCGTGAGCGGGCGGCTGCGCGTGGATATGCCGGTCGCCATGGCCAAAAATGTGGTTATCCCTCGGCTACCGGAATTTTTGCAGCAGTACCCGGGGCTGGAGCTGGAACTGAGCAGCAGCGACCGCCTGGTGGATGTCATTCGTGAAGGCTTTGACTGTGTGGTGCGCGTCGGTACGCTTAAGGACTCCGGGCTTATCGCCAGACCGCTTGGCAAGCTTGCCATCATCAACTGTGCGAGCCCCGCGTATCTGGCGCGTTTTGGCACCCCGGAGTCGCTGGAAGATCTCAGCAGCCATGCATTAGTACACTACACAACTAATATTGGCGTGCGTCCGCAGGGCTTTGAGGTGGCGAGAGACAATGACACGCAGTGGGTCAAAACCGGTGGCGTGCTGACGGTAAACAGTACCGAGACTTACCACGCGGCGTGTCTTGCGGGACTCGGGATTATTCAGGTTCCGCGCGTCGGAGTACGTGAAGCGCTGCGCAGCGGCAAGCTAGTGCAAATCCTGCCACAGTACCGCGCACAGCCCATGCCGGTGTCGCTGATTTATCCGCATCGCCGCAATCTGTCGCGCCGGGTGCATCTGTTGATGGAGTGGTTAACGGGCGTGTTGCAGGATTACGTTGATTGAATTTGGTATCGGAGCCTGCCCCGGCGGCGCTGCGCCTGGACGAGCTACCGTATCTACCGGATGTAGCTCGTCCAGGCGCAGCGCCGCCGGGTTTTGCTCTATACTTAAGTAAAAGCAATTAAAAGGAAAATCTCCCTGATGACGTCGGAAAACAACGACAAACGTCTACAGCAAAAGGCCAGCCAAGCGCTGGATACCGTCACCAGTACGGCGCAGAAGATCCAGCGCCGTCCGGTTATCGCTCACCTGATTCGCGCCGCCGAGCGCTTTAACGACCGGATGGGGAACCAGTTTGGTGCCGCAATAACCTATTTCTCATTCCTCTCCATGATCCCGATTATGATGGTGTCGTTCGCCGCCGCCGGGTTTATCCTCGCGTCGCACCCCACGCTATTGCAGGATATTTTCAATAAAATTCTCGATAACGTCAGTGACCCTACGCTTGCCACGACGCTGAAAAGCACCATCAACACCGCCGTGCAGCAGCGTACTACCGTTGGGCTGGTCGGGCTGGGCATTGCGCTCTATTCCGGGGTGAACTGGATGGGCAACCTGCGCGAGGCTATTCGTGCACAGTCGCGTGACGTGTGGGAACGCACACCTCAAGATGAGGAAAAACTGTGGATTAAGTACCTACGTGATTTCGTGTCGCTGATTGGTCTGCTTATCGCCTTAATTATCACGCTGTCGATTACGTCGGTAGCCGGTTCTGCCCAGCAGCTGATCATCTCAGCGCTGTATCTTGATTACATTGAATGGCTCAAACCCGCCTGGCGGCTGATTGGCCTGGTGATTTCTATTTTCGCCAACTACCTGCTGTTCTTCTGGATTTTCTGGCGACTACCGCGTCATCGTCCGCGTAAGAAGGCGTTGATTCGCGGTACTCTGCTCGCCGCTATCGGCTTTGAGGTGATTAAAATCATCATGACGTGGACATTGCCTACGCTTGTGAAGTCACCCTCCGGCGCGGCGTTTGGTTCCGTTCTCGGACTGATGGCCTTCTTCTACTTCTTTGCGCGTCTGACCCTCTTCTGTGCGGCCTGGATTGCCACCGCAGAATATAAAGACGACCCAAGAATGCCGGGGAAAACCCACAGCTAATCGCAGGGTTGGGCTGAAAATTTCGGCCCAACTCGCCATTTCAGCATATAAATCCAGGCCGTAACTTTTATTTAACCAAAAACCAGCTTTATCATCTATTCCACAAAAAATGTGAAGCATTTCATGTTTCATATTCTTCTGGTATAAAAATTATCCACTCTTTCGTTATTTTTGCCTGTTTTTACAATCTCGTTACAGATTGAAATGTCGCTTTTGCTATGTCTAATATGGCCCTTCGTTCGCTATAAATATTAGAAAAGACTATGACCAGCACAACACTCGATAACGAACAGGCTTCCGCTCCGGTTAACTCGCGCAATAAGGTCGTCGTGGCCTCACTCATTGGCACCGCCATTGAGTTCTTCGACTTCTATATTTACGCCACCGCCGCGGTTATCGTGTTCCCGCATATCTTCTTCCCACAGGGCGATCCTACCGCGGCAACGCTGCAATCGCTGGCAACGTTCGCGATTGCTTTCGTCGCACGCCCAATCGGTTCCGCACTCTTCGGTCACTTTGGCGACCGCGTGGGGCGCAAGGTCACTCTGGTCGCATCGCTGCTGACCATGGGGATCTCCACCGTCTTGATCGGCCTGCTGCCTACCTATGATTCGATTGGCATTCTGGCACCGATGCTGCTGGCGCTGGCGCGTTTTGGCCAGGGTCTGGGGTTGGGTGGTGAATGGGGCGGTGCGGCGCTGCTGGCTACCGAGAACGCGCCGCCGCGTAAGCGCGCGCTGTACGGTTCTTTCCCACAGTTAGGTGCGCCAATTGGCTTCTTCTTTGCCAACGGAACCTTCCTGCTGCTCTCCTGGCTTCTGACCGACCAGCAGTTTATGACCTGGGGCTGGCGTATTCCCTTTATTTTCTCTGCGGTTCTGGTGCTGATTGGCCTTTATGTGCGCGTTTCGCTGCATGAAACGCCGGTCTTTGCCAAAGTCGCCGCCGCTAAAAAACAGGTTAAAGTGCCGATGGGCACCCTGCTCAGTAAGCACGTTCGGGTGACGGTGCTCGGCACCTTCATCATGCTGGCGACCTATACGCTGTTCTATATCATGACCGTCTATTCGATGACCTACAGCACCGCCGCCGCGCCTAACGGGCTGGGCCTGCCGCGTAATGAAGTGCTGTGGATGTTAATGTTAGCGGTTATCGGATTTGGCGTGATGGTGCCGATTGCGGGCCTGTTAGCAGACCGCTTTGGTCGTCGACCTAGCATGATCGTCATCACCTGCTTGATTATCGCTTTTGCCCTGTTCTTCTTTGAGCCGCTGCTGGGTTCCGGTAATCCGGCGCTGATTATGCTGTATCTGCTGGTCGGGTTGAGCCTGATGGGCCTCACTTTCGGCCCAATGGGCGCATTGTTGCCAGAACTGTTCCCTACGGAAGTACGCTATACCGGGGCATCGTTCTCGTATAACGTGGCCTCCATTCTCGGCGCATCGGTAGCACCGTATATCGCGGCCTGGTTGCAGAGCAGCTATGGATTGTTCTACGTCGGGGTTTATCTGGCGGCCATGGCGGCGCTGACGCTGATTGCCTTGCTGTTGACGCACGAAACGAAGCACCAATCACTATAAAGTTGTCTGGACGAGGAGCGCTAGCTCCGACTTCGGGGCATTCCCGGCGTCACGTTCGTTCGGCCGGGCTACCGCATCAATCGCTATCACGTAGCCCGGACGAGGAGCGCTAGCTCCGACTCCGGGGCATTCCCGGCGTCACGTTCGTTCGGCCGGGCTACCGCATCAATCGCTATCACGTAGCCCGGACGAGGAGCGCTAGCTCCGACTCCGGGGCATTCCCGGCGTCACGTTCGTTCGGCCGGGCTACCGCATCAATCACTATTCCGTAGCCCGGACGAGGAGCTCTAGCTCCGACTCCGGGGCATTCCCGGCGTCATGTTCGTTCGGCCGGGCTACGGCATTAATCGCTGTAACGTAGCCTCTGAATGCCGGGTGGCGGCTATGCCTTACCCGGCCTACAAAACCTGCGACTTCCGTAGGCCGGGTAAGCGTTAGCGCTACCCGGCATTTTTATTTCTTCATCTGCGACAAGATGTTCCGGCACTGGTTTGTATCCCCTTCCGATGGCGAAATCAGCGCCAGCAGCGCCGCCGCAGGGGTAACGAGCGTCGCAAGGGCTGCCGCCACCGCACCACGCGCAATCAACGGCCCGGCTTTAACACCTGCCTGTGGATTTTTGAAGGTGCCTCGCACATAAAGCGGCGAGCGCAGGGTGATAATGCGGAATCCTTTACTTTCCGGGTCGATGGTCAAATCAAGCTGCTCAGAGGCCATGCTGGCGGTTCCCGTCACGTTGATCACCGCGTTTTCCGTGTCGAAAGCAAAAATTTGCGGACGCGCCACGCCGTTAACCAAATCCAGATTCGCCGCCGCACAGTTCACCCGAACCTCATCGTCACCGAAAATTTGCCCGATGATAAAGTTACCAACGTTCAGTCCGAGGATTTCCATCAGGTTGCGGCTGATAAGCCCATCATTCATCAGCAGTTTCAGATTCCCGTTACTACTCCCCAGCAGCGCCGCCACGGAATTACCGACGCCGCGGATATCCGCATCGCCGTTCATTTCACCGAGCGTTTTCTGCATCAGTTCAACGTTGGGCATCAGCGCTTTAAGTTTCAGCCTGCGCGCCTGAATATCCGCCCGTCCCTGCATCGGCTTCTTATCGCCTTCAAGGTGGATGTTCGACGAAATAGTCCCTCCCGCCAGGCCAAATTTCAACGGTTGCAGGCGAAGATCGGCATTTTTAAGGATGATATGCGTAGAGAGATCGCTTATCGGCAGCGTGCTGCCATGCTCGATTTTCCGCCCCTTAAATCGTACATCGGCATCCATCACGTTCCATTTATCGGTTTCAAAGCGATCGTAAGGCAGCACCTTACCCGCAGGCTGGATGTCCTTTTTCACCTCTTTTGATTTCGTCCCTTTACCTGAATCGACGCCAATTAGCGGCCCCAGATCGGCAAGACGTAGCTGGCGCGATTCCATCTCGCCTTCAAGTTTCGGACGCGGTTTACCGGTGGTGTAAGTGAGTGAACCGTGGATGTCACTGTCGCCAATGCGACCGTTGAAGTCCCGGTAGTCAAACACCGACGATTTTTTGGTATCGATTTTCGCGACCAGATGGCCATCAGTCTCAAACGGCGGCGTGTCCGGCAGCAGAACGCCGGTCAGCTCATACAGCGCGCCCAGCGAGTCGCCGGCAAATTTCAGTCGCAAATCGACGCCGCCCATATTCATCGGATCGTTCACCGTGCCGGTGAAGGCCACTCGCGTATTGCCGGAGCGAAAATCGGCCTGCACCGGGAAGGGAGTTCCTTCGCTGCGCAGCGCCAGCATTCCGCCAATTTTACCGCTGCCAGTGAGCGGCTGGCCGTTGTAACGCCCTTTCGCGGTCAGTCCGAACACATAGTCACCGACCTTAGTGTTATCCCCTTTGGCTTTGCTGCCGGTCACTTCGCTAAACGGCAACGGTTTCCCTAGCGGATCGACCAGGATCTCCACGTCGGCCTTGCTGACCTTATCGTCAATCGCGATCCGTCCGCGATCGAACAGAATATTGTCGAGACGGAAAGACCATGAAGAGGGTTGTGCATTGGCATCTTTCTCGTCGCTGCTGGCGAGATTAAACGTCCAGTTATTGTTTTTTTCGGAGAGGCGGATAAGCCGCGCATCAGGCTGCTGGAGCTTGATCCACGGCAGATAGACGGTTTTAGCCAGCAGCGAAAGCGGTGCAAGCGTCGCTTCTACGCGTGGCAGGTGAACCATCGTAACTTCAGGAATATCCGGTGGATTGCCCAGAATAATATCGTCGGCGTGCACATGCGGCCACGGCACCCAGCTTCGCCAGCCGGTTTCTTGTTTCTGCCGTTCCCACACGACGCCCAAATCCCCGCGTATCGCGAAGGGGCGGTTTAGCTCTGCTGAGACCTTCTGGTTGATGGTCGGCTTGAGACGATTCCAGTCGAACGTCGCGATAATGATGATGGCGACCACGATCAACAACAAGAAAATCCCGGCTGTCCAGGAGATAACCCTGGTTGTTTTTGTCATTATTGTCCCCTTTCCTGATGACCTTGCCTATAAAACTATAGTCCAGACAAAGGGAAGCGGGCGACTTACAGAATGGTTAACACGTTTTCGAGGGTTTCCATCGGGACAGGGCGAGAGAGGAAATAACCTTGCGCGGCGGCGGCGGGTGAGTTTTGCACTTCACGCCACTCTTCAAGCGTTTCCACTCCCTCAACGATCACGCCCTCGCAATAGCGATTCATCAATTGCAGCAGCATAATGAACAGCTTACGGCCTTCCGGCGTTTTACGCAGCATAATGAACAGGTCGCGGGCGACTTTGATGTAGTCATAGCGCACTTCATTAAGCGCTGAAAAGTTAGCCATTCCGGTGCCAAAATCATCTAACCACAGCGGGCCGAACTCGCGCAGTGAAGCTGACGAATTCTTGGGTAGCGCGATATTCTCGACCAGTTCAAAACGCAGCCAGGGCAGCGTCTCAATCATCGTTTTCAGGATCCGGTCCTGACGCATTTCCAGTAGCGTCAGCGCATCAACGTTCACCGAGGCCAGCACCTTATTCTGCACAAAGAAATGCTTTCTTTTTGCCAGCATCGCCACCTGTTCTTTGATGACATGGATACGCTGACCGATAGAAATTTCAGCGAAGTAACGATCCGGGGCGATACGCTTTTGCGGCTCCGAAGGATGGGCCACTATCGTTAGCACCTCGATCGCCATCAGGCGGCCCTGGATGGTGTAGATAGGCTGGTAGGTATAGACCCGTTCACATTCTTGCCAATAACGCAGCTGCTGTAGGCTTTCCAGCTCCGCATCGGGAGCTCTCGCCCGCTGGCTCACCTGCTTTAACGTCATTTAAGCTTCCTGTGATTAGAGGGGCAAAGGGTCTGGTCATAAGGTTATCGGCGGGGCATTTGATAACTTTATGTTCAGATCGGGGCATTTTATTTTTCTTCATGCATGACGAATACGCCGTAACACGCGCTAGCTCAAGAAAAATAATGGAACGATGTTTTAATATAGTTGACCACTGATTGACCGCAGCGCACACTACCAAAAATTTACCGATTCAGGTTGATGACTATGTCTAAAAAAATTGCCGTAATTGGCGAATGCATGATTGAACTGTCCGAGAAGGGCGCACAAGTTAACCGCGGCTTCGGCGGCGACACCTTAAATACGTCCGTCTATATCGCGCGTCAGGTCTCCCCTGCTGAACTTAGCGTTAATTACGTCACCGCGCTGGGTACCGACACCTTCAGCCAGCAAATGATGGATGCCTGGCAGGCGGAGAACGTCAAAACTGACCTGATTCAACGAATGAGTGACCGCATGCCTGGCCTGTACTACATCGAAACCGATGAGACCGGCGAACGAACCTTCTACTACTGGCGCAACGAAGCCGCCGCCAAATTCTGGCTGGAGAGCGAGCAGTCTGCCGCGATCTGCGAGCAGCTGGCCGGTTTTGACTACCTCTATCTGAGCGGAATTAGCCTCGCAATCTTAAGCCCGGCTAGCCGTGAGAAACTGCTGACGCTGCTGAAAACCTGCCGCGCTAACGGCGGTAAAGTTATCTTTGACAACAACTATCGTCCACGCCTGTGGGCCAGCAAAGAAGAGACCCAGCAGGTGTATCAGCAGATGCTGGAATGCACCGATATCGCCTTCCTGACGCTCGACGATGAAGATGCGCTGTGGGGCGAAAAGCCGGTTGAGGAAGTGATTGCTCGCACCCACGCCGCAGGCGTGAACGAAGTGGTGGTGAAGCGCGGCGCGGACTCTTGCCTGGTTGCGGTTGTCGGCGAGGCGCTTGTTGATGTGCCAGCGGTGAAGCTGCCAAAAGAGAAAGTCGTGGATACGACGGCGGCCGGTGACTCGTTCAGCGCAGGCTATCTGTCGGTACGTTTAACCGGTGGCGATACGGTTGCGGCAGCCAAACGTGGGCACCAGACGGCAAGCACCGTGATTCAGCACCGCGGGGCGATTATTCCTCGCGACGCGATGCCGGCGTAAGGTTGCAGGTATAAAAAAACCTCTTCCGTTTGGGAGAGGTTTTTTTTCGTCTGGTGAGTGGGTTTCCCCTCACCCCGGCCCTCTCCCCAAAGGGGCGAGGGAGAACGGCGTGCGTACCTCGCGCTGGGTCGGTCCCCTCTCCCCTATGGGGAGAGGGTTAGGGTGAGGGGAAACCCCACTACTTACTGCGCTGGCGGAATATCCGTCACATCCTGATGCACATCATCCGTCGTAGCAGCCACCTCTGGTTTCGATTCGAGCATGATTTTGTTCCAGGTCTCCTGCAAGTCCTTCATATTAAACTCAGGCTCGCCGGTTGGCTGTTGCAAAATCAGCGCCATGTCCTGTGACAGCTGCTGGCGCAGATCCATATTCAGGACATCCAGCGTCAGCGAATCAAGGAAGCTCTGGCGCAGCTTTTGGTACTGCTCCGGCGCAATGTCTACCACCTGATTTTGCTGTGAACGTATGCGCTGGTTAATGAGCACGTCGGTATCCATTCTGGCGTAGGTCGCAAACAGCTTTTGCAGCTCGAGCTTTTTCTGCGCAATCAGCGCATCAAATTCGTCTTGCGGCAGACCGTTTTCACGAATTGCGGCCAGCTCTCGTGCAACCAGTCCCAGATTACCGTCGAGCTTTTCGCCCGGAGAATCCAGGTTAATGCTGCACTGCGCGCGCAGGTAAAGCACGCGGCAATCGAAGCCCAGCCCGATGTCTTTCATGTTGGTACGGCTTAGCTTTTGCTGAACGTGCCAGAACAAGGCTTCACGCGCCAGGTCCGCACGCCAGTAGCGCAGAAGCGCCGCTGATTCGCGGATGGGCTGCCACGGCGAGTCCCACATAATGGACAACCGGTCCTGACTCACCGCGTTAGTCATAATACTTACGGCTTCCGGGCGCAATGGCGATAACGTTGGCACGATGGCTGGCGTTTCGCGCTTGCCTTTGAGCTCACCGAAAATTTTGCCGATCTGTTCGATGGTCGCACGGCTATCAACATTGCCCACCACGACAAGCGTCATGGCATCCGGCGTGTACCATTTTTGATAAAACTCGGCGAGTTGCTTGGCATCTACTGGCTGCTTCAACGGTTCGGACGGATCGTGGCCCAACATGGTCGAACCTTTCAGGCGATAGCGCCACCAGCCCTCTTTCGTGTCCTGCGGCCAGGTGGCGACCATATCCTGCTCAGCCAGCGCGCGGCCCACGGTTTCAGTGGTGATGTTCGGTTTCGCCAGCGAGCTTGCCAGCCAGACCAGCGCTTCTTTTTGCAAATCGCTGCGGTTATTCGGCAGGCTCAGGTTAAAACGGGTGTAATCATAAGAGACAATCGCCGGCGGGAGCGGGCGTTTTGGGTCGATTCCCTGCTGCCACATTGAGCGCACCTGCGCAGCAGGCAGGCTGCCGCTTTGGGTCAGCGCGATACGCGGAATAAGGTGGCTGTAGCCGGTCTGCTGAGCGCTTTCGTTCAGCGAACCAATATCCACCGAGAGCCGGATTTCTACACGGTCACTCGGACGTTGCGGAGTGGCAAGCACCTGCCACTGGAAACCATTTGGCAGCGTACCTTGTTGCCAGGCCGGGTCCGGCTGGAGCGTTTCTGCCTGCACACAGCTGGCTGCTGCCATCATCAGCAAACCACCGGCTAAAAGTCGAATTGTTGTGCCCTGCATGTGAACCCCTGATGAACATTCCTGGTGACTTCCTGAAGGGATCGAGCTGCCGCAACGTCAGTCGCCGCTCTGTCCCTTGAGGGAATAAAAGATAACCGCACTGGGGCCGTTATCAAAAATCTTGAAGTAAATACGTCAGTTAGACCACACAATCACGTAAATGTTGCATAGCTAAGTAAAATAAAAATCACCTTAAACTTATGCTAACAGGTTCAGTAAAAGACGCGCCTAATTATGCGCAGGAGCCCGCACTCCAGCAAGGGAGTACGGGCTTAAGTGAGAGGATTAAGAGGATAATTCGTGCGGTTTGTTAGCAGTCGGACGGTTATTAAGCACGTCGTCGAGCTGTTTGGCATCAAGTTGTTTCACACGCTTCGCCACCACAATCGTCGCCACACCGTTACCAATGAGGTTAGTCAAGGCGCGCGCTTCTGACATAAAGCGGTCGATACCCAGAATCAGCGCCAGGCCGGCAACCGGCAAGTGCCCTACCGCTGAGATAGTCGCCGCCAGCACGATAAACCCGCTGCCGGTAACGCCCGCCGCCCCTTTTGAAGAGAGCAGGAGCACCACTAACAAGGTGATCTGGTGGAAGATATCCATGTGGCTATTGGTCGCCTGTGCGATAAACACCGCCGCCATCGTCAAGTAGATAGAGGTTCCATCGAGGTTAAACGAGTAGCCGGTTGGAATCACCAACCCCACCACCGATTTACGACAGCCCAGCTTTTCCATCTTATCGAGCATGCGCGGCAGCGCCGATTCTGAGGAAGATGTTCCCAGCACAATCAGCAGTTCTTCTTTGATATAGCGAATAAATTTGAAAATGCTAAAGCCGGTCGCACGGGCAATCGAACCCAGCACCACCACCACGAACAGGATACAGGTGATGTAGAAGCAGACAATCAACTGCCCCAGTTGCACCAGCGTACCGACGCCGTATTTACCGATGGTAAAGGCCATCGCCCCGAACGCACCAATCGGCGCCAGGCGCATGATCATGTTGATAATGCCGAAAATAACCTGGGAGAAGCTTTCAATGACATTGAAGATCAGCTGGCCTTTATGCCCAAGACGATGGAGGGCAAAACCAAACATCACCGCAAACAGCAGCACCTGCAAAATATTCCCGCTGGCGAACGCGCCGATGACGCTTGACGGGATGATGTCCATCAGGAAGCCGACAATTCCCTGATCTTTAGCCTGCTCGGCATACATCGCCACCGCTTTGGCATCAAGCGTTGCCGGGTCAACGTTCATTCCGGCACCGGGTTGCACTACGTTTACGATAATGAGGCCGATAATCAGTGCAATCGTACTGACCACTTCAAAGTAGAGCAGCGCCACGGCACCGGTTCGGCCTACCGCTTTCATACTTTCCATGCCAGCAATCCCGGTTACAACCGTACAAAAAATAACCGGGGCAATAATCATTTTAATCAGTTTTACGAAGGCATCACCGAGCGGCTTCATTTGCGCGCCCAGTTCCGGGTAATAGTGACCGATTAATACACCGATCACTATCGCCGTCAGCACCTGAAAATAGAGGCTTTTGAAGAAAGAGGTTTTCATAGGATGTCCTTAAGCTATAGCCACAGGAAAAGTAGGGGTTAATTTTACCTGTGGGCACAAAATAACATCCGGGAAACATAATCGAAATATTTGTACGTGATTTTGATACTTAATTGTTAAAAACTTGAGCTGACACGCATAATCACGCGTCATTTACTTCCGGCAGCAGTGATTTCTCCTTGCCTAAATAATCCTGCTCAAAGACCTCTGCCGGGACGGCGCGCGCAAACAAAAAGCCCTGGAGAATATCGACCTCAGCCGCCTTCAACCATTCATATTGCTCTTTTGTTTCAACACCTTCGGCAACGATTTGCAGGTTGAGGCTACGCCCAAGCTGAATAATTGCCGCCACCATGCTGGCATCTTCCGGCAGCGTTTCGATAAAGATTTTGTCGATTTTTAAGATATCGACCGGAACGGATTTCATATGCTGTAGCTGACGCAGCCCGGCGTAGCCCATACCAAAATCATCCAGCGCGATGCGGACGCCGGCATTGCGCAGCGGACGCAGAATCGCCACCGCCGCTTTCGGGTCATCAATGCGGCGGCTTTCCGTCACCTCCAGCACCAGGGTGCCAGGTGCGATGCGGTAGTGATTTAACAGCGCCAGCATGTCGGACACCATATCGTGGTGCAGCAGCTGTAAGGCGGAAATATTCACCGACAACGGCAGCATAATGCCGCGCGATTGCCACACCGCCAGCTGGCGGCAGGACTCTTCCAGCACCCAGTGACCGACGGTCACCATCAGGCCGCAGGATTCAATATTGTCGATAAGATCGTCGGGTAACACCCAGCTACCGTCCAGCTGGCGCTGGCGCAGCAGCACTTCGGCGCTACAGATTTTGCCGGTAGCGGCCTCCACCTGCGGCTGAAGCCAGACGGAGAATTGTTGGTTATCCAGCGCGGTCAGAATATCGCTCTCTTCCGTCAGACGTTTCTGGGCTTTCGCCATCTGGTCTGGGTCGAAAAACTCAATCTGATTTTTCCCTTTACGGCGCGCGGTGAAGGCGGCGGAGATCGAGCGGCGGTAGAACTGTTCCGCGGTCAGGCCTTCGCTGCCCATTGCAATCCCGATACTGGCGCTTGGCCGGAGCTGGATGCCCTGCAACGGCAGCCGCTCGTTAATAATAGTAAGTACTTGCTGACCTAACGTAATGGCATGCCACGGCTCTTTAACGCCGTTGGCCAGAATGGCGAAGTCGTAGCCGCTTATCTGCGCCAGCACCATACGGGGCGAAATCACCTGCTTAATTTTCTCCGCCAGCGTGAGCAGTAGCATCTCGCGCTGCTCCTCTTTTAGCACGCCCGCCGTATCCTGTAGCGTTTCACAGGCGATGGTCAGCAGCGCGACCGGGGATTTGCGCGCCAGACTCTGCTCCAGCAGGCCCAGCAAAAAGGCTTTGTTCGGCAGGTCTGAGATGGGAAAACGCGTCGATTGGCCGCTAAGTTCGTCGTATTGACGTAATAACGCCTGCTGATTACGGTTATAGCTGCGCACCAGCGTACCGATTTCATCGTCATGATGCAGCGGCGGCAGCGTCAACTGGTGCCCGATGCGATCCGCTCCCGGGAGATCGTGTATCTCATATGCAATCTTGCGCAGCGGTCTGACAATCAGCCGGTTGATGCACCAGGTGAGCGCGACGGTCAGAATCAGCACTAAAAGGAAGTAAGCGGTCACTATCGTTGCCAGCGCGCTCATCACGAATTTATACATGCGATAAGAGTCAGCCTGAAGCACCAGATAGGCCAGCGGCTGCGGATTTGCCGGGCGTTCCAGTGAATAAAGCGGCAGCGAAATTTGTACCGGCAATTCAAAGATACGGGTGATGTTCACCGGCACCGGGCGTTCGGGGATAAAGCTCATGCGCAGCGCCTGGAACTGATTCGGCAGCACCACGTCTGCGCGGCTAACAATTCCGGCTGGCTGAATACGTTCAAGAATGCTTTCGGCTTCTGGAATATCCGCCTTAAGAATGGCGGCGGACAGCGGCTGGCGCACGGAGCGCGCGATACTCTCAAGTTGCGCAGCGGTGTTATAGCGATCCTGCTGAACAAAATGGAACAGCAAGATGAAGCAAAAGATAAATAAAAACAACATGGTTACCACAGCAACCATCGCCATTTGTTTTATGGTAAGTGAACGGCTGACGCGCAAAAGAGCTCTCCACAGATACGAACGTATTGCTCAGGCATTGAGAATAACGAGGCTGGCGCCAAAGTCAAAATTGACGCTGACACAAAGATTATAACCCGGTCTGTAACCGGGTTATATAAGACGAACACTTAGAGCACGATTACTTATAGCGCTACCAGTCGGCGTAAGGCACCAGCGGCTGCGGCGGCATATCGAGATCGCCCTGCCAGCCTGCGGCAGAATAGCGCACATAAAGCAGCGCATGGCTTGGCGTGTAATCCTTCGCCTGCTGAATATCGACGCCCGCGCCAACAAACCAGTTTGATGTTACCCGTCGCTCGACAATGGCCCGCGCCGTGTAACCAAAACCCTGGCTGCTGCCGCCGCCGTTAGTGGCTTCACTGGCGGCTTTTTGCCATTGCGACGGGATAAGATTCATCAGCGGATAACGCGGCTCAGTTTTGCTGCGCGAATGTGACCAGGACACCGAACCGCCCAGCTCCCACGACCAGTTTTCGGTACGCTGACGCCAGTTGACCGGCACCGCAAACGACACGTACTCCTGAGGGCTGTAATAGCCGCCCTGGCCCAGCGTGTAGCCGCTCAGGTCTTTCTGGTAGTGCCAAATCATATTATTCAGCCCCACCGTAACCCGGCGATTATTTTCGTTGATCGCTTTGTAGTAATAGCCGGTCATCCAGCGCACGCGCCAGTTGTCCGCCACGTTCTTACCGGTTAGTTGATCGCCACCCAGTGACGCCCAGATACCGTTGGCCTCACCTTTGTCATAGCTCATGCTAACAACGCCACCGTCGGCACGAACGCCACCCCAGGTGGTGCCCGGATGCAGGCCGCTGCTGTTATCTTTCTGTCCGCCAAATGCCAGCAGCGAACTGGAGACCGGGCGGCGGTGTGCGTTCAACGTGTAGCCCACCGGGCCAAGATCGTTGCTGTAGCTCAGACCACCGACGACATCCACCACCTTGAAACCCATTGGCGTGGTGCCAATATCCGCGTCCCAGGTGTCATTTTTCCAGCCAATGGCTACGCTTGCGCCACTGTCACTTTGATTCTTCGAACCGTAACAGGTGGCGAGGTCACACGTCCCCCACTGTTCTTTATACGCATTATTTTTACTGGAGAAGGTCCCGGCATCCATATTCACCAGATCCGAGCGGAAGAACATGCGCCCATCATAAAGCGGGGCATCCACCTGGAACATGGTGGTGTGCGCTTTCAGATCGGAGTAACCACCCGTGCCGCTGGAACCCCAGAATTCATGCTGAAGCGTGACGTTCAGATCCTGCTGACGGTAGAGATCGGCGGCATCGCTGCGCACGCCGCGCTTGAGCCAGTCATCTTTCGCGTCATTACGCGTCAGACGGGTAAAGCTGTCGTTATCCTGCGGCCGCGCCGGGGTGATATCCGCCGCCACCATCGCATCTTTGTAAGTCTCCAGCGCCCGTTGTGGATTGCCGTCCAGCGCCTGATAGCGCGCGGCATCACGCAACACCATCGCGCTTTCCATTGAAGGCGGCTGTGCTTTGGCCTGTGGCACCATGGCGGTAAGCATTTTCTGCGCCGCAGCCGTGTCGCCCAATTGCGCGCTGACTAGCGCAATCCGGCGCTGGGTTCCCAGCGATCGTTCGCCTTCGGCAGGCAAGGCGGCCAGTTGCTGGCGCGCCGCCAGGGCATTCCCCTGCGCCGCATAAACTTCCGCCAGCCCCAGACGAGCGTCTTCATTCTGCGGTTCTTTTGCCAGCAAGGCGTTGTATTCCGCCAGCGCGGTAGCATTATCGCCCCGCTGCTGCGCCCAATCGGCCAGCGTTGAATGGATACGGGCTGACTCTGGCTGTTGTTTTAACAGCGCAATGGCCTGTGGCTCCTGACCAGCATCCCGCAGCAGGTTGGCCCGGGCAATAAGCTGGTCACTGCGCAGCCGCGTATCCAGTTCACGAATATTGTCCGTCCACTGCGCCGTCGGTAGCGCGGCCAGATGCGACAATGCCGCCTCATCCTGTCCGTTACCGGATAAATACAGGCTATAGGCATACACCTGATCGGCATCGGTCGGTTTTTTGCGCGCCAGATTGAGCATCAGGTTGTCGGCTTCGGCGCGTTGCCCGGCGCTGACCAGGTCACGTGAGAGCCGATAGGTTATCCAGACGTCATCCGGCGACAGCGCCAGACGACGGCGCTGCAATTCGGCGGCCTGCGCCCAGCGCCCCTGGTTCTCAAGCGCCTCTGCCTGCTGCGAAAGCCGGTCATTGGTCAGACTACGTTCGATATCATCAATACTGCGTCGCTGGCTGGCGGAGAGACCGTTGATAAAGGCCGTCGCGCGCTCGGGTGATTGCGCGCGATAGAGATTCGCCAGTCCGCGTATCGCGCTGCTGTTGCCTTTATCCAAACGCAATGCTTGCTGATAGTAACGCTCAGCGCCCGCGCTATCTTTTCTGGCGAGCGCCACATCGCCTAGCCCCAGCACCGCATAGCTGTCCGTGGCGTCAAGCCGGCGTGCCTGCTGATAAGCGCTCTGCGCCTGTTCCAGATTATTGGCTTTCAGCGCCGCGTCGCCTTTGCGGATAAGCGGCCAGTAAAGCTGCCAGGTCTGCGGTTTGCTGGCTTCCACTTCTGCCGCTTTTGCCTGCTGTTCGGCCTTCGCGCGCTGCACCGGGTCAGCCATTTGCTTTTGCTGCTCCGCCAGCATGCCACGCGCGCTATCCACCGACTCGCCGGTGCTGAAAATCATCAAATAACGTTGCAACGCCTGCACGCTGGCCGGGCTGGTTGGGCTATCTTTGATGGCATTAAACCAAAGATCGCTTGCCGCCCCGCGACCGCTGGAGGATTTTGCCATCTGCTCAAGCACCGCAAACGCGTCATCGCGCTGGTTGCTGGCAAACAGCATGTTGACCAGGGTTATCTGTAGGCCAAGGTTACCCGGCGACTGGCGGTTCAAGGCTTGCAGATGGTTAAGCGCCTCATTGCGGCGCTCAGGAATTTTCGCCACCGTCGTCCAGTACTCGACGGCGTAATCACCGTCCGGCGGCGGGCCGTTAAAGGCTTTCTCATATGCCGCAAGCGCCTCTTGGGCATGGCCGGTGGTGGCCTGCAAACGCGCTTCCTGAAGCGCCTGACGCCCTGCGCTACTGTTGAGGCCAATTTCAATGCGTGCCGCGTTGTATTCCGCCGAATTCGGGGCCACCTGCGCCAGTTTATCCAGCTGTTTTTGCGCCCCCGCACCGTCGCCCTGACGCAGTAAATAGCGCATCCGCGCCGCCAGCACTTTTGGATTATTCGGGTTAATAAGTTCAAGTCGATACAGCGACTGCTGCACCAAATCTTCGCGTTTACTGGCCTCGCCCAGGCGCACCTGGTTGAGCAACTGCTCTTCTGCCGAGGTATCCGCAAAGCCTGGCGGAACAAACGTCAAGCCAAGCGAGAGAGTGATTAAACTTAGTGTGAACTTGCGCATTCCTGGCCCCAGTCAGGTAGTAATTCGCCGCGGGCGCTAAAGCGAAAACGGTGTTGATCCCAGCCCTGGCCAAAAAGGGTCAGCACAAAATTATAGTACGCATCCGCGCCGGGAAAATGGTCGGCAACGCGCTGGCGTTGTACCGCCGTGGCGTCACGATTTTGTAGGAAGGGTAATAATGAGGCAGAGAAGCCTACCGGGCCATCGCCGGTGACTTTGCCCGTGGCTATCGCTACTTTTTCAGGGGGAAGCCCCTGCTTGACGGTCTGCGCCGCCATCGCGTTAAAGCGTTTAAGCAAACGCGCTTTTTGCGGGTCGGCATCATTCATCATACCCACCCACAGATAGACGCGAATAGCATCGTAGCTGCCGATGACATCCGTCGCTTTTAGCTGCCAGCCCTGCGTTTTATCGTAGCTCACCCAATCCGGGGAAAAACCCTGCGGTGCGGTATCCATCAATAGCTTGAGGTTCGTGTCACGCAGCGCAGTCCACGGTGCGCCGAAGCGGCTGAAATACTGCGCCACCTGCGGTGGTAAATAGCTCGGATTAAAGCGCCAGCGTGTCTCCTCAGCAAAGCCCACGCGACCGGGCAGCAGCATTAAGCCTAAGCCCGGCACCTTCACCACTTCATCTTCAGCGATTTTTGCCAGCAGCGCTTTGCCGGTGGCGCTGTAGTCGTCGTTTTTCCACAGTCTACCGGCTTCAAGCAGCGCCCAGGCAATCCAGATATCGGAGTCAGATGCAGAGTTGCTATCCAGCACCGTCCATTCCGTTTCGCTCTTTTTACCCCACAGCCAGGCCGGAAGATTCTCGCGCAGGGAGCCTGCGGCGAGATTATTCTGCGTCCAGTTCAGCAGCGAAGCGAACGCCTTTTGATCGTTGGCTGCCAGGGCAAAGAACAAAGCGTAGCTTTGCCCCTCCGAGGTGGTAATTTTGCGCGAATCGCTGGGGTCGATAACGCGCCCTTCGGCACTGACGTATTCCTGCTTAAACTGCTCCCAGGCCGGCCACTGACAGGCGGCCTGAACCTGGCCGCCGAGGGCGCATAACACGATTATCCAGCGCAGCATTTTCATCAAGGCTTACTCGTCTTCTGGATCCAGGCGACGACGGCTAATGATACGCAGCAGACGCCACAGTACCCACGCCAGCAGCACGATACTTATCGCCGCAAAGATAGCTAATAAAACGGGGTGATTTGACAGCGCAAACCACACGCGTTCAAACCACGGCAGGTGGCCGACATAGTAAATATCGCCCACGCGCAGGCTGCTGACGCCCGATTCACGAATCACCGAGACGGAGCCAAACATCGCCGCGCGTTTGCCGCTGTCATTCAGCGCATTGTTCAGTAGGTTGTAGCCGGTGGCGCTGTCCGCCAGCAGTGCGACAACGCTGCGCTGTTTGTGATACGGCGATTCAAAGCCGACGATCGCCGCCATCGGGCCTGTGGAGGTGATCCCCGTCTGCACGCTTGGCTGACGATCGTCCGCATCCAGATAGATGCTCGGCAGATCGTTATGGCGCACCGGCGTTTTCACCCAGCTCTGGGTGGCATTCACCAGCAGGTCGATATGCTTGTCATCTTTGAGTTTTTGCGGAATGGAACCAATCAGCAGCAGATCGGCGTCTTTATCCTGAATCTGATTACCCTCATCGACGATAGTCATTTTCGCGCCCGCAAGGCCAGTCTGGCCGCCAATGACGCCAACGGCGTTCAGCAACGTACTGACCTGCGCCTCTGACGGCGTTTTTGGCATGACGATAACGGTGTCGGAAAGGTCAGCCATGCGGGTGAATGGGAAGCCAGCGTTGGCAAACGTACGCAGGTCCGGCATCGGCAGGAAGTGATAGTAATGCGAGAAGTCGATAGTCGAATCGTCGCTAATTACCACGTGGTTCTGTACCGGCTGGAAAGTGACGCAGTTATCTACCGAGCCGCCGGGCATCGGGTTCATATACTGGAAGTCAAAGCGCAGCTGGTTCATCGCGCCCAGACGCAGCGCCGGGATGCTGACATCATTTTTACCGTCCAGCAGACCTTGCAGAATCGGCAGGCGCAGCATCAGTTTATTGACGTCCTGCGTGCTGTTGAGGCTAAAGGATTGCAGGAACTGGTTGTTCAGGCTGATGTCCATCCGCGAGCTGTCCTTCACCGGCGGCATGGTGTAGCGATATTTCAGATCCATATCAATGCCGGTACTGCGCATCAGGTAGAGATCCGGTGGCAAGTTCAGCGACAGGTTGATAGACGCAGGCTCAAGCCCGGTCGACTGTAGCTGCTGCTCGTAGGTTTTCAGCTCGCCAAAGGTGACCGGGCGGTCGGTACGCACCCAGTTCGGCGCATCATAAGGCACGCGCGCCAGCAGCGGTTTCACTTCATCTACCGTAACGCTATCGCCACGGAACAGAATATTCCCCGACGAGATCCCCTGTGCCGCTTGCAGCAGGTCTTTATCATCACGACCAAAGACCACCAGCAGTTTCAAATACGGATTGGTCGGGTGATCTATCATTTCGACCGTTGGCGCTTTTACCGGCGGATGATCGCGCAGGAAGTCCGGGCGATTATCGTTGGTGGCAAAGACGATAGCATTGCGGTCAGGCAGTGAATTGTAGAGCACCGGGAACGTCTGGCCGCGCCAGCCCGCTTTCGCGCCAAACCAGGATGCAATAATCCCTGCCGCCTGCTGTTGCTGGAGGTCTGGGGATTTGGCAAATACCATCGGCAAATTCAGCGCGCGGTTATCGCGGGCGTCAAAGAACGGCACCGGGAAGTGTGAAAGGTCATTGCGCAGCTTCAGCGACTGGTAGGTTAAATCCAGCGAGCTGTTACGGGCAACATCGAGCCACACGGTGGTGTTCGACGGGTTTTCACAGACGTCGCGATAGTGGCCTATAAACTCAAGGCGCACGCGGTTAAAGTCGGTGATATACAGCGGGTCGACGGCGATTTGCGTTGTCACCTTCTGCCCAAGCTGCTCTTTGGTTACCGGCAGCACGCCCATCAGCTCATCGTTAAGATAAACCTTCAGCTGTGAGGTCACCGGCAGTAATGATGGCGATGGCGTATAGGTCAGGTTCAGCATCGCCTTCGATACCACTTCATCGCTGCGCATCCCAAACTCAATGCTGCCGTTCGGGTTTGCGCCCCGCAGCACCATGCTGCCCGGCGGTGGCGCAATCTGCGCGAAAGAGAGCTTCACATCACGGCCAGGCGAATCTTCCACCACCACCGGCGTGGCAGCCACGTCAGGGGTCGCCGCCTGCGTTGGGGCAACGGACAGTTCGGTCGTTGGTTCGGAATACGTCGTAAGCGGTAGCAAACCGCCCACCCCCATCGCCACTGCACAAATCCAGGAAAGGTTTCTTTTCATCGCATCATCATCATTATTGTTGAGCCACAGCCGATAGCGGATGCTCGATTATCACGCCGCGCTCTGGACGACGCGGGACGAACGAGGCCACCCACGCCACAAGCGAAGTGAGTGACCGGAAAATTTCTTTTGCCACCGGCGGCGCAAATTCTGCCAGGTGGCGATAACCACGGAACCCCAGCTTCAGAATATCCATTAAGCTTTCCAGCGGTTTATCTTCCGGGAAGCTGTCTTGCCAAAGCGCCCACGTATCCGCGCGCGCAAACGTACACTGCACAAAATCGATATGCTGACGGGTGCTCATCGGCAGTAATTTGAGGCCGACTTCATTCCCCAGCACACGCACCACCTGAGTCGGGAAGACATACTCTTGCTGGCCGCGTTTGAGCAGAAGATTGACCTTTTGCTCCTCCAGCACCTGGGCATCGCCGTTAATTCGGATCCCCACGCCGCCGTCTGAGAAGTCGTGAACCGTACAGGAGAAGAGATGACCATCTTCGCGGGAAATCGCCCCCGGCATCTTAATTTCCACGCGGTGCGAGCGTCGCACCTGCTTACTTTCAACCGATACCGCTACCGCACCGCCAAGGATAATCAGGTTATAGAATACCCACAGCAGACTGACCCATACGGTGAGGATTTCATCTTCCGGCCCGTACATGTAACGCCAGATACCAAACGCCACGCCGAGCAGATTCAGCAGTACCAGATAGATATACGGGCGGGAGATCACCCAGTCGACATACTCTTCTTTCACCAGGCCACCTTTGGCGGTGACGTTGAACTTGCCTTTATGCGGGGCGAATAGCGCCACCATGGTCGGCGGCGCAATGTACCAGGCCAGTACCGTTTCATAGATTTCACTCCAGAAGGAGTGGCGGTATTTACCCTGAATTTTCGAGTTAGTCAGGCTGGCGTGAATCATGTGCGGGAACACAAACAGCGCAATCATCAGCGCCGGGGCGTAAATGATGTAGGCGTGTAAGAGCAGGAAAGCCAGCGGCGCGGTCAGGAAGATAAGCCGCGGGATACCGGATAAGAAGTGGAACATGGCATTCAGGTAGCAAAGCCGCTGCGGTATTTTTAATCCTTTGCCAAACAGCGGGTTATCGAGGCGGAAGATTTGTACCATGCCGCGCGCCCAGCGAATACGCTGACCGATGTGCGCAGACAGGCTTTCTGTCGCCAGACCCGCCGCCTGCGGCAGACGCATATAAGCCGAGGTATAACCCAAACGGTGCAGGCGCAGCGAGGTGTGCGCATCTTCGGTGACGGTTTCAACGGCAATGCCGCCTATCTTGTCCAGCGGCTCGCGACGGATAACCGCACAGGAACCACAGAAGAAGGTGGCATCCCACATATCGTTACCGTCCTGCACCAGTCCGTAGAACAGCGTACCTTCGTTAGGTGTTTTACGAAAACGCCCCAGGTTACGTTCAAACGGATCCGGCGAGAAGAAGTGGTGCGGCGTCTGCATCATCGCCAGCTTCTTATCTTTAAGGAACCAGCCCATGGTCATTTGCAGGAACGAGCGCGTTGGGACGTGGTCGCAGTCGAAAATCGACACGAATTCGCCTTTTGCATATTTAAGCGCGTTGTTGATGTTCCCGGCTTTCGCATGTTCATGCGTCGTTCGCGCGATATATTCAACGCCCACATCTTTGGCAAACTGGCGGAATTCTTCACGGCCCCCGTCGTCCAGGATCCAGACCACCACTTTATCTTTCGGCCAGTCGATGCCCAATGAGGCGTAAACGGTATTTTTAACGACGTTGAGGTCTTCGTTGTAGGTCGGAACAAAAATATCTACGGTCGGCCAGCTATCCATATCCTTCGGTAGCGGTACCGGCTGGCGATTGAGCGGCCAGGCCACCTGGAAGTAGCCCAGCACCAGCACAATCCAGGCGTAGGTTTCAGCAAACAGCAGTATCAGGCCACAGACGAGGCTCACCGGATCGTTCCAGTTCAGCGTCGAGGTATAGCGCCACCAGATGTAACGACAGGAGACCGTCAGCGACAATACGATAAGCATCAGCGCGGAGAAGCGCCCCGGAATACGTCGCACCAGCAGCGCAACGCCCCACAGCAGCAGCAGGAAGACAAACTGCGAAAGCGGGTTAAACGGCTGTGTGATACACACCAGCGCCAGAAGGAGCGATAGCGCCACCACCACTCCAAGAATCAACCGACGCAGTTTAGGATTGAGATGCGCCAGCTCCTTTCTGTTCGCCCGGTCGCTCGCTTGCGGATTGATGCGTGCCGGTAGTTCGTCTGCCCAACGGATGTAGCGGTTGCGTAGCCGGTCAATACCTGCCAGAGGGCGCCATTCGCGGGGTGTACGGCTTTCCGGCGGTTTCGTGGCAATGAGCCAAATGGCTTGTAATAGGTAACGTAGCGGGTCGAGCGGGCGCGGACGAGAGAAATTAATATGCGGGAAAAGCACGTCCTGACGCGCAAGCAACGCCTGCCAGCGCGCGTTCTCCAGCGGCAAAAACATCCATGCCAGTCCAACCCATAGGCAGGTTAGCGTTGCTGCGAGCGCCGACGATTTGTTACGACGATAATCCATGTAGCGTGCGCGAATACGCGCATAAACTGGCGGGACGAAGATCCAACTGCCGAGGCGAATCATGCTTCGCGCTCCGCCGCATGATGTCCGGCATAGTGCATCAGGCACCAGTTGGCGAGGGTGATCATCTCTTCCGCCGCCAGGGAGTCATAGCGATATTCGCCCAGCGGCTGTTTGCTTGCCAGACTCTCCGCCATCGCTTCATCGCGGTGGATAACCACCGGTAATAACCGAGGCTGGGTTTGTAACCAGACCTGGTAGAGATCTTCTTGTAAAGGACTGCTCATACGCAGGCCGTTCAGTAAAAGGTGGGTATTCGTCGGCAGCGGCTGTTGATGCAAGCGGATATGGCAGTTCGCATCCGGTTTCACCACGGTCAGGGTAAAGTGACAGGCTTCAATAAGGGGGGATGTCCAGGGATAAAAAGCCTGCGGCAGGTCAATCAGGATCCACTGGTATTTCCCCTCTTGCTCTAACGTACTGGCAAGGGTGGCAATAGCCGCCAGCGTGTCGCCGCGGGTGTGGATATTTTGCTGCTCACCTGCCTGCAACTGACCAAAAGGGAGAACATCGATATGCGAGGTGTAACGCAAACCTGCATCACGCCAGTCTTTACCGTCCAGCAGCGCACGCGCCCAACCGCTGTCACGACTAATCTCGTCGTTAAACGACAGACGCAGCATGTTGTCCGGGCAGGCATCGATAACCACCACCGACTCCCCGAGCAGTTGCAAAGACCACGCTAATGCCGCCGTGACGGAGGTTGTACCCACTCCACCACGCAGGCCCTGTAATCCCAAAATAGCCATTCTGGCTTCCTTAGAGCCTATCCCAGTAGGCGTAATTGTTGAAGCCAGTTTGGTGCCGGACAGCGCGCAGAAACCGCAGCGTACACGGAGTACGTGAGGATTTCGAGCACTGCCCGGTGCCAAACTGGCGAATAAAATAGCCTAATGGGTTAGGCTCTTATTTTTATTTGGCATTTTGTTCTGCAAACTCCGCCAGCAGTGGCCAACGCTTAAACGCCGCAGCTAATTTTTCTCGCTGCGAAATATCAGTGTAATCTATATTGGGTAGAGAGAAAGCCCGGCTCAGCGCGATAAAATCATTCTGAAAGGTGTAACCAAGTTGCGAATCAACTGATTTCACAGGTTTATTATCTGCCATCGTTTATTTCCTCTGAAATCAAATCCTGATGCACTGCGTCAATCGAAAGACAAATTTTCTATGAATTTCGTTTATACTCGTCTTACTTCTGATCGAGCTTATGTGCATCGTCGTTTACGCATTTCGATTACATAGTTATGCACAAACCAGTCGAAATTAACGTTCTTATCACATGGCGATAAGTCGATTTAATAAGATTATACATGCTAAATCTGATGCTATTTAATTTCAATATTAGGTTTATTCTGACGTTTACACTAGTAAACTTAGACGCAAGATTATCGTCGATAAGAGGGACACGATGAACCCCATATTTTCTATTGGTATTGATTCATTGTGGGATGAAGTCAGCCATATGCCCACAGGCGGCGTGTGGTGGATGAATACAGACCGTCATGAAGACGCAATTAGTCTGCTCAATCAGACGCTTTCGGCGCAGGCTGAAGGGGCGAAAGTCGCCGTTGTCAGCATGGGCGAAAATCCAAAAAACCTTATAGAATTAACGGGTAATTCGGGCCCCAAACGTATTTCGATGTTTGCCATGCAGGATAGCGCTGATGGTCTATACTTGATGCGCCGCGATTTGCTCTGCACGCTTCAACCAAATAACTATTTTATTATCCTTGTATGCTCTCATAACGCCTGGAAAAATATTCCTGCGGAAAAACTTTTAGATTGGGTAAAGAAATCGCAGAAATGGGCGAAATACTACCATTGCACTCTGCTGGTACTGAACCCAGGCAACAATGCTGATGCCCAAATATCCCTATTATTAGGTGCATATCGCTCGCTCTCCGGTCTCGCAAGTTTACGTTACCAGGGTGATAGTCAACTGCTGGATATATCTTACTGGGCCAATGAAAAAGGCGTCAGCGCGCGCCAGCAGCTTTTAATTACCCACAATGGTAACCGTTGGCAATTATCTCAGGATGAAATTGCCAACGTTCAACCACGCAGTGATGAAAAAGAAGTGCTGAGTAATATCGCTATTCTTGAAGGCGCTCCGGCATTGTCCGAACACTGGAGCTTATTCGATACCAACGATGCGGTTTTTAATGCTGCGCGTACTGCCCAGGCTGCCACGGTCATATTCTCGCTTAATCAAAACAGTCAGGTAGAACAGCTTGCGAGATTCACCCACACCTTACGCCGCCAGCGCGGCAGTGCATTAAAAATTATCGTTCGCGAAACCACCGCGAGCCTGCGCGCCACCGACGAGCGATTGCTATTAAGCTGCGGTGCTAATCTGGTGATTTCCGCTAACGCCCCGCTGTCGCGAAGCCTGACGTTGATTGAAAGCGTGCAGACGCAGCAGTTCACCCGCCACGTTCCAGAAGATCTCTCGACCCTGCTTGCGAATACTGAGCCGCTGAAGCTCAAGGGCTATCAGAAGTGGGATGTTTTTTGCGAAGCGGTGCAAAAAGTTATCAATAACACCTTATTACCCGCAGACAGCAAAGGCGTGATGGTCGCCCTGCGTCCGGCTCCCGGGCTGCGCGTTGAGCAGGCGCTGACATTATGTCGTCCACACCGTGTCGGCGATATTGTCACCATCGCTGACAACCGGCTGGTGCTGTTCCTCCCTTTCTGTCGGGTAAACGATCTTGATACCGCACTGAACCATATTTTCCCGCTGCCAACCGGTGATATTTTCTCTAACCGCATGATTTGGTTCGAAGATAAGCAGATTTCCGCAGAGCTTGTGATAATGCGTGACGTGAAACCGGAGAACTGGACAAAACCCTTAACGATTGCGCCGAAACCGACCAACGTTATCAACGCCACCTACGAGGGCAAAGGCTGGCGCCGTTATCCAGAACCGCATCGCCTGTCTACGGATACCGAAGGAACACCGTCATGATGTCGATAAGCGATATTATTCAATTGGTTGTACTTTGCGCGCTGATTTTCTTCCCGCTAGGCTATCTGGCGCGCCATCATCAACGACGCATTGAGAACGCGTTTCGTCTGATGTTTCTTAAACCCCGTTATGTTAAACCAGTAGGCGTTTTACGCCGGGATCTGGCCGCCAGGGCAAAATCAAAAAATGACTAAATCGACGCAAAATGCCGCCACTCAACCTTCCCCACTTTGGCATTACTGGCGGGGACTGGCGGGCTGGAATCTCTATTTCCTGGTGAAATTCGGGCTGCTGTGGGCGGGATATTTAAACTTCCACCCCATGCTCAATTTGGTCTTTATGGCGTTCTTATTGCTGCCATTACCGAATAATCGCCTGCACCGCTGGCGGCACTGGATAGCTATTCCGCTAGGCTTTGCGTTGTTCTGGCATGATACCTGGCTCCCCGGCCCTGAAAGCATCATGAGCCAGGGTTCGCAAATTGCTGGATTTAGTGCTGACTATGTCTGGGATCTGGTTACCCGCTTTATCAACTGGCAGATGGTGGGCGCCTTCTTTGTGCTGGTTGTGGCATGGCTGTTTTTAAATCAGTGGATTCGTATTACCGTTTTTGTGGTCATCGCGATGGTCTGGATCAACCTCAGTACGCTGGTTGGCCCATCCTTTAGCCTGTGGCCTGCGGGGCAAAAAGCCGACGCTACGGCCGCGAATACCGCGGCACCCGCGACGGCGGCTGGCAGCAGTGCCACCAGCGCCGATATTCCGGCGCAAACCGCTGCGCCAACGTCGGATAATCTGAATGCCTGGCTAAGCAGTTTCTATGCCTCAGAAAGCAAACGGGCCACCACGTTCCCGACCGCGCTTCCGGCAGATGCTCAGCCGTTTGATCTGCTGGTGATTAATATTTGTTCGCTGGCGACCTCCGACGTTGAAGCGGCGGGACTGCTCCAGCATCCATTATGGTCACATTTTGATATCCGCTTTAGTAACTTCAACTCCGCAACCTCTTATAGCGGCCCGGCGGCGATTCGTTTATTGCGCGCCAGCTGTGGGCAAACATCGCATACCGACCTTTATCAGCCAGCAGGGAATCAATGTTATCTGTTTGATAACCTTGCTAAGCTTGGTTTTAACCAGCACCTGATGCTCGACCACAACGGCGTGTTTGGGGATTTCCTCAAAGAGGTGCGGAATAATGGTGGGATGCAAAGCCCGCTGATGGATCAAAGCAAACTCCCGGTTAACCTGCTCGCCTTTGATGGCTCCCCGGTGTATGACGATCTTGCCACGCTCAACCGCTGGCTTAACTCACCGGATAAACCCGCCGGTGACCGTTCCGCCACCTTCTACAATATTTTGCCGCTTCATGATGGCAACCACTATCAAGGGCAAAGCAAGACCGCAGACTACAAAGCTCGTGCGCAGAAACTGTTTGATGAGCTGGACGCGTTTTTCGATGAGTTGCAGAAGTCAGGTCGCAGGGTGATGGTTATCGTGGTGCCGGAACATGGCGCGGCGCTGGCGGGCGATAAAATGCAGGTTTCCGGCCTGCGTGATATCCCAAGTCCGTCGATTACCCACGTCCCGGCTGCCGTTAAGTTCTTCGGTATGAAAGCGCCGCACCAGGGTGCCGCGGTGGATATCAACCAGCCGAGCAGTTATCTGGCGATTTCCGAACTGGTCGCACGTGCGGTGGATGGCAAAATCTTCACCGAAGATACGGTTGACTGGTCTGCCTTCACGGGAAATCTGCCGCAAACCGCCGCCGTCTCCGAAAACTCGAATACGGTGGTGATGCAGTATCAGGGGAAACCTTACGTTCGTCTGAACGGTGGTTCCTGGGTGCCATACCCGCAGTAAAAACAAAAAAGGCCGCAGGATTTTACCCCTGCGGCCCGTTTCGGGCGCATGCCGCCACTGCGGCGGACATCACGCCCCGTCAGGTTAGAACTTGAAGAAGTGACGTACCAGCGCGACCACGATTGGGCCGACGATGGAGGTCACAACAGCAAGTAATAACGCCTCGTTGAGCGTCATATAACCGCCTGCGTTGCAATGGCAACCGTTCGCGGCTATCCTCTTGTTGTCGAGCAAGTGAATCGCCCCCGTTATGTTGCCGGTTTATACCAAACAACGTGCGGGGGTTTTCTCTTTCCAGCAACCGATGCCGCCGGGGATCAATGCAGAGATAAGCACCGAGCAGCCCCGGGGGCGGCGTAAACGCCTTGCCCGGGCTACAAATACAAAAAAGGCCGCAGGATTTTACCCCTGCGGCCCGTTTTGGGCGCTGCTGCCACTGCGGCGGACATCACGCCCCGTCAGGTTAGAACTTGAAGAAGTGACGTACCAAAGCGACCACGATTGGGCCGACTATGGAAGTCACCACGGCAAGTAATAACGCCTCGTTGAGCGTCATATAACCGCCTGCGTTGCAATGGCAACCGTTCGCGGCTATCCTCTTGTTGTTGAGGCAAGTGAATGGCCCCCGTTATGTTGCCGGTTTATACCAAACAACGTGCGGGGGTTTTCTCTTTCCAGCAACTGATGCCGCCGGGGATCAAGCCCCCGCAACATTGCGCCTCATCAGAAAACCCGACTTGCCAACGATACTACTGCAATCCGCCGCTCAACTCGCCGTCACCGCCCCATTTTCAGAATTGCGCCCGACCGGCTCGTAGCCCGGCCGAGCAGAGCGACGCCGGGGATCGATGCAGAGATAAGCACCGAGTATTCCCGGGGGCGGCGTATACGCCTTGCCCGGGCTACAAATACAAAAAAGGCCGCAGGATTTTACCCCTGCGGCCCGTTTCGGGCGCTGCTGCCACTGCGGCGGACATCACGCCCCCGTCAGGTTAGAACTTGAAGAAGTGACGTACCAGCGCGACCACAATTGGGCCGACTATGGAAGTCACCACGGCAAGTAATAACGCCTCGTTGAGCGTCATATAACCGCCTGCGTTGCAATGGCAACCGTTCGCGGCTATCCTCTTGATGTCTGGTCAAGTGAATGGCCCCCGTTATGTTGCCGGTTTATACCAAACAACGTGCGGGGGTTTTTCTCTTTCCAACAACCGATGCCGCCGGGGATCAAGCCCCCGCAACATTGCGCCTCATCGGGGAAACCCGACTTGCCGACGATACTACTGCAATCTGCCGCTCAACTCGCTGTCACCGCCTCATTTTCAGAATTGCGCCCGACCGGCCCGTAGCCGGCCGAGCAGAGCGACGCCGGGAGCACCGAGCAGCCCCGGGGGCGGGGTAAACGCCTTGCCCGGGCGACAAATACAAAAAAGCCGCAGGGTTTTATCCCTGCGGCTCTGTTATAGCTGATGAGTATAGGTTTACGCCGTTTTCTCTGGATTTTCGTCCTGATCAACCGCAAAACACGCGACCAACTGACCCCCGTAGTCTTTCAACTGCGGCTGCAGCTGAGTACACGGCCCAAAACGGCGGCGGCAGCGAGCGTTAAATGCGCAGCCCGGCGGTGGATTGAGCGGGCTTGGCAGTTCGCCTGTCAGCTTGATGCGCTCGCGACGGTCGTCCGGATTCAGACGTGGGGTCGCTGAGAGCAACGCCTGGGTGTATGGGTGACGAGGATTATTGAAGATCTGATCCTTCGTACCCTTCTCCACGCAGCGCCCCAGATACATCACCATCACTTCATCAGCAATATGCTCAACAACCGACAGATCGTGCGAGATAAAGACGTACGACAGCCCCAGATCCTGCTGCAAATCCATCATCAGGTTCAGTACCTGTGCGCGGACAGACACGTCGAGGGCAGAAACCGGTTCATCAGCAATCACCACGTCCGGGTCGAGCATTAAACCGCGGGCAATCGCGATACGCTGGCGCTGGCCGCCGGAGAACATATGCGGATAGCGGTCGTAATGCTCCGTTTTCAGACCCACCTTCGCCATCATCGCCAGCGCTTTTTCACGGCGCTGCTCTTTGCTAAGCGAGGTGTTTATCTGTAACGGCTCCTCCAGAATTTGCCCCACTTTCTTACGCGGGTTCAGCGAACCGTATGGGTTCTGGAACACAATCTGGATTTTCTGCCGACGCAGTTTCTGCGCCTGTGGATCGTGCTTAAGCAGATCCTGCCCTTGATAATAAAGTTCGCCGCCGGTCGGAATTTCAATCATCGTTAATAGGCGGCCCAGAGTGGATTTCCCACAGCCTGACTCGCCCACCACCGCCAGCGTTTTACCGCGCTCGAGGGTAAAGGATACGCCATCCAGCGCTTTCACCAGGCGTTCCGGGGCGAAAATGCCCTTTTTCACCGGATAGTGTTTTTTCAGATCAATGGCCCGCAGCAGCGGCTGCGAGGTGGCCTCATGCGTACTCATAGTGTGGGCCTCCCGGCATCATCGAGTGGGTAGTGGCATTTCGACTGACGACCGCTGGCAAGCAGGTTCAGCTCGGGTTCAACGCTGCGGCATTTATCCGTGGCATACGGGCAGCGCGGGTTCAGCAGACAGCCTGCAGGGCGATCGTACTTGCCCGGCACCACGCCCGGCAGCGAGGCCAGACGTGCTTTATCCTGGGCAAACTCCGGCAGCGCACGCAGTAAGGCTTGAGTATACGGATGACGTGGCGCGCGGAAGATATCCGTTGCCGCGCCGGTCTCCACCACTTGACCGGCGTACATCACGATGATTTTGTGTGCCGCTTCGGCGACCAGCGCCAGATCATGGGTGATCAGAATCAGCGCCATGTTCTCTTTTTGCTGTAATTCCAGCAGCAGTTCGATGATCTGCGCCTGAATGGTCACGTCCAGCGCGGTGGTCGGTTCATCGGCAATCAACAGCTTTGGACGACAGGCAATCGCCATGGCGATCATCACGCGCTGGCTCATACCACCGGAAAGCTGGTGCGGATATACGTCGAGACGCGAAGCCGGGTCGGGGATCCCCACCTGGTTTAGCAGGTCGATAGCCCGCTGACGACGGGTTTTCTTGTTGCCACCCTGGTGCACCTTAATGGCTTCCATAATCTGGAAACCGACGGTGTAACACGGGTTGAGGCTGGTCATCGGATCCTGGAAGATCATCGCCACTTCGGCGCCCACCAGATTCCGGCGCTCTTTCTCCGAAATACGCTTCAAATCCTGACCGTTGAAGGCGAGGCTTTCCGCCATCACGCGGCCGGGATAGTCAATCAGCCCCATAATCGCCAGAGAACTGACCGATTTCCCCGAGCCCGATTCCCCAACGATACCGACCACTTCACCCTGATCCACACTGTAGCTTACGCGGTCTACGGCTTTAAACGGTGTGCCTTCGTCGCCGAAGTGCACCGATAATTTATCTACATTTAATAACGCCATCTCGAACCTCTTACTGCTTCAGTTTGGGATCGAGCGCATCACGCAAACCGTCACCCATCAGGTTAAATGCCAGTACCGTCAGCAGAATAGCCAGCCCCGGGAAGGTCACAACCCACCAGGCACTTTGTGCAAACTGCAAAACGTCAGAGAGCATGGTGCCCCATTCCGGCGTAGGCGGCTGAGCGCCCATCCCCAGGAAGCCAAGAGCAGCCATATCGAGAATGGCGTTAGAGAAACCGAGCGACGCCTGAACAATCAGCGGAGCAAGGCAGTTCGGCAGAATATTGACGAACATCTGGCGCAGCGCGCCAGCGCCGGCCACGCGGGAAGCGGTCACGTAGTCGCGATTCACCTCCACCAGCACGGCGGCGCGCGTTAAGCGGACATAGTGCGGCAGGGCCACGAAAGTCAGCGCCAGCGCGGCGTTACCGATGGAAGGGCCAAAGATCGCCACCAGCACCAACGCCAGCAGCAGGCTTGGCAGCGCCAGCATAATATCGACAACACGCATGATGACGTTATCAATAATACCGCCGAAGTAACCGGCAACCAGCCCAAGCACCACGCCCATAATCAGCGACAGTACAACCACCAGGCAGCCGACCAGCAGCGATAAACGCGCGCCGTACATCAGACGCGATAACACATCGCGGCCCACATCATCAGTGCCAAACAGATGCGCCCATGTGCCGCCATCCTGCCACGCAGGAGGAGCCAGCAACGTATCGCGGAACTGGTCCGCCGGGTTATACGGCGCAATCCAGTTCGCAAAGATGGCAATAAACAGCACGATGACCACATACACCAGGCCAACGACCGCGCCTTTATTACGTTTAAAGTAATGCCAGAATTCCTGGAAAGGGGTCATCGGCACCGGTGCGGACACCGTTTTGGTTTCAGTAACTTGTGTCATGACGGCCCCTTACTTCTTATGACGGATGCGCGGGTTAACCACGCCGTACAGCAGGTCAACCAGCAGGTTGACGAGGATAATCATCGTCGCCACCAGCAGTACTCCACCCTGCACCACCGGATAGTCGCGGCGTTGTAGGGCATCGATTAACCAACGTCCCAGGCCCGGCCAGGAGAAGATGGTTTCCGTCAAAATGGCCCCAGCCAGCAGCGTACCGACCTGCAGGCCGATAACGGTGACCACCGGCAGCATGGCATTGCGCAAGGCGTGGACAATAATCACGCGCATCCGGGTCAGGCCTTTAGCACGGGCGGTGCGGATATAGTCCTCGCCCAGCACTTCCAGCATCGACGAACGGGTCATACGCACAATCACCGCCAGCGGAATCGTACCCAGCACCATCGCCGGCAGAATCATATGCGCCAGCGCGTCGATGAAGTTGCCCTCTTCGCCCCAGATGGCGGTATCAATCAGCATGAAACCAGTTAGCGGGTTGGTATCGTCAAGGAACACCATATCGCTCACGCGCCCGGAAACCGGCGTCAGGTTCCACTGTACCGATACCAGCATGATAAGCATCATGCCCCACCAGAAAATCGGCATAGAGTAGCCAGTCAGCGCCAGACCCACCGCGGTGTGGTCGAAGATAGAACCGCGTTTAACTGCCGCCAGTACACCTACCGGGATACCCACAGCGACGGCAAAAATCATGGCGCAGATACCGAGTTCCAGCGTCGCTTTAAAGCGCGGCACGAACTCGTCCCATACCGGGAGTCGGCTTTTTAATGAAATACCCAAGTCGCCGTGCAGTACGCCCCAGATATAGTGGAGATACTGCTGCCACATCGGCTTATCAAGGCCAAGTTCGGCCAGCAGCTGGGCGTGGCGCTCAGGGGAAATACCACGCTCGCCCGCCATAATCATCACCGGATCGCCGGGGATCATATGCACAAAGGCAAACGTCAGAAGGGTGATACCGATAAACGTTGGGATCACCAGACCCAAACGTTTGAGGATAAACTGCAACATAACCCTGATTCTCTCTAATGACGGCCCGCCTGGTCACAGGACGTCTGTATTGCTCACAAATCTGCCGTCTTGCTCAAACGAGAGGGACGCAGATACGGCGCAGCTTCCCACCCCAAGGGGGGCAGGAAGCGTCGCGTTGCCGGTTAAGGCATCATCTTTATTATTCGATAGAGACGTTGTCGAAGTGGTGCTTACCTAATGGATCAACCACGTAGCCTTTGACTTCTTTACGCACTGGCTCGTAAACGGTGGAGTGAGCGATGATCAGCGCCGGAGCCTGATCGTGCATCACCACCTGAGCCTGTTTGTACAGTTCAATACGCTTGTTGTGGTCGTCGGTCGCACGTGCCGGTTGAATCAAATCTTCAAACGGCTTGTAGCACCAGCGAGAGTAGTTGGAACCGTCTTTGGCCGCCGCACAGCTGAACAGGGTGGCGAAGAAGTTATCTGGATCCCCATTGTCCCCGGTCCAACCCATCATCACGGCCTGGTGTTCGCCCGCTTTCGCACGCTTGAGGTACTCGCCCCACTCGTAGGTCACGATTTTAGCCTGTACGCCGATTTTCGCCCAGTCAGCCTGAATCATCTCAGCCATGCGGCGAGCATTCGGGTTGTATGGACGCTGTACCGGCATCGCCCACAGCTCAACGGTAAAGCCTTTGTCCTGGCCTGCTTCTTTGAGCAGCGCTTTGGCTTTTTCTGGATCGTAGCTGTAGTCTTTGACGTCGTCGTTATAGCCCCACATGGTTGGTGGGATCAGGTTCTTAGCGGCAACGCCTGCACCCTGATAAACCGCTTTGATGATCGCCTCTTTGTTGACCGCGTAGGTCAGCGCCTGGCGAACTTTGACATCATCAAATGGTTTTTTCTCGGTGTTGAAGGACAGGTAACCCACGTTCAGGCCCGCCTGTTCCATCAGGTTGATGCTCTTATCTTGCTTCATGCGCGAGATATCAGCCGGGTTCGGGTACGGCATCACCTGGCATTCGTTCTTCTGCAACTTGGCGTAACGCACGGAAGCGTCAGGCGTGATGGAGAAGACCAGACGGTCGATCTGCGGCTTGGTGCCCCAGTAGCCCGGGAACGCTTTGTAGAGAATACGGGAGTCTTTCTGGTACTGCAGCAGCTGGAATGGACCAGTACCAATTGGGTTCAGGTCAACCTTCTCCGGCGTACCGGCTTTCAGCATGTTGTCAGCATATTCTTTTGACAAAATGGAAGCGAAGTCCATCGCGAGGTCTGCCAGGAATGGCGCTTCCGGGCGAGTCAGCACGAACTGAACGGTGTTATCGTCGACTTTTTTCACTTCGCTAATCAGGTCTTGCAGGCCCATGCCTTCAAAGTATTCATAGCTGCCGCCAGAAACCTTGTGATACGGGTTCTGGGCATTTTTCTGACGATCGAAGGAGAAGACGATATCGTCGGCGTTCACGTCACGCGTCGGTTTGAAATCTTTATTATCCTGCCACTTCACGCCCTGACGCAGGTGGAAGGTGTAGGTTTTGCCGTCTTCGCTGATGTCCCATTTCTCCGCCAGACCCGGGATCACTTCCGTGGTACCGGTTTTGAATTCAACCAGACGGTTATAGATAGGAACTGAGCTGGCATCGTAGGTGGTGCCAGACGTGAAGAGCTGTGGGTTAAAGCCTTCCGGCGAGCCTTCTGAACAGTAAACCAGGGTTTTTGCCTGTACGCTGGCGGCAACGGTCATAGCGACCAGGCTGAGACCCAGCTTCAGCATCCCTGACTTCTTCAAGGAAATACTCATTATTGTGCTCCAAAGTGATATGTGTTGTTTTACCCTTTGCAATGGGTTACACCGCCAGGCCTTTATTTGTGTTTTACCCGGCCAGGTCGATGCGTAATAGAGGCGGAATTCCTTTCACTTAGAACAACTGAGTTGCAGCGCATATTCTCCATGAAATGCCCCTCATGCCCTACAATCTGTCAACAGAATGTGAATACGTCAATACAGTTAGCCGGGATTTGTATTGAAGGTGAGAATAGATGGGCAAAGATTAAAAAAACCCCCAAGGGCTATTTTCAGCAGAGAAATTTATGCTACGGCGTCAAAGGCAGAGTTATCCACTTAATACTTTGCAACATTTAGTGATTAACATTTAAGCGTTAGGTGAAAAAATTCTTTCGATATGATGAATATCTGAGCGATTAATGCGGTGAACGTTAAAACGCACAGGTGAAAATGCTGGGCTTAGTCATAAGTAGCACGAAAAAAGATTCATCTATGCATAAAAAAAAGCAATGGAATATGTCACAGAATTGTTAACGCGTAGCGGAAGAATTGGGGACGGTATCGTCGTCCTGGGGAGGGGGCATGTTCCCGGCGTCGCTTCGCTCGGCCGGGCTACAATTTGACGTAAATGGGTAGGTCTGAGGCATCGTCACCACATTGCCGGATGGCGGCGACGCCTTATCCGGCCTACACCCCAGCATCCGACATCGAGTGGTAGCCCGGGCAAGGCGTTTACGCCGCCCCCGGGGCAGCGCCGAATCAAACCCAGCGCTACTTCTTATCAGGCACGTGGCACCAGTTGTTATGCTCGTTGATACCCCCATCCGGCGAGGTGTATCCCAGACAACCCATAATCGTGTCGTACAGCTCAACGTGACGCTTTGGCTGCTTCATCGCGGCCTGTTGTTTCAGGTAGGCGAACGACTTCGCGTGGTCAGGGTTTTCCAGATATTTATCCGACATCCACACCATCATCGGCACGCGGAATTGCTCCGGCGGCGCCATCTTGCGCGGCGTACCGTGCAGGCGCTCATGCTCGTTGATAGACTCACCGTGGTCGGCGGCAAAGAACACAATCGCCTTCTTGTCGCGCATCTGATCGAAGATATTCACCAGGAAATGGTCAACATAGGTGATTGAGTTATCGTAAGAATTGATTAACTCCGCCTTGCTGCACTTATCGTCCACGTTGACGCACTCCGGCTTCCACTGCGCGAAACTACGCGGATAGCGCTGCGTATAGTTAAAGTGTGAACCTTTGGTATGCAGGATAATCAGATGCTTACCGTCCACACCGCTACGCGCCAACACGGTTTTCATCTCATCGGCCAGCAGCATGTCGTCGACGCTTTTGCCGCGGTTACGCGGTTCGGCGCCAATCTGCTCACGATAGGCAATGTTATTCGCCATCGTGTTGCTGTAGAACCACAGCTCGCTTTGCATCGCCAGCAGGTCGCCGGTAAAACCGAGCTGATGCAATACCGCAAATACGTTCTGCTCTTTGAGCGTGCGCTGCGGGTTATCGCTGGCACCGCCTTGACGCACGAACATGCAGCGCAGTGACAGCTTGGTGGCGGTGTCGCAGGAGTAGCCACGGAACGCCACCAGGTTTTTCTCTTTTTCCAGCTCCGGCGTGGTATTACGCTCGTAGCCGAATAGCCCCATATGATCCCAGCGGGTGGTTTCACCGATGATAAACACCACATAGGTATCATCGAGACCTTCCGGTGCGACATAGGTGAATTTTTTGGTCGGGTCGATAAACTCTTTGGTGTCAAACCTCTCATCGACCTGCGTCCAGCCGTACAGGCTCAGCGCGGAGACCCAGTTCGTGGGCAGATAGGAGTTTGCCAGCACGCCGCCGTAGCTTGGCAAATCAACCTGCGAGAGACGCTCGCTCTCCTTGAGATGGGCCTCCATCAGGCGAATCGGCCCCCACACTAACGCAGCGCACGCTAAAATCACCGCGATACTGCGGACACGCTGCCCCGGCGTGCGAAGTTGATTGAGCAACGTATCGCGCGCGCCGTTCAGCCAGATGAAAACCAACGGTACGATGCTGGTCAGCACCAGCCATGAGATGAAATGCCAACCGACGACCTCTTTAGACAGATCGACATCCGTGGTCATTACCGAGGCAATAATGCCATAGCCAATCACCACGTTCAGATTGGTCATGTAGTAGCTGGCACCGGCAGAAATCAACACCACCACCGTTGCCAATACCTTCCACAGCGTACGTCCACCTAACGACAGCATACGCAGTAAGAAGAACGTCACCAACAACGTGCCCACCAGCTCAATAGCGATAAAAATCCCTTTTTCGGCGCTAAAATTTTGTAGGTAGCCCTCAAACCGACGGACAAACACGGAATAATTCATAAACCAGCCGATGTAGATAGCCAGCAGAAAACTGAGCGTCTGCTGGGACATCGCTTTTATATATGTCATGCGAAAAACCCTGGAAAAAGGGAGAACCAAAAACGTGTTACCAATAACAGTAAGTAAACTCGTTAATATTTGCGGTCGGCTATAAGAGCCTTTATTGCAAGCGCGGTCAGTAGACAACAAGAAAGGGGAAAAGTATTTGGGAGAAATGTGATTTGGCCAGATATTTACAAAAATATCTGGCCAGAATCTACTTAATAAGTGAGGTAATTATTTTCAGGCGTGCGCCTGATGCAGGATTTCTGTTTTTGGCTGACGGATAGTGGTCGACAGCGCCAGGGAGATAATCAACAACGCGAAGATGACGCAGAAGGTCACATAGAAGCCGCCGAACAGGGAAGCAATCAGCGAACCACAGATGCTACCAATCCCGAAACCTAAGTAAATCACACCGTAGTTTTTCGCCAGGTTATTCAGACCAAAGAACTCACTGACCAGCGATGGGAATACGGTAATCGTGCCGCCAAAGTTAAAGGCAACGCAGGCAATGGCTGCAAAGAAAGTGTATTCATTGAGCGGTGCGAACAACAGTGCCGCCATCCCTACCAGAGAAATAACTTGCCCGATGGTGATAACACGAATGCGGGAAATCTTATCGGACAAAATACCCAGTACCAGGCGACCGCTCAGGTTGGCAATAGAGATAATCGTCACCGCGTTAGCCGCCGTCGCCAGATCCAGATGTACCATGCCCTGCGCAATATCTTTCGCCACACCGATAACGTACAGACCGCTCATACAAGCCGTCAGGAACATCACTGCCAGCATCCAGTACTGTGGTTTGCGCATTGACTCGGCCAGCGTGAAATCGTTCTCCATCACACCGTCGTGGCTTGCTACTGCCTGATTTGGTGCATCTTTCATCAGCATCGCGCCGAAGACGATCATCACCAGCACAATGGCGCCCCAGATCATGAAGGTTTTTTCCAGACCGACGGTTTCCAGCAGGTGGCTATCGATAAATTTGAACCCCAGGCTGCCTAAACCGTAAGAACCGATAGCAAAGGCAGAAATCAGACCCTTACGTTCCGGGAACCATTTTACGCAGTTGGAAAGCGTTAACAGGTAACCTGCGCCATCCGCGAGGCCGACAATCACCCCAGCGCTCAGCCACAGCATTGGCAAGCTGTTCGCATGTGCGGTCAGGAAGAAGCCTAAGCCCAGCAAAACACCAGAGGCCATAGTGACGTGCTTCACGCCGAAACGCTCCTGCAATTTACCGGCAACTGATGAGGAGATAGCCAGGCCTAAACTTAGCAGACCAAAAGAAAACGCCACCTGGCTTACGGATGCATCCAGCTTGGTAGACAGCGCGCTGTTGAACAAGCTCCAGGTGTAAACGGAACCTAAAGCGAATTGGGTAATAATGGTGCCGAATAATGTCAGCCAGCGAGTGTGATTTTTAGTTGCAGCGTTCATGATGAAGATGCCTTCTTAAATTAACTGCTGCCAACGATAACGAAGTTAGCATTTTCGCGGGTTTAAAAAGGCATGAAGTGCGTTCAGGACGGAATGAAATGCATCAGCGGCGGAATGAACGACATTGCAAAAAATGACCTGCCGCTGATGTCTATAAGATAAATTGACGATTTCAGAAGCGTGCGCTGACGCCCATGGTGTAGAAATAGTTCGCCCCAACGCTCATATTATCCGCCTGCGAAAGCGCGGCATAAGCGGCAAGATGTGAATTCAGCAACATATCGGCACCAACGGTGACATCAACCCAGTTACCGTCCTGTAAAGCCGTGGGCATACGATTAAGCCCGGACTGCGCTTTCCATTGGTTTTCACCGAACTGCTGATTGTAGCTCACCTGCGCCCACGGGCGAATGCCCAGCCAGGCGTGTGAATCTACCCGCCAGCCCAGCGTGCTGACGCTGGCGTGCCACAAGGGGTCGGTCAGCGATGCGGTCGACGCAACATCACCAAACTCATTCCACATATACCCCGGCGAACCATCATAATGCCATTGTGCAACCGGCCCCGTAGTGAGGTGGTCGGAGAGCGGAAAATTCCAGCCCAAACTCATCGTTTTATTGGCGTCCAGCGGCATATCGTCCGGCGCATTTCTGTTTAACCCGGGCCCTGACTGTACCGCTTCAATGCGCTCAGCCAGAATGTCATCATAGCGAGGTTGGTGATCGCTATCCCATGTATAGCGCTCAGCAGTATTATTGTGTGAGTCAGACACGATATATTCTTGTTGCCATGCATGCGCATGTGGGGAAAGTAACATCCACACGAAAACCGCTGCTGGCGACATATATCGCCAGTGACCAATGCATTTCTTGTTAATCATCAATTGACTCCAGAGAAGAGCCAGATTCGGCAGTTATTGTTATGTTTTATAGGAGTGACTCCTGTATTAACTATTGCTTCTTTATTTTCGGCGTCAAGCGAAGTTCAGGGTTTTATTAAGGTGCGTGGGTCATCGACAAAAAAAGGGAGAACCAGATGCAACGTTGCGGTTGGGTAAGCCAGGATCCGCTTTATATCGAGTATCACGATAACGAATGGGGAGTGGCCCAGCGTGATAAGCAAATGCTGTTTGAGATGATCTGTCTTGAAGGCCAGCAGGCCGGGCTGTCATGGATAACGGTGCTGAAAAAACGCGAAAATTATCGTCAGGCCTTCCATCAGTTCGACCCCGTGAAGGTGGCGGCGATGACCGAAGAAGATGTTGAACGCCTGGTGCTGGATGCCGGCATTATTCGCCACCGGGGAAAAATTCAGGCCATCATTGGCAACGCCCGCGCGTTTTTGGCGATGGAGGCCAACGGCGAGCCGTTCAACGATTTCGTCTGGTCGTTTGTCGATAACACGCCGACAATCACCGACGCGGCAACGCTTAGCGACATTCCGACCTCAACGCCTATCTCAGACGCCCTGTCGAAAGCCCTCAAAAAACGCGGCTTCAAATTTGTTGGCACCACGATTTGTTATTCCTTCATGCAGGCCTGCGGTCTGGTCAACGACCATGTGACCGGCTGCTTCTGCCATCCTGGAGTTCAGCATGATCAGAAAATGGAACACTAGCCAGTTCGAGCCATTACTCGCGCTGTGGCTGGATAGCACCACCTACGCACATCCGTTTATTGCCGAACAGTACTGGCAGGATAGTCTGCCGAGCGTGCGAGATACCTATCTCCCCGTCGCCGAAACCTGGGTCTGGGAAGAACCACAGGGCCTGCTCGGCTTTATCAGCGTGATTCAGGAACGTTTCGTCGGCGCACTGTTTGTTGCCCCCGATGCCATTCATCGGGGGATTGGTAGCGCGTTGATTAACGTCGCTAAGCAGCATTTTTCTGATTTAAGCCTTGAGGTGTACCAGAAAAATATCCGGGCGGTAAATTTCTACCACGCGCAGGGTTTTCGTATTGAAGACAGCGCGTGGCAGGAGGAGACCCGGCATCCCACCTGGATTATGCGTTGGCAGGCGGATTAAAGGCGGTTAACGCCAGCGCCGGGCCGTCATACTTTTCGACCCAGGCCAGCGCCGTGTTGCCCGCGCAGCCATTCCCCAGCCGTGAGCTGGGGATATCCTTGGTGAGCACGTTCACCGCGCCATTTTTGCAAATGCCACCCGCCTCAGGGGCTAAATCAGGCCATGCCCCTTCATGTAAGCACATCACGCCAGGCCTGATATCGTCACTGACCACGGCACCGGCCAGCACCTGACCACGCTGATTCCACAGGCGCACAAGGTCACCTTCACGGATCTGCCGCGCTTTTGCATCCTGCGAATTTATCGTCAGCGGCTCACGCCCTGCCACCACATAGCGTTCGCGCAGTGAAGTGTGATTGAGCTGACTGTGCAAACGGTGCGCGGGATGAGCGGATAAAAGCTGAAGCTGCCCCGGCTGCGCGTTGCCGTGCCACTCATCGGGCGCCAGCCACATGGGATGCGGTGGGCAGTCCGGGTACTGGAAGCTGGCAATGCGTTCAGAATAGATCTCAATTTTACCGCTCGGGGTTTTTAACGGATTGGCCTGCGGGTCGGCGCGAAACGCGCTAAAACGGACAAACGCCGCATTCTGCGCGCTTTCCGGCATCTCAATGAGTTGATTAGCTTCCCAGAAGGTGTCGAATGGCGGCAACGTCACCTGCTGGCTCGCGCCCCGCTCACCGGCAATGCGGTAAAAAGTTTCCAGCCACTGGAGTTCACTTTTGCCTTCGGTAAATCGCGCGCGACCGCCCTTCTCCCAGCGCTCGCTTAAATCGGCGAACACCTCGAAATCATCACGCGCTTCATCACGCGGCATCACCACCCTTTTCATCGGCACCAGATGCTGGTTGCTGTAATCGCCGGTCATGGTCAGGTCATTACGTTCGAACGAGGTGGTGGCGGGCAGGACGATATCGGCGTGGCGCGCGGCGGCCGTCCAGTTACATTCAGAGATAACCACCAGCTCTGGTTTCTGCCAGGCCTTGATAAGACGGTTGGTATCCTGGTGATGGGTAAAGTTGGCGCCGCCCGCCCACCAGACAAAGCGAATATCCGGGAAGTGGCGGTCGAGACCGTTATGCTGATAGGGCGCGCCGGGGTTTTCCAGTGCCTCAACGATTCGCGCCACCGGGATTTTATCCACGGCATCGACACCGCCTTTAACCGTACCCTGCATGGAAGCGAGCACCGCCGCACGTCGCGTTGGATTGCCACCATTTGCAAAATGATAGGAAAGACCAAAACCGCCGCCTGGCGTACCGATCTGTCCTAACATGGCGGCTAACGTCACCAGCATCCAATGTTTTTGTTCGCCAAACTGCTGGCGTTGCATTCCCCATCCGGCCATTAACATGGTGGTGTTTTGACGGAAGATATCCGCCAATTCGCGAATTTTATTCGCACTTACACCGCAAATCTTAGCAGCCCACTGTGCCGATTTAGCCTCGCCGTCCGCGTTGCCCAGCAGGTAATCGGCAAAAACCGAATACCCTGTGGTGTAGGTTTCAAGGAACGCGCGATCGTGCCAGCCGTTTTCCACCAGCGTATGGGCAATTCCTAACATCAGCGCCACATCGGTTCCCATATGGGGGGCTACCCACTCCATCGCATCGCCGAAAAATTCCACGCTCTCCGATCGCATCGGATCGATGCAGATCAGCTTTTTACCGCTTTTTCGCAGCGCCTCAAAATAAGTGATGCCCTGTTCGTCCGAGGCATTCCAGGCAATTTTCAGCGTATTAAGCGGATTGGCGCTCCACAGTACGACCACCTCGCTGTGCTCGAGAATCAGCGGCCAGCTGGTCTGCTGCTGATACACCTCATTGCCGCCAACCACATGCGGCATGATGGCCTGTGCCGCGCCGGTAGAGTAATCACCCAAATGACCGGTATAGCCGCCAGCCAGGCTCATATACCGCTGCAACAACGTTGCCGCTTTATGCAGTACGCCGTTAGACCGCCAGCCGTAAGAACCGGCAAAAATGGCCGATGGGCCATACGTCTCACGAATACGTTTGTGTTGCGCGTGCAAAAGATCCAGCGCCTCATCCCAGCTCACCCGCACAAATTCATCCTGACCGCGCACGCCTACAGGCGCCTCCGGCGAGGCCAGATAACCTTTACGTACCATCGGATAGCGGATGCGAGTTTTGCTGTGCACCTGGTCGCGCACCACGCTTTGCAGCGAATTAGGATGCGAAGTCGGCAACGCCCCGCGGGACGCCAGAACATTCTCGCCGTCAGTGTCGACAAGAATCGGCCCCCAATGGGCGGCGGTTAATACGGAAAAGGGTGTAGACAAAGTGAGCGCTCCTGCAGGTGGTCATCGTTTATTTATTGCGCCGGTCAATGTTACTTACAAATTTCAGAGAGTTCCCAAGAATTTTCTTCAGGTTCGCACGTCATAATCATGCGCCACGGTCGCTGTGGTGAAAATAAGAATGTCACAAGGAATTAAGATGAATAAACGTATTTTGGTCATTGCTGCTATTGTGAGCGGCACCCTGGCGGTATCTGGCTGCACAACAAACCCTTATACCGGCGAACGTGAAGCGGGTAAATCTGGCATTGGCGCGGGCATCGGTTCGCTGGTCGGCGCGGGCGTCGGCGTGCTCTCGTCATCGAAGAAAGATCGCGGCAAAGGCGCGTTGATTGGTGCGGCAGCGGGCGCAGCGCTCGGCGGCGGCGTAGGCTATTACATGGATGTTCAGGAAGCCAAACTGCGAGACAAAATGCAGGGCACTGGCGTGAGCGTAACCCGCAGCGGCGATAACATCATCCTGAATATGCCAAACAACGTCACCTTCGATAGCAGCAGCGCAACCCTTAAACCGGCGGGTGCGAACACGCTGACCGGCGTGGCGATGGTGCTGAAAGAGTACAATAAGACCGCCGTTAACGTGATGGGCTACACCGACAGCACCGGAAGCCAGGATCTGAATATGCGTCTTTCCCAGCAGCGCGCCGATAGCGTGGCCAGCTCGCTGATTACTCAGGGCGTTGAAGCCAGCCGCATCCGCACGCGCGGTATGGGCCCAGCGAACCCAATCGCCAGCAACAGCACGGCTGAAGGCAAAGCACAGAACCGCCGCGTTGAAATCACCTTAAGCCCAATTCAGTAATTGTGCCGTCGGATGGTGGCGTCACCATCCGACATGAATCAACTTGCCATCAACGATTTTCGCGTTAAGGTGTTGTCACTTTCAGGCGAGAGACATTTCCATGGCAAAATCAGCGCGCCCTACCATCAGCGATGTGGCAAAAGCCGCGAAAACCGGCAAAACCAGCATTTCACGTTATCTTAATGGCGAAAAACATCTGCTTTCCGATGCGCTGCTGGCGCGTATTGAAGCCGCTATTGCCGAACTCGACTATCGCCCAAGCCTGATGGCCCGCAATTTAAAGCGCGGCCGTACCCGCCTGATTGGCCTCATCATCGCCGATATCACCAATCCCTATTCGGTAAATGTGTTAAGCGGCATTGAAGCCGCATGTCGCGACAAAGGCTTCACCCCGCTGGTGTGTAACACCAATAACGAGGTGGATCAGGAGCTGCACTATCTCGATCTGCTGCGCAGTTATCAGGTGGAAGGCATTGTGGTGAATGCTGTCGGGATGCGCGAAGAGGGCCTGCATCGGCTACAGCAATCCGCCCTACCGATGGTGCTTATCGACCGCAAAATTCCTGATTTTGCTTGTGACGTCGTGGGGCTGGATAACACTCAGGCCGCCACCACCGCTACCGAACATCTCATTGAGCAAGGCTTTGAAGCGCTGCTGTTTCTCAGTGAGCCGCTCGGCACCGTCAACACCCGCCGCGAGCGCCTGAGCGCCTTTCGCGCCACGCTTGCCCGTTATCCAGGAATGGTGGCGGAGAATGCAGAGGTGCCGCTGGCCGAAAACGCCCAGCTTGATAACACGCTGCGCCAGTTTCATCAGCAACATCGCGGAATGCGCAAAGCGGTCATTTCCGCCAACGGCGCGCTCACGCTACAGGTGGCCCGCTCGATGAAACGCATCGGCCTGAACTGGGGCAGTGATATCGGCCTGCTGGGGTTCGATGAACTGGAGTGGGCGGAGCTTGCCGGCGTGGGTATTACCACCCTGAAACAGCCTACCTGGCAGATTGGCTACGCCGCCGTCGAGCAGGTGGTTCGCCGCATTGAAGGCACTTCAGAAACGCTACATGAGCAGGTGTTCTCAGGTGAGCTTATCGTGCGCGGATCAACGGCGCGTTAACATTCCTTCGTGATGGTGATCATAAATTCAACATAGTATGATTTTCTTTGGAACCGATTCCATTTAGCGTATTAGCAAGAGCGTTAGATTTGGAGTTCCTATGCAAAGAAAAATCATGGTGGTCACCGCCGCCTACGGCCACGACGTTGTTCGCCACGCTGGCGGACAAATTGCTCTGCTGCCTATCATCGCGGGCGCAAAGGCAGATGGCGTGGAAATTCGCCGTGAAATGTTCACGCCAGCGGAGCTTGAAACGCTGCCCGACCTGGCATCCGCCATTGAGTCGGCGGGCCTGCTAGCCTGCTACTCTGCCCCAGAACCCCTGTTTATGCCCGATGGCACTCTCAACCCGCAACTTCCGGCATTGCTGGAAGAAGCTAAAACACTCCGCGCGCTGTGGCTGAAGGTTTCGCTGGGCCATTATTCCGATACCAGGCCGTTTACCCTGCTTCGCGACTGGCTGGACAGCAGCGGCATGAAACTGGTGGTCGAGAACGATCAAACCGACTGCGGACGCTTGCCGCCAATGCAGCGCTTTAATGCCGCCTGCCATACGCAAAAACTGCCAATATCACTAACATTTGATATGGGCAACTGGCTGTGGGTTGGCGACTCCCCGGAAGCTGCCGCCCAACAGCTGGCGCCATCCGTCGGCTATATTCACGTTAAAGCCGCCACCTCACATCGAGATAGCTACCGCGCCATTCCACCCGATGAAGCGGAACCGCGTTGGCTGGCGCTATTAAACGCGCTGCCTGCGGACGTGCCGCGCGGTATTGAATTCCCGTTAGAGGGCGCTGACCTGACGACAGTCACTCGCCGCTACGTTGACCTGTTACGTAAGGAGTAATCGATGAAAGATTCACTGGATGTCATCACCATCGGTGAAGCGATGGCCATGTTTGTCGCCACCCAGACCGGCGATTTAGAAGACATTGAGCAGTTTATTAAGCGCGTAGCCGGGGCCGAACTCAACGTTGCGACTGGCCTTGCTCGTCTGGGGCTCAATGTGGGCTGGGTCAGCCGCGTGGGAAATGACAGTTTTGGCCGTTTTGTAGTCAACTCCCTGAAAAAAGAGGGGATCGATGCCCGCGGTGTCGCGATTGATCCTCATCATGCAACCGGCTTTCAGCTCAAATCTAAAGTCGAAAATGGAACCGATCCCATTGTGGAGTATTTCCGCAAAGGTTCGGCTGCTAGCCATCTGTCGATTGAAGATTATCAGGATGCGTACTTCTCCAGCGCGCGTCATCTCCACTTAAGCGGTGTAGCTGCGGCACTTTCAGATAGCTCATACGAACTGTTGGCCCACACCGCACGCACCATGAAAGCCCAGGGTAAAACGCTCTCTTTTGACCCAAACTTACGCCCGGTGCTGTGGAAAAGTGAAGCGGAGATGGTTGAAAAACTCAACGCTCTGGCGTTCCAGGCCGACTGGGTGCTGCCGGGTCTGAAAGAAGGCGCGATCTTAACCGGGCAGCAAACACCGGAAGGGATTGCCGATTTTTATCTCCATCACGGCGTAAAAGCCGTAGTGCTGAAAACCGGTGCCGATGGCGCCTGGTATAAAACCGCTGACGGCGAGCAGGGCTGCGTTGCTCCGGTGAAGGTGGACAACGTCGTTGATACGGTCGGGGCTGGCGATGGGTTTGCCGTAGGCGTTATCAGCGCGCTACTGGAAGGCCGAAGCCTGCATCAGGCGGTAACCCGCGGCAATAAAATTGGCGCGCTGGCCATTCAGGTCCAGGGCGATAGCGAAGGATTACCGACGCGTGAAGCGTTAGGCGAATAACGTCACGTTTAAAAACCGCCTCCTCTGTACCCTACATGCAGCGGCGGCAAAGCGAAAATAGAGGCAGGCCTATGAACAGCTCTACAAACGCAGCAAAACGTTGGTGGTACATCATGCCAATCGTGTTTATCACGTACAGCCTGGCGTATCTTGATCGTGCGAACTTCAGTTTCGCCTCCGCCGCCGGAATTAACGAAGACTTAGGGATCACCAAAGGGATTTCATCCCTGCTTGGCGCCCTGTTCTTCCTCGGCTACTTCTTCTTCCAAATCCCCGGCGCGATTTACGCCGAACGCCGCAGCGTACGCAAACTGATCTTTGTGTGTCTGATTTTGTGGGGCGGCTGCGCATCACTGACTGGGATTGTCAGCAACATTCCCGCACTGGCTGCCATTCGTTTTATCCTCGGTATCGTTGAGGCGGCCGTGATGCCGGCGATGCTCATCTATATCAGTAACTGGTTCACCAAGTCAGAGCGTTCAAGGGCCAACACCTTCTTGATACTCGGCAACCCGGTGACGGTGCTGTGGATGTCGGTGGTTTCTGGCTATCTTATTCAGGCGCTGGGCTGGCGTGAAATGTTCATTATTGAGGGTGTCCCGGCGGTCATCTGGGCATTCTGCTGGTGGGTGTTGGTTAAAGACAAACCATCGCAGGTTGGCTGGCTAAATGAGTCAGAAAAAGCGGCCTTGCAGGCGCAGCTCGAACGTGAACAGCAGGGCATTAAAGCGGTGCGTAACTATGGCGAAGCGTTCCGATCACGCAACGTAATCCTGCTGTGCATGCAGTATTTTACCTGGAGCATCGGGGTTTATGGGTTCGTGCTGTGGCTGCCGTCGATTATCCGCAGCGGGGGCGCAAACTTAGGCATGGTCGAAGTGGGTTGGCTGTCATCAGTGCCGTATCTGGCGGCAACGGTGGCGATGATTGTCGTCTCATGGGCTTCCGATAAGCTGCAAAACCGCAAGCTGTTCGTCTGGCCATTACTGCTGATTGCCGCCTTTGCTTTTATTGGTTCATGGGCGGTCGGCGCGAATAACTTCTGGCTCTCTTACACCCTGCTGGTGATTGCCGGTGCCGCCATGTACGCGCCGTACGGGCCCTTCTTTGCCATCATTCCTGAGATGCTGCCGCGCAACGTGGCCGGTGGCGCGATGGCGCTCATCAACAGTATGGGTGCACTGGGCTCGTTCCTCGGTTCCTGGGTCGTCGGCTACCTTAACGGCGTCACCGGAAGCCCATCGGCATCGTACATTTTTATGGGGGTAGCGCTTTTTGCCTCAGTATGGCTAACTCTGATTGTTAAGCCTGCTAATAATCAACAGCTACCGGTTGGCGCACGCCACGCTTAAATTTTAACTTACGGAGATTCGCATGAAGCCGTCCATTATTCTCTATAAAGCGTTACCTGACGATTTACTGCATCGCCTGGAAGAGCATTTTACCGTGACTCAGGTGGCTAACCTGCGCCCGGAAACCGTTACGCAGCATCAACAGGCTTTTGCCGAAGCAGAAGGCCTGCTGGGCTCCAGTGAAGCCGTCAATACCGCCCTGCTGGAGAAGATGCCAAAGCTTCGCGCCGCTTCCACTGTCTCCGTAGGTTATGACAATTTTGACGTCGATGCGCTCAACGCCCGCCGTGTGCTGCTAATGCATACGCCAACCGTCCTGACCGAAACCGTGGCCGATACGGTCATGGCGCTGGTATTGAGTTCGGCTCGTCGTGTGGTTGAAGTGGCGGAGCGCGTCAAAGCGGGTGAATGGAAAAAGGGCATCGGTTCAGACTGGTTCGGTATTGATGTCCACCATAAAACGCTGGGCATTGTAGGGATGGGACGCATTGGCATGGCGCTGGCCCAGCGCGCGCATTTTGGCTTTGATATGCCGATTCTGTATAACGCCCGTCGTCGTCACCCACAGGCTGAAGAACGTTTTAATGCCCGCTACTGTGAATTAAATACTCTGCTGGAGGAGGCTGATTTCGTCTGCCTGATCCTGCCGCTGACCGATGAGACGCACCATCTGTTTGGCGCTGAACAGTTCGCCCGCATGAAGTCGTCCGCCATCTTTATCAACGCGGGTCGCGGCCCGGTGGTCGATGAAAAGGCGCTGATTGCCGCACTGGAGAAGGGTGAGATCCACGCCGCTGGGCTGGATGTCTTTGAGCAGGAACCGCTCTCGGTGGATTCGCCGCTGCTGAAAATGCCGAACGTGGTGGCACTGCCGCATATTGGCTCTGCAACGCATGAAACGCGCTATAACATGGCTGCTTGTGCAGTAGATAACCTGATTGATGCGTTGGAAGGGAAAGTGGAGAAAAACTGCGTGAACCCGCAGGTTGCAGGCTAAAACAAACTGGCCCGGCAGGGTGCCGGGCCAAAAACATTATTTGGTCGCGTCGACGGCTGCGGTCCAGGCCTGGCTAAATGCCTGGTGCTGCGACGCCAGTGGGCCAATCAGCGTGTTGTACTGACTTGCCTGCTGAGAAGTCGGGAACTGGATACCGTTCGCCACGAAACTCACCTCAGCGCCCTGCTGTGCGACAAAGTCACCCACCTGAACCAGCTGCTGGGTAAAGACCTGAGCTGCTGGGATAAGCGGTTGCAGTGCCTCAGACGGCGCGGTCACCACTTTGCTGTAAACCTTATCAAATACCGGTTTCAGATCGTCGGGCTGCTTCAGCGCGGCATGAGCGGCATCAGCCTGCATTTTTGCATTCTGCAACTGCTGGCTCAGTACGTTCAGCGAACCATTGGCTTGACGCAGCGGCTCGCGCTGAGTCATATAATCTTGCGGAACGCGAATGGCGTTAACGCTATCAACAACCGGGCGTAAACCCGCATCCATCGCCTGGCTCACCTGCTGTGAATAACCATAAATGACGGCATAGTCGGAAACAAAAGGCCCGAACTGTTTTTTCTGGTCAGCCGTCAGCGTTGGTAGGCGTTCACCGCCACGCATCACGGTATTCTGCAAGAAATCGACGAAGGCTTTACGCTGATCGCCTTCCTTATCAAAACACCCACTCAGGCTAACAACCATCAATAACGCCGCAACAGGCGCAAACCAGCGAGAGCAGGACTTTCCTGTCGCCATTTTCATACTCCTTCAGCCAAAAAAAAGCGCAAACCGGCACACGCGTGCCTAACGATGACAAGGATAGTCCAGAGCCGCGCCGCAAGATACCTTTTTCATCGGTTCGACACCGGTTCAGCATAAATGTTAACAAGCTGTTGCATTCATCACATTTATCGCAATAAATCCAACTATCAACCATGCAATTAACTATCTGATATTTATGTAATTAAAACATTAATTCTCAGCGGGCGACCTATGGGTGAACGATTATCGCACACTTACGTTTGCCCATGCATTGTGAGAAACACCGCTAAGTGATTTGATTTAATGAACGATTAACGACAACTCGTTCGATAATCGCCCAAACACCTCGATACCATCGGGAGAGATAAGAGATATCAATCCGGCTCTCTCAATCGCTAGCAGGAATTACCGCATGACAACACAGACAACAACGGATATTCAGGCTTTTATCAACCGTCACCCTTTCTCAAAGTACCAGTGGATGATTCTTGTGCTGTGCTTTGTGACTGTCGCAATGGACGGGTTTGACACCGCCATAATCGGTTTTATCGCCTCTGACCTGGTTCAGGAGTGGGGCGTGCAGAAGTCAGACCTTGGCCCTGTCATGAGCGCTGCGCTAGTCGGCCTCGCGTTGGGTGCCCTCACCGCAGGCCCAATGGCAGACCGCATTGGCCGCAAGAAAGTCCTGGTGCTCTCGATTCTGGTGTTTGGCGGCTTTAGCCTGATTACCGCTTTCGCCACCTCGTTAACGCAGTTAACCGTCCTGCGCTTCTTGACCGGCCTGGGACTTGGTGCCGCCATGCCGAACGCCGCAACGTTAATGAGCGAATACGCCCCTGAGCGGCGTCGGGCATTATTGGTTAACCTGATGTTTGTCGGTTTCCCGATTGGCTCCTCAATGGGAGGATTTATTTCCGCCTGGATGATCCCCCATTACGGCTGGCAGAGCGTGCTGGTGCTTGGCGGCGTGATGCCGCTTGCGCTGGCCGTCGCACTAATTATTCTGTTACCGGAGTCCGCCCGTTATCTGGCGGTGAAGAATAAATCCCAGCAGCAGATTGGCACCATTCTGCGCCGTATTGCTCCTCTACCGGATAATACTCATTTTGTTTTGCAAGAAGCCGGACAGGTGAAAGAGCAATCGGCGCTGGGCGTGATCTTCTCCCCACGCTACCTGGTGGGCACCATTATGCTGTGCCTGACCTACTTTATGGGCCTGTTAATTTTCTACCTGCTGACCAGCTGGCTGCCGCTATTGATCCGCGAGACAGGGGCGACGCTGAGCCAGGCATCTATTATTACCGCACTGTTCCCACTGGGCGGCGGTATTGGGGTGCTGATACTCGGCGCGTTAATGGACAAAATCAATCCGAATAAAGTGGTCGCCGTGGGTTATCTGCTCACGGGGATATTCGTCTGCCTGGTCGGTTTCTCAACCGACAGCCTGGTGCTGATGGGAGTCATGGTGTTTATCGCTGGTACCATTATGAACGGCGCACAATCGTCAATGCCCGCGCTGGCTGCGGGTTTTTACCCGACTCAGGGGCGAGCAACGGGTGTCGCCTGGATGCTGGGGCTAGGCCGCTTCGGAGGAATTCTGGGGGCCTTCAGTGGCGCATTCCTGATGCAGGCTGAGCTTTCATTCAAGACCATTTTCGCGCTGCTGGCGATCCCTGCCTTGCTGTCAGCTATGGCATTAATGATTAAATATGCAGCAAGCAAACGTCAGCTTAAAACCGCGGACGCCGTACCGGTAGTTTTGCCAGAGTCGGGCCAAAAAGTATAAAAAATACCCCAGCAGGAGTACTGCTGGGGCGTAATGACATTTTTTTACATTAGCATTCAAAAGAGGTTATTTTCTTTAAAATCAAATTATTAAACTAAATTCATTGGTGTCAAAACGAAGCGGCCTCATAAATTTCCTGCGGATAACGTTTGCTTTCCAGATAAGAAGTATGCGTTAATGCACTCACGGTTTGACCTACAGACCACAAAGCAGTGAGTAAAGCAGTTCCCTTCAAGGTTATCCATTGGTACCCCTCGTAGCGACATTTTCTTTACGCTTTTAAATTCTGTAAAGCATGCCATAATGCCGAAAGGCTCATTTAATATTTAAAGGTAATTTCTATGTCCGGTAAAATGACTGGTATCGTAAAATGGTTCAACGCTGATAAAGGTTTCGGTTTCATCACTCCTGACGACGGTTCAAAAGACGTGTTCGTACACTTCTCCGCTATCATGAACGATGGCTACAAATCTCTGGACGAAGGTCAGAAAGTTTCCTTCACCATCGAGAACGGCGCTAAAGGCCCAGCAGCTGGCAACGTAACTTCTCTGTAAGTTAACGCCGCTAAAAATTTTAAATCCCTGCCTTATGGCGGGGATTTTTTTTACCTATACCTCAGCGAAATACCAGCCCGAATCCCGCCACTCCAGACAGTGCGTCAACTTTAGTGCCTGCAAAAATGCCTCATCGTGTGACACGACGATCATCGCGCCAGAAAAATCAGCCAGCGCGGCTTCAATCGCCTGCACCGAAGAGAGATCCAGATGATTTGTGGGTTCATCCAGTAACAACAGCTGTGCCGGTTCTTTTTGCCACAGTGCGCAAGCTAGCGCCGCTTTTAACCGTTCGCCACCGCTAAGCTCCGTAAGCGGTAAATTCACTTTGTCCGCTCCCAACTGCAACTGCGCCAGACAGGTACGAATTGCGCCCTCTTCTAGCGGCGTATCGCCTGCACGAAGATGCGCCATCACCGACAATGATAAATCCAGTTGCGTAAGATGCTGATCCAGCCAGGCCGCTGTGACCGACAGCTGACTGTAGCCAGCTAGCGGAGCGTCTATTCCCATAATTGTTTTCAGTAGCGTTGTTTTTCCGCAGCCGTTCGGGCCGCGTAACGCTACTCGCATCGGGCCATCCAACCGCCAGTCAAGCGGGGGAAGTGTCTGATGAGCCAGATGTAGCGCTTCCATGACCACCACCTGTTTACCCGCAGCTACATGGCTTCCCGGTAAGGTAAACATCACCGGGCTGTCTTCCACCACTCGCTCACGCGACTGCCTCACCGCGTTATCCAGCGCCCCGGTTTGGTCCCGATGCTGACGCAGCAGCGTACCGGGACGTTCTCGCGCGGCACCTTTGTATTTCACCCGCTCAAACGAGGCGATGTTGAGGTTATCGACGGTACGCAGCGTTTTAGCTGACCGCCTCTGGCAATCATCATGTTCCTTTTGCATCCGCGCGCGAGTGCGCCGTCTTTCGGTGGCAGCATGTTCCAGCACCGCTCGAGCCGCCGTCTGTTCAGCATCGCGCTGTTGTTGGTAATCAGCGTAACTTCCACCATAGCTACGCAAAGCGCCTGGGGTCAGTTCAAGAATACGGGGCATACGCGTCAGCAGCTGCCGGTCATGGCTGGCGATAAGCGCGCCGCCGCGCCAGTTTTCAAGCTGCCGATAGAGCCATTCTCGACCGGCGCTATCGAGGTGATTGGTCGGTTCATCAAGCAGCAAATAGTCAGCGTCAGAGATAAACGCTGCACACAGCAACGCTTTTATCCGCTCACCCCCGCTGAGTGAGGAGGCGAGCCGCTGCGGAGTCAACTCCCCCAGCCCCGCATCCTGAAACGCCGTACTCAGGCGAAAAGGAAGATCCCAATAACCGTCCAGCGCCTCAATATCCTCTGCCAGCGCATTCCCTTGTTCAAGGCGTTGTAAAGCCGCATAAATCGGCGCATAGCCCAGCAACTCGACAAGAGTGACGTCAGGCGCAACGGTGTGTTGCTGCGCAACATAGGCAGACGATGCGAGACATTCAATATGCCCGGTCGACGGAGAATCAATACCCGCCAGCAAGCGTAATAAACGGGTTTTGCCAACGCCATTACGCCCCACCAGACCGCAAAGCGATTGATCCAGCGAAAGATTTAACGGGCCAAAAAGGGTATCGCCCGTCGCAAATTGACAGGTGACCTGATGCAAAATAAAAGAAGGGGATTGCGCACAATGGGCCATAAGCACTCCTGAGTGAAATCAATAACTCCCCTGCTTGCAGCAAGCTGCTTAGCAAGGATTCGAATTCAGCAGGTGTGTTTGTCCATTTTCGTGTGCCTCAGTGAGACGAGGGATTCGTCGCCGCAAAGGATAAACGTATTGCGTGGCGAATTTCAAGGCTATTTTTTGGGCGCTTTGGATTTATGAAAAAAGGCCCCACCAATACGAGAGGCCTTTTCGTTATTTTTGGATAAAAAAACAGGGTGCACTGAGAATGCATAACACCGAAAATTTGGCGGGGATAACTCCCCGCCAAAAGCCCTTACTGGTTAATATCACAGGCTAAAGATGCCGCGACTTCATTGTTTCCTTGCTTAATATGCAATTCACATAATGAATCACGAACCATCCAGGTAAATAATAGAATAGTGAGACATATCACTATCAAACTATACAACATAGATTTTTGTGGCATCCCTAGCCCCTTATGTTGATTTTCAACGAGTAAGAGACTACCCTTATGGTGTTCATGCATAGAGGTGGCCTCACTTTGATTTATTATCAGGTGGGGCTTTTCTCTGTCTGCCTTTTGGAAAATACCTGAGACAAACAGTCTCAAGCACCCGACTCTATTCTATCTCAAATATTCTTTATCTCTGTGTGAACGTATTCCTAAAATATTTCTTAGCTATCAATGAAAATAGCAAAAATATAATTCAAATCATTATTAATGGTTCACGTAATAATATTTAAGATATAAAAAAACCTGCTCGAAAGCAGGTTTTTTTCAAGCTAACTCATTGTTACTGCAGCAGAGAAATATCCGCTACCTGCAAGAACAATTCGCGCAGTTTAGACAGCAGCGTCAGACGATTGATACGAACATCTTTGTCTTCTGCATTCACCATGACGTTTTCGAAGAACTCATCCACCGGCTCACGCAGCGATGCCAGCTCAACCAACGCTTCCTGGTAACGGCCCGCAGCAAAGTACGGCTGCAGTTTGTCGCGCAGCACAACCAGATTGCCCGCCAGCTTAATTTCCGCCGCTTCTTTCAGTACCGACGCATGAACGATGTCATTGAGCGTTTCGTCAGACTTGGCAAGGATGTTGGATACACGTTTGTTCGCCGCAGCCAGCGCAGACGCCTCTTCCAGCGTACGGAAGTGCGAAACGGCTTTCATACGGGCATCAAAGTCTGCCGGACGTGTCGGACGACGCGCCAGTACAGCCTGGATGGTGTCAACGGTGTAACCTTCGTCCTGGTACCAGGCACGGAAGCGACCGAGCATGAAGTCGATAACCTCATCGACGACTTTCGCATTAGTCAGCTTGTCGCCGTACAGACGAACCGCTTCTTCGGTCAGCGTTTGCAAATCGAGATTCAGGTTCTTCTCGACGATAATACGCAGCACGCCCAGCGCGGCACGACGCAGCGCAAACGGGTCTTTATCGCCTTTCGGGTGCTGACCGATACCAAAGATACCCGCCAGGGTGTCCATCTTATCGGCAATCGCCAGCGCACAGGCTACCGGGTTCGACGGCAGGTCATCACCGGCAAAGCGCGGTTGATACTGCTCGTTGAGCGCCACCGCTACGTCTTCCGCTTCACCATCGTGACGCGCGTAGTGCATGCCCATCACGCCCTGAGTATCGGTGAACTCAAAGACCATGTTGGTCATCAGGTCGCACTTAGACAGCAGACCGGCGCGAGTCGCGTGGTTTACGTCCGCACCAATCTGAGCGGCAATCCAGCCCGCCAGCGCCTGAATACGATCGGTTTTGTCGCGCAGCGTACCCAGTTCCTTCTGGAACAGCACGGTTTGCAGGCGCGGTAGATTGTCTTCAAGACGTTTTTTGCGGTCAGAATTGAAGAAGAACTCAGCATCCGCCAGACGTGGACGAACCACTTTCTCGTTACCCGAGATAATCTGAAACGGATCTTTTGATTCAATGTTGGCGACGAAAATAAAGTTCGGCAGCAGCTTGCCCGCGTTATCGTAAACTGGGAAATACTTCTGGTCGCCCTTCATGGTATACACCAGCGCTTCCGCCGGTACCGCGAGGAATTTCTCTTCGAATTTTGCCGTCAGAACGACCGGCCATTCAACCAGAGAGGTAACTTCTTCCAGCAGGCTTTCGCTCAGATCCGCGTTACCGCCAATCTTACGCGCCGCTTCTTCAGCATCGGCTTTGATTTTCGCTTTACGCTCGGCGTAATCAGCAATCACTTTGCCGCGCTGGCGCAGGATTTCAGGATACTGATCGGCATTGTCGATGGTGAACTCAGGCTCGCCCATAAAGCGATGACCACGGATCACACGGTCAGACTGGATACCGAGAATGGTCGCAGGAATCACTTTGTCGCCTAAGAGCAGCGTCACGGTGTGAACCGGACGTACAAAGTGGACATCAGACGCGCCCCAGCGCATCAGTTTTGGAATAGGCAGCTTAGCCAGTGAGGTGGCGATCATGTTCGGCAGCAGCGCTTCGGTGCTTTCGCCCTTGACGTGTGCGCGATACAGCAGCCATTCACCTTTATCGGTTTTCAGACGCTCAGCCTGATCGACGGTGATACCGCAGCCGCGCGCCCAACCCTCAGCCGCTTTGCTTGCTTTACCTTCAGCGTCAAACGCCTGGGCAATCGCCGGGCCGCGTTTTTCGACTTCGCGATCGGCCTGTGCCGCCGCCAGATTTGCCACTTTCAGCGCCAGACGACGCGGTGCAGCAAACCATTCAACTTTACCGTGCGCGAGGCCAGCGTTATCCAGCTCCGCAGTCACGTTCGCAGCAAAGGATTCAGCCAGGCTGCGCAGTGCTTTTGGTGGCAGCTCTTCAGTGCCGATTTCCACCAGGAAAGTTTTCTCAGACATGGCCGCCTCTTATTTATTCTTGTTGCACAGCGGGAAGCCAAGGGCTTCACGGGAAGCATAGTAAGCTTCTGCGACTGCTTTGGTCAGCGTACGAATGCGCAGGATATAGCGCTGGCGCTCGGTGACGGAGATGGCTTTACGCGCATCCAGCAGGTTAAAGCTATGGGCGGCTTTCAGAATACGCTCGTAGGCAGGCAGCGGCAGCGGGTTTTCCAGCGCCAGCAGCTGCTGGGCTTCTTTCTCATACTGCTCAAAGCAGGTGAACAAGAAGTCGACGTCCGCGTATTCAAAGTTATAAGTCGATTGCTCAACTTCGTTTTGGTGGAACACGTCGCCGTAGGTGGTTTTACCCAGCGGGCCGTCGCTCCAGACCAGATCGTAAACGCTGTCCACGCCCTGGATATACATCGCCAGACGCTCAAGGCCGTAGGTAATTTCGCCGGTAACCGGTTTACATTCCATGCCGCCGACCTGCTGGAAGTAGGTGAATTGCGTCACTTCCATGCCGTTTAGCCACACTTCCCAACCCAGACCCCAGGCACCCAGCGTTGGGTTCTCCCAGTTATCTTCCACGAAACGGATATCGTGAATGGTTGGATCCATACCCAGCTCTTTCAAAGACCCGAGGTACAGCTCCTGGATGTTGTCCGGAGACGGTTTAATCACTACCTGGAACTGATAGTAGTGCTGTAAACGGTTCGGGTTTTCGCCATAGCGGCCATCGGTTGGACGGCGGGATGGTTGCACGTAGGCGGTTGCCATCGGCTCTGGCCCCAACGCACGCAGGCAGGTCATTGGGTGAGATGTGCCCGCGCCGACTTCCATGTCCAGTGGTTGAACAATGGTGCAGCCTTGACGAGCCCAGTAATCCTGTAAGGTCAGGATCAGGCCCTGGAAGGTCCTGGTATCAAACTTTTGCATATGATTTCGTGCTGGATACGTGTGGATTGAAAGGAAGGAACCAGTATACCCGCTGGCTGCGAGATATACAGTATGAAACCGGGTTGTTTAGGGAAAATTGGGGGAAACAGGCCGAATTTTACCGCATTCGTGCCCGTCTTAGCGCATGGAGAGATGTAAAAAGTCGCCATCCGCATCGAATGAGCAGACAAAACTTTCATTTTGCGCGGTATATCCGCGCAGCTCGTAACTCCCCTGGAATCGCACAAAACCCGTGACATCAATTTTCTGTGCCGCCGTATTATATCGCTGCGCTGCACTATCCTTGCACAGTTGTTCCATGCTGAGTGAAAGTGCAGGATCTACTCTGGCACTCTGCGTTTTCTGTGCAACAGGTGGCTCCACCGTTGAACACCCAGCCAGCAGCATCAACGCCAGCATTGGGAGAAGAGACTTCGACATTATTTCTATTTCCAGGCGGTTATTTTAGGCTGTACCCTTTCACACTCTCGTATTGTCCGAATCTCTCCCCAACTCTACAAGTCTGGGGGAGAAAACTCAGAACTTTCCCGTGCAATAGCGCGTAAGCGACGGGCCAGAATCTATTTATAGCGGAGAAAAGGGCGTCTGATGCAAGAAAAGATAAACTGGATTGATAATTTACGCGCAATAGCCTGTTTGATGGTGGTGATGATCCATACCACCACCTGGTTTGTAACGCATCCTCATGACATCAGTCCGTTAAACTGGGGCTTCGCTAACGTACTCAACTCCGCCTCCCGCGTCAGCGTGCCGCTGTTCTTTATGATTTCAGGCTACCTGTTTTTTGGGCCACGCAGCGCACAGCCGCGCCATTTTCTGCGCATCGGCCTGTGTTTGCTGTTCTACAGCACGCTTGCGCTGATATTCATTACTACCTTTACCCACATCAACGTGGAAAACTCGTTAAAAAACCTACTGCAAAAGCCGGTTTTCTATCATCTGTGGTTTTTCTTCGCCATCATCGTTATTTATCTGGTTTCACCACTGATAGAGGTAAAAGCCATCAGCGGCAAAATGCTGCTGGCGCTGATGATCATGCTGGGTATTGTCGCCAACCCGAATACCGTTTCCCTTAGCAGCCACGGCGCAACGTGGTTGCCAATCAATCTTTACATCAATGGCGATACCTTCTATTACGTGCTTTATGGGCTACTTGGACGAGCGCTGGGAATGATGGAGACCAACAAAAAAGCGCTGACGGCAATTTGTGGGCTCCTTTTTGTCGGCGCAGTATGGATAATTTCACGCGGTACGCTGCATGAATTGCAGTGGCGCGGTAACTTTGCCGACACCTGGTATGTATACTGCGGGCCGATGGTCTTTATCTGTGCGGCGGCGTTATTCATTGTGGTGAAAAATACCCTGAACCACCGCGTTCTTCCCGGACTGTCGTTGATTTCGCGGCATTCGCTGGGCATTTATGGCTTTCATGCGTTTATTATTTATCTGCTTCGCAGCTGGAATATTGATATCAAAAACTGGCCAGCGCTGGATATTCTCTGGGTGTTTTCCGCCACACTCGCGGGAAGCTTATTGCTTTCAATTGCCTTACAGCGTGTGGATAAACGCCGACTGGCGAGCTAACGATAATACGCCCGGCGATAAACCGGGCGCCTTCAATTACTCTGCTAACCCTTCATCAACCGTGTGGGTCTCGTGCTCCTGCCCAATGCCGTTATCGCGGATATTTTTCTGCACCGCCACCGCGCCAAATAGACTCAGGAAGAAAGCCAGACCGTAAAACCCTTTTTCGCTCAGTAGCAGCGTGGCATTCCACAACCCTACAAGCAGCAGGGCCACACTGATAATAAATACGCTAAGGCAAGTGATGTAATAAATATTGGTGGTCGGAATGCCTTCATATTTATCACGAACCGTTTTTTGATAGGATGCCGCAGAGAAAAGGCCCAGTATCAATACTGAGAAATAATAGCCTTTTTCATTTAACAGCATATCTGCGTTCCACAGCCCCAGCAGATAAGTCACGACGCCACCCACGAGTGCAATCCATGACACAATGCTAAATGCAGGTGAATACGTTGATGCCTTACTTTCCATCTCACAACCTCTTTCCATTGAGTAAAACTGAGAAAAATAATCGATTAATCAGCTCTATTTTTTTCACCGCTCAATCTTTTTGTGATGAACGAAATAACGAGACCTGCCCATACAGGGACAAAAAGAAGGCGATGGGGTACACCACACGTTCAATCAGCGATAAGGGGGCGTTTACCACTCCCACGAACAGGAGCCCAACCGTTAGCAGGGCCACCATCTGACACACGTAGGCAAAGCGTTCATCCACCCGCCCAGCGCTTTCCTCGCGCAAATAAACATAGGTGACAAACATTCCCGTCATGAGCACGCCAAGAAAATAACCTTTTCCACTCAATAGCGGGCAAGCAGACCATAAACCCAATGCGTAAACCAATACGCCGACGATGAGTAACAACCAGGAAGCCAATACGGATACTTTCATTTGGATCTCCTTATCCACCCAAAATACCTTATGGGGAACCGGAGAAACGCGACATAGAAATGTCATATAAAGAGGGATCTTTCAGAAAAAAACTATATTTAATTATTATCATTTTGCGCGTTTAATTCTTTTAATAAATGCCTCCTGAAATCAGGAGGCATTTATCATCATGACATTAACGGCAGTAATTGCTGATAGATTTGTCGGAAGGTTTCACGCTTTGGCGCATAGTAGGCAAAGCGCTCTGCATCTGGGTGATGCTCTTGTTCCAACGCCAGCTGCGGCAGCAATTGCGCATACGACTTATCTTTGCAGATTGCCAACTGCGCCAGGCGTGCGGCACCTAACGCCGGGCCTACGTCGCCACCGGTGCGGTAATCGAGCTGCTTGCCACAAATATCCGCCAGCATTTGCCGCCAGTAAGCGCTACGTGCGCCCCCGCCGATAAGCGTGATGCTTTTCGGCTCAACGCCGCAGGCATGAACCACGTCCATTCCATCCGCCAGCGCAAAACCCACACCTTCCAGCACGGCGCGAGCCAGCTCAGCCGGGCCATGTTGATGGGTAAGGCCGAAGAAGACGCCTTTGGCTTCAGGATTGTTATGCGGTGTGCGCTCGCCGGAAAGATACGGCAGGAACCATACTGGCCCCGCATGACTATCAGCCGACTCGGCTGCGGTAATCAGCGCCGGCACGTTTTCTAACCCCGTCAACTTCGCCGCCCAATCGAGGCACGATGCGGCACTCAGCATCACCGACATTAAGTGCCATCGGCCCGGTAAGGCATGACAGAAGCTGTGCACGGCGCTTTCAGGTTTACTCAGGAAACCTTCGCTCACCGCAAAATAGACGCCTGACGTGCCCAGCGACAGCATCGCCTGCCCGGCATCGACCATTCCAACGCCCACGGCCCCCGCAGCATTATCGCCCCCACCGGCGACAACCGGCACCGCAGGCATATTCCACGCTTTGGCGACTGAAGCTAATAGATGCCCGATAATATCGCAGCCTTCGTAAAGCGCTGGCATATTATCGCGGGTCAACCCACAAGCGGCGAGCATCTCATCGCTCCAGTCACGCTTTGCTACGTCCATCCACATTGTGCCTGCCGCGTCAGACATGTCGCTGGCAAAATCGCCCGTCATCCGCAATCGCAAATAATCTTTCGGTAACAGAATCTTATCAATCTGGCGGAAGATCTCTTCTTCATGCCGCTGCACCCACAGCAGTTTGGGCGCGGTGAAGCCTGGCATCATCAGGTTGCCGGTAATCTGACGCGAGTTTTTCACCCGCTCTTCCAGCAGTTGGCATTCTTGCGCACAGCGGCCATCGTTCCATAAAATTGCCGGGCGCAGCACATGCTGCTGTTTGTCCAGCAGCGTCGCACCGTGCATCTGCCCGGCAATGCCGATTGCTTTAACACCCTGCAAGCTATGCTGCTGCCCTAACCCTTTCATGGCAAGGTCTGTTGCCTGCCACCACTGCTCAGGATCCTGTTCCGACCAAAGCGGGTGAGGACGAGAAACCGTTAATTTTTCCGTGTGCGAGGCCAGCACGGTGCCCTGCTCATCAAGCAGGATCGCCTTTACGCCAGACGTTCCGAGATCTATGCCGATATACATCGCGACTGCTCCTTTAATGAGAACGATGCCCGGCAAGCTTACGCTTCCGGGCATTGTTTATGCTGCAAAACTCACGGCTTACTTGTCGAACAGGTAGTGGTTAACCAGCCCTTCCAACAGTTCCTGATGACCGCTCTGATGCTGCGGCGCCAGCTGATTCTGCTCGGCATACTTCGCCAGATCCTGCAGTGACATCTGACCTTTCAGAATCTGCTGACCCAGTTCGCCGTTCCAGCCTGCATAGCGTTTTGCCACACGTTTATCCAGCTCACCGCCTTCAATCATGCGAGCGGCCACTTTCAGCGACAGCGCCATAGTGTCCATCGCACCGATGTGACCGTAGAACAGATCATACTTGTCGGTACTCTGACGACGAACTTTGGCATCAAAGTTCATACCGCCGGTGGTGAAGCCACCTGCTTTGAGGATTTCATACATCACCAGCGCATTTTCTTCTACGCTGTTCGGGAACTGGTCGGTATCCCAGCCCAGCTGCGGGTCGCCACGGTTGGCATCCACGGAACCAAACAGGCCCAGCGCAATGGCAGTGGCAATTTCGTGATGGAAAGAGTGACCGGCCAGCGTCGCATGGTTTGCTTCAATATTCAGCTTGATCTCTTTTTCCAGACCGAACTGCTTCAGGAAGCCGTACACCGTTGATGCATCATAGTCGTACTGGTGCTTGGTCGGCTCTTGCGGTTTGGGTTCGATAAGCAGAGTACCCTGGAAGCCGATTTTGTGTTTGTGCTCAACCACCATCTGCATAAAGCGGCCGATCTGCTCGCGCTCCTGACGCAGGTCAGTGTTCAGCAAGGTTTCATAGCCTTCACGGCCGCCCCACAGAACATAGTTTTCGCCGCCCAGTTTATGAGTGGCGTTCATGGCAGTGAACACCTGCGTTGCCGCCATGCTGAACACTTCAGGGTCAGGGTTAGTTGCGGCACCCGCGCCGTAACGTGGGTTAGTAAAGCAGTTTGCAGTACCCCACAGCAGTTTCACGCCGCTTTGCTGCTGTTTTTCAGCCAGCACATCAACCATCTGCGCAAAATTGTTCAGATACTCTTTGAGGTTGGCGCCTTCAGGAGATACGTCAATATCATGGAAGCAGTAATAAGGAACATTCAGCTTGTGGAAGAACTCAAATGCAACATCAGCTTTACGTTTCGCGCGCTCGATGGCTTCGCCCGGCTGCTGCCACGGACGGTCAAATGAACCGATACCGAACATATCTGCCCCGTTCCAGCAGAAGGTGTGCCAGTAACAGGCAGCAAAGCGCAGGTGATCTTCCATACGTTTGCCCAGTACTAACTCATCTGGGTTGTAGTGGCGGAAAGCCAGCGGGTTTTCGGTTTTCGGGCCTTCGAAACGAACACGATCCAGTTGGTCGAAATAAGCTTGCATAATGAACTCCATAATCTGACAGGCGACGAGGAAGACTTCGTGTTCTCATACTGAATTCTGAATTGCCGTTGCTCAATTACGTTATTTCACACTGGTATTAAGAGAATCCACAAATGTGCGCTGGCTCCCAAAATAAAAAGGGATCTCGCTTCCTTTAACTTAGTAATTGTTGCATTCAATAATTTTAAAATCAGATCGCGGTCAAAAATTAGCAATTAAACCAAATATCGTAATGGCAAGATAAAAATCTGTAATTGCCAGCCACGATTAACATGTTAAAAATTTGCTGCGTGTTAAGTCATCTCTGTTTCTTTTATCGCCAATCTCATCACCTTACCCCTACAGAAGGCATTACGATTATGAAGATAAAGAACCTTTGCCTCACACTCTGCGCATCGTTACTCCTGACCAGCATGGCCAGCAGTGCCAAAGAAGTTAAAATCGGCATGGCTATTGATGACCTGCGCCTTGAGCGCTGGCAGAAAGACCGCGATATCTTTGTGAATAAGGCCGAACAACTGGGCGCGAAAGTGTTCGTCCAGTCAGCAAACGGTAACGAAGAGACGCAAATGTCGCAGATCGAAAATATGATCAATCGCGGCGTCGATGTCCTTGTTATTATTCCTTATAACGGTCAGGTACTTAGCAATGTAATTAAAGAGGCTAAGCAAGAAGGAATTAAAGTCTTAGCCTATGACCGCATGATTAATAATGCTGATATCGATTTCTATATTTCTTTCGATAACGAAAAAGTCGGCGAAATGCAGGCTCAAAGTCTGGTTAACCAGGTTCCTCAGGGGAATTATTTCCTGATGGGAGGATCACCGGTTGATAATAACGCCAAACTGTTCCGTTCCGGCCAGATGAAAGTATTAAAACCCTATATTGATGAAGGCAAAATTAAAGTTGTCGGCGATCAATGGGTTGATGGCTGGCTGCCTGAAAATGCGCTGAAAATTATGGAGAACGCGCTGACCGCCAACAATAACAAAATTGATGCGGTTGTTGCCTCAAACGATGCCACCGCAGGAGGCGCTATTCAGGCGCTGAGCGCTCAAGGGCTGGCGGGGAAAGTGGCGATCTCCGGGCAGGATGCTGACCTCGCTGGCATCAAGCGCATTATCAACGGTACGCAGACCATGACCGTGTATAAACCGATTACGCTGCTGGCGAACAGTGCCGCCGAAATTGCCGTCGAGCTGGGTAATGGCCAGCAACCGAAAACAGATGCCACGCTGAACAACGGTCTGAAGGAGGTTCCATCCCGCCTGCTTACCCCAATTGAAGTCAATAAAACCAATATTGACGAAACCGTCGTGAAAGATGGTTTCCATAAGAAAAGCGAACTCTAAAAGGCATGCCCCGGCACCTCGCCGGGGCGGCCCGGATGTTGAGATTGTGTCGACAACCTGGCTTACGCGGAGCACAAGCATCTATGCCGTATTTACTCGAAATGAAGAGCATTACCAAAACCTTCGGGGTGGTTAAGGCTATCGATAATGTCAGCTTAAGATTAAACCCAGGCGAGGTCGTTTCCTTGTGCGGTGAGAACGGCTCTGGCAAATCGACCTTAATGAAAGTCCTATGCGGTATTTATCCTCATGGCAGCTATGAGGGTGAAATTATTTTTGCCGGGGAAACTCTACGTCCCACACATATTCGCGATACCGAACGTAAAGGTATTGCCATTATTCACCAGGAGCTGGCGCTGGTTAAACATCTGACGGTGCTGGAGAATATCTTCCTCGGCACGGAAATCAGCCGCCACGGCGTACTCGACTACGACACCATGACGCTGCGCTGTGAGAAGCTACTGGCGCAGGTCAACCTCGCCATTTCGCCCGATACGCGCGTGGGTGATTTAGGGCTGGGCCAGCAGCAACTGGTTGAAATCGCTAAGGCTCTCAACAAACAGGTACGCCTGCTGATTCTCGATGAACCTACCGCCTCTCTTACCGAGCAGGAAACGGCCATTCTGCTCGATATTATCCGCGACCTGCAAAATCACGGTATCGCCTGCGTCTATATCTCGCACAAGCTCAATGAGGTGAAAGCCATTTCTGACACCATCTGCGTGATTCGTGACGGGCAGCATATCGGCACCCGCGACGCCAGCAGCATGAGTGAAGACGACATCATCACCATGATGGTCGGACGTGAACTCACCGCCCTCTATCCGAATGAGCCCCATACCGCCGGTGACGAAATTCTGCGGGTAGAAAATCTCACCGCCTGGCATCCCGTCAACCGTCATATTAAGCGCGTTAACGACATCTCATTTAGCCTGAAACGCGGGGAAATTCTCGGCATCGCCGGGTTGGTCGGCGCGGGGCGTACCGAAGCGGTACAGTGTCTGTTTGGCGTCTGGCGCGGTCGCTGGGAAGGAAAAATCTTTATTGATGGTCAGCAGGTCGCTATCAACAATTGCCAGCAGGCCATCGCTCACGGCATCGCCATGGTGCCGGAAGACCGCAAAAAAGACGGTATTGTGCCGGTAATGGCGGTGGGCAAAAACATAACTCTTGCCGCGTTGAGCGATTTTAGCGGCGCCTTAAGCAGCCTCGACGATGCCAAAGAGCAGCAGTGTATTTTACAATCCATTGAGCGACTTAAGGTCAAAACTTCTTCGCCGGATCTTGCGATTGGGCGGCTAAGCGGCGGCAATCAGCAAAAGGCCATTCTGGCACGTTGCCTGCTGCTCAATCCTCGCATCCTGATCCTCGACGAACCCACGCGCGGCATTGATATCGGCGCGAAATATGAAATCTACAAACTGATCAATCAACTTGTGCAACAAGGTATTGCCGTCATTGTGATCTCTTCTGAATTACCGGAAGTGCTGGGTTTAAGCGATCGCGTGCTGGTGATGCATGAAGGGAAACTGAAAGCCAATCTGGTGAACCATAACCTGACCCAGGAACAAGTGATGGAAGCCGCCTTAAGGAGCGAACGCCATGTCGAAAACCAATCCGTCTGAACTCAAACTGGCGGCCCCTGCACCGACCCCGGCGCTGCGGCTGAAATCATTAAATTTACAAGTTTTCGTGATGATCGCCGCGATTGTGGTGATTATGCTGTTCTTCACCTGGACCACTGATGGCGCCTACCTTAGCGCGCGTAACGTCTCAAATCTCCTGCGCCAGACCGCCATTACCGGCATTCTAGCCGTCGGTATGGTATTCGTCATTATCTCCGCGGAAATTGACCTTTCTGTCGGTTCGATGATGGGCTTGCTCGGCGGGGCCGCCGCTATTTTCGACGTCTGGTTCGGCTGGCCACTGCCTCTGACTATCATCGTGACGCTGGTCATGGGCCTGGTACTGGGCGCGTGGAATGGTTGGTGGGTCGCTTATCGTAAAGTGCCGTCCTTTATTGTCACCCTCGCCGGGATGCTCGCCTTCCGTGGTATTCTGATTGGTATCACGAATGGCACCACGGTATCGCCCACCAGCGCGGCAATGTCGCAAATCGGCCAGAGCTATCTGCCTAATGGTGTTGGCTTTACCTTTGGGGCGATTGGGCTAATGGCGTTTGTCGCCTGGCAGTGGCGCGGACGGGCACGTCGCCAGACGTTAGGACTCACTACTCTCCCGTCAACCGGTGTTGTGGGGCGTCAAGCACTGACGGCAGTCATCGTGTTAGGTGCCATCTGGCTGCTTAATGATTATCGTGGCGTACCGACGCCAGTACTGTTGTTGACGCTGCTGATGCTCGGCGGCATGTTTATGGCCATGCGCACCGCGTTCGGTCGCCGTATCTACGCTATCGGCGGCAATATTGAAGCTGCACGACTGTCCGGGATTAACGTTGAGCGTAATAAGCTCGCGGTATTTGCCATTAACGGCCTGATGGTGGCGATTGCCGGGCTTATCCTCAGCTCTCGCCTTGGCGCAGGCTCGCCGTCGGCGGGGAATATAGCAGAACTGGATGCTATCGCCGCATGCGTTATCGGCGGCACCAGCCTTGCAGGCGGTGTCGGTAGCGTCGCGGGCGCGGTCATGGGCGCATTTATTATGGCGTCGCTCGATAATGGAATGAGTATGATGGACGTCCCAACCTTCTGGCAATACATCGTCAAAGGTGCGATTTTGCTGCTTGCCGTCTGGATGGACTCCGCCACCAAACGGCGCGCCTGATTACCAGACCGTGGTGTTGCCAGACCGCTTTGGCAACACCCCTCATGATTCACGAGGAACCCTGAACCATGTTTGGAAAACGTCATCGCGTCACGCTGTTATTCAATGCCAACAAAGCTTTTGACCGTCAGGTGGTTGAAGGCGTGGGCGAATACTTACAGGCGTCACAGTCTGAGTGGGACATCTTTATCGAAGAAGATTTCCGTGCGCGTATTGAGAACATCAAGGAATGGCTCGGCGACGGCGTTATCGCCGACTACGATGACCCGACAATAGAAGCCTTACTCACCGATGTTGACGTGCCTATCGTCGGCGTTGGCGGCTCTTATCATCGTCAGGATCAGTACCCTCCCGTCCACTACATTGCGACCGATAACTATGCGCTGGTTGAAAGCGCCTTTTTACATTTGAAGGAAAAAGGGGTGCATCGTTTTGCATTCTACGGTTTGCCTTCTGCCAGCGGCAAACGCTGGGCCGAGGAGCGCGAATACGCATTTAGCCAGATCGTTGCCAAAGAGAAGTACCGTGGTGTTATCTATCAGGGCCAGCAAACCGCGCCGGAAAATTGGCAGCATGCGCAAAATCGGCTGGCCGACTGGCTGCAAACGCTACCGCCGCAAACGGGCATTATCGCCGTCACCGACTCCCGAGCACGCCACGTTTTGCAAGCCTGTGAGCATTTGCATATTCCCGTGCCCGAGAAGCTATGCGTGATAGGAATTGATAATGAAGAACTCACCCGCTATCTCTCCCGCGTGGCCCTCTCATCGGTGGCGCAGGGCGCAAGACAGATGGGCTATCAAGCGGCAAAACTGATGCAGCGACTGCTCGACAACGAAGCATTACCGCTCCAGCGCGTGCTGGTGCCGCCAATGCGTGTGATGGAACGCCGCTCAACCGATTACCGTTCGCTAAACGACCCGGCGGTGATCCAGGCTATGCACTACATCCGTAATAACGCCTGCAAGGGCATTAAGGTCGAGCAGGTTCTGGACTCGGTTGGCATTTCCCGCTCTAACCTCGAAAAGCGTTTCAAAGAGGAAGTGGGGGAAACTATCCACGCCGTGATCCACAGCGAAAAGCTGGAAAAAGCACGCAGCCTGCTGGTTTCGACGTCGCTATCAATTAACGAAATCTCACAGATGTGCGGCTATCCATCGCTACAGTATTTTTATTCAGTGTAAAGAGTATGACACTACGCCGAAGGAGTACCGCGAGCAGCATAGCGAGGCCTTGGTGCAGGCTTAGGTTGCTTCGTCGCAAACAAAAAAGCCTTCCATCGCTGGAAGGCTTTTTTACGATTCAGAACCGATTACATATGCGCGGCAATCAGACGCTGGTTATCCTGATACATCGCAAACAGGTAGTCGTTATAGCTAGAACCTTTAGTCGAATAGCCTTTCAGCTTATGGATCATCGCCGTGGCGGTGACTTCCTGATCCGTTTTACGCAGTTGCGCGCGTGACTTACGGAACGAAGAATAAGCCGGGTGCGTATTCAGGTTTCTTGCATACGCCTGCACGGACTCTTTCACTGAGTCAAAACGGGTATACCCGTTCATCGCACCTGCGCCACAACCCTTTCCGCACTTCATGCCGAACAGGTTGTTGTTATTACGCGCCAGTTTAGAAGTACCCCAACCGCTTTCTGCGGCCGCCATGGTAGCAACCATGCTGCCTGGAATAATATCGACACGTTCAAGCAGCGAGTTCCACGGCACCTTACGGGTATTGCCGTTCCAGCTCACTTTATAGCGAGCGGCAATATCTTTCAGACGCGCACGCTCACTCGGCGACCATCGGCCTTCGTACTGCTTGGAAACCAACCAGTTACGATCTGCGGTGATGGCTGCATTTTGACTTGTGATATAAGGCATTACCGTCCGGAGAAACGCGCGTTTCCGTGGTGTTCCGGAAGGGTATTTTCGCAAATCAGGAAGTGAACTGCTCTTTACACTATTGCGAGAATACTCTTGTTTACTGCTGGCCTTTCTAAAACTTGTCTTGGTTGCCGTAACTTTATGATGCTTTGTTACCGAGGCTTTTTGATGCTTTGTTACCGTGTGTGTTTTTGCGAACACCCCACCTGAAAATGTGCAGATGAGTAACATGAGAATCGCGGCCCCATATCGTCGGATGGGAGTCGATATCATTAGGTCTCCTGGTCGGATGCAATCATTCCAACGCCTTCTTATTTAATAAAATTGCGAGCTGAATCGCAAATTATAGCAAAAATAGCCCAAAATAGCACGTCTAAGAAATAGTCCGATTCCGAAACGGCACACCGGACGCGATTCAGCATATGCCAATTCGCACTGACAAAATGCCGGACAGCTCTCATTTTAGCTCATTTTTTGACCGCCATCACTCAGCCCTTACTCTCCTCCTGGCCTGGGGAGGATAACAGCGCAGCGCCCGACTGGCACACTTGAGAAAAACCCCTCTGGCACAGGATACTGGAATGAAACTCGCCGCTATTCTTCCGTTACTGATACCCGCTTTCGCGAGCGCCGCAAGCTGGACGACTGACGATTTCCCGGCGTTTTCCGCCGACGGAACGGGAAAATTCAGTAGCCAAAAAACGCTGACCAAGAGTACTCGCCCTCTTCGATTGAATTTTGACCAACAGTGCTGGCAGCCCTCTTCCGCCATTCGCCTGAACCAAATGCTCTCGCTGGAGCCGTGCAAAGGCGAGGCGCCACAATGGCGTCTGTTCCGTGATGGCACCTATACGCTGGAAGTTGATACCCGCTCCGGTACGCCTACGCTGACCATTGCCGTCAACAGCGTCGCTGAGAGCAGCGCTGCGCAGGTTTCCGTCCGTCAATGTCCGCGCTGGGACGGAAAACCACTGACGCTGGATGTTAGCCAGACGTTTGCTGAAGGTAGCCTTGTCCGCGATTTCTACAGCGGTAAGACGGCCGTTGTCACCCAGGGGAAAATTACCTTACAACCCGCAGAAAACAGCAATGGCTTATTGTTGCTGGAAAGTGCGGCTAGCGAAAAAAACGCCCCATTTAGCTGGCACAACGCCACGGTCTACTTCGTGCTGACCGACCGCTTCGTTAACGGCGACCCCGGTAACGACAATAGCTATGGTCGCCATAAAGATGGGATGCAGGAAATTGGCACCTTTCACGGTGGCGATCTTAAAGGGCTCACCAGCAAGCTCGACTATCTGCAAAAATTGGGCGTCAACGCGCTGTGGATAAGCTCACCGCTTGAGCAGATCCACGGCTGGGTCGGTGGCGGCACGAAAGGCGATTTCCCGCATTATGCCTATCACGGCTACTACACTCAGGATTGGACCACGCTCGATGCCAACATGGGCACGGAAGCCGATCTGCGCGCGCTGGTTGACGGTGCCCATCAGCGCGGCATCCGCATTCTGTTTGATGTGGTGATGAACCACACCGGCTACGCGACGCTTGCCGATATGCAGCAGTACCAGTTTGGCGCGCTTTATCTGCAAGGCGAGGAAATCACTAAAACCCTGGGCCAGCACTGGACCGACTGGAAACCCGGCCCCGGGCAGAGCTGGCATAGCTTCAACGACTACATCAATTTCAGCGACAAAGCCGCCTGGGAAAACTGGTGGGGCAAAGCATGGATCCGCACGGATATCGGCGATTACGACAATCCGGGATTTGACGACCTGACCATGTCGCTGGCTTTCCTTCCCGATCTGAAAACCGAATCCACGACGCCCGGCGGATTACCCAATTTCTATCGCCACAAGCCGGACACCCACGCAAAAGCCATCGACGGTTATGCCCCGCGCGACTACCTCACCCACTGGCTTAGCCAATGGGTACGGGATTACGGGATTGACGGCTTCCGCGTGGATACCGCCAAACACGTCGAAATGGCGGCATGGCAGCAGTTGAAAACGCAGTCCACCGAAGCGCTGGCGGCGTGGAAGAAAGCCAATCCACAAAAAGCCGTGGATGATGCGCCATTCTGGATGACCGGCGAGGCCTGGGGCCACGGGGTTATGCAAAGCGACTATTACCGCCACGGCTTCGACGCGATGATTAACTTCGATTACCAGGATCAGGCGGCTAAGGCCAGCGACTGCCTGGCCAATATCGATGCCACCTGGCAACAGATGGCGGAAAAGCTTCAGAGCTTTAACGTTCTGAGCTATTTGTCGTCTCACGATACCCGCCTGTTCAGGGAGCAAGGTGGCAATGCGGCTGAACTGTTGCTGCTGGCTCCCGGTGCGGTACAGATTTTCTACGGCGATGAGTCAGATCGTCCCTTTGGCCCTACCGGTTCCGACCCGCTACAGGGCACGCGTTCCCAGATGAACTGGCAGGATGTCGCCGGTCGCTCTGCACAGACCGTCGCACACTGGCAAACTCTGGGGCAGTTCCGCGCCCGTCACCCGGCCATTGGCGCAGGTTTACAGACCACGCTTTCTCTCCCCCAGGGCTACGGTTTTGTTCGTGAAAATGGACAGGATAAAGTGATGGTAGTCTGGGCAGGTAACCGCTGATTTATCCTTCATACAGCCTGCGCCCGGCGCGCAGGCTTTTAGCACAAAACGCTAACCAATACGCAATATCACGCGTTATCCACTTAATAATCCTCCAGCAGGTCATTTGCACCGCATCGTGAGTGGCGTTATCGTTACCGACATCACAAAATAAGCAATAGAAAATCAGCTATGACATTTTCACTTTTCGGCGACAAGTTCACCCGCCATACAGGCATCGCCCGCCTGATGGAAGACCTCAACGACGGTTTACGCACCCCGGGCGCCATCATGCTTGGCGGCGGTAATCCGGCGCAAATCCCAGAGATGAACAGTTACTTTACGAATCTCCTGGCCCAGATGCTGGAAAGCGGCAAAGTCTCTGAAGCGCTATGCAATTACGATGGCCCACAAGGGAAGAACGATCTGCTCGTCGCCCTCGCCGATATGCTGCGAAATGAATTAGGTTGGGAGATTGGCCCGCAGAATATTGCACTGACAAATGGCAGCCAAAGCGCGTTTTTCTACTTGTTTAACCTGTTTGCCGGACGCCGCGCCGATGGCACCACTCGCAAGGTGCTTTTTCCGCTGACGCCGGAGTACATCGGCTACGCAGATTCCGGTCTTGAAGACGACCTTTTCGTCTCGACGCGCCCTCACATCGAGTTACTGCCGGAAGGGCAGTTTAAGTACCACGTCGATTTCGACAACCTGCCAATTGGCGAAGATACGGGGATGATCTGCGTTTCTCGGCCAACCAACCCGACGGGGAATGTCATTACCGACGATGAAGTGAAGAAGCTGGATGTATTGGCCCGTCAGCATAACGTCCCGCTGGTTATCGACAACGCCTACGGCGTGCCCTTCCCCGGCATTATCTTTAGCGAAGCCACGCCGCTTTGGAACCCAAACACCATCTTGTGTATGAGCCTGTCTAAGCTTGGCTTACCGGGAACCCGCTGCGGGATTATTATCGCCAATGAGAAAATCATCACCGCCATCAGCAATATGAACGGCATTATTAGCCTCGCGCCCGGCGGCATCGGCCCTGCCATGATGTGTGAAATGATTAAGCGCAAAGACCTGCTGCGCCTGTCGGAAACGGTTATCAAACCGTTCTACTATCAGCGCGTTCAGGAAACTATCGCTACTCTTCGCCGCTATTTACCGGAAGATCGCTGCCTGATTCATAAACCAGAAGGCGCGATTTTCCTGTGGCTGTGGTTTAAAGATTTGCCGATCACCACTGAGGAACTGTATCAGCGGCTGAAAAAACGTGGCGTCCTGATGGTTCCCGGCAACTTCTTCTTCCCGGGCCTGGACAAACCGTGGGATCACACGCATCAATGTATGCGCATGAACTATGTTCCTGAGCCGGAAAAAATTGAAGCGGGCGTGAAGATTCTCGCCGAAGAGATTGCGCAAGCCTGGCGCGAAAAAGGCTAATGCAGGAGCGGTCAGGCTTTGCTTATCGGGCCTGACCTCAACCACCTACATGAATGCTGGCTTCACGATTTGGCCAACATCAACACAGGCCAGCGCCTGTGTAGGACAGGCCGCCACGCAGGCTGGCCCTTCATCACGATGGCGACATAAATCGCATTTTACCGCCTGCGCCCGTGACCGTTGCACAACCACGTTCATCGCGCCAAACGGACAGGCCAGCATACAGCTCTTACACCCGATGCAGCGTGCTTGATCGACGCTGATATAGCCATCTTTGCGCGAGATAGCCCCTGTTGGGCAGACATTTCCGCACGGTGAGTCTTCACACTGGTGACAAGCTACCGCCGTCGAAAACGTATCCCCCTTCACCACGCGAATACGCGGAAGGAACGCCTCACGCGATATCGCCGCGCAGGCCTGCTGCTCCTGATGCGCCACGACGCAGGCGACCTCGCACGTCCGGCAACCAATACACTTCATGGAATCAGCGACAATAAACGGGTTCATTCCCCACTCCGTTGTGGACAGTAAACCCTAAGAGTGCCAGAGCAGGTCGATGTTGTGCTTTGATCCGACATCGGTGGTCGGCATTTTTTGTTAGATGCCTGAGCCTATTCGGTCATTTGCCTCATGCCGAATTAATATGCCCATTACATTTACGATACCTCAGCAGCGCAGACGCTAACGTTGATTCCGTTGGATTAATGAGGGCAAGTACCCGTAATAGATAATCACGTAGGCCGGATAAGGCGAAAGCCGCCATCCGGCAATCTGCACCGCGCCGCCCGATGGCGCTACGCTTATCAGGCCTACCTGTTGCAGGTGCTCACTGTACCTACAAATATTGAGAGCTTTGTCCGATCTCAAACTTTGATTAGCTATCACCTCAGTATCGTTTCACCTATAGTTGTTTCCACGTTTTCCAACAACATAGCGCACAATAACATGGACGAATTCCAGACCGTTTCGCTGAAAAAAATCAGCGCGGGCAGCCTGTTTAAAATCCACCTGCTGGGCCTGATGTGCTCACTGGTGCCATTGGGTATTTTTAACGGTATTTTAGGGGCAATTGGTATTACGCTTATTGCCGTCCGCTGGAACGGCGAGGTGATGCACGGCTTTGGCGTGCTTATTATCAGCCCGTTGTTTTTCGCCCTACTCGCACTGGTATTAACCGGGATTATGGGCTGCCTGAGCTGGCTTGGGCTGTGGATATACGGACAATGTCGTTCGCTAGAATTGCGTGTCGTTTACGACAATCAAAATTCGCAGGATAGATAAGGTGCCGGGGATTCCCGGCGGCGCTTCGCTTGGCCGGGCTACAGGATAGAGTAGCCCGGACGAGGCGTTTACGCCGACTCCGGGAAGCTTCCCCAAACCGGCGAGGCACAGGAATTACATCGCAGCGCGGAAAATCGCCATGATTTCGTCGTGCGTTGCCTGAATTGGATTGGTAAAGCCGCAGGCATCTTTCAGCGCGTTGGTTGCCAGAATCGGGAAATCTTCTTCCTTCACGTTCAGGTCACGCAGACCGGCAGGAATATTCACCTGACGCGCCAGTTTACGAATTGCGTCGATGCAGGCTTGTGCGCCCTGCTCGTTGCTCATCGCGCCAACATCAATACCCATCGCCTGAGCACAGTCACGCAAACGCGCAGCGGCCACTTTACTGTTAAACACCTGCACATGCGGCAGCAGAACCGCGTTGCATACGCCGTGTGGCAGATCGTAGAAACCGCCCAACTGGTGCGCCATTGCATGAACGTAGCCCAGAGATGCGTTGTTGAACGCCATCCCCGCCAGGAACTGCGCGTAGGCCATCGCTTCACGCGCTTCACTGTTGCTGCCGTTCTCTACCGCCGTCGGCAGATTTTGCACAATCATGGTGATCGCTTTCAGCGCACAAGCGTCGGTAATCGGCGTAGCAGCAGTTGAAACATAGGCTTCAATGGCGTGAGTCAGCGCATCCATCCCGGTCGCCGCGGTCAGCCCTTTCGGCATTCCTTCCATCAGCGAAGAGTCGTTGACCGACAGTACTGGCGTCACATGCTTATCAACGATGGCCATTTTGATATGGCGATCAACGTCAGTGATGATGCAGAAACGGGTCATTTCAGACGCCGTCCCCGCCGTGGTGTTAATGGCAATCATCGGTAGCTGCGGTTTAGCAGAGCGGTCGACGCCTTCGTAGTCACGAATGTCGCCGCCGTTGGAGGCCACCAGCGCAATCCCTTTCGCGCAGTCGTGCGGTGAACCGCCACCCAGCGAAATCACGCAGTCACAATCATTAGCACGCAGCATCTCCAGCCCTTCCTCAACGTTAACCGTCGTTGGATTCGGGTGCGTTCCATCAAACACCACGCTCAGAATGTCATATTCCTGGAGACGTTTTTGAATATCGCCAGCGACCCCAAGCTTATTCAAAACGGCATCGGTGACAATCAGGGCACGACGATAGCCGTAATCCTTCATGGTATTCATTGCGTCATTTAACGCGCCGTTGCCGATGACATTCACTGATGGAATGAAAAAAGTTGATGCAGCCATGATAGTTCCTTTATTTAATAAGCAGGCCACGAGGGTAGAGCAATAGAGGATGGGAAAATATGATCGGCATTGCATTTTTTCCCATCGGGAAAATAAAAAGCACGTCAGGTTGATATTCCTAACGTGCTGATTCTTCATTAATATATTTTTGTGTTTAAATTGATATATTTTCTATATCAATTGTTAATTTTTATTATCGGGAAAAAGTAGCGCATCGCGTAATAAATGATCATTTCCGCGACGACGCGTAAAGCCAATGCGGTTGAAATATTCCAGAATCTGAATGGCTAATTTCCGACCAACATTTAATTTATCACGGAAATCAGCCGCGCAGGTCGAGCCTTTTTCCAGGTCAAGTTCACGGATCATACTGGCAAATGCCACAATGCGATCGTTACGATAATAACGGTCTTTGACAATCGCCGTGATCATCCCCTGCTGCGCTGCCAGTCGTAATATGCCGCGCATGGTGTTCTCTTCCGTACCGGTTTGCGCCGCCATATCGCGTACCCACCACGGTTCATCGCCAAATAGCGGCGCGGCTTTCATCCAGATGGCCTGCTGCTCGTCGGTAAACCCGGCTTTGTGATCTGGCAGATGCAGCCAACCGTGGTGGCTGGCAATGGTGCCGCTTTCACGCATCTGCTCAATCAGCGTCAGCACCAGCGCCTCATCTTCCATCGGCAACGCTATACGGCGTAGACGCTCACGACCCGGGCCCGGTTCATCTTTGTGCTGTTCATGGTAAATCGCCAGCGCATCTAACAATTTACGCTGCCAGCGTGCCGCCAGCGGCGCATCCAACAGGCTATCACCCGCGAGGATAAAACCGGGTTTGGCAATTAATTGCTGTAATCCAGAAGGACTCAACTGACGCGCCCAGCCAAACTCACCGAGCTTGACCGCATCGCGAGAGAGATGCACCGCGAGCGCCTGAGCATCCTCTTTTGCCACCGCCAGCGTGGCAATCCACGCCAGATATTCAGCTTTACGTTTGCCGCGCCTTGGTGAGTTGAGCGTCACCACTCGCGCCCCCGCCAGCGTCGCTTTAGCCGAGATATCACGCAATACCAGGCGGTCGTTATCCGCCAGCCACAGCGGGGAATCGAGCACCAACTCTGCCAGATTGTTTTCCAGAAGCGATACGCGCCCGGTGATATGGCTGGCCGCATGGTGAATATGCAGCGGCTGCCATTGGCCGAGCGGCACGTGGCTTTGCAGCTCAACAATCACGCGCTCAGAAGGTTCAGGCGGCGCTTCTGATAACAGCCAGTCACCCCGCTTGAGATCGTCTTTTTCGGCCGCCCCGACAATGTTTAGCGCAATTCGCTGCCCGCCGTGTGCCTGTTCGACCGATTGATTCTGCGCATGCAAACCGCGCACGCGCATCGGCGTATTTTTGCCCGTTAACCACAGCGTGTCGCCCACGCGGACATCGCCAGACAGCGCCGTGCCGGTGACCACTAAACCCGCACCTTTAACGGTGAACGCGCGGTCAATCGCCAGGCGGAACCGCTGATGCTCCATACGATCGCGCGCAGAGAGTTGACGTAAGTGGTCACGCAGCGCGTCAATCCCAACCCCTGCCGTCGCTGCCGTTTCAAATAACGTCGCCTCTTCAAAGCCAAATTCACGCAGAACGTCGGTTATTTGCTGGCGAACGTCCTCGATACGCGCGGTATCCACGCGATCGGTTTTGGTCAGCGCTACGGTCAGCGTCGGGTTCCCCGTCAGTTGCAGAATGGCCAGATGCTCGCGGGTTTGCGCCATCACGCCATCATCGCACGCCACCACAAGCAGGGCATGATCGATGCCGCCCACGCCCGCCAGCATGTTTGAGAGAAACTTTTCGTGACCGGGCACATCGATAAAGCCCAGCACGCGACCGTCCGGCTGTGGCCAGTAGGCGTAGCCCAGGTCGATGGTCATGCCGCGGGATTTCTCTTCCGGCAGGCGGTCGGCGTTAATGCCGGTAATGGCCTGCAACAGAGTAGTTTTGCCGTGGTCAACGTGCCCGGCGGTGGCAATAATCATTTCAACAACATCTCCAGAAAACGAGGTTCATCTTCAAGGCAGCGCAAATCCAGCCACAGGCGACCATCATAAATGCGCCCGATAACCGGGATAGGCAGGCTACGCCAGCGATTCGACAGCGTTTCAAGCTGGCTGCCACGACCGTCGAGCGGCGTCAACGCAATCGCGGCGCTTGGCAGACTTTCTGACGGCAGCGATCCGCTACCGATTTGTGAAGCACAGGGCATGACCTGCACGGAGAATTCATCACCATAGCGCTGAGCCAGCGGTTCACGCAGGCGTAGCGCCTGCTGGTGAATCTCTTCTGCGCGTCGGCTTAATAAACGCAACGTCGGCAATTCAAGCGCCAGTTTTTCAGGATGCAGATACAGACGTAGCGTCGCTTCGAGCGCCGCCAGCGTCATTTTATCCGCCCGTAACGCCCGTTTTAGCGGGTGGCTTTGAAGCTCGGCAATCAGCGCTTTCTTGCCGACGATGATCCCGGCCTGCGGGCCGCCCAGCAGTTTGTCACCGGAGAAGCTCACAAGGCTTACGCCCGCGGCAATCATCTCCTGCGGCATCGGCTCTTTTGGCAAGCCGTAACGGCTAAGGTCAATCAGTGAACCGCTACCCAAATCCGCCACCACCGGTACGTCGAGCTCACGGCCTAGCTCCGCCAGTTCAGCTTCATCAACCGATTTGGTAAAGCCTTGAATGCTGTAGTTGCTGGTGTGCACCTTCATCAGCAGCCCGGTGTTGTCGTTCACTGCCTGACGATAATCTTTGGCGTGGGTGCGGTTAGTGGTACCCACTTCATGCAGTACACAGCCCGCCTGACGCATCACGTCGGGAATGCGAAACGCGCCGCCAATCTCCACCAGTTCACCGCGCGATACCACCACCTCTTTACCAGCCGACGTCGCAGCCAGCATCAAAAGCACCGCTGCGGCATTGTTATTGACGATACAGGCATCTTCCGCGCCGGTAATCCGGCACAGCAGATCGGCCAGCGCGCGGTCGCGATGCCCGCGCCCGGCGCCGTCTAAATCATATTCCAGCGTTACCGGATCGCGCATTGCCTGGGTGACGGCATCAATGGCCGACTGCGCCTGTTGTGCACGGCCCAGGTTGGTATGCAGCACGGTACCGGTGAGATTGATGACCGGGCGCAGCGCGCTTTGCGCATCAACGTTCAGGCGTTTTTCCGTCTCCCGCGCCCAGTCCTCACTCCATGCAGGAAGTGCGTGCTGTTCGCGGATGCTCAGACGCGCTTCATCCTGCATCTGGCGGAGCTGTTCCACCACCTGCGAGTGACCATGAGCATCGAGTAAACGGGTAAATGCCCGATCGCGAAGCAGGCGATCGGTGGCAGGAAGCTGGCTGTAGAGCGAACGGTTTTCGGTAGTCATGAGTAGGCCTGACGGTTAAATGTTACCCCTCCCGCCGGGAGAGGGAGTCATAAGGGGATTGTACAACGCAGAGCAACCTGGTGTTATAGCGTTCAATCAAGCCTTTGGCGGTTCGGTACGGGCAAAGCTTTCGCGCAGGAATAGCGTTTCGACCAGTTTCACCAGATTGGGTCGGTCCACACACCAGCCCGGCGCAATGCGGCGGAAGTTCAGGTAGCCAATCGCGCAGGCAATGGCGATCGTAGCAAGATTGAGGGTATCGGTTTTCAGCGTGCCATCCACCAGGTAGCCTTCCAGCGCATCCAGGCTGCGAGAGATTTTCTCCCGCTGACGTAAAACTTCCTCTTCGGACTGCTGCCCGGCCGGACGCGCCAGCTCACGAACGGAGGTCAGTCCCGCGTCCATTATGCCATCAGCCAATGCTTCAAGCTGGCGCACCTTTAGCGCCGCCAGCGGGTCGCGTGGCACCATATCCGGCACAACATCGAGCTGTTCGATATATTGGGCAATAATCGGCGAGTCAAACCAGTATTCGCCGTCGTCGGTCACCAGCGCGGGCACTTTGCCCAATGGATTAAACTGCGCGACGCCATTTTCTGCGTTATAGGGCTGCTCGTTCACAAACTCAAAGGCGAGCCCCTTTTCCAGTAAGAGGATTGATATTTTACGTACAAAAGGGCTGGTGTAGCTGCCGACCAGTTTCATCATTATCTCCTTTGTGCCAACAAAGAGATCAGTATGGCTCAGGCCGCCGCATTCGCCCTCAGGTTTTTACTGACCAGGTGATCCAGGTAGAGATTATGGGCGTCAGGCATTTCGCCATCATCCAGAAGGGAGATGTTGAGCGAGAGACGAGCAGTAAAAATCGCTGGTAACGGAGGGGATGCATTACCAGCGAGAAACGCATCTTGCCGCGTTATTTGCGAGGTTTTTCCACGGGGCGGTAAAGGTCGCGATAGTACTCCAACCGCGCCAGGAACATCTCCGCTTTGTCTTCAGGAATATCAGCAGGAACATGGTCAGAATGCGGCCGTTTGTGTAAATACTCCATGAATGCCTGACTGGAAGCCATGAAATCTACCGCTTTATCAATTATGCGTGGTACGTTTTCACCCATTTTGTTCATCGCATATCCTCCCTCTACAAGATCCCTCTTAAGCATGGATAATCTTCAGAATTAGGGTTGAGGAAAATGTGCGAATTTAGGCCAGTAGTTTTCTAAAAAGCGATCCAGTTAACTATTTCATGAAATAGCAATGAAATTCAATACTTTATATATATTCACTGCGAATTATCGCCTGATGAAATTAGCCCATTTTGTATAATTAACTACCAGAAATGAGCGACAACGCGCATACTAGAGAGCATCACGTCTATTTTATTATCAGAATATCAGCAACATGAAAGAAATCGAAAAGAACGAAATCAAACGCCTGAGCGACCTGCTTGACGCCATTCGCCACCAGCAGGCAGCACTCTCTTTGGTCGATAACGCTGAAAAGTACGCTGAATTAGAAGCGGAAAAAGCGAAGCTCGAAACTGAAATCGCACGTCTGCGCGAGGTGCATTCACAGAAGCTGAGCAAAGAAGCGCAAAAGCTGGCAAAACTGCCGTTTAGCCGTGCTATCACTAAAAAAGAACAAGCGAACATGGGGGCGCTGAAAAAGAGCGTTCGCGGTATCGTTGTGGTTCATCCAATGACCGCTCTGGGTCGTGAGATGGGCCTGCAGGTTATGACCGGGTTCGCTAAAACCGAGTTCTAATCTCCCGTTCCTCACCTTCTCCCGCCCGGGAGAAGGTGTGTTTGCTCCACGCTTCCCCTCTAAATTGGCCCAACCAATTCAACAACCAAACCGCTATCACTTCACAAGTTAACCATAAACCGTCACAATAGCATTGCTCATGCATAACATTTGGTTAACCATTCATTGTCATTATCCCTACACCATCTAATTGGCAGGGCCACTTTTACACAAACTGTGACGCACAGATGAGCCCAGACTCACCGCGAAGCAATGCGTGCGGCCCCCTGGAGACCTGCATGAGCCTCTGGCAACAAAACTACGACCCGGCTGGGAATATCTGGCTATCAAGCCTGATAGCATCGCTCCCAATCCTGTTCTTCTTCTTCGCGCTGATTAAGCTCAAGCTGAAAGGTTATGTAGCAGCGAGCTGGACGGTGGCTATCGCGCTGGCCGTCGCGCTACTGTTCTACAAAATGCCGGTCGACCGGGCGCTGGCGTCGGTGGTATACGGTTTCTTCTACGGTCTGTGGCCGATTGCCTGGATTATTATCGCCGCCGTTTTCGTCTACAAAATCTCGGTGAAAACCGGGCAGTTCGACATTATCCGTTCGTCGATTCTCTCCATCACCCCAGACCAGCGTTTGCAGATGCTGATTGTCGGCTTCTCCTTCGGGGCTTTCCTTGAAGGGGCGGCAGGATTTGGCGCACCAGTTGCTATTACCGCCGCGCTGTTAGTTGGGCTGGGCTTTAACCCGCTGTACGCTGCGGGGCTATGTCTTATCGTCAACACCGCGCCGGTTGCCTTTGGTGCGATGGGGATTCCAATTCTGGTCGCAGGCCAGGTCACCGGGCTGGACAGCTTCGAAATCGGTCAGATGGTTGGCCGTCAGCTGCCGTTCCTGACCATTATCGTGCTGTTCTGGATCATGGCGATTATGGACGGCTGGCGCGGGATAAAAGAGACCTGGCCTGCGGTAATGGTCGCGGGCGGTTCGTTTGCTATCGCGCAGTACCTTAGCTCTAACTTCCTCGGCCCGGAACTGCCCGATATCATCTCCTCACTGGTATCGCTGGTCTGCCTGACGCTGTTCCTCAAACGCTGGCAGCCGGTGCGTATCTTCCGCTTTGGTGATATGGGCGCATCGCAGATCGATATGGATCTGTCGCGTACCCGCTACACTGCCGGGCAGATCGTTCGCGCCTGGTCGCCGTTCCTGTTCCTCACCGCCACCGTTACCCTGTGGAGCATTCCACCGTTCAAAGCGTTGTTTGCCCCGGGCGGCGCGCTATACGATCTGGTGATTAATATTTCGGTGCCGTACCTCGACAAACTGGTCGCGCGTATGCCACCGGTGGTGAATCAGGCGACCGCCTATGCGGCGGTGTATAAATTTGACTGGCTCTCCGCCACCGGCACCGCCATTCTGTTTGCCGCACTGCTCTCGATAGTCTGGCTGCGCATGAAGCCGAAAGAGGCCATCAGCACCTTCGGTTCTACCCTTAAAGAGCTGGCGTTACCGATTTACTCTATCGGCATGGTGCTGGCGTTCGCCTTTATCTCTAACTACTCCGGCCTGTCCTCGACGCTGGCATTGGCGCTGGCGCACACCGGTCATGCCTTTACCTTCTTCTCGCCGTTCCTCGGCTGGCTTGGCGTATTCCTGACCGGCTCGGACACCTCCTCCAACGCCCTGTTCGCCGCGCTCCAGGCCACCGCCGCACAGCAGATTGGCGTCTCGGACGTGCTGCTGGTTGCCGCTAACACTACCGGCGGCGTGACCGGGAAGATGATTTCACCGCAGTCCATCGCTATTGCCTGTGCGGCGGTAGGCCTGGTCGGTAAAGAATCTGACCTGTTCCGTTTCACCGTGAAACACAGCCTGATTTTCACCTGTATGGTGGGCGTGATTACCACGCTGCAGGCGTATGTCTTAACCTGGATGATTCCGTGATTACACTGCCCAAACGTCTGTCAGACGATGTCGCCTGCCGCGTGCGGGCGCTGATTGAAGAACAACAGCTGGAAGCGGGTATGCGATTGCCCGCTGAACGTAAACTGGCAAGCCAGCTTGGCGTCTCGCGCAATTCGCTGCGTGAGGCGCTGGCGAAACTGGTCAGTGAAGGATTGCTGCTTAGCCGTCGCGGCGGCGGCACTTTCGTACGCTGGCAGCACGAGGGCTGGTCTGAACAAAATATCGTGCAGCCGCTGAAAACCCTGCTCGCCGATGACCCGGATTACAGCTTTGATATCCTCGAAGCTCGCCACGCCATCGAAGCCAGCACCGCATGGTATGCGGCGATGCGCGCCACCGATGCCGATAAAGAAAAAATCCGCCTCTGTTTTGAAGCCACCCAAAGCCACGACCCGGATCTCGCCTCACAGGCCGACGTGCGTTTCCATTTAGCCATTGCCGAGGCGTCCCACAATGTGGTGCTTCTGCAAACCATGCGCGGATTTTTCGACCTGCTGCAATCCTCGGTGATTCAGAGCCGCGAGCGCATGTATCTGGTGCCACCGGTATTTGCGAAGCTGACCGAACAGCATCTGGCCATCCTCGATGCCATTACCGCCGGTGACGCCGAAGGCGCACGCCAGGCGATGATGGCGCATCTTAGTTTCGTCCACACCACCATTAAACGTTTTGATGAAGACCTGGCCCGCCAGGCGCGGATCACCCGCTTGCCCGACGACCACACTGATATTTCCAGGGAGAAAAAAGCATGATTATTTCCGCCGCCAGTGACTACCGCGCCGCCGCACAGCGCATCCTGCCACCGTTCTTGTTCCACTACATTGACGGAGGCGCGTATGCGGAACATACCCTGCGGCGCAACGTGGAAGACCTGTCGGATGTGGCGCTGCGTCAGCGGGTGCTGAAAAACATGTCCGATCTGAGCCTGGAAACCACATTGTTCAACGAGCAGCTTGCGATGCCGGTAGCCCTTGCGCCGGTTGGCCTGTGCGGCATGTATGCTCGTCGTGGTGAAGTGCAGGCCGCCGCCGCCGCGGATGCCAAAGGCATTCCGTTTACCCTCTCCACCGTGTCGGTGTGTCCGATTGAAGAGGTGGCGCCAACCATCAAGCGCCCGATGTGGTTCCAGCTATATGTGCTGCGCGATCGCGGCTTTATGCGTAACGCGCTGGAGCGGGCGAAGGCGGCTGGCTGTTCAACGCTGGTGTTTACCGTCGATATGCCAACGCCGGGTGCGCGCTACCGCGATGCCCATTCCGGCATGAGCGGACAAAATGCCGCAATGCGTCGCTACTGGCAGGCGGTCACTCATCCACAGTGGGCGTGGGACGTGGGGCTGAACGGTCGTCCACACGATTTAGGCAATATTTCCACCTACCTCGGTAAACCGACCGGGCTGGAAGACTACATTGGCTGGCTAGCCAATAACTTCGATCCGTCAATCTCGTGGAAAGACCTCGAGTGGATCCGTGAATTCTGGGACGGCCCGATGGTGATCAAAGGGATCCTCGACCCGGAAGACGCACGTGACGCAGTGCGTTTTGGCGCCGATGGGATTGTGGTCTCCAACCACGGCGGTCGCCAGCTCGACGGCGTGCTCTCTTCCGCCCGTGCGCTCCCGGCCATCGCTGATGCGGTGAAGGGTGATATCGCCATTCTGGCCGACAGCGGGATCCGTAACGGACTGGATGTGGTGCGTATGATTGCGCTGGGCGCGGATACCGTCCTGCTGGGGCGTGCGTATCTGTATGCGCTGGCAACGCAGGGTCAGGCGGGGGTGGCGAACCTGCTGAATCTGGTTGAGAAAGAGATGAAGGTGGCGATGACGCTGACCGGGGCGAAATCGATTAAAGAGATTAGCCGCGATTCGCTGGTGCACAACGCTGAAGCGGCGCAGGTATTTAATGCGATTAAGCAGGGGAGTGCTGCGTAGTTCAGTGCGGGGGGTTCCCCTCACCCTAACCCTCTCCCCGAAGGGGCGAGGGGACCGTTCGGCGTCGTTTGATGCTTTTGCTCTCTCCCTGACCCTTACCCCACAGGAGCGAGGGGGACGTCTGGTCAACGTTTGCATATTCGCAGACCGGCGCTGCTCCCTCTCCCTTTCAGGGAGAGGGCCGGGGTGAGGGTTTCCCCAAATTCTGCTATCCTGCCCCCCGCAATCCAAGGGGGCAGCATGCTTAACATCGTTTTATTCGAACCTGAAATCCCGCCGAATACCGGGAACATCATCCGTCTGTGCGCCAATACCGGCTTTCGCCTGCATATCATCGAACCAATGGGCTTTGCCTGGGACGACAAACGCCTACGTCGCGCAGGTCTCGATTATCATGAGTTCACCGCCGTCACGCGCTATGCCGATTACGCCGCGTTTGTTGAGAGCGAAAACCCGCAGCGTCTGTTTGCCCTGACCACCAAAGGTACGCCCGCACATAGCGCGGTGAGCTATCAGGACGGTGACTATCTGATGTTTGGCCCGGAAACGCGCGGACTGCCTGCGACCATTCTGGATGCGCTGCCGCCGGAGCAAAAAATTCGTATTCCGATGATGCCGGACAGCCGCAGTATGAACTTGTCGAACGCGGTGTCGGTGGTGGTGTATGAGGCGTGGCGCCAGCTGGGGTATCCGGGCGCGGTATTGCGCAGCTGATATTTGCCGGATGGCGGCTACGCCTTATCCGGCCTGCATATTACGGTAGCCCGGCCAAGCGCAGCGCCGCCGGGAAGGCAACAACTTCAAATCCCGTCGCCGTACTCAAATCCGTGGTTAATGCCGTTGAAGTGCTGATCCATATCCATCGACGGTTTATCCGACTCCGGCTTGCCGACGATACGCGCCGGGACGCCTGCGGCAGTGGTATGCGGTGGCACAGGCTGTAAAACCACCGAACCGGCGCCAATCTTCGCGCCGCGCCCTACTTCGATATTGCCGAGAATTTTCGCTCCAGCGCCAATCATCACGCCTTCGCGGATTTTCGGGTGACGGTCGCCGCTGGTTTTACCGGTACCGCCCAGGGTCACCGATTGCAGAATCGACACGTCGTTTTCAATCACCGCCGTTTCACCCACCACAATACCGGTGGCATGGTCGAGCATTATGCCGCGACCAATTTTTGCCGCTGGGTGGATATCCACCTGGAACGACACCGACACCTGATTTTGCAGGAAAATAGCCAGCGCACGACGCCCCTGCCCCCACAGCCAGTGGCCAATGCGGTAAGCCTGCAAAGCGTGGAAGCCTTTTAGATAAAGGAGCGGCGTAGAATATTTATCGACCGCCGGGTCACGGGTGCGCACGGCCTGAATATCACAGGCGGCTGAGGCGATCATTTCTGGATCAGCTGCGTAGGCTTCCTCCACCACTTCTCGAATGGCGATGGCCGGCATAATTGGCGATGCCAGCTTGTTGGCGAGCATGTAGCTTAATGCACTGCCCAGATTTTCATGCTTGAGTAGCGTAGCGTGATAGAAGCTGGCGAGCATAGGCTCGCAGTCGGCCAAGGCGCGGGCTTCGGCTTTAATATTGTTCCAGACAATTTCCAGTTCTTCACACGACATTGCATACTCCAGACGTATTGGAACGATCGGCCAGTCTCTGCTGGCCGGATCGTCGGGATGACAAAGGTTCCCTGCGATTAGTTGCCGCTATGCTCATCCTTGCGTGCACGACCTAATAAGGTCAATGCTGCCTCGCGCGCACTTTTTCCGCAATATAATACCTGATAAATTTCCTCGGTTATTGGCATTTCGACACCCACACGGTGCGCCAACTCGCGAACTTCTTTGGTATTACGGTAACCTTCGACCACCTGGCCAATGGTGTCCTGCGCTTCCTGCACCTGCGCGCCCTTGCCCAGCGCCATACCGAAACGACGGTTGCGCGACTGGTTATCGGTACAGGTGAGCACTAAATCGCCCAGCCCCGCCATGCCCATAAAGGTCACAGGATCTGCGCCGAGCGCCACGCCCAGACGAGACATTTCGGTCAGCCCACGGGTGATTAATGCCGTACGAGCATTGGCACCAAAGCCGATGCCATCAGAGATACCGGCGCCAATCGCAATCACGTTTTTCACCGCGCCGCCCAGCTGGACGCCGATGAAATCCGGGTTGCTGTAGACACGGAAGCTCTTGCCACAGTGCAGCAGTTGCTGCAAATCGTCGGCAAACACCGGGTCTGTCGCCGCCAGCGAAATCGCGGTCGGTAAGCCCGCCGCCAGCTCTTTGGCAAACGTTGGTCCTGAAATCACCGCCAGCGGGATATCCGGGCCCAGCGCTTCGCGCGCAACCTCTTGCAGCAGGCGGCCCGTTTCAGCCTCCAGCCCTTTTGTTGCCCACACGATGCGTGCATCGTCGCGCAGCAGCGGTTTCATCTGGCGCAGGACATCGCCAAAGACATGGCTCGGCACCACCACCAGAATATCGCGGCTGGCGGCAAGCGCAGTGGCTAAGTCACTTTCAAGATGAAGCGTATCGGGGAACGGAACGTCAGGCAGGAATGCCGCGTTACAGCGATCGTGCTGTAGCGTTGCGACATGTTTTGGATCGTGGCCCCAGAGTATAACCGGGTGGCCATTTCTTGCCACGGTGATGGCAAGAGCGGTGCCGTACGAGCCGGCACCGATCACAGTCATTGAAGCGTTAAGTGCGTTCATCAGGCATCCTGATGTTGTTCTGCACCTTCGCCAGCCTGCTGCTGCAAATAGTTCATGAACAGCGCATCAAAGTTAACTGGCGCAAGGTTCAGCTGTGGGAAAGTCCCACGGGAAACCAGGCTGGTGATGCATTCACGCGCATACGGGAACAGGATGTTCGGGCAGTATGCACCCAGACAATGGGCCATCTGAGTCCCTTCGATACCTTCAATGGAGAAGATACCCGCCTGCTGAGTTTCGCACAGGAACGCAGTTTCTTCGCCCAGAGTCGCCGTTACGGTGACACGCAGCACCACTTCATACACGCCTTCAGCCAGCTGGTTGGATGCGGTATCAAGATCAAGTTTAACCTCTGGTTGCCAATCTTTCTGGAAAACCTGAGGGGCATTTGGCGCTTCGAAAGAAACGTCTTTGGTGTAGATGCGTTGGATCTGGAAAGCCATTTCTGCGTTGTTTTGTTCTGACATGTGTAAAAACCCTTTCGTGTTGTCCTTAAAATAGGCGGTATGCCTCACGCCCACAAAGGGCAGGCGTGAGCGCTTAATAAAGCATTATTTCAGCAGGGGATCGAGTCCACCACGAGCATCAAGCGCATACAAGTCGTCACAGCCGCCAATGTGCTGTGCATCAATAAAAATCTGCGGAACCGTCGTACGTCCACTGCGCTGAATCATCTCTTCGCGCTTTTCGGCGTTACCGTCAATCGGCAGTTCTTCGAAAGACACGCCTTTTGCTGACAGCAGCGCTTTTGCACGATGGCAATAAGGGCAGGTCGCTTTGGTATAGATTTCAATCTTCGCCATTACATCTCTCCTGACTTTACCCGATAAATGAGCAGGTCTTACTTTCCGCGAACCAGAGGCAGGTTTTCACCGCTCCAGCCAGCGATACCTTCTTTGAGTACGAAGACTTTTTCAAAGCCCGCTTTCAGCAGCAAGCTAGCTGATTCAGTGGCTTGCATACCGGTACCGTCGGTAACAATCACCGGCTTGTCTTTGTGTTTGTCCAGCTCGCCGATGTTATTGGCTTTGATTTCAGCAGGCAGCAGGTTCAAAGAACCGGCGATGTGGCCTTTACGGAAATCGTCACGCTGGCGCAGATCAACCACCACCGCGTCTTCTTTGTTAATTAAACGCGTCACTTCGCCACGGGTGATGACTTTAACTTTGGACATCAGCCCTTTGAACGTGGTGAACAGCACGGCCGCCAGCAGCGCGATCCACGCGATACTCAGAACTGGGTGACGACCAACAAATTGCATAATCTCTTGCATGGGGGGTAACAGCTCCCGACGTGTAATGTTTAAAAACCAGGGAAGGAGTATACCTGCGGCGTGGCGCAAATACAGCCAGCGCGCGTGATGTAATGTATTTTCTGCGGCGTGCTACGGAAAAAAGGAGAAAAATGTGTGCTTTTCGCCCATCATCTCCCCGCTTTCTTTGATCTCTCATTGTTATTTTATCGATTCAGCTGTAGTAAAATTACGCAAATTTTCTGTCTTTTGAGCATGAGGTTGTCGCAATGTCGGTTTCTAAAAAACCTATGGTACTGGTGATCCTGGATGGCTACGGCTACCGCGAAGAGCAGCAGGATAACGCTATTTTCAGTGCAAAAACTCCGGTTATGGATGCGCTATGGGCAAAACGTCCGCATACCCTGATCCAGGCATCAGGTCTGGAAGTGGGCCTGCCTGATGGTCAGATGGGCAACTCCGAAGTGGGTCACGTAAACCTTGGCGCTGGTCGCATTGTTTATCAGGACCTGACCCGTCTCGACGTTGAAATCAAAGAACGTACTTTCTTCGCAAACCCAGTGCTGTCTGGTGCCGTTGATAAAGCCGTTGCCGCAGGCAAAGCCGTGCACATCATGGGCCTGCTGTCCGCCGGTGGCGTTCACAGCCATGAAGATCACATCCTGGCGATGGTTGAGCTGGCAGCCGAACGTGGCGCTGAAAAAATCTACCTGCACGCTTTCCTCGACGGCCGTGATACCCCGCCGCGCAGCGCTAAAGGTTCCCTGCAAACGTTTGAAGACAAATTTGCCGCGCTGGGCAAAGGTCGCGTGGCGTCCATCATTGGTCGTTACTACGCTATGGACCGCGACAACCGTTGGGATCGCGTTGAAGAAGCCTACAATCTGCTGGTTGAAGCGAAAGGCCAGTTCCAGGCAGAGACCGCCGTTGCCGCGCTGGAATCCGCTTATGCCCGTGATGAAAACGACGAATTCGTGAAAGCGACCGTTATCCGCGCTGAAGGCCAGGCCGATGCCGCTATGGAAGACGGCGATGCGCTGATCTTCATGAACTTCCGCGCAGACCGTGCGCGTGAAATTACCCGTGCATTCGTTAACGCTGATTTCGATGGCTTCAAGCGTCGCAAAGAAGTGAAGCTGGGCGATTTCATCATGCTGACCGAATACGCCGCAGACATCAAAGCACCGTGCGCTTACCCACCAGCGTCTTTGGAAAACACCTTTGGCGAGTGGATGGCGAAGCACGACAAAACGCAGCTGCGCATCTCCGAAACTGAGAAATATGCGCACGTGACCTTCTTCTTTAACGGCGGCGTAGAAGACCCGTTCAAAGGCGAAGATCGCATCCTTATCAACTCCCCGAAAGTGGCGACCTACGACCTGCAGCCAGAAATGAGCTCCGCTGAGCTGACTGAGAAGCTGGTTGCGGCTATCGAAAGCGGCAAGTACGACACCATCATTTGTAACTACCCGAACGGCGATATGGTTGGTCATACCGGCGTGATGGAAGCGGCTGTGAAGGCGGTTGAAGCGCTGGATCACTGCCTGGATGAAGTCACCCACGCTATCGAAAAAGTAGGCGGTCAACTGCTGGTTACCGCTGACCACGGCAACGCTGAGCAGATGCGTGACCCGGCTACCGGCCAGGCCCACACTGCCCACACCAGCCTGCCGGTTCCGCTGATCTACGTTGGTGATAAATCCGTGAAAGCGGTAGAAGGCGGTAAGCTCTCTGATATCGCGCCAACCATGCTGTCACTGATGGGGATGGAAATCCCGCAACAGATGACTGGTAAGCCGCTGTTCATCGTGGAATAATCCCTCCCCATGAGGGGAAAGGCGATTTATTCCATTAAATGGGCCGGAGCAACGCTTCGGTCCACGTTGTACGCCAGCGCGCTTAGCGCTGGCGTATTGCTGTGCGCCACGCCCGCCCACGCGGACGACCGCTCACAGCTGCAATCTATTCAGGCCGATATCGCCGCCAAAGAGCGCGCGGTACGCCAACAGCAACAACAACGCGCCACCCTCTTAGCCCAGCTTAAGGCCCAGGAACAAGCTATTTCCGTGGCCGCACGTCAGCTGCGCGAAACGCAAAACTCGCTGGCGCAGCTTAATGCGCAAATTGCCGAGATGAACGCTTCTATCGCCAAACTCGAAAAGCAGCGGCAGGCGCAGGAACGTAATCTTGCCGCCCAGTTAGATGCGGCGTTTCGTCAGGGCGAGCATACCGGTATTCAGCTTATTCTCAGCGGTGAAGAGAGCCAGCGCGGGCAGCGTTTACAGGCCTATTTTGGTTATCTGAATCAAGCGCGCCAGGAAACGATCGCCGAGCTTAAAGAGACGCGCGAGCAGGTTGCGGCACAGAAAACTGAGCTTGAAGAGAAGCAAAGCCAGCAGCAAACGCTGTTATACGAACAACGCGCCCAGCAGACCAAGCTGGAGCAGGCGCGTAACGAACGTCAGAAAACCCTTTCAGGGCTGGAGTCTTCTATCCAGCAAGGGCAGCAGCAGTTAAGCGAAATGCGGGCTAACGAATCACGCCTGCGTAACAGCATTGCACGTGCGGCCGCCGCGGCGAAAGCCCGCGCCGAGCGTGAAGCCCGGGAAGCCGATGCGGTGCGTAGCCGCCAGCAAGAGGCAACCCGTAAAGGCACCACCTACAAACCTTCCGAAAGTGAACGCTCGCTAATGGCGCGAACCGGCGGTCTGGGCGCGCCACGCGGTCAAGCCTACTGGCCGGTACGCGGTACAACGCTGCATCGCTATGGCGAACAGCTGCAAGGTGAGCTACGTTGGAAGGGGATGGTCATTAGCGCATCGGAAGGCACCGAAGTCAAAGCCATTGCCGATGGTCGCGTCATCCTGGCCGACTGGCTGCAGGGCTATGGTCTTGTGGTCGTGGTCGAACATGGTAAAGGCGATATGAGCCTGTACGGTTACAACCAGAGCGCACTGGTCAGCGTTGGCACGCAGGTGCGTGCCGGACAGCCTATTGCTCTGGTGGGCAACAGTGGCGGTCAGGGCAGACCGTCGCTCTATTTCGAAATTCGCCGCCAGGGTCAGGCGGTCAATCCACTGCCGTGGTTGGGAAGATAAGATTTGCTTCAATTTCGCCAGGTCGTTCTTCTGAGTTCTCTGGCATTAGCTGCACCAGGCTATGCTGGAAAACTGTCTATCGTTATCGATGATTTTGGTTATCGCCCGCACCAGGAAAACCAGGTGCTGGCAATGCCGTCCGCCATATCTGTCGCCGTTTTACCCAATGCGCCGCATGCCCGTGAAATGGCGACCAAGGCGCATAACAGCGGTCGCGAAGTGCTCATCCATCTGCCTATGGCGCCGCTGAGCAAGCAGCCGCTGGAAAAAGATACCCTGCGCCCGGAGATGAGCCAGGGCGAAATCGAGCGCATTATTCGTGAAGCCGTGGATAAAGTGCCGTATGCCGTGGGTCTGAACAACCACATGGGCAGCGCAATGACCTCCAGCCTGCCCGGCATGCAGAAGGTGATGCAGGCGCTGGGTCGCTATAACCTCTACTTTCTCGACAGCATGACCATCGGGAATAGCCAGGCGATGCGCGCGGCTAACGGTACTGGGGTGAAGGTGATTAAGCGTCGCGTGTTCCTGGATGACACGCAAAATGAGGCGGATATTCGCGTGCAGTTCAACCGTGCCATCGCGCTTGCCAGACGAAACGGCTCGGCCATTGCCATCGGCCACCCGCACCCGACTACCGTGCGCGTCCTTCAGCAGATGGTCTATAACCTGCCCTCTGACATCACGCTGGTACGCCCAAGCAGCCTACTTAATGAGCCACAGGTAGATACTTCGACGCCAGGCCGCAATTCACCCCAAACCGAGCCTACCGCACCGCGCAATCCGTTCCGTGGCGTGAAGCTGTGTAAGCCGAAGAAACCGCTGGAACCTGTGTACGCCGACCGCTTCTTCAATGTGTTAAGCGAGAGCATTACACATAGCACGCTGGTGCAGTATATGCAGTTGCAATGGCAAGGGTGGTAGGCAACGTTTGAAGCAAAAACCGCAATAATCTCGCGGTTTGAGATTGCTGACAAAGGTGCTTAAAAGTGAATGAGGGTTCGTTTTTCTCCCTCTCCCCAAAGGGGCGAGGGGATCGTCCGTGCTCTTTTTAGGGTTTGTCATCAGTCTGAAACCGCGATAATCTCGCGGTTTTTTTCTGCCTTGCGTTCTACGGCCGCATTTTTAACCACAGGCGGAACAGGAACCAGGCGCTGTGCATATCGGTAACCCCTTTTGCGAGGTCACCCAGCTTAATCATTTCATTAAATTTCTGCCGCACTGCCGTCCGGTCTTGTATTTTGCGACGGTACAGGCCGAGGAAATGCCCGCTCTCTTTAAGCGCATGAATCAGCAATGAACGACGTACCGGCGCATATTCGTCTCTTTTCGCATAAGCAATTAATTTACTGATGATATCAATATAGCTATAAGCGCGAGGATCGTAGTAACGCGTATGGTTGGTAATAGATTCAGTATTTTTTATATAGTAATAATCAGGTGTTTCGGCAACATAAAAATGACCATTCGCTAACGCCAGCTCGGTTGTCCAGAGTATATCTTTATGGCTACTACCAAGATGGAAGTCGATATTATTGTTTTTAATGTATTCTGAGCGAATAATCTGCAACCAGATATAATGTGGCCATTCACGCACCTTCACCGCGTGGTTAATCCACTCGAAGCCGCGCTGTGGCTGATTATAAATTTGTCGCGAATGGACGCGGCGTCCGTGATGATTTTGACGCGCGGCGGTAAACATGCCATTCGCCACCAGAACGTCACAGTTGTTTTCTTCCGCTAGCGAGAATCGCGAATAAATCATATCGGGATGAATTTCATCATCCGCATCCAGCAAAATAAGCCATTTGCCTTTATGCGCAGCCAGCCCCGCATTTCGCGCAGCATAAACGCCGCTGTTTTTTTGAGTGAGAACTTTCAGCCGGGGATCGGTAATAGAAGAAAGAATGTGCAGCGTATTATCCGTTGAGCCATCATCAATAACAATTAACTCCAATGACACTCTTTGTTCGGCTAAAACATCATCAACCATCTGCTTAATGCTTTTTTCGCCGTTATAAACCGGAATAATGACGCTCACATCGATTGTCTGGCTGGTCATACTCGCCCTTTGCAGTAAAAATTAAACTGGCACTAGCCTACTAGAGATTGTGGCGAAAATAAAAGGCCTGGCGCATTCTCCAGGCCTTTTGTCATTAATCCCAGCTCAGAATCACTTTCCCTGATTGGCCGGAACGCATCGCGTCAAAGCCCTTCTGGAAATCATCGATATTGAAACGGTGGGTGATGATGGGTGACAGATCCAGGCCAGACTGAATCAATGCCGCCATCTTGTACCAGGTCTCGAACATCTCGCGACCGTAGATACCTTTAATAAACAGCCCCTTAAAGATAACTTTCGTCCAGTCGATAGACATATCGGATGGCGGAATTCCCAGCATAGCAATACGGCCGCCGTGGTTCATGGTATCAAGCATGGAGCGGAACGCCGGTGGCGCGCCGGACATTTCCAGACCCACATCGAAACCTTCGGTCATGCCCAGTTCGGCCATTACGTCGTTGAGGTTCTCTTTCGATACGTTTACCGCACGCGTCACGCCCATTTTACGCGCCAGCTCCAGGCGGTATTCATTGACGTCAGTGATGACAACGTTACGTGCACCCACGTGTTTAGCCACCGCAGCCGCCATCACGCCAATAGGGCCTGCGCCGGACACCAGGACATCTTCACCCACGAGATCAAATGAGAGCGCGGTATGAACAGCGTTACCAAACGGGTCGAAAATGGAGGCCAGATCGTCAGAGATGTTGTCGGGAATTTTGAAGGCGTTGAACGCTGGGATCACCAGCTGTTCAGCAAAGCATCCCGGGCGGTTCACCCCTACGCCGATAGTGTTGCGGCACAGATGCGTCCGGCCCGCGCGGCAGTTACGGCAATGCCCACAGGTAATATGACCTTCCCCAGAAACGCGGTCACCAATCTTAAAACCACGCACTTCCTGGCCGATACCGATGACTTCACCGACATATTCATGCCCCACAACCATCGGAACCGGGATCGTCTTCTGCGACCATTCATCCCAGTTATAGATATGCACATCGGTACCGCAAATTGCGGTCTTACGGATCTTAATCAGCAGGTCATTATGGCCGAGCTCCGGTTCTGGAACATCGGTCATCCAGATGCCTTCTTCGGCTTTCAGTTTAGATAACGCTTTCATCTCACACCCTTAGGCAATTACGCCCAGTTGTTTACCGATGCGGGTAAAGGCTGCCACCGCACGTTCAATTTGTTCCGTCGTATGCGCCGCCGACATTTGGGTACGAATACGCGCCTGACCTTTTGGTACTACCGGGAAGAAGAACCCGGTCACATAGATCCCTTCTTTTTGCAGCTCACGGGCGAAGTTCTGCGCGATGACCGCGTCACCCAGCATCACCGGGATAATCGCGTGGTCAGCCCCAGCCAGCGTGAAACCAGCCGCGCTCATTTTCTCGCGGAACAGACGGGCGTTAGCCCACAGGCGGTCACGCAGTTCAGCACCTGACTCCACCATCTCAAGAACTTTAATGGAAGCGGCGACGATGGCTGGCGCCAGAGAGTTGGAGAACAGGTATGGACGTGAACGCTGACGCAGCCATTCCACCACCTCTTTACGCGCAGCGGTATAGCCGCCGGATGCGCCGCCGAGGGCTTTGCCCAGCGTACCGGTAATAATGTCAACGCGCCCCATCACTTCGCAGTACTCATGGGAACCACGACCGTTTTCGCCTACGAAGCCGACAGCATGAGAATCATCGACCATCACCAGCGCATCGTATTTGTCTGCCAGATCGCACACGCCTTTCAGGTTGGCAATGACGCCGTCCATTGAGAAAACGCCGTCAGTGGCAATCAGCACATGGCGAGCACCGGCTTCACGCGCTTCTTTCAGGCGAGTTTCCAGTTCTTGCATATCGTTGTTGGCATAACGGAAGCGCTTCGCTTTACAAAGACGTACGCCGTCGATGATGGAAGCATGATTCAGCGCGTCGGAAATGATGGCATCCTCTGCGCCGAGCAGAGTTTCAAACAGGCCGCCGTTAGCGTCGAAACAAGAAGAGTACAGAATGGCATCTTCCATCCCGAGGAAGTTTGCTAGCTTCTTCTCAAGCACTTTATGGGTGTCCTGAGTGCCGCAGATGAAACGTACAGACGCCATGCCAAAACCGTGGCTGTCCATGCCCGCCTTCGCCGCATTAATCAGCTCAGGATGGTTAGCCAGACCAAGATAGTTATTGGCGCAGAAGTTGATGACGTGGTTACCGTCACCTACGGTGATATCCGCTTGCTGGGCGGAGGTGATAATACGTTCTTCTTTAAACAATCCTTCTGTACGAGCAGTTTCCAGATCATTCGTTAACTGTTTGTAAAAATCACCACGCATTGCAACTCTCCAGATTCGGTAAAATTTGGCACATATTACCCAAAGCTATACGCTGATACGAGATGATGCATGTCTGAATGAATTATTTGCAGCATAAATCACGTGGCTTGGGTTTGCGCAAAGGTGAAAGGCTGAAGCCCTGGCAATGTGATGATATGATAATAGACATTCGTGTCCGGGATACTCCCGGGCACCCACAATTCAAAGGTTACAGTTATGATTATCGTTACCGGCGGTGCTGGCTTCATCGGCAGCAACATCGTGAAAGCGCTTAATGAAAAGGGCATCACTGACATTCTGGTGGTGGATAACCTGAAAGACGGTACCAAGTTCGTGAACCTGGTCGACCTCGATATCGCCGATTATATGGATAAAGAAGATTTTCTGATCCAGGTAATGGCGGGTGAAGAGTTTGGCGACATTGAAGCCGTGTTCCACGAAGGCGCTTGCTCCTCCACTACCGAGTGGGACGGTAAGTACGTGATGGATAACAACTATCAGTACTCCAAAGAGCTGCTGCACTACTGCCTGGAACGTGAAATTCCGTTCCTGTACGCCTCCTCAGCCGCAACCTACGGCGGCCGTACCAGCGACTTTATCGAGTCCCGCGAGTTTGAAAAACCGCTGAACGTCTACGGTTACTCTAAATTCCTGTTCGACGAATATGTCCGCCGCATCATGCCGGAAGTGGATTCCCCAATCGTCGGTTTCCGCTACTTCAACGTCTATGGCCCGCGTGAAGGCCACAAAGGCAGCATGGCGAGCGTGGCCTTCCACCTGAACACCCAGCTGAACAATGGCGAAAGTCCGAAACTGTTTGAAGGCAGCGACGGCTTCAAGCGTGATTTCGTCTATGTGGGCGATGTGGCAGCCGTGAATCTGTGGTTCTGGGAGAACGGTATCTCCGGTATCTTCAACCTCGGTACGGGTCGTGCAGAATCCTTCCAGGCCGTGGCTGATGCCACCCTGGCGTTCCACAAAAAAGGCAGCATCGAATACATTCCATTCCCGGATAAACTGAAAGGCCGCTATCAGGCGTTCACCCAGGCGGATCTGACCAACCTGCGTGCCGCTGGCTACGATAAGCCGTTTAAGACCGTCGCCGAAGGCGTAACGGAATATATGGCCTGGCTGAATCGCGACGCGTAAGAAGTTAGCATGAAAATACTGGTGGTCGGCCCGTCATGGGTGGGCGACATGATGATGTCGCAAAGTCTCTATCGCACGCTCAAGGCGCGCTATCCCCAGGCGATAATTGATGTGATGGCACCCGCGTGGTGCCGTCCATTGTTATCGCGAATGCCGGAAGTCAACGAAGCCATCGCCATGCCGCTTGGGCACGGGGCGCTGGAAATTGGCGAACGGCGCAAGCTCGGTCATAGTCTGCGCGAGCGGCGCTATGATCGCGCCTATGTCCTGCCTAACTCTTTTAAATCGGCGCTGGTGCCGTTCTTCGCAGGCATTCCTCTGCGTACCGGGTGGCGCGGTGAAATGCGCTATGGCCTGCTAAACGATGCGCGCGTGCTGGACAAAGACGCCTGGCCGCTGATGGTCGAGCGCTACGTGGCGCTGGCCTACGATAAGGGCGTGATGCGCTGCGCCAAAGATCTGCCGCAGCCGCTGCTATGGCCTCAGCTACAGGTTCACGAAGGTGAGAAATCACTGACCTGCAACGCCTTCTCGCTGTCAAGCGACCGTCCGATGATTGGCTTTTGCCCTGGCGCTGAATTCGGCCCGGCAAAACGCTGGCCGCACTATCACTATGCAACGCTTGCAAAGCAGCTGATCGACGAAGGCTATCAGATTGTGCTTTTCGGCTCCGCCAAAGATAACGACGCGGGCAATGAAATCATTGCCTCGCTCAGCGATGAACAAAAAGTCTGGTGCCGTAATCTGGCCGGGGAAACCCAGCTGGAACAGGCGGTTATCTTGCTTGCCGCTTGTAAAGCGGTCGTGACCAACGACTCTGGTCTTATGCACGTTGCCGCCGCGCTAAACCGGCCTCTGGTGGCGCTGTATGGCCCAAGCAGCCCGGACTTTACCCCGCCGCTGTCGAATAAGGCCCGCGTGATTCGTCTGATTACCGGTTACCTCAAGGTGCGTAAAGGCGATTCGGCCCAGGGCTATCATCAGAGCCTCATCGACATCACGCCAGCTCGCGTGCTGGAAGAGCTAAATGCGCTGTTATCTGGCGAGGAAAGCTAACGCATGCGGGTTCTGATTGTTAAAACCTCTTCCATGGGCGATGTCCTGCACACGCTGCCTGCTTTAACCGATGCGATGCGCGCCATTCCCGGCGTTCGTTTTGATTGGGTCGTCGAAGAGGGTTTCGCGCAAATTCCGTCCTGGCATGAAGCGGTGGATCGCGTCATCCCGGTGGCGATTCGTCGCTGGCGTAAAGCGTGGTTCTCCGCCGCCATCAAGGCCGAACGTAAAGCCTTTCGCGATGCGGTTCGGGCGGTGAAATACGATGCTATTATTGATGCTCAGGGTCTGGTGAAAAGCGCTGCACTGGTGACTCGTCTTGCGCACGGCGTAAAGCATGGGATGGATTGGCAGACGGCGCGTGAGCCGCTGGCAAGCCTGTTTTACAACCGTCGTCACCACATCGCCCGGCAACAGCATGCTGTCGAACGCACGCGCGAGCTGTTCGCCAAAAGTCTGGGGTATACGAAGCCTGAATCTCAGGGAGATTATGCGATTGCGCAGCATTTCCAGCGCGCTCTTACATCGGACGGAATGCCCTGCTGCGTCTTCTTACACGCGACAACGCGTGATGATAAACATTGGCCAGAAGCGCATTGGCGTGAGTTGATTGGGCTGCTCAAGGATGAAGGGCTACGGATTAAATTGCCGTGGGGTGCGCCTCATGAAGAAGCCAGAGCAAAGCGTCTGGCACAAGGATTTGAGTACGTGGAAGTTCTGCCGCGCCTGAGTCTTGAAGAGGTGGCGCATGTGCTGGCAGGGGCGAAATTCGTTATTTCAGTCGATACCGGGCTAAGTCATCTGACCGCCGCGCTGGATCGTCCAAATATGACGCTGTATGGGCCAACAGACCCAGGGTTGATTGGCGGTTATGGGAAAAATCAGGAGGCATGTTGCTCCGCATCTCACAATCTTACCGATCTTTCCGCAAAAGAGGTCTGGCCTTTTATTAAAAAAATCATAAATCAATCAATATCTTAACTTAAATGTATTGTGGAATTTTATTATATGATGAGCAAAAAGATTGCTGATAATGCGTGTTACACAATCACCACCGGGTTGTGTTTCCTTGCATTATTACTTCTTCCCTTTCAACAAGATTTTGCAATGAAATCCTTGAGAATTGCCGGGGAAGTGGCGTTGTTGGCTATTTTCATTTCACCACGTAAGTACCTTAAGTCTGATACGATTTATATAGCAATCAGCCTTCTTGTTTTATCGATATTATTTTTTGCATGGTTCAGAATTTATAAAACGCCAGACTCTGAATATGTTGGCGCTTACATGAACTATCGTGACTGGAGTCTGGTGGGAATATTTTCAGCGTTTGCCCTACCCGTGATTTCGACGGCAAGAGAGCAATTTAAAAAGCTAACAAACTATGCTCATCTGGCAGTCTCGCTAGTGGTCATCACTGCCTATGTAGTTTATTCGTGTTATCAATACTTTATCCTTCATGATACCCGAGCCATTCTTTCTCTGACCTATGGGCCAGGGGCGCCGGCTGCGGCATACACGATCACGTTTGTCTCATTATATGCCTTGATAACGGTATCAACTCTCGTCAACAAATACCGATTACCGTTGCTCATATTGATAGGTTTTACCAGTTTCATTGCGATATCTGCTACCGCAACACGTGCCGGAATTTTCACCTATCCACTATTGTTTGCCTTTATTTTCTGGAAACAAGTTCAGGGCTATAGCAGCAAGCAGAAAAAGATGGGTATTTATGCCTTTTTAGCGCTTGCCGTTGTATCCGTGTCCGTACTTCATGAACCCATTATGAAAAGGGTCAATGATTTAAGAACGGACATTATTAAGTACAATGCTGACAACTCAGAAACATCCGTTGGTGCACGATTCGCCATGTATAAAACAGGTCTTGAATCATCGTACAACAACTATGTTGGGCAGCCGCTTGAAGAACGCAACGAGAAGATCAAAGCTATTGTTGCTGACAATAAGGATCTTTCGGGGGCACGTCATTATCTCAACGTACACCTGCATAACCAGTTGATTGACACACTTTCAACCACCGGTTGGTTAGGCGTTATATTAAACATCGCATTTTTGCTCGCCGTCATTCGATACATCCATAAGCAACATTCTTCCTTAATGTATACCTATGTTGTGGCATTAATGATGTTTAGCTTGAGCGATACATTAACGTACTCTACTCCAATACCTTTAGCATGGTTGCTAACATTACTGTTGATGTGCTCTTTAGTTAACAACAAAGTCCAGAATTAAAAAAAAGGGCCAGATGATTCATCTGGCCCTTTATATTAGAAAAAGCTTCCTAGAAAAACTCTGACCCGATAACGAAGCGAGAGTATATTAGATACAATCACACTCCGTTTCTTTACACTCAACTCTTTACACTTATTTATTCTACTTAACTCAAGATGTGAATTTGAGATATTAACGATCGGATGAGTGACTATATCGCAAAAATAGATATCATCCATCACATCATTCTCAAAAAGAATTTTTCGATCGTCAATCAAATAAAAACCATGAGAAGAAAATAGCTTCAATGCCTGTTGGCAGTATCTTTGATCAACGATATAACTACAGGTTCGAGTAACCTTATGTTTCTTATAAGTTACCTTCCTGAAGCGGACACCACCAATTTTTTGAGTATGGAGTAGACTTAAACCAAAGAGTTGGTAATCCGAAGTGCCCTGCTGCCCACCCAGAACATAAGAACAACCACTCTTCAGAGGGGATGTTGACTGAGACAGCGCGTGTAGAACATCAGACAACCTGCGGTCAAAATGAACGTCATCTTCCAGTACCAAGGCCCACTGAAGGTTTCTAGCCAAAATCCGCTGATAAACCGCAAGATGGCTAAGCGTACAAGCCATTTCTGGTTCGGTCATTTCCACGTATTGCGTACCCGCGTTAGCGGGCACATTTTTTTTGGCACTCTTAAATTCATCACTGCGATAATCAATCGCATCGAAAAATTCGAAATCAATCTTTAAATTGTTTAAAAGCCCGGCGATCTTCTCTCTACGCTCAATATCACTTTTCAGTGAGATGATGAAAACGGGGAAATTCTCATTCATAGGCATCGGTATGATTACACTAAAAGTTATTTTAGGAATTTATTCTTTCGATAAAAGAATAAAGAACGCAACGCTCTGATGTAGCGTTTTTGATATAAACAATGCTTATATTCTTCTCTATATTCCACTGTTGATTTGGATTTTAAATAACTTTCATCCTTCCATGGGGTTAACTTATATATTGCACGGAAATAGATCGATGCCTCATATTCAGCCCATTCATGCCAAGGCTTCGTAATACCCGTGTAATGAATAAATACCGTTTCATCTTTGATAAAATTTTTATAATAATTATTATCTTTACGCTCAAATTCTGACTTCAAAGGATAGATGGCATTATATTTTCTATCGAGATAAATTAGTCGCCCGAAGAATATTATATTTAATGCATCCTGGTCCGGGTACTTCAGCTTACCGGTTTGCCCTTCACGTTGAATCAGAGAAAATATTTTATCAGAGCAATGGCTTTCACTCCACTGCTTCAAGTTAGCATAAATAACACCTGAGTTAAAATATTTATTCTCGAAATCAAAAGATAACCGCTGTTGGTTTTTCTTCTGCAATTCCTCAACATCGGGTACAACTGCTGCAAATTTGTCACCCAGATCGAGATCCTCAAGCTCTCTGATATCATTCTTACAAATAACATCGGAATCAAGATAAAGCAGGATGTCACTCACTTGATACAGATAATCGAAGGCCAATATCCTATAATAGATAGATAAAGGCCATACTACGCTTGCAGGCAGGTTATCAAGAACGCTTTCATCAATAGTATAAAGATAAACTGAAGCACCGAATGGCTCGACAATCGACTTCAATCGCTCAGTATACTCTTCTGAAACTGAGTCCGTGAAAATATGAAAGTGATAATTTATTGTTTTATCTTTGTTATTCTCAAGGATGGACGCAATAGAGATTGCGGCCCCCATTTGATAATTTGCATCCGTCCCATATGCGATATGAAAGCTGCGGCCTTCACTCGCAGATAACCTACCAGAGACAAATGAGTATTTCTTTTCAACGAACTCCGCCAGTGCATTCATTATTAACCACCACGAAAATAACTATAATAATTATAAGCGTTTTAACAATTAACTTAATATTGTTTTTATTTTATATAAGTAATACTTTGCCCAGCAGCGCAGAGCTTCCATTTTTTTATTTTGCTTTAGGAAATGCTTAGCAGCATATCGGCTTTGTACGGCATTACCGGGTTCAAGCAGTGGCACCGTTCTCCAGGGAGATGCCTCTTTCCCCTCATAGAAGAACGTCGATACCGGATACCCACCCCATGAATGCCAGGGTTTCGTCGGGCCAATGTAGTGAACAAACACGGTTGAATCCTGAACAGGGTTTGTGGATACTGCTTTCAATTCATAATTGAGACTGTATTGGGTATTGAATTTTTTATCAATAAATCTCACCTTACCTACCAGCAGCATATTTAATACATCCTGGTCCAGGTGAGTAATAATATTTGCAGTCGCAGGGTCGCTCAGCAGTTCAATGGCTCGTTCTGAGATATTATCGGCGGCCCACGCAGGAATATTGATTAACAAAAATCCAGCATTAAAATAGCCTTCACTCAGGCCTGGCGTTGATAAATGCTCTGCCCGACGCTTCCACCATTTATCATTTCCTTCAATAACCACAGCAGCAATCTCATTGGCCTGATATTCCAAATCGATTAACTCCTGAACGCTCCCTTTACAAGCAATATCGGCGTCAAGATACAGTATTTTATCAAGCTTACCCGTAAAATAGTCAGCAATAATAAATCGAAAATAGGTTGCGTAAGACCAGTTTTTAGTACTTGGCAGTTTTTTTAACGATTCACAGTTGATCAAATAAATGATAATCCGCGTATTATTTTCTTTCGCTAGCTGATCGAATTGCTCGCGAAAATCATCTGAGAAGTAATCGGTAAAAACGTGGAATGTAAATTTCGCCTGTGGATTAGTCAGAAGTATTGAGGCAATTGAAATTCCGCATCCAAAAAGGAAATTTTTGTCCAGACCAAAACATATATTAAATGTTTGTTCTTCATCAGAATTGGTGTAATTACAATCAATTTCTGAAAGAATAAATTCTTTATTATCTAAATACATATGTTTTACTTCTCGCTTTTATGGTCTGCTACTAACCCTAAATAACAAACCCTAACGTCACCCTATGCGTAAAACATAGCAACTGCTATATAAAACATTCGTTAAAAGGGTGAATTTAATATTTATTAAAGAGATTTTCTCTCTGTGCGTTCACGAATCTTTTCAGCTTTGCTGTCTGCCTGCTGTATCAGCGCTGTTTCTTGCGACAGAATATCTCTTAAAGATTGACCAAAGTAGAGCTTCATAAATCTGAATATATCACGCTGCGTTAAACCGATATTCAACGATGAGAAATAAAGCCCAATCAGATCTTTATCGCGCCAACGGCGTGGAACCTGGCTACGGATCTGCGCGCGGTGCAGGTCAATAACGGAGATTTTTAGCGTTTCTTCCTTACCCTCAAACGGCAAATGCAGCAGGAAGTGGCAGATATAGCAGTCACGATGATTAATGCCGCTTAAATGCATTTTACGCACCATGTCCGCCACACGTTTAATAATCATACGCTTAACGGCTACAGCAGGAGGATTGGCAACCCAGTCGGCGCAATAATCTTCGAGGCTGACGGTCGGCGTTAAATCTTCGGTGATGATAAATGACGTTTTGGTCAGCGGATTTAAACCCTTTTCGCCAAAACCGACGCCCTGCATGGTATCAACACCGGCATCTTTCAGACGGTGAATCGCATTCCACTCTCGGTCAGCACCCAGTACCGGCATACGCAGTGATATCAGGTTTTTCACAATCTCTTTTAACGAGGTGCCGCGATGCCACTTCAGGAAATAGCTGCTACCCGCCAGTTCAAAACGTAGCGTCCGACGGGTTTCCAGTTCACGAAACACCTCGCCGCGTAGCAGTTTAACTTCCTCAAACGCATCTTTTCCGCGCCACAACGTGGCCAGCGGTTCGTTCAGCTCAACCATCTAAATCACCTATAATGATATCTGCCGCTTTTTCCGCCAGACTGTATAAATCTTGTGTATCAGCATAATTACGCGCATTTTCCGTCCACGCCGAGCGTAACTCAGGCTGCGTTAACGCCTTGAGTAAAATCTCATTCAAGGCTTCCTGACGGAAAGGTTCTTCGAGAACGGCCCCACAATTGGCATCCGCAATATAGTGCGCATAACCGCAAACGCTGGTTGTTAATACCGGTAAGCCGGCGGTAACCGCTTCTAGCAAGACAATCCCTGCAGCTTCCTGATAGGCCGGATGCAATAAAAGATCTGCTGCCGCCATTAATTCAGCAACATCATTACGACCACTGAAGAAATGCACCTGATGGCGAATACCCAATTTCTCAGCCAATGCTGCAAATTTACCAGGCTTATCCTGGCCAACAATAAAGAGCTGAGTATTCAGACGCAGGCTTTCAGGTAAGGAAGCTAAAGCGGTCAGGGTACGGTCAACGCCTTTACGCGAGAAGTCAGACCCGACCTGTAGCAAAACATTCTGCGAAGCCGTCAGGCCATTTTTTTCACGGTATACCTGACGAGCATCCGGGATCTGCTGGCTATATTTTCGGTCAGGATAAATTCCAGGAGGCAGAATATGAAAGCGTCCAATTTCAGTCTGATAGTGCTTTTGGAAATCAGCAATCTGCTTATCGGTCAGCATCAGCAGCTGCGTGGGTTTCCCCTGCTCGAAGGTAGCACGTTCAAAAGCGGCGTAATGACGATAGCGCGGAGTCAGACGGTAGAAGAAACCTTTCTCCTGTTCGACTTTCTCGGCATAGCACACATCAGCGGCATAATAGACATCCAGGCCAGGCATTTTATTAAAGCCCACCACACGGTCAACCGGATGCTCACGCAGATGATTTTGCACCCACCTGTAATACTCGGCATTACGACCATGGTTGGTACTGGATTTAACCGGAACCAGTATTAACTCGAAGGCATCCGGGTATTCCCCTTCCCACGATTGGGTATAGATGCGGACATGATGTCCGCGCGCCGCCACGGTTTGTGCGACGCGCATAAAGTCGCGCTGTAACCCACCAAAGGGAAAGTACTTATACAGACAGAATGCAACGATCATAATTCTTCGCCTATGACGGGTGCGGCATGATTGACCGGCAAGATTTTATCCACTGCGGCGATGACATCTTCTGCTGGAATAACCGAAAGATACATCTCATTGCGGTCGCGCTCGGCACGCGGCGGCATCGGTCGATAATCACCCGCCCAGAATTGAATCATATTGTTTGACCACGGCCGCCAGAATTTGTGGTCTGTCGCACCGAAAAGGCAGATAAGCGGCGTCTTTACCGCCGCAGCAATATGGCCAGGGGCAGAATCCACGCCGATGAATAAGGCGGCATGGTCAATTAATGCGCCCAGTTCAGGAAAGGTTAACTGACCGGCAAGCGACGTCACAGGCGGTTTTTTACAGCCCTCGGCAATCGCCGTCACGCAAGCTAAATCCTCCGCTCCGGGGCCCGATGTCAGTACCACTTCAATCCCACGATCGTGCAGGGCATCAATGACCTGAGAGAATTTCTGATTCTCCCAGCATTTAAAAATCTGCCGTGCCGTAGGTTGGATAACGACATAGCTGTCACCCACGCTGGTTTTATCCAGCTGAGCGCGAACGCGTTCCCAACAGGCCGGGTTATAGCTCATCGTCGTCTCGGCCACGCAGGAATGAAGGCCCAGCGGTGCCAGCACCGACAGGTTACTCTCCACCACGTTTTCCCCTTTAAGCGGCGCGAGGTGAGTAAAGCTATGGCGCCAGAAGCGCGACTGACGGTGATGGTAGTCCTGCGAAATGCTCATCGGGACATTCAGCATGCGCACGAGTACAGCCGCCATCCATTGATCGGCCATGTTGATCACAAGGTCGTATTTATTTGCACGCAATATCTTGATTAAACTAACGAAGTTGGTAATTTTTTCTGCCGCTTTGGCTTTCTTATTTTTGATACCATACAACGCGTGTATTTCAGGATTCTCGGACAAAATCGGGATCGTGTCCTGATACAACAAGACATCAATTTCCGCATCAGGATAATGCTGTTTAAGCGTGCTAATAACGGGTGTGGTCAGCAACATATCCCCGTGAAAACGCATTTTAATGAGCAGAATTTTTCTAAATGGCTTTTCCACAAGCGACTCTTTGGTTGAGATTGTCCGGTAAATGTTAGAAAAAAAGCACGCTACCGCCCCAGGCTCAACAGCTACCTGATTACTGATATTGCACTTATTTTAGACGCGCTAGTGTATCACTTCTTTTGTCGCAATCCGAACGGGAAGGATTTTGTGCCAGAAAAGCGCTTAACCCTTATATATCATGACAATAACCATATAATTATAGTCAGTCTCATCGGCTTACGTCCGCGAAATATGCACGGAGGTCATGGGCGCCAGACCGCGTAAAAAGTGGGCGCAACGACATTAACCGTCCCTCGCGGCCTTACCGTGGTTAATTTAGACCAAAAACAGCAAAAGTAATGGTAAAGCCTCAGGTAAATACATAGAATCCTCAGCACATTCATAACTCAGCTATTTATTATGCTTGAATTGCTTTACACCGCCCTTCTCTACCTTATTCAGCCACTGATCTGGATACGGCTTTGGGTGCGCGGACGTAAAGCGCCAGCCTATCGTAAACGCTGGGGTGAACGTTACGGTTTCTATCGTCAGCCACTTAAATCTGGCGGGATTATGCTGCACTCGGTTTCCGTTGGTGAAACGCTGGCGGCTATCCCGTTAGTTCGCGCGCTGCGTCATCGTTATCCTGACCTGCCGATTACTGTGACCACCATGACGCCAACAGGTTCTGAGCGCGTCCAGTCGGCCTTTGGTAAAGATGTGCAGCACGTCTATCTGCCTTATGATTTACCCGATGCTTTAAATCGCTTCCTCGATAAAATTGACCCGAAGCTTGTGTTGATTATGGAGACGGAGCTGTGGCCCAACCTGATTGCCGCCCTGCATCGTCGTCATATACCGCTCGTGATTGCTAACGCGCGTCTTTCTGAACGTTCCGCGGCCGGCTACGCTAAACTTGGATCGTTTGTACGCACGCTCTTGCAGCGTATTACGTTGATTGCCGCGCAGAATGAAGAAGACGGTAAACGCTTTGTGGCTCTGGGTGCTAAAAATAGCCAGGTCACCATCACGGGCAGCCTGAAATTCGATATCTCAGTGACCCCACAGCTGGCAGCGAAGGCGATCACGCTGCGCCGCCAATGGGCGCCCCATCGTCCGGTATGGATTGCCACCAGCACCCATGATGGTGAAGAAAGCATTATTATTGCCGCCCATAAAGCGCTGTTGTTGCAATATCCTGATTTGTTACTGATTTTAGTGCCTCGTCACCCGGAACGTTTCCCGGATGCCATCAATCTCACGCGTCAGGCAGGTCTTAGCTATACCACCCGTTCATCAGGTGAAGTGCCTTCTGCCACAACGCAGGTGGTTATTGGCGACACGATGGGTGAACTGATGCTGCTGTACGGCATTGCCGATCTGGCCTTTGTTGGCGGTTCACTGGTTGAGCGCGGCGGTCATAACCCGCTGGAAGCCGCGGCACACGCGATTCCTGTACTGATGGGGCCGCACACCTTTAACTTTAAAGATATCTGCGCACGTTTGGAACAGGCGAGCGGGCTGATTACAGTTACCGATGCCGCAAGCCTCGAAAAAGAGGTCGCTTCCCTGATAGCCGATGCGGATTATCGCAGTTTCTACGGTCGCCACGCCGTTGAGGTTCTGTACCAGAACCAGGGTGCGTTGCAGCGTTTATTGCAGCTCCTGGAACCGTATCTGCCGCCGAAAACGCATTGAGGACAATTATGCAAAAACGGGCAATTTATCCAGGCACCTTCGATCCTATCACCAACGGTCACCTTGATATCGTGACCCGCGCAACCTGCATGTTCGACCATGTTATCCTCGCCATCGCAGCCAGCCCCAGCAAAAAACCCATGTTCGATTTGAGCGAACGCGTGGCGTTAGCACAGCAGGCAACGGCGCATCTTAGCAACGTGGAAGTGATGGGATTTAGCGATCTGATGGCGAATTTTGCCCGTACTCAGCAAGCCAATATCCTGATTCGGGGTCTACGTGCCGTCGCTGACTTCGAGTATGAAATGCAGCTAGCCCATATGAATCGCCATCTGATGCCGGAGCTGGAGAGCGTTTTCCTGATGCCGTCTAAAGAGTGGTCGTTTATTTCATCGTCATTGGTAAAAGAAGTGGCGCGCCACAATGGCGATGTAACTCATTTCCTGCCTCAGAACGTGCATCAGGCGCTGATGGAAAAGCTGGCGTAAGATTGAGACTTTCCCGGCGGCGCTATGCTTCGCCGGGATACTCGATAGGTCTACTTCTGACACTGGCGGCAATAGAACGTCGCCCGCTGTGCATGTTTGCTGGCGGTAATTGGCGTTCCGCAAAGACGACACGCTTCACCTTTACGCCCATAAACCTGCAGTTCCTGCGCGAAGTATCCTGGCTTCCCGTCGCTTTGCAGGAAGTCCTTGAGCGTCGTACCACCCTGCTCTATTGAACGTTTCAACACCGCTTTGATCGCGTCGACCAGGCGTTCGCACTCGTCTTTTGATAACGATGACGCCAGCCGATCTGGATGGATCCGCGCCGCGAACAGCGATTCGCTCGCATAGATATTGCCAACACCCACCACAAGCTTGTTATCCATCAGCCAGGGTTTTATCGCCGTCTTCTTCTTCGCGCACTTTGCCAGCAGATATTCAGCGTTAAAGGCTTCGCTCAGCGGCTCAGGGCCGAGGTGAGCAAGGACAGGGTGCCCTTCCAGCGATACCGTCCATAGCCACGCCCCAAAGCGACGTGGGTCGGTGTAGCGCAGGACTTTACCATTGCTCATCACCAGGTCGACGTGGTCGTGTTTTTCCGCTGGGAGTTCTTCCGACAAGATACGCAGACTGCCCGACATCCCCAGATGGATGATTATCCAGCCGTCAGCAAGTTCAAGCAGCAGGTATTTAGCGCGTCGCTGGACGCTCAGGACAGGTTTATCACTGAGACGATAGATTTCATCGGAGACAGGCCAGCGTAGGCGACCGTTGCGAATCACCGCATACTGGATGGTCGCACCGACCAGATGGGGCTCAATTCCCCGGCGGCTGGTTTCAACTTCAGGTAATTCAGGCATAGCGTCTCCGGCAAAAATTCAGATGTCTTTATTATGGGGACGCGCAGAAAACAAAAAACCCCGCCGAGGCGAGGTTTTTTGCTACATCAAAACTAAAATTATTTGATTTTAGCTTCTTTGTAGAGAACGTGCTGACGGACAACTGGATCGAACTTTTTCAGTTCCAGTTTTTCCGGCTTAGTACGTTTGTTCTTCGTGGTGGTATAGAAGTGACCAGTACCAGCAGAAGAAACCAGCTTGATTTTCTCACGAATACCTTTAGCCATGATTTATTTCCTCTTTAAGTACTTAGTACTTTTCGCCACGGGCACGCATTTCAGCTAAAACTGAATCGATGCCTTTCTTATCAATAACACGCATACCTTTAGCAGATACACGCAGGGTGACAAAACGCTTCTCGCTCTCAACCCAGAAACGGTGAGAGTGCAGGTTCGGCAGGAAACGGCGTTTAGTCGCGTTCAGTGCGTGGGAACGGTTGTTACCGGTCACCGGACGCTTGCCAGTAACTTGGCAGACTCGGGACATGTCTATTCTCCAAAAATCAAATTAGCTCGAGCTTCGTATGGGGTATCGGCGCCTCGTCAGGCTTTACAGCCCAGTCGTCGCAGTTCTACACGTCAATCTCTCAGGCCGCTAAGCGACTTGAATGATTCAGTGTCTAAGTGAACTCTCGACTGCCAGGCCCAAATGCCAAACCCGAGATTCTCAAAGGTGGCGTAGTATACGCTGCGCCAGCGATATGCTCAAGTCCCGAACAGACAAAGATCCCGATGGATCGCGTAAAAGACTGCTAAATCCAGCCTCGTTCGGCAAAAGAAACATACTCACCACGACTTATAACCAGGTGATCAAGCACGCGTACATCCATGAATTGGCAACACTTTACCACCCTCTCAGTAATAAGTCTGTCTGATTTACTGGGTTCAGCATTTCCTGAGGGATGATTATGCGCAAGGATCACCGCCGCCGCGTTGACTTTGATGGCTTCTCGTACAATTTCACGGGGATGCACCTCAACATGGCTTAACGTCCCGGAAAAAAGACGGCTGTGTTTGAGTACCTTGTGTTGATTATCGAGGAAGATAACCAAAAAGATTTCACGCTCTTCATCGGCCAGCTGGCTTTGTAAAAACTCCCGCGTCATTTCAGGACTCAGCAAAGGGTCTTCTGCCAGCATCCGCAGGCTAAAGTAGCGACGGGCCAGTTCAGCCACTCCCTTGAGCTGGGCGTACTTAGCAAGCCCGATACCCTCCACTTTCCTCATCTCTTTTTCTGAGGCCGACAGCAGGCCGTAGAGTGAGCCAAAATGGCGCAGCAAATCATGTGAGTAACTCATCACGCTTTTTTCGCGCGTTCCCGTACGCAAAAAAAGTGCGAGCAATTCAATATCGGAGAGCGATTCGATACCAAACTGTTGCATCTTTTCACGCGGCATCATCGCCTCTGAATTCTCCATTGCAGCCTCCTACCTTTCACTTGCTCCATGCTGTCACAGCCTTGTCCGCGCTGCACGATGCAGTTATCACTCTTGCGTAGCGCCTCGCAAAGTGCCGCGCACGACCTCGCAAGGATTGTGATAAAATGCGCGGATTCTGGTGTCATTCAAACAGGAAAGAATCATGATGAGCCTGGCCGGTAAGAAAATTGTTCTTGGCGTCAGCGGCGGTATCGCGGCTTACAAAACGCCGGAACTGGTGCGTCGACTGCGTGAACGCGGCGCAGATGTCCGCGTCGCGATGACCGACGCGGCAAAAGCCTTTATTACCCCACTAAGTCTTCAGGCTGTTTCCGGTTATCCGGTCTCTGATAGCCTGCTTGATACCGCAGCAGAGGCCGCAATGGGCCACATTGAGCTGGGAAAATGGGCTGACCTCGTCATCCTCGCACCCGCCACAGCGGATCTTATCGCGCGTATTAGCGCGGGCATGGCAAATGATTTGGTCTCGACCATCTGTCTTGCCACGCCATCGCCCGTGGCCGTCGTTCCAGCGATGAACCAGCAGATGTACCGTGCCGCAGCGACCCAGCACAATCTTGAGGTGCTGGCATCACGTAATCTGCTTATCTGGGGCCCTGACAGCGGTAGCCAGGCCTGCGGCGACGTAGGTCCTGGACGGATGCTCGATCCGCTGACGATTATCGACATGGCTGCGGCGCATTTCTCGCCCGTCAAAGATCTGCAACATCTGAACATCATGATTACCGCAGGCCCAACCCGTGAGCCGCTGGATCCGGTTCGCTACATCTCAAACCATAGCTCCGGGAAAATGGGTTTTGCGATTGCGGAAGCTGCCGCTCGTCGTGGTGCGAACGTCACGTTAGTCAGCGGCCCGGTTTCATTATCAACGCCGGCCTTTGTGCAGCGTATTGACGTTACCACTGCCGTCGAGATGAATGCCGCCGTTCAGGCAACGGTCGAGAAGCAGCAGATTTTCATTGGCTGCGCCGCCGTTGCGGATTATCGCGCAGCCGTTATTGCCGAAGAAAAAATTAAGAAGCAAGACACCCAGGGCGATGAATTCACGATAAAAATGGTGAAAAACCCAGACATCGTGGCGGGCGTTGCTGCTCTGAAAAATCATCGTCCCTATGTCGTAGGATTTGCCGCCGAAACGAATAATGTGGAAGAATACGCGCAGCAAAAGCGTAGCCGTAAAAACCTTGATTTGATTTGTGCTAATGATGTGTCGCAATCAAATCAAGGGTTTAACAGCGATAACAATGCATTACATCTTTTCTGGCAGGACGGCGAGAAGCGTTTACCGCTCGCCAGTAAGTCACTCCTGGGCCAACTATTATTGGACGAGATCGTTACCCGTTATGATGAAAAAAATCGACGTTAAAATTCTGGACTCGCGTATTGGCCAGCAGTTCCCGCTGCCGACCTATGCTACCGCAGGCTCTGCTGGCCTTGACCTACGCGCATGTCTTGATGACGCCGTAGAACTGGCTCCAGGTGAAACCACCTTGTTGCCAACCGGTCTGGCGATTCACATTGCTGATCCATCGCTGGCCGCCGTCATGCTTCCGCGTTCGGGCCTGGGCCATAAGCACGGCATCGTGCTGGGCAACCTGGTTGGGCTTATCGATTCCGATTACCAAGGACAGCTGATGGTTTCCATCTGGAACCGCGGGCAAACGACCTTCACCATTGAGCCGGGCGAACGCGTAGCGCAAATGGTGTTTGTTCCAGTCGTACAGGCCGAATTCAATCTGGTCGAATCGTTTGAAGCCACCGATCGTGGCGAAGGTGGCTTCGGTCACTCCGGGCGTCAGTAACCCGCCCTAAGGCGCGTCACCTCAAGCGTGGCGCGCCGGTTTTTTACGCATCTCACGGCGTCATAAATGCAAAAAGAACACAACAAAGCGATGTTGTGGTCACCGTGCGGGTGCTCGCCTGACAAGTGTGTATTTTCAGGGGTATTTTAGAACATGGCAGAAAAGCAAACTGCGAAAAGGAATCGTCGCGAGGAAATACTTCAATCCCTGGCGTTGATGCTGGAATCCAGCGACGGCAGTCAACGTATTACGACCGCGAAACTGGCCGCTTCTGTGGGCGTTTCCGAAGCAGCACTGTACCGGCATTTTCCGAGCAAGACCCGCATGTTCGATAGCCTTATTGAGTTTATCGAAGATAGCCTGATTACCCGTATCAACCTGATTCTGAAGGACGAAAAGGACACCACTGCGCGCTTGCGCCTGATAGTGTTATTGATCCTGGGCTTTGGGGAACGCAATCCCGGCCTGACGCGAATCCTGACCGGCCACGCGCTTATGTTTGAACAGGACCGCCTACAGGGGCGTATTAACCAGCTTTTTGAGCGTATTGAAGCCCAGCTGCGACAGGTTCTGCGCGAGCGGAAAATGCGTGAAGGGGAAGGTTACGAAACGGATGAAACGATACTGGCAAGCCAGCTATTAGCCTTCTGCGAAGGGATGCTGTCACGGTTTGTTCGCAGTGAGTTTAAATACAGCCCGACGGATAATTTTGATGCCCGCTGGCCGCTGATTCTTGCCCAGCTACAGTAATCAGATAAAAATCCCGGTTTGCACCGGGATTTATTTTTAAACGCCGTACGCTTCGCGGTAAGCGCGCACCGAGGCCAGATGCTCCGCCATCTCAGGTTTTTCTTCCAGATAGGCAATCAGGTCTTTAAGCGTAATGATTGAAATCACCTCGCAGCCGTAATCACGCTCCACTTCCTGGATTGCAGAAATCTCGCCACGTCCGCGCTCCTGGCGGTCAAGCGAGATCAGCACACCCGCCAGTTTCGCACCGTTAGCCTGAATGATTTCCATTGATTCACGAATCGCAGTACCGGCGGTGATGACATCATCCACCAGCATCACGCGACCGGTCAGCGCGCTGCCCACCAGATTGCCACCTTCGCCGTGGTCTTTCGCTTCTTTACGGTTAAAGCAGTAGGGATAATCGCGGTCATGATGCTCTGCAAGCGCTACCGCCGTGGTGGTCGCAATAGGGATGCCTTTGTATGCGGGGCCAAACAGCAGATCGAAATCAATACCGGAATCCACCAGCGCTTCGGCATAAAAACGGCCTAACAGAGCCAGATCGCGCCCGGTATTAAACAGCCCGGCGTTGAAGAAATAGGGGCTTTTGCGCCCGGATTTCAGCGTAAATTCGCCAAACTTAAGTACCTGCTTGTTAAGCGCAAACTCAATAAACTGGCGCTGATACGGTTTCATGGATTCGCTCCTCATCTCACTTTATTACGGACAAAAAAAAGGGCGACAACGTCGCCCTAAAAATCAATTTTCTAACGCCGCCTTCTGCGTCGTCACAATAGATTCGATTCCCCCTCGGGCCAACGCCAGCAGGGTGAGTAACTCTTCATGGGTGAACGGTTCGCCTTCAGCCGTGCCCTGAACTTCAATGATGCGACCATCTTCGGTCATCACCACGTTCATATCCGTTTCTGCCGCTGAATCTTCCACATATTCCAGGTCGCACAGCGCTTCGCCGTTCACGATACCCACGGAAACCGCGGCCACCATGCCTTTCATTGGGTTGGTTTTCAGCTTGCCCGCGGCGACCAGTTTGCCCAGCGCATCGGCCAGCGCCACGCAGGCACCGGTAATAGACGCAGTACGGGTACCGCCATCGGCCTGGATAACATCGCAGTCCAGCGTGATGGTAAATTCACCCAACGCTTTCAGGTCAACCGCAGCGCGCAGCGCCCGCGCAATCAGACGCTGGATTTCCATGGTACGACCGCCCTGCTTACCCTTTGCCGCTTCGCGCGCGTTACGCGTGTGGGTTGCTCGTGGCAGCATGCCGTATTCGGCGGTAATCCAGCCCTGGCCCTGACCTTTCAGGAAGCGCGGCACGCCTTCATCGATAGAAGCGGTGCACAATACTTTGGTGTCACCAAATTCGACCAGCACGGAGCCTTCAGCGTGTTTTGTGTAATTACGGGTCAGGGTGACGGGACGCACCTGGTTGGCACTACGACCTGTTGGACGCATGATTAAATCTCCGGCTTGAAACGAATGTGGCTGCGCATTATACGGACTAAAGACGCTTATTCCTATCCTGATAAGTTCATGGAGGCTATAATCCCCCCATCTCTCCTTTAAAAACAGGAACGTCTATGATCCGCAGCATGACCGCCTATGCCCGCCGTGAAATTAAGGGCACTTGGGGCAGCGCCGCCTGGGAACTGCGCTCGGTTAACCAACGTTATCTCGAAACCTATTTTCGTCTGCCGGAACAATTCCGCAGCCTCGAACCGGTGGTTCGTGAGCGCCTGCGTACCCGTCTGACCCGTGGGAAAGTAGAATGTACTTTGCGCTTTGAGCAAGATGCCAGCGCGCAGGGAGAGCTTATCCTCAACGAGAATCTGGCGAAGCAGCTGGTCAATGCGGCGAACTGGGTCAAAATGCAGAGCGACGAGGGTGAAATTAACCCGGTCGATATTCTGCGCTGGCCGGGCGTGATGGCCGCTCAGGAACAAGATCTCGACGCCATTGCCGCCGAGATTCTGGCCGCACTGGACGGTACGCTGGACGATTTCATCGTCGCCCGCGAAACAGAAGGTCAGGCTCTTAAAACGCTGATTGAACAGCGCCTTGAAGGCGTCAGCGGTGAAGTGACCAAAGTCCGCGCCCATATGCCTGAAATTTTGCAGTGGCAGCGTGAGCGTCTGGTCGCCAAGCTGGAAGATGCGGAAGTACAGCTGGAAAATAATCGTCTGGAGCAGGAACTGGTTCTGATGGCGCAGCGTATCGACGTTGCCGAAGAGCTGGATCGTCTGGAAGCGCACGTTAAAGAAACCTATAACATCCTGAAGAAGAAAGAGGCCGTTGGCCGTCGTCTCGACTTTATGATGCAGGAATTTAACCGCGAATCGAACACCCTGGCTTCTAAGTCAATCAACGCCGATGTCACTAAATCCGCTATCGAGCTGAAAGTGCTGATTGAGCAAATGCGCGAACAAATTCAGAATATTGAATAAATTCAGCTAATTATAGCCAAGACATTCATGCCCGTGATAATGCGGGCATTTTTAATTCAGGTAGTTTCTTTTTCCTCACTATCATTGCATTATTATCCCGCTCTTCACGAAGGGCGATTATGGAAAAAAATGTGATGTCCCAGAGCGTTATTCCTTTTTGGATCAGACCATACTTATTACCCCTTTGGGTAATATGCCTGGTTATTTTCGCCCTCTGCTATCACTCTAATTATTTCTTAAGAATTGGTAGCTACACTGGCCGCCTTATGCCTTAACCTAAAATAAGCTAAACGTATGCGATTCACTGACACTCAGAACACTCCAGCCTTTAGCTGGAAAGCCCTTGGTTGGGCCATATTGTATTTCTGCTTTTTTTCCACAGCATTACAGCTTGTTATCTATGCCACTGGTTACAGCGGTTCCAACGGACTAAGAGACTCCATTCTCTTTAGCCTATTATGGCTGGTTCCCATATTCCTGTTCCCCAAGCAGACCCGAGTTATCGGAGCAATTATTGGGGTTGTCCTCTGGGCAACATCACTTGCGGCCATTAGTTATTTCCTTATTTATGGTCAGGAATTTTCCCAAAGCGTTTTATTTGTGATGTTTGAAACCAACACGAATGAAGCAGGTGAATTCTTAAGTCAATATTTCAGCCTGAAGATCGTGTTAGTCGCCCTGGTCTACACTGCGATAGCCATTTTACTCTGGACGCGCTTACGCCCGGTATACATCCCAAAACCATGGCGCTGGCTGGTTGCCACTGCACTGCTCTACGGACTGGTTGTGCATCCGTTTGCCCGAGGCGTGGTTATCGGTAAACCAGCAGGCGATGTTTTAGACGGCCTCTCAACGCGTGTTGCTCCTGCTGCTCCGTGGCAGTTTGTCACCGGCTATTATCAATATCATCGCCAGTTAGATAGCCTGACAAAACTCCTGAATGACAACCACGCTCTCCCGCCGCTGGCGAATCTCAAAGACAGCAGCGGAAACGCGCCACGGACGCTGGTGCTGGTCATCGGTGAGTCGACGCCACGCGGTCGCATGAGTCTCTACGGCTACCCGCGCGAAACAACGCCAGAACTCGATACCCTGCATAAAACCGATCCGAACTTCACCGTTTTCAATGACGTCGTGACTTCGCGTCCCTATACCATTGAGATCCTGCAACAGGCCCTGACGTTCGCCAACGAACAGAATCCCAATTTGTATCTCACCAAACCTTCGCTGATGAATCTGATGAAGCAGGCGGGCTACAAAACTTTCTGGATTACCAATCAGCAGACGATGACCAAACGCAATACCATGCTGACGGTATTCTCCCGACAAACCGATCAGCAGTTCTATATGAATCAGCAGCGTACCCAAAGCGCACGCGAATATGATTCTAATGTTCTGGCACCGTTTAAGCAGGTTCTGGCCGACCCGGCAGAGAAGAAATTTATTATTGTGCATCTGCTGGGTACACATATTAATTACGAGTACCGTTACCCTGAAAACTGGAACAAATTCTCCGGTAAAACCGATACGATGCCAGCCGGTTTAAGCCAGGAAGAGCAGGATACTTATAATAATTTCGACAACGCGAACCTCTATAACGACCACATCGTGGCAAGCATAATCAAAGACTTTAAGGCAACGGATCCTAACGGTTTCCTGCTGTACTTCTCCGATCATGGTGAAGAAGTCTACGACACGCCGCCGCATCACACGCAGGGGCGTAATGAAGAAGCCCCTACGCGCCATATGTACACCATTCCGTTCCTGCTGTGGACTTCGGAAAAATGGCATGAAGCGCATCCGCGTGACTTCTCCCAGGACGTAGACCGCAAATACAGCAGTTCTGAGCTTATCCATACCTGGTCCGATTTAGCAGGGTTAAGCTACGAGGGCTATAACCCAAATCGGGCGCTGACCAGCCCTCAGTTTGTGGAAACCACCCGCTGGATTGGTAACCCTGAGAAGAAGAATGCGCTGACCGATTACGATAAGCTGCCGTATGGCGAGCTGACCGGAAATCAGTAACAGGCTCTAAGGCCGCTTCATCAAGAAGCGGCCTTGCTGAGACGTGCAACGATCATCATTAAAATTATCTAATCTCAAATTTCATTCTCGGATTAACGCAACCCCGCTATAGCTAACCCTACCCATATCAATCGGATTATTTAATCTAATCTAAATGCTCTTGCCTTAGAAAATCTCAATCGTGATAAAGCGCACAAATCGCTACCCTCCAGCCATTCATTCCGGGAGCGAATATGTTACTGCACATCCTTTATCTTATCGGCATCACCGCCGAAGCCATGACCGGCGCCTTAGCGGCCGGACGTCGTCGTATGGATACCTTTGGCGTGATTATCATCGCCACAGCCACCGCGCTTGGCGGTGGCTCTGTACGCGATATGTTGCTGGGTCACTATCCCTTAGGTTGGGTGCAGCACCCGCAATACATCATTATCGTGGTGATTGCCGCGGTACTGACCACCATTGTTTCTCCCGTCATGCCACATCTGCGCCGTCTGTTTTTAGTGCTTGATGCCATCGGACTTATCGTCTTTTCAATTATCGGCGCACAGATTGCGCTGGATATGGGCGAAGGCCCGGTCATCGCCATTATCGCCGCCGTAGTAACCGGTGTCTTTGGCGGAATTTTGCGCGATATGTTCTGCAAACGAATCCCGCTGGTGTTTCAAAAAGAGCTTTACGCCGGGATCTCCTTTGCCGCCGCCGTGCTGTACGTTGCCTTACAGCACTATGTCAGCAACCACGACGTGGTGGTTATCTCCACGCTGCTGTTCGGTTTTACCGCACGGATGCTGGCGCTAAGGTTGAAGCTGGGCCTTCCGGTGTTCCACTACCGCCACGAAACGCACTAATCAAAACCGTTCACCCCCAACGCCCGGAGCTGGTCGGCCAGCTGGTTTACCGTTGGGTGGTGAATAAACGTCACCAGGCTGCGTGCTTTTTCTGACCCAACGCCGGGTAAGGTTTGCCACTGCGGTTCCTCTCGCGCCTGTAACTGCTGCCAGTTGTTATCCCTAAGCGCTTTTAAGGCGTCTGCGGGCAATGGTAAACCGAGGGCTTTCAACCATAGTCGGAAAGGCTGTCGACGCGTCATATCAAAGCGGTGCCAGAGCTGCTGAGCCCGCGTTTTAGAGACTCCCGGAACGTCTTCCAGTTGCGCCTGTGTTAGCGCAAGCCAGGAAAAAATATGCTCGAAGGGCTGAGCCCTAATCAACGCATTCCATCCGGCCTCACCTAATCCTTCAATATTGAATACCTGGGCTGAACCCAACCAATTCAGACGCGCCATAAATTGTTCATGGCACTCGGGCGTTCGATTAAAGCAGGTGAGTGAATGATAACGAGGCGCTGGCGGCATCGGCTTGCTGCGATCTAGCCCACGCCAGACCACGCTATCCAATCGGGGAATCCCTTGCCCGGCCAAACTGACCAACAGCTGATCGCCTTTGGTGATATCCAGATTCTCCCAACGTTGTACTGAGCCAATACTGACCCGTTGTACCTGCTTATCATCAAGCTTAATGGGGACAAGGTCTGCCACAACCGCAATCTTACCGGTGCGCCCAATGGTAAAAAGGATACCACTGACCTCAGCCACCTGTGACACGGGCTGATATTTCCATGCTGCGACCCAGGAGCCCTGAGCGGGCAACCAATGTGTGCCCGCGGACTCCTTTGCTGAACGGATAATCACGCCATCCGTCGCAAAAGGCAGCGGTGAAGTAAACCAACGCTCGCGCCAGTCTGCCACCTCCTGAATTCGCGACACGGGGTGGGAGTAATGTGATACGAGCTCAAAACCTGATGCTGCCAGCACCGCCAGGCGCTCGCGCATGTTGTTTGGCCCATCCGGCCATGCCCAGATAAACAGCGACAAAGATGATAAAGGCTGATTTTGCCCCTGACGCATAAGCATACCGGCAACTTTCGAGCGCGCATTCATACCACCCATCTTCTGCTGTACATGCGCGTCCGCACGCAGAAAAACCTCCCCTTGCAGCACGCTATTCGCCAGTACACCCTCAACTTTCTGCGGTAACGATGGGATATGGCGAGCTTTCTCCGTCCAGTCCTCCCCAATTAACCCATTGCCCCGGCTAATCATCTGCTGTAAACGCCCGTGGCGGTAAACCAGCGTAACGGCAACACCGTCAACTTTCGGCTGAACCCACAGATCGCTTTTCCCTTGCATCCACCGCTCAACCGAGCGCGCATCCGCCAACTTTCGAACGCCGGTGTGGGCGACGGGATGATTCACCGCGCCCTGCAACGGCGGTAGGCTTGAGGCTTCTGCCGCTGTCACGCCAAAACAGTGCTGCCAAAACGCCAGCCGGGCTGAAAGTTGGTCGTAGACGCCATCATTCACCTCACTTGCCCCTTCATGCCAGTATGCTTCGTTCCACTTGGCGATTTGCCCCTGTAACTGCGCAATTTCTTGCCCGGCTCGCGCAGGTGACCATTCCGGGCAGGCCGCATGGACATGCGTGACTAAAAATATGGCGAAACCGGCTACCCATCGTCTCATCATTATCCCCCTCAAATGCGAATAACCGTTTGTAACGCAACCCTTTAGGTGGGGCGAGGGACAAGAACTCGTTTTCCGAGCAGGCTTCCGGGATAAAGAATTTGTTGCAGCAACACGCAGAGATTTCAGGAAAACTGCTCGCAAATTAAAATAAACTGGCGCAAAAAGTGTGACAAAGGCTACGTCGCGTAGCGGTGCCGTGTATAATAGGCTCGTATGTAAGTTCTCTTTCGATAATCACATACAAAAGACACTCATGGCTCAAGGCACGCTCTATATTGTTTCCGCCCCTAGTGGCGCGGGTAAATCCAGCCTGATTCAGGCTTTATTGAAAACCCAACCGTTGTATGACTCCCAGGTATCTGTTTCGCATACCACGCGCGCGCCGCGTCCGGGTGAAGTGCACGGCGAACATTATTTCTTTGTGAATCACGACGAATTCCGCACGATGATTGGCGAAGAGGCATTTCTTGAGCACGCTGAAGTCTTTGGTAACTATTACGGCACCTCACGCAAAGCCATTGAGCAGGTACTGGCTACCGGCGTTGATGTCTTCCTCGATATCGACTGGCAGGGCGCACAGCAAATCCGTAAGAGTATGCCGGGCGCGCGCAGTATCTTTATTTTGCCGCCGTCCAGAATTGAACTTGACCGTCGCCTGCGTGGCCGCGGTCAGGACAGCGAAGAGGTGATCGCAAAACGTATGGCTCAGGCAGTTGCAGAAATGAGCCATTACGCGGAATATGATTACCTTATCGTGAATGATGATTTTGATACCGCCCTGGGCGATCTGAAAACGATCATCCGCGCTGAACGTTTGCGCATGAGCCGCCAAAAGCAGCGACATGACGCTTTAATCAGCAAATTATTGGCAGACTGAACCCACTTTCAGTATCATGCCCAGTCATTTCTTCACCTGTGGAGCATTAAAGTATGGCACGCGTAACTGTTCAGGACGCTGTAGAGAAAATTGGTAACCGTTTTGACCTGGTTCTGGTCGCCGCGCGTCGCGCTCGTCAGATGCAGACAGGCGGTAAAGATCCATTGGTACCGGAAGAAAACGATAAAACCACCGTTATCGCACTGCGCGAAATCGAAGAAGGTCTGATCAACAATCAGATCCTCGACGTACGTGAGCGCCAGGAACAGCAAGAGCAGGAAGCCGCTGAATTACAAGCCGTTACCGCTATTGCTGAAGGTCGTCGTTAATAATAAGCGGGTCGCCCTTGTATCTGTTTGAGAGCCTGAATCAGCTGATTCAAAATTACCTGCCGGAAGACCAGATTAAGCGTCTGCGGCAGGCCTATCTCGTTGCACGTGATGCTCACGAGGGGCAAGCACGTTCAAGCGGTGAACCCTATATCACGCACCCGGTTGCGGTAGCCTGCATTCTGGCCGAGATGAAACTCGACTATGAAACGTTGATGGCCGCCCTGCTGCATGACGTGATTGAAGATACCCCTGCCACCTACCAGGACATGGAGCAGCTCTTTGGCAAAAGCGTTGCCGAGCTGGTAGAGGGGGTGTCGAAACTTGATAAACTCAAGTTCCGCGATAAGAAAGAGGCGCAGGCCGAAAACTTTCGCAAAATGATTATGGCGATGGTGCAGGATATCCGCGTCATCCTCATCAAGCTTGCCGACCGCACCCACAATATGCGCACGCTGGGCTCATTACGCCCGGACAAACGTCGCCGCATCGCCCGTGAAACGCTCGAAATTTACAGCCCGCTGGCCCACCGTTTAGGTATCCATCACATCAAAACTGAGCTTGAAGAGCTGGGTTTTGAAGCGCTGTACCCTAACCGCTATCGCGTGATTAAAGAAGTGGTGAAAGCCGCGCGCGGTAACCGTAAGGAGATGATTCAGAAGATCCTTTCTGAAATCGAAGGGCGTTTGCAGGAGGCGGGAATTCCGTGTCACGTCAGCGGTCGTGAAAAGCATTTATACTCGATCTACTGCAAAATGGTGCTTAAAGAGCAGCGTTTTCACTCGATCATGGATATTTACGCTTTCCGCGTAATCGTCCACGACCTCGACACCTGCTACCGCGTTCTGGGGCAGATGCATAGCCTGTATAAACCCCGTCCGGGTCGCGTTAAAGACTATATCGCGATTCCTAAGGCGAACGGATATCAATCGCTGCATACCTCAATGATTGGGCCGCACGGCGTCCCGGTCGAAGTCCAGATTCGTACCGAAGATATGGATCAGATGGCAGAGATGGGTGTCGCAGCACACTGGGCCTACAAAGAACACGGCGGCGAAAGCAGTACAACCGCGCAGATCCGCGCCCAGCGCTGGATGCAAAGCCTGCTGGAATTACAGCAGAGCGCCGGTAGCTCGTTTGAATTTATTGAAAGCGTCAAATCCGATCTCTTCCCGGATGAGATTTACGTTTTCACCCCGGAAGGCCGCATTGTCGAACTGCCCGCAGGCGCTACGCCGGTGGACTTCGCCTACGCCGTGCATACCGATATCGGTCATGCCTGCGTTGGCGCACGCGTCGACCGTCAGCCTTATCCGCTGTCGCAGCCGCTTTCCAGCGGTCAGACGGTAGAAATCATTACCGCGCCAGGCGCTCGCCCGAATGCCGCATGGCTCAATTTTGTCGTCAGCTCAAAAGCGCGCGCCAAAATCCGCCAGATGCTGAAAAACCTTAAGCGCGACGACTCGGTTAGTCTGGGCCGCCGTCTGCTCAATCATGCGCTGGGGGGGAGCCGTAAACTGGCTGAGATTTCCCCTGAGCACATTCAGCGCGAGCTGGAACGCATGCGTCTTGCGACTCTGGATGACCTGCTGGCCGAAATCGGCCTCGGCAACGCCATGAGCGTTGTGGTCGCCAAAAACCTTCAGCAGGGCGAAGCCACACCGCTGGCGCCAGGTGCTACAGGTCTTACCCATCTGCCAATTAAAGGCGCAGACGGCGTACTGATCACCTTTGCAAAATGCTGTCGTCCAATACCGGGGGATCCCATCATTGCCCACGTCAGCCCGGGTAAAGGGCTGGTCATCCACCATGAATCCTGCCGCAACATTCGCGGTTATCAGAAAGAACCTGAGAAATTCATGGCGGTCGAGTGGGATAAAGAGACGGCGCAGGAATTTATCACCGAAATTAAGGTCGATATGTTCAACCATCAGGGCGCACTGGCGAACCTGACGGCAGCGATCAACACCGCGACATCCAATATTCAAAGCCTGAATACGGAAGAAAAAGATGGTCGCGTTTATAGCGCCTTTATCCGCCTGACCGCACGCGACCGTGTGCATCTGGCGAACATCATGCGCAAAATCCGCGTGATGCCGGACGTTATTAAAGTCACCCGTAACCGTAATTAGTGCTGACTCACAATCATTCAAATTGCATCATAAGACGCTAGCACTTGCCCCAAGGGGCAAGTGAGCGCAGCCAACGCTGAGTCAGCTCGAAGGATGAAGTGTAATGAATTTACAGCGTTATGCGCGTATTCGTGAAATGCTCGCCAGGCGTCAACCCGATCTGACCGTCTGTATGGAGCAGGTTCACAAACCTCATAATGTCTCGGCAATTGTGCGCACCGCCGACGCCGTGGGCGTTCATGAAGTTCACGCCGTCTGGCCAAGCAGCCGTATGCGCACCATGGCTTCATCAGCAGCGGGCAGTAACAGTTGGGTGCAGGTGAAAACCCACCCCAATGTTGGTGACGCCGTCAGCCATCTTAAGGGCCGGGGTATGCAAATACTGGCGACTCATCTCTCTGATAAAGCCGTTGATTTCCGCGAAATAGACTATACCCGTCCAACCTGTATTTTAATGGGTCAGGAAAAAACGGGGATCACTCAGGAAGCGTTAGACCTCGCGGATCAAGACATCATCATCCCGATGATTGGCATGGTACAGTCACTAAATGTCTCCGTTGCGTCTGCCCTCATCTTGTATGAAGCGCAGCGCCAGCGGCAAAATGCGGGTATGTATGAGCGTGACAACAGCATGCTGCCCGACGACGAACAACAGCGTCTGCTCTTTGAGGGCGGCTATCCGGTGTTGGCGAACGTAGCCAAACGCAAGAACCTGCCCTACCCTCGCATCAACGAGCAGGGTGAAATAGAAGCCGACACCTCATGGTGGGCGACCATGCAGGCCAAGGGGTAACAAACCATGCAAAGCCGTCTGCTGGATGCCGTACCGCTCAACACACTGACCGGCGTCGGTGCCGCGCAAAGCAATCGGCTGGCAAAAATTGGTCTGCATACTGTCCAGGACCTGCTTTTGCACCTGCCGCTGCGCTATGAAGATCGCACCCAACTCTATCCTATCGGTGAACTGCTTCCCGGTATTTATGCCACCGTTGAAGGCGAAGTCCTGAACAGCACGATTACCTTCGGTGGTCGTCGGATGCTGACCTGCCAGATAAGCGACGGTTCCGGCATTCTGACCATGCGCTTTTTCAACTTCAACGCCGCCATGAAAAACAGCCTCGCCACCGGGCGACGCGTGCTGGCCTACGGCGAAGCGAAGCGCGGCAAGTTCGGCGCGGAGATGATCCACCCGGAGTATCGGGTACAGGGCGATCTCAGCACCCCGGATTTGCAGGAGACCTTAACCCCGGTCTACCCCACTACCGAAGGCATCAAGCAAGCAACGCTGCGTAAATTAACCGATCAGGCGCTGGATCTATTAGATACCTGCGCCATCAGCGAACTGCTGCCCCCCGAGCTGGCACAGGGCATGATGAGCCTGCCGGAAGCGCTGCGCACGCTGCATCGCCCACCGCCGTCACTCCAGCTTGCCGATTTAGAAACCGGTAAGCATCCGGCACAGCAGCGCCTGATTCTTGAAGAGTTACTGGCGCACAACCTGAGCATGCTGGCACTGCGCGCAGGCGCCCAGCGCTTCCATGCTCAACCGCTTGGCGGCGATGATACGCTGAAAGAAAAGCTGCTGGCAGCACTCCCGTTTAAACCGACGGGTTCCCAGGCGCGAGTGACCGCTGAAATTGAACACGATATGGCGCTGGATGTGCCAATGATGCGTCTGGTACAAGGCGATGTCGGTTCGGGCAAAACGCTGGTTGCCGCACTGGCGGCGCTCCGCGCTATTGCGCATGGCAGACAGGTGGCGCTAATGGCTCCCACCGAACTGCTCGCTGAACAGCATGCCAACAACTTCCGCAGCTGGTTTGAACCGCTGGGGATTGAAGTCGGCTGGCTGGCAGGTAAGCAGAAAGGCAAAGCACGCCTGGCACAACAGGACGCCATTGCCAGCGGTCAGGTGCAGATGATTGTCGGCACGCATGCGATATTCCAGGAACAGGTGCAGTTCAACGGTCTGGCGCTGGTGATTATCGATGAACAACACCGCTTTGGCGTCCACCAGCGTCTGGCGCTATGGGAAAAAGGTCAGCAGCAGGGTTTCCATCCGCATCAGTTGATCATGACCGCAACGCCGATCCCTCGCACCCTGGCAATGACCGCCTATGCCGACCTCGATACGTCGGTTATCGACGAATTACCGCCGGGCAGAACGCCCGTCACAACCGTCGCCATTGCCGATACTCGTCGCCCGGAAATCATCGACCGCGTGCGCCATGCCTGTACCACCGAAGGGCGTCAGGCTTATTGGGTTTGTACGCTCATTGAAGAGTCTGACCTGCTGGAAGCTCAGGCGGCGGAAGCCACCTGGGAAGAACTGAAACTGGCGCTGCCGGAGCTCAATGTCGGTCTGGTGCACGGGCGTATGAAGTCCGCGGAGAAACAGGCGGTGATGCAGGCCTTTAAGCAGGGTGAACTGCATCTGCTGATTGCCACCACGGTCATTGAAGTCGGCGTCGACGTCCCCAATTCCAGCCTGATGATTATTGAAAACCCTGAGCGTCTGGGGCTGGCACAGCTTCACCAGCTCAGAGGCCGCGTAGGCCGTGGCGCGGTAGCTTCCCACTGCGTACTGCTCTACAAGTCGCCGCTCTCCAAAACCGCACAGATGCGCCTACAGGTACTGCGGGACAGTAACGACGGTTTCGTCATTGCGCAAAAGGATCTCGAAATCCGTGGCCCCGGTGAACTGCTGGGAACCCGCCAGACCGGCAGCGCCGAATTTAAGGTCGCCGACCTGTTACGCGATCAGGCAATGATCCCCGAAGTTCAGCGTCTGGCACGCCATATTCACGAACGTTATCCGCAACAAGCCAACGCATTGATTGAGCGTTGGATGCCGGAAACCGAACGCTATTCCAATGCGTAGCGACACCCGCAGCCCGTAATGGGCTGTGCTAAACTTCGCACAATTTTACTTCCTGGACGAGTTTGTAATGAGAAGAGAACTGGCTATCGAATTTTCGCGCGTCACCGAAGCGGCGGCGCTGGCAGGCTATAAATGGCTAGGTCGTGGTGATAAAAACACCGCCGATGGCGCAGCCGTCAACGCTATGCGCATTATGCTTAATAAGGTCAACATTGACGGCACCATCGTCATTGGTGAAGGCGAAATTGATGAAGCGCCAATGCTCTACATCGGCGAATCTGTCGGTACCGGTCAGGGGGATGCGGTGGATATCGCCGTCGACCCGATTGAAGGCACCCGCATGACCGCCATGGGCCAGGCGAACGCGCTGGCGGTATTGGCCGTGGGCGACAAAGGCTGCTTCCTCAACGCCCCGGATATGTATATGGAAAAGCTAATTGTCGGCCCAGGGGCTAAAGGCGCTATCGATCTCAACAAACCGCTGGAAGAGAACCTGCGCAACATCGCCCGCGCGCTGGACAAGCCGCTTAGCGAGTTAACGGTCACCATTCTCGCCAAACCGCGTCACGACGGCGTGATTGCCTCTCTGCAAAAACTGGGCGTGCGCGTATTTGCCATTCCCGACGGCGACGTTGCGGCGTCTATTCTGAGCTGCATGCCGGATAGCGAAGTTGACGTGATGTACGGTATTGGTGGTGCCCCGGAAGGCGTGATTTCCGCCGCCGTTATCCGCGCTCTGGACGGCGATATGCACGGTCGTTTGCTGGCTCGTCACGATGTTAAAGGCGATAGCGAAGAGAACCGTCGCATCGGTGAAAGCGAGCTGGCTCGCTGTAAAGAGATGGGCATAGAAGCTGGCGTGGTGCTGACGCTCGACGATATGGCGCGTAGCGATAACGTCATTTTCTCCGCCACCGGTATCACCAAAGGCGACCTGCTGGATGGCATCACCCGCAAGGGCAATATTGCCACCACCGAAACGCTGCTGATCCGCGGTAAATCACGCACCATTCGTCGTATTCAGTCTATTCATTATCTGGATCGCAAAGACACTGAAATTCAGCGTCACATTCTGTAATTCATTTGATCAATCGAGCTTTCCAGCCTTTTCGGGCTGGAAATCTTCTTCCGTCGCGGTGAAGATAAGATAACGCGAATGAGAGGAGATACGCCATGGCAGACTGGGTAACAGGAAAAGTTGTAAAAGTACAAAACTGGACCGATGCTCTGTTTAGCCTCACCGTCCACGCACCGGTTCATCCGTTCACCGCTGGCCAATTTGCCAAGCTAGGTCTGGATATTGATGGTGAACGCGTGCAACGCGCCTACTCTTACGTTAACGCACCGAGCAACCCCGACCTTGAGTTCTATCTGGTAACCGTCCCTGAGGGCAAGCTCAGCCCACGTCTGGCAGCGCTAAAGCCGGGCGATGAGGTGCAAATCGTCAGCGAAGCCGCCGGCTTCTTTGTGCTCGATGAAGTCCCTGATTGCGAAACGCTGTGGATGGTGGCGACCGGTACGGCGATTGGCCCGTATCTGTCGATTCTGGAAGAAGGCAAAGATCTCGATCGCTTTAAGAATCTGGTGTTGGTTCATGCTGCCCGTTACGCCGCAGATTTAAGCTATCTGCCGCAAATGCAGGCATTGGCAGAACGATATGGTGAAAAGCTGCGGATCCATACGGTCGTCAGCCGTGAAAGCGTCCCTGGGATGTTAACCGGTCGCATACCGGCGCTGATTGAAAGCGGTGCGCTGGAAGCGGCAATCGGTCTACCGATTAGCGCTCAAACCAGCCACATCATGCTATGCGGTAATCCGCAGATGGTTCGCGATACCCAGCAGTTACTAAAAGAGACCCGACAGATGACCAAACACTTACGCCGTCGGCCGGGCCATATGACCGCCGAACACTACTGGTGATCGGCGCGGTACTTCACGGACTCGGTGTCTTTACCGTATTTATTTTCCCCCTGGGTGCCGACAAACGCGCCCAGGTCGATAAGCATCATCACGATAATCAGCGTTGGGATAAAACGTCCTACGCCCCACTGCCAGACGCCCGGCAGCATCGACCAGTTTCCTGCCAGCAGCATCCACGCCAGCACCATCAGTAAAGCCCAAAGCCCTGATTTACCGCGATCGTGTAGACGCTTAATGGTGACGGAAGCCGTCGGCCATAACAGGCACACCAGCATAAATGCCGCCGTTTGCAAATCAATGAGACCGCCGCCCGCGAGGCTAAACAGCGCAACCATCGTGACCGCCCAGATGCCTATCCAAATCCAGAAATCACGGCGTCCAATACGTCCTTTGATGGAAAATAACCATTGCTGTAGAGTCATGTACCTTTCCCAATTCTTGTCATGGCTGTAGTTTACCCTGGAGCGGGCACATTTTGACAAGCGCGTCGGTTCCCGTTTTAATCGTCATCTGCAAAGAGGAGAACGATTGGCATGAATAAATGGATAACGCTGTGTCTGGTCGGGCTTTTCACGCTCTTTACCGGTCAGTCTGCGCTGTCGGCGGAAACGTCCACAGCCGTTGCCCCGTATCTGTTGCCAGGCGCACCGGCATTTGATCTCTCAATCAGCCAGTTCCGCGAGAAATTTAATGCCGACAATCCCACTCTACCGTTGGGCGAGTTCCGCTCAATCACCTCCAGCCGCGATCAGCTGAATATCACCCGCGCCGCCAGCAAGATTAACGAAAATCTGTACGCCTCAACGGCGCTTGAGCGCGGCACGCTGAAAATCAAATCCATCCAGATAACCTGGCTACCGATTCAGGGGCCTGAGATGAAAGCGGCGAAGAATAAAGCGCAGGAGTATATGAGCGCCTTAATGCGCGCAGTCCTGCCGACGCTGACCAAACCGCAAAGCCTGCAAAAATTGCAGAAGCTGCTGGCCCAGGGCAAAGGTAAACACTACTTCACCAGTACCGAGGGTGCCGTTCGCTATGTTGTCGCCGATAATGGCGAAAAAGGACTGACCTTCGCCGTTGAACCGATTAAGCTGGCGCTATCTGAAAATCTTGAAGGGGAGAATAAATGATAAAAAGCAAAGCCTTCATCCCTTTCAATCTCTATACTGATTCACAGACCATGCTGCCCTGATGGGTGGCCATATTCCTTAATTCGCTTACAAGCGTGGAGAATCGAAATGCGACATCCTTTAGTGATGGGTAACTGGAAACTGAACGGCAGCCGCCACATGGTACACGAACTGGTTGCTAACCTGCGCACCGAGCTGGCTGGTGTTTCTGGCTGTGGCGTAGCTATCGCTCCGCCTGAAATGTACATCGATATGGCTAAACACGCCGCTGCGGGCAGCCACATCCACCTGGGCGCGCAGAACGTTGACCTGAACCTGTCCGGCGCATTCACCGGCGAGACTTCAGCTGAAATGCTCAAAGATGTTGGCGCAACCTACATCATCATCGGCCACTCAGAGCGCCGTACTTACCACAAAGAATCCGACGAGCTGATCGCGAAGAAATTTGCCGTGCTGAAAGAGCAGGGTCTGATCCCTGTACTGTGCATCGGTGAAACCGAAGCTGAAAACGAAGCGGGCAAAACTGAAGAAGTTTGCGCACGTCAGATCGACGCGGTGCTGAAAACTCAGGGCGCAGCGGCATTCGAAGGCGTGGTTATCGCTTACGAACCAGTATGGGCTATCGGTACTGGCAAATCAGCGACCCCAGCGCAGGCACAGGCTGTTCACAAATTCATCCGTGACCACATTGCTAAAGCTGACGCGAAAATCGCTGAACAGGTCATCATCCAGTACGGCGGTTCCGTAAACGCAAGCAACGCAGCAGAGCTGTTCACCCAGCCTGACATCGACGGCGCGCTGGTTGGCGGCGCATCCCTGAAAGCTGACGCTTTCGCGGTGATCGTTAAAGCAGCAGAAGCGGCGAAAAACGCGTAAGACATCATGCGGCCTTCGTGCCGGATGGCGGCGTAAACGCCTTATCCGGCCTACGAATTACGCACACGATGCCTGCTTAAACCGGCCCTATGGCCGGTTTTATTATTTTGTAGGCCGGATAAGCGTAGCGCCATCCGACACGTTATTATAATTTCCCTAGCACCTGATACCAGAGATAGTCCAGCGGCAACAGCAGCAGATAGCTCACCGCCGCCAGCGCCAGACACAGCAGCATTCCTGCCCTTGCAGGCACCTTCCCTAACGCCATCGCCACCACAATCGGCGACGCCTGATACGGCAACAGCGGCGTGGAATATCCCAACACCTGAATCATAATCACGCTCAGTAGCGGGAAACCGGTGGCATCAGAGAAACTCTGCGCGAAGGTGGTATAGAGCGCCGGTACGCCGTTGGCGGTCATAATAAAGTTCAGCGCGCTGGTAATGCCCGTTAACGCGAGGAAACTGGTGAAAGGCGCGTCTTCATTGAGCGGCATGATATGCAGCAGCGCGTTCCCCACCACCGCGCCAATTCCCGTTTGGGTGACGGTGATAGCCAGCCCCAGAATACCGGCAACGTAAATGCAGGTGCGTATATTCACGCCACTGGCAAACTCCTCGCCATTAATAAACCCAACGCGTGGCAGTAACGTGACCACGGCGGCTACCAGCCCCGTCCATGCGGGGCCGATGCCGTGCCAGCTTTCGGTGACCCACAAGGTCAACACCACCGCCAGCAGCCAGGCCAGACGTTTCTCGTTGCCGCTCATCGGCGGTAAGGGTTCGCCTGTTTGCGGCGGATGCGGTTTTCCAGGAAACAGCCAGCAAATCAGGCCAATCAATACGGCCCCTTTTAGCCACCCGAGCACCGGCGTGTGCAGCAGCAAATAGGGAACATAATTGAGATGGATACCGTAAGCGCCTTCCGCCGCCCCGCTCATCACCAGATTGGGCACGTTGGCCGGTAAAATGGTCGCGGAAAGCTGGAAGGTACCGAAGCCGACCGCCAGCGCCAGCCCGTACCACGCGCGGGTGCCATCCTCAATGCCGGCACGCTTCGCCATCGCCGCCACAATGGGCATCAACAGCGCAATACGTCCCATATTTGATGGCATCACGAACGCCAGCGCATAGCTTAGCAGCACCACGCTGCCCACCATCAGCAGCCAGGAATCGGTAAGCCTTGAGGAGAGCGCCCGCGCAGCGCGATCGGCAAGACCCGTTTTACGGATAGCGATACCCAGCACAAAACCGCTGAATACCAGCCAGAAGGCCGACGAGGCGAAGCCACCAAAGATAACGTCGGGCGGCGCGATTTTGGCGGTCATCGCTGCGGCAAAGAACAGCAGCGCGGTAATAAACTCCGGCAGCAGCGATGTTGCCCACAGCAGGATAGTGACACCAACAATGATAGAGGGAAGGAACAGAGGGTGGGACAACCAGAGCGACATACCTGTCTCCTGTCGTTTTTTTTCAGCAAGAATACGACGACAGGAATGACAGGTAAACGCCAGATATGGTGGGGTTATTGCAAAATTTCGCAGCTATGATCCTGAATCTCTTCCGCAGAAGCGCGGTTCAGAGCCAGTAGGTTTCGCTGCGTTGCCAGCAACACCAGTGAACCATCACTTTGCTGTGCCAGCGCCAGCGCAAAGCTCCCCATATGGTCGCGCGCTTCCGGCACCTCTTCCGCCAGCATCAGGAACGGGCTGCGCTGCGACAGCTCATTTTCGGTTACACGGCGTGCCAGATACTCATGCCCCAACAGGCCACCCGGCAGCGGCAGCCAGCGGCTGCTGATAGCCGCCATATCACCGTCTAATTGTTCCCGAACGTCTTTTCTCAGGCAGGAAATATGGATGTGGAAATGGTTTTGTGAGCGCCCGGTACGGGAGTTTATCGCCAGCGAAACGGCGCTATCCGGGATGGCCGAGCCGCGTTTGTCGCTCATAATGGCGCGTCGCTGCCAGGCCTGCCAGAAGAAGTTGGGCGTAAGTGGATCAAGCAAAAGCGGGCTTTCGGTGCCGTTAATGCGGTAGGTCGGCATCAGCAAATATTGCAGCGGCCCATTACGGTCTTTAAACAGGACGTAACCGCCGTTCGGATTGACGTCGACGCACGGCTTAGGCGTACGATGCTGTTGCTGGTTGGGAACACATTGTTGCAACGCAATCTGGCGTAGCGCATCGCGACTACTGGAATGCACCCAGTACCAGCCGCCCGCTCCCGCCGCTATCACCACAATCAACACTATCGCCAGCAGATATTTTAGTTTTTTCATTGTGTTCCCTCATTTCAAACCGAGGGAGGAGAGTAACGCAGTTTTGTGACCAACAGAACATTTCTGGCAAGAAGAGGGGATATTAGCGCGATGCGTATCAGATCTACGATACGGTAGCCCGGCCAAGCGAAGCGCCGCCGGGAATACTCTGTGCAAAATCCCGGCGTCGCATTCGCTCGGCCGGGCCAGGATATTAACGCTTACTGATCTGGTCGAAAGTACCGCCGTTGGAGAAGTGCTCTTTCTGCGCCTTCGTCCAGCCACCGAACTCTTCATCGATAGTAAAGAGCTTCAGTTTCGGGAATTCGTTTTCATATTTTTTCGCAACCGCGGCATCACGTGGACGATAGAAGTTCTTCGCGGCGATTTCCTGACCTTCCGGTGAGTACAGGTACTTCAGGTAAGCCTGCGCCACTTCGGTGGTGCCTTTTTTGTCGGCCACTTTGTCGACCACGGAGACGGTCGGCTCAGCCAGAATAGATTCGCTTGGCGTCACGATTTCAAACTTGTCTTTGCCCAGCTCATTGGTTGCCAACAGCGCTTCGTTCTCCCAGGCAATCAGCACGTCGCCGATACCGCGTTCTACGAAGGTGTTTGTTGAACCCCGCGCGCCTGAGTCCAGCACTTCCACGTTTTTATACAGCGCCTTCACAAAGTCCTGCGCTTTGGCCTGATCGTTGTTGTTGTGATGCAAAGCGTAACCCCAGGCAGCCAGATAGTTCCAGCGAGCGCCGCCGGAGCTTTTCGGGTTCGGCGTGATGACGGAAACGCCCGGTTTAATCAGGTCATTCCAGTCGTGGATCTGTTTTGGGTTGCCTTTGCGTACCAGGAACACGATGGTGGAGGTATACGGCGCGGAGTTATCCGGTAAGCGTTTGATCCAGTTTTTGTCGATACGACCGCGCTCGGCGATAGCGTCAACATCATATGCCAGTGCCAGCGTCACCACGTCGGCATCAATACCGTTAATTACGGAAGTAGCCTGCTTACCGGAACCACCGTGCGACTGACGGATAACCACGTTGTCACCGGTCTCTTTTTTCCAGTGTGCGCTGAACGCCTTGTTATATTGCTCATACAGCTCACGTGTCGGATCGTAAGACACGTTAAGTAATTGAATATCCTTAGCCAGTACGCTGCTGGAAGCCAGCAAAAGAGTCAACCCTACGCCCCACTTGTTCATCGCCCGCTCTCTTATCTGTTGTGTTGTAATGAGGCTAGCCTGCCAGAAATCGAATCGATGATTAAAGAATAAAAAAAGATTGATTATGCAGTTTTGAAATATAAGAGGCGGTAACACGCGATGCGCGTTTGCTCGAATTCACTCAGAAGGGAAAATCAGAGGGGAGCTTCCCCAGACCGTTTAGTCACGGCCCAGGGAGAGTTGGAATCAAACTTCTTCCATGCGGCCCAGCAGCGCCTGCAGACGATCCTGCCAGCCGTTCTGCTGTTCTTTCAGCTGACCGTTTTCACGCTCCAGCTCTTCACGGCTATGCTGTGCAGTCTGAACTTCCTGCTCCAGCGTGTTGTTCTTTTCTTTCAGCTCTTCGATTTCCATCTGCAACAGCGTGATGGTGTCAATCGCCTGCTGAACTTTTGCTTCCAGTTTCTCAAACACTTCTAATGACATCGTCCTATCTCCTGATCTTGCAAGGCGTTGATCTCGTCCCGGAACCCCGGTGACGCCTTAACCCAATTAAGCGCACGGCTTATCGTCGATTGTATGGAGCGCCGTCGCCCCTGTCCAGCGCCAGAGCCTGTAGATTACGGTTCTCCGCCATTTTCGGCCTGGTCCTGGAGCGTTTGCGCAATTTCTCGTGAGATTGTTAACGGTTTAGCCTGCCGAATGTTTCCCTCCTCACACTTTTCGCTCCGAAAACGTTCATTATTTGGCGCGAAAACGCTCATTTCTTGACGTGGTACACACATTTTGATTTCGATATTTCTCGTTTACGCTCGTTAACGATAAATTAACACTATGCCTACATGGCAACGTGAGCGCCTTGAACGTTCACGCACACAATAATCATTAATTTGTCTTCAGGATTCCGATTATGAGCCAGACATCGACCTTAAAAGGCCAGTGCATCGCAGAGTTTCTTGGTACCGGGTTACTGATATTTTTCGGCGTGGGGTGCGTTGCTGCACTTAAAGTGGCGGGCGCGAGCTTTGGCCAATGGGAAATCAGCATTATCTGGGGTCTGGGCGTGGCGATGGCCATTTACCTGACCGCTGGCGTATCCGGTGCGCATCTTAATCCGGCAGTCACCATCGCCTTGTGGCTGTTTGCTTGCTTCGACCGTCGCAAAGTCGTGCCATTTATTATCTCCCAGGTTGCAGGAGCATTTTGCGCGGCGGCGCTGGTGTATGGCCTTTACTACAATCTTTTCTTCGACTTCGAACACACGCACAATATGGTGCGCGGTAGCGTAGAAAGCCTTGAACTGGCCGGCGTTTTCTCCACTTACCCGAATCCACATATCAATTTTGTGCAGGCCTTCGCGGTAGAAATGGTCATTACCGCTATCCTGATGGGCTTGATTCTGGCGCTGACCGACGACGGTAACGGCGTTCCACGTGGGCCGCTGGCGCCATTGCTGATTGGCCTGTTGATTGCGATTATCGGCGCATCCATGGGGCCACTGACCGGATTTGCGATGAACCCTGCGCGCGATCTCGGGCCTAAAGCCTTCGCCTGGCTTGCGGGATGGGGCGACGTCGCCTTTACCGGCGGCAAAGATGTTCCTTATTTCCTGGTGCCGCTGTGTGCGCCAATCGTCGGTGCCGCACTGGGCGCATTCAGCTATCGTAAGCTGATTGGCCGCCACCTGCCGTGTGACACCTGCGAGGTTGAAGAACCGAAAGCGGTCTCCAGCCAAAATCAACACAATGCTTCGCTGTAATCTGACTACGGAACGCTCATTATGACTGACAAAAAATATATCGTTGCGCTCGACCAGGGCACTACCAGCTCCCGCGCCGTCGTTATGGATCATGACGCCAACATCGTCAGCGTGTCACAGCGCGAATTTGAACAAATTTATCCTAAGCCCGGCTGGGTTGAGCATGACCCAATGGAAATCTGGGCCACCCAAAGCTCGACGCTGGTCGAAGTGCTGGCGAAAGCCGATATTAACTCAGACCAGATTGCCGCTATCGGTATCACCAACCAGCGCGAAACGACCGTTGTGTGGGAGCGCGAAACCGGCAAACCAATTTATAACGCGATTGTCTGGCAGTGTCGTCGTACCGCAGAAATCTGCGAAAAATTAAAACGTGACGGCATGGAAGAGTATGTGCGCAATACCACCGGTCTGGTGGTTGACCCGTACTTCTCCGGCACCAAAGTGAAGTGGATTCTGGACCACGTAGAAGGTTCCCGTGAGCGCGCGCGTCGTGGCGAGCTGCTGTTCGGCACCGTCGATACCTGGCTTATCTGGAAAATGACCCAGGGGCGCGTACACGTCACCGACTATACCAACGCCTCGCGCACCATGCTCTTTAACATCAACACCCTCGAGTGGGATGACAAGATGCTCGAGGTACTGGATATCCCGCGCGCCATGCTGCCGGACGTGCGCAAATCATCAGAAGTGTACGGACAGACCAACATTGGTGGTAAAGGCGGTACGCGTATTCCTATCGCCGGGATTGCCGGTGACCAGCAGGCGGCGCTGTTTGGCCAACTGTGCGTCAAAGAAGGGATGGCGAAAAACACCTACGGCACCGGCTGCTTTATGCTGATGAACACCGGTGAAAAAGCGGTGGCCTCAAGCCACGGCCTGCTGACCACCATTGCCTGTGGCCCGCGTGGCGAAGTGAACTATGCGCTGGAAGGCGCGGTGTTTATGGCGGGCGCATCCATTCAGTGGCTGCGCGACGAAATGAAGCTGATTAGCGATGCGTTCGACTCCGAATACTTCGCCACCAAAGTGAAAGACACCAACGGCGTGTACGTGGTGCCGGCCTTTACTGGCCTCGGCGCACCGTATTGGGATCCGTATGCGCGCGGGGCGATTTTTGGCCTGACGCGCGGCGTGAATTCAAACCACATCATCCGCGCAACGCTGGAATCTATCGCCTACCAGACGCGCGATGTACTGGAAGCAATGCAGGCTGACTCCGGCATTCGTCTGCACGCCCTGCGCGTGGATGGCGGCGCGGTCGCCAACAACTTCCTGATGCAGTTCCAGTCCGACATTCTGGGCACGCGCGTTGAGCGCCCGGAAGTGCGCGAAGTGACGGCGCTGGGCGCAGCCTATCTCGCCGGTCTGGCCGTCGGTTTCTGGCAGAATCTGGATGAGCTACAGGAAAAAGCGGTGATTGAGCGCGAGTTCCGCCCAGGCATTGAAACCACCGAGCGTAACTATCGCTACAGCGGCTGGAAGAAAGCGGTGAAACGCGCATTGGCGTGGGAAGATCACGACGAGTAATCACCGAGCCTACCCGGGGTCGGCGTAAACGCCTCGCCCGGGCTGCATCTACGGTAGCCCGGCCGAGCGCAGCGACGCCGGGACGGGCATCCAATCAACCAAACATCGGCAGCATCAAATACAGCTTAATCACCAGCGCATTGACGATATCAATAAAGAACGCCCCCACCATCGGCACCACCAGGAACGCGGTATGCGATGGGCCAAAACGCTCGGTTATGGCCTGCATATTGGCAATCGCCGTAGGCGTAGCGCCCAAACCAAAGCCACAGTGACCTGCCGCCAGTACCGCTGCATCGTAGTTTTTGCCCATCAAACGATAGGTGACAAAGATAGCGTACAGCGCCATCGCAAGCGTCTGCACCGCGAGGATAACCAGCATCGGCAACGCCAGATCCGCAAGCTCCCACAGCTTCAGGCTCATCAGCGCCATCGCCAGGAACAATGACAAACTCACGTTGCCCAGCACCGACACCGCGCGTTCAAAGACGCGGTAAAAGCCCATCAGCGCCAGACCATTACTGAGGATCACCCCAACAAACAGCACGCAGACAAACGTTGGCAGCTCAAGCGCCGTCCCTATCAGCAGTTGCGCAATCACCTTACCCACCGTCAGGCAAATGGCGATAAGCGCGATGGTTTCAATCAGCACCAGCGAGGTGATTACTCGCCCAACGTCCGGTTTTTCAAACGCGGTCGGCACTTCCTGGTCATCCGGCGTCCCGTTTGGCGATGAAGAATGCTTCACCAGATAGCGCGCCACCGGGCCACCAATCAACCCACCGAGCACCAGACCAAAGGTTGCGCACGCCATCGCCACTTCGGTGGCATTGGTAAAACCGTAGCGCTCAATAAACAATTTACTCCACGCTGCCCCGGTACCGTGACCACCGGACAACGTGATGGACCCCGCCAGCAGACCCATCAAAGGATCAAGCCCCAGCAGCTTCGCCATGCCGATGCCCAGCGCATTTTGCAGCAACAACAACCCCACAACCACAACCAGGAACATCCCCACCACTTTCCCGCCTGAACGCAGGCTGGCAATGTTGGCGTTAAGTCCGATGGTGGCGAAAAAGGCCAGCATCAACGGGTCTTTTAACCCCATATCAAAGTCGATTTCCCAGCCCATGCTTTTCTTCAGCACCAGCAATGCCAGCGCCACCAGCAGGCCACCCGCAACGGGTTCGGGGATTGTGTATTTCTTCAGGAAGGGGACGTTCTGGACCAACTGTCGTCCGAGCAGCAACACCAGCGTTGCCGCGACGAGCGTTGATAAGGTATCAAGATGAAACATAAGTGCAGCTCCTTACTAAACGCATGATCCATTCATACGCGACAAATTTCCGATGTCGTGAGCGCCTCATCATGAGGCGTCGGCGCAAAGTGTAAGCAAGAAAAGGAAAAAAGTGATAGAAAAAGGGACTATTTCTCATCAATTTCGTTAACCCATCCCACTTAATACGTAGGTTTTATCAGGTTATTTGCCGCAATATTTTGTCGCACACCTAAGCAACCGATTGCTTTTACCAGCCAGTCCGCTAAAATCGCCACTTTTCCGACACGAGATGGCCTGAAAAGATGTCCGCTAACACCCTCGAACACGTCGATGCGCAACCGGTTGCGCAGAAGCACAACAGCGAATTAATTTACCGTCTGGAAGATCGCCCGCCGCTTCCGCAAACCCTGTTCGCCGCCCTTCAGCACCTGCTGGCGATGTTTGTCGCGGTGATCACCCCCGCGCTACTGATTTGCCAGGCACTGGGGCTGCCCGCCCAGGACACCCAGCATATTATCAGCATGTCGTTATTCGCCTCCGGTGTGGCATCCATCATTCAGATTAAAGCCTGGGGCCCGGTGGGCTCAGGTCTGCTGTCGATTCAGGGCACCAGCTTCAACTTTGTCGCCCCGCTGATTATGGGCGGAACGGCGCTGAAAACCGGCGGCGCGGATGTCCCTACTATGATGGCGGCACTGTTCGGCACGTTGATGCTGGCGAGCTTCACCGAAATGGCTTTATCCCGTGTGCTCCATCTGGCACGCCGGGTGATCACCCCGCTGGTGTCGGGCGTTGTGGTGATGATTATCGGCCTGTCATTGATTCAGGTGGGTTTGACTTCCATCGGTGGTGGCTACGCGGCAATGGCGGACAACACCTTTGGCGCACCGAAAAACCTGCTGCTGGCAGGCGTGGTGCTCGCGATTATCATTCTGCTTAACCGTCAGCGTAATCCCTACCTGCGCATCGCTTCACTGGTGATTGCGATGGCGGCAGGCTACCTTGTGGCCTGGGCGCTCGATATGCTGCCGGCGAATACCGCGCCAACCAACGGCAGTCTGATTATGGTTCCAACCCCGCTCTACTACGGTTTGGGCATCGACTGGAGCCTGCTGCTGCCGTTGATGCTGGTGTTTATGATCACCTCGCTTGAAACCATTGGCGATATCACCGCCACCTCCGATGTTTCTGAGCAGCCGGTTTCCGGCCCGCTTTATATGAAGCGACTCAAGGGAGGCGTGCTGGCAAACGGGCTTAACTCCTGCGTGTCCGCCATCTTCAACACCTTCCCCAACTCCTGCTTCGGGCAGAACAACGGCGTGATTCAGTTGACCGGGGTTGCCAGCCGTTACGTTGGTTTCGTAGTTGCATTGATGCTTATCGTGCTCGGCCTGTTCCCGGCGGTAAGCGGCTTCGTCCAGCATATTCCAGAACCGGTTCTCGGCGGCGCAACGCTTGTGATGTTCGGCACCATTGCCGCTTCCGGTGTTCGTATTGTCTCCCGTGAAGCGCTGAATCGCCGCGCGATTCTGATTATCGCGCTGTCACTGGCCGTCGGCCTTGGCGTTTCCCAGCAGCCACAAATCCTTCAGTTCGCCCCGGACTGGCTGAAAAATCTGCTCTCCTCCGGCATCGCCGCCGGTGGGATCACGGCAATTATTCTGAACCTGGTCTTCCCGCCAGAGAAAGAGTAAGCCCCAAGCGGCAGTGGCCTTGTCCACTGCCGCTGACATCGAATTAAACGATTCCTGCCTTGAGCATTGCGCACAAATCATGCATAACAGGTTTATGTGCCCTTCTCAGGATGGAAGATCATGAAATTTCTTGGAAAGCTGCTTATCTGGCTACTGATCGCCCTGCTGCTGGTGATACTGGCCTTTTACTTTGCGCTGCAAACACGCTGGGGCGCACGTCAGATGAGCCACTGGCTTAGCGATAACAGTGCCTATCAAATCACCTTTGAGGCGATGGATCATCGCTTCTCATCCCCTTCGCATATCCTGCTGAAAAACGTCACCTTTGGCCGTGATGGCAAACCTGCAACGCTGGTTGCCAAAGATGTTGATATCGGCCTGAGCTCGCGCCAGATAACCGACCCGCTGCATGTCGATACCATTTTATTGCAGGACGGAACGCTGAATCTCTCGCCGTCAAATGCGCCGCTGCCGTTTGCCGCCGACCGTTTACAGCTAAGAAATATGGCGCTGAATAGCCCAGAAACCGGCTGGGAGCTCAGCGCTCAGCGCGTTTCAGGCGGGGTGGCGCCTTGGTCACCGGAAGCCGGTAACGTGCTGGGGAAAAAAGCACATATTCAGATGAGCGCGGGCTCGCTGTCGCTGAACGGCGTCCCGGCGACCAACGCTTTAGTTGAGGGTGATATTAACGGCGGCGAAGTCACATTAACCACCGTCGGGGCCGATATGGCGCGCGGTTCGCTGACCGGCAACGCCCGGCGTAACGGCGACGGAAGTTGGGTGGTGGACAACTTGCGCCTGAACGATATCCGTCTGCAAAGCGACAAATCGCTGCTCGATTTCCTGGCACCGTTGACGACGGTTCCTTCTCTCCAGATTGGCCGTCTGGATGTGACCGATGCCAGCCTGCAAGGCCCGGACTGGGCGGTAAGCGATCTTGACCTCAACTTGCGCAACCTGACGCTCAGCGACGGCGGATGGCAAAGCACCGATGGCAAGATTTCGCTGAATGCGAGCGAGTTTATCTACGGCTCGCTACATCTGCTTGAGCCTATTCTCAACGCGGAGCTCTCCCCGCAGGGTATCGCGCTGCGCCAGTTCACCTCACGCTGGGAAGGCGGCATGGTGCGCAGTTCCGGTAACTGGCTGCGTGCTGGCAATGCGTTAGTTCTGGACGAGGCCGTGGTTGACGGGCTGGAGTACACGTTGCCGGAGAACTGGAAAACCCTGTGGATGATGCCACTGCCAGAATGGTTGCAAAGCGTTACCGTGAAAAAATTCGGCGCGAGTCGTAATCTGGTGATTGATATCGATCCCGAGTTCCCGTGGCAGGTCACGGCGCTGGACGGCTATGGCGCAAACCTCCAGTTGGCGAAAAACCGTCAGTGGGGCATCTGGGGCGGCAGCGCAACGCTTAACGGCGCGGCGGCAACCTTTAACCGCGTTGACGTACGCAGACCATCGATGGCGCTGAACGCCGATGCCTCGAATGTGAACATCACCAAACTGAGCGCTTTCACCGAAAAAGGTATTCTGGAAGCCACCGCCACGGTATCGCAGCAACCGCAGCGCCACACCAGCGTGACGTTAAACGGGCGCGGCGTGCCGTTAAATATCCTGCAACAATGGGGCTGGCCGCAGCTCGCGATTAATGGGGATGGAAATATTCAGCTTACCGCCAGCGCCAGCATTCAGGCCGATGCGCCGCTCAAACCGACGGTGAACGGGCAGCTTCATGCGGTGAATATGGCGAAACAGGAAGTGACGCAGCAAATGCAGGGTGGAGAAATAAAGTAGCCCGGCCAAGCGGAGCGCCGCCGGGATGTTTCCCTGAATCACCCCGGGGTCGATGCTGACGCACCTCGCCCGGTCTACAGATTGATGTAGGCCAGATAAGGCGTAGCCGCCATCCGGCAATGTGCTCGGTTATGCCTGATGGCGCATAGCTTATCAGGCCTACGGGTTCTCAATACCCACAGTATCAACAGGATTGATCGAGCGACTATTCCCTCACCCGTCCCTCTCCCAAGGGGAGAGGGTTAGGGTAAGGGGGCAAGCTCAAACTTAAAGTGTAATCACCAGCTCATTACCCTGCGCCGTCACCACCACGCCAAGCTCGCTACCCGCCTGAGTACCGCCCTGCACGCCAGCAATCTGCTGAACGTTGCGCAGACACAGCGTCCAGCCGCTCGCCTGACCGTTACCTTTAACGGTGATCACGTTGCCCTGACGTTTCGCCTTCAGCGTATAGATAACCGAACCATCCGCCGCCGGTACTTCGCACACCGCTTCACGCCCGTCCTCCAGATGGAACAGCTGGAATTCAGTGCCTTCATGCCAGGCGTAGTCTGGCTTCTGATTATTGTTACCCATCGCCAGCAGCGTGTTGTCGCGCACGTAAACCGGCAGGCTCATGAAATCATGCTGCTGTTTATGCCAGCGGCTACCCTGCACTTCGTCGTTATGCCACAGATGCGTCCAGCGGCCTTCCGGCAGATAGAACTGCACATCGCCCGCTTCGGTAAACACCGGCGCAACGGCCAGCGAATCGCCCAGCATGTACTGACGGTCGAGGTAATCGCACGCCGGGTCGTCCGGGAACTCCAGCATCATGGCGCGCAGCATTGGCGTGCCCTGCTCGTTGGCCAGCGCCGCCTGACGATACAGATACGGCATCATCCGGCACTTCATTTCCGTGAAGTAACGCACCACGTCGCAGGACTCGTTGTCGTACGCCCATGGCACACGGTAGGATTTGCTGCCGTGCAGGCGGCTGTGGCTGGAGAACAGACCAAACGCACACCAGCGCTTATAGACATCCGCAGGCGCGGTATTTTCGAAGCCGCCGATATCGTGGCTCCAGAATCCGAAGCCGGACAGGCCAATCGACAGGCCGCCGCGCAGGCTTTCCGCCATGGATTCGTAGTTGGCGTAGCAGTCGCCGCCCCAGTGTACCGGGAACTGCTGACCGCCCACGGAGGCTGAACGCGCAAACAGTACCGCTTCTTTATCACCCACGGTTTCTTTCAGCACGTTCCACACCATTTCGTTGTAGATAAAGGCGTAGTGGTTGTGCATTTTCTGCGGGTTAGAGCCATCAAACCACTGAACATCGGTTGGAATGCGCTCGCCGAAGTCGGTTTTGAAGCAGTCGACGCCCATCGCCACCAGCTCTTTGAGCTTATCGGCGTACCACGCACAGGCCTCAGGGTTGGTGAAGTCATAGATTGCCAGGCCCGGCTGCCATTTATCCCACTGCCAGATTGAACCGTCTGGACGCTTAAGCAGGTAACCTTTTTCTTTTAGCTCGTTAAATACCGGCGATTTCTGGCCGATATAGGGGTTTATCCACACGCAGACCTTAAGCCCTTTATCTTTCAGGCGCTGGATCATGCCTTTTGGATCAGGGAAGGTCACCGGATCCCACTCAAAGTCGCACCACTGGAAGGCTTTCATCCAGAAGCAGTCGAAGTGGAACACGTGCAGCGGCAGATCGCGCTCCGCCATACCGTCGATAAAGCTATTCACCGTGGCTTCATCGTAGTTGGTGGTGAACGATGTGGTCAGCCACAGGCCAAACGACCACGCTGGCGGCAGCGCCGGACGCCCGGTGAACTGGGTATAGCGGTTCAGCACCTCTTTCGGGGTTGGGCCGTCGATGACAAAGTATTCCAGATACTCGCCTTCCACGCTGAACTGCACTTTCGACACCTTCTCCGAACCAATCTCGAAGGAGACGTTTTCAGGATGGTTGACCAGCACACCGTAACCACGGTTGGTCAGATAGAACGGGATATTTTTGTAGGACTGTTCGGTACTGGTCCCGCCGTCCTTATTCCAGGTTTCCACGTTCTGACCGTTACGCACCAGCGCGGTAAAACGTTCGCCCAGGCCGTAGACCGTTTCGCCAACGCCCAGATCCAGACGCTCAAACATATAGTTGCGATTGTCGTTGGTATCCTGCACGTAGCCGTTATTTTTCAGCTGGCTGCCGGTAATGCGCACGCCGTTACGCAGGAAGTCCAGCGACCAGAATTCACCTTTGGTGACGCGCACGCTGAGGTTGCCACTTTTCAGCTCGGCAAATTCAGCGTTGTCCTGAATCTGCACGTTTACATCTTTCAGCACGTTCAACGGGTAGTGTGGGCCGGTTTCCAGCGCCCCCAGGAAATGCTGAATTCGTACCCCAATCACCCCTTCCTGCGGGGAGAAAAAGCGAATGGCGAACAGCGGCGTATCCAGTTGCCATGCGCGTTCACGCACATCGCGCGGCGCCACGTTAACCACCATCTCATTGCCATGCTGTTCAACATCAAACACCTGGACCGGATGAATCAAGTTGAGACCCGGTTGGGTCATCCAGTTTCCATCACTGATCTTCATAGTTCGTCCTCTTAATGCTCTAAAGATTGATTCATAGATACGTTTTCAAAATCCTGCTGATTGCGATGCGCACCGCTCGCCAGTTCCGCCATCATGTTGATGAGGAACGGGGTTTTCAGGGTGTAGAAGCGTTTCGCCACCACGGCGCTCAGCAGGTAGCAAATGGCCGGTACGATAGTGAACAGGGCAATAATGATGCTGATGGTGGTCGGGTTTTGCACTTTGGCCGCCGCGTCATAGCCGCCGCCTGCCAGCATCCAACCAATCATTGCACCGCCCAGCGCCAGACCCAGCTTCAGCACAAACAGCGTGCCCGCAAAGCTGATGCCGGTCAGGCGTTTACCGTTGCGCCACTCGCCATAGTCAACGGTGTCGGACATCATGACCCACTGAATCGGGGTCACGAGTTGGTGCAGAACGCCAATCACGAAGATGAAAGCAAACATGATGACGCTCGCGCTCATCGGGACAAAGAACATCGCCAGGCTCAGCACCGCCAGAATGGCGTTGGTCCACCAGAAGACGCTGACTTTGCACTTCCAGTCGGTCAGCGGCTTAGCGAGCGCCGAGCCAATCAGGTTGCCGACGCAGTAAGTGGTCAGGAAAGCGGTAAACAGCGCCGGAGAACCCATAATCCAGGTGACGTAGTACATCATCGCGCCGCCGCGTATACAGACCGCCATGATGTTGAGGATGGTAAGCAGGCCCACGATTCGCCACTGGTCGTTTTGCCAGATATCGCGCAGGTCTTCACGCATTGAGTTGTTGGTTGGCGGCGCTTCCACACGCTCTTTGGTGGTGAAGAAGCAGAACGCCAGCATCGCAAAGGCAATCACCGACAGCACCGCAATCCCGCCCTGGAAGCCCAGCGCTTTATTGTCGCCGCCAATCAGATTCACCAGCGGCATCATCAATACGGTAGAGAGCATGCCGCCCGCCGTCGCCAGCACGAAGCGCCAGGATTGCAGAGAGATGCGCTGCGTCGGGTCATTAGTAATCACGCCGCCCAGCGCGCAGTAAGGAATATTGACCACGGTGTAGAACAGCGTCAGCAGCGTGTAGGTGGCTGCCGCATAAATCAGTTTGCCGTTATAGCTCAGATCCGGTGTGCTATACGCCAGCACACATACAATGCCAAAGGGCAGCGCGCCAAACAGTACCCACGGGCGGAACTTGCCCCAGCGAGTCCGCGTGCGGTCAGCCAGCAGCCCCATGCACGGGTCAGAGATCGCATCCAATGCGCGCGCCAGAAGGAACATGGTGCCGACATAACCTGCGGGTATACCAAAAATATCGGTATAGAAAAACATCATGTACAGCATGACGTTATCAAAAATGATATGGCTGGCAGCATCGCCCATGCCATAACCAATCTTCTCTTTGACAGATAATACTTCACTCTTCATCTTTCAAACCCCTTTGCGCCGAGCCCACGCCGGAACCGGTTACACGATTTGTAAACCATCAGCGCATTAAGGTGAATTGCGATATCTCGTTATCAAATTACGTTTCTTAATTTCTGTGATCTGGATGGGCGGATAGAGTGTGTCGAAGTGTAACTTACGGATTTTGTGAGGATTTCTGTTTACGTGATGCTAACGACGTAAAGCAGAATAGAAATAAATGTAAGTAAAGATGTGGTAACTGCTTGAAAGTAGCTATAATGCGCCCCGCCTCCATGTAGCAATCGAGGCGCGGAAGATCGTCGTCTCCGGTGAGACGATTGGGCTTTTATTCCAGTGGTAGCCGTTCACGGCTCCCGGCAGGTTCGACTCCTGCGGTCTCCGCCAAAATTCGCTTCTCTTCTGGTATTTATCCCTCCTCTTAAATTCCGTTTCTTCATCTTATTTGCCATCGCTGTCCCCAGACCTGACGGTTGGTGTCCCGGTACGTTTACGCTGTCCACGCGGGTTCGCCGTCGCTGAGAAAATCCCGCCAGAGAGAGACTTATGTGGTTAAAAATAGGGCAATCTTGAAGAGATTTGCGTTAATCGTCGGGGTAATGGCGAGATAATGTACGACGGCGGTGAAAAACGTTCGGCACTCCCCAAAGGTAACCTCTGGAAAAGGAAGGGTTTTATCCAAAGTCCAGCATTGGAGCGTCATTCATGCGAGAAATAATGTGCCTGGGGGATGTGGTAAATGATTGAAAGTAGCTATAATGTCCGCTGCCTCCATGTAGCAATAGAGGCGCGGAAGATCGTCGTCTCCGGTGAGGCGGCTGGACTTCAAATCCAGTTGGGGCCGCCAGCGGTCCCGGGCAGGTTCGACTCCTGTGATCTTCCGCCAATTATCTCTCCAATACATTTCTCCAAAACCTATCTTTATGATCAAAAATTAATGATTCGGTTAATCCAATAAGTAATCATTCCTCCCATAAATATAATCAAGCCATCTTCCCGAATTAAATAATTTTAATAATCAGTATAATTATTCGTAGCTAAGAATGACTTAGTTTTTAATCATTAGAGGTATTGGATATGACTGTTTATCAAAATAGAGGCCATGATTCAGGTATTACCGAATTTGAGGCTACCGAGAATTCTATTACCGTTTGTTTTTCAGATGGATCATGTTATTTGTACAATGCAACAGCACCAGGTCTGCAAGCAGTGCAGGAAATGATTCGTCTCGCGAATCTGGGCGAAGGGCTGAATTCCTTTATAAATAAGAACGTTCGTTCTAATTATGCTAGACGAATCCGCTAAGAGTAGAAATTAATATCTAATTAGCCTTTCCCGTAATTCATTTTTCTTTCAATACCTCTCTCGCCAGTTCTTTCAACCAGCTGGCGAGGCTTACCCCCTCTTCTATCACCAACGGCTCCAACTGCTCCTTCAATGTCGGATTTACGCGCATTTTAAAATGCGGTGATTGACTGCCGCCTAAGGTCTTTCCGCGATATAATTGACATAAAGCTATCTAAATCTCCTGTACCTATTAACGATCAAGGAGTTGATTACGGGTTATCGGCATGCTATCCCAAACTTAACCGCAGCAAAAATCGAACGCCCATTAAATATGGGATATTGCCAGCACAGTGGGGATAAAACTACTCCCTACATCACCCTTTCCGGCAAGTGCCGGATGGCGCATACGCTTATCCGGCCTACCAGAAAACCTCATCGAATTGAGCCGTCGGGGTAAAGGTACATTCCGCCTTCTAAATACACAGGCTGTCCATCCTCTATCGCTAAATCATCATAAAGCGATTTCATGTCATCATTTTCTGATTCTGGTTCAGACTCAATACGATAATAGGTATCGACATCATAATTTTCATTACGCAACTCATCATCATTATCGATACCTAAGTATTTTTTCAGCCCTGTGATAGTAAATATCCACTTCAGACCATCTTTAATATAATAAGCTCCACCGTATGCTTTCTCATCCGGGAATTCTTCATATCCCATACGTAAGGCACATGCTCGTGAATGTTTTCCAGTCGTCAGGCTACTCATAGATTGACTATCTCATTTAAGTTTCTCTCTACCTTATATTAAGTCATATAAGTAACCAAGTATCCCAATAGCCTATGCCAAAATACCAATAGGTATTGATGTCATTATCCTTACAATATCAATAAAAAATATCAAACTGAAGATATGTTTATTTTATATTAATAATACAGGTTATTTATGAAAAAAATATTTATGGCAATGGTTATCGCACTTATTACGGTTACCGCATCATCAGCTGCTGTTGCTTGTCCAAAAGGAGAGCATCCGCACGGTGGCACCGGTTCGCATCATAAGGGCGGCTGGTGCTCGTATGATGGGTAAAGTTATCTATCCTGCGATGCTACTGCTTTGCTTTTCAGCGCCTGCATTAGCAAAATCTGCGCTGAATATTGATGGCAATTCGCTCTATCATGGCTATCAGCTTTATGAAAAGGGATTTGATTATTTGAACGTGCAGGATGAGCAGACCGCCGTGATGTATATGTCCTTTGTAGCGGGCGTTGCGGGAACGTTGTCGCAAGAAAACATTGTCTGCAATGGAAGTGTCACTATTGGTCAGGAGGCCGATATTGTCGGTAATTATCTCCAGAGTCATCCTAAGGAACGTACAAAGTACAATCCCTCAGTATTGGCCATGATCGCCTTAAGTCAGGAGCTTCCTTGCAGTAAGCAGCAGTAATCATCTGACCTCTATCGCGCCGGGTAATGCAGTCCTTTAGCGACGGGACATCCAGCCTCTCAAGCTTGAGAGGCTTCATTGACGGGCCTAGCCCCATCATCATCACAGTCAAAATTTCGGTAACGGTTACCATAATCAAAAGAAGAATCTGAAAATAAAAACCATTATTTAAGTACAGCTAAAATAAATCAAACCATTAATTAAATATGATGCTAATTAATTTTCTTCTTTCACCTTTAACGCACTGCCGACTATTCTATAAACTGTAATCACTTACCAGACAAATATATCCTATATTTCGTCAATTTAAATCCCTTCTACAATAAAGTGACCTAAGTACAACTTTTAATAAATTAGTCTTAAGCCAAATTGGCAGAATTTAACGACCTATTCTACAGTTATATCAGGGACTCTAGCTTCATACATTATTGTTTTACCAGGGAAAAATAATACCTGTATAGGGGTCAATCCTATGAACACGCCTATTAAATTCATTTTATTCTGTCTGGCATCTGCTTTTATTTCAACGGCGAACGCGGCCACTGCCACCAGTTCTTTTCAGGTGCAAATTACGATAACTAAATCGTGTAGCGTCACTTCCGGCACGCCAATAAATTTTGGCAGCGTGGCGGCCAGTTCACCGCGGGTCACGGCGAATACGAATATTTCCGTAACCTGTTCGCGATTAACGCCTTATACCGTCGGCCTCGCCCCAACGGGTAGCAGCACGACGGGTGCGGGGCAGATGTCGGGGGCCATCGGCGGCAATACTGACAAAGTCCCGTATCAGCTGGCGAAAGACTCCGTCGGGGCTATCTGGGGAAATGATACCGGCGCGGGTACCAGCAACGTGGTAGCAGGCACCGGGAGCGGTGCGGCTCAGTCACTCACGGTTTATGCGATTGTCGCCAACGCCAACTTTACACCGGATGTGTATACCGACACCGTGAACGTCACCGTGACCTATTAATTCAAGGAAGAATATGAACTGGAAAAAATGTGCGCTTATTGGACTTCTTTTTAGCGGCTATGCCGCAGCCAGCGGATTACAGGTTACACCGGTCACGTTGACCTTACAGCAAACTCAGCGGGCGGAAGGCATCTGGTTAAGCAATTCAGGCGATACTGCGATTAATGCGCAGGTGCGCGTATATCGCTGGAGCCAGAGTGGATATCGCGATCAGCTTGCTGCGTCGCAGGGGCTGGTAATAAGCCCGCCGATGCTCACCATTCCCCCGGGTGGGAAACAGCTTATTCGCGTGATCCGCACCGGTTCACCGACCAAGGTCGAAGATGCTTATCGCCTGTCGATTAATGAATTACCGCAGGCAATAGCCAAAAAAAGTAACCTGCAATTTGTTTTGCACTACTCCGTGCCGGTATTTATTCAGCCGCCGGGTGTCACCAATACTTACGCCAAATTGCAGTGGCAATTACAGCGCAGCGACGGGCGCGCCTGGCTGGAAGTTAAGAATCAGGGCGATGGACACGCGCAATTATCTGAAGTGACTCTCATCACCGCCGCAGGCAGCCGGAAAAATATTACCCCCGGATTATTAGGCTATGTCTTACCCGGCTCGACAATGCGCTGGCCGTTACCCGCAAGCGTAAGCCTGGGAGAAAAATTAGAAGTCATGGTCAATGGCGAAAAAACGGTACAAACGCTATAGCGTGCCAATCCGTATATTAATTTTGATATTTTTCAACGTGTTATTTATAGCAAGGAGCACATCTGCGGAAATGAAAGCGCCCGATTCCCCACCGGATGAGGTCATTGCTGATGACAAACCGCTGGCGGGTATCGAACTCTATCTGGATGTCACGTTAAACCAGAACGCAATTGGGCTGGCGCGCTTTGGGCTGGATAAAGATAAGCTCTATGCCAGCGCCGACAGCCTGCGCAGAATCGGCATTCGGGTACCCGCCAAAACGCCCGATCCGGTCTGTCTTAATGATATTCCCCAGTTAGAAATACAATACAACGCGCAGCTGCAAAGCCTGGCGCTGACGGCGCCGCTCTCGGCGCTGGATATGCAAACCACCCAGATTAACCAGCAGAATGTCATAAGCCCGACGGCGTCCGCCTCGCGCGGCATGGTGCTGAATTACGATCTCTATGCTTCGCAGGAGGAGGATGCGCAGAACAATGCCAGCGCTTTCAGCGAACTGCGGGCGTTCAGCTCACTCGGCGTGCTTAGCTCCACGCAGATTGCCCGTTACCTGAGCGAAGAAAACGATGGCTACGGTATGAATAACGGTCTTACCCGCTTAGACACCAGCTGGCGATCGTCGTTTCCCGACGAAATCCTGGCGGTGACGGTGGGCGACACGTTGACCAGTTCGCTCAACTGGTCGCGCCCGACGCGTATTGCCGGGCTGCAAATTGGCACCGATTACAATCTTCAACCTTACACGCCCACCACGCCGCTGCCCTCTTTCTTTGGCTCGGCGACGCTTCCTTCCAGCGTCGAGCTGTATATGAACGGCGTGAAGTACTATAACGGCCAGGTTCCGGCGGGTAACTTTGAGATAAACACCCTGCCAAGCATCAACGGCGCGGGCAATGCACAGGTGACGATGACCGATGCGCTGGGCAAAACAACGGTGCAGAACTTCTCGTTTTATAACGATCAATCGCTGCTGCGTAGCGGGATAACCGAGTGGTCGGCGGAAGTGGGCGTGGTGCGTAATAATTACGGTTACACCTCTTTTGATTATGCCAGCACGCCCGCGTTTAGCGGCACCTGGCGGCACGGTTTTAGCAATGCATTAACCGCAGGCGCCCACGGCGAAGCGACCGAAAGTCTGGTCATCATGGGGTTAAGCAGCGACTGGATCCCCGGCGGCACCAGCGGCACCCTTTCGACGGCGCTGGCGGTCAGCAATGATGCCGGAAAAAACGGTTTTCTCTACAGCGTGGGCTATCGCTGGAGCAATAACCGCTTTAGCTTCAGCACCTCCACCATCGCGACGGCAAATGATTATCACGATGTCGCCACCCGTTACGGGCAAGCGCCGCCGTCCCTCAACCAGAGCACCGTCGTAGGGTACAGCTCCGACACCCTCGGCAACTTTAGCGTCGGCTATTTGCAGTTCCGCACGCCCGGCGAATCCAGCCAGCGCTACACCAACGCCAACTGGTATAAGTCACTGACCGAACGGGTGTATCTCAACGCAGGGTTGAATCAAAATATTGATGATAGCCGCGACCGCAGCATGTATCTGATGCTGAGCGTATCGTTTGATAACAACATCAGCGCCAGCGGCACCGTGCAGCGTAATGACGACCAGATGAGCTATATGCTTAATGCCAGTAAATCACAGTCCTCCGACGGCGGCTGGGGCTGGAATCTGGCGCTTAATCGGCAGAAGTCTGAGCAAAATGGACAGGGTGAGCTGGGCTATCTGGGGCGCTATGGCAAAGTTTACGGTGGCTACAGTCGTCTGTCCGGTAATCAGTCAGCTTATGCCGGCGCAGACGGTTCTTTAGTGATGATGGGCGGCGGACTGTTTGCCGCGCAGACCATCAACAACGGCTTTGCGGTCGTTTCCACCGACGGTATCCCCGACGTACCCATTATTCTGCAAAACAATCTTATCGGCACCAGCGATAGCCAGGGGCTGTTGCTGGTGCCAAATCTGAATAGTTACCAGAATAATGAGATCGCTATTAATCCTCTGGATCTCCCCGCCAATATGCGGATCGATCCGGTCAACGCGGTCGCGATCCCCGCCGATCGTTCCGGCACATTGGTGAACTTTACGGTGAAACCGGTGCGTTCGGCACTGATTGTATTAAAAGACGCGCAAGGGGCCGTGATTGCGGAAGGTTCGTCGGTGCTGCTGAACGGCGCGCAGGGACAACGCGCGATGGTGGGCTTCGATGGCATGGTCTATTTCGACACCCTGCAAGAACATAACACGCTGCGGGTTTCCACCAGCAAAGGTGCCTGCTCGGCGCAGTTCGACTACCCGAAAGCGGCGCGGGATATCCCGCAAATTGGGCCGTTAACCTGCCAATAAGGAGTAAGCATGATGTGGTTAAGAGTGCTGATTGTGCTGGTCGGGATCTGTTTTTTTCCGGCAAAGAGTTACGCCGTTAACTGCTCGGTCACCACCGTATCAACCGTCGCGTTTGGCGCGGTCGATCCCTTCGCGACAAGCGATAAAATCACCACCGTCACGTTCAACTATACGTGCTCAAAAGTCGTCGGCGACCTGCTTGGGGGCTACACCCTGTGCTTCAACCTCGGCGCGCCCGGGGGCAATACCATCGCCACCCGTAAAATGACCACCAGCGGCGGTTCGTTGAATTACCAGTTGTACTATAAGAACGCCGGCGGAACGAGCGTCGTCTGGGGCAACCAGGACGCCGGAAACGGGACTTTCCCAATGGTGAATATCAACCTGCTGGATATCACCACGGTCAGCGGCAGTATCGTAATGGAAGCCCGAGTTCCCTTCGGGCAAACCACGGCATTACCCGGAAATTATATTGATACCTATACCGCGGCCACCGCCTACGTGACGATTAATGGCGCGCTGCTCGCACCGCCGAACAGTTGTGGCGCTACGGTGCTGCAAAGCATCCCTTTCGTCGTCAATGCCAATATCGATAAACAGTGCAACATTGGCCTCGCCAATAATGTCTCATTGGGATCGGTGCCTTCTACCAGTACCAATATCACCGGCAACAACTACTTTACGATGACCTGCACCAACACCACCGCGTATACCGTTGGCCTTTCACCTTCCAACAACAACACCGCAGGCAGCGGGGTGATGAAAAGTAAGAACAACGCCGCCACCAATACCGATCTCGTTCCCTACCAGCTCAATTCAACGGCGGGTTTAAGCGGCACGCCCTGGGGGAGCCTGACGGCCAATACGGTCGCCGGGATAGGTACTGGGCTTGCGGTTAACCGTACGGTATACGTCGTTGCCCCTAGCGCTAATTATCAGCCAGATGATTATGTGGATACGGTGACGATTAATGTGACGTATTAATCACGACTACTTTTGTAGGCCGGGTAAGGCGCTCGCGCCGCCACCCGGCAATCTGCTCGCTCCCGCCTGATGGCGCTGCGCTTATCAGGCCTACGGTTACTTTTGTGCGGGTGGGTAATCAATGGAACCGTAGGCCGGGTAAGGTGCTCGCGCCGCCATCCGGCAATCTGCTCGGTTTCGCCTGATGGCGCTGCGCTTATCAGGCCTACGGTTACTTTTGTGCGGGTGGGTAATCAATGCAATCGTAGGCCGGGTAAGGCGCTCGCGCCGCCACCCGGCATTCTGCTCGATCCCGCCTGATGGCGCTGCGCTTATCAGGCCTACGGTTACTTTTGTGCGGGTGGGTAATCAATGTAACCCGCTTTACCGCCGCCAAAGAACTGCTCTTTCACCGGCACATTCAGCGGTAGGTCATGTTCCAGACGATACGGCAAGTCCGGGTTGGCGATAAACGGGCGACCAAAACCAATCAAATCGGCCCAGCCTTTCGCCAGCGCCTCTTCGGCCCGCGCTTTGGTGTATTTACCGGAGTAAATCAGCGTGCCGTGGAAGATTATGCGCAGCGCTTCCTTAAACGCCGCGGGCATGACCGGGGCATCTTCCCAGTCGGCTTCGGCAATGTGGATATAGGCAATACCTAGCGCATTCAGCACGCTCGCCGCCGCCAGATAGGTGGCTTCCGGCGTATCGTCACGGGAGCCCATCAGCGTGGTGAGCGGTGCCAGACGAATACCGACGCGCTCTTTACCAATAGCCGCTGAAACCGCCATGACCACCTCGCTCATAAAACGCAGACGGTTGTGCAGCGAACCGCCGTACTGGTCATCGCGCAGGTTGGCCTGTGAATCAATAAACTGGTTAATCAGGTAGCCGTTTGCGCCGTGCAGTTCAATACCGTCGAAACCGGCGGCTATCGCGTTGCGGGCAGCCTGGGCATAGTCGTTGACGATATCGGGGATCTCATCGGTTCGCAGCGCGCGCGGCATGTCGTGCTGAATCATCGCGCCGACGCCGTTTTCCGGGCCACGGCCTTCCACATCGACAAACACCTTCACGCCGTCAGCCTGAATGGCGGAAGACGAAACCGGTGCCGCGCCGTTCGGTTGCAGTACCGTGTGCGAGACGCGGCCCACATGCCACAGCTGGGCGAAGATTTTACCGCCCGCCTGGTGCACCGCGTCGGTGACTTTTTTCCAGCCGGCAATCTGCGCATCGGAATACATCCCCGGCGTCCAGGCATAACCCTGGCCCTGCTGGCTTATCTGGGTGCCTTCGCTGATGATAAGCCCGGCGCTGGCGCGCTGAGCATAATAGTCAGCCATCATGTCGGTGGCGACATCGCCCGCCCCGGCGCGAGAACGGGTCATCGGCGGCATCACAATACGGTTAGCCAGCGGCAGCGCGTTAAGCAAATAGTTATCGAATAGCATGGTCTCTCCCCCTCTTAGTTATACAGTTCCGCACTCATGGTGACGGTGTTGCCCATGCGAGCGCTGATGATTTTGTAATCAGAGGCATGCATCTCTTTGGCTTTCTGTGCAATCGCCGCTTCCGCGGTATCTAAGGTAGAACCGGTGGCGGTGACGCTTTGCGCAGAAGCATGGAATGCTGCGAGGGAAAGAAGGGAAGCAGTAAAAATCGCGGGAAGGGTTTTCATGGTCGTATCCTGTTTCGAATGAGGCGTTGCGCTAAGCAACGTGATGCGAAGAAGGATACGACCGCAGACTTAATACATAAATGGTATAAATAGCAATAGACTATTATCAATAAAGCAATAATCAGCCGACGCTGGCCCACCACAGGCGCGCTTTCATTCCCCAGTAGCTTGTCCAGCCGGTGGTGGTACTGACCGGTTTGCCTTTATCAATTACCAGAAGCGTGGGCGTCACGCTGACCTGCCAGCGCTGCGCCAGTTCGCCGCGCGCGTCGTTAATGACCGGCATCGTCAGCTCTTTTTTTTGCATCCACTTAGCCAATCGCGCATCGTCACTGGAGCGCATCGCAATGCTGATAACGTTATCGCCGTGGCGCGCCAGTTTATCGACCGAGGGCGAGGTGAAGCGGCAGACGTTACACCAGGTGGCCCACACATACACCAGCAGCGGGCGCGTGTCGCTTAAGGCTGCCAGATCCACCGCCTGCCCATCCAGCGTTTGCAACGTCATCCCGGTAAAAGTCTCGGGCAACGCCGGTTGGCGATACCTGTCAACGCCCCAGATGATCGCCAGCGCGATGAATACGAAAATCACGCCTTCGCGCAGCCAGCGCAGTGCCCGGCGTCGAGTGAAAAATGTGCTCATGATGACCTCGTTAGTGTACGAAGGTTATCTTAGCGAGCCGGCAGCCTCAGTGCTGTAAAGAAGTGTCGCGAGGTAAGGGCGGCATCCGTAAATGCTGCGTCATGACATCGTGGCGATAATAGTCGAGAAAATCGCCAAACGTCAGCGGTCTGGAGTAGAAATAGCCCTGAAAATAATCGATATCGTTCTCTCGAAGCCAGGCAACCTGATAGTCATGTTCCACCCCTTCCGCCACCGTTTTAATGCCCATCTGGCGCGCCATATCGATGACGCAGCTAATCAGCGGCGTCGAGGTGTTGGGGGCAATCTGGTTCACAAACATGCGGTCGATTTTAATGCTGTCCGGGCTCAGGCTGGTTATCCAGGAAAGATTAGAAAAACCGGTGCCGAAATCATCAAGCGAGATAGCAATGCCGCTTTCGCGAATAATTTGCAGCTTCTCCAGAATGTCGCCGTTAATCTCAATTTGTTCGTTCTCAGTAAATTCAAACGTCAGTTGCTGACCAAACCGCTGGAATCGCGCGGCAAACTCACGGGCGAACGCGCCAAAATCGCTGGCGGAGAGGTGAGTGTGGCTAATATTCACGTTGAAGATAAAGCCGTCCGGCAGCACGTTGTCCGGGCGCTGGCAGTCGGCAATCACCCGTTTGAGCAGGTTTTCGGTCATCAGCCCGATAGTCAGGGTTTTCTCCGCCACCGGAATAAAAATCTCTGGCGGCACAAAACCAATCTCAGGATGCTCCCAGCGCGCAAGGATCTCGGCCCCAATAACCCGGTTACTGCGGGCGCAGACTATCGGTTGATACCAGGGCATGATGCGATCCTGGTGTACCGCGTTAGTCAGATGCTGATAGAGAGAACGGCGGCGGGTTAAGAGCGCCCAGGTTAGCGCAGCCAGCAATAGCGGCATCACGATAATAATCAGTAGGTAGAGGGAAGATGCCCAGATCTCACGCCAGATATCCGCGCGGCTGGGGGCACGCCAGGCCAGCGTATACTCGCCCGAGGTCTGGCGCTGCGGATAATCCGCCATGATACGCAGCGCCTTGCGCCCTTTGAGAATGCCGTTTTGCGTCAGGACGTTGTTATTCAGCAACAAGATGAAGCGCTCATCTTTATTGGTGTTGCCCATGATACCCCACAGGTATCGCAAATCCGCCGACACCACGATACCACCGCGCGAGAAACGCCGGTAAAGGGATAAGGCCGGAATGCCCACGGAGACGACCGAATCATCTATCTTCATCCCTTGCAGGTTGAAGGAGCTAAGATTGATTCTGGTGCCCTTGTTTCCCAGTAGGGACGAACAGTAAATACGATTTCCGTCCAGCAAACTCACCGCCAGCATACGCATTTCCCGCACGAGCAGCGCGTTTAGCCGCCCCTCTTGCTGCCGGTCACAGACTTTACCGACCCAGACCTCAGACTCGCGAGCGACCCGCTTTGTTTCATTAAACAGATTTTCAATCGCATTGTGAATAGGGATAGCCTGGTGAGCAATCTGGGCGTTCAGCTGCCGCTGCGCAAGGCAAAACATCAGCCAGAGTGCGAGGGCCGTCGAGCCTAAAAAAACCAGACCGACGATCGCATAGTTTTTGCCCGCAATCTTACCCGCATAATTTCTGTACATGGCTCACTAGCCCCTACTGATACGGCATAACTTCACGCCAATGCTCTGCCTTAGAAAATACCTTTCTGGCGGACTTGCTTCATTTTTTCCGACGGCGCGCCCAGGGTGCTCAGCTCCTGCGACTCGGCCTGTCCGTTTTTCACATTTTCCGTACCAGGTGTGGCTGCCCGGCCGGACATTTTGAGCTGCTGGAGCAGCAAATTTTGCTGATTAAGCAAGGTCTTGAGCTGCGCCACTTCGCTTCGCAGCAGGGCCAGTTCCTCACGCGAAGCATCATCGGCAACCGCCGCTGGCGCAGGTTGACGCTGGAGGGCATCAGACATCAACGCCCGCATCTGTCGCAGCTGCTGCTTGCTAAAATCAACGCTTGCGCTCGCAGGCTCAGGCGCCGGGGCTTCGCTAACGGGAAGCGGCAGCAGCTGTGCGGTCACGAGTTCACTGCACAGTTCATTGAGCGTGAGCGTTTCGCGCCCCATGGCTTCGGCGACATGGCTACACAACTGCGGGTTCAGCAGTTGAAGCTGTAACCCCGCAAGATAGACGTTGCGATGAAAACGGCGCATTTCCATGCTGGCATCGCCCGGGTTGCTTCCCGATTGATTCAGCGACTGGTGCCATTTTTTCAGTTGCAGCATCGCGCGCAGGTCTGCGCGCGAATGTTCCGGCGACAAATGCAGCGAGAGATTTACGCGGCGAATGTGCCTGCTGTTACTCATCTTCGCCCACCTCTGCCATGTGCGGTGCGGCCACGGTTTCAACGCCGGTATCAGCGTGGTACAGACAGATTTCGCGAGACAGCGCGCTCTGCGGGTTCTCGATGGTCACTACGCGGTCGCCCAGCGTGGTGTAGGTTTCACGCACCGCGGATTCAATCAGGTGTGCGCCGCCGCCGACCAGGTACACGCGGTTCGGGTTTTTGGCGAATTTCTTCGCTTCGTAGGCCACCTGGTCGCCCAGCTCCTGAATTTTAATCTCCACGCGCTCGAGGATCTCTTCAATGCGCGATTCGTCGTTAATGACGCTTTTGACGAAATCCATGTCGTGGCGACGTTTAATCAGTTCATTCGCCACCAGGTAGCTGGAGTCGCTATCCGCCGCCGCCAGCAGTTTGCGGGTGGCGTCGGTGACCATCGCTACGCCAATTTCGTTATTGCCGTAAATCGCTGAGACATCGTCAAATTCACCGACGATCACGCCCATATCCAGCGTGGTGCCGCCACAGTCAATCACCAGTGACTTGGTGAATTCAGTGACATTGGAGTTCAGCAAATGCGACAGCGCGGCCGGCAGGCTTTCCGGCATGACCTGTACGTCAACAATGCGGAATAATTCCCCTTTATTCAGGGAGATATCACGCATCAGGTTGCGACGTTTCGCCTCAATACGGCTCTCATTACGCTGGCAGTCATCCGGGTTGTAGAACTGGGTAATTGGCAGAGTCACAATCACTTCTACGTCGCACGGCGTCATACCGGTCAGCAACAGCGCGTGGTGCACCGCCAACAGATTCAGATCGTCATACTGGTAATCAATGTGGGTGGTGGAAAGCGCCTTGTCAGAGGTGGCGTCGTAGGTATATTTGGTGGTGCCGATGGTGTAGTTGTACACCGACTGACCGCGCAGCAGCGCCGCGCTTTTCCAGTCTTTGCGGAACGAGTTTGGCGACACCACGGTTTTCAGGGTGCCATTTTCAATCCAGCTGATTTTTACGTTAGTTGAGCCATCATCAATGGCGAATTTCATGCGCGTTGCGGTCATGGTTACAATCTCAATTCAAAAGGTGTTTTTACAGCGCCGCTGCCGTCCTACAGGACGCGGCGAGCGCCAAGATAATGTGATTGCCAGAAGTCATCGGACAGCTGGCTAATACGAATTTTCAGCCCGGTACGCGGTGCTTCGATAAATCGACCATCGCCCAGATAGACGCCGACATGGTCAGCACCGGGACGGCGGTTAATATTGAAAAAGACCAGATCGCCCTGCCGCAAACTGCCCTTGTGTACCGATTTCAGGCCATCGTCGCGGTACATACCGTTAGCGGTGCGCGGTAGCTTGCGGTCCAGCACATGGTTAAAGGCGTAAAACACCAGCCCGCTGCAATCAAAACCTTCCGTAGGGCTGTTTCCGCCCCACAGATACGGTTTACCCAGCTGGTTTTCCAGGCGATTCAACACGGTGCGCAAGCGGAAGCTTTTTTGCGGTTTCGTCGATTTGGCGACGGTCTTACCATCCTGCACGTCATTCCACAGGGTTTCTGAACCGCCCAGGCTGCCGGGCTTCCAGCGGCTATGCATGGCGAGCATTTCGCGGTTTTGCGCACGCTCGGCAAGCTTTTGCGCGATCTCACGACGCTTTTGTTCCGGCGTCGGCGGGACAACGGCCTTGCGTTTCAAAGATCCCGCAAGCAGACGTATGCGGTTTTGTTTGCGCTTTTGCGCTTCACTTTCCGTTTTGGTTTCAGGCGTCTTTAACGGCTGAGGCTTTGCGCTGACGTAGCCAATCGGCATCAGCAGCATTAAAATAAGAGAAAAAAAAGGTACCTGACGGGCTAAGGCCGCCCGAACAGGTACAAAAAGGATGGTAAGGAAGAAACTTTTCACAACGATAGCTATCTGGTTAACGGTTTTGGGAGATCTTGTCAGCCAGCGGCTTAATCACTTTCTCACCGTGCTGGCCAAAGAACTGGTAGAGCGAATCGCTGGCCGAATGCGTCAACACCATGATTTCAATGCGTCGGTTAGCCGAGCTCAGCGGATGCTGCGGATCCAGTAACATCTGGTCGGCCATGCCGCTCACCTGCAAAATTTTGCTGACATCCAGACCATTATTGGCAAGCACCGAGCGCGCCTGCATCGCACGCTCACCGGAGAGATTCCAGTTGTTGTACAACACCTGATCGCGAAAACGCGTGGCGTCGGTGTGTCCGGTGATAATGATTTTGTTGTCGATCTTATTAAGCTCAGGGGCAAATTCCGTCAGCAGACGTTTAAAGAACGGCGTCAGAATGGCGCTGCTGCGCTGGAACATTTCGCGCTTCTGATCGTCAGTTATCAGAATGCGTAGCCCCTGCGGAACAATCTCCATTTTCAGGTTGGCCTGCGCATCGTAAGCTGAGGTGATCTTCATGATGGTGCGCGCCAGATCGTCAATTTCACTGCGCGAACGGGCGTTAATCTCGTCGAGGCTTTCGGTTTTTTTCGCCTGCTTGGTAAGCTCCGCGCCTTTTCCCGCCGCCTCTTTAGGCTGCTCTTTTTGCTTTGGCTGTCGCCCTGCAATTAGCGCAACCTGGCCGCCGCTACCGTCTTTTTGGGTGACCGGAGTAATGGTGTTGCCGTCAAAAATAGACTCGCCGTTTAACAGCGAGACAATCTCTTTACGTTCTTCTTCGGTGACCGCGCCCATAATCCACAGCACCATAAACAGCGCCATCATTGCCAACGTGAAGTCGGCAAAGGCCACTTTCCACGCGCCGCCATGCATCGCTTCATGGCTTTTGCGCGAGGAGCGTTTAATGATAGTGGTGTGTTCTTTGTTGCGGCTACGCATCAGACTTCACCCACCATCTGGTTAACCCAACCGTCGAGCGTGGCAAATGTCGGTTTGGTATCCATTGGCAGCATTTTACGACCGGCATCCACCGCCAGCAGGGTTGGTTTACCCGCGACGTGATTGACCAGTACGGTACGTACACATTCCAGTACCGCGATCTGTTTTTTGGTGCGCTGTTCCATGGCGTTCGCCACCGGATCCATCAGGCAGTAGCAGAAGAAAACGCCGAGGAAGGTGCCGACCAACGCCGCCGCAACTTTAACGCCAATGACCGCGATAGAGCCGTCAATTGACTGCATGGTGATGATGATCCCCAGTACCGCAGCACAGATACCAAAGCCTGGCATCGCTTCTGCGGTACGCTGCAAGGAGCGTGACGGCTGCAACAGGTTCTCTTCCATTGCACCAAGCTCTTGCTCAAGGATCCCTTCCAGCTCGTGCTCGTTAATCTTGCCCATCGCCATCAGGCGGAAGTTATCGGAGATAAACGTCACCAGCGCGTTATCGCGCAGCATCAACGGGTATTTCTGGAACAGCGCGCTGTTTTCCGGCGATTCGATGTGCTCATCCAGCACCTTCAGGCCGCCGTCCTGCACCAGTTCCAGCAGTTCATAAAGCAGCATCAGCAGCTGGCGCTGGTACTCGTTGGTGTATTCGTTTTTGCGCATGATGCCGCGGAACTGGCGGTACATTTCCGACAGTACGGCACGCGGGTTGGCGAGGACCATCGCCCCCATACCGGCACCCAGAATGATGATAATTTCACCTGGCTGCCAAAATGAAGCGAGGTGACCGCCCGACATAATAAAGCCGCCGACCACACACGCCATGATGATGATGATACCGAGTAGTTTTTGCATAACTCTTTATTTCTCAAAAAAAGACTGAATTTTTTGGGCGATTTTCTTGTTGAGCTGACACACCCTGGCTTCGGTTAAATCCAGCACCAGGGCAATCTCTTTCAGGCTCATCTCATGCTGGTAATAAAGCGTCAGGATCAGCTGTTCACGCTCGTCCAGCGCTGCCAGCGCACTGCGCAACGTCCGGCTGACGACCACTTCGTCCTCCATCGGACGACTGTCCAGGGCCACAGCGTGGACGTCATTGCCTAACAGCTCATCCAGGCTCTCTATCGTTTTGGCACAATCCAGCAATAAATATTCCTGGTACTCTTCTGCCGTGATCGACAGATGGCGGTTAATATCCTCGAAACTGGGCGTCCGCCCGAGTTGGCGCGCAATTTCGCGGATACCGTCGTTTAGTTTGTGCGTCTTTTGTCGCAGACGGCGCGGACGCCAGTCGAGCAGACGCAGTTCATCCAGCACCGCACCGCGAATACGCTGTACGGCATAGGCCGCAAACTGTTCGTCCGGATGCCCGTAGCGACGCAGTGAAGTCAGCAGACCCATCAAGGCAATCTGCTCCATATCTTCGCGGTCGATAACGCTGCTGGTCTGGTACGAAAGCTGCTTGACCACCCGATTCACCAACGGTAAATACGCGCTAACGTAGCGCGCTTCATCAGCCGGGGTCAGGGTGTCACTCGCAATAAAATCCATCATTTCTGTTGCGGCCTGTCTGTCACTGGAAGACCATTTTGCTGATGATGACGTCGTTAAACGGCACGCTCATCTTCAGGCTTTTGAAACGGCTGGCGTAGGCAGTCATCAATTTGTCATGCAGTTCGTTCACGTTCATCGAACGCACATCGTTGTAGTCCATATCGGACAGCAAACTGACCGTGGCACCGCGTACCGCCGGGATCATGTCCTGCGCGCGACGGGTATCTTCCGGGTTATTGGTCGCCAGGTTCAGCTCCAGCAGCAGGTAGCGTTCAGCCTGCGTTTTGCCTTTCAGCGTGATGACCACATTTTTAATTTCCACGAACTCCACCGGCGATTCGCTCGCGGAGCTTGAGAACATGCCGGATAAGAAGCTGCTGCCGGTGGATTCATCCATGCGCAGCAGATGCGTTCCCACTACCGTCATGCCCGCCGCCAGCATGGCGGTAACGAGCGCGATAATGAGGCCGAAGGCGAGAGTTTTTGCATTCATAATTTTCTGTGTCTTATACCGTCATGAGAACCGAATCATCTTCACGGCGATCGCGTGAAGCCGCGGAATGAGCTTCCATTTCCGCACCGGCCTGAATGGCCGAGTGTTGTTCGGTAAAGTGTTGTTGTTTGCCCTGCTGTTGGCCTCCAGACTGCGAGGACACCTGCACGTTGACCTGAACAAAGTTTTGTTCCGTCAGACTCTGGCGAAGGTCGTTACTGGTTTGCTGCAAGGCGCGATATACCTCAGCGTGGCTGGCGTTGATTTGCACCTGCACGCGTCCGTTATCTACCTGCATGGAGATATCTATCTTGCCCATATCCGGTGGATCCAGACGAATGGTGGCGTGCTGAATCTGCTGCTTTACCTGTACCTGCAAACGGTCGCCCAGCGCGCTGTGCAACTGCTCGCTCCAGCGTGAAGGCTCGGCATCCATCTTCAAGGTGGTCACCGGTACGGACGATGTCGAGGTGACCGGCGTCGAGCTATTACCGGTATCCAGCGCCTGCGTTGGTAACGGCGCGACCGGCGTCATGGCCGTCATAAGCGTAGGGGAGACAGGCTGGCTGCCCGGCAGGATGTTAGCCGCCGTGTCCGCATTACTGGCACCGGTTGCCGTCGCCGCAGGAGTCAGATGTTGCTGCAACAGCGATGGCGTAAAGCCCATCGATAACGTCTGCGCAGCCATCGTCGGCTGCCCATTTGCCATCAGCGCATCATCGACAGCCGTTCCCGTGCCCAGATAATGGGCCGCTTGTACCGGCATCTGACTGGTCATCAGCAGCGTTTCCAGCAGCTGCTGCTGGGAATTCATCTTAAGCAGCGAATCCGTACCGGACAGGTCGTCGGTCTGAGCGTCATCATCCTCGTCGAGTGAGAGCGGCTGCGGGCTGACGCTGATATCGCGGGCAGGTTTCAACCGCTGGCCCACCATGAGCGAATCCACCACGTTTAGCAGTGCATCGCTAAAGCCGGTCGTGGTCTGAGCATTGGCGGTGTCTGCGGTCTGTCCGGCAATCGGCTGGGCCTGCGCAGGCAGGCCGGAACCGTTCATTGAACCCTGAGGAAGATTGAGAATATCCATTAGCGCATTCCCTCATCGTCCATAAACTGGGCGTAGGCCGTGGCCCCTTCCCGGTTACGTGCCGCAAGGTTCATTTTGGCGGCGAGGATATCGCTCTGCCCCTGGCAATAATCACGCGCCTGCTGATGCACTTTTTTTAGCGCATCGAGCGCCTGATGCTCGGCCGCTGACAGCGTGTTTTGCCGAATTGCAGGCAGCAATTCGGCAATTTTGGCGTCAACGTTTTGTACCGCGGGCCAGTTGTGATCTTCCGTCGCCTGACGCAGCGCCCGGGTCAGCGTTTGCACGACATGTAGCGTATTCATGCCGTCTGGCCCATGTTTTCCCAGCCGTCCTGAATATTGCCGAGGATCACTTCAATCTCTTCAATATTCTCTACCGAAAGCTTGTTGCTGGCGTCATACAGGCGATAGACACAGTAGTCGTACAGGTTTGCCAGACTCAGCGCCAGTTCGCCGCCTTTTTCAAAGTCCAGCGCGCTGGTCAGCGCATTGAGAATATCAATGCACTTATTGACGCTCTGCGCTTTGCGTTCAAAGCGGCGTGCCGCGATGTGACTTTTGGCGCGGACAAGTTCATCCATCAGGCCGTTGAACAGCATCAACACCAGTTGGTGTGGATTCGCTGCGGCAGCCTGAATCGCCAGATCGGATTGCTGGTACAGGCCGTAGCCTTCCTGCTCATTACCGTACATTAAAGATCAATTCCCTTAGCGTTAACTAAACATACTCATGGTGTTGTTCATCTGCGTCATCAGCTTCTGCAACTGCGTGAACTGCTTGAGGTAGCGGTTGTAGGACGACTCATAGCGCGAGTTCATTTTTTCAGTTTTGGTGTCGATATCGGTCTGCTGGCGGTCGAGGGTGTCCTGACGACCTTTCAGCAAGCCGCTGCTGGTGCTGAGGTATTTATCCAGCGACTTATCCATTTTCTTAATCAGCCCGTCATTGCCGTTAAAGAACTGCGCAACGGTCTGTGGGTCGTTCTTGAGCTGCTCTTCCAGCACGTCAGAATCGATCGAGAGCTTGCCGTCTTTATCAGCGGCAATACCGAACTTACTCATGTTCTGATCGCCAAAAGTGCCGCGCAGCATATTGCTCAGCTCACTGCTCAGTGAGGAGATGCTGGCATCGCCGGCGAAGGCCCCGCGTGAATCCGCCTTGCCGCTGCCGCTCGCGGTCAGCCCGGAGATGGTCTCCTGCAGGGTGTTATAGGCATCGATGAACGTCTGGATTTGTGCTTTGGTTTCAGTCGCATCGGTATCAATGGAGATAACCAGCGGCTTTCCTGCTTCGGTGGTGCTGGTGAGCTTAATGGAGACACCATCGACCAGTTCGTCCAGGGTGTTTGAGCTGCTGGAGTACTCTTTATTTGAGTCGCCCAGCTTGAATTTCGCATCCTTGCCTTCGGTAATAATCTCCGGTTTAGCAAAGATGTCGGCACCGGCGGTCATGCCGCTGGTATCCATCTGGATATCGTACTTCTCACCGCTCTGGTCGCTGTTGAGGATCAGCGAAACCTCGCCGTTCACGCGCATCAATGATGCGGTGATGCCGTTTTGAGCCGTGGTCGCAGTCGAAGAACCACTATTTGACGCGCTCGGGAAATCGGTTTTGTTAATCGCGTCGGCAAAATCAGCCAGGCTATCCAGACCATCCATATCAATCTCAATGTCTTCACCATTGAGGCTGATTTTCAGCGTGCCGGAGGCATTTTTAATCGAGTCATCGGTCAGACCTTCAAACCCTTTCTGCTGGGCGGATGCCAGTTGGGTGACGTTCAGGCTATAGGTACCTTTACGCGCGCTGGCGCTTGCATCGATGGTCGCAATACCTTCCTGGTTCATCGTCGCGAGGTTTTTCAACACGCTGGCGCTGGACGAGTTCAGCGCCGTAATCGCGCTGCGGAAAGTGGTCAGCGAGGTGCGCAGAGAGGCCAGCGCTTTATTTTGCGCATCCAGCGTCGACGTTTGTTTGCTGATCGAATTTTGCAGTGCAAGGATGTCATAGCCTGCAAGCTGTGTTGCCAGGGTTGTAGGATCAAAATCAGACATAATGGTTTCTCCAGGCACGCAAGCCATGATCGGTATGCCATGGATTTAGCAACTATCGTGCCAACTTTTAAGTTGTTGTTTACAAAAGAATTAATTAATAAAGGGAACAGGCGTTTCCGCTTTTCCGGCAGGGGAAACAGGAAGCCGGATACAAAAACACCGCCAGACAGCGGTGTTTTTTTCTGCGTTAATCCGGGGAGGATTAGCCCAGCAGGGACATAACCATGCTAGACATGCTGTTGGACTGCTTCAGCATGGACATGCTGGTCTGCGCCAGCAGCTGGTTACGGCTCATGCTTGATGCTTCAGTTGCGTAGTCCGCATCCTGAATGTTGCTCAGCGCCAGGTCGGTGTTGTCTTTCATGTTTGCCAGGTTAGCCGCGGTGTGACCCAGACGGTTAATGCTTGCACCCATTTTAGAACGTACGGAACCCACGGAATCCAGAGTTTTTTCCAGGTTGGTCATCAGAGCCTGTGCATCACTTGCGCTAGTCAGCTGGATGCCGCTTGCACCTTTGATGTAAGAACCGGACTGGATGTCAGTGAACTTGCCGCTTGCGTTGGTCAGAGCGCCAGTACCGCTGCCTTTCAGTTCAGCAGACAGGTCAACTTTCATGGTTTCATCAGTAGAAGAACCAATCTGGAAGTTCAGAGCGCTCGCGAACTTACCGGATGCGCCGAACAGCTTGTCGCCAGCGTAAGAGGTGTTGTTCATGATGTTGCTCAGCTCGGAGTTCAGGTCGTTCAGCTCGGAGTTGATTGCATCACGGTCTTTCTGAGTGTTGGTGTCGTTCGATGCCTGCGTTGCGAGGTCTTTCATGCGGTACATGATGTTGCTCACTTCATCGAACGCGCCTTCAGAGGTCTGCAGCAGTGCAGTTGCGTCGGAGATGTTACGCTGTGCAACGGTCATACCGTTGGTCTGACCCTGCAGACGAGTTGCGATCTGCAGACCTGCTGCATCGTCAGCTGCGGAGTTAATGCGCTTACCGGTGCCCAGACGCTCCATTGCGGTGGACAGCAGGTTGTTAGATTTGTTCATCGCATTGGTAGATGCCATGGAAGAAGCGCTAGTAAAGATAGACAGAGACATATTGATTCCTTTAATTCGTCCAGGTGATTCAGATGTTGTAATGAGTAAAGACGACACGGCTGGCGCGAAGATTAAATTGGATCAGCATAATTAGCGGACTTTCTCGCTAAAAATTAATCTATCTTCATGATTTTTAAGAATTAAAAAAATGAAAAAATTTTACCCCTGACGGGCAATTTATTGCCGCAACGGCGATATTCGTTGCGCAACGCTCCGTTTAACGCATGTGCATACCCTTATAATTATGATCGCGATCGCTATTTTTTTTTGCCGCTTGCAGAAACCTTTACATTTTCTATATTCAATAAGAAATCTTAATTCTAATGATATTATTTCCCATGCACTTTTCGTATATCCATAAAATAAGAAAACCCCTATTAAAGCGACAAATAACAAAAGAAAATTAAATCGTTTTATTTAATTTTTTTGTCCCAACACGGAAATAATGCACCTCATCAATTAGATCACATTTACAACACAATGCATTCACTGTGCGATCACTTAATTAACATAAGTTTTATTTGACTATTATTGTTAACCTTCTGCTAAAACAGTCACTTTTATGCCGCATGTAATGCGAAAAAGCCTGTTGCACATCACACTTTTATCGCGTAAAAAGAGCCCAGGAAAAAATGATTCCTTCCCGATGAGGCGTGTCACAGATAAAATAACTTCCGTTGTAAAGTAACAAATACACCTCACCCGGATGCGAACTTCATCCTCTGTATATTCTCCCGCAGGTACGCGGCATTCATTAAGAATCCTAAATGGAGTTGGAAACTCAATCAGATAATCTCTGAGGCCTTGTGGTATTCGAGAGATTATCACCATATTTTGGGGTGGTTGAATCCATAGCCTATAAATGAATAAATGCTATTACTCTGTAAACAATTGGCTGGTTGATGTTGCTTCAGGCTCCATTCTCCATTTAACCACTGGCGAACGAAAACGCCTGGGTGAGTATCAACTTAAGCTGCTCGATATTCTGGTCAAGGAAGCGGGCAGAATCTTCACGCGTGAAGAGTTAACCAACCTGGTCTGGGAACGTCGCGTCATTGGTAATAACAGCCTGCCCAATGCTATTCACGCGTTGCGCACCGCGCTGGAAGATGATGGCAAGATGCAGCGCATCATCAAAACCGTTCCGCGTAAAGGTTACCTGCTCGAAGCCGAATACTGCTGCGTGGTGGAAAAAGATGAAGATGAAGTCAATGAGGATGAAGAGGACATCGTCCCTGAGCATGGCGACCTTAGCGCGCCATTCATTGAACCTCAGGAAGTCCAATTCATCGCCGTGAGAAACGATGTTCACGACATTCCCGCAGCTCAGGTTGTCCCGCCCACTGCGCCCAGCAAACCCGGACGAAAAATTTTTGCATTGCTGTTGACGGTACTGTTTACCATCGCCATCACGACCAGCGCCTGCTGGTTTCTTTTTAATGGTTGTTATGAACGTCAGGTTGTCCGTGAGATCCAGCCTGGGGTCTACAGCAATATTCAGATTTTTTCGGTCGAAAAGCAGGGCGACCCGGCATACCTGTCCGCCAATCTTTACGGCAAGATGAAAGATTCGCTGTATGCACTAAACCAGCAGATAAAAATGAAGTCGGTCACGATGAACGTTTATTTCCACAGTGACAACTCAGCGCTCAACTACAGCTTTATTCTGGCCAACCCCTGCGACAAAAAGCAGCTGGTCATGGCGATTTATCACTGGCGTACCGACACGGTGCAGTTGAACAACCTGATCTTACGAGAGACCCGGAGGAAGCTAAATGAACTGGCTACGTGCAAAACGTCTTAAGTGGCTTATCGTTCTGGCCCTTGCGCTGATGCTGCTGAGTATGCTGGCGTTGACGCTTTTTCCCGTATCGTCATCGCTGCAACATGGCAACGTGGAAGGCGGTTTCCAGATGGGCTTTTACGATCTGATGTCGCAAAAGAAAGAGATCTACAACGTCGATTTAAAAACCACCCGCGGTGTCTTAATGTCGAACATTACTAACCCGGATGATAATCGCTTTGTCCTGAAGGGAAAATTTACGCCAACGGAAAAAAAACAGGGGCGAGTTTACTTTAACCTGACGCCAATCTTTTACAGCTCAGATCAAAAAGGGTTGATGATTGAGGGACTTGTCGATCAGTTAATGTATGCCAACTACTGGATGGAGCCTATCTCGGATTGCGACCAATCGCTGGTTGTTGGGCAAAACGGATCCATTTTCGTCTATCCCATGCCGAAATAATATCACACGGGAACTGCCCCTCACCCTCTCCCTATAGGGGAGAGGGTGCTGAACAGCGCTGCTTGCCGATATCGTGCCCGACTTATCCCAACAAATTCTTGACCGTCGCCAGACGGACATTCGCCTGGGTATTCAGCGCCTGCGACAGCGTGCTGAAACTGCTACCGCTGCGCGCCAGCGCCTCACCCAACCCGCGCGAGGTTTCCAGCGCCTGTGCCGGACTGTACACCGTCGCCATATCATTGATGCGCAAACTCACCCGATCCTGCTGCTGACGCAGTTTGCTACGTTGCGTGGTGATGTGCTCAAGGGTATTTTGCAGCTTCAACTGCCCCTCTCGCTCGCGCCGCGTGGCTAACGTCAGCACATCGTCGCTACTGGCGTTCTCCGCCTGAGGCGCCAACAACGTGAACGAATCAGCCGGATAATGCTGGCCTTCACCGCGCACGGTGAGCTGCTGGCTGACGCGATCCCAACGCTTTTCATCCACGCTGAACACCAGCTGACCGGTGCCCGCCTGTTTAGCATGAATGCCTAATCGCCCCAGACCGACGTTAAGTTTCGTCAGCGTCTGGCGCGGCGTCGCCTCTTCCGGGAGCGCTATCGCTACCATCTCACGCTGGCGTCCGCCGAGTGAAAACACCAGCGTCTCACCGCCCGGCTGGCTCAACAATTTCTCGCTGCCCGGGAGGGTAAAATTCACCGTGCTTTTTTGCTCAAGCGAGGCCGTCAAATGGCGGTTAATGGTGCCGCCTGAAAGCTGCGCGCGGCGAGACAGATGCTTTTGCAGCGCGTTTTCCTGCACGCTGGTATCCCCACCGCGAGCGGAAGCCTGACGCAGCTGCAGCAATTGCGTTTCCGTTTTCGCCAGATAATTATCGGCCTGCTGAACGGCGGTAAGCTGCTGATTCAGCTGCACGTTATAACGCATCGGCCGACGCGAAATCAGCGCTGCTTCAGGAAAAGCGTTACGGGTTGAGGTGATTTCAGGCGCGCTTGCGCGCGCTACGCTTTTTGGCGCGTCGATACTGCCGCGCCCGGCGGTAGCCGGGGCGGAAGTCGAGAGGTTTGCTGTTTTTAAACCAACTTGCATAACAGATTACAACATACTGAAGAGGTTGAGCTGACTGATCATGCTGTAAGACTTGTTGGTGATTTGCATTGAGGTCATATACAGCTGCAGATTGATGGTGGTGGTCGCGGAATCTGCGGCATTCAGATCGGTTTCAACCTGCGCGTTCGATAAGCTGACGTCGGTGTGCGCATCATTAATCAGCGTCAGACGATTCTGGCGGCCACCGAGGTCGGTAAACAGCGCGCCCAGGTTATCGCTGGTCGACTGCGTCATGTCGATCATGTCAGACAGTTCGTCCTTATAATCCGCATAGTTGGCGTTAGGATCCTGCATTTTCTCACTCAATGCTTTGAGCTTGTTAAGCATATCCAAATCGTTACCTGAGCTTGAAAAAGCGTGCGAGATATTGGTGTTTTCGGTAATGCTCACACCATTCGCCACCACGGTTTCACGGGAATTTTCATTGCCGCCAAACACATACTGACCGTTCTTATCCAGCTCCACCGTTTTGCTGCCGGTCATGGTGCCGGAGAACAGATAGCTACCGTTCTCATTCTTGCTGTTCATCGATGCCACCAGCGAGTCGAGCATAGAGCCCAATTCCTCACCGTAGCCCGCCAGATCTTTCTGGCTGAGCGAACTGTTATTCGCCAGCTTCAGCTTATCGCTCACCGCCATCACCTGATCGCTCATCGCTTTAATGTGCGATTCCTGAATCGACAGCGCGCCGGTCAGGCCAGAAATATTGCTCTGATACTGCTTGATAGCCGACTGCTCGCGGTTTAGCTGCACCAGGCGGCTGGCGGCCACCGGGTCGTCAGAGGGCACGTTGACGCGCTTTTGCGTCGACAGTTGTTCCATCAGCTTCGCTATCTGGGTGCCGTTGGAACCAAGGTGCGACAACATGGCATTTGAGTTGTAAAGGCTAGAAATACGCATACGTTAGATGTCCTGATAGCGCTTAAAAAATGCTCAGCAAATCGTCAAAGATCTGATTACCGGCGGCGATAACTTTCATATTCGAGGTGTAGGCCTGCATATAAATTTGCAGGTTAATCGCCTCTTCATCCTGGTTGACCGCGCTGAGGTTATCGCGCTGGTTTTGCGCCTGTTCACTGACCGCCACGGCCGCGTCCATTTCGGTTTTGCTCTGCTTACTGGCAATACCGATGGTTGAAATAATCGCCGCGGCCCCTTCGTTCAGGCTCATGTTGCCAAGCCCTGGGATATTGGTTTTCTGGTTTTTCAGTTCGATCAACGCATTGAGGTTATCGCCATTACCCGGTTCATCAGGTTTGCCTGACAGCGCCAGTTCCTCTGGGGTCAGGTCGTTCACCTGCAACATCCCTGCCGGGTTCGTCGGGTCGAAGCTAAACAGCGGCTTACCGGCGTCACCATTCAGGTCATAACCTTTGGATAACTGATCGTTAAACAGGTCCGCCACGGCCTGCGCCATCCCCTGCACCGACTCGCTCATCTGTTTAAGCGTGCCGGATTCATAATCGTACAGCGCGCCCAACTGGCCGCCGGTCGACGGGTTTAACGAGAACTCACTGGTCGAGAACTTGAGGGTCAGCGTGGTGTTACCGTTGCTGTCGGTGCCCGCTTTCAACTGCCCGGCCGTTTTGCCGCTCACCAGCGGCTGGCCGTTACTCATCGACACGGTGTAGCCGCTGCTGTCATCGCTGACCTTCACGTCGGCCATCGTGCTCAACTGTTTAACCAACTCATCACGCTGATCGCGCAGCACGCTGGCGTTACCGCCGTTGGCTTCCATCTCAACAATCTTCTTGTTGTAGTCGGCAATACCGCCGCTCAGCGTATTGATCTGATCGACCATCGCCCCACGCTGGGTGGTAATGGAGTCTTTCTGGCTGGAGATAAAGTCGTTCATGCTGTTAAAGCGGGTCGACAGCGTTTTTGCCTGATTCAGCAACTGCTGACGCAACGCCGGGGATTCCGGCTGCTGCGTTAACGCGCTCATGGCGGCAACAAAGTCATCAAGTCCGGTACCCAGACTGGTGGAGTCGGTGCCAATCACCTTCTCCAGCGAGCTGATGTACTGGTTACCCATGCTGTAATAGCTGGATTTGCTATTGGTCTGCCACACCTGGTTGACCAGATACTGGCTGGAGATACGGCGAATACTGTCCACCTGCACGCCGCTGCCTGACGACAAACCGGCTTCGCCCATCGGGCCAATCGCGCTTTGCATAATGCCCTGGCGGCTATAGCCCGCGGTCAGATAGTTAGCGGTGTTCATCGACGTGACGTTCATACCATACTGGGCCGCTTGCAGACCACTGAAGGCTATATTAATCATACTCATGGCTTACTCCTGCCCTGCGGCTTACGGGAACGACGGGCGTTTTAAGTTCTTGCGGTTGCCCCTGTAAAGCGACCGTTTGCGCCTCATTCTTAAGCGGGGTTGTCACCTGGGGAGATAACTGTTTAATAATCATCTCGGCGATACCGGTGCTGCGCTGCGAGGCCAGATCCGACGCCATCCGATCATCATAAAAGTCCCGCATCATGCGCTGCTGTTTGCTGTTAAACGGGTTATCTTCCCCCAGCACATCAGAAGCTTTACGCATCTGTGACAGCATCGAACGCAGCATCAGCGCTTCAAACTGCTCGGCGGCCTGTTCCAGGTTTTGCGCTTTGACCTGCCCGGTCATGTCGCCGGGCAGAATCGCGGTTTGTCGATTAATCGCGTTTAGCATTACATCACCACCAGTTCAGCATCGAGCGCGCCGGCTTCATGCAGCGCCTGAAGAATGGCCATGGTGTCATCCGGGGCGGCGCCCAGACTGTTGAGGGTATTCACGATGCTACGCAGGCTGGTGCCAGCGGCAATGGTTACCATCTGCCCCTTTCCACGGTTCACGCTGACATCGCTCTGCGGCGTCACCACCGTCTGACCCTGACCGAAAGCGTTCGGCTGGCTGACGTTAGAAGATTCACGAATCGTCACCGTCAGGTTGCCGTGAGACACCGCTGCGGCCCGCACAATCACGCCATCGCCAATCACCACCGTGCCGGTTCGCGCATTAAATACCACGCGCGGCGGCTGTTTCCCCGCATTCACCTGCACATCTTCCAGCGCTGACATAAAGGCCACGCGGGCTCCGGCGCCCATCGGTGCGCGCACCGCGACGTTGGTCGCACTCTGCGCCGTTGCCGTACCGGCGCCAAACGCATTGTTCAATGCCACGGCCACGGTATTCGCCGTTTTAAAGCTTGGGCGTTTGATATTCAGCATGACGACCGGCTCTTGCTGGAAATCACTGGCAATCTCGCGTTCAACCGAGCCGCCGTTTGGCACGCGGCCCACGGTTGGCGTGTTGATGGTGACGCTGGAACCGCTGTTGCCTTCAGCCTTCACGCCGCCAACCACCACGTTCCCCTGGGCCAGCGCATACACTTCACCGTCGGCACCGCGCAGTTGTGTTAATAGCAGCGTACCGCCGCGCAGACTTTTGGCATCACCAATAGAGGAAACCGTGACATCAATACTTTGCCCCAGCGAATAGCCCGGCGGCAGCGTGGCGCTTATCGCTACGGCCGCCACGTTCTTCACTTTCGGGTCGATTTTTGCCGGTAACTGCACGCCAAACTGGCGCAGCATATTGGTGACCGACTGGCTGGTGAACTTGACCTGGTTCTTATCGCCCGTCCCGTCCAGCCCCACGACCAGGCTGTAACCAATAAGCTGGTTACCACGGACGCCCTGAATATCCACCACGTCGCGCAGCGGCTGGGCCGAAACGGCAACGCTTGTAAGACACAGGAGTAACAAAATAGACTTCAACATCATGCCTCCGTCAGATTGGGAACAGCGGGTGGTTAAAGAAGCGCACCAGCCATCCGGCGGCGTTCGCATCGCTTAACGCACCGCGGCCCGCGTAAGAGATACGCGCGTTGGCAATACGCTGTGATGAGACCGAGTTATCACGTTCAATATCATCGGCGCGCACCAGACCGGTCACGCGCATATACTCATCCCCCTGATTGAGGGTGAGCCATTTTTCACCACGAATAGCCAGTACACCGTTCGGCAGAACCTTGTAAACCGCGACGGTTATTGCGCCTCGCAGGCTGTTTTGCTGCTGCGATGTGGCGCTACCGTTGAAGTTACGATTGCCATCGACCGAGCCGGAAAGCTTATCGACCGAATGACCAAACGCTTCCGGGATACCTAAAGAGACATCATTCTTCTTGCCGAAGTTGGTGCGCGCCTGTTTGCTCGCCTGGGTGGACTCGTCGAGTTTGACGGTCAAAATATCGCCTACGCGATACGCACGACGATCCTGAATCAGCGACCAGTTGTAGCCGCTGTTATATACACCCCCGCCACGCACATGCGTGTCGGGCATGGTGAAATCTTCCGGCGGCGCATATGCCGCATCGTCTTTGTGCACCAGCAGTGCCGGGCTTTCACAGCCCGACAGCGCCAGCACCAGCAAACCGATTGCTACCTGCTTTTTCATTTCATTCACTTCACTGCTCTGCCATTACATCGACTGCGTGACAAACTTCAGCATGTCGTCTGCGGCAGAAACCATTTTGGCGTTCATTTCATAGGCACGTTGAACGGTGATCATATCGACCATCTCTTCAACAACCTGCACGTTGGAGCCTTCCAGCGACCCCTGTTCCAGTTGACCAAACGCCTCTTCACCCGGTACACCTTCGACCGCTTGACCGCTGGCAGCGGTTTCGAGGTACAGGTTGCCACCGATGGCTTCAAGACCGGCCGGATTGACAAAGTTCACCAGCGTTAACTGACCCAGCTCTACCGGGTCGGCTTCGCCCGCCACGGAGGCGGTGATGGTGCCGTCTTTACCAATCTGCACATCTTTAACGTTGTCCGGCAGCTCAATCTGCGGGATCAGCGGCAGGCCCTGCGCATTGGTCAACACCCCTTCCGGCGTTTTTTGCAGGTTGCCCGCACGGGTATAAGCAATATCCCCGTTGGCGGTTTCAACCTGGAAGAAGCCCTGACCGGAGATCGCCACATCCAGGCTCTGCCCGGTGTTTTGAATGCTGCCGACGGTGAACTCTTTCTGCGTACCAACAATCTTGACCCCGGTACCGTACTGAATGCCGGTTGGCGAGACGTTATTCTGATCAAGCTGGCCGCCAGGAGTACGCTGATTCTGATAGAACAGATCGGCGAACATCGCGCGGTCACGTTTAAAACTGGTGGTGTTGACGTTCGCCAGGTTGTTAGAGATGGCGGTCATTTTGGCGTCTTGCGCCGCTAAGCCAGTTTTACTGATCCATAAAGCGGGATTCATCTGTGTTCCTTAATCGTATTATCAGGAGCCGCGAATCAGGCGATTGCCGGCGGTGGCAAGATCTTCCGCCGCTTTCATCATCTTGATTTGCGCTTCAAACTGACGGTTTAACGCAATGCTGGATACCATCTCGCCAATCGCGGAGACGTTGGCCGATTCCAGATGCCCGGAAGCGACCGTGACGTCTTCGTCGCGGGGATTAAACGCGGCGTTGGTTACCAGAAAACCGGCCTGATTTTTGCTCAGTTGGTTAGCCGGGATATTCACCAGCTTGACGCGGTCGATATCCATCGGTGCGGCGATATCGCCATCCTCAGGAACAATGGTGATCACCCCATCGTCACCAATCGCCACGGAGGAGAATGGCGGCAGAACAATCGGGCCGTTATCCCCTTCCAGCGGCAAGCCATTAATCGACAGTTCACCATCAGCGTTCACGTCAATTTGCCCGTTACGGGTGTAGACCTCGCGGGCACCGCTGCGCAGGGCAATCAGGCCATCGCCTTTGATGGCGATATCCAGGTCGCGGCCGGTTTCTCGTACCGCGCCCGGTGCCATATCCACGCTGCCTTGCGTGGGCTGGGCCAGATAACGGGAGGCATAACCCTCCCCGTTAACCTGCTGGGTTATCGCGTTATCAAGATCGCTGCGAAACCCTTCGGTGTTGACGTTCGCCAGGTTGTTGGCGTGAATTTCCTGCTGTGACAAGCTCCGCGCGGCACCGCTAACGGCGGTAAAAATCAAGCGATCCATTACAGGGCCTGGAACAGCGAGTTCATCATGCTGTCATTGGTGCTGATGACTTTGGTGTTGGCCTGATAGTTACGCTGCGCGCTCATCAGCCCGACCAGTTCGGAGGTCAGGTCGACGTTTGATGACTCCAGCGCGCCGGAAACAATTGAGCCCAGCAGGCCAGAACCCGGTGCACCGGTCAGCGGCGCGCCGGAGCTTGCGGTCTGCGCCCAGGTCGTACCGTCTTGCGATTTCAGGCCGTTCGGGTTGGTGAAGTTCGCCAGTACCAGCTGCCCTTGCAGCAAACGCTCACCGTTGGAGAAGGTGGCGTAGACGCTACCGTCTTCATCAATCGCCTGGCCGGTGCGCTCGCCTGAAGCGTAACCATCACCTTTGTTTTTGCTGACGGAGAAATCGGAACCGTACTGGGAGGTGCCGTTGTAGCTCATGTCGATGTTAATCGCATCAGCACCGTCAATATCTGCGCTCAGCGCAACCGCACCGGTCGGATCGGTCAAAATACCCTGGCTGTTGAAGGTCAGGCTCTGTACCTGATTCGCGCCGCCGCTGGTGACCGGCTTGTCATCCATGTAGTAATGCACATCCCAGGTGTTCTCACCGGTTTTGACAAAATACTGGTTCAGCGTGTGTTCACGGCCCAGTGAATCGTAAACCTGAGTGGTGTAGGAGTTGTTGTAAGAGGTGTTGTCTTTCGGGTCGAACGGTGAAGTTGCTGGGGCTTCCGCACGGGCATCAAGGTTTGCCGTGAAGTCGATGCTGCTGGTCGCTTTGGCCGGAATTGAACCGCTGCTGATGGTCAGGTTGCCGATAGTCCCGACCTGCAACGCGCCGTTGGCATCAACCGGATAACCCTGCAAATACATGCCCTGGTTGTTGACCAGATTGCCGTTGTTGTCGGTGCCGAAGTAGCCCGCACGGGTGTAAGCGGTGGTGCCCGCGCTATCGCGAACCATAAAGAAGCCGTTACCGTTGATAGCCAGATCCAGCGCGGTGCCGGTGGAAGTGATACTTCCCCCTTTGGTGATGCTCTGCGTCACGCCGGTGACACCGACGCCCAGCGGCTGGCTGTCGGCATACAGTGCGGCGAACTCTGCGCGGCCCGATTTAAAGCCGACGGTGCCGGAGTTAGCAATGTTGTTAGAAATCGCGTTTAGCTGTTCGGTAACGGCATTCAGGCCGGAGGTTGCAATACTAAAGCTCATAGTTGTTCCTGTTTATTAGATTCCTGATTCTCTTCAGGTTTATTAGGGTCCTGATTCTCTTCAGGCTTATTATTCGAGGTGTTACCAAACTGGGTAATGTTGTTGTAGGCAATTTCGCCAATGCCGTTGATATCCAGCACGGTTGGGCTGCCATCCAGCGGGATACGGACGTTATTCACCACGCCGCCGATCTCAATCGGCACGTTTTCTTCACCGGTATCCGTCACCACGCTCAGGGTGTATTTGCCTTCACTCAGACCCATCTCTTTGGGATCGATAGTGAAGTCCACCTGACCCGCTTCCTGTTTACCCAGCTCCACCTTGTGCTCAACGCCGGCGGAATCTTTGACGATCACCGTGACGACGTTTGCCGGATGCTCCAGCGTCAGGCGCCCATCCAGCGACGTTTCGCCGTCACTTTGAATAGAATCGGTCTGCACCATCACGTGCTGCCCTACCAGGTTGCCGGTAGTCAGCGTTTGCAGGTTGTCCATCAGAACGGAGCTGTTCGCCATCAACTGCGACATGGTTTCCATCGACTGTACCTGCGTCAGCTGCGCTAACTGGCTAACGTACTCGGTGCCGTCTGTCGGGTTCAGCGGATCCTGGTTTTGGATCTGCGCCACCAGAAGCTGCATAAACATAGTGTTCATGCCCGAGGCGGTGCTGTTGCTGGCAATGCCGTCGGTTGTGCTGCCCGCACGGCTATCAGCGTAGGAGCTATCTACGTTCATACTTATGCTTCTCCAAGTCGCAGCAGGCTTTGCTGCATGCTTTTCACACTGTTGAGAACTTCTACGTTGGTTTCAAAACCGCGTGAGGCCGACATCATGTCGGCCATCTCTTCCACCACGTTGACGTCGGGGTAATAGACGTAGCCGTCTTCACTCGCCAGCGGGTTATGCGGTTCATAGCGCTGTACCGCATTACCGGTTTCAACAACGTCCATGACCTGTACCCGCGCGCCGGTTAAGGCACGGTCATTCATCAACTCATCATTCTTATAAACCGCTGCAAACACCGGGCGACGTGCTTTATAAGTGTCGTTTTCGGTGGCGGAGGCGGTTTCCGCATTGGCGAGGTTACTGGCGATGGTGTTAAGTCGAACGGTTTGCGCCGTCATCGCCGACCCCGACACGCGATAAATATCCGAAAAAGCCATATTCCGTGGTTACCTGCGTTGGATTACTTGCCGTCAATGGCCTGCTTGAGGCCAGTGAACTTCATGTTTAAAAATGCCAGGCTCATCTGGTAGTCCTGGGTGTTTTTCGCGAACTCAGCCTGCTCAACGTTTAACGACACGGTGTTACCGTCGGAAGCCGGTTGATAAGGCACGCGATACATCTCCTGCGCGGCCGACTGATTTGAAAAAACTGACTTCGAGCGTTGCATCTCGGAGGCAAAATCAATATCTTTAGCCTGGAAGTTTGGGGTATCAACGTTTGCAAGATTGGCTGACAGCAACTCTGCTCGGGAAAGTCGAAGTGCTACAGCCTGTGGATGAACGCCCAATGCTTTGTCAAAAGTAATACTCACAATTCCTGTCCTCGTGATACTGAACCTGCATGATCTACGCTCCCTTTTAGCAATATTCATGCCAAGGTTTTAATTACATGATTTACAATGTTTTTCTTAAATTATTTAGCCTCAGGGTGAAAGAGGATTTCCGCCTTTGTGCCGGGATTTTCCTGCTGCTGTGGTGTAATGCCGCGCCGGTACTTGCCAACCCAGCCCCGACCAACGCCCGCAAGCAAATCTACGTTACCGTTCAGCTCCACGCGGCAGACATCGTTCGCCAGGAAGCCAAGCGTCGTAACTGGCCCGAATATCAGGCAAAGATGAACCTGTTTATTCCGGCTGAAGCCTCGCAGCTCGCCACCTGCCATCAAGCACCTGCGGTTTCCATTCCCGGCGGCGATCGCCTTGATCTCAATCGTCTGCGCTTTGACGTTCGCTGTGCCGATGCCAACGGTTGGGATCTGGCGGTCACCGTAAAGCCTGATATCTATCTGCCGGTGATGGTGGCCGATAACACCCTGGAGCGCGGACAGGTCATTAGCGCCGACAGCCTCGCCGTGAGAAAAATCAATATCAGCAACGCACGCGGCGACTACGTCACCCGGCCCGATGACATCATCGGCATGACGGTCAAACGCCGTATCCGCGACCGCCAGCCGATCATGCTGAACCAGCTGGAGTCGCCGTTATTGGTTGAGCGCGGACAACGCGTGTTGATGATTGCCGAGCAAAACGGCGTCGAGGCCCGCACTATGGGCGAGGCCGTCAAAAAAGGGCGCAAAGGTGAGATAATCAAGGTGAAAAATGAGAGCAGCGGACGCATCGTGAGCGCCATCGTTGCGGATATTGGCGTGGTGAAGATGGTCTATGCCAGCGGACAGTAAAAAACGCTCATTAGCGTTTAAGAACCGCCCACTTCTGGCCGCCCTGTACTGATAAGGGCGTGGGAAGTCAGACTTCCGCCAGGCAAGGTTCATACGCAACCAAAAAAATAAATGAAAACGAGGGCTCAGCGATGAAAGTAGCACCAACACAGTACAACCTGACCACGGCTATCAATAAAGCCAGCAGCGCAGAGCAGACTCGTACCGTTGCGCCAGAAGGCACCAGCGTCACCCGCAGCGCCGCCATTGATCCGGTATTGGGCGATGCGCAAACGCAGCTGAGCACGCTGCCAGAAGTCGACATGGCGCGCGTGGCCGAAATGAAAGATGCCATCAGCAGCGGAAAAATCAGCATTAACGTTGATTCGCTGACCGATGCAATGCAGAAGTATTTCCAGAGGTAATTATGACTAACGCCGCCCAGCGCGTTAAAGCACTGATCCAGGATATGGCCGAAGACCGCAAGCACTACCATAACCTGACCGTTTTACTTGAAAAGCAGCGCCACCATATCGTGGCCCGTGATGCGGCCGCCATGGACGCTATCAACGAGCAAATTATGGCGCTGTACCAGCAGCTATCGCAGCATAGCCAGCAGCGTTATCAGGTGCTCGCCCAGTTAGGAATCGATGCCAACACCGAAGGCATGAAAACGCTGATTGCACGTCTTCCGGCGGCCCACCGTCACACCGTCAGCACCTTATGGCAGGGATTACAGCAGCAGGCCGCAAACTGCCAGACGGCAAATGAATACAACGGCGCATTGATGAATATGCAGCAGGAGATTCTGGGCAATTTGCTTAATAGCACTGAGCCGGAGAATTGGTTGTATCAGCAGGGTTAGACGGTGACAACACAGCCTGGTTTCAATGTTCGAAACTCTATTAAAAGCCCTGCCTGAAAATGACTGTTAAATACTTTAATCATCAAGCGAAAAGATGCTATGAGTCATTTTATGACTTACGTTCAGTATCATAGTGACCGCCATTCAATTATCGTTGCGTAGGAAATAGAATATGACAACCAACATCCTTAGCGAGGGTCAATGCATTGGCTTCTTCATGGAAACATCTTTTCACTATGAAGTTTATCGCAATATTATTAGTGAGCTACTGAAGAAAAAAATACCCTGCGAATTAGTTATTAACGATCTCATTGAACCTGAATTCGTCAATGAGATGTTAACCTCTCTTGCGAAAATCAATGTTCCAGGCCTGGACTGCATTCCGTTATCCGCGGCGCTCAATATGTCCAGAACGTATTCCTGCCTGCTAAGCCCGTACTATATTAATTACTTTGATCAGTTATCAAAAGTACATATCAGAACCGTCTATGGGTTGGCAAAAAACCAGTGGAATCACGCTGAGTGGAATAGAAAATACGATGCGATATTGTGCTATAGCAACTACACTAAAAAATCACTAGCAACGACTGGCAACGTTCATATTGTAGGTAATCCGCGCTTTGATGACTGGCATAACAATCTTTATAATAAAACATTACCCGCTGATCTGAAAATTAACGCCCAGAAGAAAACGATTCTCTATGCACCAACCTATGGCGATTTAAGTTCAATTATTCCGTGGGCGGAAAAACTAGGCCGTTTAAGTGATGAGTATAATATTATCACTAAACTACATCATGGAACGCTATATAAAAAGCCAGAACAGACTGCGTTAAAAACGGCAAAACGCCACCTGAAAAATATTGTTTCCGATAGCAATATAACCTTCCCACTGCTCCATCAGGCCGATTACGTCATTACCGATAATAGCGGTTTTATTTTTGATGCGATCAATGCTAATAAGAAGATCATTCTCCTGCACTGGAAAGAAATGGAGTCCATTCTGGCGAATAATACCTCATTTAGCTGTATAGATAGTCCTGAGCAAGAGGTTAAAGCCTACCTTCCCGTTGCTAATGATATGGAAGATTTGCGCCGATATCTGGCTGACGACTACGATTGGCAACAGCATGCGGAAAAAAGCCAGTACTTTAAAAGCGAATACTGCGACGCTTTTAACGATGGAATGGCCGGGCAACGTGCTGCACAAGTAATTATCCATGCCTTAGGCAGGTGATGGCTAGCCGTCCCTATGAGGGCTCTGTCCGGTGGCGAAGATGAGTATTATTGCTCTGAATGCTCACCACCGGACGCTGTTCTACCCGAAATTTTCCCTGCTGCTATTCGTTCAATAATAGTTCGACCATACAGGTATCCAAAACAGGGATGCACAATCGCGTTTGGACATCCATGCGTTCAGAGAAGCTGTCATCTATAAATATACATTCTGAATGATGAATGTAGTTTGCTTTACTCTCACCATGTTTTAAGTGAAAAATATTATCGAACAAAGATAATAGACGTCTGGATTTAAGTTCAGCGATTAAGTCGCCTTTGTGCCTGGAAATAAGATTAACCGTTTTATTGTCATTAACGGCCTGATATAAAAATGAAATCAGCGAAATATTAAACTGACCATTTATTATCACGGTATCATCATAATCAACATAAACATGCTGGTAAGATAAGTTAGTCTTATAGCGATTTATTAACCCACGGCTGATTTTTACATCACAATCGAGGGTGTATAGGGAAAGGTCTAATCGCTGACTTTCATAAATAGTCAGAAGCGGAAAGTTTACTCCGCGAGCACGATTGAGCGCCATTGTGCCCGCAATTCGCGGTGCGACCTCAAGTAATGTGAGCACACCTGAAGCAGAACGTTTGACCTGGAAGAACCATGCCCCGCGCATAGTAAAAGCCGCAGAAATTTTTTTAGCCATCTCCTCAATACCGGTAAGCATAACAGGTGTAGAGCTCATCGTAATACCATTACGGACCCTTTCACGCGTCCTGGCCTGACAAAATAATAATCCCTTTTCGCGATCTGAAAAACAATCAACGGTGAATTCTTCTCCGGGAAGGTATTCACATATCACACTGTCTTTCGTATTCTCCAGGGCTAGTTTCAGGGCCTCAGGAGTATCAATACGCATAGCACCTTGAGAACCCTGACCTTTGTCAGGTTTAATGAATACAGGCCATTTTTCAATGTCCTGTAAATTTTTATACAAAACGGGTACCGGAACGACATCGCCAAGTTTCTTATACGTTGCCGTTTTTGAACGCGTAATATTACAGGTGTTAATATCTGGCGAAAGCACCGTCGCCTCTATTTCATGTTGATGATTTGCCAACGCAACCACAACATCATCATGAGCAGGGAAAATGTAATCAATGTTATTTTCCTTAACGCACGATTGCAGTTCACTTAACCAATCTGGTTCATTCACTGCAGGCAGATTAATGTAGTTTTTATTGTAATATAAGGCATGATTTTCATACTGAGAGCCACCAATCAATATATTGATATCTTTGACATAGCGTAAAGATAACCAAATTTCTCGGCCAATTTCTGTTCCTGCAGGGAAAATGAATACATTCATATCACTTCACCAACTCGACAATTTTTAAAACGTGTTCGTACGATAAATCAGGATAAATCGGTAAACAGAGCACTTCAGAGGCAACTTTGTTAGCAACTGGCAGATCGGTGATTTTAGATCCTGCACAGCCACTGTACATTGGCATGTTAGATATTAATGGATAAAAATATCGTCTTGCATGCACACCGGCTCCTCTCATTTTTTCATAGAGATCATCTCTCGTCATATGATATTCAGGCGTGATGAATATCGGGAAATAACTATAGTTATGCGTCTCGGAATCCCATGCTTCTGGCAGTCGAACCCCGGGGATATTGTTCAGCAGCTCGCGATACAAATGATCTATCGAAGCTCTACTTGAAATAGCGTCATCAATATAATTCAATTGCAGCAAGCCAAAAGCAGCCTGTAATTCGTTCATTTTGCCATTAATGCCCGAAGCAACGATCTTCGTTTCATTTGCAAAACCAAAATTCTTAAGGTAATCAATACGTTTTTTTATGTTGATGTCATTACAGACAATCGCACCACCTTCAAATGTATTGAACACTTTAGTGGCATGGAAACTGAGTATTGAAAGATCGCCATGGCGTAGAACTGAACCTGCTTTATCTCTCACACCAAAGGAGTGAGCGGCATCATAAATACAGCGCAAGCCATAATTATTCGCAATCTCACCAATGGCAGCCGTATCACACGTGCGCCCATAGACATGTACCGGCATAATTAAGCTGGTTTTGGGCGTAATCGCTTGCTCGATTTTGGTTGGGTCCATACAGCAGCTATCGTGATCGATATCGACGAATACTGGGGTTAAATGGTTCCAGATAACGCTATGTGCGGTTGCAACGAATGAGTATGGCGTAGTAATCACTTCACCCTGAACCCGAAGGGCCTGCATCGCAACAATCAATGCCATCGTAGCATTATTGAAAAGCGAGACATAAGGAACATCAAGATACTCAGCTAAAGCCGTCTCGAATTGTTCATGAAATGGCCCACCATTTGTCAGATGGCGCGATTCCCAGATAGTCTTAAGATATTCAACATACTCATCCAGTGGCGGCATAAAAGGTTTTGTTACAGTAATCTGATTCATTTTTCTGCTCTTGACTCTAATTAAAATAGATAACGCTAGTTGGTAGAAATGATTCTGTTTTTCATTTCTTTTATAATGTTTATTTTCTCTTCATCTGATTCTGTAACGGCTAATTTTATTTTATACAGCTCTGGTAATACTTTCAGGCGAGCATCACAATTTAAGATAGCCATAGATAAATGCATTTGAGCCAGTTCAGTACTGTCTTCTACAGATAACGCCCTAAACTTTAAGAAATGTAATAAAGCATCATACGGTCTTTTTGAGAGTAATAAATCTAACTCTTGAGAATTAAAATATTGTTTATTCAGATATTGTTGCCAACGGATATCCATTGCTTCAGGCCAGGATGACTCATGCTGCCAGGTATCAAGAATAAGCATACGATTTAAATACATCAATTGCTCTCGATCGCTTCTGAACCAGGAGTTATTGCCATGACGACGGTAACAAGCAACTGTCTCCTTATCCGAAACAAATGGGCCACATTTTGCCAATTTCAAAAACATATCCCAATCTTCTTGTTGAAGATCGGGATGTGAGCGCTCAATAGAATTGAATGCGGAAGTGCGAATCAAACAACCTATATATAAAAGTGGATTTCCATTTACCAGTAAATAATCAAAGTGATTGCCATTGGCAAAGTTCTCAATATATTTATAGCGATTATTATCCTCAGTAAGGACCTGGATACCACCATAACATAAAGACGCCTCAGGATATTTCTCTAGTAGCGCTACCTGCGTGGAAATTTTACCAGGTAATATATAATCATCTGAGTCAACAATAGCAATATACTTACCATTAGCGATATACATTGCTTCTATAATAGGTTTGTCACCTTTCTTGGGATTGGCGCTGTAGTAATTGGAAGTACGAGCAATAAATTTAAATGGATTTTTTTTCTGAATGGTTTTTATTAAATCTTGCGACCCATCGGTTGAGCAGTCATCAATGACAATAACTTCAATATTTTTATAGCTTTGTGCAAATACGCTATCCAGCGCTTTCTCAATAAAATTTTTGTGATTATAACTTGGTATAATGATAGTAACTAATGGCTTCATGTTGAAATTGTATTTTCATTTAAAAATATCCATATGCAATAAATATGCCACAAAATATTGCAAGTAAATTCAATGAGTTAAACCAAAAACCAACTCAACAGGAAGAAAGCCTTCCACAATCAGGGGGGAAGTTCCAATACCCATCAGGCAAAAAAAATAATCGTCAATAAAAATAGATTGCATTTAATTTTAACCGCTTTTGTGTCGTATAACATCTTAACGAAGGTGCTATAATAAATTATCACCCATTGGAGCCAGTTAAAATATTGTATTTAGCATCAATGCAATATGAGAAATTTGTTATGAAAGATAAGAAAATACTACTTGTTGATATCCTTTTCCCTACAAAATACTCTCAATGGAGAATATGTGAAACCACCTCATTTATACAAAAAAAAGCTGATATTATTGTTTTTAAGGTAGATAGCTTCGCGGGAATAAACTTCGGCGCAGACTTTGAAGAAATGAGTCATCAGCAAGGTTTCGAAGACTATAACATTATTATCTTCGATCCAAAATACAACCACCTCAATAAATATAACAAGAAAATTGACGGTACTAAATGGAATGGTTGTTTCAATGCAAGCTATATTGTTACGACCGAAGAGACATTTGACTTAGGCAAATATGACTACGTATATCATATCTTTTTGATGAGCTATATTCGCTTTAATACCTGTGCAACCTTCCCCCCGCAAAAGCAAGCCATTCATCTGTATCCTGGCGGAGGTTTTACTAGCGTAGAATCGGCGAAACAAATCCATCCAGCTACAAAAGTTATTTCCACCAATATTATTACAACAAAAGTACTTGAATCACTGGGGCATTCAAATTTCATCGAGTGTTTAGGCGGAACATTCTTTACCCACAGCGATGTGCAGTGGACGCCAAAAAGAAGTAAAAAAGAGATCACCGTGGCGTTTGCCAGCATGGGTCATGCCGCTGAAAAAGGTGCCGATATTTATAAGCTGATTGCCAAAACTTACCGTGAAAACTTTGCCGATGATAACGTGAAGTTTTGTGCCATTGGTAATATTACACCTGATGATAACATTACAACCCATCCGATTATGCCAATGTCAGAACTGAATAAATTCTACTATGAAAATGTAGATATTATGATTAGCCTCGACACTGGATTAGCATTCAACGGATGGCCGTTAGGTATTGAGGCCGTACTTGGCGGTGCTGTCCTGATGACAACCGATCCCCACAGTCTTAATAGCGCCATGGCAATTCCGGCAGATGCCTTATATATATTTGATATTAAAAATACATACGATGCCGTTAATTTCATCCGTACAATGTATCTAGACAGAGAAAAATTACTGCACCATGCACAAGCTGGCTGGAATTATTTCTCACATGTAAATAGCTATAATTCTCAGCAACAAAAAATATTCGACTTCATTGAGGCATGATGCCCCACTCATTCTGCTGAATAATTTGATGCTAATGATAACGCCATTTAGTTTAAAGGTAATATTTAATGAAAACCGTACACCCTATTGATCAAGCCAATCTTGATATCATCCGTCAAGGCGTTACAGAACATATTTCCCTGTCCGCTGAGCGTTATGACGGTAAGAACATCAGAGTATTAGACATTGCCCCTCAGGATTGGGCTGGGGCCCGCGCGTTTTATCATCAGTCAAACATTGAAACCTTAGATATTGACCCTGACTCTAATGCTGATTACATCGCCGATATTACTCACTGTAATCAAACTTTGATTCCAGATGAAACATTCGATGTAGTCATTATGACGGAAGTCCTTGAACACACTTTAAATCCTTTTGATGCGGCTAACGAAGTTTACCGCATATTAAAAAAAGGAGGCGTGCTTGTCATGACGACGCCTTTTAACTTTCGTATCCATGGTCCCTTGCCGGACTGCTGGCGTTTTTCAATACATGGATTACGTGTGCTGCTAAGTAAGTTCGAGACAGTTGATATTCAGGAACATGGTGAGGAGCGTTTTCTTTGCCCGGTACAGTATAAAACCTTTGCGGTTAAATAAACGTATTGTATGCGCACAACACCGGCTCTCAGCACTTCTGTTGCTGAAGCCTGGTTTTGACTGGCTCGAGTCCATACGGGAATCTAAACCGTCTTAATCACCTCAATCACTGAAGTGGTTGAAACAGAAGGAGTACGCTCGAGATAAACCACCTCCACCAGCGAGGACAAATCATCAAATTTGCCCTTCCAGTCATCCCCCATCACTAAGACACTGGCAGAATATTTTTTAATATAATCAGCCTTAAGTTCCAGCGATTCTTCAAGGAACACTTCATCCACGTAACGGATGCCCTTGATGATGTCTAACCTATCCTGCTCAGCATAAATCGGGTAACGGTATTTCTTTCTGTAATTCAGGGAGTCGGATGAAACGCCGACGATCAGACGATCGCCGAGCGTTTTAGCCCGCCGCAAAATGTTTAAATGGCCGACATGAAAAACATCAAATGTGCCAAAAGTAATTATGTTTTTCATTCTGCTACTCTCATTTTTCTAGCACCGCGGGCCACCCTCTCCATTGCCTTACAACAGCGACAACCCGCACAGCAAACTGTAATCCGCCGTATTCCCCGCCTCAGCGGCGAACGGGTTCTGCTGCTGCCAGCCGCGTAGCGCGCTAATCAGCATCGCCACGTCATCCTGGGTTAAGGTCGCCTGCTCGCGACGAATCGCACACAGCATTTTGGTATGGAAGAACTGGCGCGCCAGACCGAGGAATGCTTCACCGTAGTTGCTGACGTTTACGCCGGGGAAAACATCACTGTAGAGCTGATAAATCAGGATGTTGCGCAGGGCATGCGGCTGTTCATCAAACAGCGCAATGTCATTCCACGCAGATTCCAGCTGCTGCTGACGTTCTGCCAGACGGGCGGCCTGCATAATCGACAGTTCGCTGAGCTTCAGCGCCATCCCCATTTTCTCAACCATCGGCAGGTTCAGATTGAGGCGCATCGCCCCCATCTCTTTGAGCGCGGCAATACGGTTCTCGACAATCGGCGGCAGCATGGCAAACTGTTGGGCCAATACGCCTTGTTCCGCAAGCTGTGCCAGCTGCTCGCCCATGCTGGAGAGCAGGACCGGATCGTTCTCGCCGTTATCGCGATGCTGCTGTGCCTTACTCAATAACACCCCGATAGCATAGAGGCTCACGTCAAGCGTCAGCGCCGGATGCACCGCCAGGTTGATGCACTGCTGATTAAGCATCTCATTCCACGCCGAAAGCGGCTCATCGCTCTGCGCTGCCGCTTTTTCGGTATGCAGCACAAAGGCTTCCGGGTTGAACAACATCTCTTTTGCCGCCGTTTCGCAGCCAATGTCCAGGCTTTCACGCTGCTGGCTTTTTAGCTTCATGCTGATGTGCGGCCAGCTTTCGTCGCTGCTCTGACAGGCCGGACAGGCACACGGCGTCTCGCGCGCATCGAAACGCGAGACGAATTCAGGTTGGTAATGTTCAATCAGTTCCATGTTGGGTCTCTTTAGCAGTCTCGGGTTCACGGTGTTTACGGAAGAACCAATGCGTGCAGTCAATCAGCTCGCCGGTTTTCGGGTGCGGATAGTGCTGTAAGAAGGCGAAGCTTGGACTAAAGCCTAGCCACATCGCGTTCTTGCTCATCAACGCCGTCCAACAGCGGTCGAGGCTCACGTCCTGCTCGATGGCCTGTTGATAGGCATCCAGCAGCACCTCGTAATAGCCCGCATTCACCGCATAGGCGCATGCGCACCCGGCGTTATAGATTCGCGCAACCCCTTGTAAAGATCGGGTTGGCGTAAAGTTTTCGTAGCGACCGCCCAGCAACAACATCTGCCAGTCCACCTGATTCAGGCCGTTTAGCAGCTTGTTGATGTTATTAACGGCATTCTCTTTTCTGACAAATTGCAGCTGGGCATCGAGCAGCACCACGTTTTGCCACGCCTGCTGCTTCGCTTGTTTAATCACCTGATAATGCGTTAAACGCTCGGCGGCGATAGCAGACTCGGCCGAGGCTTTAGCAACCGGCAAGATTTGTCCTGCCTGTACGCCCAGCGCCAGCAGCGACTCGCAGTACGCGGGCAGTCCAGCTTCCTGCTGCGGGTCATACAGCACGACTATTTTTTCAAATGCCGTCCAGTTCACCTGGGTGTTCATCGGCGCGGTGCTTAAACGGCGATAGTGCGCCAGTAAATTGGCATCGCTGACAAAGTCCTCCAGCGTTAAATCGACCGGCGTCGAGCTGTCGAGGATAAAGTCTTTGTCGTAGGTATTACTGCTGTGCGAAATGCACAAAATCGCCTTTTTCGGCGCAATCTGCTGAACCGGCGTGGTGAAATTATTGAGGAATCCGCCCTCTTCCGCTTTCATCGCCTCATCGTCATAACGATGTTTTTTCAACATGTTACGGTGATAGCCGAAGGTGCCGTTCAGCGCATGGCGCTGTCCGAACGAGTGGGTCAGGTAGATTTTATCCAGATGGCTATACCAGATGTAGATCTGGTCACTGCCGGAGAACAGGGCGTTATTTGCCTGCATCTGCGCCACCTGGTGGGAAATTTTGTCCGGCGCATAATAGTCATCATCGTCAAAGCAGATGATGTACTCCCCGGTCGCAAGATCGTTGAGACGATTACGTTTATTACCCAGCGTCAGCCGTTCGGGGCTGTGGACATAGCGCACATTCGGCTGTGAAGGGTCGCTCATCATCGCAATAAGATCGGCGTTACTGGTCGGCGAATCGTCGAGAATGATCAGTTCGCGCTTATCCGCCGGGTAGTCCTGATACTGCCAGATATAGAGCAGATACGGCAGAAACTCGCGACGGTTATAGGTTGGGCAGACCACGCTCACAAACGGCGTGGGCTGCGGTTGCGTGCGCTGCTGGCGTGCTAGCAGCGCCGACATTAAAGTAGGTTTGGCAGTCGTCATCATCTTTATCGTTGGCGGGCTGCGGCCTGCTGTTGGCGCAGCCAGCATTGGGCGGAGATAGAGTCAGTCATTTTTTGCTCGCGGCGGTTCATTTCCATCCGGCGGTCGCTGCGTTTGGCCTCAAGCACCAGCTCAAGGCTTTTTTCCCGCCGGGACTCGGCCAGCAGGTTGCCCTGAATCTTTTGCGCTTCGAGATGCGCCAGCGCTTGCTCTTGCTTCTGCCAATCGATAACACGCTGAATATTGTGTTTATATTTCGACTGGTTAATCATCATCGCCGCGCTATTGGCGCTTTGCGTCACAAGCCCGGTGGCCAGCGACGTTAGCGCATCAATATTTTTCTCAAAACGCTGACAAACCTGCTTTTGCGTCGCCAGCTTGAGGCTTAAATCATCCACCGCGCGGTGGCGTAGCAGATGAAGCTGCTCCAGTGTCGATATCAATTTACTCATCGCGTATTACCCTGCTTTCGCCAGTGTGCATAGGTCGGTGACGGTCGCGTCCATGAGGGCTGCATCGCGCACTTCCTGCTGTAAGAACTGCGTGATGGCAGGAGAAAGGCGCACGGCTCTATCGGCCAGCGGATCGGCCCCGGCAACGTACCCTCCCAGCGGGATCAACGGTTTAATGCTTTGGTATTCGGCATAAAGCTGTTTAAGCGTTCGCGCGGCAAGCTGATGTTCGCGATCGGTCACCTGGCTCATACAACGGCTGATAGACTGGCCAATATCAATGGCCGGATAATGTCCTGACTCCGCCAGATGGCGTGACAGAACGATATGGCCGTCGAGCACCGCACGCGCGCAGTCAACGATCGGATCCTGCTGATCGTCACCTTCCGCCAGTACGGTATAAATGGCGGTCATCGATCCTGTGCTTTCGCTGTTGCCCGCGCTCTCCACCAGACGGGGGATCATGCTGAACGCCGAAGGCGGATAGCCTTTGGTGGCGGGCGGTTCACCCAGCGACAGCGCAATTTCACGCTGCGCCATGGCATAACGGGTCAGCGAATCGACCAGCAGCAGCACATCTTTGCCTTTATCGCGGTAGTAGCTGGCAATGGTGTGGCAAAGCTCAGTGGCCTTAATACGCATCAGCGGCGATTCGTCCGCCGGTGCCGCCACAATCACCGATTTTGCCAGCCCCTCGGCCTGTAGCGAATTGTCGATAAATTCTTTAACTTCGCGGCCACGTTCACCGATAAGCCCTACTACCACCACTTCAGCCTGGGTGTAGCGGGTGATCATGCCAAGCAGCACGCTTTTACCCACGCCGCTGCCCGCCATCAGCCCCACGCGCTGGCCTTTGCCGATGGTGAGCAGGCCGTTAATCGCACGCACGCCCACATCCAGCGGGGCTTCCACCGGCTGGCGTTTGAGCGGATGAACCTGCGGCAATTGCTGGGGCAATAGCGTTTCACCGCCCAGTTTGCCTTTGTTATCCAGCGGCTCGCCGAGGCCGTTCACGACGCGCCCCAGCCAGCGATCGCCAATCATTACGCCTTCACTTTTGGCCGCGGGAAAGACGCGCGCGCCCGCAATCAGACCTGACGGCTGCTTGAACGGCATCAGGTAGGTCACTTCACGGTCAAAGCCCACTACCTGTGCTTCTATCATCTCCTGGTCAATACTCTCGACGTGACACATCTGGCCTATCGCCAGACGGCAACCCACGCACTCCAGCAGGATACCGTTGACGCGCACCAGACGCCCGGCCACGCGGGCGAGATCGATATGCTCAATCGAGCGCAGCGCCTGTTCGAAATCAAGGTTGCTCATGGACCGCTTCCGGCAGCAGATTATCTTTTAATACGGCAACGCACTGGTCGAGGCGATGCTGGCAACCCACGTCCATTTCCGTGGTATCCGTCACCACACGGCACTCGCCCGGCTCCAGCGCCGGGTCGGCAGCCAGACCCCATTCACGGGCTTTCTCCGGCTCGGCTTCATTGATACGTCGGTATTCTTCAGCATTCAGCAGTACGCGGATCTGCTCCGGCGGCTGCGGCAAACTGGTCAACGCTTCATCCACCAGCGCCAGAAGCTGGGTCGGATGCAGCGCCAGTTCGCAACGGATCACCTGGCGGGTCACTTTTTCCACCAATTGCATCAGCTCTTCCCGGCGGCGCTGTTCATAGCTTTCAAGGAAGCTCTGCACATCGGCGGTCACGCGCTCAAACGGGGCGGCAGCTTCGAGGAACTGCTGGCGCGCCTGCTGTTTACCTTCCGCAAGCCCCTTACGCATGCCTTCATCAAAGCCAAGACGTACGCCTTCCTGGTAGCCTTCTTCCTTCCCTTCGCTCATCCCCTGGGCAAAGCCCTGGTTCACGCCTTCGCGAAAGCCTTCCTCCAGTTGCTGCTGATAGGCCGCAGGATCGGCAGTCGCCACGGCGTCATCGTCGGCCTGAACATGAGAGGTCGCCCTACGCTTGCGTAACGACGGGAATTGATGCAACCGCGGTTTGACCACCGCCTGACGGCGAGAGGTCAGCGCATCCAGCGGAAAGCTCCGTTTCTTAAACATGGTTATTCCACCGTCTGCTCTGCGAACAGCTGCACCTGAATTTCACCTTCATCAACCAGTTGGCGCAGGGTCTGCATAATCTCTTTACGCACCTGCTCAATGCGGCTGACGGGAACCGGCCCCAGGCGGCTGGTTGTGCTTTGCAGCAAGGTCACCTGGCGCTTTGGCATCACGTTGAAAATTGCCTGACGCAAGACCGGCTCGGTGCCTTTCAGCGCCACGGCCCACTCGTCGATCGGCACTTCATCCATCAGGCGCTGCAACGTCATCGGCGTCTGGCGACTGAGGATAAAGAATTCGTACATTTCGTCCTGCAGATCATCCACCACGCTCTCATCACGTTCACGCAGCTGATCCAGCAGCTCCTGCTGGTTGCTAGGAATACGGTTAACGATATTGGCGGCGTGCTTGATGCCCACCACCTTCGAACCGTGTTCGGAGAGCACGGCAATTCCGCGGTCAATCAGGCGATCCAACTCGTCAATCACATCACGGTTGATGTCGTCCAGACGGGCAATGCGGTAGATGATTTCATCCTGGCGCTCGCGCGGCAGCACGCTCAGCACGCTGGCGGCGATATCCGGCGGCAGGAAGGCAAGGAACACCGCCTGCAATTGCAGGTGTTCTTGCTCAATCAATGCCGCCAGCTGCGGCGTATCTACCCACTGAAGGCGCGCCATGCGGTAACGAATTTCATCGCCGTAGATGCCATTAATCACGCTACGCGCAATTTCACTGCCGAGCGCTTTTTCCAGAATGCTTCGCAGGTACGAACGCGATGCGCCGTTGATGCCACTTTGTTCGCTGTAGTCAGAGAAAAAGTTGTTCATCGCCTGACGCGCTTGATTCACCTTCACGTCATGCAAACGCGCCATGGTTTCGCTCAGTAGCACCACCTCTTCGCGGTTGAGTTTTTGCATGACCTGTGCGGCCGCCTCCTCACCCACGCTTAGCAGCAGGATCGCCGCCTGCTCCAGGCGGCTACGGCTGCTGCTGGCATTATTAGTCCTGTTTGCTGTTGCTTCGGTCATTGCTGTTGATCCATTGTTTCAGAACATCTGCGACGCGTTCGGTTTCGCTCTGGGCCAGAATCTGGAGGTACTCCACTTTGGTTTCCAGACCGGAACTTTGCGGCGGCAGCAGCTCATCATTATTGTTAAAGCCAACTTTCGGCAGGCTGGACAGTTCGTCCTCCATCACCGTGGTGTCATCGGACAGCAGATTCTGGTCACGCTGGTCTGCATCCTTAACAATGCGTTCACGACGGCCAATGCGTTGCGCTAACGGACGCACGCCAAACAGCAGGGTCAGCAATGCCAGCAGGCCAATACCGCCGCTTTGCCCCCAGTACTGCATATCCGGGTCTTTCCACCATTTTTCATTCAGCACGCTATCTGCCACCGGCACCGTGAAGGCCAGCACATCAAGCGTCAGCGCATCGCCACGCTGTTTATCGATTCCGGCAGCGCTCTCCACCAGACGCGTAATTGAGGTCAGTTGCGTTGGCGTAATATTGGCTAAAGCCGGTGCCGTCTGGTTCAGCGCCACGGCCACGCTCATCTTCTCAAGCTTGTAGCCAGGGTGACGGATGTGGCGGATATCGCGGTCGAACGCGTATTTGCGCTGTTCCTGAGTGCGATTCATCAAAGAACGCGGATCGCTGGTATTGGTGGTCGCTGTGTTTGCCGCCGCAGCCCCCGGATCGGCACCTGCTGCCTGTGCGGCCGCCGCCTGCGGATTCTGATTGACCGGGCGGTTACTCAGAGAGCCCGGAATACCAAAGGCCATTTCATTGGTGGTATTTTCCTGGCTAAGCTGCTCATCGCTGACGCGCGGATCTTTCCCCAGGCGTTCCTGAGTCTCTTCCACACGGCTTAAATCAACGGTCGGCGCCACGCTAATACGGTAATTACCGGCCCCTACCAGTGAGGTCAGCAGGCTGGCGATATTTTTGCTGGTGTCTTCGCGGATACGCTGCACCACATCGTCGCCCATGCGTTTACTCGCCATGGTGCCGTCCGGGCCCGCCACGCCGTCAGACAGTAAGTTCCCCATCTGATCGACCACGCGCACGCTCGCCGGCGTCATACCCGGTACAGAACCGGAAACCAGCTGCACAATGGAGGCAACTTGCTGCTCATCTAATTGCTTGCCGGAGCGCAGTTGCACCACCACAGAGGCGCTGCTGTTAGGCTTATTGGTCAGGACAAAGGAGCTGGATTCGCTAAGCCCCAGGTGCACACGAGCGTGCTCGACCGGGTTTAGCGCCATAATGCTCTTCGCCAGCTCGCCTTCCAGACTGCGCTTATAACGCACGTTCTGAATAAACTGGCTGCTGCCGAGCATCTCTTCTTTATCCATGAGCTCGTAGCCATCCGGCATGGCGGCGCTAATGCCTTTCGCCGCCAGCGCCATACGCGCTCGAGAGAGGGTATTTTCGGTGACCAGCACCTGACCATTATCAGGATTGATACGGTAGGCGATATTCTCCGCCCCCAAGACTTCAACGACCTGGGAGACAGGGATACTTTCCTGCGCGCCGTATAGCGCCACGTAGCCCTGATTGCTTTTCCAAAGCGATGCCACAATAGCCAGCGCGAGCACCACGCCGCCGACAATCATCAGCAGCTTAGGATTCATCGCGCCAGCAGGAACAGGGAGGGCAGGAAGACGATCTTTGATTTTGTTTAACACGGTACAGACCTTACAGCGAAATATTCATCACTTCGTCCAGCGCGCTATTGAGCTTATTGCGCACCTGCATCATCGCCGAGAAGGCCACACTGGCTTTCTGACTCTCAATCATTGCGCCGGCTAAATCGTCGCTCTGACCCATATCTATGGCGGTCTGTTTTGCCCCTGCGCTGTGCTGTAACGCATCAACGTTGTTGATGGCGTTATTCAGTACGCTGGAAAAAGAGACCGGCGCCGTGCGGGTAAAGGCACCGTTTGCTGGAGCAATCTCCGTTGCAGCGTTAATCGACCCTGCAGAAGCCAGCATGGCTGTCTGCTCCATCCGGCTGAGCAGCGCCTGTTGCGCGGTGTTAATACCTGCGGCAGCTATTTTTTCCATGATTTTTTCCTTCCTGGCCTCAGGAATAACATTCAATATCAATGCCTTCGTCACGCATTGACGCAAGGCGGTAGCGCAGTGCTCTTGGCGTAATGCCCAGGAACTCCGCCGTTTTCGATTTGTTGCCTTGATGGCGTTTAAGCAGATCGATGATGTACTGATATTCCGCCAGACGTCCGTGCAGTTTGACGTCACGAATCGCCGAGCTGCTCGCATCCTGTTCCCGATAGGCAGGCATCACGCCCACGCCCGGTGATTCAGGAAGCGGGACGCGCGGCACCAGACCAAAGTCTGCGGCTTTAATTTCGTCACCGTTGCCAAGGATCATGCCGCGCTGGATAACGTTCTCCAGTTCACGCACATTGCCCGGCCAGTCATAGCCGAGCAGCGCGTTTCGCGCGTCGTCGCTTAAACGAACATCACCTTTATGGAAAGCGCGGTATTTGGCGATAAAGCGCTGGACCAGCGGCAAGATATCCTGCTTGCGTTCACGCAGTGGGGTAATGTGAATAGGCACCACCGAAATACGGTAAAATAGATCCTGGCGGAAACGACCTTCAGCAATCTCTACCTGTAAGTCTTTATTGGTAGAAGCCACCAGACGAATATCGAGGGGAATACGTTTATGGCTTCCCAAACGTTCGACTTCCTGCTCCTGCAACACGCGTAATAACTTCGCCTGTAATGAAAGCGGCATATCACCAATTTCATCCAGCAGCAGCGTTCCGCCGTTTGCCTGTTCAAACTTACCGGCCACGCTGGCTACCGCACCGGTGAATGCACCTTTTTCATATCCGAATAAAACGGCTTCCAGCATGCTTTCTGGAATAGCCGCACAGTTCACTCCGACATACGGAGCGTCACTGCCACAAGCGTGTTCATGAATATATTTAGCAACGCATTCCTTGCCTGTTCCTGTCTCGCCAGTAACCAATACGGAAACATTATATTTCGCAACGCGACGAGCTAATGAGATTACGCCCACGCTGGCAGGGGAAACAGCCACGAAACTATTTCCAGTACAGTCTTCACGTTCAATGATAATGCTCATTTTGGAGTACCAGTAAAAAAGAACAAATAGAAGAATAGGTTAAATCTTTATTAGCGGCCCGATAAACCCACATTGCTACATGGAGAGTTTAAAGCACATTTATAACGCTAATAAAGATTTAATACTGCGATATCTACACGGGGAAAATATCCTTCCGTGAAAATACGTTGCCTAGTATACCCAGCGGCTAAGAATTGTCCCATTTTTAATGCGTATTAAAACATTAATTCAAAAAAATCAATATGTTACGAGAGGTATTAATCTATGATCCAGCGGAAAAATAATGGATTAATAACCGAATGTCTATTGCAATAAACATGGTATAACGGTCTAATCCACACTCTGAATAAAAAGGTATTTGAGTTTTCCACCGACGAAGAATCTTCGATGTTGAAGTAGAGCGTCACAACTTACTCAAAACTCAAATGCAACCAGAAAATAATTTCGTGTCCATTGCCCGTTAGCAAAAGCACAGGCAATAGCCTCATCAGGTATTTATAGCAAACCGGAATAATCATGTACCCTGCTTCACAGAGAATCAGAATCCATCATCAGGATAATCTTCCTGATCTGGTTAAACTTGATGTCAGCAAACTCGGTCGTCCATGGCATAAACTGCCTAAGTTAATGAACGACAACTTTGACATCCTTGATGCACGTCTGAGCATTTACTTTCTGAAGAAGCTACGTGTTAACGCCGCGTTAGAATCTATGAGCTTTGCTATAGATCAGAATTATAAGAATGCTCAAATATTCTCAACGCCTTATGGGAATATCGCTTTTGTTATCGATAGAATATTATTGTTAAATATTCTTCATGATTATTATGGTCTGAGCAAAGACAGTAGCCAGATTGAGCCTGACGAATCATTACCGATCACCAAAACCGAAGAACGCCTGAAAAGTAAGTTGGGCCAGGAGCTCACTTCCCTGGCTATCTGTAAAGAGACTTTTGGTGAAGACCTGGATATTAAAGTTGATTATTCCACGGTCATCAGTCAGTGGGCATGGTGCATTACCTTCACGCTTGAAGGATACAGCAACGGCAGCTTCACCATCCTGCTCGACAACCACCATGTTGACCAGATGCTGGCAACCTTACGCACGCCGGATGCCCTCGAGCGCGACATCGAAAAGAGCACAACCCTCAGCACCGGGCAAATCGAACGCCTGTTCGACAGCCTGCCGTTGACGCTCACCGGCCGCCTGGCGAGCCTGAATCTGACCGTCGCGCAGATTGCTGACATCAAACCCGGGGACATTATCCCTATCGCAATAAATGAACCTTTGCCGGTATTTATCGGTAAAGAACAGATTTTTGAAGCCGCTATCGCCGAAGATCGCAGCAAGCTTTTCTTGTGCGATATCCATGACAAGACAACCGAGAAGCAATATGAGTGATTTGCAACATGAGCTGAGCCAGTCCCTGGATCTGGACGACCTGAACCTCAGCGATATGACCCAGGACGAAACCGTTGAGGGCAATATTCGCCTCGATTTGCAGCCAGAAATGCGTAACGCGCCGTTAACCGACGTTCGTCGCATGGCCCTATTTAGCCGTATCCCTGTCACCCTGACGCTGGAAGTCTCCTCCGTGAATATTTCGCTGGCGGAACTGATGACGGTGAACAGCGATTCCGTGATTGAGCTGGATAAAATGGCCGGCGAACCGCTGGATATTAAAGTGAACGGCATTGCGTTTGGTAAAGCGGAAGTGGTTGTCTTAAACGACAAGTACGGCCTGCGCATTATTGAGTTCAACGCCAAAGAACTGGGCGAGCTGACCCGATGAACCGCACGTTCTACCGCAGCGGTTTCTCGCTGTTGCTGCTCATCGGCCTGTTATTTGCCCAGCCTGTGCTGGCGGCAAACGGCGATATCACGCTCTTTAGCACCACGGCAACCGCAGCCGGTCAGGATTACAACGTCAAAATTGAAATCCTGATCCTGATGACGCTGCTCGGCCTGCTGCCGGTGATGATGCTGATGATGACCTGTTTCACCCGCTTTATTATTGTGCTGGCGATCTTGCGTCAGGCGCTGGGCCTGCAACAAAGCCCGCCCAACAAAATCCTGACCGGGATTGCGCTGGCGCTTACGCTGCTGGTGATGCGCCCGGTGTGGACGACGATTTACACCGATGCGGTAGAGCCGTTCCAGAACGACCAGATAACCCTCAAGCAGGCGCTGGTGAAAGCCGAAGCGCCGCTGAAGAAGTACATGCTGGCACAGACCAACAATAAAGCGATGGCGCAGATTATGAGTATCGCCGGCATTGAAGGCGACGCTCGCGAACAGGATCTGACGATTGTTACCCCCGCCTATCTGCTCAGCGAGTTGAAAACCGCCTTCCAGATTGGCTTTATGATTTACATTCCGTTTCTGGTTATCGACCTGATTGTCGCCAGTATCCTGATGGCAATGGGGATGATGATGTTGTCACCGCTGATTGTCTCGCTGCCGTTTAAGCTGATGCTGTTCGTACTGTGCGACGGCTGGACGCTGATTGTCGGCACGCTTACCGCCAGCGTACAAGGACTCTAGCGATGATGAATATGGACACCGCCGGTGACATCATGGCATCGGGTATTCACCTGGTGCTTATCATCTCTGCCGTCGCGATTATTCCCAGCCTACTGGTCGGCCTGTGCGTCAGTATTTTCCAGGCGACAACGCAGATTAACGAACAGACGCTGAGCTTCCTGCCGCGGCTGGTGGTTACGCTTGGGGTACTGATTTTTGCCGGGAAGTGGATGCTGACGCAGCTGGTCGACTTTACGGTGCAGATTTTTCATCAGGCGGCGGCGCTGGTCGGTTAAACCCTATGGGAATTGATATTCAGGCGCTTTGGACGCCCATTCTGGCCCTGGTGCTGCCCTTCTTTCGCATCCTGGCATTTCTGCAATTTGTGCCGGTGCTGGATAACCGCGTCTTTTCACGGCGTATCAAAATCGGCTTCGCCATTGCGTTATCGATCATTATTACTCCCCTTTTGCCTAACAACGTGGTGCTGACCGAGCTTTTCTCCCTGCGCGCCATTTTGCTGATTGGTGAACAACTGCTGTGGGGATTTTTGTTTGCCACCGCGCTCCAGCTGGTGTTTATCGCGCTGCAAACGGCGGGAAATATTCTGTCGATGAATATGGGGCTGGGGATGGCGATGATGAACGATCCGGTCAACGGCAGCTCCACCACCGTGATTTCGCAGATTATTTACGTCTTCTGCGCCTTGCTGTTTTTCATTATGGACGGACACCTGTTGCTGGTGACCATCCTGCTTAAAGGCTTTAGCTACTGGCCCATCGGTCAGGCGATTAATCAGCCGACATTATTATTAATTATTCAGGGGCTCGGCTGGATTATGGCCTCCGCCACGCTGATTGCTCTCCCCACCACCTTTGTGATGCTGATTGTGCAAGGTGGTTTCGGGCTGCTTAACCGCGTGTCGCCAACGCTGAATCTGTTCTCGCTGGGTTTCCCCATCAGCATGCTGTTTGGCCTGCTGTGTATTTCGATGCTGGTCACCAACATCCCGGAACACTATCTCCATTTAACCAATGAAATTCTGGCTAAGCTTGATGCCGTGAGGGTGCAGTAATGTCCGGCAGCGGCGATAAAAGCGAAAAACCCACATCCGGGAAACTCCGCAAAGCGCGTGAGAAGGGGGATATTCCCCGCTCAAAAGATTTAACCATGGCGGTCGGCCTGGTGGTGTCGTTCGTCACTCTCGCCACCTTCCTGCCCTATTACCAACAGCTGATCGGCGAGTCATTCCGGGCCGCAGGGACGCTGGCGCACGAGCTGGATAATCCCAACGTGCTGAACCAGTTTTTACGCCTCAATCTGTGGGTGTTGCTGCGTTTTATCGCCACGCTGGTGCCGATTCCCGTCGCCTGTATTGTGGCAAGCCTGGTGCCCGGCGGCTGGATTTTTACCCCTAACAAACTAAAGCCAGACTTTAAAAAGCTCAGCCCGATTAGCGGCGTAAAGCGAATGTTCTCCGCCAGCCATTACACCGAAGTCGGCAAGATGATGTTGAAATGTGCGACGATCCTCGCCGTTATCTACACGATGGTGCATGACCAGATGGACAACCTGCTGCATCTTCAGCGCCTGTATCTCTATCAGGCAATCGGTCACGGTTTTGCCATTTTCCATCACGTTATCAGCTATTTTGTCGCCGTTATCGTCATTTTCGCCCTATTAGATGTGCCGCTGAGCAAATTTATGTTCACCAAAAAAATGCGTATGACCAAGCAAGAGGTGAAGGAAGAACATAAAAATAATGACGGTAATCCGCAGATTAAGGGCCGCATCCGCCAGCTGCAACGCCAGATGGCGATGGGGCAAATCTCGCGCACCGTGCCGGACGCCGACGTGATTATCACTAACCCAACCCACTACGCCGTGGCGCTGAAGTACGACCCGCACAAGGCGGAAGCGCCCTATATCGTCGCCAAAGGGATTGATGATGTGGCGCTGTGGATCCGTGAGGTGGGTGCCAGCCATAACGTTGAAGTGGTGGAGTTTCCGCCGCTGGCGCGCGCGGTGTATTACACCACCCGCGTTAACCAACAAATTCCGGCGCAGCTGTTTCGCGCCATCGCACACGTGCTGACTTACGTGATGCAATTGAAATCCTGGCGCGAAGGTCGCGCAGAGCAAAAACCCCGCCTGAACAGGCACATAGACATTCCTCAAGAGGTATTAAAAGCCAATGGCGAACAGTAAGATGCGCAACGCGCTCAGCGTGCTCCGCAAGGGGCAGATTGCTGTACCTATCCTGCTTCTTTGCGTGCTGGCGATGGTTATTCTGCCGCTGTCGCCGCTGATGCTGGATATTCTGTTTACATTCAACATCGTGCTGGCGGTTATCGTGCTGTTGGTGGCGGTCAATATGCAGCGTCCGCTGGACTTTGCCATCTTCCCGACGCTGCTGTTGATAACCACGCTGATGCGCTTGACGCTAAACGTCGCTTCCACGCGCGTGGTATTGTTGAAAGGGCATGAAGGCGAAGGCGCTGCCGGTAAGGTGATTGAAGCCTTCGGCCAGGTGGTGATTGGCGGCGACTTTGTGGTTGGCTTCGTAGTGTTCATCATCTTGATGATCATCAACTTTGTCGTGGTCACCAAGGGTGCGGAACGTATTTCTGAAGTCTCCGCACGCTTTACGCTGGATGCCCTGCCGGGTAAACAGATGGCTATCGATGCCGATCTTAACGCCGGGCTCATTAACCAACAGCAGGCGCGAGCGCGTCGCCAGGAAGTGGCTAAAGAGGCCGATTTCTACGGCTCAATGGACGGTGCCTCGAAGTTTGTCCGTGGTGATGCCGTCGCCGGGATCATGGTGCTTATCATCAACGTGATAGGCGGTATCTGTATCGGTATCTTTAAGTACGATCTCGATGCCGGTCATGCTTTCCGTCAGTACGTACTGCTGACCATCGGTGATGGTCTGGTCGCACAGATCCCATCCCTGCTGCTGGCCACCGCCGCGGCGATTATCGTCACCCGCGTCAGCGAAGGTAATGACGTCAGCGACGAGATTAAAACTCAGCTGCTCTCTAAGCCGAAAATTCTCTATACCGCCGCCTTCGTTATGTTCGTGCTCGCGATCGTGCCGGGAATGCCGCACATCGCCTTCCTGAGCTTTACCGCTCTGCTGGTGTTTGCGGCCTGGCGACAAAGCAAGGCCGTACAGCCAGCGCCACAAGAAACCGACATGGAGGCGATAAGCGAGGCGCTGGCCCCGGACGCGACGCCCGCCATCACCTGGGACAGCATTCCGCTGGTCGAACCGATTGGTCTGAACCTCGGCTATAAGCTGGTGACGATGGTCGATGAAGCGAAAGGCAGCCCGCTATCCCTGCGCGTGCGCGGGGTGCGGCAGGTGATTTCAGAACTGTGCGGCGTGCTGTTGCCAGAGATCCGTATTCGCGAAAACTTCCGCCTGAAGCCTGCGCAATATGCGATTCATATCAACGGCATTCGTACTGCGTTAGGTGAAGTGAACGCCGAGAAGCTGATGGCGATCCCCGGCACCGAGCTGTACGGTGAAATCGATGGCGTGCTGGATACCGACCCGGCTTACGGCATGGCGATTGTGTGGATTGACCCGGAGCAAAAAGCGAAGGCGCTGAATCTCGGCTATCAGGTGGTGGACTGCGCAAGCGTGGTGGCAACGCACGTCAATAAGGTCGCCCGCGAACATCTACCGGAGCTGTTTAACTACGACGATATCACGCACCTGCATGCGCGTCTGGCGCTGCAGGCGCCGAAGCTGGCGGAAGATTTAAACGCCGCGCTCAACTACAGCCAGCTATTGCGTATTTATCGCCAGCTGCTGCTTGAGCAGGTGTCATTGAAGGATATTGTGACGATTGCGTCCACGCTGCTGGAAAGCTCGGCGGTCACCAAAGATCCGGTACTGTTGACGGCTGACGTGCGCTACGCGCTGCGCCGCGCCATTGTGCACAACATCAACGGCGATCGTCCGCAGCTTGCGGCTTATACCATTGATAATGAACTGGAAAATATGTTGCTTGGCGCGCTCAACCAGGCGCAGCAGGCCGGTAAAGTGGCGCTGGATAGCTTCCCGGTTGACCCGAATATTCTGACCCAGCTACAAAATACGATGCCGATGATTTACGAGCAGATGAAAGCGAAGAGTCTGCCGCCGCTGCTATTGGTAACGCCACAGCTGCGCCCGGTCATTTCGCGCTACGGGCGACTGTTTGCCAGCGGCCTGCACGTGCTGTCTTACAATGAAGTCCCGGACGACGCCGATTTGAATGTGGTAGGCACGTTAGCTTAAACCCCGCTCACCGTAGCCCGGACGAGGTGCGCCAGCACCGACTCCGGGGCAGCGCTGGAGCCTAATCCCGGCGTCGCTTTGCTCGGCCGGGCTACCGCTCCCGATTTGAATGCAGTGAGCACGTTAGCTTAAACCCCGCTCACCGTAGCCCGGACGAGGTGCGCAAGCACCGACTCCGGGGCAGCGCTGGAGCCTAATCCCGGCGTCGCTTTGCTCGGCCGGGCTACCGCTCCCAATTTGAATGTGGTGGGCACCTTAGCTTAAACCCCGCTCACCGTAGCCCGGACGAGGTGCGCCAGCACCGACTCCGGGGCAGCGCTGGAGCCTAATCCCGGCGTCGCTTTGCTCGGCCGGGCTACCGCTCCCAATTTGAATGTGGTGAGCACATTAGCTTAAACCCCGCTCACCGTAGGCCTGAAAGCTACGCGCCATCAGGCGCAATGACGCACAATCGGTAGCCAGAAGGCTTACTGATCCATATAGCGCAGCTTCCATTCGGCAATCGTGCGGGGCATCAGCACCGCATCGTTCCCCAGCGTGCTGAAATAGGAAAAGGCCAGTTTACCTTTACCGTCAGGCTGGATCCGCGCCGCCCAGATATTGCTACCAGCGTACATCACGATGGCCGTACGAGTATTGGCCGCACCACGTACCCACATCGACACCACCGTCGCGCCCACGTTATCGATATCTACGGTATAAATATAAATATTCGCCGTATCGACAAACTTTTGATAATCATTGCCCACCAGCGCGCGAAAGCGTTCATCCATTTTCGGATCGGAAAAAATGGCGAGCGACTGGAGGGTGGCTTTCGGCCGTGGATCGGTATCCGACTTCAGATAGCGCCCATCGATAAACGCACCGCTCGGCATCGATAGACGGCAACCCCAATCGGCATTGCTGTATGCCTGAATGGCGCCACTTTTACGAGGAATAAACAACACCTTACACTTCTTGCTGTCGACCATATCATCAATCAGCACCATGCCGTTTATCTTGCGCGCCTCGGCGGTAAACTCATCCTTATTCATACCCGCCCAAATTCGAATATCCGCGGTAATTGACCAATCTGCGCTATGGCTAAACTGCACCACTCCGCCGCTCATATTGGCCGCGCTGGTATTCCACCAGCGTCCGTCCCAGTTAAAATTCGGCTCTGCTTCGGCAATCTTACTGATCCCGGTGTAATAAGCGCGCTCGATGCACTCGTCCGATGAACAGTCGTCCAGCGACTTCTCCCACGCGACATATTCAGCGTGAACCGAGGGCGCATCGCGATAAACCAACATCGCCCGATAGACGTTCGACATCGTGTCATCGAGCCAGTTGAGATTGGCATTGTTACAGATAGTATTTTCAAGCGGCGTAGCAGCACGCTGGCAGTTCACAGCAAAGGCGCTGGAGGCGGTCAAGGCCATCGCAATAATCAATAAATTAATCAGGCGCTTAATCATTAAGGATACTTTTTGAGCAGATGGTTCGTTTATTTTGGCTAAAAGCATCATCCATTGCAATGAATCATATTAAATAATTCAACATGCGAATAATTCGCATGTGGTTTAAGACAAGCTCAAATATTGTCGCTTGTGGATTATGTGTTCATTTTTTGGATTTACACGTTATGAAGATAGATAGTAGCAATTACATGCTTTCAGCACTTTCTTCGGTCAATTCTAAGGAAAACACTGAACGCAAACCGCTTGGTATTACCCGTGAAAGCGGCCAGTACAGCCCACAGGGCGGCCATTGGCAGCTCTCGCGCGCGGCGGTATCCGCGGTGGTAAGCCTACGTAGAGGAGACGTCATGCCTTATTATCAGGGCAAACCTGCAACGTGGGAATTAATTCAGTACGACCTGAATCAAGAAACAGAGATCTAATATTTAACGATCGATTCACCAATAAAGTATTAATTTAACGCATTAGATCCATCGCGGTGAGAATAATATCTCTCACCGCCCGCAACAGACTCACCAATATTCCCCTTCTTAACTCTCAATCTGAAAAGTCCGTTCCCGGACATGACGTTCAGGCCGTAAACGGTGATCGCGCGCGCGGATAAAAAAAAGTGAACCAGAGAAGATAAACCCTCATTTTCTGCGCCGTGAACTACGCCGCTTTTTTTTGTTTATTCAGGAGATCCCATGACGACCTACACGTTCCCGCAAAATTTCTTTTGGGGCGCGGCAGCCTCTGGCCCGCAAACCGAAGGCGCGCAAGGCAAACCGCATCGCTCTATCTGGGATAGCTGGCACGCCGCGCAGCCGGAACGTTTCTACAAAGGCATTGGGCCACAAACGGTGTGCAACACGCTAAATCGCTACAAAGAAGATGTTGCCCTGATGAAAAACATTGGCTTCAACTCGTTTCGCACCTCTATTCAGTGGTCGCGGCTGATTGACGACCTGGAAACCGGCGAGCCGAATGCTGATGCGGTACGTTTTTATAACGACTATTTTGACGAGATGATTGCGAACGGCATTGAGCCGATGATCAATCTCTACCATTTTGATATGCCAGAAGAATTGCAAAACCGCTACGGTGGCTTTGAGTCAAAACACGTTACCGATCTGTTCGCCCGTTTTGCCGCCACGGCGTTTCGCCTGTTCGGCCACAAAATCAAATACTGGATTACCTTTAACGAACCGATTGTGCCGGTGGAAGGCGGCTATCTGTACGACTTCCATTACCCGTGCAAAAAGGATGGCAAGCTGGCCGCGCAGGTGGCGTTTAACATTATGCTGGCGCACGCGAAAGCGGTGCAGTGCTACCGCGAGCAAAATCTGCCGGGCGAAATTGGCGTGGTGTTAAATCTGACGCCGTCCTACACCCGCAACGACTCGGCGGAAGATAAGAAGGCCGCGTGGTATGCCGACCTGCTGTTTAACCGCAGCTTCCTCGACCCGCTGGTGAAACACGAGTTTCCAAAAGAGCTGTGCGAACTGCTGGCGCAGCATGATTGTCTGCCGGATTCCCGCCCGGAAGAAGTGAAGCTCATCACCGATTCGCGGCTCGATTTCCTCGGCGTGAACTACTATGTGCCGCGCCGCGTTCAGGCGCGCGAAACGCCGTACACCCTCGATTACTTCTCACCAGAGTACTATTTCGAAAACTACGTCGATCCCAACGGGCGCTTTAATCCGTACCGCGATAATAACGAAATTCATCCGCAGGCAATTTACGATATTGCCACCAATATCCGCGACAATTACGGCAATATTAAGTGGTATCTCGCGGAAATTGGCATTGCGATGGATCTGGAGTCGGAAGGGCCGGTGCAGGAAAACGGCGTGATTGAAGACGGTTTCCGTATTGGACTGATGGAGGAACATCTGGTGCAGTTACACCGCGCGATAGCGGACGGGGCGAACTGCTTTGGTGTGCACCAGTGGACATTTATCGACAACTGGTCGTGGCTCAATTCATTTAAACGTCGTTACGGCTTCTACCGTCTCGACCTTGAAACCGGGGCGCGGCAGATTAAGCGTAACGGACTGTGGTTTAAGGCGCTGGCGCAAAGTAATCAGTTTAGTTGTGAATAGCCCCTCAGCGTAACAGCCCCGCCCGGGCTATAGGGCTCACGTAGGCCTGATAAGCATCGCGCCATCAGGCAGTACCGAGCGCGTTGCCGGATGGCGGCATACGCCTTATCCGGCCTATAGCTGACTGGCGCAAAGTAATCAGTTTAGTTGTGAATAGCACCTCAGCGTAACCGCCCCGCCCGGGCTATAGGGCTCACGTAGGCCTGATAAGCGTAGCGCCATCAGGCAATACCGAGCACGTTGCCGGATGGCGGCATACGCCTTATCCGGCCGACAATTGACCCGGACCAATTCCTTGCAACAACACGGCTAATGCATTGCTGACAATCACCTCCGGCGTCAGCATCATTAGCCGTTCGTCGTTGCGCATCCTTGAGAATGGCACCAGCACCAGGCTCAATAGCGTGGTAAACAGCAGCTCCGCCGACAGGTTCGGGTTCACCTTGCCTTCCTTCTGCCAGCGTTTCACCATCTCAAGCGTAGCGTGGTATTTTTCCTCACCAAAACGGGCGTGCAGATGTTGGCGCAGTATCGGCATTTCGCCGATGACCTCCTGCATCCACAGCGGCGCAAACCACTCATGCTGCGCCGCAATGCGCGCCAGCGTTCTCACCATCTCGCTCAATGCCGTCACCGGGGAATCGGGATATTCGCCAAACACGCGGGTAATTTCAGCGCGCAAAGGTAAAAAGCGCTCCTCAATCATCACATCAAGCAATTGCTCTCGTGAATTAAAATAGTAGTGCAGCATCGCCGGTGTGACACCTGCTTCACGGGCAATGGCATTCAGCGACGTTCGGGCGATCCCCTGCTGGGAAAACAGCCGCAGCGCAATATCGATAAGCTGTTCACGGTTATCGGCCTTGGGCTTACTGCCGCGTGGACGCCCAGGTTTACGCGGCTTAAGAAGGTCTTTTTGTGCTGACATCGTCTGGCTGCCTCTTGACCTATGAGTGATCTTCAATAAATATTAATTATACATTTAATTAATTTCAAGCGAGAACATGATGGCGTCCGATATTTCGACGAACGCGCAGCCACCGCAGCAGACGGGAGTCACCTCAATCCGTCTGCTGTTCAGCGCGCTGCTGTTAGTGATGCTGCTCTCCGCACTCGATCAGACTATCGTCTCGACCGCGCTGCCGACCATTGTCGGTGAGCTGGGCGGACTCGACAAGCTCTCGTGGGTGGTGACGGCCTATATCCTCACCTCCACAATCGTGGTGCCGCTGTACGGTAAATTTGGTGATTTGTTTGGCCGTAAACGGGTACTGCAAATCGCTATCGTGCTGTTCCTCGTCGGTTCCGCGCTGTGCGGGCTGGCGCAGAACATGACCCAACTGGTGCTGATGCGCGCCCTGCAAGGGCTGGGCGGCGGCGGGCTGATGGTGATAAGCATGGCGGCGGTCGCCGACGTGATCCCGCCCGCCGAACGTGGACGTTATCAGGGATTATTTGGCGGCGTCTTTGGCCTGGCGACGGTCATTGGCCCGTTGATTGGCGGCTTTATCGTGCAGCACGCCTCCTGGCGCTGGATTTTCTACATCAACCTGCCGCTCGGGCTGTTCGCGCTGTTTGTCATTGGCGCGGTATTCCACTCCAGCAACAAACGCAGCCAGCACGAAATTGACTGGCTGGGCGCGCTGTATCTGACGATGGCGCTTGTGTGCATCATCTTGTTCACCACCGAAGGCGGTACGGTGCGCGAGTGGAGCGACCCGCAGCTGTGGTGCATTCTGGCATTTGGCCTTATCGGCATTGCCGGGTTTATCTATGAAGAAAAGCGGGCGTGGGAGCCGATTATTCCGCTGTCGCTGTTCCGCAACCGCAGCTTTCTGCTGTGCAGCCTGATTGGTTTTATCATCGGGATGTCGCTTTTTGGTTCGGTCACCTTCCTGCCGCTGTATTTGCAGGTGGTGAAAAACGCCACACCAACCGAGGCCGGGTTACAGCTTATCCCGCTAATGGGCGGGCTGTTGCTGACCTCGATTATTAGCGGCAGGGCGATAAGCCGCACCGGTAAATACCGCATCTACCCGATTATCGGCACTTTGATGGGCTTTATCGGCATGGTGCTGCTAACGCGCATTACCCTCACTTCGCCGACCTGGCAGCTGTACCTGTTTACCGGCGTGTTGGGCATGGGGCTAGGGATGGTTATGCAGGTGCTGGTATTGGCGGTGCAAAACACGGTGAGCGCCGATCTCTATGGGGTCGCTACGTCCGGGGTAACGCTGTTCCGCTCAATTGGTGGGTCGATCGGCGTGGCGCTGTTTGGCGCGGTCTTCACCTCGGTGCTGCAATCGCGGCTCGCCAGCCTGCTGCCGGAAGGGGTCGGGATCCCGAAAGGGATGAATCCGGTCGCCATTCACCAATTGCCTGAAATGATCCGCACCGACTATCTCGATGCCTTTGGCGCGGCGATCCACGCGGCGTTTATTATGGCGGCCTGCATTATGGTGGTGGCGTTCGTGCTGTCGTGGCTGCTCAGGGAAGCGCCGCTGAAAAACGGCATGAGTAGAGGGTGCCGGATGGCGCTGCGCTTATCCGGCCTACTCGATTCCGTAGGTCGGATAAGGCAAAGCGGCCATCCGGCAGCCCTTAAAGCTCTTTGGTAAGGTAATGCCGCGCCATCCCTGCTTGCGGAAAATCTTCCAGCGTGTTCACCAACTGAAAGCCCTGCTTTTGATAAAACGGCAGGGCCTGAAAGCTGATGGTATCTACCAGCGCATACCGGCACTCCTTCTCGCGCGCCACGTCCTGTGCACTTTTGATGAGCCGACTTCCCGCCCCCTCGCCGCGCACCGTTTCACACACCCACAGATAGTCGATGCTTAACCAGTCGCCCTTGCGCTGCCCAATCAGGCCACCGCGCATCACACCCTGGTCATCGCGGAGATAAACGCAGATATCCCCCCAATCGGAGGCATCAATAAACTGACGGTTATAGGCGCGTAGCCCGGCCAGGAGTTCAGCTTTATCATCGTCGGTTATTATATCTTTTATTAATAATTCCATCCGTTCCCCGCCTTATTTTGTGCTATCCCGGTCTTAATTTCACAGAAAATCCTTATTTCCTCCACTATTTTCTGCGAGAAAAAACGGCGGCAAAAATATTCCAGATAATACTTTTCAAAGACGCCTGAAAACGTATAATTAACCAAAAATGAGAACGATCGTTCTCAACATCTCACCAGGCTGGAGACACACAATGAGCAGCAAAATGGAAGCCCGACAAAAAGCCCGCCAGGATGACATCCTGACCGCGGCCCGCCGCTGCTTTCGTCAAAGTGGTTTCCACGCCGCCAGCATGTCGAAAATTGCCGCCGAAGCGAAGCTTAGCGTCGGGCAAATTTACCGTGAGTTCAGCAGCAAAGACGCCATTATCGAAGCGCTGATCCGCCGGGTTATCGATCATCGTATTGCCGAAATGGAAGGCAAAACGCAGACCCACCTGATGCCGCATATGCTGGCATGGCGCGTCACGCTTAATGAAGACGATGATGCGTTAATGCTGGAAATGTCTGCCGAAGCCAGCCGCAATCCGCAGGTTGCCGCGTGGCTAAAAGAAGCCGATGCGCGAATGTTCGACAATGCCTGTAACCATCTGCGTAAGGCGTATTCACATCTTAGCGAAATGCGTATTCGCTGCTGCGTTGAGGTGATGGCGGTGATGGTCGAAGGGACAATTTACCGCCGTCAAATCCCGCAGCAGGTGGCAGCAGAAGAGATGGAAAAAATCTATCAGGACATTATTAATATGCTCGTTATGCCAAAGTAATTAATACCTTTTAAACATCAGGGGAAAATATTTCCCCCTTTTGTCGTTTCTGGCTTTCCAGAGACGCGGCTTTTTTCACCCTTATGATCCTCGCATTCATTTGCGAGGAGGACGTCGTTCACCCCGAGAAAAATATGAAATACAGAATAACCACCATCGCAGCATTATTTATCCTGAGCGGATGCGATAATGCCCCCACCGCTTCACCGCAACACCAGGCGCAGGAAGTGGGTATCGTCACATTAAAAAGCCAGCCCGTTGCCATTGTCAGCAACCTCACTGGGCGCACCACCGCCGCGTTAAGCGCGGAAGTGCGTCCGCAAGTTTCCGGCATCGTTCAGAAACGGCTTTTTAATGAAGGCGATAACGTGAAAGCCGGGCAGCCGCTGTATCAAATCGATCCGGCGAGCTTTCGCGCCACCTATAACGAAGCGACCGCCGCGTTAAAACAGGCGCAGGCGCTGGTCATCGCTGACTGTCAAAAAGCGCAACGCTACGCTTTGCTGGTGAAAGATAACGGCGTGTCACGTCAGGATGCAGACGACGCACAGTCGACCTGTGCGCAGGATAAAGCCAGCGTCGAGTCGAAAAAAGCGGCGCAGGAAAGCGCGCGCATTAATCTCAACTGGACCACCATCACCGCACCGATCGATGGACGCATTGGGATTTCGTCGGTCACGCCGGGGGCGTTAGTCACTGCCCAACAGGACACCGCGCTCGCCACCGTTCGCGGACTGGAAACGATTTACGTCGACCTTACCCGCTCAAGCGTGGATTTACTGCGCCTGCGTAAACAGTCGCTCGCCACCAACAGCGACACCCTCGGCGTCACCCTCACGCTCGAAGACGGCAGCACCTACAGCGAGAAGGGCCATCTGGCTCTGACCGAAGTTGCGGTTGATGAGTCAACCGGCTCGGTCACCCTGCGCGCGGTGTTCCCGAACCCGCAACAGCAACTGCTGCCGGGCATGTTTGTTCGCGCCCGCATTGATGAAGGAATCATGCGCGACGCGATTCTGGCGCCGCAGCAGGGCGTAACCCGTGACGTGAAGGGCAACGCCACCGCGCTGGTCGTGGGTGCTGATAACAAAGTTGAACAGCGCACCCTGGAAACTGACGGTACCTACGGCGACAAGTGGCTGGTGCAAAGTGGGCTTAAGAGCGGCGACCGACTCATTGTTGAAGGCACCGATAAAGTGACCGCAGGACAGACGGTTAATCCGGTTGCCGTGCAGGAAAACGGAGGCAAAGCCTGATGTTTTCTCGCTTTTTCGTGCGTCGCCCGGTCTTTGCCTGGGTGATCGCCATCTTGATTATGCTCGCCGGGATGCTCGCTATCCAGACGCTGCCCGTGGCGCAGTACCCGGACGTTGCGCCGCCGACGATTCAGATTTCCGCCTCTTATACCGGGGCATCGGCCGACACGCTGGAAAACAGCGTCACCCAGGTGATTGAACAGCAGCTCACCGGGCTGGATAACCTGCTCTATTTCACCTCAACCAGCAGTTCAGACGGTTCGGTGAGCATTAACGTCACTTTTGAGCAGGGCACCGACCCGGATACCGCACAGGTACAGGTGCAAAACAAGGTGCAGCAGGCTGAATCACGCTTACCCAGCGAGGTGCAGCAGGCGGGCGTAACGGTGGTGAAATCCCAGAGTAGCTTCCTGCTTATCATGGCGGTCTTTGATACCACGGACAAAGCCACCAGCTCGGATATCGCCGACTGGCTGGTGAGCAACATGCAGGATCCGATGGCGCGTATCGAAGGCGTCGGCACCCTCCAGGTATTTGGCGCGGAATATGCGATGCGTATCTGGCTAGACCCGGCGAAGCTGGCCTCCTATTCGCTGATGCCATCCGACGTGCAAACGGCGATTGAAGCGCAGAACGTGCAGGTGTCTGCGGGGAAAATTGGCGCTTTGCCGTCGCCCAATACCCAACAGCTGACGGCAACGGTACGCGCGCAGTCGCGGCTACAGACGGTTGAGCAGTTCAAAAATATCATCGTCAAAAGCCAGTCAAATGGCGCGGTAGTGCGTATTGGCGACGTGGCGCGCGTGGAGATGGGCAGCGAGGATTACACCGCCACCGCCAATCTGAACGGACACCCGGCAGCGGGCGTTGCGGTCATGCTCGCGCCGGGCGCGAACGCGCTGGATACCGCTACCCGCGTGAAGGATAAAATCGCAGAGTTCCAGCGCAATATGCCGCAGGGCTACGAGGTGGCCTTCCCGAAAGACAGCACCGAGTTCATCAAGATCTCCGTAGAGGACGTGGTCAAGACGCTGTTTGAGGCTATCGCGCTGGTGGTCTGTGTGATGTATCTGTTCTTGCAAAACATCCGCGCCACGCTGATTCCGGCACTGGCGGTGCCGGTCGTTCTGCTCGGCACGTTTGGCGTGCTGGCGCTGTTTGGTTACTCCATCAACACGCTGACGCTGTTTGCGATGGTATTAGCGATAGGGCTGCTGGTGGATGATGCCATCGTGGTGGTGGAAAACGTCGAGCGTATTATGCGCGACGAAGGCTTGCCCGCCCGCGAGGCCACCGAAAAATCGATGGGGGAGATTTCCGGGGCGCTTATCGCCATCGCGCTGGTGCTGTCGGCGGTATTCCTGCCGATGGCCTTCTTTGGCGGCTCGACCGGGGTGATTTACCGTCAGTTCTCGGTGACCATTATCTCCGCCATGATGCTGTCGGTGGTGGTCGCACTCACCCTGACTCCCGCGCTGTGCGGCTCGATTTTGCGCCACACCCCGCCGCATAAAAAAGGCTTCTTTGGCGCTTTCAACCGCTTCTATAACGCTACAGAGCACGGCTATAAGCATCGGGTCATGAACGTGCTGCGTCGTTACGGCGTGGTGATGACCGTTTATCTCGCCATCTGTGGCGGCATGGCGCTGGCGATGTGGAAACTGCCGGGCAGCTTCCTGCCGGTGGAAGATCAGGGCGACGTGATGGTGCAGTACACCCTGCCCGCAGGCGCAACCGCCGCACGTACCGCCGAGGTACGCCAGCAGGTGATTGACTGGTTCCTGACCAAAGAGAAAGCCAACACCAACGTGATTTTCACCGTTGACGGCTTCAGCTTTAGCGGCAGCGGGCAGAACGCCGGGATGGCGTTCGTGGCATTAAAAAACTGGTCGGAGCGTCCGGGGGCAGAAAACAGCGCCCAGGCCATTGCGCTTCGCGCCACCCAGCAGTTAAGCACCATTCGTGACGCCACACTGTTCGCCATGACGCCACCTGCCGTGGACGGCCTCGGCCAAAGTAACGGCTTTACCTTTGAACTGATGGCAAACGGCGCAACCGACCGCGACATGCTGCTGAAAATGCGTAATCAGCTGATTCAGGCCGCCAATGGCGATCCGTCCATGCACGCGGTGCGCGCCAACGATCTGCCGCAAATGCCGCAGCTTCAGGTTGATATCGACAACAACAAAGCGGTGTCGTTGGGGCTGGCATTAAGCGATGTGACTTCCACGCTCTCCAGCGCCTGGGGCGGAACCTACGTCAACGACTTTATCGACCGTGGTCGCGTGAAAAAGGTTTATATCCAGGGCGATAGCGATGCCCGCGCCGTCCCGTCCGACCTCGGTAAATGGTTCGTTCGCGGTAGCGACAGCAGCATGACGCCGTTCTCCGCTTTTGCCACGACCCGCTGGGAATACGGCCCGGAAAGTCTGGTGCGCTACAACGGTTCTGCCGCTTATGAAATACAGGGCGAAAACGCCAGCGGCTTTAGCTCCGGCGCGGCAATGGCGAAAATGGAAGCGCTCGCCAACAGCCTGCCCGCAGGCACAACGTGGGCCTGGAGCGGCCTGTCATTACAGGAAAAACTGGCCAGCGGTCAGGCGATGAGTCTGTATGCGCTGTCGATTCTGGTGGTGTTCCTGTGCCTGGCGGCGCTCTACGAGAGCTGGTCGGTGCCTTTCTCGGTAATTATGGTTATCCCTCTTGGCCTGCTGGGCGCGGCGATGGCGGCGTGGATGCGTGGGCTTAGCAACGACGTCTATTTCCAGGTAGCGTTGTTGACCACAATCGGGCTGTCGTCGAAGAACGCCATTCTGATCGTGGAGTTTGCTGAAGCTTCCGTGGCGCAAGGCTACTCGCTTTCGCGTGCGGCATTGCGGGCAGCGCAAACCCGCCTGCGCCCTATCATCATGACCTCGCTGGCGTTTATCGCAGGCGTTATGCCGCTGGCGGTCGCCACCGGCGCAGGTGCAAATAGCCGCGTCGCCATCGGTACCGGGATTATCGGCGGGACGTTGACGGCGACCCTGCTGGCTATTTTCTTTGTCCCTCTGTTCTTTGTGCTGGTGAAGCGTCTGTTCGCCGGTAAACGTGCGCGCCAGGAGTAAGTTATGTTTCGTTTATCCGTTTTATTTATCGCTCTGCTTAGCGTGGGCTGCGTGTCGATGGATCCCCACTACACGCGCCCGGATGCGCCTATCCCGGCAAGCCTGCCGGGCAGCCACGGTGAAGCTACCGCGGTGGTCGGTCACTGGCAGCAGGTGGTAAACGATGTCCGTCTGCAAAAGCTGGTTAGCCAGGCGCTTAACAGCAACCGCGACGTACAAAAAGCGATTGCCGATATCGACGCCGCCCGCGCGCAGTATGGCGAAACCCGCGCCTCGTTAATGCCGACGCTAAACGCCGAGTTAAGCAATACCCGCAGCCGTACCACGACAAGCGGGATTAGCACCACGGCACAGGCTGACGGCGCGGTATCCAGTTTTGAGTTGGATCTGTTTGGCCGTAATCAAAGCCTCTCCCGCGCAGCCCGTGAAGCCTGGCTTGCCAGCGAGTTCACCGCGCAAAATACCCGTCTGACGATGATTGCCGAACTGACCAGCGCCTGGGTGACGCTGGCGGCGGATAACAGCAATCTGGCGCTGGCGCAGCAAACTATGGCGAGCGCCGCCGACTCGCTGAAAATCGTCGAACGTCAACGGCAGGTGGGTACGGCGGCCGCGACCGATGTCAGCGAAGCGATGAGCGTTTACCAGCAGGCTCGCGCAAGCGTGGCCAATTATCAGACGCTGGTGATGCAGGACAAAAACGCGCTCAATTTGCTGGCGGGCGACATCGTGCCGGATGCCCTACTCCCCGGCACGCTGGAGAGCCTGACGGCTAACACCATCTCACTGGTGCCGGCCGGTATCTCTTCGTCAGTGCTGCTGACGCGCCCGGATATCCAGGAGGCGGAGCATAACCTGCTGAGCGCCAACGCCAATATTGGCGCGGCGCGGGCGAATTTCTTCCCGACGATTTCCCTTACCGCCAGCGCCGGGGTGGGTAGCGATGCGCTGTCTTCGCTGTTTAGTCACGGCATGAGCGTCTGGTCGTTTGCGCCGTCAATCTCCCTGCCGCTGTTCACCGGCGGCAGCAATCTGGCGCAGTTGCGCTATGCAGAAGCCGAGAAAAAAGGGCTGGTCGCAACCTACGAAAAGACGATTCAGAGCGCGTTTAAAGACGTGGCAGATGCACTGGCGCGCCGCCAGACCCTGAGCGAACAGCTGGACGCGCAGCGCCAGTACGTCGCGGCGGAGCAAGAGACGCTGGATGTGGCGATGAAGCGCTATCAGGCAGGCGTGGGGGATTACCTGACCGCACTGACGGCGCAGCGCACGCTGTGGTCGGCACAGCAGACGTTGATTGCGTTGCAGGAGACGGATTTGGCTAACCGCATTACGCTTTGGCAGTCGCTGGGTGGGGGAATTAACTGAAACAGTTTTGCGGGTTTCCCCTCACCCTAACCCTCTCCCCAAAGGGGCGAGGGAACCGTTTAGTGTCGTCGGTAAGTAACGACACAGGTTATCTCCCTCTCCCTTAGGGGGGGCCGGGGTAAGGGTACCGTTTAGTGTCGTCGGTAAGTAACGGCGCTGTTTTTCTCCCTCTCCCTTTCAGGGAGAGGGCCGGGGTGAGGGTACCGTTTAGTATCGTCGGTAAGTAACGACACAGGTTTTCTCCCTCTCCCTCTCAGGGAGAGGGCCGGGGTGAGGGTACCGTTTGGTGTCGTCGGTAAGTACCGGCACTGGTTTTCTCCCTCTCCCTTTCAGGGAGAGGGCCGGGATGAGGGTACCGCTCGGTGTCATCGGTAAGTAACGACGCTGGTTTTCTCCCTCTCCCTCTCAGGGAGAGGGCCGGGGTGAGGGTACAACTCGCACCGTCCCCCTTCACGATCAATCATTAACAGGAGTTTTCATGTCACGCATTTCTCCATCCTGGGTGGTGGTACTCGGCCTGCTTTGCGCCATTGGCCCACTGTGTACCGATTTTTACCTGCCAGCATTGCCGGAGATAACCGCACAGCTTAACGCTACCGGCACCCAGACCCAGCTTTCGCTCACCGCCGCGCTGCTGGGCCTTGGCCTCGGCCAGCTGTTCTTTGGCCCACTTAGCGACCGTATTGGTCGCAGAAAACCGCTGGTGCTCTCATTGCTGCTGTTTATTTTTGCCTCAGCGATGTGCGCCATCACCCACGATATCCACATGCTGATTGGCTGGCGATTTCTGCAAGGCTTTGCGGGCGCAGGCGGCTCGGTGCTGTCACGCTCGATTGCTCGCGACCGCTATCAGGGCACGCTGTTAACCCAGTTTTTTGCCCTGCTGATGACCGTTAACGGCATCGCACCCGTGCTGTCGCCGGTGCTCGGCGGCTACATCATCACCGCCTTTGACTGGCGGGTTCTGTTCTGGGCGATGGCCGCAATTGGCGTGATTTTGCTGACGCTGAGCGTCGTTGTGCTGCATGAAACGCTCCCCGCCAGAACCGCGAACACAGCGCCGCAGCAGAAAGGAACGCCGGTGCTAAAAAATCGCCGTTTCCTCCGCTACTGTCTGATTCAGGCCTTTATGATGGCCGGGCTGTTCTCATACATCGGATCATCTTCCTTTGTAATTCAAAGTGAATACGGCATGAGCGCCATGCAATTTAGCCTACTGTTTGGCTTAAATGGGATCGGACTGATTATTGCCGCGCTGATTTTCTCGAAACTGGCGCGTCGTGTTGCCGCTGAAACACTGCTGCGCCGGGGGTTACTGCTGGCGGTGTTGTGCGCTGGGACAACCGTGCTTCTCGCCTGGCAGCACTTCCCTCTGCTGGCGCTGGTGGGCCTGTTCTTCACCGTATCGTTTATGAGCGGTATCAGTACCGTATCCGGGGCGGAAGCGATGAGCGCGGTCAGCAGCGCACAGTCAGGCACCGCGTCGGCATTGATGGGCACGCTGATGTTTGTCTGCGGTGGCATTGCCGCACCGCTAGCCGGATTTGGCGGCGAGACAATGCTTAAAATGAGTCTCGCCATGGCCATTTCCTACGCGATCGCGCTATTTTTTGGTCTCGCCAAGCCTCGCTCTGCGCAATAAAAACCCCTGCGGTAATAAAATATTCCAATTCTATTACCGCAGTTTTGCCCGTCCTGACTGAAAATCTCTGATTACCCCTTAATCACCAATCGTGATAACCTTCACATGAATGGAATAATTAATTCCTTATACTGCCCGCCACTGTGAATGATGAGGTTTTTATGAGTATCGACCTGAGCAAACTGCTGACCGAACGCCGCAACGCGAATAGCGCCAATATTGACACCCTCGCAACCGAAGAGATGCTGACGGTGATTAACAAAGAAGATCAGTTGGTTGCCCACGCGATTACGCCCTACATTCCACAAATTGCACAGCTGGTAGATCGTGTCGCCGCCGCGTTTAGTCAGGGCGGGCGTCTGATTTACATCGGGGCAGGCACCTCAGGCCGTTTAGGTATTCTCGACGCCAGCGAATGTCCACCGACCTTCGGCACCCGTCCAGAGCAAGTTGTTGGCCTCATTGCCGGTGGCCATACCGCGATTCTGAAAGCGGTCGAAAACGTCGAAGATAACGCGGCACAGGGCGCGACAGATTTGCAGGCGCTAAATTTTAACGCGAAAGATGTGCTGGTCGGTATCGCCGCCAGCGGTCGTACGCCGTATGTTCTTGGCGCCATGGAATATGCCCACCAGCAAAACGCGCTGGTCGCCATTGTCAGCTGTAACCCACACGGCGAAATGGCGGCGCGCGCCGATATCGCCATCACACCGGTTGTTGGCCCGGAAGTGGTGACTGGCTCAACCCGTCTTAAGGCGGGCACGGCGCAGAAGCTGGTGCTGAACATGATTACCACCGGCGCGATGATCCGCAGCGGCAAGGTCTACAGCAATTTGATGGTCGATGTGGAAGCCACCAACGCCAAGCTGATTGAACGCCAGATTTCTATCGTCATGGAAGCCACCGAATGCGACCGCGAGACGGCGCAAACCGCGCTGAACGCCTGCGGCAGCCACTGCAAAACCGCCATCGTGATGGTGCTGGCAAACCTGGACGCCAAAGAGGCGAAAACGCTGCTGGCGAACAATAACGGCTTTATCCGTAAGGCATTACAAAACTAATCCGGCAAACAGGTTGAGTGGAATGGCAAAAATAAATAAAGAGATGATAGCGCGCCTCCTCGCTCTGGTTGGCGGTGCGCCAAACGTGGTGCAGGCAGGCAACTGTATGACGCGCCTGCGCCTGACGCTGCGCAATGAGGAGCATGCCGACGTCAGCGCCATCCGCCAGGTTGAAGGCGTAATGGGCGTGGTAGTCAGCAACGAACAATTTCAGATAATACTCGGCCCCGGCAAAGCGCAAACGGCTTCTGAGATCATGAATCTGCTGCTCGAAGAAGCGCCAATGGAGCAGGAACACAAGGCACCGGATGCGTCGCTGGCGGAGATTGCCAATGCAAAAAAGCAGGAGCTAAAAGGCAAACAGACCGGCGGGCTACAGAAGTTTCTGGCTAAGTTTGCCACCGTCTTTACGCCGCTGATTCCCGGTTTTATCGCCGTAGGTCTGCTGCTGGGTTTTGCGACGCTGGCGGAGCAGCTGTTCGTGCTGGAAAATGCCCATCCCAATGCCACGCTGGTTGATGTCATCAACTATATGAAAGTGTTCAGTAAGGGCATGTTTACCTTCCTGAGCATTCTGATTGGTTATAACACCCAGAAAGCCTTTGGTGGCTCCGGGGTCAATGGCGCGATTATTGCGGCGCTGTTTATTCTGGGATACGACCCGAAAGCGGCGGTTGGCTTCTATTCAGGGATCTCCGATTTCTTCGGCCACAGTATCGATCCGCGCGGCAATATTATCGGCGTGTTGATTGCCGCCATTCTCGGCGCCTGGGTTGAGAAACAGGTGCGGCGGATTATGCCCGCCAATCTCGATATGATCCTCACCTCGGCGGTCACGCTGCTGATTATGGGTGCGGTCACCTTCGTGGTGATTATGCCGCTTGGCGGCTACCTGTTTACCGGTATGTCATGGCTGTTCCTGCATCTTAACGGCAACCCGTTTGGCTCAGCGGTACTGGCCGGGCTGTTCCTGCTAGCGGTGATGTTCGGCGTGCATCAGGGCTTTGTGCCGGTGTACTTCGCGCTAATGGAAGCGCAGGGCTTTAACTCGCTGTTTACCATTCTGGCGATGGCCGGAGCCGGTCAGGTGGGCGCGGCGCTAGCACTTTACTACCGCGCAAAACAGGGTTCACTGCTGCGCACGCAGATTAAAGGAGCCATCATCCCCGGCCTGCTGGGCGTGGGTGAACCGCTGATATATGGCGTCACATTGCCGCGCATGAAACCGTTCGTTACCGCCTGTCTGGGCGGCGCCTGCGGCGGTTTCTTTATCGGCCTGGTGGCCTGGATGGGCCTGCCGGTAGGTCTGAATACGGTCTTTGGCCCGTCTGGTCTGGTCGCCATTCCACTGATGACGTCCGCCAGCGGTATCTACGCCGGAATGGCGGTATACGCAGCGGGGCTGGTCGTGGCTTACTTCTTCGGCTTCTTGTTGACCTGGCTATTCGGTAGTAAAAACGTCGATCTCAGCTAACCCTTTTCGCCCCCGGCACGTCGCTGGGGGCAAGCCTCACACCATGCTATGATGCCCGTCAGAGAAAAATATGACAGGGTAGAGGAAAAATGGGCACCACCAGAAAAGGGATGCTGAACGTACTGATTGCCGCCATATTGTGGGGAAGCTCCGGCGTTTGCGCGCAGTACATTATGGAAAACAGCCAGATGCAGTCGCCGTTTCTTACCATGATCCGCCTGCTCTCCGGCGGCTTTATCCTGCTCACCTTTTCCTTTCTGCATGGCGACGGCATTTTCCGCATCCTGAAAAACCGCAAAGACATTGCCAGCCTGCTGCTTTTCTCACTCGTCGGCGCCATGACGGTACAGCTCACCTTCCTGATGGCTATCGAAAAATCGAACGCGGCTACCGCCACAATTCTCCAGTTTCTGTCGCCGACGATTATCGTGGCCTGGTTTGCCATCGTGCGTAAGGCAAGGCCAGGTGTTTTCGTCTGCGCCGCCATCGCAACTTCGCTGATTGGCACCTTCTTGCTGGTCACGCATGGAGACCCGACCTCGCTGTCTATCTCCGGTGCAGCGCTGTTCTGGGGGATTGCCTCAGCGTTTGCCGCCGCGTTTTATACCACCTACCCGTCCACGCTGATTGCTCGCTACGGTACGCTGCCTATCGTCGGCTGGAGTATGCTTTTAGGCGGCGCGATGCTGCTGCCGTTCTACGCCGGAGATGGCGCGCAGGTGGTCATCACCGGCAATCTGCTGCTGGCCTTTTTCTACCTGGTGGTTATTGGCACCTCCCTCACCTTTAGCCTGTACCTGAAAGGGGCACAGATGATAGGTGGGCCAAAAGCCAGCATTCTGAGCTGCGCGGAGCCGCTGAGCAGCGCCTTTTTATCACTGCTGCTATTGGGCATCAGCTTCACCCTCCCGGACTGGCTGGGCACGTTGCTGATCCTATCTTCAGTGATACTGATTTCGCTGGACTCGAGGCGTCGCATAAAAACGGCCTAGCCCCCGGTATTGCCCGATAACATTCCGTTTTCGGGCTGAGCATCAGGCGGTCAGTGAGGCCAGTTCATCATCTGAAAGCCCCGTTATCAACCGCACCATAGCGCTGTCGATACCGTTTTCAAACATCGTGCGGGCAATGCGTAGCGCTTCTTCGCGTTTGCCCTGCTGCGCACCTTCCTCCCGCAACCTATCCGCAATGGTCATCATCCTCTCCTTGTGTTCAGGTAAACGTTGTACCGCCGCCTGCAAAAAATCGTGAAAACGAACCGCATCACCAGACCGCAGTAAATAATTAAACAGCGCTTTTATCTGGCTGTCATTAGCGCATCCGCTAACCAGCAGCGTGGTGAAAGATTTCGTCGAACCTTTGCAACATGTTCATTTTCCTGGAAACCGTTACGCAAAATGACGAGGAGACGATTGCGGCTTATAGTTAACTCAACGCGTTTACTATAAGGATATCCCTAATGAAAAAGATCCGTATTGCGGCCTTCGCGACCTTCCTGATGCTACCCGCCGTGGCAATGGCCGCGCCGCTGGAAGGGCTGAAGTTTGAGCAGCAAAAGCAGCAGGTGGTAAAGGATGTTAAGCAGAACTGCCCGGGGAGCCGCGAACTTAGCGATACGCTCTTTGCTAATAAGGTGCTTGAATCGGCGGAGAATAAAACGGCGGTGCAGAGCGCCACGCGAGCTCTGGATAAAAATGATAAAGCGGGTTATCAGAAGGCAATTAAGAGCATTCAGTGCCCAGCAAAATAACCCGTGCTGCCCCGGGGTCGGCGTAACGTTTCGCCCGGGCTACAAATAGTGCAATCTCTGTAGCCCGGCCAAGCGCAGCGCCGCCGGGATTTTTCCGGTTATGATTTGATTCTGACTTTAAGCGTCACCAGTAGCGCCGTCAGTAACATCAGCGCACCAGAGATGATCAGCGGCGATGTGAGCCCCAGCCGGTCCAGCGCCAGCCCACCAATCGCCGCGCCGCAGGTATTCGCGAGTTGAATGACTGCAACCTGAATGGACCCGGCTTTTTCCGCCTGATCGGCAAGCGAGCGGGTGATCCATGTTGACCATCCTACCGGCACCAGCGCAAAGGCCAGCCCCCAGATTATCGCAATACCGGCTGCCACAATCTTGTCACTGCCCCACAGCACGAGCACCAGCGCGCTCAGTGCCAGCACAAGCGGCGCACCGGCTAGCGCCAGTTTAACCGAGCGTTTGAGGATGACCGACGACAGCGAGGTGCCGACAAAGCTGGCAATACCGAAACTCAGCAGCACCAGCGTCAGACCGTCGACATCAAAGCCCGCCAGATTCATATATACCGGGCGAATATAGGTGAAGAAAGCGAACTGCCCGGCGAAAGACATAAAGATGGCAATCATTCCGGCCATAACGCCCGGACGTTGCAGCAGGCTCAACATATTTTGCTTTTGATGTGCCGGTTCACCCGGCAGAGATGGCAGCGCTTTTAGCACCCACAACGTGCACAGCACACCCATCACCGCCGCGCCGTTAAAGACGTTGCGCCAGCCAATAATGCCGCCCAGGAAGCTGCCCAGCGGCGCCGCTATCACCAGCGCAATAGAAACGGCCCCAAAAATCACCGACAGCGCTTTTGGCACCGTGCGAACCGGCACCAGGCGCATGGTCAACGATGCCGACATCGCCCAAAATCCGCCAAGCGCCAGGCCCAGACAGGCGCGGCCAATCAGCAGCAGCGTAAACGAGTTGGAAAATGAGACCAGCAGACAAGAGAGCGTCAGCAAAATGGAGAACAGGATCACTACGTAGCGGCGGTTGGTCGCGCCAATTGCCTGGGTAATAAACAAGCTGGCGAACATGGCCACAAATGCCGTTACGGTGACCGATTGTCCGGCAACCCCTTCTGAAATACCCAGATCCTGCGCCATTGGCGTTAACAGACTAACGGGTAAAAACTCCACGGTAATCAAGCAAGCGACGCAAAATGCCACGGCAAAAACCGCCGACCAGTTGGGCCGGGCAACGCCCTCTGCGCGAGGTTTTTCTTCGATATGTTCACTCATTTTTGTTACCTGCGAGGTGTTTTTGTAGAAAAGTCACGCAGTGTAACATTTTAAATGTGATGGATTTAACGTTTTGGCAACTGTCGGCGTTGCAATACGTTTTGCGACGAGGCTCGCGCACTGAGCAAAATTCTTTATTTCTCCGTTTAAAGCTCTTAATGAATGCTTACTATAACACTAAGTGCTATATTTACGGTTACAGGATGTCACTCTATGCGTATTTTCAAAACCAAATGGTTTAGCAGGGAAGCTCACTCTCACGCGATTAATGATGAAGAATTATGCTGTGCTATCAAGGCTGCGCTTAACGGGCAAGTCGACAATCTTGGCGGCGGCGTTTTCAAAAAACGCCTTAATCAGAATCGTGACCGGGCCATTATTCTGGCTAAAGGGGGTGAGCATTGGTTTTACACGTTTCTGTACGCTAAACAGGATATGTCGACTATCAGCTATCGCGAACTGGCTGGGTTCCGTGAGTTAGCAAAGCATTACGCTAACCTCGCCGATGACAAGCTCATCGCGTTAATCAGGAATAAGGAATTGGTGGAGGTGTTCTATGACCACAAAAAATAAACACAAAAGCCCTGCCTTCGAAGCGATCCATAGCGCTGCCGCTGGATTGTTTAGCGTAGATGCTATTCCGCAGGAAACCATGCGCAACTTTGATAAAACGTGCATTAGTCAGGTACAAAACCTTCAACCCATTGAGATAAAAGCGATGCGTGAGAAGTTAAACATTAGCCAACCCATTTTCGCCCGCTACCTGAACACCAGCGTTTCAACGATACAAAAATGGGAAACCGGCGCTAAGCGGCCCAGTGGAATGTCACTGAAACTGCTTAGCGTAGTTCAAAAACATGGACTGAAAGTGCTGGTTTAACGATTATACCGGATGAATGGCTTTGTAGGCCTGATAAGCGTAGCGCCATCAGGCACTGTAACTCACTCACCGCGCGCCGATTTCACCAGCCCCATAATCCACTCCTGATGCCCATTGATCATCGGATTCGGCACAGTGCGCGCCAGTTCTTGCGCGGGTACCCCAATCTGCGATTCCTGCGTCAGAATGCGCACGCGGTTACCCGGTAAATCTTCAAACAGCCAGGCGTGAATGACGTCCAGACGAGTAGCGGCATCTCCCTCTGCCCAGCCGTGCCAAGCCATGCGGGCAGCCTGGCCCTCAACCGGTGGAACATACTCGGTCACCTGCACTTCAATCGGGAAGCCGAAAGTAGAGAAACGGAAACGGGCGTTTGCGCTGAGCTGTGGGCCGCTGCCGTCGTGGAAATGGATATCCGCCACGTTGCTGTAGTAGGTCGGCCACAGCGTGGTGTCATCAAGCTGCGCCCAGATTTGTCTGGCAGTCAGGCCGCTAACGATGATTTCATTGGAAGCAAAATTGTCGGTGGTGCCTGGCAGGTAATCTTCTGGCCAGACGATAGCGCTTTGTTGCATTGACTGTTTCATGGTGAACCTCGTCGGTGAATGTGTTGACGAGGTCGATCATGCGCCCATGAGTGATATAAATATAATCACCATTATCAATACACAACATCACGCGAATTGATATCAGTGCAGCCAGTGAACGCCGTTCTCTTCGTGGAACAACGCGTTATAGCGATACTGGAAGGCATTAAGTTCACTAAAATCCGGCTCCAGTTCGCGCAGGAAGCTCATCGCCAGCCGCACCTGCGCATCGGTTATCGGCGCTGCCAGACGCCCTTTTTGCAGGCGACGATGCCAGCTTTGCATATTGGTTTCGCTGCCATCAACGATACACACCTGCCAGATAAGCAGCACCTGCGCCGCGTTTTGCAAATGTGCTTCATTCGGTCGCTCGAGATAGCGCATATACTCTTCGCCCTGCGCTTTACCGAGTTGGTCAATCATCGACTCTACCGGTTCGGGCGTAATCGCCAGCCGCTCACTCAGGCGGCGGATGGCCCGCCGGGAACTTGAGGTCAGGATCCGAAATCCTACAACAAAAACCACCGCCAGGGTGGCCAGAATCAACCAGATCATGCCCGCTCTCACCTTAACTAAACCCCGACATCATAATGGGAAATTGCGCCCTGTCGAGAATCGGGCGTGCCATAATGTGCGTTAGCTCCCTGAAGGAAGTCGATAATGAAACCGGATCTCAGAACCCTCGACCTTAATTTGCTGAAAACGCTCGACGCGTTGCTTGATGAGCGTAGCGTCACCCGGGCGGCGGCTCGGCTCTCACTGACCCAACCCGCCGTCAGTGGAATGCTGACCCGGTTGCGGGATAATTTTGGCGATCCGCTGTTTATTCGCGCTCCGCACGGCATGGTACCCACGCTGCGCGCCCAGCAACTGGCCCCTGCGGTGAAGCAGATTCTTAGCGATATCAACACGCTGCTACAACCACTTCAATTTGACCCGCTCACCGCCGACTTCACCTTTACGCTCTCAGCGACCGACTATGCGCTCAAAGCCGTTGTGGTACCGTTTGTCGCAGCCCTGAAGGTTCGCGCACCGGGCATTCGCGTACGGGTGATCCCGGTGGAGCCAGATCGCCTGACCGCGCAGTTTGAACAGGGGAAAATCGACCTCGCTCTACTCACCCCCAATACCACGCCGGGCGATCTGCACAGCCGTACGCTTTATGAAGAGCACTACGTTTGTATGCTGCGGGCCAACCATCCTGATGCATATCAGTCGCTAACTGTTGAGCGTTTTTGCACGCTGGAGCATATTCTGGTTTCTTACGAGGGAGAGAGTTTCTGGGGCGTCACCGACGAGGCATTAGCGAAAATCGGTCGTAAGCGTCGGATTGGCCTGTCGGTAAGCAGTTTCCTGGTGCTGCCAGAAGTGCTGGCGATAAGCGAGATGATAGCGGTGGTGCCGAGTCGTCTGGCGAGCACGCACGCTAACCTTTGCGTACAAACACCACCGGTGGCGATTAACGGTTTCACCAAAAGCATGGCCTGGCATGAACGCACTCATCGTGATGCGGCGCATCAGTGGCTGCGCGAGTTACTGTATGAAACCAGCCAGTAGGCCGGATAAGGCGTTTACGCCGCCATCCGGCAATCTGCAACATGCTGCCGGATGGCGCTTCGCTTATCCGGCCTACAAAGCTAGCGACCGATATTGCGAGGTAGAGCCGGACTCAACACACTTACGCCATTTTTAACTGCTGGATTTTCTTCTCGCGGCGAATTTTACGTTCTTCAAATACCGCCACGATAGCCATCAGGCAGATACAGGCAATAGCCGCAGTGTCCAGGGCGGCGAAGGTACCCGCCCAGCCTGTCAGTCCAAAGACCGGCGTGCCATCGGCAATCATCCCCAGACCCAGCTTGGCAAAGCTGTCGCCAATCAGGTAGGCGAAGGTGCCTTTGATCCCATCGGCTGCGCCAATCGCTTTTTTCGGCACGAAACCAACGGCCGCCACGCCGATTAATAATTGCGGGCCAAACACCAGGAAGCCGAGGGCGAACAGGGAAGCGAGGTAAACATATTGGTTGCTGGCGTGCTGATAAACACCGAGGGTGGCGATAATCAATGCCAGTGCGATACAGGCCACCAGCGCACGACGACCGTTGGCGAGATCCGACAGCCAGCCCCACAGCAACGTCCCCACCAGCGCGCCCACTTCAAACAGAGTAAAGCCCTGAATCGCAACCTCTTTCGACAGCTTCAACTCCTGGAAGGCATACACGGTCGACCACTGATCGATACCGATACGCACCACGTACAGGAAGATGTTGGAGAAACACAGCAGCCAGATCACTTTGTTTTTCAGCACGTACTCAACAAAGATCTGCCACTTGGTCATGTCGTTATCTTCGGTTTCTTTGTCCTCCTCGCTGATCTCTTCGCCGAACAGCTCTTCCGCTTTACCGAGGCCATAAGATTCCGGGGAGTCGCTACCATAGCGCAGCCCAATAAAGCCCACGATCAGCGCAATAATCGACGGGAAGATAAACATGCCGATGACGTGACCGTTGAACAGCACGTTTGCGCCAAACAGCGCCACGCCTGCCGCGCCCGCGCCGCCGAGGTTGTGGGAGATGTTCCACATGCCCAGATAAGAGCCACGCTTACGGCGTGGCGTCCATTTGGTGATGGTCGAATAGCTGCACGAGCCGCCGGTGCTCTGGAAGAAGCCGCTCAGCGCGTAGAAGGCAATCATCAGGTACAAGCTGACGGTACCCGGCCCCATGCTGGCGCTAAAGCCGAGCATACAGATGGCGGAGAGGATCAGCATCAGCGGCAGGAACTGCTTGGTATTTTTGCCGTCGGCATAGTAGGAAACCAGCGTTTTCCCCACGCCGTAGGTAATGGAGAAGCCAAGCCCAATCATCCCCAGCTGCGTCATGCTCAGCCCATAGGTGCCGATCATGTCGTTCTGCGCGATGTTGAAGTTTTTGCGAATCAGGTACATGGTCAGGTAGCCGATGAACACCACCAGATAGGACTGCATGAACGGTTTGAACCACATTTTGCGCCGCACTTCGAGCGGCAGATCCAGGGTCGGCTTACGCACCTGATTTAAGAAGGCCAGCATGATTGGGTTGCTCCTGAGCTGATTTTTTTACCTGCGAATAGCAGGCATTGTAAAAATCAGCCGGGCAAGACGCCTGAGACAGCGTCCAGGTGAAACCGGGAAAATTTCTTAGTTTTCGCCCATTCGGCGAAGAAAGGTGAAGCCGGTCACGCTTCGCGCGGTGCCTGAGCGTTTAAAAACGGCAGTAGCAGCAGTGCGGAAATCCCCGCCGCAATGGCGATCACCACAAAAAATCCCGTCCAGTGCCAGACTTCCATCACCTTCGCCAGCGGCCAGCCGGAAAGTGATGCTCCCAGATAGGCAAACAGTCCGACAAACCCGGTTGCCGCCCCCGCCGCCTCCTTGTGCGAACATTCCGCTGCCGCCATGCCAATCAACATCTGCGGACCAAAGACGAAGAAGCCGGTGGTGAAGAAGCATGCCGCCTGCATTACGTAGCTGGCAAACGGCATCAGCCACAGCGAGCCTACGGAGAGCAAAATCCCGGCGGCGAAAATCAGGTTCATCGGCCCACGGTTGCCGTTGAACAGTTTGTCCGACCCCCAGCCCGCCACCAGCGCACCGATAAATCCGCCCAGCTCAAACATCGTCACCGCGGTATTTGCCGTCACCAAATCGCCCCCCAGCGTCTCCGACATATACAGATTTCCCCAGTCGTTAATCGCCGCGCGCACCACGTACACCAGCACGTAGCACAGCGAGAGTAACCAGATATAGGGGTTCAGCAGCACGTATTTGGTGAGGATCTCTTTGCGGGTTAGCCCCGCGCCTTCCTGCTGTTGGGCAATTTCCAGCTCGTCGTGCCGCCAGTCGCCAACCGGCGGTAAACCAATGGCCTGCGGGCGGTCGCGCAGCCGCCAGCACAGGAAAATACCGACAACTATCGCCATCACGCCCGCCATCATCATGCCGGCGCGCCAGCCGTAGTGCAGCGCCGCTGCCGCCATGATGATGGGGATTAATGCCCCGCCGACGTTATGCGCGGTGTTCCAGATGGCCCACCAGCCGCCGCGTTCGTTACGTGAATACCAGGCGGTCAGCAGACGCGCGCAGACCGGTGCGCCCCAGCCCTGGAAAAAGGCGTTCATCGCCCACAGTACGGCAAAGGCCCACAGCGAGGTAGAGAAGCCGAACAGGATGTTCACCACGCCGGTGGCAATCAGCCCGATGCCCATAAAATAGCGGGCGTTGGAGCGGTCGCTGACGATGCCAGAGACAAATTTCGACAGCCCGTAGGTGATGTAAAATAGCGTCGCCAGTAGGCCAATATCGTTGCGGGTGAGCACGCCGCTGGCAAGAATTTCCGGCACTGCGGCGTTAAAGCTTTTACGGGTGAAGTAAAAGAGCGCATAGCCGAGCCAGATGGTCATCAGGATATGTCGCCGCCAGTAGCTATAGCGGGCGTCAATCTCGTGTTTATCGGTGATAAGCGGCGCATTGGCCGGGGCTTTAAAAAACGTCAGCATCACCGCTCCTTACACGTAACGCGTCGGCAACGACACGCTCACGCGCGTGCCGTGCATACAAGAAATCGTCAGCGAGCCGCCCAATGCTGCCACCCGTTCGCGCATGCCGGTGAGGCCAAACCCCTGACCTTCAGAACCCGGCGGCAGGCCGCTGCCATCATCTTCCATCACCAGCATCAGCCGGTCGTCCTGCTGCCAGCCATGTAGCGTTACCGCGCTGGCGTTAGCATGTTTAACGATGTTGTTCAGCCCTTCCTGGCAGACGCGGAACAGAGTGACGCGCTGGTTTTCACTGATCACCGACTCATCAATATGCCAGTCGAGATGACTGACGATGCCGCGACTTTCCAGCTCCATTTCGCGCAGCAGCGAGCGAATAGCCTGTTCCAGCGTGAGATCGTCGAGCTGGCGTGGGCGCAAACGCCCCAGCAGGCGACGAACGGAATCATAAACGCCCAGCGAAAGTTGCTCGATATGCGCCCCGCTCTGCTTCACGCCCACATTCTCCGGGGCCAGCCGCTGCACAATGCCCGCCTGGGTACGAATCGCCGTGATGGTCTGGCCGATATCGTCGTGCAGTTCGCGCGCCACGTCGCGGCGCACGCTCTCTTCGGTTTCCAGCAAACGTTCCGCCAGCCGATGATTACGCGCCAGCTCATTTTGCAGCGATTGGTTGAGTTCACGCAGACGCTGGATACCCGCGCCAAGCAGCAGCCCGGTAAGGCTTTGCGCCAGCAGAGAGAGCAGTAAATCGACGGGATGATCGTGCCAGGTCTGGCTGGCAATCAGCGCAATGGCGTTCATTAACGTTGCAATCAGCGCCCCCTGCCAGCCGTAGTGCCAGGCCAGCGCGATAATTGGCAGCGCCAGACAAAACGGCGTGAAGCGCGATAGCTCAGCCGGTAACCCCAACTGGAGCCACAGACTGACGCTAAACAGCAGCAGATACCACACCAGATGCCGCCCGCGCCAGTTCACCGGCTGGGACACCACCGCCGGGCCAAGCGGCAGCCAGGTGGTGCTGGTCAGATAGTGCCAGAATACAAGGCAGATAGGCGCAAGCGTCAGTCCACCGGTCAGGGTCAACAACAGCGCGGTCCACGCAGCCTCGCCCTGTCCAAGCCACGGCAGCGACTGTAACAACGCCGCCGCGCCAAGCGCCGCGCCCTGTAACAGCAAGGTGCGCCAGTCGCGCTGATGGCGATAACGCGAGATAAGCGCCACGGGTAACAGCGTCAGCAGGCTACCGATCATCAAAAGGGGGAGATGCGCCAGCGCCACTTCCTGCGCTAGCCAGAAAATCAGCAGCCACTCCGCGCCTAGCAGCACCGGCCAATAACCGCGCGGGGATTGCAGCATGATCCCCAGCCGCAGGCCGAACGGGAACAGCAGCACCGCCAGCTCCGGGCGCTCCACCAGATGCAGGCTGATGCTCCACAGGCAAAACCAGGCGGCGGAGAAGATAAAGAAACAGGCGACAACGGTGATAAACCGCGAGAGAAAGGTACTCATTGCCAACCGTCGAACATCCGGCGGGCCAGTTCCACGTCGTTGCTGACGTTCAGCTTTTCCATCAGGTTAGCGCGATGCACATGAACCGTTTTTGGCGACAGCCCCAGCTCGGCGGCAATCTCTTTGACCGCCATGCCCTGCGCCAGTTTTTCCGCCACCTGACGTTCGCGTTTGGTCAACGGATCCTGACGCCCTGCCGCCAGCTTAACGGCGATGTCCGGCGTGAGATAGCAGCCGCCGGTCGCCACCGTGCGCACAGCGGCAATCAGCTCATCGGGGCTACAACGTTTGGAGAGAAAGCCGCGCGCACCGGCGTTTAGCGCCTGTTCCACCAGCGCCGGGCTATCGTGGACGGAGAGCATGATGATCGCCATGCCTTTTGGCAATTGGCTGAGCAGTTCAAGACCGGAGATATCCGGCATTGAGATATCACAGATGCAGACCTGCACGCCGCGCCCCGGTAGCCCCGCCAGCGCTTCGCGACCGCAACCAAACTCGGCGACCACCTGCAAATCAGGCTCAAGACCGAGCAGTTGGGCAAAGCCTGAGCGAACGATAGTGTGGTCGTCGATAAGGGCAACGGTAATCATGGGTTTGTCCTGAGGCTGCGAAACGCCTGATGGCGCGCAGCTTTCAGGCCTACAAGAAGGTAGGCCTGATAAGGCGTTTACGCCGCCATCCGGCAAAGGCGCTTACCTTAACGTTAAGCGCATCGCTGTTCAAGCCGTGAGCGGATTACTCAAAGAAGACGCTTATTTTGTTAAACATCGACGGATCAGATTGGTTACGCACCACTTTCTGGACGTCTTCGAGTTTATCGATCTGGCTCATCATCTGTTCCAGCCGCTGGTCATCGTTCACCAATAGCCAGATACGACTGTGATCGCTGCCCGGAATCGGCAGACACAAAATGCCTTCGACGTTGAACGCACGGCGGGCAAATAGCCCACAGACGTGGGTCATCACACCGGGATGGTTGCGTACGGTGAGTTCCAGAATAACGTTGTCATGAGCATGTTGTTGCATGGCTTATTCCCCCACCATTTCGGTATTTGCCGCACCCGGCGGCACCATTGGATAGACTTTCTGCTGCGCGTCGATACGCACGTGAATCAACGCCGGTCCTGGGCGGTTGATAATCGCTTGCAGCGCCGCCTGCGGGTCGGCTTCGTTGTTTAAATCGCACGATTCAAGGCCGAAACCGGCGGCAATCTGCATAAAGTTAATCATGCCAGGATAGGTGGCGGCAAATACGCCCTGCGGGTAGAACAGGCTTTGCTGCTGATGCACCAGCCCCAGCGCTTCGTTGTTCATGAGGATGATTTTCACATCCAGCTGATTTTCCGCCGCCGTCGCCATTTCCTGAATATTCATCATCAGGCTGCCGTCACCGGAGAAGCACAACACCTTTTTGCCCGGGTTTGCCAGCGCCGCGCCGACCGCCGCAGGCAGGCCAAAGCCCATGGTGCCAAGACCGCCGGAAGTCAGCCACTGACGCGGACGGTTCAGCGGGTACGCCTGTGCGGTCCACATCTGATGCTGGCCAACGTCGGTGGTGATAATCGCATTATCATCCACACAGGCCGCGACGGCGTTGATCAGGCCATAATGGCTGAGCGGGTCACTGGCCTCTGGAATGGCGCAGGGGAATTCTTGTTGCAGTTCAGCGACTTTGCTACGCCACGCCTCGCGCGACTGCGCTTTAATTTGCGGCAGCAGCTGCGCCAGAACGTCGTCGACATCTGCCTGAATAGCAATATGCGCCTGTTTGATTTTACCCAGTTCGGCGCGGTCGATATCCACGTGGATAATCTTCGCGTTCGGGCAGAACTCCGCCACTTTACCGGTCGCCCGGTCATCAAAACGTGCGCCTAAAACAATCAGTAAATCAGCTTGTTGCAGGATAAAGTTGGTGCTGCGCGCGCCGTGCATGCCCAGCATTCCCAAGGACAGCGGATGCGTTTTAGGCAACATGCCGAGCGCCATCAGCGTCATGGTGGTCGGCAGGTTGGCCATTTCAGCCAGTTCACGCACGCGCTCCGGGGCGTTAATCACCCCGCCGCCCAGATAGAGCACCGGACGCTCGGCGGCGTTAATCATTGCCGCCGCATCGCTTACGCTCTGGGCGTTGAATTCCGGCGTTGCCGCGCGGCTGCCCGGTTCTGGCAGTTCGGTAATCTCGATTTCAGCGGTCTGCACATCCTTAGGAATGTCTATCCACACCGGGCCTGGACGGCCTGACTGCGCAATACGGAACGCATCTGCCATCACCTGCGGCAGTTCATGGATATTGCGAACGAGGTAGTTATGTTTGGTGATGGGGATAGAGATACCGTAGGTGTCGACTTCCTGAAACGCGTCGGTGCCGATTAACGAGGAGGCCACCTGACCGGTGATACACACCAGCGGTATAGAGTCGAGGCGCGCATCGGCAATGGCCGTCACCAGGTTGGTGGCGCCGGGGCCGCTACAGGCCATGCATACCGCCGGTTTACCGTGGGTACGCGCCATGCCCTGGGCAATGAAGCCCGCGCCCTGCTCGTGTCGCGCCAGAATATGACGGATCTGCGTGCTCTGGCTCAAGGCGTCATACAGCGGAAGCACCGTGCCGCCGGGGATGCCGGTGACCATGGTGATACCCTGACGTTCCAGTAAATGGACGATTAATTGCGCGCCGGTAAAACGCCGAGTCTGTGATGTTGTGCCCGAAATTGCCATGCTCCAGTCCTTTTTAATTCTGGGCCGACCATCCGGGAGGGGGCTAGAAACTAAAAACCCCGCCCGGTTTGCGCCGGCGGGGTTTGGAATCGTGTGCGTTCCTGACCCTACGGCGCATTGCCGACGACCACCACCACACGCACGACGACGACCGCCGCGGCTGGTAGCGCGGTTTTTAGTAGGGTCGAAGTCATCATGGATGGAGTCATTTAAGGGTCTGTCTCGAATTCATTAAGTGAATTTATACAAACACAGCTTTTTAAGGCTGACAATGGAAATATTTTCATCTGCGCAAAAATGCGTCAGCGATCACAGTTCGCCCCCGCCGCCAGCGGCTCGCCAATACGGCTAAAACTGGCAACTATTGTTGCCGTTTACGTCTATAAATCCTGCCTGCATCAAACATTTCATTTACATGACAGATGATTAAATCGACACCTCTTTGTGGTAGATTCCTCTCGCTTTTAGCGCTTCACCCGGTCAATTATTCTTATAAACCTATTTTTTATAAAGTTATCAGCGAAATGAAAAGAGATAGAAACGTCAATATTCTGGCGATGCTGGTGTTGCTTGTGGCTGTAGGGCAGATGGCGCAAACCATTTATATTCCGGCAATTGCGCAGATGGCGAGCGACCTCAACGTCCGTGAAGGGGCGGTGCAGAGCGTGATGGCGGCCTATCTGCTGACCTACGGCGTTTCCCAATTATTTTACGGCCCGCTCTCCGACCGCGTTGGGCGCCGCCCGGTGATCCTGGTCGGGATGTCAATTTTTATGCTGGCCACTCTGGTCGCGATAACCACCAGTAGCCTGACGGTACTGATTGCCGCCAGCGCCTTGCAGGGGATGGGGACCGGGGTCGGTGGGGTCATGGCGCGAACGTTACCGCGCGACCTCTATGAAGGCAGCCAGCTTCGCCACGCCAATAGTTTGTTAAATATGGGGATTCTGGTCAGCCCGCTGCTGGCCCCGCTGATTGGCGGCGTGCTGGAAACGTTAATTAACTGGCGCGCCTGCTACGGTTTCCTGCTGGTGCTTTGCGCGGGCGTGACTTTCAGCATGGCGCGATGGATGCCGGAAACCCGTCCAACCGGCGCACCAAAAACCCGGCTTATCAGTAACTACAAAACGCTGTTCGGCAACAGCAGCTTTAACTGTTTTCTGCTGATGCTGATTGGCGGGCTGGCTGGGATTGCGGTGTTCGAAGCCTGTTCCGGCGTGCTGATGGGCGGCGTGCTGGGCTTAAGCAGCATGACGGTGAGCATTCTGTTTATTCTGCCGATCCCGGCGGCGTTCTTTGGTGCCTGGTTTGCCGGACGTCCAAACAAACGCTTCGCCACCATGATGTGGCAGTCGGTGATTAGCTGCCTGGCAGCGGGATTGATGATGTGGATCCCGGGCCTGCTTGGCGTAATGAATATCTGGACGCTGCTGGTGCCTGCCGCGCTGTTCTTCTTCGGCGCAGGCATGTTGTTCCCGCTTGCCACCAGCGGCGCGATGGAGCCGTTCCCGTTCCTCGCCGGTACCGCTGGGGCGCTGGTGGGCGGCCTGCAAAATATCGGTTCCGGGGTACTGGCGTGGCTGTCCGCGATGATGCCGCAAACCGGCCAGGCCAGTATTGGCCTGTTAATGACGCTAATGGGGCTGCTGATTTTTCTCTGCTGGCTGCCGCTGGCGTCACGTTTATCTCAGCAGGGGCAGGCGGTTTAACCCTGAAAACCCTGTTGCCTGATGGCGCTTCGCTTATCAGGCCTACACTATATGTAGGCCGGGTAAGGCGTAGCCGCCACCCGGCACAAACGCGAATCGATACCGCCTATCTAACCTGCTCCTGCAACCAACCAATAAACGCCTCAATCTTCGGCCACTGGCGGCCGGGCAGCGTGGTGATGTAATAATGCTGATGGCATTTCAGCGCTCTGTCACCAAAGGGCGCGACCAGCTCCCCGCTGTCGAGGCGTTTTTGAACCAGCCGTTTACGCCCCATCGCCACTCCAATATGATTCATCGCCGCAATCACCGCTAAATCTGAACGATCGAAGCCAATGCCCGATGATGTCGGCAAATTCACCGCATAATGCTGCGCCCAGCTGTGCCATTCATCCGTCCCCGAGTCATTACTCCACGCCTGTCGGTCATGCAATAACGTGCAGTGCGGCAGATTCACCAATGAGTCCGTCAGGTCATAACGACGAGCGTATTCCGGGCTGCATACGGGCAGAATCTCTTCATCCATCAGGAAATGATGCGTCAATTGCGCAGACGGCGCATCGTCAAAGTAGAGCGCCAGATCGATGCCGGCACGCTGCATATTGACGTTGTCGTTGCCGGTCAGAATGGTCAGGGAAATCGATGGGTAGCGGCGGGTAAAATCCCCCAACGCCGGAACCAACCAGCACTGAGCGATCGAGGGCCGCGAGTAGACGGTCAGTGACCCGGACAGCTCCTGATTTTTGATGTCGAGAATTTCCTGGTTGAGCGTATCCAGCGATGATTTCAGCGCCCAGAACACCCGCTTGCCTTCGTGGGTCAGCTCCACTTTGCGATGGGAACGGACAAAAAGCTGGATGCCCAACTCTTCTTCCAGCTGATTAATACGGTGGCTAACGGCGCTGGGACTTAACGACAGTTCGTCTGCCGCCAGCGCAAACGACTGATGGCGGGCCGCCACTTCAAAGGTATAGAGCTTTGACAGTTGCCAGCCATTGAGCAGCCGATTTCTGACCTCGCGTAGGGGATCCATACTCACCTCTTTCATCCTGACTCTTTCACCGCAGTGTAAAAAGATCCGCTGTAAAAATCAGCACAAACATGAATCAAAGTGAATCATGTCGCATTACTACGGCAATATTAGAGCTAAATCACCCGTTTGATGCAATTTGGCTCATGTGAAAGAGGATTTATATCGTTTGTCAGCGTGTGCCTTATTTTTGTCCAATAAGGATAAATTAATCACAGGGCAAGGTGAGTTATGCACTCTCAAATCTGGGTTGTGAGCACGCTGCTGATAAGCATTGTGTTGATCGTGTTGACCATCGTGAAGTTTAAATTCCACCCGTTTTTGGCGTTACTGTTAGCCAGCTTTTTCGTCGGGACGATGATGGGCATGGGGCCGCTGGATATGGTTAATGCCATTGAGAGCGGTATCGGCGGTACGCTCGGCTTCCTCGCCGCGGTTATCGGTCTGGGAACCATTCTCGGCAAAATGATGGAGGTGTCCGGTGCGGCAGAACGCATTGGCCTGACGCTCCAGCGCTGCCGCTGGCTGTCCGCCGACGTCATCATGGTGCTGGTCGGCCTGATTTGTGGGATCACGCTGTTTGTGGAAGTGGGCGTGGTGCTATTGATTCCACTGGCATTTTCGATCGCCAAAAAAACCAACACCTCACTGCTGAAGCTGGCCATTCCGCTGTGTACGGCGCTGATGGCTGTGCACTGCGTCGTGCCACCGCATCCGGCGGCGTTATTCGTGGCAAATAAACTCGGCGCCGATCTGGGTACGGTTATTGTTTACGGCCTGCTGGTAGGGCTAATGGCATCGCTTGTTGGCGGGCCGCTGTACCTGAAGCTGCTCGGTAACCGCCTGCCGTTTAAACCGGTGCCCGCTGAGTTTTCCGACCTGAAAGTGCGCGACGAAAGTACGCTACCGTCGCTCGGTGCCACGCTGTTTACCGTATTGCTGCCGATTGGCCTGATGCTGGTGAAAACCATCGCAGAGCTGAACATGGCGAAAGACAGTTCGCTGTATACGCTGCTGGAATTTATCGGCAACCCGATCACCGCCATGTTTATCGCCGTGTTTGTCGCCTACTACATTCTTGGCCTGCGCCAGCATATCGGCATGGGCGCATTGTTAACGCACACGGAAAACGGCTTTGGCTCGATTGCCAACATCCTGCTGATTATCGGTGCGGGCGGCGCGTTCAACGCGATTCTCAAGAGCAGCGGGCTGGCGGATACGCTGGCGCTGATTCTTTCCAATATGCACATGCATCCGATTCTGCTGGCCTGGCTGGTGGCATTGATTCTGCACGCGGCGGTCGGTTCTGCCACGGTGGCGATGATGGGCGCAACGGCGATTGTCGCACCGATGCTGCCGCACTATCCCAACGTTAGCCCGGAGATCATCGCCATTGCCATCGGTTCCGGCGCCATTGGCTGCACGATCGTCACCGATTCTCTCTTCTGGCTGGTGAAGCAATACTGCGGTGCCACGCTGAATGAGACGTTTAAATACTACACAACCGCGACATTTATCGCGTCGGTGATTGCACTGGCGTGCACATTCCTGCTTTCCTTTATTATCTAAGCGCAAAGAGACTGACTATGGAAAACGTTCAAACACTTATCGCCCAGTATCCTTTAGTGAAAGAGTTGGTCGCTCTTAAGGAAACAACCTGGTTTAACCCCGGCACTACCTCTCTTGCGGAAGGTTTATCCTATGTTGGCCTGACGGAACACGACGTTCAGGACGCCCACGCCCGTCTGGCGCGCTTCGCGCCGTACCTGGCGAAAGCCTTCCCGGAAACGGCGGCGACCGGCGGCATTATCGAATCTGAACTGGCGGCGATTCCGGCGATGCAGAAACGGCTGGAAAAAGAGTACGGGCAGTCTATCAGCGGTGAAATGATGCTGAAAAAAGACAGCCATCTGCCGATTTCCGGCTCGATTAAAGCGCGTGGCGGCATTTATGAAGTGCTGACCCACGCCGAAAAACTGGCGCTGGAAGCCGGTCTGCTGACCACGGAAGATGATTACAGCGTGCTGCTTTCGCCTGAATTTAAACAGTTCTTTAGCCAGTACAGCATCGCCGTCGGTTCGACCGGTAATCTGGGGATGTCGATAGGCATCATGAGCGCCGGTATTGGTTTTAAGGTCACAGTACATATGTCCGCCGACGCCCGCGCGTGGAAAAAAGCCAAACTGCGCAGCCACGGCGTGACGGTGGTGGAATACGAAGAAGATTACGGCGTGGCGGTTGAACAGGGGCGCAAGGCGGCGGAGTCAGATCCGAACTGCTTCTTTATCGACGATGAAAACTCCCGCACGCTGTTCCTCGGCTACGCGGTGGCCGGGCAGCGTCTGAAGGCGCAGTTCGCGCAGCAAGGCCGCGTGGTGGATACTGACCATCCGCTGTTTGTCTATCTGCCGTGCGGCGTCGGTGGCGGCCCTGGCGGCGTGGCGTTTGGCCTGAAGCTGGCATTTGGCGACAACGTACACTGCTTCTTCGCCGAGCCGACCCATTCACCGTGTATGCTGCTGGGGGTTTACACCGGGCTGCACGATGGTATCTCCGTGCAGGAGATTGGCATCGATAACCTGACCGCCGCCGACGGCCTGGCGGTGGGTCGCGCATCTGGCTTTGTGGGACGTGCGATGGAACGTCTACTCGATGGTTTGTACACGCTGGATGACCAGACGATGTACGACATGCTGGGCTGGCTGGCGCAGGAGGAAGGGATTCGCCTGGAGCCGTCGGCGCTGGCCGGTATGGCGGGCCCGCAGCGCGTGTGCGCCTCGGCTGACTATCAGCAAATGCAGGGATTCAGCGCAGAACAGCTCAATAACGCCACCCATCTGGTCTGGGCCACCGGCGGCGGCATGGTGCCGGAAGCTGAAATGGCGCAGTACCTGGCGAAAGGTCGCTAATCGTCATAAAAGCCGCCTTCTTAGAAGGTGGCTTTCGACAATCTTCCTCAAAAACTTATCGGCTCTGAGCCAATATCGCCATCAATTCCACCGGGGAGCGGTGCTGTTTTAGCAGGTCACGCAGCGCTTTCATGTACGGGGCGCTGTAGGTGAAGAACTGGCGATAGCCTGCGCACAGCGCACTTTTCCCGTCGTTTGCAATACGATGTTGAGGGCTGTCGCCGTGGCAAAAACGCAGCACCGGGCATTCACGGCACTCCTCCACGAGAAGCGCATTGTCACCGGAAAACGGCGACCCCTGACCACACCATATCGCTAATGCCGCATCGATGTACTGGATGTGGAGCGTTTCAATATCCTGCTGTACCCAGAGATCAAAGACGGCAATGAGAAAGGCTCCCCATTGCTCCGCGTGAACTGATTCGGTAGTCAGGGCCCCCACATCATCCAGCGCAACAAACGGAACAAACTGCAAAACAGGAACGCCAAAACCGCGCAGGTAGTGATAAAGATGCTCCGGCTGCTGGATATTAGCCTGATTAATAATGATTTTTAGCGTGGTGATATGAGGTTCGGCCTGAAGCCGCGCGACAATATGTGCATGCGAGCGTTGGTTAACGCCGTAACTGTCGAAGTCCAGCACAATACTCGTGCCGTCAGACGCAACCGCGCAGCGGTGGTCGCTGTGTGGGGGGAGTTCAGCCTGACATCCTGTCATCCTAAATCCTTCATAAAAATAATAAGTTGGCGTATATGAGTCATAGCAAACAATATTGCCAGCGATAACACTGCGAGGGAGATCAAAAATTTGTCACGAACTGCGCGAGGTTGGGCAAAATCATCCTGCCGGACATCCATGACGTTACGGCTTAAGGTGTAATGCCAGAGGATAGCGGCAACCGCAATCAGTACACCCACTGATACCCAGAAAAGCGAACCGGCCTGATGCCAGTTGTGCTTGAGCGCCAGCGCCATTAATGCGCCGTAGCCCAGCAGCGTGCGAAACCACGCCAGTGAGGTGCGTTCAGGTTGCAGTCCAGGATCGTGTTGACGCCGGGACTTTCGACTATCCGGCATAGAGCACCAGCAGCATCACCACCAGCGCCACGATAGCGAGTATCAGGCTAATCACCAGCAGGCTGCGGGTGTAGGGTAAGTCCTCTTTTAAGCGCATCGCCTTCTCGTTACTTAGCCAGCGCAGATAGCCGTAGATGGCAATTCCCCCCGCGAACAGGCACAGCATCAGCGCTAACGCTTCACGAATGACCGGCGTCGCAAAGTCTGGCGCGAGTTGGTCAAGCCCGACGCCTGCCGCCAGAAAACCCAGCGCCGTGCGTATCCATGCCAGAAAGGTGCGTTCATTGGCCAGCGAGAAGCGATAGTCAGGCGCTTCGCCGAGGCGGGAAATCTTCATGACAGCTCCTGAATCGATAAAAGTCAGACGCTTAACATTATCGTAAATGCACTCATTGTGCCGCGGAGTTTTACGAAACTATCGCCATAAAGAGGGAGGATGCAGGGAAAAGCGAGCGACCGGCACCGCGAAGATGCCGGTCTGGAAGGTTAGTGCAGTTCCGGCCAGTAGTCCTTATTGGCTTCAATCAAATCATCGAGAATCGCCTTCGCCACCGACGCGCTCGGCACGGTTTTCGACAGCGTAATCGCCTGCCACAATTTGTGGTAAGAGCGCTGTTCCCACGCATCCACCACCAGTTTTTCTACCGCCACCTGCTGGCTCATCATCCCTTTCTGGAAGTTCGGAATATCACCTACTGTCAGCGGCTCTGGGCCGTTGTGGCCGACCAGGCAGGGGATTTCGACCATCGCATCGGCGTCAAAGTTATGAATCGCTCCGTTATTTGGCACAATCAGCAGCATACGCTCCTGGGTGTTGAAGGCGATAGCGGCTGCCAGGTCGACGATGTAAGAAGCGTGTTCGTCAATTTCCAGGTCACCTGCGGACGATTTACCCGCTTCAATAATGGCGCGACAGGCGGTAAAGACGTTTTTCTCACGGTGATCCATCACCTCGTTTGCGCGGGTGCGTTCCGGGTTAGAGTGGGCCACCACGTAGTCCGGGAACAGGTAATATTTCAGATAGGTGTTCGGCATGGTGTCTGGATCCAGTGCCTGTACGTCTTTCGCTTTGGCGAAAGTATCATTCCAGCTCGCTTCCGTATGCGGATCGTTAGATGGCGGAACATAGCCGTATTTCGCCACATGTTCGCGTAACTTAGGCATTAAATCGTTGCCTTGCAGATCTTCAATCGATGTCCACCAGCCGAAGTGGTTCAGGCCGTAGTAGCGCACGCGCATCTGTTTGCGGTCTTTTAGCCCGACAATCTGTGCCATGCGCCCTTCAATGCCAATAGGCATATCGCAGATGTTGAGTATTTTGGCATTTGGACGCAGGCGGTTGGTCGCTTCCGCCACGATGGCCGCCGGGTTGGAGTAGTTCAGCATCCACGCGTTCGGTGAATATTTTTCCATGTAATCGACCAGCTCCAGCACGCCGCCGATCGAACGCATCCCGTAAGAAATCCCGCCCGGCCCGCAGGTTTCCTGGCCCAGCACGCCGTGGCGTAATGGGATTTTTTCGTCTTTTTCACGCATCGGGTATTTACCCACGCGGATGTGCGCCATCACAAAATCAACGTCGGTAAACGCCGCCTGCGGGTCGGTGGTGTAGCTAAATTCAATCTCCGGGGCCTGCTCTTTAAGGATAACCTTGCATGCTTCGGCGATGGTTTCCTGCCGCGCGCCGTCGTTGTCATAAAATTTCAGTGACCGCAGCGGGAACCGGTCCTGGTTTGCCAGCAGCATCAACACAATGCCTGGGGTAAAGGTACTGCCGCCGCCTGCGATAACAACTGAGAATTTTTTCATGATACTGCCTCCGTCATGGTGGTGTGTTCGGTCGGTCGAGAATGTTTCATTAAGCGTTCCAACTGGTCGCGGACCTGGGGAACATGCAGGCCAACAATTACCTGAATGCCGTTGCCGCGTCGCACGACGCCGTGTGCGCCAAGAGCTTTAAACACGTCGTCGCTTTGGGTCTTTGTCATATCGAGGAGCGCAATACGCAGCCGTGTCGCGCAGTTGTTAATGCTTTCGATATTGGCAGCGCCGCCCAGCGCCTGCAGGATGCCAGCGGCCTGGCTAGGTTTGCCGTCAGTTGCGCCTTCGGCAGTGGTTTTGCCACGCGCTGCCTGATAATCCGCTTTGCTGTAGAGTTTGATTTCGCTGTCTTCACGGCCCGGCGTTTTCAGGTTGAAGCGCAGGATTAATGCCCGGAATACCACGAAGTAGATCGCGGTGAAGCACACGCCAATGCCTATCTGGATAAACATCATCGAGGCGTGGTTATGGAACATCGGGATCCAGTTTTGCGGCAGGAACTGATCGAGCAGGCCACCGCCCATGTTCCCCACCACGCCGCACATGTACATCACCGTCGCCATCGTCGCTGCCAGCACCGCGTGAATGGCGAACAGCAATGGAGAGATAAACAGGAAGGTGAATTCAAGCGGTTCGGTTATCCCAACCAGCACGGCGGTCAGCGTGGCAGGAATCAGCAGACCCGCGACCTTGACCCGGTTTTCCGGTGCCGCGGTAAAGTACAACGCCAGCGCAATCCCCACGGAGCCAAACACTTTGGAGTTGCCGTGCAGGGCAAATCCGCCTTCCGGGAATAACGTTTTCAGCGGTTCGGTGCTTTGGCTGAATGCCTGCAAATGCTCGGCCCAGTAAACCTGAATGCCACCTTCAACCGCCGCAGGCCCAAAGATGAACGGGCCGTAGACAAAGTGGTGCAGGCCGGTTGGGATCAGAATGCGTTCAAGGAAGGTGTAGATCCAGACGCCTAACGCTCCCGCGCCGCGTAAAAAGACCTGGAGCGATTCAATGCCCATCTGCACTTTTGGCCAGCCGAGCAGCGTCAGCCAGGCGCAGGGAATCATCACCAGGAACGCCACGATCACCACAAAGGATGAGCCCTGGAAGATACCGAGAAAGACCGGGAGTGGTTTGTCGAAATAGCGGTTATGCAGGGCGGTGACGATACCGGAAATCACAATCGCCCCGATGATGCTGGTGTCGAGGGTCTTTATCCCGGCAATCATCGTCAGGCCACTGCCTGCGGTAGGGTCGAGGGAGAAATCGACGCCAAAAAAGTGGCCCCAGGTCATCCCCATCGCATTAATAAAGTAGTTCCAGGTCAGGAAGCTGACCAGCACAGCCAGACAGGCGCGGCCTTGTGCCTGTTTTGCCAGACCAATAGGCAAACCGACGGCAAAAATCAGCGGCATATTACGGAATACCGTCCAGCCGCCTTCTTCAATAATGTGAACAATCTGAGCGAATAAGCTATCGGAAGCAGTGAGTGCTTCACCAACGAACAGCGGGTTGCGCAGCATAATGGCGATACCCACCACGATCCCCGCAAAAGGGAACAGCAAAACGGGGGTAAACATTGCGCCGCCAAAGCGTTGTATTTGACTGAGCATCTGGAAATCCTCATTTAACAACTCGTAGGGTAAGTGGCCTTATTGGTGTTGATCTTCGGCCTGCTACGAGAATAGGAATTCGCTCATCTGACAACATGCTATTGCGTTGCGATCCGTGATCGCATTCATGGTTTTAATTAGCGCAATGTTGTCTACTTTTTTGATAATTAATAGACATCTACAATTTCACTATTTTTCGTTTTTTAAGATTGGCGTTGTATTTTGCTGTAATAAGCTAGTTTTAAATAAAAAACAGCGGTTCAATAATTGCCCATAGGCGGAGATAAGAGGTCTAGTTGTGATCTATAAATCGATAGCAGACAGGCTGCGTTTACGGCTAAATTCCTCTGATTTCAATATTGGCAGTCCGTTGCCGGGTGAGAAAAAGCTGGCGGAAGAGTTTGGCGTCGCCCGCATGACGATTCGTAAAGCCATCGATCTGCTGGTGGAATGGGGACTGGTGGTACGGCGGCACGGCAGCGGAACCTACGTGGCGCATAAAGATATTCACCATGAAACCAACAGTCTAACCGGGCTTGCGGAAATACTGCGCCAACAAGGTAAGGAAGTGGTCAGCAAAGTGCTGGTGTTTGAGATGATGCCAGCGCCGCCGGCGATTGCCAGCCAGCTACGGATTCAGATTAACGAGCGGATCTATTTCTCACGCCGGGTACGTTATGTCGACGGTAAACCGCTGATGCTGGAAGACAGCTATATGCCGGTGAAGCTGTTCCGCAATCTGTCATTGGTGCATCTGGAAGGGTCGAAGTTCGATTATATTGAGAAAGAGTGCGGCATTATTATCAGCGGCAACTATGAGAGTCTGGCACCGGTGCTGGCGGACAAACAGCTGGCCCAGTCGATGAATCTCCCGGAACAGACGCCGCTGCTGCGCATTACCTCTCTTTCCTACAGCGACAGCGGCGAGTTCCTTAACTATTCCGTGATGTTCCGCAACGCCAGCGAATATCAGGTGGATTACCACTTAAGGCGCGTGCAGGCCGTTAACCCATCCCCCAGAACAGCACCGCCAGAAGCTGTGGGGTAATGATGCGCAGGAACATCACCAGCGGATAAACCGTGGCATAAGAGAGCGCTGCCGCACCGCTGGTGGCGTGCAGGTTGTTGGCAAAGGCCAAAGCCGGTGGGTCGGTCATCGAACCTGCCAACATGCCGCAGAGAGTCAGATAGTTCATCTTCACGAAAATGCGCGCCAGAATGCCGACGGTTAGCAGTGGGATACCGGTAATAAAGATGCCGTAGCCAATCCAGCTTAAGCCTTCGCCGTGCAGTAATGTTTCGACAAAATCCCCGCCGGATTTAAGCCCCACGACCGCCAGGAACAACACAATCCCCAACTCGCGCAGCGCCAGGTTAGCGCTCGGCGGCATAAACCAGTAGAGCTTGCCGATGCTGCCAATTCGCCCCAGAATCAGCGCCATAATCAGCGGCCCACCGGCCAGCCCCAGCTTTAACGCCACCGGGAAACCGGGAATAAACAGCGGTACGGAACCTAGCAGAACGCCCAGACCAATACCGATGAATACCGGCAGCATTTGCACCTGCTGTAGCTTTTGCTGGGCGTTACCGAGATCGGAGGCCACGGCATCAATCGCCGCCGGACGGCCAACTAAGTTTAAGATATCGCCAAACTGAAGGCTGGCATTGCTGCTGGCCACCAGCTCTACCCCGGCGCGGTTTAAGCGCGAGATCACCACGTCATAGCGCTGTTTATAGTGCAGATCGCGGATTTTCTTGCCCAACACCTTTTCGTTGGTGACCACCACCCTTTCGACTTTCATATCGGTGCCGCGCGTCGACAGCGAAGTTTCCACCTCTTTACCGATAACCAGCTGGGCGTTGTGCAGATCGACCGCTTCCCCGACAAGGTGCAGCAGGTCGCCGGTTTCAATAATCGTGGTGGGCGAGGGCACCATCAGGGTTTCCCCGCGCTTAAGGCGCGAGCAGATAATTTTATCGCTATTGATAACCGGCACATCCTGAATTGCCATGCGGTTCAGGTTGGGGTTTTCGACGCGGATATTGATGGTTTTAAGGTGCGAGTGGCCAGAGCCCGCCTGCTCATCAAACTGCTGAGCTTCTTTTTCCACGTTGACCCGAAAGAACAGCCGTATCAGCCACATGGTGAGCAAAATACCGCAGATACCAAACGGATAGGCCATCGCGTAGCTCATGCCCATTTGATCCACCACGCTAAACGGTTCGCCGAGGTCGCGCAGAATTTGCTGCCCCGCTCCCAGCGCAGGCGTGTTGGTGACCGCACCGGAGAAGATTCCCAGCACGACCGGCAGCGGGATGGCAAAGATTTTATGCAGCAGCGTGGTGACGAGGCCACCGAGGATAACAATCAGAATGGCAAACAGGTTTAGCCGCAGGCCGGAAACACGAAGCGAGGCAAAGAATCCTGGCCCCACCTGAATACCGATGGTGTAGACGAACAGTATCAGGCCGAATTCCTGAATAAAGTGCAGCATCGAGCTGCTCAGGGTAATGCCAGCCTGCTCGACAAAGTGTCCAACAATAATGCCGCCGAACAGCACGCCACCAATACCAAAGCCGATTCCGCGAATTTTGATATTGCCAATCCACAGCCCCACAACCGCCACCAGCGCGAGCACGCTGACCGTCAATGCTATATCACTCATCGTATGTTCCTTGTGAATAACATTATTGATATCAGGGATTATGGACGAGGGGACGGGTGATTGTATGTAATACAAAGCACAATAATGGCGGGATGAGATGAGGCAACATAATTCCTTATCGCCTCACCCTTTAACGGCAGTTAAATGCCGACCAGACTTTCAAGAGGTATACCGAATTGTTTATGCAAGCGGCGTATCATGGGCAACGTGAGGGTCCGAGTCCCTTTCAGAACTTCATAAACCCGGTTAGATCTGCCAATCGCTGGCTCCAGATCTTTGACCGTTAACCCTTGTTGCTCCATGCGGAAAAGAATAGCTTCAATGGGATCTGGCGGATCAATCGGATGATTTTTCGCTTCATACTCTTCAATGAGCAGACACATCACTTCAAAATAATCGCCTGCTGGTGTATCAACCGCTGGTTCATTATCAAAGTAGGGTTCAACTGCTTTTAGAGCAGCTTTGTAATCCTTTTCTGTTTTAATCGGTTTAATGGTCATGTTTTACTCCATACTCACTGTCTCAGCGTCGATGGCGTCATACTGTTTATGCGTGCCAAGGAACTTCACAAAAATCACACCACGTTGATAAGCGATGGCGACGATAAGACGATATTTATTCCCCGCTATGTTGAATACCACCCGCCTGTTTTTCAGAATACTGGCCGTGCGGTACTGTTCCTTAATCTCTGCTGGAGTCGTCCAGTTTGCCTTCCTGGCCTCATCTACCCAAGCTTTTAACGGCTGTTCTGCGTCCGGATTTGCCGCCCAGAAATCCCTTAGTGCTGCTATAGCGATAATTTTCACAATTCAACCTTAGTCCCATTTTGGGACCAAATCAAGAGGTGCGCAAAAAAAAGCCCCGACGTTCGGGGCTTAAGGGAGCAAATTAACTTAGCTATTTAACGCAGGACGTTCGCTAATAGCGATACGCTGCGGCGCGAGGGCTTCTGGCACATGACGCGTTAAATCAATATGCAGCAGGCCGTTGTTATAGGTGGCGCCGGAGACTTCCATATTTTCTGCCAGGGTAAAGCTCAGGCTAAAGGCCTGGGTGACTAACCCCTGGTGCAGCCATTGAGTCTCTTTTTCCTGCGGCTGCGGCGTACCTTTGACGGTCAGACGCGTGCCTTCAAGCTGAATGTCCAGATCTTCCTGACGGAACCCGGCTACCGCTAAGGTAATGCGATAGTGGTTATCGTCGCTTTTTTCGATGTTGTATGGCGGGAAGGTCTGGCCTTCAGTGGTGCTTTGCAGCGCATTCGCCAGTTTGTCAAAACCGATCCATTGACGCAGCAGTGGGGATAAATCGTAGTTACGCATAATATTTCTCCTTCTAAGAAGCGAGTTTCCCCTTCACACTTCCCATTGCAGATGCGTTGGCTGCGTTCGTTCATCCCAGTCACGTACTTTTGTACACTCCTGGGATTCACTCCCTTGCCGCCTTCCTGCAACGTGAATTGTTTCGGGCGAAAAATACCCTTCGGCTCCCTAACGGCAAGCCTATGGGGGGTAATACGGGCCGCGCAGGCGGCCCGGCAAAATTAGTTAATTTCGATACGGCGCGGTTTGTTCGCTTCTGGAATGACGCGCTCCAGTTCGATATACAGCAGGCCGTTCACCAGGTTAGCGCCACGCACGTGGATGTTTTCGGCTAACTGGAATTTGCGTTCAAAGTTGCGCTCGGCAATACCTTGATAGAGATAGGTGCGTTCTTTCTGATCGGCTTCATGAGCACCTTTAACCACCAGCACGTTGTCCTGTGCGGTAATTTCCAGCTCGCTTTCAGCAAAACCCGCCACGGCTATCGCGATGCGATAGTGGTTTTCATTGACCAGCTCAACGTTGTACGGAGGGTAGCCACCGTTGCTTTGTGTTTGATTGTTTTCTAACAGATTGAACAGACGGTCAAAACCAATGGCTGAACGGTATAACGGGGATAAGTCAAAGTTACGCATAATCCAATAGCTCCTGAAAATCAGCGAGAAATTTAAAACCTTCCATCATGGACAGGTCGTTTGGCCCGAACACCCCGCAGGCGTGTTCTCTTCGGCTACACCTATAAAATGAGGGGGGAAGAACCTTTTTCAAGTCCCTTTGTCTGACTTTTTTTGCACTTTCCCAGATAAGGCTTACACTGGGTCAGAGCACAAAAGGCCAAAGTGCGACAGCCGCCACAGAGCGGCAAGCCAGGACTTTCTATTTTGGCAACGGGTCGCTATAACCCGGGGGACGAGCTTTTTTATGCTCATAACAATGAAGAGCTCACAATGAAAAATATTTTGATTAAAACGGCGTTGGTTGGGGGGATCTTCTTATCGGGAGGATGTTCCAGCGTGATGTCGCATACCGGCGGCAAGGAAGGGACTTATCCCGGAACGCGCGCCAGCACGGAAATGCTGGGTGACAATGAGAATGGCTGGGCGACCAAATCGCTGATCGCCCTCGATATGCCGTTTACCGCCGTTATGGATACGGTGCTATTGCCATGGGATTTATTCCGCAAAGATAGCTCTGTGCGTTCCCGCGTCGACAAGAGCGAGCAGGAAACGCTGGCGACCAACAATGTGATACCGCCTGCGGCAATGCCTGCCCCATAAATTAGCACCCGGTCGGTGTTGTCCACAGCTGGCGAAAGCCAGCTGTCTCCTCCATCCAGGCAATCGTCTGACCATCGGGTGAGAAAACCACCGCATCTGCCGACGGCGGATTAGCATGATCGTTCGTTAAAAACGTCACCGTCCCGCTGTCTGCCGCACAAATCGCAATACGCTCCTCCAGCACAAAGCCCAGCCAGTTGCCTGACGGATGCCAGTTGAACGCCGACTGAATATCCGAGGCATTGTGCGTCAACTGCTGCGGCTCACCGCCCTGCGGCGACACTAACCACAGCTGCACAATACCGTGGTCATCTCGCATTAGTATGGCGATTTGCGTCCCCTGCGGATTGCAGCGCACCCAGTGGCGCGGCACGTTGACAAGCCCTGGGTATGTTCGATGATGAGTGAAGGTTAAACGCCGCTGGCGCACGCCCACGGGAGGCGCTGGTAGGGTCTTTTCTGTCCCTTCCAGCGGCGCATCTCCCGCCTGTTTCCAGCCCTGCTCATTGCGCGGCAGTTCGACTAAAAACAGCTCTGGCACCTTTTCACCTGTAAGAGACACGGTATCGCCGATAAACGCCAGCGCCTGCGAGCCTACCCAGCCCTCTTCATATGCGCGATTAATGTCATCACTGCCGGGCTTCGGCACGGGTGTGGTCTGGCTGACCAGCACGCACCAGTGGCTGCCAGCATATTCACGAGGATGCTCTCCACGCGGTACAACCGGACCATAAGGGGCGGCAACGCCGACATTGCGCTGGTCCCGCGCCGGGTCGTATTCATGCATCACGTGGTCGTTATAGGTAAAGCTCACATACTGGCCGCAGGGACTGTAGACGTGAACATGGCTGCCGCCGCGCAGCGCGCCGGGGGTATAAGGCGCGGTAATATCCATGGCATCCAGATTGTGAGTTTCGCCCTGCGAGGCGACCACACCGCGTCGATGATGAAAATCGTACTGCCAGTGCGCATCCGGATTTTCCGGGCCATGAATAAACACATACTGGTCAGCAAAAGGATGTACCGTCACCACGCCCACGTGCGCGCCTTTTGGCGCCTGATAAATCACCTCAACCTCGCCGCTTTGAACGTTAACGCGCTCAATCGTCTCACCAGTAAATGAGGCACCCGATGGGCGAACATCGAAGACCAGCCACTGTGAGTCTGGAGTCCAGGTTTGGGTATTGGTCAGTTGGTGGTGGCGGGGCAAAAAGGTGACTTGTTTCATGGCTGAGTTCCGGTCAAAAGATACCGCATACTTTTACCATGCGCAGAGGTGAACCCGTAAGGGTTAAAGCAAAATGCCCGGCTTTTACCGGGCATTGGGGAATATCAGGAAAGCACGTACTTCTCAATCGCCCAGGCCACACCATCTTCCAGGTTCGATTTGGTGACGAAGTTCGCCGCCTCTTTCACCGCAGGAATGGCGTTATCCATCGCAACACCGACGCCAGCATATTCAATCATCGCAATGTCGTTTTCCTGATCGCCAATCGCCATGATTTCATCTTGTTTGATACCCAGCACATCAGCCAGTGATTTCACACCGGTGCCTTTGTTGACGCGCTTGTCGAGGATCTCAAGGAAGTACGGCGAGCTTTTCAGCACGGTGTATTTCTCTTTAACTTCAGCAGGAATGCGGGCAATCGCTTTATCGAGAATGGCCGGCTCGTCAATCATCATCACCTTGAGGAACTCGGTCTTCGGATCCATGTTTTCTGCTTCACAGAACACCAGCGGAATGGTCGCGACGAAAGACTCATGCACCGTGTAGTAGCTGATATCACGGTTAGCGGTGTAGAGCGTATTGCGATCCAGCGCATGGAAGTGTGAGCCCACTTTGCGGGACAACGCTTCGAGGAAGCGGTAGTCATCATAGCTCAGCGCCGTCTGCGCGACCGTGCTGCCATCGCCCGCTTTCTGCACCAGCGCACCGTTGTAGGTGATGCAGTAATCCCCCGGCTGCTCCATACCCAACTCTTTCAGGTAATTATGCACGCCAGCGTAAGGGCGCCCGGTGGTCAAAACCACATTGACTCCTTTTGCACGCGCCGCGGCGAGTGCGTTTTTTACCGCAGGAGAAATGGTGTGGTCCGGCAACAGCAACGTTCCGTCCATGTCGATTGCAATCAGTTTAATAGCCATGAGATCCCCAGGTTAGATGAGCCTGTCCTCATGCTAACTCGATTTAGCTCAAAAAACAGCTAGTAAGGTCGGTTAAAAGGGGGATGCATCGCACATGGCACGCTCCCCTTTTGCATTGCCATCAACCAAACGGCTTGCCGCCTTTAAGCAGATTCATACCGGCTGACAGCAGGTCGGTATGCGCCTGTGGGTCAACTTCACCTTTCGGTGATAGCGCATCAATAATCTTTGGCAGATAATCGGCCAGCAGGGTGGAGGCAGAACTGGCATCGGTGCCGAGCTTCGCGCCGAGATCGGCAACTGCGGGAGTGCCTAGCGCAGATTGAATCTGATCGGCGCTCACCGACTGGTTATTGTGTTGATTGCTGATCCATGATGAAACGATATCGCCTAAGCCACCATTTTTCAGCTTCTCTAACAGAGCCTGAACGCCACCTTGCTCATTAACCCAGGTCAGGATGGCCTGATACTTACCGGAATCACCTTGTAGTAACGAACCGACTACGTCATCGAAAAAGCCCATACTCCACCTCTTATCATGCATTAACAGTAGACGTAGTGAAGTATAGTTCGCAGGTGACGGACATAAAAAAACGCCTGAAAAAATTCAGGCGTTTTTATCTGTTGTCCTGATAAGCCTGGCGCTACCAGGCTGCCGGATGGCGGGGTAAACGCCTTATCCGACCTACAGGTTAGATATCGATGTTCGCCGCTTTCAGGGCGTTTTCTTCGATAAATGCACGACGCGGTTCAACGGCATCGCCCATCAGCGTGGTGAACAGCTGGTCAGCAGCAATTGCATCTTTCACGGTGACACGCAGCATACGGCGGCTGTCTGGATCCATGGTGGTTTCCCACAGCTGATCCGGGTTCATCTCGCCCAGACCTTTATAACGCTGAATGGAGAGGCCACGACGGGACTCTTTCACCAGCCACTCCAGCGCTTGTTCGAAGCTAGCAACCGGCTGACGACGCTCGCCACGTTCAATGAACGCGTCTTCTTCTACCAGACCACGCAGTTTTTCACCCAGCGTGCAGATACGACGGTATTCGCCGCCGGTGACAAACTCGTTATCCAGTGGATAATCGGTGTCAACGCCGTGAGTACGTACACGGATAACCGGTTCGAACAGGTTCAGTTCGGCATCTTTGCGGATAACGCTGTTCCAGGTGCTACCGTGCATTTCATTTTCATTAAGCACGTTAACCAGCTGGGAAACCCACGCCGTCACTTTCGCTTCATCAGCCAAATCGGCTTCGGTCAGCGTCGGCTGATAAACCAGTTCTTTGAGCAGCGAACGAGGGTAGCGACGTTCCATGCGACCAATCATTTTCTGCGTACCGTTGTACTCAGAAACCAGTTTTTCCAGCGCTTCACCCGCCAGCGCCGGAGCGTGAGCATTGGTGTGCAGCGTTGCGCCATCAAGCGCGATAGAGATCTGGTATTGGTCCATCGCTTCATCGTCTTTGATGTACTGTTCCTGCTTGCCTTTCTTCACTTTGTACAGCGGTGGCTGAGCGATATAAACGTGGCCGCGCTCAACGATTTCCGGCATCTGGCGGTAGAAGAAGGTCAGCAGCAGCGTACGGATGTGCGAACCATCGACGTCGGCATCGGTCATGATGATGATGCTGTGATAGCGCAGTTTATCCGGGTTGTATTCGTCACGGCCGATACCACAACCGAGCGCGGTAATCAGCGTTGCCACTTCCTGAGAGGCGAGCATCTTGTCGAAGCGCGCTTTCTCAACGTTAAGGATTTTACCTTTCAGCGGCAGAATCGCCTGGTTCTTACGGTTACGCCCCTGTTTTGCAGAGCCGCCCGCAGAGTCCCCTTCCACTAAGTACAGTTCAGAGTGGGCCGGGTCGCGTTCCTGACAGTCAGCCAGTTTGCCCGGCAGACCGGCTAAGTCCAGCGCGCCTTTACGACGGGTCATTTCACGCGCACGACGCGCTGCTTCACGGGCACGGGCCGCATCAATAATTTTACCGACGACGATTTTGGCGTCAGACGGGTTTTCCAGCAGGTATTCGCCCAGCAGTTCGTTCATCTGCTGTTCTACCGCCGTTTTCACCTCAGAGGAGACCAGCTTATCTTTGGTCTGTGAGGAGAATTTCGGATCCGGTACTTTAACGGACACAACGGCAATCAGGCCTTCACGGGCATCGTCACCGGTGGCGCTGACTTTGGCTTTTTTGCTGTAGCCTTCTTTGTCCATGTAGGCGTTCAGCGTACGGGTCATCGCCGCACGGAAGCCTGCCAGGTGTGTACCACCGTCACGCTGTGGAATGTTGTTGGTGAAGCAGTAGATGTTTTCCTGGAAACCATCGTTCCACTGCAGCGCAACTTCCACGCCGATACCGTCTTTTTCGGTGGAGAAGTAGAAGATATTTGGGTGGATTGGCGTTTTGTTTTTGTTGAGGTATTCAACAAACGCCTTAATGCCGCCTTCATAGTGGAAATGATCTTCTTTGCCATCGCGCTTGTCACGCAGACGGATGGAAACGCCGGAGTTCAGGAAGGACAGCTCGCGCAGACGTTTCGCAAGAATGTCATATTCGAATTCGATAACGTTGGTGAAGGTTTCATGGCTTGGCCAGAAACGGACCTGAGTCCCGGTCACTTCGGTTTCACCGGTGACGGTCAGCGGTGCCTGCGGCACGCCGTGGACGTAAGTCTGCTGATGCACTTTTCCTTCGCGGCGGATCAGCAATTCCAGTTTCTGCGACAGGGCGTTAACCACGGAGACGCCTACGCCGTGCAAGCCGCCGGACACTTTATAGGAGTTATCATCGAACTTACCGCCCGCATGCAGCACGGTCATAATAACTTCGGCTGCGGATACACCTTCTTCCGGGTGAATACCGGTTGGAATACCACGACCGTCATCCGTCACAGAGACAGAGTTATCAGCGTGGATCGTCACCACGATATCTTTACAGTACCCTGCGAGCGCTTCGTCGATAGCGTTATCCACAACCTCGAATACCATGTGGTGCAGACCGGTGCCGTCATCCGTGTCGCCGATATACATACCCGGGCGCTTACGCACCGCATCCAGTCCTTTCAGGACTTTGATACTGGAGGAGTCATAAGAATTCGACATCAACGTTTCTCGCTCATTTAATCTTGGGTTAATCCGTTATTTTACCCTTTTCCACGGTAAACATCTTCGAATTTTCATCCGACATGTCTATAACGTGTTCAGCGCTGATTGCGCTGACGAAAACCTGTGATTGCGTGGCTTTTAAACGGCTGGCCAACAGGCCGCGCCGCGCATCATCAAGTTCCGAGGCAAAATCATCTATCAGGTACAGGCAGCGCCGACCGCTCTCGCGGGTCAGAAACTCCCCCTGCGCCAGGCGTAGCGCGCACATCAGCAGTTTTAACTGCCCGCGCGATAAGGTGTCTTCCACCGGTGCGCCATCAGCGCGAATGCGGAAGTCAGCCTTGTGCGGCCCGTGTGCGGTGTAGGTCAGCATACGGTCGCGTTCGAAACTTCTCTCCAGCACCTCGGCATAGTCCGTTTCCTTCTCCCAGCCGCGCTGGAAGGAGAAAGTCAGAGAGAACTCCGGGAGAAATTGCTTGCAGGTATCCGCCATATCTTCGGCGATACCGGTGCTGTATTCAGCACGCCAGCGGCTAATTTGTTCGGCCAATGGGATCAGTTCTTTATCCCACGGGCGAAGCTGTTCGTAGCGAGTGACCTGACGCAGCGCGGCGTTACGCTGCTTGAGTAACCGTTTCAGGTTGCTCCAGGCGGTAAAGAATCCCGCTTCATTGTGGAAGCATCCCCAATCGAGGAACGCTCTTCTGTATTTGGGGCCGCCGTTGAGTAAAGTAAACCCCTCAGGCGTGATCAGCTGCATTGGCATCAGCAGCGCCAACTCAGCGACCTTATGGCCGTCGGTGCCGTCGATACGGACTTTGCTGTCACCCAACTTGTCTTTGGTCAGGCCGATGGCGGTTTCACGTTCCTCGCCCTGAAGGCGACCGTGCAAAACGAATGCATCCTGCTCGTGGCGAATCACGCGGCCAATCTGCAAACTGCGAAACGCCCGGCCATGGCCGAGCGTATAGATGGCTTCCAGCACGCTGGTTTTGCCACTGCCGTTGGCGCCAACCAGGAAGTTAAAGCCAGGAGATAAAGCGAGATCCGCGTTTTCGATATTGCGAAAATCGCGGATCAACAGGCGGGTCAGCGACATTACAGTCTCATTGGCATAACAACATAGGCAGCCGACTGTGAGGCAGCATCTTCAATCTGTACGCTAGACACAGAATCGGTCAGCAGAATACGGACGGTTTCGCACTTCAACGCGTTCAACACATCCAGCACATAGCTGACGTTAAAGCCGATTTCCAGCTCGGTGCCAGGATAGGAGACGTCCAGAATTTCTTCGGCTTCTTCCTGCTCTGGGTTGTTGGCGGTGATTTTGATCTGGTTTTCACGCACAAACAGACGCACGCCGCGGAATTTCTCGTTGGAGAGAATCGCCGCGCGGGCAAAGGCTTGCTTGAGAATATCGCAACCGGCTTCCAGGTGTTTATCAGGATTTTTCGGCAATACGCGGCGATAATCCGGGAAACGACCGTCAACGAGCTTCGATGTGAAGATAAAGTCGCCGACGTGGGCGCGGATATTATTGCTGCCGATCTGCACGCGTAGCGGCGTATCGCCACCGTCGAGCATACGCATCAGCTCAATCACCCCTTTACGCGGTACGATCACCGAATGGCTTGGCAGTGACTGCCCCACCGGCATTGAGCAAACCGCCAGACGGTGTCCGTCAGTCGCCACGGTACGCAGTTCTTCACCTTCGGTTTCAAACAGCATGCCGTTTAAGTAATAGCGAACGTCCTGATGCGCCATAGAGAACTGAGTGGCTTCAATCAGACGTTTCATCGTCGCCTGCGGCAACGTGAATTCCACGTCGCTCTGCCAGTCGTCGAGATTCGGGAAGTCGGCGGCAGGCAGCGTAGAGAGCGAGAAGCGGCTGCGGCCAGAGCGCACCAGCATACGGTCGCCTTCAAGCTGAACCACGATTTCTGCACCATCCGGCAGGCCACGACAAATGTCGAAGAATTTACGCGCCGGGACGGTCGTTGCCCCCGGTTCATGCGGTTGCAGCAGCGTAACACGCGCCACCATTTCCATTTCTAAATCGGTACCGGTCAGCGACAGCGTACCGTCCGCGACCTGCAACAGCAGGTTACCCAGAATCGGCAATGTCGGACGCCCACCAAGTGGGCCACTCACCTGTTGTAACGGTTTTAATAAATGTTCACGTTCTACGGTAAATTTCATAGGATCACGACGACAATGTTCTGATTAAATTGGAAAAGTCTTCTTTGATATCGTGGCTTTCTTCACGCAGCTGCTCAATCTTACGGCAGGCGTGCAGCACGGTGGTATGGTCACGGCCACCAAACGCATCGCCAATCTCCGGCAGACTGTGGTTGGTGAGCTCTTTCGCCAACGCCATCGCCATCTGGCGCGGACGCGCCACCGAGCGAGAACGTCGCTTGGAGAGCAAGTCCGCAATTTTGATTTTGTAATACTCCGCCACCGTCTTCTGAATATTGTCGATGGTGACCAGCTTTTCCTGCAACGCCAGCAGATCGCGCAGCGCTTCACGCACGAAATCGATGGTGATCGCTCGGCCGGTAAAATTGGCGTTGGCGATAACGCGGTTCAGCGCACCTTCGAGCTCACGCACGTTAGAGCGTAGACGCTTGGCGATAAAGAACGCCACTTCGCCTGGCAGACGAATGTCGTTTTCGTCGGCTTTTTTCATCAGGATAGCGACGCGCGTTTCAAGCTCAGGCGGCTCGATAGCTACGGTCAAACCCCAGCCGAAGCGGGACTTCAGACGATCTTCAACGCCATTGATCTCTTTCGGATAACGATCCGAGGTGAGAATGATCTGCTGATTACCTTCCAGCAAGGCGTTAAAGGTGTGGAAAAACTCTTCCTGGGATCGCTCTTTATTGGCGAAGAATTGGATGTCATCGATAAGCAGGGCATCAACGGAGCGGTAGTAGCGTTTAAACTCTTCGATCGCATTGTTTTGCAGAGCTTTTACCATGTCCTGGACAAAGCGCTCGGAGTGCATATACACCACTTTGGCATTGGGCTTGCGGGCGATAATACCGTTACCCACAGCATGCAACAGGTGCGTTTTACCTAAACCCGTACCGCCGTAAAGGAACAATGGGTTATAGGCGCCGCCCGGGTTATCTGCAACCTGACGCGCCGCCGCACGGGCCAGCTGGTTCGATTTACCCTCAACAAAGTTATCAAAGGTATGCTTTACGTTGACGTTAGAGCGGTAAGACGGTTCTGCCGGAGCCGGGACGTTATCCCAGCCCGCGCGCGGGGCCGGGGCCACGCGTGGCGCATAAACCTGCGCAGTTTGCGTCGGAGCGCTGACGTTTGCCGTCTCTCTTACCGTTTGGGTGACCGGTTTGGTGCCAACCTCAAAACGCAGCTGCGGGGCATCCGCACCGCAGAAATCATTCAACAGGCCGTTGATGTTATTGAGGTATTTATCCCTCACCCAATCGAGCACAAAACGATTTGGCGCGTACAGGGCCAGCGTGTTATCGCTTAGTTCCGCCTGCAATGGGCGGATCCACATGCTGAATTCTGTGGCTGGTAACTCATCCTGCAATCGGGCAAGACATTGCTGCCAAAGCGAAAGTGACACGGCGGACTCCACTCGAAAAAAGTCGATACACATCATCCTCCAGGCAAACCTGCAGGCTACCTCTGACGAACCCTCCGCCAGCGAAACTGAAAACTGTCGGGGATTCATTCAGCTGCTGCAAAAATGCAGCCCGAACAATGCTGTGTATAAGATTAAAAATTCGTGATTTTTGACACACGTCGAATAGACCCGATGCAAGCGGGTGACGTGCGAACCGCTATTTGCGGTTTTTAACGGTCACTTTCAGACGTTTTGCTGAAATGACGCGCTACTCCCTTTTGCGATCCACCGATCGCGATCGGGCCGAGGATCATAGCGTAAACTGCGCCAGAGATCTTCTGTTTCTCACAGATTCTTCCCGATTTATCCACAGGCAGGATCCGGCAAGCGCTAAGTGTAAACGATCCCGGTGAAGAGGGGGGACGATTTCCTTCGCATATTGGAAAAATTAATGACGAGAGACAATTTTCTGCTTAAATGATCTTAAGAAAGATCCAGGATGATCCTTGCGCTTTAATGGGTAGCCCGTATAATCCTCCACCCGGCGTGTACCGCTCGAATTTCGGTGACGGACGCTGCCCATTTATCGGGCGAAAAATCGCAGCTGAACGTGGTTTTTTACGCGGTAAATAAGGAAAGAGAATTGACTCTGGAGTGTACAATTATTACAATCCGGCCTCTTTAATCACCCATGGCTTCGGCGTCCGTCGTTCGTTTTTCGTTCGGATATCCAATAAAGTCATTGAATTTATTCAAGTTTAGGTAGAAATCGCCATGAAACGCACTTTTCAACCGTCTGTACTGAAGCGCAACCGTTCTCACGGCTTCCGTGCTCGTATGGCTAATAAAAATGGTCGTCAGGTTCTGGCACGTCGTCGTGCTAAAGGCCGTTCTCGTCTGACCGTTTCTAAGTAATAAAGCTAACCCTTCGAGTGGTTAAGCTAGCATTTCCCAGGGAGTTACGTTTGTTAACTCCCAATCATTTCACATTCGTCTTCCAGCAGCCACAACGGGCTGGCACGCCGCAAATCACCATCCTCGGCCGCCTGAATTCGCTGGGGCATCCCCGTATCGGTCTTACCGTCGCCAAGAAAAACGTTAAACGCGCACATGAACGCAATCGGATTAAACGTCTGACGCGTGAAAGTTTCCGTTTACGTCAGCATGAACTCCCGCCTATGGATTTCGTGGTGGTGGCGAAGAAGGGGGTTGCCGACCTCGATAACCGTGCTCTCTCGGAAGCGTTGGAAAAATTATGGCGCCGTCACTGTCGCCTTTCTCCCGGCTCCTGATAGGCCTGATTCGGGTCTATCAGCGCCTGATTAGTCCGCTACTCGGGCCGCATTGCCGTTTCACTCCAACCTGCTCTCAATACGGAATTGAGGCATTGCGCAGGTTTGGTGTGATAAAAGGCAGTTGGTTGACAGTGAAACGCGTATTAAAATGCCACCCTTTACACCCTGGTGGTGACGACCCCGTCCCGCCCGGACCATTTGATACCAGAGAACACTAACGATGGATTCGCAACGCAATCTTCTTATCATCGCTTTGTTGTTCGTGTCTTTCATGATCTGGCAAGCTTGGGAGCAGGATAATAATCCTCAACCTCAGCAGCAGACCACGCAGACCACGACCACAGCAGCGGGTAGCGCCGCAGACCAGGGCGTACCGGCCAGTGGCCAAGGGAAACTGATTACGGTTAAAACTGACGTGCTTGAGCTGACCATCAACACCCGCGGTGGTGATGTTGAGCAGGCACTGCTTCCGGCTTACCCGAAAGCGCTGAAGTCTAACGAACCGTTCCAGTTACTGGAAACCACACCACAGTTTATCTATCAGGCACAGAGCGGCTTAACCGGTCGTGATGGCCCGGATAACCCGGCTAACGGCCCGCGTCCGCTGTATAATGTCGATAAAGATGCGTTTGTACTGGCTGATGGCCAGAACGAAATCGTCATTCCGCTGACATATACCGATAAAGCGGGCAACGTTTTCACCAAAACCTTCACCTTAAAACGCGGTGATTATGCGGTGAACGTTGGCTACAACGTGCAGAACGTCGGCGACAAACCGCTCGAGATCTCCACTTTCGGTCAGTTGAAGCAGACTGCAGCACTGCCTACCGCACGTGATACGCAGACTGGCGGCCTGTCTACCATGCACACATTCCGTGGCGCAGCGTATTCAACGTCTGATTCGAAATACGAAAAATACAAATTCGATACTATTGTTGATAACGAGAACCTGAACACCAATACCCAGAACGGTTGGGTTGCGATGCTGCAGCAGTACTTCACCACGGCATGGGTTCCAGAGAACAAAGGTACCAACAACCTCTACACCGCTAACCTCGGTAACGGCGTAGTGGCGATTGGCTACAAATCTCAGCCGGTTCTGGTACAGCCAGGCCAGGCAGATAAGCTGAACAGCACCCTGTGGGTCGGCCCAGCGATTCAGGACAAAATGGCTGCCGTTGCGCCGCATCTTGACCTGACCGTTGACTACGGCTGGTTGTGGTTCATCTCTCAGCCGCTGTTCAAACTGCTAAAATGGATCCATAGCTTCCTGGGCAACTGGGGCTTCTCCATCATCGTTATCACCTTTATCGTTCGTGGCATCATGTACCCGCTGACCAAAGCGCAGTACACCTCCATGGCGAAGATGCGTATGCTGCAGCCGAAGATTCAGGCTATGCGTGAACGTCTGGGCGATGACAAACAGCGTCAAAGCCAGGAAATGATGGCCCTGTATAAAGCGGAAAAAGTTAACCCACTGGGTGGCTGCTTCCCGCTGATTATTCAGATGCCAATCTTCCTTGCGCTGTACTACATGCTGAGCGCCTCGGTTGAACTGCGTCATGCGCCGTTTATCCTGTGGATCCACGACCTGTCAGCACAAGACCCGTACTACATCCTGCCGATCATCATGGGCGCGACGATGTTCTTCATTCAGAAGATGTCTCCGACTACCGTGACCGACCCGATGCAGCAGAAGATCATGACCTTTATGCCGGTCATCTTCACGGTGTTCTTCCTGTGGTTCCCATCAGGTCTGGTGGTTTACTATATCGTCAGCAACCTGGTGACCATTATCCAGCAACAGCTGATTTACCGTGGTCTGGAAAAACGTGGCCTGCATAGCCGCGAGAAGAAAAAATCCTGATTCGGTTGTAAGCCGGATAAGGCGAAGCCGCCATCCGGCAAACGGAACGAAAATCAAAGGGCGGTCGAATGACCGCCTTTTTTATTGCAACAAAGTTGAGACTAACCATGAGCCATAACGACACTATCGTCGCCCAGGCAACCCCACCGGGACGCGGTGGCGTGGGCATTTTGCGTATCTCTGGCCTGAAAGCGCGCGACGTCGCACAGGCGGTGCTGGGCAAGCTGCCGAAGCCGCGCTACGCCGACTATCTGCCGTTTAAAGATAATGACGGCAGCGCGCTGGATCAGGGGATTGCTTTGTGGTTCCCCGGCCCGAACTCCTTTACCGGTGAAGACGTGTTAGAGCTGCAAGGGCACGGCGGCCCGGTGATTCTCGATTTGCTGCTCAAACGTATTCTGACGCTGCCGGGCGTGCGTATCGCCAATCCCGGCGAATTTTCCGAGCGCGCATTTTTAAATGATAAGCTCGACCTGGCCCAGGCTGAAGCGATTGCCGACTTAATCGACGCCAGCTCCGAACAAGCTGCACGTTCCGCATTAAACTCGCTGCAAGGGGCATTCTCTACGCGCGTTAATCACCTTGTGGAAGCGCTGACTCACCTGCGCATCTACGTGGAAGCGGCCATCGACTTCCCGGACGAGGAGATAGACTTCCTCTCCGACGGTAAAATCGAAGCTCAGCTTAACGAAGTGATCGCCGACCTCGACGCGGTACGCGCCGAAGCGCGCCAGGGTAGCCTGCTGCGCGAAGGGATGAAGGTGGTGATTGCCGGACGTCCTAACGCCGGTAAATCGAGCCTGCTGAACGCGCTGGCGGGCCGTGAAGCGGCAATCGTCACCGATATTGCCGGTACCACCCGCGACGTTCTGCGCGAGCATATCCATATCGACGGCATGCCGCTGCACATCATCGATACCGCCGGTCTGCGCGACGCGAACGATGAAGTTGAACGTATCGGTATCGAACGCGCCTGGCAGGAAATTGAACAGGCCGACCGCGTGCTGTTTATGGTTGATGGCACGACGACGGACGCCGTTGATCCCGCCGATATCTGGCCGGACTTTATCGAACGTTTACCGACAAAATTACCGATTACCGTGGTGCGTAACAAAGCGGATATCACCGGCGAAACGCTGGGTCTTAGCGAAGTGAATGGCCACTCACTTGTGCGCCTTTCTGCCCGTACCGGTGAAGGTGTCGACGTGCTTCGCGACCATCTCAAGCAGAGCATGGGCTTTGAAACCAATATGGAAGGCGGCTTCCTGGCGCGTCGTCGCCACCTTCAGGCGCTCTCAGACGCCGCAGAACATCTGCAACAGGGTAAAGCGCAGCTGTTAGGTGCCTGGGCGGGTGAGCTGCTGGCAGAGGAGCTGAGGCTGTCTCAGCAGTGTTTAAGCGAGATCACCGGCGAGTTCAGTTCCGACGATTTGCTGGGCCGGATTTTCTCGAGCTTCTGTATTGGTAAATAAGCCTCGTTTGTGAGCATTGACTAACCCGGTTTAACTTCCTGTTAAAGCGGGTTTTTTATTCTTTTTCGTTATCCGCTTCCCGCCAGATGAGTTTCTCGATTACGCTTATCGACGTGACTTTTTTACTTTGCGGGATGCAATCATGACTAAAGATTACGTTTTTATTGAAACCGTGCCTTCTGCGGAAGATTTCTGCCGCCTGCGCGTTATCTCGGGCATGTCGCCGCGCCCACTGGAAGGAGCGCGTAAGGGGCTGCCGCGTAGCTGTTATGGCGTGCATATCCTTTGGCAGGGCGTTCCTGTGGGGATGGGGCGTATCGTCGGAGATGGGGCGCTGAACTTTGAAATCGTCGACGTCGCCATTGACCCGGAACATCAGGGGAAAGGTCTTGGTCGTCAGATCATGCAAAAAATCGTCGACTGGCTAGATGAGCACGCTTTTAAAGGGGCGTACGTCTCGCTGGTTGCCGATGTCCCCGAGCTGTACGCTAAATTTGGCTTTTCCAGCGTCAGACCAGAAAGTGAAGGTATGGCGAGGGTGTGGAAATAGTCCCAGACGCGGGTAACTGCCAGCGTGAATCTGTTACCAGGCACAGATAGAGTGCTTCTCAAGTTGTTTTCCTCACAGGAAATGACAGTTGTCCAAATGGCAACTCGTGCAACTTAGCCGCTCCCCGTATGCTTAGCGCCACATTCATCATGAGGTCGCTATGACACGCTTTCTAATCTGCAGTTTTGCTTTGGTTCTCCTGTACCCCGCCGGGATTGATATGTATCTGGTGGGTTTACCTCGTATTGCTGCTGATTTACGCGCCAGCGAAGCGCAATTGCATATCGCGTTTTCCGTCTACCTGGCCGGAATGGCAACCGCCATGCTGTTTGCCGGTAAGGTTGCTGACCAATCGGGACGCAAGCCGGTCGCCATTGTTGGCGCGATCATTTATATCCTCGCCTCAGCGATTTGTGCCCAGGCGCAAAGCGGTACGCCATTCCTGGTTGGCCGATTTATTCAAGGGGTTGGCGCCGGCTGCTGTTATGTCGTCGCCTTTGCAATACTGCGTGATACCCTGGACGATCGTCGTCGGGCAAAGGTGCTGTCGTTATTGAATGGCATCACCTGTATCGTCCCGGTTCTGGCGCCGGTAATGGGGCATTTGATCATGCTTAAATACCCGTGGCAGAGCTTGTTCTACGCGATGATCGGCATGGGGGTAGCGGTATGCCTGTTGTCCGTTTTTATCTTGCGCGAATCACGCCCTTCAGGGCGCTCAACGTCTGGCGAAGCACATCGCGGCGGCGAATCGCTGATAAACCGATTTTTCCTCAGCCGCCTCGCCATTACGACGCTGAGCGTCTCGGTGATCCTCACCTTCGTGAATACTTCACCGGTATTGTTGATGGAAGTGATGGGTTTTGATCGCGGCGGATATGCCACCATCATGGCGATGACCGCGGGTGTGAGTATGGCCGTCTCGTTCTCGACACCTTTTGCATTAAGCGTATTTAAACCGCGTACGCTCATGCTGACTTCTCAAGCACTCTTCCTCGCCGCGGGGGTGATGCTGACCCTGGCCCATACCAACGCCGTCACGCTGTTGGGTCTGACCTTAATTTGCGCCGGTTTCTCGGTAGGTTTTGGCGTGGCAATGAGTCAAGCGCTGGGGCCGTTCTCGTTGCGCGCAGGGGTGGCCAGTTCGGCGTTAGGCATTGCGCAGGTGTGCGGGTCGTCTCTGTGGATTTGGCTCGCCGCGGTGCTAGGGCTTGACGCATTGAATATGCTGATCGGGATTCTGATTGGCTGTAGCATCCTGAGTATCGTGCTGATCCTTACCGTTAACGCCAATCGGGCCGCGCCCGCGCTTGAGAAAGCGCTCTGAGTACAAGCGAACCCGACTTAGATTTTTAAGTCGGGTGGCGCTTTACGAGAGATAGTCGGCCTGCTCAAAGCTGGATATTTCTCCCAGCTTAAAAGCTAAGGTTTCCGATATTTTATCGCAGGCATACTCAAAGGTTTTATCATCATTAAAGCAATCATTCAGACAGATTTGCGGCTGCCCCGAAGTTAAGTGTTTGATTGCTTTAGAAAGTTGGTTTTTGTCACCGTTAAGATGATAACAAACCCCTTTGCCCTTAGGATTACATGGCGTGAAATTCCCTTTCACCAGCTGCCAATATCTGAATACATATTGATTTAAGCTACAGCCATCTCTGAACTTAGAATCTGTCGTTCGACTGAGTAATCCTTTTATTTCTTTTAGTCCCCAGATTTCTTCAAAGGTCGACTTCAGAAACGGTTGTGGCAAATGTTTACCAAGGAAGCCATTAAACAGCTTATTTTTCCTGGCATGAAGATTCTTTTGTAAATAACGTCCGTATTTTAAATTGTAATACTTCACGGCGTTTTTCTTGATCACAGATTCACGGCGAAAAAAGGTATTAACGACAGACACATTCGTCATTAACGTTGAGTTAAAAACCACATCTTCTATCAATGTCGGGCTGACCCGGCTTTCAATCAAAAAATCATTAGGTAGATTGTTTTGAAAATAAAAATCCGGGCTGATTTTTGCATTCAACATCATGTCATCATTGAATAAAACAAATTTGTTGCTTAGCCCTTTTATTTTATGGATGTTAACCTCAATTGCCCGGGAGCTAAATGTGGGGAGACTCTTTTCATCCATAATATCAGTATGTTTAACGATATTAATTTTTTCATGCTGGACATTCAGCCAGTCAGGCACCTGCCCACAAGTCACGAGGTGTATTTTTCTTACCCACGGCGCATAGGCTTCAACGCTTCTGAACCAATATTTAAATATACCCATATCTCTAAACCTTGCTGGCAGAATAGAATTCTCGTCCACGCCAGAGCTTATTGCTTTAAAGCGTGTATACGATTTTTCCCACTGCGGATCTTTAGAATCGACCCACAGCACAACAAAGTCTATATCCGACATATTTAAACATCTCTAAGGTAGCCATTACACTCCGCATCATACACCGCAAGACATTAAGCTTAAACGTAGTGACGTATTGTATGGCACTCATAGCTTTAATCGGAATATCTCACTACGGGAAACCCATAAAAACAGGTTAATCAGAATTTACTGATAAGTTACCTTGCAATAAAGGTTAAAAAAATGGCGGCTGAGTGACATTTTGTGTTTGGCCTTTCACACAATGGAATATAGAGGTTCAATGCCCCCCAATCAGTTTGTAACAAATTGAAAATCAGCAATGTGCTGATCGGGAATCTCATTGGCTGTAGCATGTTCAGTATTCTCATTTTCATCATGGCTTTCACTCGTTGGCGCGAACCTATGAAAAAATCTCTGACCAGTCTCGATCTTAATTTGCTGCTTTGCCTACAGCTCCTGATGCAGGAGCGTAGCGTGACGAAAACCGCTAAACGGATGAACGTGACGCCATCGGCGGTCAGTAAATCGTTGTCAAAGCTACGCGCCTGGTTTGACGATCCGCTGTTTGTAAATACGCCGCTGGGGCTGACGCCAACACCGCAGATGGTGAGCATGGAACAAAGCCTGGCGGAATGGATGCAGATTGGAAATCAACTGCTTGATAAACCGCATCATGAAACGCCTCGCGGTTTGAAGTTCGATCTGGTCGCCGAAACGCCGCTGGTGATGATTATGTTTAACGCCCTATCGCAGCAGATTTATCAGCGCTATCCGCAGGCAACCATCAAAGTGCGCAACTGGGACTATGACTCACTGGATGCCATTATTCGCGGGGAGGTGGATATCGGTTTTACCGGACGTGAAAGCCACCCGCGCTCGCGCGAACTGCTGAGTCTATTGCCGCTGTCGATAGATTACGAAGTGCTGTTCTCCGATCTTCCCTGCGTCTGGCTACGCGAGGATCATCCCGCGCTGCAAGAAGAGTGGAATCTGGAGACTTTTTTGCGCTACCCACATATCAGCATCAGCTGGGAGCAAAGCGACACCTGGGCGTTAGACGATGTGCTTGCGGAGATGGGGCGCGAGCGCAATATTGCGCTGAGCCTGCCGGGGTTTGAGCAGTCATTGTTTATGGCCGCCCAGCCAGAACATACCATGCTGGCGACTGCGCCACGTTATTGTCGTTACTATAATCAACTCCACCAGCTCCCGTTGGTGGCGCGCCCTCTGCCATTCGACGCCCAGCAACTGGACAAACTGCTGGTGCCCTTTACGCTCCTTTGGCACAAACGAAACAGTCACAACCCGAAAATCGTCTGGCTACGTGAAACGCTGAAATCCTTATACCTCGCTGTTTCCTGACATATTATTCGTAAAAACAATCTATTTAGGTTAGGGGGAAGTGTAAAAATATCGTAATTCCCCTTTTCAATCGCATTTTTAGGCAGTAAAACCTGATCATAACTAGCGTAAATGTTACTCTTCCAATATCCACAGTCCATTAATCACGGAGCGAAAAATGGCGACGCACTTTGCAAGAGGGATCCTTAAGGACGGGCATCTATTGTCCGTCAGGTTATCGTCCACCAGTCACAATATCGCACGCAAGCTGCCGGCCTACCGCCGTACCCGCTATCTGGCGTCGCGCGCGTTGCTGGCCGAACTGTTGTTTATGCTTTATGGCATCAGTGAACTGCCTGAGATTGTCACCACGCCAGAAGGCAAACCGTTTTTTAAAGACAGTCACCTGCCTGATTTTTCCATCGCCTATGCGGGCAATATTGTTGGCGTCGCGCTAACTACCGAAGGCCGATGCGGCCTGGATATGGAGTTGCTGCACGTACTGCGCAACACGCCGCAGGCATCGATGCTGGAAAACTATCAATTCACCAGCAATGAGCAATTGTGGATTAATAATCAAAGTGACCCGCATGAAGCGCGCGTACAGCTGGTTGCCCTACGCCAGAGCGTGCTCAAAATGACCGGCGATATCCATCTCGACTCCCCACGAACTCTCCAGCTTCTCCCCGGCTCTGGCCGCTTACGCAGCGCGAATACCGACCAGCTCGAAGTCATCTGCGATGCCGAGGATGTTCTGGTGTGGTCGCTGGCCGCGTCACCTTCTATTGATAAGCTCAAAGTATGGGAATTCGATGGTAAATATGGCTGGCGCAGCCTGCCGGATGCGTTGACGCGCGCCAATGAACCCTCAGCGCGGGTGATGAGATTCACCAGCCTACCGACAGAGAAAGCGCTTATACTCAACTGATTCGGCTGGAATCCAGCTTCATGATACAAAGGAGTAATCATGTCTAACGAGTTGAAAGTAGTTACTTTATTGGGAAGCCTGCGCAAAGCTTCATTCAACGGTATGGTCGCTCGCACCCTGCCAAAAATTGCCCCGGCTGGCATGAGCGTCTCCCCGCTCCCGTCGATTGGTGATATCCCATTGTATGATGCGGATGTCCAGGAGCAGGACGGTTTCCCACAGAGCGTTGAAGCGCTGGCTGAGCAAATTCGCCAGGCTGACGGCGTAGTTATCGTGACCCCAGAGTACAACTACTCGGTACCGGGCGGCCTGAAGAACGCCATCGATTGGCTTTCTCGCCTGCCGGATCAACCCCTTGCCGGTAAACCGGTGCTGATTCAGACCAGCTCAATGGGTGCAATCGGCGGTGCGCGTTGTCAGTACCATCTGCGTCAGATCCTGGTGTTCCTTGATGCCATGGTGATGAACAAGCCTGAGTTTATGGGCGGCGTGATTCAGAATAAGGTCGACCCGCAGTTGGGTGAAGTGATTGAGCAGGGAACGTTGGATCATCTGACCGGTCAATTGACCGCATTTGGCGAGTATATTCAGCGGGTTAAAGCTTAAGTTCGGGCTTTGATTGATTCACCCGGTTGGCCGGGTGAATCCCCCGGAGTCGGCGTTTCACGCCTCGTCCGGGATACCTGTTATTTTGCGTCGATAAACACAATCTTCAGGACAAACAGCAGTGCGACGATAATCACGCACGGGCTGAGGTCGCGGAAGCGACCGGTACCGATTTTCATCACGCAGTAAGAGATGAAGCCCAGCGCGATACCTTCGGTGATCGAGAAGCTAAACGGCATCATCACGGCGGTAATAAACGCCGGAACCGCTTCAGTCAGATCGTCCCACTTCACGCGTGACAGACTTGAGGTCATCAGTACCCCAACGTAAATCAGCGCACCCGCAGCCGCATAGCCCGGCACCATTCCCGCCAGCGGCGACAGGAAAATCACCAACAAGAACAGCAGGCCGACCACGACCGCAGTCAGACCGGTACGTCCACCGACGGAAACACCAGAGGATGATTCGATATATGCGGTGACGGAAGAGGTGCCAATGAAAGACCCGGCAACTGAGGAGACGCTGTCGACAAACAGAGCCTGTTTCATGCGTGGAAACTTGCCTTTCTCATCCGCCAGACCCGCTTTATCGGTTACACCAATCAGCGTCCCTGAGGAGTCGAAAAGGTTGACCAGCATAAAGGAGAAGATAACGCCTGCCAGACCTAAATTGAACGACCCGGCGAGGTCAACATGACCGACCACGGTGGTGATACTCGGTGGCGCAGAAACGATGCCGCTATAGTGCACATCGCCCAGCATCCAGCCCAGCAGGGTAGTCACAACAATCGACACCAGCACCGCCGCGTGAATGTTACGCGAGGCCAGAATCGCAATAATAAAGAAGCCCAGCACGCCCAACAGAACGCTGTGGGAGGTCAGGTTACCGATAGAAACCAGCGTATCCTGGTTGGCGACGATAACGCCGGCGTTTTTCAGCCCCATCATGCCGATGAACAGACCGATACCGCTGGTGATGCCCACTCGCAGGCTCACCGGGATATTGGCAATCATCCAGTAACGTACGCGGAAAATCGTCAACAGCAGCAGACCAATTGCGCCCCAGAAGATGGCGCCCATGCCCACCTGCCACGGCAGGCCCATTGCCTGCACCACCACGAACGCGAAGAAGGCGTTCAGCCCCATCGCTGGCGCCAGCGCCACCGGCAGGTTGGCGAACACGCCCATCAGGATACTGCCCAGTGCGGCAATCAGACAGGTGGTGACAAACACCGCGCTGGTGTCCATTCCTGCCACGCCCAGAATTTGCGGGTTAACGAAAACGATATAGACCATCGTCAGGAAGGTGGTAAAACCGGCGATCACTTCGGTACGTGCCGTAGTGCCGTGTTCGCGCAGTTTAAACACGCGCTCGAGTATCCCCTGACCGGAAGCCGGGGTGGTGTGTTGTTGACTCATTATCAATTTCCGCAGACAAAGGAAGGAAAATTCGTCGCTATCCTATACCAAAATGCGACAATAGGCGCGGTTGTGAGATACTTTTTTTCATTGATTTTGCTTATACGGCAACGATTGCGTCTCTCAATTCAGCATTACGTAAACGTTAAACTTGTTAAAAAGGAAATGACATGTCCGGAGTTGAAGCGGTTTTTTTCGACTGTGATGGCACGCTGGTCGACAGCGAGGTGATCTGTTCACGAGCCTACGTCCATATGTTCCAGACATTTGGCATCACGCTCGATCTGGAAGAGACCTTTAAGCGTTTCAAGGGCGTTAAGCTCTACGAGATCATCGACATCATTAACGCTGAGCGTGGGACAAACCTGGCAAAAGCGGACTTAGAACCGGTTTATCGCGCCGAGGTCGCACGCCTTTTTGATACAGAACTGGAAGTCATTGCCGGGGCTAACGCCTTGGTCGAGGCCGTCAATATCCCGATGTGCATCGTATCAAACGGCCCGGTCAGCAAAATGCAGCACTCTTTGGGGAAACTCGGTATGTTGCATCATTTCCCGGACAAATTGTTCAGCGGCTACGATATCCAGCGCTGGAAGCCCGATCCGGCGTTGATGTTCCACGCGGCAAAAGCGATGAATGTTAACGTGGAGAACTGCATTCTGGTCGACGATTCAAGCGCGGGCGCGCAGTCAGGGATTGATGCGGGGATGGAGGTGTTCTATTTTTGCGCCGATCCGCACAACAAACCTATCGATCACCCGAAGGTGACGACGTTTACCGATTTGGCACAGCTGCCTGCGCTGTGGAAAGCGCGTGGATGGGATATCGTCGGTTAACGATCAACAATCGGGTAGCGCAGCGCCGCCGGGAATTTCGCGAGGGTTAGCATCGAGCCGTTCCCGGGGTCGCAATTCGCTCGCCCGGGCTACCATCCGGCAATGTGCCCGGGTGTGCACAATAGCTACCCGTGGGTGTAGGCCGGATAAGGCGAAGCCGCCATCCGGCAATCTGCACCGTTACTCCTTCGGCGCTTTCCCCGCCAGCAGCTTATCCAGCTCATCGCTATTCACGTGGCGGAAATCCTGCCCCTTCACGAAATAGAAGATAAATTCACAGATATTCTGGCAGCGGTCACCGATACGCTCGATAGAACGGGCGCAGAACAGCGCGGTCAACACGCTTGGGATCGTGCGCGGGTCTTCCATCATATAGGTCATGAGCTGACGCACGATGCCCTCATACTCCTGGTCAACTTTCTTGTCTTCGCGGTAGATTCGCACCGCTTCGTCGAGATCCATACGGGCAAACGCATCCAGCACGTCGTGCAGCATCTGCACGGTGTGGCGGCCGAGCGATTCCAGGCTCACCAGCAGCGGCTGATGCTGATGAGAGAATTTCTCCAGCGCCGTGCTACAGATTTTGTCAGCAACGTCGCCAATACGTTCCAGCTCCGCGATAGTTTTGATAATCGCCATCACCAGACGCAGGTCGCTCGCCGTCGGCTGACGTTTAGCGATGATGCGCACACAGGCTTCATCAATCGCGACTTCCATCATGTTGACGTGTTTATCGCCTTCAATGACGCGTTTTGCCAGCTCGCTATCCTGGTTGTGCATCGCGGTAATCGCATCAGAAAGCTGCTGCTCTACCATGCCGCCCATGGTCATCACCTGGGTACGGATACTTTCCAGTTCTGCGTTGAACTGGCCGGAAATATGTTTATTAAGATTGAGGTTGTCCATGGTTAACTCCAAATCAACCGTAACGGCCAGTGATGTAATCTTCGGTTTGTTTTTTCGCGGGCTTGGTGAACAGATCGTCCGTGTTGCTGAACTCAATCAGCTCGCCCAGGTACATAAACGCCGTGTGGTCGGAGCAACGTGCCGCCTGCTGCATGTTGTGGGTCACGATAACGACGGTGTAATCCTCTTTGAGCTCGGTGATGAGCTCTTCAATGCGTCCGGTAGAGATAGGATCCAGCGCGGAACACGGCTCATCCAGCAGCAGAACTTCCGGGCGGATCGCAATCCCGCGCGCAATGCACAGACGCTGCTGCTGACCACCAGACAGAGAGTATCCGCTCTGGTGCAGCTTATCCTTGGTTTCATTCCATAATGCGGCTTTGGTCAACGCCCACTGAACGCGCTCATCCATATCGGTGCGGGAGAGCTTTTCAAACAGACGCACGCCAAAGGCGATGTTGTCATAAATCGACATCGGGAACGGCGTCGGCTTCTGGAACACCATCCCCACTTTAGCGCGCAGCAGCGCGATATCCTGGGTATTGGTCAGGATATTGTCGCCATCCAGCAGAATTTCACCTTCTGCGCGCTGCTCCGGGTACAGTTCAAACATTTTGTTGAAGGTACGCAGCAGCGTCGATTTACCGCAGCCTGACGGGCCGATAAACGCGGTGACCTGGTTTTTGGCGATATCCAGGTTGATGTTCTTCAGGGCATGGAATTTGCCGTAGTAGAAGTTCAGATCGCGTACTGAAATCTTACCCGGAGTTGTGTTCACCATACTCATCTCAATCTCTTCCTCATCATGCCTGATGGCGCGCAGCTTTCAGGCCTACTATATGTCAACCGTAGGCCGGATAAGGCGTTCACGCCGCCATCCGGCAAGGTATTAAACTTAACCGTGTTTCTTCTTCGCGAAAACGACGCGCGCCAGAATGTTCAGCAGCAGTACGCACAGCGTGATAATCAGCACCCCGGCCCAGGCCAGCTGCTGCCACTCGGCAAACGGGCTCATGGCAAATTTAAATATGGTGACCGGCAAGTTAGCAATAGGCTGCATCATGTCGGTGCTCCAGAACTGGTTGGAGAGCGCGGTAAACAGCAGCGGCGCGGTTTCACCGGCAATACGCGCAATAGCCAGCAGGATCCCGGTCATAATCCCGGAGATAGAGGCTTTTAGCGTAATCGCTGAGATCATCCGCCACTTCGGTGTACCCAGCGCGTACGCCGCTTCACGCAGGCTATCCGGCACCAGTTTCAGCATGTTCTCAGTGGTACGAATGACGATCGGCACCTGTAACAGCGCCAGCGCAATCACGCCCGCCCAGCCGGAGAAGTGCTGCATCTGCGCCACCACGATGGTGTAGACGAACAGACCCACGACGATAGACGGCGCGGAGAGCAGGATGTCGTTAATAAAGCGGATGACTTCAGCCAACCAGGATTTACGTCCGTATTCGGCCAGATAAATGCCCGCCAGAATGCCCAGCGGCGTTCCGATAACGGTCGACCACAGGATCAGCAGGCCGCTGCCTGCCAGGGCGTTTGCCAGACCGCCGCCCGCCGTGTTCGGTGGTGGCGTCATTTCGGTAAACAGCGCCAGCGACATTCCGTCGATACCGCGGGTAATGGTGGCCATTAAGATCCACACCAGCCAGAACAGGCCGAAGATCATTGTCGCCATCGACAGCGTCAGCGCGATGCGGTTCTTCATGCGACGACGCGCCTGCATTTTGCGGCGAGACTCCGCCAGCGCTGCGGTGTTTTGCATTTCCAGCGTCGTCATGAGCGTGCCCCTTCATTTTTTGCCAGGCGCATAATCATAAGCTTCGATGCCGCCAGAACGATAAAGGTAATCGCGAACAGGATCAGACCCAGTTCCATCAGCGCAGCAACATGCAGGCCCGATTCCGCTTCAGCAAATTCATTCGCCAGCGCGGAGGTAATACTGTTGCCCGGCATATACAGCGAGGCGCTATCAAGCTGGTAGGTGTTACCGATAATAAAGGTCACCGCCATGGTTTCACCCAGCGCGCGACCAAGCCCCAGCATCACGCCGCCAATCACCCCGTTTTTGGTAAACGGCAGGACGATACGCCAGATAACTTCCCAGGTGGTGCAGCCGATGCCGTAGGCCGACTCTTTCATCATCACCGGAGTCTGTTCAAAAACGTCACGCATAACGGCAGAAATGTACGGGATGATCATGATGGCGAGGATAACCCCTGCCGCCAGAATACCGATACCAAACGCCGGGCCGGAGAACAGTGCGCCGACAAACGGAACGTTAGAGAGAATATTGCCCACCGGCTCCTGGAAATAGGTCGCAAACAGCGGCGCAAAGATAAACAGGCCCCACATGCCGTAAACAATACTGGGGATAGCCGCCAGCAGTTCAATCGCAATGCCTAGCGGGCGTTTAAGCCAGTTAGGAGCCAGTTCAGTCAGGAAGAGTGCGATACCGAAGCTCACCGGAACGGCGATCAGCAACGCGATAACGGAGGTCACAATGGTGCCGTAAATCGGGACTAATGCACCATAGATGTCATTCGGCGCATCCCACTCTTTGGTCCACAGGAAGGCGAAGCCAAACTTCTCCATGCTGGGCCAGGAAGAGATGATAAGAGAGACGATAATCCCGCCCAACATCAATAGCACAATCAGCGCAGCCAGTCTGACCAGCGCGCTGAATATCATGTCACCCTTTTTACCCGGTGGGTTAAAAGCAGGCTTGGTTGCAGCCATAAATTACTCTTTCTATTTAAAATCTGCGACGACGTTTACAGATGCCCGGCGTCACCGCCGGGCGACCGTAATCAGTACAGCGCTTTACCGCTGCTATCTTTTACGTTGGTTTTCCATGCAGCACGAACCTGCTCAACCACGCTGTCTGGCAAGCTAGCATAGTCGAGGTCATTCGCCTGTTTGCCACCGTTTTTGTAAGCCCAATCAAAGAACTTCAGTACTTCAGCGCCTTGCTCAGGTTTCTTCTGATCTTTGTGGACCAGAATGAAGGTGGTGGAGGTAATTGGCCATGCGCCCTCACCTTTCTGGTTGGTCAGGTCCTGAGCGAAGGATTTGCTCCAGTCAGCGCCTTTTGCGGCGTTGGCGAAGTTTTCTTCCGTCGGGCTAACCGCTTTGCCATCGGCAGAAATCAGTTTGGTGTAAGCCAGGTTGTTCTGCTTCGCATAAGCGTATTCAACGTAGCCAATGGAGCCCGGCAGACGCTGTACGAAAGCGGCGATACCATCGTTGCCTTTACCGCCCAGACCGGTCGGCCAGTTAACGGTAGAACCGGCACCGATTTTAGATTTCCACTCGTCGTTCACTTTCGCCAGATAGCTGGTGAAAACGAAGGAAGTACCGGAACCATCAGCACGGCGCACCACGGCGATGTTCTGCGAAGGCAGCTTAATGCCCGGGTTCAGTTTGGTGATGGCTTCATCATCCCACTTCTTAATTTTGCCGAGGTAGATATCACCCAGCGTTTTACCGTCCAGCACCAGCTCACCTGATTTCAGGCCTGGGATGTTAACGGCTAGTACCACACCGCCAATGACGGTTGGGAACTGGAACAGGCCTTCCTGAGCCAGTTTTTCGTCAGACAGTGGTGCATCAGATGCGCCGAAATCAACGGTATTTGCAGTGATTTGTTTTACGCCGCCGGAGGAACCGATACCCTGATAGTTAACTTTATTACCGGTTTCTTTGTTGTAGGTATCTGCCCATTTGGCATACACCGGCGCAGGGAAGGTTGCACCGGCACCCGTCAGGCTTGCGGCTGCATTTGCGGCGAAAGCGCTCATCGATAAGGTCGCGGCGACAACAGTTGCGACAGTGGTACGCATAACTTTCATAATGTCTCCTGCAAGAATTCGTAAAGTGTTGTTTTGTGTTTACGAGGAGCAAAGTAGGACAATCAGGTGACAGTTATATGTAATGTTTATGACAGTTTAATGACAAGGGATAGCAAGAATCTAATCAATTGAAAAATAGAGATATTTTCACAGGAGGAATAGCGGCTTTTTAGGCCGCGTCAGCATGGAAAGGCACAAATATGACAGCGGCTGTCATAAACAGCCGCGAAAGATCAGTTGGTAAATTCGATAATTAAGGTCGCATCAGCGGTAAATTCCTCGCCCGCCGCGGGTCTCTTGCCTGTCATGCTGGCCGGCGTGGAGTAAAACGTCACGCTACCATCGGTCGCGCCTAATCGGCTAATCGCGCTCATATCCGCCGGTAACATTCCCCCGTCAACGCGGATCTGGCTGCCATTTTTGTCATAAATTTTTATGCCCACATCCGGGTTGGTGGTCGCAATCATGGAAGCATCCGGGCTTCTGTCGACGGCCACCATTGAGGCCTGAACAAACTCGGAATCTCTGACATCGGTCATCCCTAAGCAGGACACTTTGACGACGGTTTTGACTTTTTTGCCTGGCACCACTGCGCCGGGCGTAGTGGAGAAATCGCCAGCATTCATTTTTCCCAGGTCAACATCAATGGTTTGCCCAGGCGTCATTTCGCAATTCTGAGGCGCAATCAGGCTTCCCATAATGGTAACTTTTGAAACCGGCGTAGTGCGGGGATAATAGTTATTAATCCCTGCGTATATCCATGCGATCTCGGTACGCGGAATCGAGGTTATGCCAGTGACGGAATGACGCAGGTTAAACGATATTTTTGCCGAACGACCGGAGTCCAGATAAATCTGACGTCCATCATTTCTTGGGCCACAAGAATGTTGTGGATCGGTAACTTTATTTGATAAATGATCAAAAGGCAGGTTTGCGTAATCATTATTAATGATAAAGACCTTCACCCCAATAGAAAGATATTCATTGAGAATATAATACTGCTGATCATCAATGACGCGATCCTCCACAAGGCCGGGAGCGGGATCGCCAATATAGAAAATCTCATAAAAAGCGCCGTCATCATTATGCTCCGGGTCGCAGTGACAGCGGACAGGATAAGACGAAAGCGTAGTAGTTAGCGCGTCCTTAACGGTATATCCTGCCAGGTTGTTGGCCGCGGAAACATTGACGGTTCCGAATGATAAATTAAGCACATTGGTTTCACCATCGGCATTATGACAAATACCATCATCCGCAAAACTGGACCAACTAAAAAATAATAACAGTAAAATTGGGAGTATTCTAAACATAGCTATTCCTTAGCGACAGATTGCATCCAGCTGAATCAAACTCGCATCATGGGGTTTATCGGATAGATGATAAGTGGCGACACAGTTTTGTTTGGCAGACTCACCCCAGCTTAGAGACAGCTCGCCCTGCTCGGGCATTCCTGAGAGATAAAGCTCGCCATTGTCACCCACAATGCCCGTCACGGTGCCCGACTCCAGTTCCGCTTTTGCCATTGAACCGAAGGCGGCAGTCTTACCATTTGCCAGATGTATATTAAACAGAATGCGGTAGCCGATACGCGTCGCAAACTCGGCCTTAACGACAGCACCGCGAGTGGGAACAAGATTGATAACCGTGTTATCTAATTCAATATTCGCTTTGGAGAAATAGTTGCCGTCGATGGCGACCCGGTTTTCATCATAAGGACTGAGTTGCGTTTTAACGGTGTATCCCCGCCAATCGGTCGCGACACCCGTGGCGTTTTCGATAGACAATCCATCAGCGCCGGGGGCTTTCACCAGAGCGACCGTTTCGCCTAGCTCCTGGGAGAAGGTCACGCCATCGCCATGAACCAGAATTCCCCCTCTGGCACCATAATCTAAACGTTGCGAATCACGACTCCAGGAATAGCTGCCATTTACCGCCCCGTAGGTACCCGAGTAAGTGGCCCCCATATTGCCGCTGTAGCTATCTTCTGGCGTGCTCAACCACGACTCTTGCACGTTCCATGAAAGATTATTATCTTCCAGCATCGTACCGCTTAAACCCGCCTGCATGGTGCTTTCGTTATGGTTATTCTGCGTTAATGAATAACTGGCATAACTATTTTCCATTGCGCCAGAAAGTGGGATAGAGACCGACAGCATAAAAATCTGCTCATTTCCTTCATTATTATCGTCACCTGACTGGGCATCGTTCGAATAACGCGTCGTTGAATCCAGATAGTTCCACGACAGGCTCCACGATATTTGTCGCCATCGATTGCTGTAGCCAAGCTGTATGAGTCGGTCGACAGCATCCGTTTTCCAGTATTCCTGACGGCTGAGCGTCAAATAAATATTTCCCCAATCGCGGCCAAAATATTGCGTCCACGTCCCTTCCAGCCGACTCCGCTGATTACCGGTAATCCAGAAATTCTGGTCATCCGCTTGCCGGGAAGCCCATTCGTTCAGGGTATAATAACCTTCGGTGGAATAACGATAACCGACCAGACGGAAGTTCGTATTTGTCTTATCAAAACGTTTGGAGTAAAGAAAGCGGTAAGATTGTCCGTCCTCATTTTCACCACCATCAAATTGCGAGTGGGCATGAGTTATATCGACGGAAACCGCGCCCAAAGCGCCCATGTCCTTTCCCACCCCCAGCGCCGCAGAAGTATAATCTTCAGCAAGCTGCATCCCCCCATACAGGGTCACTCCGCCCGAAAAGCCATGCATGATCTGCGCCTGAATCACATTCGGGGTATAGCCGTTTGCATCACGAATTTCGCCAGCGCTAATGTCGAAATCGGTTTGTCCTTCGCGTTTAAGGATCGCAAGCGATGCATAAGGTTGGGTAAAACGTTGTTCGCTACCGTCTTCTTCTTTTATCGTCACATCCAGGTCGCCACCGGCGCTGGTGGTGTTGAGATCGGTAATTTCAAATGCCCCCTGGGGCACCGCAGACTGGTAAATCACATAACCATTTTGCTTGATAATAACGGTGGCATTACTTTTCGCGATCCCGCGAACGGTCGGGGCAAAACCATTTTGACTCGACGGCAGCATCTCATTATCGGTGTATAACCGCATGCCACGAACCTGAGTACTATCAAAGAGATCGCTGGCAGTCCACGTATCCCCCACCATTATCTGGCTGCGTAGGGCAGCAATATCACGCTGAACATAGCTATTAATAGTGTGATATTCAGTCTGGCCATCCAGCGAGCTTAACGTACTGTAGTTCCGCAACCGCCATGCACCGATATTCACGCCATTACGCAGGTTTAAAAAGTAGGTGTCGTCATTGCCATCTTCATAGTTCGATTTGACGGTGTGGGAACCTGAAAAATCATAATTCACCATCATTGCATTGATGCCTTCATCCCAGCGGGAGGGGCTAATGTAATCATAGGCCGCGACGTTAAGATAAATTTGGGGAATGGAAATATTTAAAGCTAATTTATTCGCATCAAGCTGCCAGCTTGAACCTTCAATAAGGGTGGAAGGGTTAAGACAAGAAGTATTGTTAATGCTATTGAGTGATTTAATTGCATCAACCTTTACACCATAAGAAGCCAAAACATTTTTGACCGCGACAAAACAGGGATGCAATTCAGCATCCGGCGTATCCTGTTCAAACACGATATCTTGCCGCTCAAACATTTTTCCGTTGATAATAACATCAACTTTATAGGTTCCCGCAGGTAGCGCGTTGGATCGATTGAACTGACGAATGTCAATATTTTCAACCGGGTGATCAAGTTCCAGAAGTCTGGGATTAAAAAGGCTGTCACTCGCCAGAACCGGAAAAGCTCCCCCCAAACATGCGCCTGATAGCAGCATAATACAGAGACGCGATGTTTTCATACAGATATCCTTATCAGGCGATCAAAGCGCTTGTTTAATCGGTTCGCTAATCGCACCGTAATCATTAATATAACGCCAAACCAATTCGTGCCCTGCCGCTCCTTTAGGTATTGGCAACGTTAATGTTTCAAACGGCTTAATCATATTAAGTGGAATATCTTTGCCACCCATAGAGACGTCCATTATGTTAACGTGGATAGGCGTAGGGTTTTCCATCACTAAGGTATTACCTTGCAACTGCCATTTTATTTGTTTGTAGGCCTGCTCCGGTACAATCTTAATCGAGGACGGACGCCAGAACAGTTTGATACGCGTTTTTATCGCAATCTCAAGCGTACCTGCTCCATCACTAGCGCCAGAAGGAGGAATGTTTTTAACATTCAACCAAAAAACAGATTCACGGTCTTTCGGCAACTCCCCCGTCGTTTTGACAATACGCAATATTTTTTCCTGTCCCGCTTCAATTCGTGAAACAGGCGGAATGACCGTAAACGGCGACTTAGTTTTATCTTCCTTACTAAATGGATCAACCCAGGATTGAATCAGGTAAGGAAGTTGCGTCTCTTTGTTGTAAATAGAAATTGTGGTATCAGGCTTATCACTCGCATAGATAACACGCGTTCCGCCTACCACAATTCCAGAAACAGCCATCGGGGTATAGATACCCAAGACAATAAGAAAACAAACCTTGAGTAAACGTACAAACATACAATTATCTCAGAATGATTAAAATGACGCCCATCGTTATCTCCCGGAAAATTGATAATGATGAGCGTCATTAATTAAGGTAAAAGGTCTTATTTATTTCTGGTATTCAACGGTGAATTGCGAATCAGCATTGGCGGTACCTGGCGTTACGGCGGCTGCTGTTGCAATATAGCGAGCCATAAACTTCATGGAGACCTCACCGGCAGTAATATCACTGTAAGCAGAATCTTTATACAGCTCTACCTGAGAGTTATCGCTGCGGTTATAAATACGAATCGCAACGCCTGTTGCCGTTGCTGCATCACCAGCACCGGTGTAGTCACCAGGCGTAGCGGCGGTTGCAGGATTACCAATCGCTAAATCGCCATTGCTACCGGCGGCTTCTGTACCATCAAAACGTACGGCAGCTTTAGTGTAAGTGGCTGGACAATTGATCAAATCAATCTGGAATGCAGTCGGTGCAGCAGTGCTACCCACACCACTGAATGCTGTTTTATTCACTTTACCCAGATTGACGTTCTGATCTTGAGTATCGGCCGTCACTTCACAGGCACTGTCAATAATTTCTCCACGAAAATGCACGGTACTGTCTTCTGCTAAAGCCTGACCGGCAACGAGGCACGAGGTCAATGCCAAAGCAATGGTCGTGAATTTTCCTTTCATTATAGACTCCATTCATATCAATAAATAATATTTTAATATTTACACATTAGTAATCCTGTATGCGAAATTGCATACATTCAATAATATGTAATAAGAGAACACGCTCTAATTAAAGCCAGCGGGATAATACAGGAAGGAAAGGTTTGGTTACAAGAAATAAAATTTAATTCTCAAATCCAATAAATATTTGCAAGGTTAATTTTTTAAATTTAAAAAAATTAATTCGTAAGGGAGTCATTTGCTCTCTATACTAATACAATTAACATTAAATATAAAAATATAAGCTATTTTTCGGAATAAATTTACCCGAAGAGTAATATAACAAACACGCAATAAATTAACGCTGGGGTCACGTTCGGCAGTAATTTAATCCATTCCACCTGATTTTTCAGAACATACAGAGAACAATTCAATCAATTAATATAACAAAAAACACCAGATACGTATAAATAAATACAAATACATATATCAATAACATTCAAAACCAAAGAAAATATAAACCAGAGTGATATTTATAAACCATCTGGTGCAAACATCAATGTTCGCGGGCTTACATTTAAATAATAAATACATTTCCAATATGAAATTGAGAGCGTTTATATATTATAGATTTAAAAAGCCGCCGCAGCGGGCAAAACGATAAGGGGCCGCCATCTGGCAGCCCCTGATTATTGATAAGATAACCTATTCAACGGTTACCGATTTCGCCAGGTTACGCGGTTGGTCGACGTCCGTGCCTTTAATCAACGCCACGTGATAGGACAGCAACTGCAAGGGAACCGTGTAGAAGATAGGCGCAATCACCTCCTCTACATGCGGCATCTCAATAATGTGCATATTGTCGCTGTTAGTGAAGGCGGCGTCTCTGTCTGCAAACACATACAGCTCACCACCGCGCGCACGAACTTCTTCAATGTTGGATTTCAGCTTTTCCAACAGTTCATTGTTCGGTGCCACCACAATCACCGGCATATCGGCATCAATCAGGGCCAACGGGCCGTGCTTTAGTTCGCCCGCAGCGTACGCTTCAGCATGGATGTAGGAGATTTCCTTGAGCTTCAGCGCCCCTTCCAGGGCAATTGGATACTGATCGCCACGCCCGAGGAACAGCGCATGATGCTTGTCGGAGAAATCTTCCGCCAGCGCCTCAATACGTTTGTCCTCAGACAGCACCTGTTCGATGCGATTTGGCAGCGCCTGAAGCGCATGCACGATCTCCTGCTCAACCGCGATATCAGCACCTTTGAGCCGCGCCATTTTTGCCACCAGCAGCAGTAAGACGGTCAGCTGAGTGGTAAAGGCTTTGGTTGAGGCAACGCCAATTTCCGCGCCTGCTTTGGTCATAATAGCCAGGTCAGATTCACGCACCAGTGATGAACCGGCCACGTTACATACCGCCAGCGAGCCGAGATAGCCCAACTCTTTCGCCAGACGTAAGCCCGCCAGGGTATCTGCCGTTTCGCCAGACTGGGAAAGGGTAATGACCAGGCTGTTAGGGCGCACTGCGGATTTGCGATAACGGAATTCCGAGGCAATCTCAACATCACACGGCATACCGGCCAGCGACTCAAACCAATAGCGCGCGACCATGCCCGAGTTATAAGACGTCCCACAGGCGATAATCTGGATATGCTCAACTTTCGCCAGCAACGCATCGGCCTGCGGCCCCAGCTCGCTTAAATCCACCTCACCGTGGTTGATACGTCCGGTTAAGGTGTTCTTAATCGCATTTGGCTGCTCGTAGATCTCTTTTTGCATATAGTGGCGATAGATACCTTTATCGCCCGCATCATATTGCAGGTTCGATTCGATCTCCTGACGCTTCACCTCCGCACCGGTCTTATCGAAGATCTCCACCGTACGGCGAGTGATTTCCGCGATATCGCCCTCTTCAAGGAAGATAAAGCGACGAGTGACCGGCAGCAGCGCCAGCTGGTCGGAGGCGATAAAGTTTTCGCCCATGCCCAGGCCGATAACCAGCGGGCTACCGGAGCGGGCAGCCAGCAAGGTGCTCGGGTCACGAGAGTCCATAATCACCGTGCCGTACGCACCGCGTAACTGCGGGATAGCACGTAGTACGGCTTCGCGGAGCGTGCCGCCTTGCTCCAGTTCCCAGTGCACGAGGTGAGCAATCACTTCGGTATCGGTGGCTGAAACAAAGACATAGCCACGCGCCTGGAGCATTTCGCGCAGCGGTTCGTGGTTTTCAATGATGCCGTTGTGCACGACCGCAATGTAGTCACTAACATGCGGATGCGCATTGGTTTCCGAAGGTTCACCGTGGGTCGCCCAACGGGTGTGGGCAATACCGGTGCCGCCAGACAGCGGGTGTTCAGCCGCCGCCTGTGACAGCATCTGGACTTTGCCGAGGCGACGCAGGCGAGTCATATGACCTTGTGCATCCACGACTGCCAGGCCCGCAGAATCATAACCACGGTATTCCAGACGACGAAGACCTTCGAGAAGGATTTCAGCTACATCACGTTGCGCGACTGCGCCAACAATTCCACACATAGTTTTTAGTTCCGATTTTTACGCGTTGTCGGTCAACCTGTTGCCCGTTACCGGGCGCCCCGAGCCTTGTAGAGAGTGGGGTTATTTTTATAGGTACTGCCTTTTGGGCGGGAGATTATGTTATCGCCTCACCCATTGTTTGCCTGATGGCGGCTATGCCTTATCAGGCCTACGCGAATAATGGGTGGGAGATTATGTTATCGCCTCGCCCTTTGTTTGCCTGATGGCGGCTATGCCTTATCAGGCCTACGCGAATAATGGGCGGGAGATTATGTTATCGCCTCGCCCGTTGTTTGCCTGATGGCGGCTACGCCTTATCAGGCCTACGCGAATAATCGCGAATTATTTTTTCTTCACCGGGCGCTGCCAGCCTTGTTTGTGTACCTGCGGTACGCGGCTTAAGACCAGCTCATTGTCGGCCACATCGCGGGTAACCGTAGTCCCTGCGGCTATGGTGACGCCTTTTCCAATGGTCACCGGGGCCACCAGCTGGGAATCTGACCCCACGAATACGTCATCACCGATAATGGTTTTAAACTTGTTGGCGCCGTCATAGTTGCAGGTGATGGTTCCTGCGCCGATATTTACGTTATCGCCAATTTCCGCATCGCCCAGGTAGGTCAGATGACCGGCTTTTGAGCCTTTGCCCAGACGCGCTTTTTTCATTTCGACAAAGTTACCGACGTGTGCGCCTTCCAGCAGCTCAGCGCCAGGACGCAGGCGCGCGAACGGCCCAATGGTGCAGGCAGCTTCGAGATGAGCATCTTCCACTACGCTGTACGGGCTGATTTCACAGTCGTCGCCGATGGTGGCGTTTTTGATAACGCAGCCAGCACCGATTTTCACGCGATGGCCAAGTACGACATTGCCTTCAAGGATAACGTTAGTATCAATTTCAACATCGCGCCCGTGAGACAGCGTACCGCGCAGGTCAAAACGCGCCGGGTCACGCAGCATCACGCCTGCCAACAGCAGTTTTTCGGCCTGCTCTGACTGGTAAATACGCTCAAGACGCGCCAGTTGAAGGCGGTTATTCACACCGTCGGTTTCGCTGATACGCGCCGGATGCACTGCGGCAATCTCGCGGCCTTCCTGATAGGCCATGGCGATAATATCGGTGATATAGAACTCGCCCTGCGCGTTGTTGTTGTTCAGTTTCGCCAGCCAGCGCTTTAAATCCGCGCCGTTAGCAATCAGGATGCCGGTGTTTATTTCCGGGATCAGACGCTGTTCATCGGTGGCATCTTTATGCTCGACGATGCCGGTCACTTTACCGTTTTCGCGGGTGATTCGGCCGTAGCCGCTTGGATCGGATAGCACGACCGTCAGGAGACCAATACCGCCCTGCGGTTTGGCATCACGCAGACGCTGCAGCGTTTCAACGGAGATCAGCGGAACGTCGCCGTACAGCATCAGGATATCTTCATCATCAGCAAAGAACGGGGCGGCCTGTTGCATAGCATGACCCGTACCCAGCTGTTCTGCCTGTAGCACCCAGTTCAGATTGTCATCTGTTAAGGTTTGCTTGAGTAAATCACCGCCGTGGCCGTACACCAGATGCACCTGGGTTGCGCCAACATGATTAGCGGCATCAATGACATGCTGCACCATTGGCTTACCGGCCAGGGTGTGCAGCACTTTAGGAAGATCGGAATACATACGCGTGCCTTTGCCAGCGGCAAGGATCACAACGCTCATGGTACGGTTAGACATAGGTATCCTGTCTGTAGATTAAGGATGAAGTAAACCCGGTTAACGTTGAAAATTCTACATATTTTTCGCCATGAAATGGCTTGCTGATAAAACGTTCAACATTCCCTTTTCTGCCCCTATTTTCGTCCATATCAAATCCTTTTGTCTTGTAAGAATTCAGCTGGAACGCCGGATTGCAGGCTATCTCACTGCTTATATTGTTTTTTTACCACCTGAATAAAGAAAACCCATAAATCAAAACAGCGTTTTATTTACTCATTATTGTGACGTACAAAAAAGAAACAACGTTTTGATTTGGTGATAATCACATCGATAAACCATTCAGGAAGATAATATGAACAATAAGATACCTCTGGCCCTTACCCTTTGTAGCGCAGCATTTTCATTCTCAGCGCAGGCTGAGACCGCCCAGCAATGGAAGGCTATCGCCTTCGGACAATCCACCGACGTCAACTTCTCCTCAAACGTCCTGCCGGAGAAAGTCGGCGTTAACAACGTCACCATCGATGGTAAGACGCTGACCACAACCGACGTGGCCGATCTTAGTCAACCTATCACTATTGAAAGCCGCGGGGGAAAGATAGCCAACTCGCATGATGGCCTGACGTTCTTCTACACTACGTTGCCGAGTGATAAGAACTTTGTGCTGAGCGCCACCGTCACCGTTGACCAGTTCGGCCCGGAAAATGGTGCCAAGCCTGCGGCTCAGGAAGGAGCGGGGCTACTGGTGCGCGATATTATTGGCGTGCCGCGCATGGAGCCTCTCAAAGAAGGTTATGAAGAGTTTCCCGCGGCATCCAATATGGTGATGAATGCCATTATCACTCAGGATAAAAAAGATGATTACCGCGTGAAGATGCTGGCCATCTCCCGTAATGGCATCACCCAACCCTGGGGAAACGCCGGTTCTGAAATTAAGAAGGTGAGTTATAAAGAGGGCGTCGACCTCCATCAATCTCCGGCCTTCCGTCTAAAACTTGAACGCACCAATAACGGATTCATCACCGCCTGGGCCCCGGTGGGCAGTGAAGAGTGGGTCACTCAGCAAGTGCCGCATGCAGACCTTATCTCGGTGCAGGACAAAAAACAGTATTACGTGGGATTCTTTGCCTCACGTAATGCAAAAATCACCGTCAGCGATGCATCACTCAACACCTCAGCTGCCGAAACGGTTGCTTCAAAGCCGTTCGTCGCAAAATCCTGGCCGGTAGTGATGCAGGTTGCCTCGGGGAATCAGAGTCTGGCCGCGGAGTATACGTTGCAGGCGCGTGCCAACTACGACGGCCTGTTTACCGTGCGACAAAATGAAGTGGTGATCGGGGAGAATAAATCGGTGAAAGCCGGTGAGATGTTTACCCTGCCCACCACGCTTAAAGAGAGCAATGCGTTCAAAATTACCTTTAGCCCCACCAGCGGTAAAGACCTTGCGCCGGTGGAACAATCGCTGAACGTGAGTCAGGTGAAAAACGTCACGGCCAGTACGCTTTATGCCTCACCTACCGGTAAAGCTGAAGCCAAAGGTACGCTGGAAGCGCCGCTGGATTTAACCACGGCCATCGCTTTAGTGCCTCCGGGCGGCAAGATTGTGCTGGCCGCCGGGGACTACCCGAACACCGATATTCCTCTCTCAGCCAGCGGGCTCGATAAGGCTCGTAAGACGCTGGAGGCACAAGGCAAAGCGGTTATTCACGGTATGCTGCTGGACGCGCACTACTGGACTCTCCGGGGAATTGAGATCACGGAGAAAAGCCTGCGAATTCAGGGTAGCCATAATCTCATTGAAAACGTAGTCGCCTACCGTAACGACGATACCGGTATTCAGATCTCTTCTGCGGATAAGATCGGTCGTCCACTGTGGGCAAGCTATAACCGCGTTGTGAATGCAGAGTCCTACGGTAACGAAGATCCGGGTAAGATCAACGCCGACGGCTTTGCCGTGAAGATGCGCGTGGGGGAGGGTAACCGCCTTGAAGGCTGCTACTCCCATAACAATATCGACGATGGCTTTGATCTGTTCAACAAGATTGAAGATGGCGCAAATGGCGTGGTGGTCATTGAGAACTCGATTGCCCGCGACAACACCAGTAATGGCTTCAAGTTAGGTGGCGAAGGCCAGCCGGTTGCCCATGAAATCCGCAATAGCATCGCGGTGGGTAATCATCTGGACGGATTCACCGATAACTTTAATCCGGGCAAGCTGGTGGTGGTTAACAACGTCGCCGTCGATAATCAGCGCTTTAACTTCATCTTCCGTCCAAGCCCCTATGGCGATGCTTCTACGCAAGGGGTGTTCACTGACAACATCTCACTGCGCAGCAAACCCGGGAAATACGACGATGCGGTGGTCGGTAATGTAGACGCAACCAACTACTTTATCGAGAAGGGAAAAAGCGTGAATAAAGAAGGCAAGGAGCTACGGGCCGATGACTTCCAGTCGCTGACGTTACCGCAGCCGCTGGAGCGTAACCCGGATGGCAGTTTTAAAACCGGAGATTTCCTGAACAAGGAATAAATACCAGAAAATACAAAGGTCGCCGTAGGGCGACCTTTTGTTTTGGGTTCTGTTTACACCGCATGTGTTGTCGTTTTCGTTAGCGGTACAGCGCTTCACAGAACAGAGTCTGACCGGCAAGTGGGCGGCCAGCAGGGTGACCTTACAGGTTGAAGGTACCGAAAGAGATGTTCATAGAGCTGAAAAGTGCGATGATTTTGTTGATCAGTTTCATGATTTTTATCCTGCGAGTATTGTGATATTTTTTGTGACTCAGGTCACAAAACAAAGTCTACTCCTCTCGTTTTTATCGATCAACGTTTTTGTGATGCAAATCACAAAATATTTAAAATACCTTTTCAATTTCAAATTATTTAAAACAAAAAAGAAAAACCAGCGAAGATTCTCGCTGGTCTCTGGATGCAACCTTATAGCCGGGACTAGTTACGCGACATAAAGATACGCAGGATGTACCAGAACATGGTGGCAATAGAAGCAAACAGATGCAGCGCCGCACCAGCAGGTCGATCGGTTGGATAGTGATGGATAATATTCGAGGTGTCGTACAGCACAAAGCCGCCACACAGCAGAACCATCAAAGCGCAGAAGCCCACCCCAAGAGAGAAGCCGCAAACCACACCGGCAATAATCGCGCCAAACGCAACGAATCCAGCGATGTTTAAGAATGAGCGCAGAAACGAAAAATCTTTCTTCGAGGTAAACGCTGTAAACGTCAGCCCCCCGACCAGCAGAACCGTCACAATGGCCGCAGAGGGAATAATATTGGAATTCATGTAGGCTGCCATCGTCAGCAGCGGTGAAAAGATCAGTGACTCTGCCAGGACATAGATACCAAGCCCCGTGAGTTGAACCTGATTAGATGCCGTGTTATCCGCTAAACGGGTTGCCAGCATTCCCACCAGCATAAAGGCACCAAGAACCGCCAGCCAGCCAAATTTTCCGCCCGCCCATAATGTTCTGAGCATCAGTTCGCCAACGCCCGTCGCCATCAGTACTGCACTCAGTACAATAAAGCCAGCAATGGCGGCAGCCAAATGAACATACGCTCGGCGGATGAAAGTGACGCGATCGACCGCGGAATCGGACTGCGGCCCTTCGAAAGATGGTTGAAATGACATCGTTATGATCCCTCATTTAACGCAATAAAAAATAACCCGTTTTTGTGTTACTAGTTTATCGAATTAAAAATTTTGGGATAAAAAAAAACCAGTCTGGAATCAGACTGGTTTTTAGACTTTCAAGCCGGTGTTACATCGCTTTTTTGGTCAACTCGATAACGCGCAGTTTAGCGATCGCTTTGGCCAGTTCAGCAGACGCCTGAGCGTAATCCACGTCGCCATGAGAGCTCTTAATGTGCTCTTCTGCCTTACGTTTCGCTTCCAGAGCTCGCGCTTCGTCGAGGTCCTGACCACGAATAGCAGTATCAGCGAGAACGGTCACGCTGCCTGGCTGCACTTCAAGAATGCCGCCGGACAGATAGATAAACTCTTCATGACCGAACTGTTTAACGATGCGGATCATACCAGGCTTAATGGCGGTGAGCAGCGGGGCGTGACCCGGGAAAATACCCAGTTCACCTTCGCTACCCGTTACCTGGATTTTCTCGACCAGACCAGAGAACATTTGTTGCTCTGCGCTGACGACGTCCAGGTGGTAAGTCATTGCCATATCACCCTCCGATTAAGGCGTTAAAGTTTTTTGGCTTTTTCCACGGCTTCGTCGATGGAACCAACCATGTAGAACGCCTGCTCCGGCAGGTGATCGTATTCGCCTTCCATGATGCCTTTAAAGCCACGGATGGTGTCTTTCAGGGAAACGTATTTACCCGGAGAACCGGTGAATACTTCCGCAACGAAGAACGGCTGGGACAGGAAGCGCTGGATCTTACGCGCACGTGCTACCACCAGTTTGTCTTCTTCAGACAGTTCATCCATACCCAGGATGGCGATGATGTCTTTCAGTTCCTGGTAACGCTGCAGCAGGGACTGTACGCCACGCGCGGTGTCGTAGTGTTCCTGACCAACAACCAGTGGATCCAGCTGACGGCTGGTGGAGTCCAGCGGGTCAACGGCCGGGTAGATACCCAGAGACGCGATCTGACGGCTCAGTACCACGGTTGCATCTAAGTGCGCAAAGGTGGTTGCTGGAGATGGGTCAGTCAAGTCATCCGCAGGTACGTATACCGCCTGAACGGAGGTGATAGAACCGGTTTTGGTAGAGGTGATACGTTCCTGAAGAACACCCATCTCTTCCGCCAGCGTAGGCTGATAACCTACCGCAGAAGGCATACGACCCAGCAGCGCAGATACTTCAGTACCGGCCAGGGTGTAACGGTAGATGTTATCAACGAACAGCAGTACGTCACGACCTTCGTCACGGAACTTCTCAGCCATGGTCAGACCGGTCAGCGCAACGCGCAGACGGTTTCCTGGTGGCTCGTTCATCTGGCCGTAAACCAGGGATACTTTGTCCAGAACGTTGGAGTCGGTCATCTCGTGGTAGAAGTCGTTACCCTCACGAGTACGTTCACCTACGCCCGCAAACACGGAGTAACCGGAGTGCTCGATCGCGATGTTACGGATCAGCTCCATCATGTTTACGGTTTTACCTACACCCGCACCACCGAACAGACCAACTTTACCGCCCTTCGCAAACGGACACATCAGGTCGATAACTTTGATGCCGGTTTCCAGCAGTTCCTGAGAGCTTGACAGCTCTTCGTAGGAAGGTGCTGCGCGGTGGATAGCCCAACGCTCTTCTTCACCGATGTCGCCTTTCATGTCGATTGGTTGACCCAATACGTTCATGATACGACCCAGTGTTGCTTTACCTACCGGGACTTCGATCGGGTGCTCAAGGTCTTTGACTTCCAGACCACGACGCAGACCGTCGGAAGAACCCATTGCGATGGTACGCACGATACCACCACCGAGCTGCTGCTGAACTTCCAGCACCAGGCTCTCATTACCATTCTGTACCTCAAGAGCATCGTACACGCGCGGTACGGCATCCTGAGGGAACTCGACGTCAACCACGGCGCCGATTACCTGGACAATTTTTCCAGTAGCCATCTTGAATCCTCTACGAATTAACCTGGTTATACCGCGGATGCACCACCGACGATCTCGGTGAGTTCCTGAGTAATGCTGGCCTGACGAGCTTTGTTGTATACCAACTGCAGCTCTTTAATCAGGCTGCCGCCATTGTCGGTCGCGGCTTTCATCGCCACCATACGTGCGGCCTGCTCGCTGGCCAGGTTTTCAACTACGCCCTGATAAACCTGTGATTCAACGTAACGACGCAGCAGGGTATCCAGCAGCGGTTTCGGATCAGGTTCATACAGGTAATCCCAGGCTTTTTGCTTCAACTCTTCATCTTCTGAAGCCGGTAAAGGCAACATCTGAGTGATGGTTGGAACCTGAGACATCGTGTTAATAAATTTGTTGCTGACAACATACAGTCTGTCCAGACGGCCTTCATCGTAGGCCTGCAACATCACTTTAACCGGACCGATCAGTTCGGACAGGGACGGGTTATCACCCATACCGGTCACCTGGGCAACAATGTTGCCACCCACGGAGTTAAAGAAAGAAACGCCCTTAGAGCCGATCATTGCGATATCGCACTGAACGCCTTTCTCGGACCATGCTTTCATATCCGCCAGCAGTTTTTTGAACAGGTTAATGTTCAAGCCGCCACACAGACCACGGTCGGTCGACACCACCAGGTAGCCCACGCGCTTAACGTCGCGTTCTTCCAGGTAAGGGTGCTTATATTCCAGATTACCGTTCGCAAGGTGACCAATCACTTTGCGCATGGTATCTGCATAAGGACGGCTGGCCGCCATGCGATCCTGCGATTTACGCATTTTGGAAGCGGCGACCATCTCCATCGCTTTAGTGATCTTTTGCGTGTTCTGGACGCTTGCGATCTTACTACGTATCTCTTTTGCGCCGGCCATGAGCTTCTCCTCAATGCCAGGCGGCTTGTCGTGAGACAAGCCGCCGGACGATTACCAGGACTGGGTTGCTTTGAAGGAATCGAGGATAGCTTTCAGCTTGCCTTCGATTTCGTCGTTATAGCCACCGGTCTGGTTGATCTCTTGCATCAGCGGAGCGTGATCACGGTCGACATAAGCCAGCAGAGCGGCTTCGAAGCTACCGATTTTCGCCAGTTCCACATCTTCGAGGTAACCGCGTTCAGCCGCGAACAGCACCAGGCCCTGCTGAGCAACAGACATTGGCGCGTACTGTTTCTGCTTCAGCAGCTCGGTCACTTTCTGACCGTGGCTCAGCTGTTTACGGGTTGCTTCGTCCAGATCGGATGCGAACTGAGAGAACGCAGCCAGTTCACGATACTGTGCCAGCGCGGTACGGATACCACCGGACAGTTTCTTGATGATCTTGGTCTGAGCAGCACCACCAACACGGGATACGGAGATACCTGGGTTAACCGCCGGACGAATACCGGAGTTAAACAGGTTGGTTTCCAGGAAGATCTGACCATCGGTAATGGAGATTACGTTGGTCGGAACGAACGCAGAAACGTCACCCGCCTGGGTTTCAATGATCGGCAGAGCGGTCAGAGAGCCCGTTTTACCCTTCACTTCACCTTTGGTGAAGTTCTCGACGTATTCCGCGTTAACGCGGGAAGCACGCTCCAGCAGACGAGAGTGGAGGTAAAATACGTCGCCCGGGAATGCTTCACGTCCTGGTGGACGACGGAGCAGCAGGGAAACCTGACGATAAGCAACAGCCTGTTTAGACAGGTCATCGTATACGATCAGTGCATCTTCACCGCGGTCACGGAAGTATTCGCCCATTGCGCAACCGGCGTATGGCGCCAGGTATTGCAGTGCAGCAGATTCAGAAGCGGTCGCCACAACAACGATGGTGTTAGCCAGTGCGCCGTGCTCTTCCAGTTTACGAACCACGTTAGAAATGGTGGACGCTTTCTGGCCGATAGCCACGTACACACATTTGATGCCGGAGTCACGCTGGTTGATGATGGCATCGATTGCCATCGCGGTTTTACCGGTCTGACGGTCACCGATGATCAGTTCACGCTGACCACGACCGATTGGGATCATGGCATCAACGGACTTATAACCAGTCTGCACTGGCTGATCAACGGACTGACGGTCGATAACGCCCGGAGCGATAACTTCGATTGGAGAGAAGCCATCGTGCTCAACCGGACCTTTACCGTCGATTGGTGCACCCAGGGTGTTAACTACGCGGCCCAGCAGGCCACGGCCAACCGGCACTTCCAGAATACGGCCAGTACACTTAACCTTCATGCCTTCGGCGAGGTCAGCGTATGGACCCATCACAACTGCACCTACGGAGTCGCGCTCCAGGTTCAGTGCGATAGCGTAACGGTTACCCGGCAGGGAAATCATCTCACCCTGCATACAATCGGCCAGGCCGTGGATGCGGATAACACCGTCACTTACAGAAACAATAGTACCTTCGTTGTGAGCTTCACTCACAACACTGAACTGAGCAATGCGCTGCTTGATCAGTTCGCTGATTTCGGTGGAATTCAGTTGCATGCTCCAGTCCCCTTAAGACTGCAAGACGTCTGCAAGGCGTTCAAGACGGCCGCGTACGCTGCCATCAATGACCATATCACCCGAGCGGATGATTACGCCTGCCATTACAGACTTATCGATTTTGCAATTCAGCTTAACTTTGCGTGACAGACGTTTTTCCATCGCAGCGGTGATTTTCGCAAGCTGTTCGTTACTCAGTTCAGTCGCAGAAGTCACTTCGACTTCGGCAGTAGCTTCACTCAGCGCACGTAAGTGCTCAAACTGCTCGAGAACATCCGGGAGCACACGAAGACGACCATTTTCAGCCATAACCTTAATCAGGTTCTGGCCGTTGGCATCCAGTTGCTCTCCGCACACGGCGATAAACGACGCGGCGAGGGTATCAGGCGCTAATGCACCAGACAGCAACTCGGCCATTTGTTCGTTTTTCGTCACCTCAGCGGCAAACGCCAGCATATCCTGCCAGCGATCGACATTTTGGTGTTCGACAGCAAAGTCAAAAGCTGCTTTGGCGTAGGGGCGAGCTACCGTAACAAATTCAGACATCAGCCCCTCCCTCCTTACAGTTCAGCGACAAGTTTGTCCACGATGTCGCTGTTAGCAGCTTCATCCACGGAACGTTCGATGATCTTCTCGGCGCCAGCAACAGCCAGAATCGCGACCTGCTTACGCAGCTCTTCGCGAGCACGTTTACGCTCGGCATCAATTTCTGCCTGCGCTTGCGTCACGATTTTAGTACGTTCCTGTTCTGCTTCAGCTTTCGCTTCGTCCAGGATCTGAGAACGACGTTTGTTCGCCTGTTCGATGATTACCTGAGCTTCCGCTTTCGCTTTTTTCAGCTGGTCGGTCGCGTTGGCCTGTGCAAGGTCCAAATCTTTCTTAGCGCGTTCTGCAGAAGCCAGTCCGTCAGAAATTTCTTTCTGACGTTTTTCGATGGCTGCCATTAAAGGCGGCCATACGTACTTCATGCAGAACCAGACAAAGATAACAAACGCGATGGCCTGGCCGAGGATTGTTGCGTTCATGTTCACAGCACAATACCTCTTTAAATTTACAACTGTGGCTTAGGGTTTAAATCTACTTACTACGCGACAGCAAACATCACGTACAGACCCAGACCTACAGCGATCATCGGGATAGCATCCACCAGACCCATAACGATAAAGAACTGAGTACGCAGCAGAGGAATCAGATCCGGTTGACGCGCTGCGCCTTCCAGGAATTTGCCCCCGAGGATGCCGATACCGATCGCAGCACCGATTGCCGCCAGACCCATCATCACAGCGGCAGCCATGTACAGCAGATCCATATTCAGGTTTTCCATGACAGTCTCCAGTTTGTTTCAGTTAAAACGTAGTAGTGTTGGTAAATTAATGCTCTTCAGACGCCATCGACAGATAGACGATCGTCAGAACCATGAAGATGAAGGCTTGCAGCGTAATAATCAGTATGTGGAAAATGGCCCATGGCACATTCAGAATCCACTGTGACCACCACGGCAACAGACCAGCAATCAGAATGAAAATCAGCTCACCGGCATACATGTTGCCGAACAGTCGCAGACCCAGAGATACCGGTTTGGACAGCAGGCTTACCCCTTCAAGGATTAAGTTGACAGGAATAAATGCCCAGTGATTGAACGGCTGCAGCGTCAACTCTTTAGTGAAGCCACCGATGCCTTTCATTTTGATGCTGTAGAACAGAATCAGGATAAACACGCCCAGTGCCATTGACAGGGTGATGTTCACATCCGCAGACGGAACCACGCGCAGCGCCGGCAGGCCCAGTATGTGCTCAGCAACATACGGCAGCAGGTCGATAGGCAGTAAGTCCATCAGGTTCATCAGGAATACCCAGACAAAAATCGTCAGGGCTAGCGGAGCGATAACCTTGCTCTTGCCATGGTACATGTCTTTGACACTGCCATGAACGAAGCCAATTACCAGCTCAATCGCGGTCTGAAATTTACCTGGTACGCCGCTGGTCGCTTTTTTGGCAACGCTACGGAACGTAAGCAGGAACAACAGACCCAGCACCACCGAGAAGAACATGGAGTCAATATTGAGCGTCCAGAAGGTGGCTGGGGGGTTATGCGGATCTACCAGCGAGAAAGTACGCAGATCAAGCTGAAGGTTATTCAGGTGATGACCTATGTATTCCTGCGGCGTCATATTTTCAGAAGCCATGATGCCTTTTACCCTTTGTTGTTAATTACAGCGGGCGCCAGTATCTGAACCACTAGCACCAAAATCCATGTCACGATCAGCGGCAAGAATACCGCCTTTAAAACCGCCAGCGCCACTATCAATAACACCAGCATCGCTAGCACTTTGAACGCTTCACCGAAAGCGAACGTCCAGGCCACTCGACCTTTAGCGGGTGTATGCGCCTGGTGACGCCAGGCAAAAATCATAAACAACATGTTAGGCAGTAACACTGCCAATCCCCCACACCCGGCGGAGATGCCCCAGAAGGGGTCTTTTAGGCTGAACAGCAATCCACTTGCTATCACTGCCAGAAGCTGAATGAACAGAAGCTTACGAGCAACGTTTCGACTCACGAGCGACATAGACATCACGTTTCTACTCCTGCTCCCTTTGAGGTATGCCGCGTGTCGTATAAAACGTTCTTTATGGCTTAGAGTCAAGCATCAAAAATCGGGCAAATTATACGGTGACGCCTCGTGAATTCAAACTATAAGTAGCCAAAAAGTGAATAAATGTTTAAATATTTTTCATTCGAGCTGTTTTTCAACTTTTCATCAAAGTGTGAACGATCGTACAAAACTGCAAACACATCGAAAACAGTGATTATAAAGCGTGCACGAGATCACATATTAAACATTTTAGAACTAAGCTTCTGATTCAACGCAGCAAAATATGTGTTCTCATCGATTTGATATCTAAGCCGAAAATTCCCCAATCTTTTAAAAACACACCGATACAGAACAAAAACCATTCATTGACATTCATAATATATTATTAACATGACAAAATGACTTAAGCGCTGACTTTTAGCAGGCTGATATTTTCCATGTTTACTATTTTCATCATTAACAAAAAAAGCTGAGTTAAGGACAAGATAAAACAAGGTTAATCATTGGTTAATCTTTCCAGGTTGCTGGCGTTTCTTTTCGTACATTTGTTAACACCAGCATCGGTACTTTTTCTCTACTTTTTTTGATAAATATTAAATTTTATTTGCCTGGATAATAACCAGATGGCGTTCGCCTTCGAGATGTGGAACCCGTAATTCAACGATAGAGTCCACGCTGAACTGCGCCGGAAGTTGCGCAATTTCCTCGGTCGGTAACTGGCCCTTCAACGCATAAAAACGCCCTTCTTCACCAGGGAGGTGGTGGCACCAGGTCACCATATCGGTCAGCGATGCGAAAGCGCGGCTAATCACGCCGTCAAAAGGAGGCTCAGCCGGGAACTCTTCTACGCGACTTTGCACCGGGGTGATGTTCTCAAGCTTGAGCTCATGCTGAACCTGACGCAGGAAGCGCACGCGCTTGCCCAAGCTATCCAGTAACGTGAAATGGGCATCCGGTCGGACGATAGATAACGGAATCCCCGGCAGCCCAGGGCCAGTTCCGACATCGATAAAGCGTTCACCTTTTAGCGAAGGCGCAACCACGATACTGTCGAGAATGTGGCGAACCAGCATTTCATTGGGATCGCGGACGGAAGTCAGGTTGTAGGCTTTGTTCCACTTGTGCAGCATATCGACGTAAGCCACAAGCTGGTTTTTCTGGTGATCGGTGAGCGAAATTCCTGCTTCATCCAGCAGACGAGAAAGTTTGTTAAGCACGAGGAATACCTATTAGCGGTGATTTGCCGGATGGCGGCCTTGCCTTATCCGGCCTACGTTGTAGGCCCGGTAAGCGCAGCGCTCCCGGGCATAATTCAAAGCTACGCGCTGCGGCGCAGCAGGCCTTGTTTTTTCAACCACACCAGCAAAATCGAGATAGCCGCTGGGGTGATCCCTGAAATACGCGATGCCTGGCCGATAGAAACCGGTTTGTGATCGTTAAGTTTCGCGATCACTTCATTGGACAAGCCGTTAACCAGGCGGTAGTCCAGCGTCGCCGGCAGCAGGGTATTCTCATTGCGCTGCTGTTTCTCAATCTCGTCTTGCTGGCGCGCGATATAACCTTCGTATTTGACCTGAATTTCCACCTGCTCTGCCGCCTGAGCATCTTCCAGCGCTGGGGCGTAGGCCGTGAGTTTTGTCAGCTGTTCGTAGGTCATTTCCGGGCGGCGCAGCAGATCTTCACCACTGGCTTCTCGGGTAAGTGGCGCGCTCAGGTGAGCATTCACTTCGTCTACAGAGTCTGTCGTTGGATTAACCCAGGTCGATTTCAGACGCTGACGTTCACGTTCGATATTTTCGATTTTCTCGTTAAAGCGTGCCCAGCGAACGTCGTCAACCAGGCCCAGCTCACGACCAATTTCGGTCAGACGCAGATCGGCATTGTCTTCGCGCAGCATCAGACGGTATTCGGCACGAGACGTGAACATGCGGTACGGTTCTTTGGTACCCAGAGTGCAGAGATCGTCCACCAGCACCCCAAGGTAAGCCTGATCGCGGCGTGGCGCCCAGCCTTCTTTGTCGGCAGACAGACGAGCGGCGTTAAGGCCGGCCAGCATACCTTGCGCGGCGGCTTCTTCGTAACCCGTTGTACCGTTGATCTGACCGGCAAAGAACAGACCGTGAATGTGTTTGCTCTCAAGCGTGAGCTTCAGGTCGCGCGGGTCGAAGAAATCATATTCGATAGCGTAGCCTGGGCGAACGATACGGGCGTTTTCCATGCCTTGCATGGAACGGACAATCTGCATCTGCACATCGAATGGCAGGCTGGTGGAGATGCCGTTAGGATAAATTTCGTTAGAGGTCAGTCCTTCCGGTTCGAGGAAGATCTGGTGCTGATTTTTGTCAGCAAAGCGCATCACTTTGTCTTCGATCGATGGACAGTAGCGCGGGCCGATCCCTTCGATCACGCCAGCATACATCGGGCTGCGATCGAGATTATTGCGGATCACCTCATGGGTTTTCTCGTTGGTATGCGTGACGTAGCACGGCATCTGCTGTGGATGCTGGGACGCATTGCCGAGGAACGAGAATACCGGCATTGGGTTGTCGCTGTTTTGTTGGCTCAGAACGCTGAAATCGATGGTGCGCGCGTCGATACGCGGCGGCGTCCCCGTTTTCAAGCGACTGACGCGCAGCGGCAGTTCACGCAGGCGGCGAGACAGTGGGATGGATGGCGGATCGCCAGCACGACCACCGCTGTAATTATCCAGACCAATGTGAATTTTGCCATCGAGGAAAGTCCCGACGGTCAAAACAACCGCTTTGGCGCGGAATTTAAGCCCCATCTGGGTTACAGCACCCACAACGCGATCGTTTTCAACAATCAGATCTTCAACCGCCTGCTGGAAGATCATCAGGTTTGGCTGATTCTCCAGAGCCGTTCGCACTGCCTGACGATAGAGCACGCGATCCGCCTGAGCACGAGTGGCGCGAACGGCCGGTCCCTTGCTGGCGTTTAGTATCCTAAACTGGATACCCGCATGGTCGATAGCCGTTGCCATCAGGCCGCCAAGCGCATCCACTTCTTTTACCAGGTGTCCTTTCCCAATGCCGCCAATCGCCGGGTTGCAGCTCATCTGCCCCAACGTGTCGATATTGTGTGTCAAAAGCAGGGTCTGCTGACCCATTCGCGCTGCGGCCATCGCGGCCTCAGTGCCTGCATGACCCCCGCCAATGATGATGACGTCAAAAGGATCCTGATAAAACATGGTGGTTTGCCTCGCGTAAAGCGGTGTGAAAATGGATTGTTGCCCGGGCCGTGGATTCTACTCAACTTTAGTCGATGGAGAAAGGGTTCGGATCTTGGGTATTAAAAAGAAGATCTTTTTATTTAGAGATCTGTTCTATTGTGATCTCTTATTAGGATCGCCAACTTCTGTGGATAAGTGCGATCCACAATTAAAGATCAACCGTTTAAGGACGATCATTAACTGTGAATGATCGGTGATCCTGGTCAGTATAAGCTGGGATCAAAACGAAGGGTTATGCACAGGTCAAAAAGCAGTCAATAGTTATTCTTTGGATAACTACCGGTTGATCCAAGCTTTTAACCAGACTTATCCACAGAATAAAGTCCGTTCTTTACAAATCTCTGAGCAAAAGATGCCACGATCCTACCCAAATCTCTGCCGGATCTTCAGGAATCTCATGTTCGAGCACATTGATCCGCAGCGTTTCGCCAACTTGTTTGGCTCCACAGGCTTTCAATGCAGCCTCTAACTTATCGATAGCGCCACAGAACGTGTCATATTCGCGGCTGCCGATCCCGATTGCACCAAAGTGTACCTTTGAGAGATCCGGTTTCTGCTCAAGTAATGCTTCATATAAAGGCAGAAGATTGTCAGGAATGTCTCCTGCACCGTGCGTTGAACTGATAACCAGCCAGATCCCCTCGGTTGGCACTTCATCGATCATCGGGCCGTGCAGCATTTCGCTGGAAAAACCAGCGTCCTCCAGCTTTTCAGCCAGATGTTCTGCTACATATTCCGCACTGCCAAGCGTGCTGCCGCTAATGAGAGTGATATCCGCCATGCTCGTCCACCTTTATAAAGAAGGCGCATTGTACGCTGTGAACGAGCTGGGATCTACCTGTGGAAAAATGTGGGATTAAAAAAGTTGTTTACGGCTTGATGGTACGCATGATCGGGTTCTGCAGCACGATCAGCGTCTCGGTGGACTGAATTTCATCAATTGTTTGGATCTTGTTGATAAGTACCTGCTGAAGCGCGTCGATCGATTTGCACATCACTTTAATAAAGATGCTGTAGTGCCCGGTGGTGTAGTACGCCTCGGTAACCTCATCCAGGCTTTCCAGCCGTGCCAGCGCCGATGGGTAGTCTTTCGCGCTCTTGAGAATGATGCCGATAAAACAACCGACATCGTAACCGAGCTGTTTAGGACTGACGTCGACATGCGCGCCGGTGATAATTCCCGCCTGCTTCATTTTCTCTACGCGGACATGAATAGTGCCAGGGCTCACGGAGAACTGTTTGGCTAATTCTGCGTATGCGGTACGAGCGTTGGCCATCAGGGCGTCAAGAATGCCGCGATCCAGATTGTCGATCTGATAATTTTCCATTGGTTTTTCTTATGATGATTAACGATTAGCTCTATTTTAACCGTAAATTTTATCGAATCAAAAGTGAGTTAGGCTTTTTATTGTTTGATTATTGTATTGGTGGCCTGTTTTGTTGCTTAATCAATGGCAACAGGACGCAGGAGTAAAAATAATGAAAACCGCATACATCGCAAAACAACGCCAGATTAGTTTCGTCAAATCCCACTTTTCCCGTCAGCTGGAAGAGAAGCTAGGGCTCGTAGAAGTTCAGGCGCCAATCTTAAGCCGTATCGGGGATGGGACTCAGGACAACCTGTCTGGTTGCGAGAAAGCGGTCCAGGTGAAAGTGAAAACGCTGCCAGATGCCCAGTTTGAAGTGGTGCATTCTTTGGCTAAGTGGAAACGTCAAACTCTGGGACAACACGACTTCAGCGCGGGCGAAGGGCTCTACACGCACATGAAAGCCCTTCGCCCCGATGAAGATAGATTGACTGCCATTCACTCCGTTTACGTTGACCAGTGGGACTGGGAACGCGTGATGGGTGATGATGAGCGCCACACCGGTACGCTGGAAAGCACCGTTAAGGCTATCTGGGCGGGTATTAAAGAAACTGAAATGGCGGTAAGCAAAGAATTTGGTCTGACACCGTTCCTGCCAGAACAGATCCACTTTGTGCACAGCGAAACGCTGCTGAGCCGTTATCCGGGCCTGGATGCCAAAGGTCGTGAACGCGCGATTGCTAAAGAGTTGGGCGCCGTCTTCCTTATTGGTATCGGCGGCAAATTATCGGATGGTCAACGTCACGACGTTCGTGCGCCGGACTATGACGACTGGAGCACCCCGAGCGCGTCCGGCTTTGCCGGTCTGAACGGTGATATTCTGGTGTGGAACCCGGTGCTGGAAGACGCGTTTGAGCTCTCTTCCATGGGAATTCGCGTGGATGCGAAAGCGCTTAAGCATCAGCTTCAACTGACCGGCGACGAAGATCGCTTGCAGCTGGAGTGGCATCAGGCGCTGCTGCGTGGTGATATGCCGCAAACCATCGGCGGCGGTATAGGCCAGTCTCGTTTAACTATGCTGTTGTTGCAGTTGTCGCATATCGGCCAGGTCCAATGCGGCGTATGGCCAGCGCAGGTTCGTGAGAGCGTCTCATCTTTACTGTAATTCGTCTTTAACGCCGCCAGCGTCTTAGCAGGCGGCTTCGCAACCCGGTATCAAAGCGCCAGATATGATCGAAAATGCGCATGATCCCGGGTTTGCCATGTGCCGACATCGCCACCGCATGAAAACGGTGCTGATATTTTTGCTGCAGATCCCCCACCTTTTTCACTACCTCATCCGGCAGCCGCTGGGCGATAAAATCTGAGATCACCACCGCGTCGGCATCCTGCCACTGTGGGTTTTGTAAGTGTTCGATAATGGCGCGGAAACAGCTCGCCATATCGGTACCGCCGCGAAAGCGTTGGCTTAGAAAGCGAATCGCCTGCTCCAGCCCTTGCGGACAAGTGAGTTCATAGCGCACCACTTCACTTGAGAACAGCATGATGTAGCAACGGCGGTTATCGGCGAGCGCTACGCGCATTAAGGCCAGGCAGAAGGCTTTGGCACACTGCTCGTTAAAGCCGCCCATGGAGCCGGATGTGTCCACGCAGACGATAAACGGCCCGCGCGGCTGCTCATCTTCATCCTGATGCACGACCGGTCGCTCCGTTACCTTCTCGTGCCAGGCATCACCATGCAGGCGATAGGTTAACAGCTGCTTTTCCACCAGCCGGCGATAAAACTCATATTCCAGTTCAGTCATGCCAAGCGTCGCCAGCTCCGGCGGCAGCAGGCGCAGGATATCATCGCTTTGCTGAATGCCGTCCACCTGTTCAGGCACCGTTGAGGGCTCGCGAACCAGCGTGCGGAAAGTTTCCATTGGCGCGTCTTTCTTCGGCACCGATTTCGCTTCGCGAGAACGTCCTAGCTGCTCGGCTAAACGCATCAATTCTGGCTGCTGACTGAGGAACTCGCCGTATTTGACGATCAGTTGATAGTCACCGCGATTAAGCTGCCCGGCGCTCATATCCCATAATCGGCCACCGGCGCTGTCGTTATCCACCAGCACTGGTTCAAGCTGACCGCTTAGGGTCATGCGTTCCTGGACTTCACTGAGCAGTTGTTCCCGCTCTTCTTCCAGCAATTGCTGATTAATTGAGGTGACCTGAACCACGAGGCTTAAGCGCCAGCGTTGCAGAAAGAGCGTGTGCAAGGCGGGAGTAAAGGTCGCATTGTTGGCAACCAACTGCTGTGCCTGAGCGGTAAAGGGGGACTGTACCCGCTTTAATAGCGCCAGAATGTTCGGCAGCTGGACGATAAATTGGGTTGTCGATAAGAGCTGGCTTTGCTGATAGCAGACAACCTCATCTTCCAGCTCCACCGGTATCGGTGCCCCTTTCAGGCGATTTTTAAAGGTTTCACGCCACCGGGGAAGATCGTCGGTAATCGCGCTTTTTAAACGGGGAAATTTTTCAAAGAAGACCGCCAACTGCGGCGAGGCCAGCAGAGCGATGATCATCTCTTCGATCATCCCCTCTTCGCTGACCGCCAGCATCATGTTGAGCGTATCAACGGTTAACATTAAAGCTGCGCCTGCTTAATCTGGACGGCGACATCCTGCAAGCTGGCTTCAATGCGGCCTAACCACTCTTCATTCACAAACAGACATTTTTGCTGCTCGCTAAAGCGGTTGTGCTGCTGGTGCCACTCTTCGTGAAGGGCGGTAAGCTGCTGGAGAATCTCATGAGGCATGTTCTCTGGCGTACTGGTGCCCGGCAGAGATAAGCGAGAACCTTGCAGGCTGACATCGCGAACAACCAGGTGCTGCGCGGCATCGACTTCCATATTGAGCGTCAGGGCAAAACCAATCCCGTTGAGCTTGCCGCGGATTTCTCCGCCTTTCTCAAGCCAGTTATCCAGCGCCTGGCGTTCGAAGGTAATGTGAACGACTTCAATATCATGCAGCTTAAGCGGCTTTTGCAGTAGTAACGTCACCGTCGGTGATTGCACTTCAGGTGGCAGCTCATAGTGCGGCTTCCGGCTAAACATCCCGCCCAGACGCGTCACTTTAAGCGCCGTTTTATCGCTTTGCTGCTGCTGAAGCTGTAAACGCTGCTGGGTTATCGCGCCCAGCTTGTTCAGCATCGCCTGCTGCTGCCAGGCGTGTCCGGTCATCAATATATCTAACTGTTGCTGAAGCAAATTCCGGCTTTCAGCGTCATGCCACAGGCACTCTTTTAGCAAGATTAGATCGATAGGGGCGACGGCGTCACGGCCGCTAAAGAACGCGCAGGCTTGCAGTAAACGCACGGCTTTCTTCCAGCGACGGTCTGAGACATAAGGCGCATTCGGTAAGTTATCCAGTTGCTGGCGCAGAGTGAAAACCAGCTCAAAAACGGCATCCGGCAGTTTGACCTTGCCGATATCTTTCTGCCACTGGAAGTACTCTTCATCGGTGATCTGAAGATTTGCCGGAATTGGATTATCGTTTTCATCCTGCTGGCTAATCAGCATGGAGCGGAAGTTGCCTTTATCCTGCACTTTGTCGAGCCACAGGCGAATCAACATTCGGTCATAGAGCGCTTCCAGGCTGCTTTCCGCTTCGGGCAGTTCGTTCGAGGCGGTCACTAGCAGGCGCATGGGGATTTTGTCGACGTTCGCGCCGTTACGAAAGTGGCGCTCATTAATGGCGGTCAGCAGGGTATTGAGGATGGCGGGGCCCGCTTTCCAGATTTCATCGAGAAAGACGATTTCCGCTTCCGGCAGATAGCCAGCGGTCAGGCGCTCGTAGCGCCCTTCATCTTTTAACGCCTGAATAGACAGCGGGCCAAAGACCTCTTCCGGCGTGGAAAAGCGGGTCATCAAATATTCAAACGCACGAGCGTGCTGGAAGGCAAATTTCAGGCGACGCGCAATCAGGCTTTTAGCAATCCCCGGTGGGCCGAGTAAAAAGACGCTCTCGCCGCTCAGCGCCGCCAGAAGACACAGGCGAATGGCGTGACTGCGTTCAAAGAGCCCTTTCTCTAAAGCGCTGCTTAACCGAGAAATTCTTTCTGCTAATAAATGTGGTTGCGCCATAATTAACCTGCGTCCTTTCGCCATGTAATCAGCTAACTGGCTGAGTATAGACGTTTAAGTCTGGCGCTGAATAGCCTCAATAGTCCTTCACGATTTATTGAGGCAGGTTAAGATGACGCAATTAAGGGGTACGATTTTGACGCTAATCGTGCATACTGTGCGCTTTTCGTGGGCCAAGGGACTAGGCACACATTTGTTTTATAAACGAAAGACTAGTCTATGAGCACTGATAATAAACAATCTTTATCAGCGATTACACTCGCTGCAATTGGCGTGGTATACGGCGATATTGGTACCAGCCCTCTTTATACACTTCGTGAATGCTTGTCTGGTCAGTTTGGTTTTGGCGTTGAACGGGATGCCGTTTTTGGCTTCTTGTCGCTTATCTTCTGGCTGCTGATTTTTACCGTCTCACTGAAATACATCACCTTCGTGATGCGTGCGGATAACGCGGGTGAAGGTGGGATCCTGACGCTGATGTCGCTGGCGGGACGCAACACGTCTGCGCGAACCACATCGGTTCTGGTGATCCTCGGGCTAATCGGAGGCAGCTTCTTCTATGGCGAAGTGGTTATTACCCCGGCTATTTCGGTGATGTCGGCGATAGAAGGCCTGGAAATTATCGCGCCTGAACTCGATACCTGGGTTGTCCCTATCTCGATTATTGTTCTGACGCTGCTGTTTGCTATCCAGAAACACGGAACCAGTATGGTCGGCAAACTGTTCGCCCCTATTATGCTGGTTTGGTTCCTGCTGCTGGCGGTGCTGGGCGCGCGGAGCATCATGGCAAACCCGGAAGTTCTGCATGCGCTGAACCCGTACTGGGCCGTCCACTTCTTCCTTGAGTACAAGACCGTCTCGTTTGTTGCGCTGGGCGCCGTCGTACTGTCGATTACCGGCGTGGAAGCGTTGTACGCCGACATGGGCCATTTCGGTAAACTGCCCATTCGTCTGGCCTGGTTTTCGGTGGTGCTGCCTTCGCTGGTACTTAACTACTTTGGTCAGGGTGCGCTGCTGTTACAGCATCCTGAAGCGATTAAAAACCCGTTCTTCCTGCTGGCGCCTGACTGGGCACTGATCCCTATGCTGATTATCGCAGCGCTCGCGACGGTTATCGCTTCGCAAGCGGTGATTTCCGGGGTCTTCTCGCTGACGCGTCAGGCCGTGCGTTTAGGGTATCTGTCGCCGATGCGGATAATCCATACCTCGGAAATGGAGTCCGGGCAGATTTACATTCCGTTTATCAACTGGCTGCTCTATATCTCGGTGGTTATCGTAATTGTCAGCTTTGAGCATTCCTCAAACCTGGCGGCGGCGTACGGGATTGCGGTAACCGGAACCATGGTGCTGACCACCATCTTGTTCACCACGGTGGCGCGTAAAAACTGGCGCTGGAATAAGTTTGTCGTGGCGCTGATGCTGGTGGGCTTTATGTGCATCGATATCCCGCTGTTCTCGGCGAACCTCGATAAAATCGTCTCCGGTGGTTGGTTGCCGCTGACGCTGGCGCTGATCATGTTTACCATCATGACCACCTGGAAAAGCGAGCGTTTCCGCCTGCTGCGTCGCATGCACGAACACGGCAACTCTCTGGAGGCAATGATTGCCTCGCTTGAGAAATCGCCGCCGGTACGAGTACCGGGCACCGCGGTGTATATGTCGCGTGCGTTGAACGTTATCCCGTTTGCGATGCTGCATAACCTTAAGCACAACAAGGTGTTGCATGAGCGTGTGATCCTCCTGACACTGCGTACCGAAGATGCGCCTTATGTGCATAACGTTCGCCGCGTGCAGATAGAGCAGCTCTCACCGACCTTCTGGCGCGTGGTGGCAAGCTACGGCTGGCGTGAAACGCCAAACGTTGAAGAGGTGTTCCACCGCTGCGGTCTGGAAGGCTTGAGCTGCCGGATGATGGAAACGTCGTTCTTTATGTCGCATGAGTCGCTGATTGTCGGCAAGCGTCCGTGGTATCTGCGTCTGCGCGGTAAGCTGTACCTGCTGTTGCAGCGCAACGCGCTTCGCGCGCCGGATCAGTTCGAAATCCCGCCGAACCGGGTTATCGAACTGGGCACCCAAGTCGAAATTTAAAGCATTCAACGCCCTCCCTCGTATGACGGAGGGCGTTTTTTTTATCCCTTCCTTTATTCGCGAAACGTTTCGATAGCGATCACATTTCTATAACCTGATGGTGGTTTTCTGCGCGCTATTAAGATTAAACTTAATTCAGCGAAACGTTTCGCTAGTGGAGCAAGAAAATAAATGAAGAAAGGCACGGTACTTAACTCTGAAATCTCGTCGGTTATCTCCCGCCTGGGTCATACCGATACGCTGGTGGTGTGCGATGCGGGTTTACCTATTCCCCATAGCACTGCGCGCATTGATATGGCGTTAACCCAAGGCGTTCCCACCTTTATGCAGGTATTAGGCGTGGTGACGCAAGAGATGCAGGTTGAGGCCGCCATTCTCGCAACGGAAATTCAACAACATAATCAGCAGCTCCACGAAACGTTGCTCAAACACATCGAGCAACTGCAACAACACCAGGGAAATACCATTGACGTTCGTTACATCTCGCATGAGCAGTTCAAACAACAAACCGCAGACAGTCAGGCGGTGATTCGCAGCGGGGAGTGTTCCCCGTATGCGAATATCATTCTCTGTGCTGGCGTCACCTTCTGAGGCCATCATGGACGCACTCTTACAACTCAAAGGGATCGATAAATCGTTCCCAGGCGTGAAGGCCCTTTCCGGTGCCGCGCTAAATGTCTATGCCGGGCGCGTGATGGCGCTGGTCGGCGAGAACGGCGCGGGCAAATCCACCATGATGAAAGTGCTGACCGGGATTTATGCCCGTGATGCCGGTTCATTATTATGGCTGGGCAAAGAAACCACCTTTACTGGCCCGAAATCCTCCCAGGAAGCCGGTATCGGCATCATCCACCAGGAGCTAAACCTGATCCCGCAGCTAACGATTGCCGAGAACATCTTCCTCGGCCGTGAGTTCGTGAATCGCTTTGGCAAAATTGACTGGAAGAAGATGTATGCCGAGGCGGACATCCTGCTGGCGAAACTCAATCTGCGCTTTAAGAGCGATCGTCTGGTGGGCGATCTGTCGATCGGCGATCAGCAGATGGTGGAAATCGCTAAAGTGCTGAGCTTCGAGTCGAAAGTCATCATTATGGATGAACCGACCGATGCGCTGACCGATACCGAAACCGAATCCCTGTTCCGCGTGATCCGTGAGCTGAAATCGCAGGGGCGCGGCATTGTCTATATCTCCCACCGTATGAAAGAGATCTTCGAGATTTGCGACGACGTGACGGTATTCCGTGACGGCCAGTTTATTGCCGAGCGTGAAGTCGCCAGCCTCGACGAAGATCTGCTCATTGAAATGATGGTCGGGCGCAAGCTCGAAGATCAGTATCCGCGCATTGATAAAGTACCGGGTGATATCCGCCTGAAGGTGGATGCGCTGTGCGGGCCAGGCGTTGAAAACGTCTCCTTTACCCTGCGTAAAGGCGAAATTCTTGGCGTAGCCGGGCTGATGGGCGCAGGACGTACGGAACTGATGAAAGTGCTGTACGGCGCGCTGCCGCGCACCAGCGGCTATGTGACCCTTGACGGTCATGAAGTGGTGACGCGCTCGCCGCAGGATGGTCTGGCGAACGGCATTGTCTATATCTCCGAAGACCGTAAGCGCGATGGCCTGGTGCTGGGCATGTCGGTGAAAGAGAACATGTCGCTGACCGCACTGCGCTATTTCAGTCGTACCGGCGGTAGCCTCAAGCATAAAGATGAACAGCAGGCGGTCAGCGATTTTATCCGCCTGTTCAACGTCAAAACACCGTCTATGGAACAGGCCATTGGTCTGCTGTCTGGCGGTAATCAGCAGAAGGTCGCCATCGCGCGTGGCCTGATGACCCGTCCAAAAGTGTTGATTCTGGATGAGCCAACCCGCGGTGTGGATGTGGGTGCCAAAAAAGAGATTTATCAGCTTATCAACCAGTTCAAGGCCGACGGTCTGAGCATCATTCTGGTCTCGTCCGAGATGCCTGAAGTATTGGGGATGAGCGATCGCATTATTGTGATGCATGAAGGGCATCTCGGCGGTGAGTTTTCACGCGAGCAGGCCACCCAGGAAGTATTAATGGCTGCCGCTGTGGGCAAGCTTAACCGCGTGAACCAGGAGTAAAAAAGATGACAACCCAGTCTGTGGCAGGTCGCCGCTATTTCACCAAAGCTTGGCTGCTGGAGCAAAAATCGCTGATAGCCCTGTTGGTGCTGATAGCGATTGTCTCGACCATGAGCCCGAACTTTTTTACCGTCAATAACCTGTTCAACATCCTGCAGCAGACCTCCGTGAATGCGATCATGGCGGTCGGGATGACGCTGGTCATTTTAACGTCGGGAATCGACCTGTCCGTCGGTTCACTGCTGGCGTTGACCGGCGCGGTCGCCGCGTCGATTGTGGGTATCGAAGTTAATGCGCTGGTGGCGGTTGCTGCCGCACTCGCATTAGGTGCCGCAATCGGGGCCGTTACCGGCGTGATTGTCGCCAAAGGGCGCGTTCAGGCCTTTATCGCCACGCTGGTGATGATGCTGTTGCTGCGCGGGGTGACGATGGTGTACACCAACGGCAGTCCGGTGAATACTGGCTTTACCGATAACGCCGACGTGTTTGGCTGGTTCGGTATCGGTCGTCCGCTGGGTATTCCCACGCCTGTGTGGCTTATGGGGATTATCTTCCTCGCCGCGTGGTACATGCTGCATCACACTCGTTTGGGGCGTTATATCTATGCGCTCGGCGGCAACGAAGCGGCAACGCGTCTTTCCGGCATTAGCGTCAATAAAGTTAAAATTATCGTCTACTCTTTGTGTGGATTATTGTCGGCGCTGGCGGGCATTATTGAAGTCGCGCGTCTGTCTTCGGCACAACCTACGGCGGGTACCGGCTATGAGCTGGATGCTATCGCCGCTGTGGTACTGGGCGGCACCAGTCTGGCTGGCGGTAAAGGTCGTATCGTCGGCACACTTATCGGTGCGCTGATCCTTGGTTTTCTCAACAACGGTTTGAACTTGTTAGGTGTTTCTTCTTATTACCAGATGATCGTTAAAGCAGTTGTTATCCTGCTGGCGGTGCTGGTGGACAACAAAAAGCAATAATTTACGACACTACAGGACATCTTAGATATGAACATGAAAAAACTGGCTACCCTGGTTTCTGCGGTTGCGCTGAGCGCCACCGTGAGCGCAAATGCGATGGCAAAAGACACCATTGCCCTGGTTATCTCTACGCTGAATAACCCGTTCTTTGTTTCCTTGAAGGATGGCGCACAGAAAGAAGCGGACAAACTGGGTTATAACCTGGTGGTTCTGGATTCACAGAACAACCCGGCGAAAGAGCTGGCTAACGTTCAGGACTTAACCGTTCGCGGCACCAAAATCCTGCTGATAAACCCGACTGACTCTGATGCCGTAGGTAACGCCATCAAGATGGCTAACCAGGCGAAAATCCCGGTTATTACTCTTGACCGCGTGGCATCGAAAGGCGACGTCGTGAGCCATATTGCGTCCGATAACGTACTGGGCGGCAAAATCGCCGGGGATTACATCGCTAAGAAAGAAGGCGAAGGCGCGAAAGTTATTGAGCTGCAGGGTATTGCCGGGACATCCGCTGCGCGTGAGCGTGGTGAAGGTTTCCAGCAGGCCGTGGCTGCGCACAAATTTAATGTTCTGGCGAGCCAGCCTGCGGACTTCGACCGTACTAAAGGTCTGAACGTGATGCAGAACCTGCTGACCGCGCATCCTGATGTGAAAGCGGTATTTGCTCAGAATGATGAAATGGCGCTGGGTGCACTGCGTGCGCTGCAAACTGCGGGTAAATCCGATGTGATGGTGGTCGGCTTTGACGGCACGCCAGATGGCGAGAAAGCGGTTAAAGATGGCAAACTGGCAGCAACGATTGCCCAGTTACCTGACCAGATTGGTGCAAAAGGCGTTGAAACCGCTGACAAAGTACTGAAAGGCGAAAAGGTGCAGGCAAAATATCCTGTTGACCTGAAGCTGGTTATCAAGCAGTAATAGCGCGAATGCGAATCAGGCTCCGGGAGCCTGAGGGACAATATCAATAAAGAAAAGTAGGGCACGCGCCACCGGTTTACCGGTGGCGCATCTTACCGGACATACCGAACATGAAAACCGCAGGCAAACTCGTCGTCCTTGGCAGCATTAATGCCGATCACATTCTCAATCTTGAATCTTTCCCAACGCCTGGCGAAACCGTCACCGGTAGTCATTATCAGGTCGCTTTCGGCGGTAAAGGTGCGAATCAGGCGGTGGCCGCCGGACGCAGCGGCGCAGATATCGCCTTTATAGCCTGCACTGGCGATGATGATATCGGCGAACGCATCCGCAAACAGCTTCAGGTCGACCGTATTGACGTCGCTCCGGTGAGCGCGGTGTCCGGCGAATCAACCGGCGTGGCGCTGATCTTTGTTAACGGCGAAGGCGAAAACGTCATTGGTATTCATGCTGGGGCTAATGCAGCGCTCTCATCCGCCCTGGTGGACGCGCAGCGCGAGCGAATTGCCAATGCTGATGCGCTGCTGATGCAGCTTGAATCCCCGCTGGATAGCGTACAGCTTGCCGCGCAGATTGCTCATGAACATCAAACCACGGTGGTACTGAATCCGGCCCCTGCGCGCGCGCTGCCGGATACGCTGCTGTCGCTGGTGGATATCATCACCCCGAACGAAACGGAAGCCGAGAAGCTGACCGGCGTGCGGGTGGAAAACGATGATGATGCAGCCAAAGCTGCGCAGATTTTACATGCCAAAGGCATCGATACGGTGATTATCACCCTCGGTAGCCGTGGCGTATGGGCCAGCGTTAAAGGCGAAGGCCGTCGCGTACCGGGCTTTAAGGTTCAGGCTATCGACACCATTGCCGCAGGCGACACCTTTAACGGCGCGCTGATGACCGCGTTGCTGGAAAAGACGCCGCTGGCCGAGGCATTGCGTTTTGCACACGCCGCTGCGGCGATTGCCGTCACACGCAAAGGAGCCCAACCCTCCGTGCCGTGGCGTGAAGAGATCGACGAATTTTTACGTCAACAGGGGTAATGCTTGGCCACGATGAAGGATGTTGCTCGCCTGGCGGGCGTTTCCACCTCCACGGTATCGCACGTCATTAATAAAGACCGGTTTGTCAGCGAGACGATTACCGGGAAAGTTGATGCGGCCATAAAAAGCCTCAACTATGCGCCGTCTGCGTTGGCGCGTAGCCTCAAGCTCAATCAAACTCGCACCATCGGTATGCTGATTACCGCCAGCACCAACCCGTTTTACTCTGAACTGGTTCGCGGCGTGGAACGTAGCTGTTTTGAGCGCGGCTACAGTCTGGTGCTCTGTAATACTGAAGGCGATGAACAGCGGATGAACAGCAATCTTGAAACGCTGATGCAAAAACGCGTTGATGGACTGCTGCTGCTGTGTACCGAAACGCACCAGCCGTCGCTTGAGATCATGCAGCGCTATCCTTCTATACCGTCGGTGATGATGGACTGGGCGCCGTTTGATGGTGACAGCGATCTGATTCAGGACAATTCGCTGCTGGGTGGCGTTATGGCGACGCGTTACTTAATCGAACGCGGCTACTCGCGGATTGCCTGCATTGCCGGGCCGCTGGATAAAACGCCTGCGCGCTTGCGCCTTGAAGGGTATCGGGAGGCGATGCATAACGCCGGGCTACCGATTCCAGACGGTTATGAGATCACCAGTAACTTTGAGTTTGGTGGCGGTCTTGACGCCATGCAGCAGCTGCTGGCACTCCCGGTTCGACCGGATGCGGTGTTCGTTGGCAATGACGCGATGGCGGTCGGCGTTTATCAGGCGTTATATCTGGCTGGGCTGCGCGTTCCGCAGGATATGGCGGTGATTGGCTATGACGATATTGAACTGGCGCGCTACATGACGCCGCCGTTGACCACCATTCACCAGCCGAAAGACGAGCTGGGCGAGTTGGCTATCGATGTACTCATCCACCGTATTACCCAGCCCGGACAGAAACAACAGCGTATGCAATTGACGCCCGAGCTGGTGGTTCGCGGTTCCGTTTAAGGCTAGTGCTTTTCCTTAATCAGGTTCCGCCCATCTTTAGGTTTAAGCAGCATAAACATGAAGGCCGATATCACCGTGATGACGCCCATGGTAATAAAGGTGTAGTGGAACTGATCGATAGTCGTTGCCCCTTCAATGTTCTGATATGACCGAAGCACCGCAGCGCTAATCGCAACCCCAAGACTAATCGACAATTGCTGGGTGACGGCGAGCAGGCTGTTGCCGCCGCTGGCGTTATCTTCGGTTAAATCCGCAAGCGTAATGGTGTTCATCGAGGTGAACTGCGTCGACATTGCCATCCCCAAAATGAATAGCGGTAGGATCAGCATCCATATTGGCATCGTTGGCGACTGGAACGAGAACTGCGCAATCATCAAACCAATAAACAGCGTCACCCCCACCAACGTTTTTCGATAACCTAAACGACGCAGCACTTGGGTGACCGTCGATTTTGCCACGATGGAACCGATAGCCGTCGGTGCCATCATGCAGCCGGCAATCAACGCCGGGTAGCCGAAGCCTACCTGTAACATGAGCGGCATCAGAAACGGCACGCAGCCGGTGCCTAAACGTGTCGCCAGGTTACCGGCAATGCCGACCGAAAAGGTTCGGGTCTTAAATAAAGACAGCGAAATTAACGGTGACGGATGTTTTCGAGCGTGACGGATATACAGCAGTAATAGAAGAAGACTGAATAACACCACCATCAAGGCCATCCAGCTCGCCACAATCTGCTCGCCCAACAGCTCCATCCCAATAGAGAACAGCACCAGGCTCAAACCGAACAGCAGGAAGCCAGAAAGGTCGAAACGTCGTCTGGGCGTGGTGAAGTTCGGCATATATTTGCGTGCATACAGGATGCCCGCCACGCCGATAGGAATGTTAATCAGGAAAATCCAGTGCCAGGTGGCCCAGGTCACGAATACGCCGCCTAACACCGGCCCCAGAATGGGGCCAATCAATCCCGGCATGGTGACAAAATTAAGCACCGGCAGCAGTTCGCTTCGCGGGTAGGCGCGGAGCAGTGCGAGGCGGGCGACGGGCATCATCATCGCGCCACCCACCCCCTGGATGATGCGAAAGACAACCAGTTCAGATAATGAGCTTGATAGCGCACAGGCGAGCGAGCCCAGGGTAAACAGGCTCACGGCCAACATAAATATCCGGCGAGTGCCGAATCGGTCGGCTAACCATCCGCTGACCGGGATCAGCATCGCCACGGTGAGGGTGTAGCTGATAATCGCCGATTGCATGGCTAATGGGGAGCGATTCAGGCTGTGCGCGATAGCCGGGAGCGCGGTATTCAGAATCGTGGCGTCCAGCGCCTGCATAAAGAAGGCCATTGCCGCTATCCACGGTAGCCCAGCCATACTCCGTGATTTCATTTCAGTCATTCGCTGTCCTTTATACTCACGCCCGAACATGCGGGGCATTCAATAACGCCTGGCAGGCTATTAGTGCTTGCTGGCCATCGCCTGCCTGAATTGCATCCACAATAGCCTGGTGGCTAGCCAGCTCAATCACTTCATCTTCCGTAATAGAGGTGAAATAGATGCGGTACACGGAATGGAAGAGTTTAGCGAACGAGGTCAGAAATGGATTCGCGCTCATTTCATAGATGTGTTCGTGCCAGGAGGTATCGATATCAATCCAGCGATCGCGGTCGAATGCTTTCTCCAGATGAGCCATCTCTTGCATTAATGTATTGAGGTGCGCTTTTTGCTCGGCGGTACCGAGCGTGGCGGCTAGCATACAGGCCTGGGGTTCCAGGCTGCGGCGGAGCACCAGGAAGTGTTTCATCACCGCCTGGAAGTTATCGGCGGTAAGCCACCAGGAGATGAGATCGGTATCGAGGAAGTTCCAGTGCGCTTGTGGCATCACGCGGGTGCCAATTCGCGGACGGGGGAGCAGCATGCCTTTGGCTGAGAGGGTTTTCACCGCTTCACGAACGGCGGTACGGCTCACGCCAAAAATCTCGCCAAGTTCCATTTCGCCAGGGAGAATGCTTTCCGGTGGATACTCACCGGTCAATATCTTCTGGGCTATCTTCTCAGCCAGAACCCAGGAGATGTTTTTTTGAGCTGCCAGTTGCTGTGCGCTTAAGGACATAAATGCCATTCCTATTATTTGTCTTTCATTAGTATGCCATTTGACGTGCTAAATCGGTGTTAAAAACAGCAGTTCAGGCTTTTTACGGCGTATTCATAAGCAATTTGATGAAAAAAATAGCGAGCGATAAATTAATTCAAATTTATGCTTGCGGGATCTCAATTAGTCCCTATAATGCGGCCCCACTGAGACGGAACAACGGCAGATAAGCCGCCGGGTCAGCGGGGTTCTTAAGAGAACGCCGGCAGAGAAAAAGCGAAATTAAACGCTTGACTCTGAAAGAGGAAAGCGTAATATACGCCACCTCGCAACAGTGAGCGAAAGCCGTGTTGCACTGCTCTTTAACAATTTATCAGACAATCTGTGTGGGCACTCGAA